>Ga0102593_1000027_pt1 | contig 457063 bp, 425 predicted proteins | sample AraplaCol_mMS_r2_2_FD_76862 | JGI IMG/M metagenome (GOLD analysis project Ga0102593, IMG submission 76862) | Arabidopsis root microbial communities from North Carolina, USA - plate scrape MF_Col_mMS_r2 (SPADES assembly) (version 2) | ecosystem: Host-associated > Plants > Roots > Endosphere... | reverse complement strand
TTTCATCTTTCCTTGAGGGCGGCACGGTGGATGCAGTATTCCGCGGACTGGCAATTTATTTCACGCTGCTCGTGATCATCCGCTTGTCGGGACGGCGGACATTGGCCCAGATGACGCCGTTCGACCTGGTCATCGTTCTCGTTATCTCCGAAACCACGCAGCAGGCAATGCTGGGCGACGACTTCTCCATCACCAACGCCGTTATCTTGATCCTGACGCTGTTTACCACAGACATCGGCCTCTCCTACGTGAAGAGGTGGTGGCCGCGCGCAGCTCATATCATCGATGGGGTTCCGACCGTTCTGGTAACGGATGGCGTCTACGACGAACGCGCGCTCAAAGGAGCCCGCCTGCAGAAGGAAGATGTCATGCAAGCGGCTCGAAGCCAGGAGGGCATCGAAAGCGTGGCGGAGATAAAATTTGCCATCCTCGAGGTGAGCGGCAACATCAGCATCATCAAGAAACAGAAATCCGGCTGACAAGAAGAGGAAATCTCGGCCTATCCTAGATGTCCCCCACTATCAGTACCTTGATTGTCATTCACCTCGCTTGATCCATCCAAATCGTTCCGAACAACTTGAGCGAAGCTTGCTCTGCGGCGTTATATCAAGCTATCTTTTTGGGGCCGTTGGTTTATGTTATGTTCATGGACATCATCGACAGAAACAACGTAATCGTCAGCGGCACGGGCGACGAAGCAATGGTCTTCGCGCACGGGTTTGGCTGCGACAGCAACATGTGGCGGCTCGTGGCTCCGGCCTTCGAGGACAAATACCGCGTCGTCCTGTTCGACAATGTCGGTGCCGGCAAGTCCGACCTGAAGGCCTATTCCTTCGAGAAGTACGCCACCCTCGATGGCTATGCGGACGACGCGGTGGAGATCATTGATGCCCTATCGCTGAAGAAGGTTGTCTTTGTCGGCCATTCGGTCAGTGCGATGGTCGGACTGATTGCGGCCAGGAAGCGTCCTGATCTCTTCAAGTCGCTGGTCATGGTCGGCCCTTCCCCGTGCTATATCGACAGCGACGGCTATGTCGGCGGCTTCTCACAGGGTCAGATCGAGGAGCTGATGGAGTTCCTGGATTCCAACCACTTGGGATGGTCCGGCGCGATGGCGCCGGCCATCATGGGCAATCCGGACAGGCCAGCGCTCGCCGAGGAACTGACGGAGAGCTTCTGCAGGACGGATCCAGAGATCGCGCGCCATTTCGCCCGGACGACCTTTCTGTCAGACTGCAGGGATCTCTTGCAGGGCTTCGACATCCCGACACTGATCCTTCAATGTTCGAGCGACGTGATTGCCCCTGTCGAGGTCGGCGAGTACGTGCACAGGCATCTTGCAAACAGCAGCCTGGTAATCATGAAGGCGACCGGACACTGCCCCAATCTGAGCGCACCCAAGGAGACTATCTCCGCCATCGAAAACTTCCTCGGCAAGGCCGCATAAGATGGATCAAGCCGCGCCGAAAAACCTTCAGGACGACTTCGAGAACCTCTTCGAAAATACAATGGCGGGCAATCTCGTCGTCTCGCCTGGCGGCGTCGTCCTTCGAGCGAACAGTCGGCTTGCCAGCTGGCTCGGCCGCTCGGCGCAGGATTTGGCAGGCAAACGCCTGTCCGACCTGCTGAGCGTCGGCGGCAGCATCTATCTCGAGACCCATCTCGCGCCCATGCTCAGGATGCAGGGCGAGTTCGAAGAAATCATGCTTGAGATGCGACACTCCGACGGGGGCAAGATTCCGGTTCTGATGAATGGCTTCGAGCAACGCGATGCTGCAGGGCAACCCCTGTTCCTCAGGCTGACCATCATACGGGCATCGAACCGGCTGACCTACGAGCAGAACCTGCGAAAGGCGGGCAAACAGGCACGCGAAGCCCTTGCAACGGTCGAGGGGACGCTTCTCGACGAACGGGAGACGGCGGCGCTTCGCGAGCAGTTCATCGCCGTCCTCGGTCACGACCTCAGAAACCCGCTCGCCGCGATCGACGGCGGCATGCGCGCGATCGCCAGATCACCCCTCAATGAACAGCAGGAAAGGATCGTGTCGCTCGTGGCGGCGACGGTCAAAAGGATGAGCGGTCTCATTGACGACATCATGGATTTTGCCCGCGGGCGACTTGGCGGCGGGATTCCGGTAAGGCTGAGCGAGACCGATTTGTCTGCTGTCCTGCATCAGGTCGTCAACGAGATTTCCGGAGCCCGTCCCGGCAGAAGGATCGAAGCGGACGTCGAACTCTCACTGCCGATCATGTGCGACGGTCCGAAACTCGCACAGCTCACGTCGAACCTCCTTGCCAACGCCGTCGCACACGGATCCCCGGACGGCCCGATAACAATCACCGCCCGTTCGACGGCGGCGGGGTTCGAGCTCTCGGTCGCTAACACCGGAGAACCGATACAGGCCGATGCCGTTGAGCGGTTATTCCTGCCATTCACCAGGGTCGCGGATGGCGGCAAGCAAGGGCTCGGGCTTGGCCTCTATATCGCCAGCGAAATTGCCAAGGCGCATGGCGGTCGGCTGCGGGTGGTATCCGACGACACGCGGACGGTGTTCACCCTTGAAGTCCCTACGTGAGCTTCAAGGCAGGAGCGGAAAGCATCGTCGCGAAGTGACTGTCATCGGTATCATACTCCGATCCGACCACGATAAGCGCTTCGCTCTCCGGGCGCGTTCAGAAGGACAGGTCGAGCGCCCTGCCTTCGAACAGACGGTCGCGGGAGCCTTCGAGATGGGCCTTCATCAGCCTTTGCGCGTCGTCGGCCCGCCCATCGGCGATCGCCTTGTAGATGGCGTTATGCTCTTCATAGACCTGTTCCAGCCCCTGGCGGGGGCCGAGGAGGGAAAGGCCGTGGAGATGCATGCCGACGGCGATATGGGCCTTCAGCGCATCGATCGAAGCGGTGTAATAGTGATTGTTGGCTGCCTCCGTCACCGCGCGGTGGAAGATGAAATCGGCATCGGTGCGGTGGAGCTGGTGGCTGGTCGCCTCGCGCAGATCGGCAAGGGCGCTGGCGATCTTCTGGATCGCCTGCTCATTGCGGCGCTTGGCGGCGAAATAGGCGGCGGCCGGCTCGATGGTCAGGCGGAATTCGTAGCAGCGCTGAATGTCGGCGATGGTCTTGACCGGCGAATAGGCGAGCTGCGTTGTCGGCGAGCCATGGGCGCTGACGAAGGTGCCGGCGCCCTGCCGGGCATAGACCATGCCCTGATCGCGCAAGCGGGCCAGCGCATCGCGCACGATCGGCCTGGAAACACCCAGCATCGAGGCAAGTTCATGCTCACCCGGCAAGCGTGAATCCGGCGGATAGTTCCCGCCGCGGATACGCTCGAGCAGTTGGTCGAAGACGCGGTCGACCAGCTTGACGGCCTTGCCGCGTTCGGGCTTGCCCGGCGGGCCGGCTTCCGCGTTCAACGATTCGCCATTCACTTCAACCACGTCATTCTCCCCGGCGGTATCTTATGCCGCCTGATTCCGAAGAACCAGTTTTAACAAACTATCCGGCTTACCGAAGCCCCCCGACTTGACGGCGCACCGAAAAGACCGGCCGTCGGCGGCCGTGACATCGAACCAGGGAATGCCGGCCTCGATCTCGCCCTTCGGCGTAAGCACCCTCACCCCCAATGCACGGAAAACCGCCAGCGCCGTATCACCGCCGCCGACCATCAGCATATCGGGCCTAGTATCGTCGATCACCCTTTTTACGCCTGCGGCAAAGTCATCGGCGACAAGCGTCGCATCGGCCGCCATCTCGCCGCTGCAGCGCAGCAGCACCGGCAGCGCCAGGCCCTCCCCGCATTCGATCTGCCCCTTCGGCGCATTCACCACCATGCGTAAGGCGCCCGAGGCTTCGAGCCGGTTCATCTGGGCTGAGGTGATCGGATCGCGCGAGCCGAAGGCAAACAGCGTGCGCGGGCTCGCCGTAAATTCCGTCGCCGGCCGCCGCCCCATTTCGCCGAGCCGGCGGGCGAACGCCGCACCGAGGCCGCGCGCACCGACGCCAAGCGTCGTCAGCCAGACATGACCCTCGACGATCTGATCGAGATCGGTATCGTCTTCGGCATCGGCAACGACAATATTGTCAGCCCCCGCGAACAGATCGGCAATCGGCAGCGGCCTGTCGACACCGCGGCCAACGACGCAGCCGCGGTAGGTCAGGCGCTCCTGATCGGGAACGGCAGGCGCCACAAGAATGTTCTTAAGGCCCAGCGCAGCTGCCAGCGTCAGGCTTTCCGCCGCGACATTGCCCTTCAGCCGGGAATCGATCTTCTTCATGACGATGCCGGGCTTCGCGCCGCCAAGCATCTCCACAGCCAGTCGGATCCTTTCGGCCGCCTCGCGCTCGTCAAGGGCGCGAGAGGCGGTGTTGATGACCACGACGTCGCAGCCGGTGGCAATCGCATCCCGGGCCGCCGCGACATCGACGGCGACCGCCACCGAAAGGCCGGCGGCGATAAAGGGCGTGCCGGTATCGAGCGCGCCCGTCAGATCGTCGGCAATGATCGCGGCCTTGAGCGTCATGCAATCTGCTCCGTATTGACGGCGTGACAGGCGACGAGATGGCCGGGCTTGGCTTCCTTCCAGACAGGGATGACCTTGCTGCAGACCTCCATCGCGATCGGGCAGCGCGTGTGGAAACGGCAGCCTGACGGTGGGTTGAGCGGGCTCGGCACGTCGCCCTGCAGAATCTGGCGCTGGCGGGTACGTTCATGCTCGGGATCGGTCTCCGGCACGGCCGATAGCAGCGCCCTGGTATAGGGGTGCAGTGGATTGTCGAAGAGCTCCTCGCGGGTCGCAAGTTCGGCAAGCCGGCCGAGATACATGACGCCGACGCGGGTGCTGATATGGCGCACCACCGCAAGGTCATGGGCGATGAACAGATAGGTCAGCCCGTACTTCTCCTGCAGATCGAGCAGCAGGTTGATAATCTGCGCCTGGATCGATACGTCGAGCGCCGAGATCGCCTCGTCGCAGACGATGAATTTCGGCTGGCAGGCCAGCGCCCGGGCAATGACGACGCGCTGGCGCTGGCCGCCGGAAAGCTCGTGCGGATAACGCTGGGCAAAGCGCGTGGGCAGGCCGACATCGGTCAGCAGCGTCGCCACCTTCTCCTTCAGCTCGGCCTTGGTGCAAAGCTTATGGAAGAGGATCGGCTCGCCGATCGCCTCGCCCACCGTCATGCGCGGATTGAGCGTCGAATAGGGATCCTGGAAGACGATCTGCAGGTCGCGGCGGAACGGCCGCATCTGCTTCTCGTCGAGCGTCGCGAGATCCTGGCCCTTGTAGACGACCCTGCCGCTGGTCGCCTTGTAAAGATTGAGGATGGTGAAGCCGGTCGTCGATTTACCGCAGCCGGATTCGCCGACGAGGCTCAGCGTCTCGCCCTCCATGATGTCGAGGTTGACATTGTCGAGCGCATAGACGGTTGCCGAGCGTTCGCCGAAGGCGCCGAGCCTGACGTGGAAATGCTTGACCAGGTTTTCAACCTTAAGCAGCGGTTGCGCAGCCATTACGCGGCCTCCTGCATTCTATGGACGACGAAACAGGCGGCGCGATGGTTACTACTGCCGCTCAAGGGTTCGAGCCGCGGCACCTTCTCATGACAGATCGCCTCGACGAGTGGGCAGCGCGGCGCAAACGGGCAGCCCTTCGGCCGGCGGCCAGGCTCCGGCGGCGTGCCGCCGATCGAGCTCAGCCGGCTTGCCGGCGGATCCGACAGTTTTGGGATCGAGGAGAGCAGGCCGCGCGTATAGGGATGGCTTGGCCGGGCATAGAGCTCGTCGACGGGGGCGTCCTCGACGACCGTGCCAGCGTAAAGCACGGCAACGCGATCGACGAGGCCGGCAATCAATGCCAGATCGTGGGTGATCCAGACGACCGACATGCCGAGCTTGGCGCGCAGATCCTTCACCAGATCGACGATCTGGGCTTGGATGGTGACGTCGAGCGCCGTCGTCGGCTCATCGGCGATCAGCAGTTTGGGATTGCAGGCAAGGCCGATGGCGATCATCACGCGCTGGCGCATGCCGCCTGAGAGTTCGTGCGGAAAGGCCTGCAGCCGTTCTTCTGGGCCAGGAATGCCGACGAGGCGTAGAAGCTCGACAGCGCGGGCACGGGCCTCAGCCTTTTTCATTTTGCAGTGATAGATCAGCGGCTCGCAGATCTGGTCGCCGACGCGCATGACGGGATTGAGTGAGGTCATCGGATCTTGGAAGACGAAGCCGATATCGCCGCCGCGCACCTTGCGCAACTCGCCATTCGACATCGTCTGCAGATCGCGGCCGTCGAAGGTCGCGGTTCCATTGGTGACCTTGATCTTGTTCGGCAGGAGCCGCATCAGGCTCAGCATGGTGAGGCTCTTGCCGCAGCCGGATTCGCCGACGACACCCAGCGTCTCTCCCTTGTCGACATGGAGATCGATGCCGTCGACGACGACGGCCGGACCATTGCGGCCGTCGATCTCGACGGTGAGGTTCCTGACATCGAGCAGGCGTTCTCTGTTTTGCGTGTCCATCATTTGCTGCCCCGCGGATTGAGCGCGTCGTTGAGGCCGTCGCCGAGGAAGCTGAAGGCAACCGAGGCAAGGCCGAGCACGGCCGCCGGAGCGGCGAGAAGATGCGGATAGTGCTGCCAGACGCGAAGGCCGTCCGAGATCATATTGCCCCAGCTGGGCGTCGGCGGGTTGACGCCGACACCGAGGAAGCTGAAGGCGCTTTCCAGCACCATCGCCGTGCCGAGACCGGCGCTGACCGAAACGATCAGCGGCCCGAGCGCATTCGGCACGACATAACGCTTGATGATGACCCAATTCGACAGGCCGAGCGCCTGGGCCGCGGTGATATAGGGCCGGCTGCGGATCGACAGCACCTGGGCGCGCACCAGGCGCGCGTAAGGCGGCCAGGAGATCAGCGCCATCGACCCGAAGACGAGGATGAAATCCACCCAGATCGTCTGGCGGTAGAAGGGATTGAGGGTCTCGAGGTAACGCGCCTCCATCCAACGGGTGATCGGCGATTTCAGCGAGGCGTTGATGACAACGACGAGCAGCAGGTTGGGAACCGACATCGTAACGTCAGTCAGCCACATGATGACGCGGTCGAAGGGATTGCCGAAGAAACCCGCTACGGCACCCAGCGTGAGACCGATCAGCACCGCGAAGAAGGTGACGATGACCGCGACGAGGAAAGCGGTCCGCGTGCCAAAGACCACGCGGCTGAAGACGTCGCGGCCGAGATCGTCGGTTCCGAAGAGATGGCTCATCGACGGCAGGGCGTTGCGAGCGTTGAGGTCCTGGCCGAGATAGTCATAGGGCGTCAGGTAAGGCCCGAAGATCGCCGTGAAAGCGAGGATCAACACGATGACGAGACCGAAGACGGCGAGCTTGTTGCGCTTCAGCCGATACCAGGCGTCGCGCCACAGGCTGACCGGCTGTTCCTCGACGGTTTCAGGGGTGGAAAGAGGGATTGCGGACATGGTCAGCGGCTCCTTCTTGCATCATTGGCGCGTGGATCGAGCAGCGGATAGAGCACGTCGACCAAAAGGTTCGACACCATCACCAGGAACGACCCGATCAGCGTGATCGCCAGAATGACGGGATAATCGGAATTGATCAGCGCCTGCACCGTCAGGCGCCCGAGGCCCGGCAGGCCGAAGACCAGCTCGACGAAGATCGCGCCGTTGACGATGGTGATCATGATCAGGCCGAGCTGCGTCACGACAGGCGTCAGCACCGGCCGGAGGATGTGGCGGACCGCCACGACGATCTCGGGCACGCCCTTGGCGCGGGCGGTGCGGACGAAATCCTCCGACAGCACCTCGATGACGGCGGCGCGCGTCTGGCGCACGATCAGCGCGATCGGCTGGAAGGACAGCACCAGCAGGGGCAGCAGGATGCGCACATCGAAAATGCCGCCCCAGCCATAGGGCACGCTCGCACCCGGCAGCAGCACGATGAGGCCGACCATCAGCAAGGGGCCTGCGACATAGGCCGGGATCGCCCAGAGGAAAAGCGCCGAGCCCAGAATGGCGTAATCGAGGCGCGAATTCTGGTTCAGCGCCGCGATCATGCCGAGAGGAATGGCGACCACGGTCGTCAGGATGACGGAACAGAGGGCAAGCTGGAACGAAACTGGCGCTGCGGCCGAGACCATTGCCCAGACGGAGCGGCCCGAAGTCAGCGAATTGCCGAACTGACCATGCAGCAGATTCCAGATGTAGAGGCCGAACTGCTCGATGAAGGGCCGGTTGAGGCCCGCACTTTCGCGGATGGCTTCGATGCGCTGCGGATTGTAGGCGACGTCGCCCGGCGCGCGGAGGAAGATCAGCTTGATCGGGTCGCCGGCGCCGTAGAAGGCCAACGCGTAGACGGCCAGCATCACCACCAGAACGGATGGAATCCAGATGGCAAAACGGGTTAGCACGTAGCGCAGCAAGGCCACCTCCCACCTGTTGTTCAATGCGTTCCCGTCTTTGGCCGACGCCCGACAGATCGCATCTCTTCTTGAAATTTGCGCGAAGACCTTGCGGCCTTCGCGCGTTTATCGCCAGGAACGATAGTTCCGATTCAGCCGATCGAAATGTTCCACGGCTCGACGATCTGCCAGTCGAGGTTCTTGTCCAGACCCTTGACCTCCTTGGTAGCCCAGCGCGACATCGCCTGAGAATACCACGGGATGAAGGCCCAATCGTCACGGAACGCCTTCTGGGCTTGCTGGGCGAGAGCGATGCGCTGCGGATCGTCCGCGGCCTTGGTCGTCGCCTCGGCAAGGGCGCTGTCGACCTTGTCGTTCTTGTATCCGCCGAGCTTGTTCTGCGCGTTCGACGAGGTCGAGGCAATGCAGCCCGCCAGGTAGGAGACGGCATCGGGAACGCGGGTGCCGACGTCATCGCGGAAGATCTGGACCGAGTTCTGGTCGGGGCCGGCATAGGCGTCCTGCTGCGGCTTCATGTCGACCGCAGTGATACCGAGGTTCTGGCGCCACTGTTCGGCGATGAACTGGGCGGCGGCCTGAATGGCCGGCGCCGAGACGCCGACGAACATGATCTTCGGCAGGCGCTCAGGCCCGCCATAGCTCGATTCGGCAAGCAGTTTCTTGGCGGCTGCCGGATCGTATGGAAAGGGCTCGAAGCCGGAATTTTCGGCGCCCGGGACCGAGTTGAGGATCTGGTCGGCCTTCTTGTGCGGCCCATCCGGATAGGACGCCTTGAACAGACCGTCGCGGTCGACGGCCATGATCAGTGCCTGGCGGACCTTCGGATCGTCCATCGGTGCGCGCGAGATATTAAACCAGAAGTGCTGGCTGGTCGGGATCAGCGGACCGGCCGAGAATTCCGGGCCAAGATCCTGGATGATCGTCGAGGTGACGAGTTCGGTATGGGCGTTGAACTCGCCGGATTTGATCAGCGATGTCGCCGTCACATTGTCTTCGATCGAGGTGACCTCGATACGGGCAAGCTTCGGCTTCGGCCCGAAGAAATTCTCGTTCGGCTCGAAGGTCAATTTGCCGGCGTCGATATCGATGCTCGTCAGCTTGAAGGGGCCGGAGAAGACCGGCTTGCTGTCGGGCTTGTACCAGTCGATGATCTCCTCGCCGTCACTGCCGCGCGACTGCGAGGCCTTGGTGATCGGCGCGATATGGTTTGCCAGACGCATGAAGAAGATCGGGTCGGCCGCAGCCAGCGTCACGACGACCGTTCCCTCGTCAGGTGTTGCGACACCGGTCAGTTCCTTGCCGGAGCCGGCGGCGATTTCAGCGTAGCCCTTGACCTTGCTCAGCACCTGGTCGGCACGCTGGCTCTTGGTGTTCGGCATCGAGGCGACTTCCCACGATCCCTTGACATCGGCCGCGGTGATCTTGCTGCCGTCGGAGAAGACGGCCTTGGGGTCGATTTTGAAGGTCCAGACCGTATTGTCGGCCGATTCCCAGCTGGTGAAGACGTAAGGCTTTATATTGCCCTGGCTGTCGAAATACATCGGCGCCGCCCACCAGATCGAATTCCAGCGGAAGGTTCTGCCGCCGCCGCGCAGCGGCGACCAGTCCTGATCGAAGGCCGGATGTGCGACCTTCAGGACCTGGCCTTCATCGGCCATCACGATGCGCGCATTCATCCCGAATACGGTGAGGCCGACGCCGGCCGCCAGACCGAGCTTCAGTGCGTTGCGACGCGATAGATTGGTATTATCAGATGGATCAAAAGACATGGCATTCCCTCCCAGGTGAATTCGGCAGCGCTCTCCCTGCACCTGCCAGGCGCAGCACAATCCGTCTCATATCGTTCTCTCGTTATTGTAAATATGTCAACAAAAAATCGCATTTTTTGCTGCAATAAAATTTAAGTCGAAAAATATCACTGCAATATCAGCGAGATAATTTTTGCATTCGGCATGAATGCATTTTGTCTTCTTGACAAAAGTGCTGCAATGGAAAAGTTCTTAGCGCTCCATCGCAGATGCATGACAATCGGATGCGCAGCCGGACGGGTTGAACACGGATCGGCGAGACGGAACGCGCCGAAGGAGGGGAAAATGAGCCATCACAGGATCACAGGCGTCTTCAGCGCGGCCGCAACGCCACTGACGGCTGACAATACGCCGGATCTCGCGCTTTTCACCGACCATTGCCGGCAGCTGCTGGCTGAGGGATGTCATGGCGTGGCACTGCTCGGCACGACGGGCGAGGCCAATTCCTTTTCCGGAGTGGAGCGCCGCGCCATATTGGAGGCGGCTGTGAAGGCCGGGATTCCAGCAGACAGGCTTTTGCCGGGCACCGGCGTCGTCGCCATTCCGGAAACCGTGGAACTGACCCGGCACGCGTTGTCGCTCGGTGTCACCAAAGTGGTGATGCTGCCGCCCTTTTATTACAAGGGCATCTCCGACGACGGCCTCTTCGCTGCCTACTCACAGGTTCTGGAAAAAGTCGCCGACACGCGTCTGCAGGTCATTCTCTATCATATCCCGCAGGTTTCGGGTGTTCCGCTCACCATTCCGCTGATCGGCCGGCTGATTGCGGCCTTCCCGGAAACGGTCGTCGGCATCAAGGAATCTGCTGGTGATTTCAATAACATGCAGGCCATTATCGCCGCCTATCCCAGCTTTTCGGTGCTGGCGGGCGCCGATCCGCTGCTGCTGCCGCTGATGAAGGCCGGCGGCGCCGGCTGCATCACCGCCACCTCCAATCTGGTGGCGGATTCGCTGCGCACCGTCTATGACCATGTCCGTGACGAGGCGCGCGCCGCCGATGTCGAGGCGGCGCAGGCGCGCATCAACGCCTATCGCACGCTTTCCAATTCCTACGTCCAGATCCCGACCATCAAGGCAATGGTGGGGCTGAAGACCGGCAATCCCGCCTGGAAGCGCACCCGCGCGCCGCTGATGCCGCTGAGCGAGGCGGATTACGCCGCACTCGCCGAAAGCTATGCCAAGCTGCCTTGAGGAGATCCGCGATGAATTTTACCGGCCTGCCTTCCGAAGCCGTGCCCGATTTGATGACCGGGGTCATCACCGCTCATCCCTCTGTCGCGGGCCGTGCCGATGCCTATCTGCCCTCGCCCTGCATCCAGAACCACGCGGCAAATCTCGCCTTTCTGCGCGACGGCACGCTGAGCTGCGTCTGGTTCGGCGGGACGATGGAGGGCATGGGCGATATTTCGATTTACATGTCGCGGCTGGCCCCGGGCTCCGAGCGCTGGTCGGAGCCTGAGAAGATGAGCGGCGATCCGGAGAAATCCGAGCAGAACCCATTGATTTTCAATGCTCCGGACGGCAAGACTTGGCTGCTCTATACCTCGCAAACCTCGGGCAATCAGGACGGTTCCGTTGTCAAATGCCGCCTATCGGATGACGGCGGCAAAAGCTTCGGCCCGGTCAAGATCCTCTGCGACAGCCCCGGCACATTCGTTCGCCAGCAGATCGTCGTCAATGGCAAGGGCGACTGGCTGCTTCCGGTCTTTCGCTGCGTCGGCCTTAACGGCCAGCGCTGGAGCGGCGATGCCGACACCGCAGCGGTGCTGATCTCGCGGGACGGCGGCGCGAGTTGGCAGATGCGCGATATTGCAGACAGCATTGGCGCCGTGCACATGAACATTCTGCCGCTCGACGGCGACGACATGATCGCCTTCTACCGCAATCGTTTCGCCGAGAGCATTCTTTCCAGCCGATCGTCCGATGGCGGCGAAACGTGGAGCGCGCCCGAGCCGACCGAACTGCCGAACAACAACTCCTCGATTCAGGCCACGGTCCTAAATGATGGAGCGATTGCAATGGTTTATAACCATTCGAATGCAAGCACATCGGATGCTCGGCGCCAGTCTCTCTATGACGAAATCGAGGGCGGCGAGACAGGAGAGGCCACTGTTGTCGCCGATATAGGCCGCAAAGCGGTCTGGGGCGTTCCGCGGGCGCCGCTCAGCCTTGCGATCTCCAGGGATGGCGGCAAGAGTTTTCCGCATCGCGTCGATCTCGATACCGGCGACGGTTTCTGCCTCAGCAACAATTCGAAGGATTCGCTGAACCGCGAATTCTCCTATCCCTCGGTCATCCAAGGCAGCGACGGCGCGCTGCATATCGCCTACACCTACTACCGGCGCGCCATCAAATATGTGCGTCTCGCTCCGCAATCGCTGCCCTGAGCCACGTGGCAGCGGGAAGATTGTAAACCTGCATCCGATCGCGTGCGAAAGGATGCGGGGCCGCCGGCGTGAGACTGGCTCAGCGCCAGGAAATTGACAAGAGAGGTGCGCCCGCGAATGGCCGTCCGGCCCTTCGTGCTCAAAAAGCTATTTCCATCGCCTGACATACTTAACAAACTGATATTACTGTATATTATGACGCAGTAACGCCGCTTGAAAACGTTTGCCGACCATATGCCTAACGATAAAAATTTCCGCGTCTTGGAATGCCAGCTTGACATTGATCTTACAACTTTACAATAAAGAGGGCGACGACATTGTTGCCGCTAGATCTTGCAGGGAGGACTGGTTCATGGCCAGCTTGGATTCGCCGATCACGATCGTTCGGCCGCATCTGATCGAATTCGGCATCGGCACGGCGGGCAAGCTCGGCAAATGGGCTGCCGAAAAAGGCTATAGGCGCACGCTTGTCATCTCCGACGCTTTCAACGCCTCACGCATCGACGTGCTGGAACTCACGGGCCAAGTCGCCGTCTTCTCTGAAGTGACACCCGAGCCGGATACGGCTAATCTCGAAAAGGTGCTCGCGGCGGCGAACGGCGCCGATGCCGAGCTGATCGTCGGCTTCGGCGGCGGCAGCGCCATGGACCTGGCAAAACTTGCCGCCGTTCTTGCCGGCTCCGCGCAGACGCTGCATGATGTCGTCGGCCCGAACAAGGTGCATGGGCCGCGAAAGGTAGCGCTCGCCCAGGTGCCGACGACTTCGGGCACCGGCAGCGAGGCCGGCATCCGCGCGCTGGTCACCGATCCCAGGACGATGGCGAAGCTTGCCGTCGAAAGCCTGCACATGCTGGCCGACATCGCCGTCATCGATCCCGCCTTGACCTTTACCGTGCCGGCGCGCACCACGGCTGCCACCGGCGTCGATGCCATGGCTCACTGCGTCGAGGCCTTCACCAACCGCAAGGCCCACCCGATGGTCGATATCTATGCGATCGAGGGAACGCGACTGGTCGGCAAATATCTCGCCCGCGCCGTCAAGGATGGCAACGACGCCGAAGCGCGCGCCGGCTTGTCGCTCGCCTCGCTTTACGGCGGCTTCTGTCTCGGCCCGGTCAACACCGCCGGCGGCCATGCGCTCGCCTATCCACTCGGCACGCGTTGGCATGTGGCGCATGGCGCGGCGAATGCGCTGATCTTCCCGCATGTGCTTGCCTTCAACACGCCGTCTGCGCCTGAGAAGACGAAAGCGGTGATGGAGGCGCTTGGGTGCCAGACCTCTGACAACATCGCATCCGTCTTCGATGCGGCCTACGCTTTCTGCGCCGAGCTCGGCATCGAGATGAAACTTTCCGCCCTCGGCGTTCCGGAAAGCGACCTCGACGCCATGGCCGACGATGCCTTTGCCATCCGCCGCCTGCTCGACAACAATCCGCGCGATCTCACGCGCGCCGACATTCGCTCGATTTACACAGCCGCGTTCTAGAAGGGGTTTTGACGATGGACAGGAATGCGAAAGTCGCAGTGACGCTCGGCGATCCCGCCGGCGTCGGTCCCGAGGTGATCGTCAAGGCCTTGGCGGCCCTTCCGAGCCAAGAGCGCCGCGATTTCGTCATCGTCGGCAATGTCGAAGCGCTGGAGCGCGCCAACCGCGTCAGCGGCACCGGGCTGACATTCCGGCCTGCAGATGCCGGCGGCAATGACAGGATTGCCGTCGATGAAGTTGCGCTCGGCGCGGCCCTGCCGGAGATCGGCAAGGTGAGCCCCGTCGCCGGCGACGCCTCGGTGCGCTATATCACCCGCGCCGTCGATCTCGCCATGTCAGGTCAGGCCGATGTCATCGTCACCGCCCCGATCAACAAGGAGGCGATGAATCTGGCCGGCCACCACCATGACGGCCACACCGGTCTTCTCGCCCATCTCACCGGTTCGAAGAGCTCCTTCATGCTGCTTGCCTCCGAACGGCTGAACACCATCCATGTGTCGACCCATATCTCGCTGAAAGGCGCAATTGAACGCGCCAAGACCGAACGGGTTCTCGCCACCATCGAAGCCGGCCACGGGCATTTCCTTCGTCTCGGCAGGAAGGCGCGCATCGCCGTTGCCGGCCTTAATCCGCATTGCGGCGAAAACGGCCTCTTCGGCACCGAAGACATGGAATTCCTGGCACCCGCCGTCGAGCAGGCGCAGGCTAAAGGCATTGACGTCGTCGGCCCGATCTCCGCCGATACGGTGTTCGCCCGCGCCTATAACGGCGCCTTCGATCTCGTCATTGCCCAATATCACGATCAGGGCCACATCCCGATCAAGCTCGTGGCCTTCGAGACGGCGGTCAACGTCTCGCTCGGCCTGCCAATCGATCGCGTCTCGGTCGATCACGGCACCGCCTTCGACATCGCCGGCACGGGAAAAGCCAACCACGTCAACATGCTCTCGGCCATCGCCTATGCCCGACTAATGGCGCGCGCTCCGCGGCAGACGGTGTGATCCCAACTTTGTAAAGGGTGACGGCGCGGAAGGGCGCGATTGCGACCGACACCCCATCACATGCCGAACAGACGGCGATCCCAGAAAACGGGTTGGTGGAGGCTGACCGTGATCGATCGGAATTCCGGGTGGGCCGGATTGATCAGCACGTTCCGATCGACGCGGGCGACGACGCTTGGCACCAGCAGGATGGCGCTGCGCTTCTCCTGGCACCACTTTTCGCCGAAAGCCTTGCTGACAGAAGCCGGCATACTGTCCCAGCCAGGCAGCGCCGGCTCTGACAAGACCTCGTAGCTGAGCCCGCGCGGCATGGTGATCGTGACATAGTGCTGGTTGGGCGGCAGCCTACCGCTGCCATGGACGAGCTTTTCGAGCAGCGCCGTCGAATAGTGCTCGCTCGTATAGATGATCGGGCTGCCCGAGGTGTTCCACCGTCCCGGCGCGATAGTCGAGCCGGTGGCATCGAAGATAGGGTAGGTTCCGTTGGGATCGCCGATGCGGACGGATGTCAGCGTTCGGTCAAGAAGCTGTGCGCTCACGCAGCGCTGCCGTATTTCAGGCTTCCAAGGATATCGAGCACGAGCTCGCCGCCGATCTCGCTCTGGATGACGACATCGATCGGCCGCCTGTTCTCCAGCATCGCATGCGGGCGAAACAGGAAATCCCGCGCCTCCGCCTCGGTCTGCCAGACATCGAGCGCCAGCCCCCAGACCCGCGCGAGACGGGCGAGCCTTATGCCCTCGTCGGAGGAGAGCCGATGCTTGGACTTGCGCCGCTCATAAGTGGCCTTGGGAACGAGCTTGTATTTGAACTGGGTGTCATCAGGCGCCAGAAGCAGCGCCATGCGGTCTAGCGCCTTGACCGGCAATCCCGCCTCGATGCTGGAGAGCAGGCCGAAGGCCGAGCGCGACGCCGGCTCCCTGGAGGGTAGCCCGAGAACATCGGCAACGGCAGCAAATCCCATCATGACAATGGCTCCTTTTCACTTGAGGTTATATTTAGTCTCAAGTGGCCCAATGATCAAGACCGTGATTTGCCGAGTTGCCGATGGAGACGGATTGCCGCGCGTGCGGGAGATCGCTATCTTCCCGGAAGGCACACGAAAGACGAAGGAGGCTGCCTATGTCACCGCGGGACGCCTGATCCAGCACTATGGAGACTTCTGCCTTTTCAAGGGCATCGATTTCACACGCATCGCATCCGTACGGCCGCATGGTAACACCACGCTCTTCTGCAGCGCCGGCATGCAGCAATATAAACCCCTCTTCTCCGATCCTTCCTACATTGGAACTGTCGCAAACAGCCAGGCCTGCCTGCGCATGGGCGACCTCGACGAGATCGGCGATGGAACGCATCTTCTGCACTTCACCATGCTCGGCCTTTTTCTCCTTCAGGGAAATGACCGTCGGCAACGCCATCGATTTCTGGCTCGAATTTCTGGGAACGCTGGGGCTCGTGCCGGATCATGTCACGATCCATCCCGATCGCCTGATGGAATGGACGCCGCTCTATCGCGGAGGTGTGGCCATCGTTGCAGATCCGGAATGCACCTGGAGCGATGGCAGCATCAGCGGATACTGCACCGAGTTCTACAAGCATGGCGTCGAGACCGGACATCGTCAATCCGCTCGGAACCTGCATCGACGTCGGCTTTGGCGCCGAACGTCTCAACTTGATCGTCAACGGGACGCAGCAAGACGATGCACGATCGTGCAACGCGGCTACCGGCCGGGCAACAAGGAGCAGGGATACGTCCTGCGAAAGCTGCTCCGCCGCATCCACAAGATCGGCGGCACGCTCACCGAAGAGGTCGAACGCCAGAAGCGGCTACGCGCAAAATATCTGCGCCTGCGTGACCGTCACGCCGAGATGAGTCCCGACTGGTGGTTCGACACCCACGGCATCGACTTTTCCGAACTCGGCGAGACGCTTGACGAATAGCTTGAACAAGGCCGTCCGGGCACGGGAGGCCTTCCCTCACGCGAAAGCGTCCATTTTCCGGCGACGTTCGTCGCCGCCATTATCCCATGTCCCGCACCATCAATCGTTGCGGCAAACCCGGCCAGGAAAAGTATGCCGTCCGCTCACTCTTTTTCTTAGAGAGCGACTTTTTGGAAATTCCTTTCTCCTCATTTCCATTAGTCTACTTAATTTATAGAAATTATTTAATCGGAGAGAGTGGTCATGAGCATTGAAAAATCCGGAAGCCGATTCGGAAGACGAGACCTGTTGAAACTGTCCGCGGCGGCCGGGGTCGCCGTCGCCGGCGCTTCGCTGGTCGGGCAGAAGGCGGTTTTGGCAGCAGACGAAGAGCTGTCGCTGAAAGGCAAGCGCATCGCCATCAGCGCGACCGGCACCGATCATTTCTTCGACCTGCAGGCCTATAATGCCCAGATCGAAGAGGTAAAACGCCTCGGCGGCGAGCCGATCGCCGTCGATGCCGGGCGCAATGACGGCAAGCTGGTGTCGCAGTTGCAGACGCTGATCGCCCAGAAGCCGGATGCGATCGTTCAAATCCTCGGCACGCTCAGCGTTATCGACCCCTGGCTGAAGAAGGCGCGTGACGCCGGTATCCCGGTTCTGACCGTCGACGTCGGCTCGACCAACTCGATCAACAATACCACCTCCGACAACTGGGGCATCGGCAAGGACCTGGCGCTGCAGCTCGTCTCCGATATCGGCGGCGAAGGCAATATCGTCGTCTTCAACGGTTTCTACGGCGTCACTCCCTGCGCGATCCGCTATGACCAGCTGGTCAATGTCGTCAAATATTTCCCGAAGGTGAAAATCCTCCAGCCGGAACTGCGCGACGTCATCCCGAACACCGTGCAGGACGCCTTCACCCAGATCACCGCAATCCTTAACAAATATCCGGAAAAGGGTTCGATCAAGGCGATTTGGTCGGCCTGGGATATTCCGCAGCTTGGCGCAACCCAGGCTTTGGCGGCGGCCGGGCGGACCGAGATTCGTACCTACGGCGTCGATGGCAGCCCCGAGGTTCTGCAGCTTGTCGCCGATCCGAATTCGCCGGCCGGCGCCGATGTCGCCCAGCAGCCGGCGGAAATCGGACGCACCGCCATCCGCAACATCGCCAAGCTGCTCGCCGGCCAGACCCTGCCGCGCGAGACCTATGTTCCGGCGCTCATCGCCAACAAGGCCAATGTCGGCGAAGTCACCAAGAAACTCGGCATCGGCTGAGCTTGTCTGATGGGCGATCCAGCCTCGCTGGATCGCCCCGGCAGGATGACCGGAGAAATCGTATGACGGCCATTTCCTTGAAGCAGCCGGTGACGGCGAGCGACGACATCATCCGCTTCGAAGGCATCGTCAAACGATTCGGGGGCGCGCAGGCGCTGGCCGGTGCGTCGCTGATCGTCAGGCGCGGCACCATTCACGGTCTCGTCGGCCAGAACGGCGCCGGCAAATCGACGCTGATCAAGCTGCTGGCCGGCCTTCACCAGCCCGATGACGGCCGGATCGAAATCGAAGGGCAGATATTCGACAGGCTGACGCCGCATCTTGCCGAAGAACTCGGCATCCACTTCATTCACCAGGACCGGCTGCTGGTGCCGACATTCACCGTCGGCGAAACCCTCTTCCTCGGCCGGGAACCGCGGATATCAGGCACGCCCTTCCTCGACCGGCGTCTGATGCAACGACGCGCATCCGATATTCTCAACGAATATTTCGGTCTCCGTCTACCGAACGGCACCCTGATCGGCGAATTGTCGACCGCCGAAAAGCAGATCGTGCAAATCACCCGCGCTCTCCTCAATCAGCCGAAGGTGCTGATCTTCGACGAGCCGACGGCCGCCTTGGTGGCCCGCGAGGCCGATATCCTCTTCCGGCTGATCCGCCGGCTGCGCGACGAAGGCGTCACCATCATCTATATCTCGCACTATCTGAACGAAATCGAAGAACTCTGCGACCAGGTCACCGTGCTGCGCAACGGGCTTGATGTCGCCTCCTTGCCGATCAGGGACACGTCGGCCGCAGCGATTGCCCGGCTTATGGTCGAGCGCGACATCGAGGAGATGTTTCCGAAGCCTGAGGTGACGCCGGGTGAGGAGATCCTCAAGGTCGAGCAGCTGTCGGCGCGGGGAAAATACAGCGACATAAGCTTCACGCTTCGCCGCGGCGAGGTGCTCGGCCTCACCGGCCTGCTCGGCTCCGGCGCAAAGGAGCTGGTTCGCACCCTCTTCGGGCTGGAGACGCCCGTTTCCGGCCGCATCGAAATCAACGGCAAGCCTGCCCGTTTCGCCAATCCAACGCAGGCAGCCGGTCGCGAAATCGCGCTGGTACCGGAAGATCGCCGCCGCCACGGCGTCGCGCTCGACCTCAGCGTCGCGGAAAATATCAGCCTCTCCAGCCTTGCCCGCTTCACGCGTTTCGGCTTTCTCGATCGCAGACGCGAGCAAAGCGAGGTCGAGGCGCTGATTGGGCGGCTCCAGGTGAAAACCAATGGCCGCGATGCTTTGCTGCGAACGCTCTCGGGCGGCAACCAGCAGAAGATCGCCATCGCCAAATGGCTGAGCCGCCGCTCCGAGGTCTATCTCCTCGACGAGCCGACTGTTGGAGTCGATATCGGCTCCAAGGTCGAGATCTACAGGCTGATTGGCGAACTCGCGGCGCGCGGCGCCGGCGTTATCGTGCTGTCTTCGGATCTGCCGGAACTCGTCGGCATCACCGATCGCATCCTCGTGCTCTTCCGCGGCCGCGTGGCGCGCGAATTCATCTCGTCGGAAACCAGCGCGGATGCCGTGTTGGCGCAATCGACCGGATCATCTAAGGGACAGCGCCATGTCGGCTGAAATTGAATTCGCGCCTTCCGGTTTTGCCGCTGCTGAGCCGCCGGCCCGGCCGGCCGGCAATCTTGCGGCTGCGACTTTGCGCTTCGGATCGCTCATCGCTTTTGCCGCCATCCTGGCGATCTTCTCGTTGACCGCGCCCTATTTCCTCAGCATCGGCAATATCGGCAACGTGCTTGGCCAGTCGGCCATCTCGGGCGTGCTTGCCATCGGACTGACGGTCGTGCTGATCGCCGGCGGCTCCAATGTCGTCACCGGCGGCATCGACCTGTCGCTGGCGGCCAATATGGGCCTCAGCGCCGCCGTTTATGCCAGCCTGACGCAACTTGGCTATGGCGATGCGACAGCGATCGCGGCATCGCTCCTTACCGGCGCGCTGATCGGCTCGGTCAATGCCATTGCCGTCGTCTATGCTGGCATTGTGCCGCTCCTCGCAACGCTTGCCGTCATGAATATCGTCGCCGGCCTGGAACTGGTGCTGACCGGCAATACCGTCCTGCCGGCCTCGACGCCCTTCCTATCGGCGCTTTCGGCTTCGGATCCTTTCGGCATACCGGTTCTTGCCTATGTGCTCCTCGGCTTCACGGCCATTGCGGCGGCGATCGTGCAATATACGCCGCTTGGCCTGCATCTTTATGCCGTCGGTGAATTTCCTGATGCGGCGCGTGCCGCCGGCCTGCCGCTTCGCCGCCTGCTCGCCGGCGCCTTCGTCGCCAGCGGCCTTTGCGGCGGCATCGCCGGCATCCTGTCCGCTGCCTATCTGAGCGGCAGCACGACCGGTGCCGGCGAGATGCTGCTGCCTGTCGTCGTGACGGCCCTGCTCGGCGCGGTTTTTTCGCGCCGACTGGTTCCGACGGTCACAGGAACGCTGCTTTCGGCGTTGCTTGTCGGCTTCCTCACCAACGGCTTCCAGCTGCTAAACATATCGAGCACGCTCGTCAGCGGCGTCCAGGGCGTACTCATTCTCATCGTCGTTTCCGCGACCACGCTGCTGCGCCGGCAGGAGACCTGACCATGTCGCTCCAGACCCCTACCCCCGCCACAACGACAGGCCTGCGGCGCCTTATCACCGGCGGCCTGTTGCGCTATGGGCTGATCCTCGCGCTGATTGCGGTCTTTGCCGCCTTTTCCGCGGCAACGCCGACATTCCTGACGCTTGCGAACCTGCAAAGCATCCTGGTCAATAACTTTACGCTGCTTGTCATCGTCTCGATTGCCATGACCTTCGCGGTCGCGTCGGGCGGCATCGATCTTTCGGTGGGCACGGCGATGGATTTTGCGAGCTTCGCCTTCGTCTCACTCGTGCTTGCCGGACAGCCGGTGGCGATCGCCGCGATCGCGGGGCTGGCGGCCGGAGCGTTCGTCGGCGCCTTCAACGCATTTCTGATCTCCGGGATCGGCGTGTCGCCGTTCCTGGCAACGCTCGGCACATTGTTCATCGGCCGCAGCGTCCAGCAATTGCTGACCAATGGCGGCAATCCGGTCTATCTGCCGCCGAACGGCGTGCCGGAAGCCTTCCGCTTCCTCGGCCACGGTGCGATCGGCGGCTTTCCCACGCCGCTTGCCATTGCCATTGTGGTCATCGCGGCCGTCGCGGTCGTTTTTGCCCGTACACGGTTTGGCCGCGTCATTCTGTCGATCGGCATCCAGCCGGGCGTCGTGCGTTATTCCGGCATCGCAGCACCGGCCCATGTCGCGGTGACCTTCATCCTGGTCGGGCTGATCGCGGCGATCGCCGGCCTGATCCTGACCGCGACCGTCACCACCTACATCCCCTCCTCGGGCAATGCCTTCCTGCTGAACGCCATCGGCGCGACATTCATCGGCACGACGCTCAACCCGCTCGGACGGCCGAATGTCGCCGGCACCGTTCTCGGTGCGCTGCTGCTCGGGATCGTCGCCAACGGGCTGCTGCTGACCGATCTGAATTTTTACTGGCAGCAGGTCGGCACGGGAACGCTGATCTTCGCGGTGCTGGCTCTCAGCTTCATCAACAGGAAAGCCGCCGGCAGCGTATAAGAGAAAGCCATACGGGACAGGTGTCAGCCCGCCGAGGCGTCCGAAATCATCCGCGAGACGGCATTCTTCCAGCCGATGATCTTGGCCTGCCGTTCGCCCTCTTCCATCGCGGGGCTGAAGCGGCGGTCGCAGGCCCAGGCCTGCGCAAAATCCCGTCTGCCGGGCCAGATGCCGGCTTTCGAGCCGGCAAGCCAGGCGGCACCCAGCGCTGTCGTCTCGCGGATCGCCGAGCGGTCGACGGGATTTCCGGTCATGTCAGCCAGGCACTGCATCGTCCAATCCGAAGCCGCCATGCCGCCATCGACGCGCAGCACGGTTTCCAGCTGGTTGACGCCCCAGTCCTTCTTCATCGCCACCAGCAGGTCGAGTGTCTGGTAGGCGACAGATTCGAGCACGGCGCGGGCAAATTCCGCCGGTCCGCTATTTCGCGTCAGACCGAAGATCGCGCCGCGCGCTCCCGGATCCCAGTAGGGCGCGCCGAGGCCGGTAAAGGCGGGGACGATATAGACCTGCTGCCCCGGATCGGCTTTGGCCGCAAGCACGCCCGCCTCCGACGCCTGGCCGATGATGCCGAGCCCGTCGCGCAGCCATTGCACGGCGGCGCCGGCGATGAAGATCGAGCCTTCGAGTGCATAGGTCGTCTCGCCGTCGAGCCGGTAGGCAATCGTCGTCAGCATCCGGTTGGATGAGGAAACACGATCCCTGCCGGTGTTCAGCAGGGCAAAGCAGCCGGTGCCATAGGTGGATTTCATCATGCCGGGCTCGAAGCAGGCATTGCCCACGGCCGCCGCCTGCTGGTCGCCGGCGACGCCGAGGATCGGAAGCTCCGCGCCGAACAGCGCCTTGTCGACACGGCCGAAATTATCGGCGCATTCCCGGACTTCGGGAAGCATCACGGCCGGGATGCCGAGAATGCCAAGCAGCTCCTCGTCCCAAACGCCGTCGTCGATATTGTAAAGGAGGGTTCGCGACGCGTTGGTCGCATCGGTGGCGTGCACACGACCATCAGTCAGATTGTAGATCAGCCAGCTGTCGATCGTGCCGAAGCAGACCTCGCCCGCCTCCGCCTTCTCCCGCAGGCCGTCGACATTGTCGAGCAGCCAGCGCAGTTTGGTTCCGGAGAAATAGGGGTCGAGCAGCAGGCCGGTCTTGGCGCTGAACAGCTTCTCATATCCGTCGGCCTTCAGGCTCTCGCACATTTCGGCCGTGCGCCTGTCCTGCCAGACGATCGCCCGGTGAAGCGGCGCGCCCGACCGTCGGTCCCAGACGACCGCCGTCTCGCGCTGGTTGGTGATGCCGATCGCGGCAATGGCAGCGGCATTCGTGCCGGCATCGGCAATCGCCTTGCGCACCGTATCGACGACGGACTGCCAGATCTCAGTGGCGTCATGCTCCACCCAACCGGGCTGCGGGTAATATTGGGTGATCTCCGCCTGGGCCGAGGCGGCCATTTTCATGCCGCCATCGAAGATGATCGCGCGCGACGACGTCGTGCCCTGGTCAATTGAAAGAATATAGCCGCTCATATCCGTCTCCGGCTCGCACGAAACCGCTCCGCCCGGCAAGGAGGGCGGATGCGGAGATTTCATGAGAGAAAGATTGTGGGTGCCACCGGCCGTGGCCGGTGGCAGGAAGTGACGGCCGGAAGCCTCGTTGCCTCCGGCCGAGGTCCGCCTTACTTCGACTGCCAGCTCTTGACGAGTTCGTCGTAGTTGACGGTGACCGGCTTTTCCTTCTCGTTCTCGATCTTCAGCTGCGGCGCAAGGTTGCCCTTCTTCACCGCATCCGCGTTCCAATAAGCGAGATCATGCTCTTCGGCCAGTTTCGGGCCGATATCGCCCTGGACGCCCGATTTCTCGATACGGCCCATGACCTTCTCCTGCTCGCCGCAAAGAGAATCCATGGCTTCCTGCGGTGTCTTCGCACCGGAAGACGCATCGCCGATTGCCTGCCACCAAAGCTGAGCCAGCTTCGGATAATCGGGAACGTTGGTGCCGGTTGGCGACCACTGAACACGCGCAGGCGAACGATAGAACTCGATCAGACCGCCGAGCTTCGGAGCACGCTCCGTAAAGCTCTTATCGCGAATGGTGGATTCGCGAATGAAGGTGAGACCGAGCTGGCTCTTCTTCACGTCAATCGTCTTCGAGGTCACGAACTGTGCATAGAGCCAGGCGGCCTTCGCACGGTCCGTCGGGGTCGATTTCATCAGCGTCCACGAGCCGACGTCCTGATAGCCGAGCTTCATGCCGTCTTTCCAGTAAACGCCATGCGGGCTCGGTGCCATGCGCCATTTCGGCGTACCGTCTTCGTTCATGACAGGCAGGCCAGGCTTGACCATGTCTGCAGTAAAGGCCGTGTACCAGAAGATCTGCTGCGCGACGTTACCCTGTGCCGGCACCGGACCGGATTCCGAGAAGGTCATGCCCTGAGCTTCCGGCGGTGCATAGCCCTTCAACCAATCGAGATATTTCTGGATCGAGTAGACGGAAGCCGGGCCGTTGGTGTCACCGCCGCGAGCGACGCACGAGCCGACGGGACGCGACTTCTCGTCGACCTTGATACCCCATTCGTCGACCGGAAGACCGTTCGGCAGGCCCTTGTCGCCGTTGCCGGCCATCGAAAGCCAGGCGTCGGTGAAGCGCCAGCCGAGCGACGGGTCCTTCTTGCCGTAGTCCATGTGGCCGAAGACCTTCTTGCCGTTCTCGTCACGGCCGGTAAAGAATTCGGCAATGTCCTCATAGGCCGACCAGTTGACCGGAACGCCGAGGTCGTAACCGTACTTCGCCTTGAAGTCGGCCTTGTTCTTCTCGTCGTTGAACCAGTCGTAGCGGAACCAATAGAGGTTGGCGAACTGCTGGTCGGGAAGCTGGTAGAGCTTCTTGTCCGGTGCCGTCGTGAACTTGGTGCCGATGAAGTCGTCGATATCGAGGCCGGGGTTGGTAACGTCCTTGCCTTCGCCGGCCATCCAGTCGGTCAGGTTGCGCACCTGCTGATAGCGCCAATGCGTACCGATCAAGTCGGAGTCGTTGACCCAGCCGTCATAAAGATTCTGACCGGTCTGCATCTGAGTCTGGATCTTCTCGACAACGTCACCCTCTTGAATGACGTCGTGAGTGACCTTGATCCCGGTGATCGCAGTAAAGGCCGGAGCCAGAACCTGGGACTCATACTGGTGGGTGGTCAACGTTTCCGAAACGACCTTGATCTCCATGCCGGCGAAGGGCTTCGCAGCATCGACGAACCACTGCATTTCCTTTTCCTGGTCGGCGCGAGAGAGCGTCGACATGTCGCCGACCTCTTTATCCAGGAAAGTCTTTGCCTCGTCCATGCCGGCATAGGCCGACCCGGTCATGGCCAGCAGTACCGCTGCTGTCGTCGTCAATAAATGCCTTCGCATAATATCCTCCCAGGGTTTGCGATTGCAGTCTTCACGTCTCAGGCGACCAGAAAAATCCCCGGCCGTCTGCATCAGTTTGCCTCACACGTAACGGAATACGCCGATGGCGTAGACCACGGAGAGAGCGAGAGCCCACCAGAGGCTTGATCCCGCGAGACCAAGCCAGGCAAGATGGATAAAGGCGCTGCCGAGCAGCGAAAGGAAAAGTCGGTCACCGCGCGTCGTCTCGAAGCGCAGGATTCCGATCCGCGGATTGCCGCCCGGCACGGCATACTCCCAGACACCCATGCCGATCAGCAGCAATACGATGACGATGAAGAAAGCGGCCGTCGGCCAGGTCCATGCCATCCATGAAAAATCGGGAAGCGAAAAGCTCATCAAACCCTCCCCAGGGCGAAGCCCTTGGCGATGTAATTGCGCACAAACCAGATCACCAGCGCCCCTGGGATCAAGGTCAGAACACCCGCGGCGGCGAGCAAGCCCCAATCCATGCCGGATGCAGAGACGGTACGGGTCATGGTGGCAGCGATCGGCTTCGCGTCGGTCGTCGTCAGCGTTCGTGCGATCAGCAACTCGACCCAGGAGAACATGAAGCAGAAGAAGCAGGCGACACCTATGCCGCTCGCAATCAGCGGCGTGAAGATCTTCAGGAAAAACCGCGGGAACGAATAGCCATCGATATAGGCCGTTTCGTCGATTTCCTTCGGCACGCCGGACATGAAGCCTTCAAGGATCCAGACCGCAAGCGGCACATTGAAGAGGCAATGCGCCAATGCCACGGCGATGTGCGTATCGATCAGTCCAAAGGCTGAGTAGAGCTGGAAGAACGGCAGGGCAAAGACCGCCGGCGGCGCCATCCGGTTCGTCAGCAACCAGAAGAAAAGATGCTTGTCACCAAGGAACCGATAACGGGAGAAGGCATAGGCCGCCGGCAGCGCGGCTGCGACCGAGATCACCATGTTGATCACGACATAGGTGATTGAATTGATGTAGCCGGAATACCAGGCCTTCTCCGTGAAGATCGTCACGTAATTGGCGATCGTCGGGTTATGAGGATAAAGCGTCAGAGAATTGACGATTTCCGCATTGGTCTTGAAGCTCATGTTGACGAGCCAATAGATCGGCAGCAGGAGCACGATGATATAGATCGTCGGAACCAGCCACCACCAGCGCGATTCCTCGCCGCGCCGGCGCATCAGACGGCTGACTTCATCGGAGGAGAGACCGCTTGCGACACTGGCAACGCTTGAGATTTTTCGGCTCGCTGTCGTTTCGTTGGAGGCGCTCATTTCAATTCTCCGCGTCGTGGCTTGTCATGACGGTGTAGAACACCCACGAAAGCAGCAGGATGATCAGGAAATAGATCAGCGACATGGCAGCGGCCGGACCGAGGTCAAACTGTCCGAGGGCGGTCTTGACCAGATCGATCGACAGGAACGTGGTCGCGTTGCCGGGACCGCCACCCGTGACGACAAAAGGCTCGGTGTAGATCATGAAACTATCCATGAAACGCAGCAGCACGGCGATCAGAAGAACGCGCTTCATCTTTGGCAGCTGGATATAGCGGAACACGGCCCAACGAGACGCACCGTCGATCTTGGCTGCCTGATAGAAAGCATCCGGAATGGAAACGAGGCCTGCATAGCAGAGCAAGACGACCAAGCTCGTCCAGTGCCAGACGTCCATGATGATGATCGTCACCCAGGCGTCGAGCGGATCCTGCACATAGTTGTAATCGATGCCAATGGCATTGAGGGAATAGCCGAACAAACCAATGTCGTTGCGGCCGAACACCTGCCAGATCGTGCCGACAACGTTCCACGGGATCAGCAGTGGCAGCGCCATCAGAACCAGGCACACCGGCACGCCGATGCCCGATTTCGGCATGTTCAGCGCAATGAAGATACCGAGCGGGATCTCAAGAGCGAGAATGATCAACGAAAAAATTAGATTTCGCTGCAGGGCGGCCCAGAAACGGTCGGAGTGCAGGATTTGGGTAAACCAGTCCGTTCCGTTCCAGAAGAACTGGTTGTTTCCGAAAGTGTCCTGAACGGAATAGTTCACAACAGTCATCAAGGGAATGACGGCCGAGAATGCCACGAGCACGAGGACCGGCAGGACCAGAAACCACGCTTTGTTGTTCCAGGTTTTTTCCATGATCAAGCCTCCGGTCCGGCGCGCCAAGAGTCGGCATAGACACTGATACCCGATGGCTCGAAGGTCACCCGGGGATCAGCAGGAATTTCCTGGTCTTCAGGGACGACGATCGCGATAGGCTGGCCGGCAAGCTGCGCGCGGACGATCTTCTGCCGACCGATATCTTCCACCTTGCTGACGGTCACAGGCATGCCCTCGCGGCCGACCCGAACAAACTCGGGCCGAATCCCAAGCTCAACCTTGGCCGCTGCCGAAGTCTTTGGCGCATAGTCGAGCGTCAGAGCATGCTCGCCCACCCGAATCGTGCGGCCTTCCACCTTGGCTGGCATGAAGTTCATGCCCGGAGAACCGATGAAGTAGCCGACGAAGGTATGGCTCGGACGCTCGAAGAGCTCGGCCGGCGTGCCGATCTGCACAATCTCGCCATCGTACATCACCACGACTTTGTCGGCGAAGGTCAACGCTTCCGTCTGGTCATGCGTGACATAGACCATGGTAAAACCGAACTGCTTATGCAGCCGCTTCAGCTGCGATCGCAGCACCCATTTCATATGCGGGTCGATAACAGTGAGCGGCTCGTCGAAGAGAATCGCATTTACATCCGAGCGCACGAGGCCGCGACCGAGCGAAATCTTCTGCTTTTGGTCCGCCGTCAAACCGCGGGCACGTCGCTTGGCCCAGTCTCCAAGATCGATCATCTCCAATATTTCACGGACACGACGATCAACGTCGGGCTCTGCCACGCCGCGGTTGCGCAAGGGGAAAGCAAGATTGTCATAGACGGTCATCGTGTCGTAGATCACCGGAAACTGGAATACCTGCGCAATATTTCGCTGCTGCGTCGGCAGGTTCGTAACATCCTGTCCGTCGAAAAGAATCCGCCCTTCGGACGGCTGAATAAGGCCGGAAATGATATTGAGCAGCGAGGTCTTTCCGCAGCCTGAAGGTCCGAGCAGCGCATAGGCGCCGCCATCGTTCCACTCGTGGTGCACTTCCTTGAGAGCGTAGTCCTTCTCGCTCTTCGGGTTCGGCCCATAGGCATGTCTGATATGATCGAGGGTGATACGTGCCATGATCTTCTCCTAGCCCCTCTGCCCGGCGGTGGTGATCGCCCGGCCGTCCGCGCCGAACGCCATCAGGTGGCGCGTATCGATGAAAACGGAGAGGTCCGTGTCCGGGTCGATATTGTGGATGCCGTGCGCAAGCATCACCCAGCGGGTGTCGGCAAATTGCAGATGCACGAAACTTTCCGACCCCGTGATCTCCGAAATCTGTGTCCGTGCTGTCAGCCGCGCCGAATCAGCCGTCTGGGCGGTTGGTGCAAGATGATGCGGGTGAAACGCTATCGTTGCCGGCCCGTCCGGCACGTTCTGAAGGTGCGGCGGCACGGCAAAAATCACAGCGCCATCGCGCAGGAAATTGCCTGCCGATTTGACCAGATCAATAAAATTCAGCGGCGGATCGGCAAAGGTTTTCGCCGTCGTCAGATCGAGCGGTTTGCGATAGACCTCGATCGTCGGGCCGAACTGCGTGATCCGGCCTTCGTTGAGCGTCGCCGTATTGCCACCAAGCAACAAGGCTTCGGAGGGTTCCGTCGTGGCATAGACGAAGATCGCGCCGGACTGGGCGAAGATGCGCGGCAATTCCTGCCGCAGTTCCTCGCGCAGCTTGTAGTCGAGATTGGCGAGCGGCTCGTCCATCAAAACGAGGCTGGCATTCTTGACCAGCGCGCGCGCAAGCGCGGTGCGCTGCTGCTGGCCGCCGGACAGGTTGAGCGGCGTGCGGTCGAGATAGGGCGTGAGCTTCAGAAGCTCGGCCGCCTTGCGCACCTCGCGGTCGATCGTGGCGGCATCCTTGCCGGATATGCGCATCGGCGAGGCGATGTTCTCATAGACGGTCAGCGCCGGATAGTTGATGAACTGCTGGTAGACCATGGCGACATTGCGTTTCTGCACCGGCATGCCGGTGACATCGGCGCCGTCGAAATGGACGGAGCCGGCGGTCGGACGATCGAGCCCGGCCATCAGCCGCATCAGCGACGTCTTGCCCGACAGCGTCGGCCCGAGCAGGACGTTCAGCGTTCCCCGCTCGAGGACCAGATCGGTCGGATAGATGTGATAATCCGCCCCCACCATCTTGGCGGCGTTTCGCAGTTCCAGCATTCCTGTTCCCGTGCCTCCACGCAGCGGGGACCACATAGCGCCTATCCGGCGATCGCCGGTCTGGCAGCCATGTACTCCTCCAATGACTGAGCCTGCTCCTTCGAAAGGCGCAGACCATCCTTTGTTCTCCTCCACAGCACGTCATCGGCGTGCCGGGCCCATTCATGTTCGACGAGGTATGTGACCTCAGCCTCGTAAAGATCGCCGCCGAACAGCCGTCCGAGATCCTCGGGGCCGCGGGCATCGCCGAGCAGTACCTCGGCCCTGGTGCCGTAGCGGCGCACCAGACGGCGCGCATGCGTATCGGCGAGGAACGGATAACGCCGTTTCAGTTTGGCGACCTCGGCCTCATAACCCCTGACCGGAAAATCGCCGCCCGGCAGATTGCTCTTGGCCGTCCAGGGCGCGCCCTTGACGCCGATCGCAGCGCCGATTTTCTCCAGCGCATGTTCGGAAAGCCGGCGATAGGTGGTGAGCTTGCCGCCGAAGACGTTCAACAACGGCGCCGCGCCGCCTTCGCCCTCGATCTTCAGCACGTAGTCGCGCGTGGCCTCCTGGGCCTTCGAGGCGCCGTCATCATAAAGCGGCCTGACCGCCGAATAGGTCCAGACGATATCCTCGGGCCTGACCGGCTCCTTGAAATATTCCGATGCCGCATTGCAGAGATAGACGGTCTCTTCCTCGGAAATCCGGACGTCCCGGGGATCAGCGGTGTAATCGCGGTCGGTGGTGCCGATCAGAGTAAAATCGCCCTCATAGGGGATGGCGAAGATGATGCGGTTGTCAGGGTTCTGGAAGAAATAGGCCCTGGGATCATCGAACTTCTTCTTCACGATGATATGGCTGCCCTGGACGAGGCGGACATGGTGAGCCTCGTTCTGACCGAAGGCCGAACGGATGACATGATCGACCCAGGGGCCGGCGGCGTTGACCAGCATGCGGGCCTGATGGCTGCCATTGCGGCCGGTGACCGTATCGATGGTGTCGATGTGCCAGAGGCCATTTTCGCGCCTGGCCGACACCACCTTGGTGCGCGGCAGGATGGTCGCCCCCTTGTCGGCGGCGTCGCGGGCGTTCAGTACCACCATGCGCGCGTCGTCGACCCAGCCGTCAGAATATTCGAAAGCCCTCGTAAACAAAGCCTTCAGCGGCTTGCCGGCCGCGTCTTTGCGCATGTCCAGCACGGATGTCGCCGGCAGCAACTTGCGGCCGCCGAGATGGTCGTAGAGGAAGAGGCCGAGCCGGATCAGCCAGGCCGGGCGGATGCCGCCCTTGTGATAGGGCAGCACGAAGCGCAGCGGCCAGATGATGTGCGGCGCCATCGCCCAGAGGATCTCGCGTTCCATCAAGGATTCGCGCACCAGGCGGAATTCGTAGTGCTCTAGATAACGCAGGCCGCCATGGATGAGCTTGGTGGCGCCCGAGGAAGTACCAGACGCAAAATCGTTCATCTCCGCCAGCGCCACCGAATAGCCGCGCCCAACGGCATCGCGCGCAATCCCGCAGCCGTTGATGCCGCCGCCGATGACGAATATGTCGTGAATTTCCGGGCCCAACTTCCCCTCCGAGCCTGCTGCGGATTTCGCATTGCACAAAACCTGCGCAATTGCGAAAGCAACATCAGTTAAAACGAAAGAGATACGAATGTCAAACGAATGTTTTCGCAGATCGATACCGGAAGAGATTCCAGAAAGAATGCTCAACGGCTTTCATGGGAATGCCCTGAAACAAAGCGCTGAAGCGCCGCGTGTCTATCGCGATCTGCCGTTGGTTTCGATTAGTTTCACATTGTTTTCGAGGCAGAGATTGCGGATCGAGGGCAGCGGACAGTGGTCGGTGATGAAGGTATGAACCTGTGAAAGCTGGCCGATCCTGACCGGTGCAGTGCGTTCGAACTTGGTCGAATCGGCAACGAGGATGACATGCCGGGCATTGGCGATGATCGCCTGGGCGACTTTCACCTCGCGAAAATCGTAGTCGAGGAGGGCGCCGTCGATGTCGATCGCAGACGCGCCGATCACGGCGTAATCGACTTTGAACTGCCGGATGAAATCGACGGCCGCTTCGCCGACGATCCCGCCGTCCGAACCGCGCACGACCCCGCCGGCGATCACCACTTCGATCGCTGGGAACAGGCGCAATCTATTGGCAACATTGATGTTATTGGTGATCACCATCAACTCGTGATGATTGGCGAGCGCCTCTCCCACCGCCTCGGTCGTCGTGCCGATATTGATGAAGAGCGAGGCTCCGCTCGGGATCAGCTCGACGGCCGCCAGGCCGATCGCCTGTTTTTCGGAAGCGGCGATCTGCCGCCGCGCCTCGTATTTGACGTTCTCCGTTCCGCTCGGGAAGGTCGCGCCGCCATGGATGCGCGTCAGGACCTGCGCATCGCAGAGATCATTCAGATCCTTGCGGATCGTCTGTGGCGTCACCGAAAAACGGGCGGCGAGTTCCTCGACCAGGACCCTGCCGCTCGATTTCGCAATCGCCACGATTTCAGTTTGCCGGTCGCTCAAAAACATAGGCGCCCCTTTCGATCTACTTTCGTTTTAAAGAAAGCGAAGAGCGGCGCAATGCCTATTTGTCAGTCACCGGCTTCCATATTCCGAATGTGTTGCGCCGTGCCAGGCGCGACTATCGCTTCCGCATCACGTTGACCACGACCACGCCGAGGATTGCCATGATCCCACCGGCAGCGCCCAGCACCGTCGGCACCTCGCCGAGCCAGACGAACCCGATCAGCGTTGCGACCGGCGGGACGCCGTAAAGGAAATTCGAAGCGCGCCCAGCCGTCAGCCGCTTCAATGCGATGGCCCAGGTCAGATAGCCGATCGCTGTGGGGAAGATGACGAGGTAGGCGACGCCCCCGTTCACGTCCGCCGGCGCCGCCGCCAGAGCGCGCACCGTCGCCGGGACGGCCGGAAAGAGCGGCACGGAGCCGATCAGCAGGATCCAAGCGGTGACGGCAAGCGCCGGCATCCGGCCAAGCAGCGGCTTCTGCAGCACGCTGGCAATCGCCGAGCAGAGTGCGGCGCCGAGAATCAGCACGGCGTTCGGATCGAGCTTGAAGCCGCTGTCGGAAGCAACAGCAATCAGCGCCACGCCGCCGAAGGAAACCGCAGTGCCCGCCCATCCCCAGCGGCCGAAGCGCTCGCCGAGTGCGAATGTTGCGATGAGCGCGGTGAAAACCGGCATGGTGTTGATGATGAAGCTCGCCGGCCCCGCCGCAACGGTCTGCTCGCCGGTGTTCAAGAGCACCGCATAGGCGGCGATGAAGAGCACGGCGGCGATAGAGAGGCGGAGGAAATCACGTTTTTCCGGCATCGGTCGGTAGATGGCCAGATAAACAAGAGCGAGGACGCCAGCCGCCACATAGCGGGCTGTCGCCAGCTCGATCGGCGTCAGAGGCCCGAGGCAGATGCGGATCACCACGAAGGAAGAAGCCCAGAAGAGGATGGTGACGACAATCGCCGCAAAGGCCACAAAATCGAAGGTGCCTTGTTGTTTCGCCGAAACCGGTGTGCTTGCCGCCATGCTCATTTTCACCTCCACTATTCGTTGCGACCATGAATTAAGCCTTTGACGCGTGCTTGAAAAGCATCGCAATCGATGATCAAATGTGCGTATGGTTCACAGCTCGCCCGTGCTTCCGCCGCTCGACACGCTCGAGACCTTTGCCCGCGCCGCCCGGCTCGGATCGTTTTCCGCCGCGGCCGAGGAAAGCGGAATCACCCATGGCGCCGTCTCGCGACAGGTCTCGCGGCTCGAGCGCTGGATGGGCGTGCGCCTGTTTGCGCGTGAAGCCCGCGGCGTACGGCTGACGCCGGAGGGCATGCGGTTTTTCGCGCGTGCCGAGGAAGCGCTTTCCCTGCTCGGCAACACCGGCGAGCGCTGGCTGCCCCGGCCCAACAAGGCGGTGGTGCGCCTTTCCGTAACGCCGTCAGTCGCTTCGTTATGGCTGTTCCAGCGCCTGCCGAAGCTCGAAGGAAACGAGCTGCATGTCGAACTGACGCTCGAACACCGGCTGGCGGATTTCGGCGAAGGCACGGATCTCGCCATTCGCTGCGGCAAGGGACCATGGGCCGGCGTGCGCGCTTTACCGCTCTGGCAGGAGAAATCCTTTCCGATCGCCGCTCCTATCCTGGCGGAGCGCCTCGGGCGGCGCTCGGATGCCATTTCGCTGCTCGATCTGCCGATCCTTCACGATTCGAATATCGAAGGCTGGCGCCGCTGGCTCTCCCGCGAAGGTATCGACTATGTCCCGCGCGGCCAGGACCGGCGCTTTGAAGACTACAATCTGGTGATCGATGCCTGCGCGCAGGGACTCGGCATCGCGCTCGCCCGCCCACCGCTGTCGGATGCGGCGCTGGCCGCCGGGCGCATCGTCGCGGTGTCGGAGCGCGCGATCGACCACCACGTGGCCTTCCACCTGATCCGCCCGGACGATGCGCTTCGAAGCCCCGCCATCGAATTTGCCAGCCGCTTTCTGCGCGAGGCCGGCCATGACGAGGAGACGATCGCCGCATTCACAGCGCCCGGGCGGGCGAAAACCTAGGGGATCTGGGCGGATCGCGCTGGATTGAGCCAAGAATAGGAGGAGCATATCCATGGCTACAGTGATCCTGTTCCATTCTGTCTACGGATTGCGCTCCCTTGAACGGGATTCGGCGGAGCGCCTGCGGGCGGCTGGACATGATGTGTTCACCCCCGATCTTTATGAGGGCAAGGTCGCCCGATCGATCGACGAGGGCTTTGCGCTGAAGGAAGCGATCGGCTGGCCCACTCTTTGCGAACGGGCGGAAAAGGCGACTGCAGCGCTGCCTGCCTCGGCCGTGCTCGGCGGATTTTCGATGGGCGTCGGCATCACAGCCGATCTCTGGCCGATGCGGCCGCTGACGGCAGGCGTACTGCTGCTTCACAGCGTTGGTGGAATTCCGGATAATGTGCGCAGCGGCCTGCCCGTCCAGGTCCATCTTGCCGATCCGGATCGCTTCGGCCCTGCCGACGAGGTTGCTGCCTGGCAAGCGGCGGCGGCGCGCTTGGGCATATCAGCAGAGATATTCAAATATCCCGGCATCGGCCATCTCTACACCGATGCGACTCTGCCCGATTATGATGACGAGGCCGCTGAACGGACATGGAACCGCATCATCGACTTCCTCGGCGCGCTTTAGGGTTTTTTCCTAATCGGCCGCAAGCTTCAGGCGCATTTCCTTCGCCAGTTCAAAACCAGCGGCCTGATAGACGGGTTCGCCGGCATCCGAGGCGTGGATGACAGCCGTGGTGCAGCCGAGCGATTTCAGGTGGTCGACAGCCTTTTTGGTCAGCGCCAGCGCGATGCCGCGCCGGCGGAAGGCGTCCTCGACATAGACGGACCAGATATAACCGAGCAGCCGTTGCTCCGGCCGAATGATTTCGGGAAACGGCGACTGATGCAGCTGGCAGGATACGGAACCGGCGATTTCACCGTCGACAATGGCAAAAAACGAGGTGAGGCATCGCTCCTCGCGGCCGCTTCTGATGAAAGACAATATCCATCCCGCCGCATCCGGTCTGTAGTGTTCCGGCGGCGTCCCATAGCTGTCCCAGATCTTCAGATAGTGTTCGACGAGAACCTCGTCCTCAGCGGACGTCGCCATTCGAATATCGATCATTTCACAATCCGCGTTGAGCATGCGGGGGATCTGGCGTCTGATGAGGTGACGCCCCCGCCGCGATCCGGCAGGGGCGCGTCAAAGGACCCGTCAGTTCGCCGGGGTCAGCGTCATCGAAGCGCTGCCGGCGGCAACGTTGAGGCCGAGCTGGCCGGTCAGGCTGACCGTCTGCAGATGGATCGAGCCGGAGGTGCCCCCGACCAGGAGATTGGCGCCGACGCCGGCGCCGAGTGTCGCTTCGGCGGTGGCGCCGACATAAAGGCCTGCAAGCGATCCGCGATGATAACCGGCCGTCGGCGCGAACACGGCCCAGATCAGGCGGCTGCGCGTGGTAAAGCCGAGGTCGATGCCAAGCTTTCTCACTTCACCGGTATAGCGGTCAAGAAGCTCGTTGCCGACGATGGACTGGAAGATGCAATCGGCTTCCTTGGATGAACCGAGCACATAACCCGTGCCGCCGCCGATATCGCAGGTGAGATAGCCGATTTTCACGCCGTTGCGCAGATCCGGCTCTTCATATGTCTTGGTGACGAGATCGGCGGCACTGACCGCCCCCACGCCGACAAAGGTCAACGATGCCGCGGCAAACGCCGTTGCAAGAGTTTTATTCATAAGTCTCTCCTTCTCAAATCGTGGCGGGAGCATATACGCGGCTGCCCGACACCAGATAACGGACGGAACCGCAAAACGATCCCAAACCGGCGCCATTTCCGCATCGCATATGAAAGCGCATGGGAAGAGCGCAAGCGACAACAGGCTCACGGTTCGGCCCCCTTTCGGACATTTCGAAGGCACCATGCCGCCTTCTGCGCCATTTCACGATCTTGTCCGGAATGGTTGCAAAAAAGGCACGATTTCGATCATCCGGCCCGCTGCTCCGGAGCCTTGCGCACGTCAGCACCATCGATCCGATGCCGCCGCCGATGATCGCGCAGGTTGCCACGCCGCATGTATAGCTGTAGTATTCGGAAGCTTTCTCCTTGCAGAACCGTAAGCAGGGAGAATCATATGGCATTTTCCGGCATTGCCGCAGAATTTCTGCATATTCTCAAGGCATTTCTGTTTTCACTTTGACAGAAATGCCGCCTGAAATTCGTGATCCATACCCAGAAGATTATTTTTGCCGGGCCGGACAACAGCACGCCCGCCGATCTCTATTTGAGATGGCGGCGTATCGTTCATTGGGAGGGAAAAATGCGCGTACGCACAACTATCATACTGGCGGGAAGCCTTGCCGTATCCGCCTGTCAGTCCGGGACGACGTCACAGGCCGTCTCGGACCGGAATTCCGAATTCGGCTGTATTGCCGGCACCGTCGGCGGCGCGATCGTCGGCGGCCTGATCGGCAGCACCATTGGCGCCGGCACCGGCCAGGTCCTCGCCATCGGCGGTGGCATAGCCGGCGGCGGTTTCGTGGGCAATCGCCTGGCTTGCAAATAATTCAGGAGGATAGAGCAATGAAAACCTTGCCTTTGGTGATGGCAATCATACTGTACCAATATGCCGGCGCGCTCGCCCAGCAGCCCGGTTCCCAGCAACCTGCCTCGATGTATCAGGGGCAGATGGACAGGCTCGACGTCAATTCCAGCAAAACGGTCGATCGTTCCGAATATGAAGCCTTCATGGGTACGGCTTTTGTCAGTCTCGACAAGAACAAGGATGGGAATCTGAAAGCCGATGAGACGGTGCAGATCCTGACCGTCGAGCAATTCACCCTGACGGACGCCAACCACGACGGCCGCATCACCAAGAGCGAGTTCATGCAACGGGTGATGGCGGATTTCGCAACGGCGGACCGGGATCGAAACGGCAATCTTCAATAGAAGGAAAACCCGGGGACGTCTTGAACTGACCCCGAAGATTGATGTCCAATTTTCCGGGGCCAGTTCAATTTGGCTGGGTTTTTATTCTCGATCTGTCCGCGCTATACTCTTCGCATCAGGCGCATGACGATCGAAACGACGAAGAGCACCAGGAAAATGAAGAACAGAACCTGGGCAATGGAAGCTGAAGCCCCTGCGATGCCGCCAAATCCGAGGACGCCGGCAATCAAGGCCACAACGAGAAATACCAGAGCGTAGTATAGCATCGCGATCTCCTTTTACGTTGCTGCGGTAATAACGGAGACCGCCCGCTTTGGTTCCCTCACGGCCGGAGCTGTCGCAGCGGCTTTGTTCAGCCGAAATGAAAGACGCCGCTGTACATCCGGTCGCCTTCATTCGGCTCGGGAGGCTCGGCTGCATCGAGATAGGCCTTGAGCGGACCAGTCAGCACGAACCAGACGCTCGCCCCCAGCATGAAGGAGGCTCCGACCGGATCGTCGATGCGGGCGACGAAGGGAAGGCAAGCGGCTGCAAACAGCACGATGATCCGCACGGACCACTCCGCATCGCGTTTGGTGACCGCGCGCGCTCTCAGCGATTTGTATTCCCGGGCGCCGTAGACATTTTTCCCCGCCCTCACCACCGAAAGCAGTTTGCGTGCGGAAGGCAGTGCCAGCATGATCAGGGCGATGACGCTGAGCGCGAAAGGCTTGCCGGCCATGACCTGTCCGCTGGCAATCAGGAGAAGGGAGAGCACGGCAAGATTCCACGTCGGCTCCAGCAGCTCCGGCGGCTGGCGCGTGCGGATGTGCCAGCTCCGCAGCAAGCCTGCCGCGCCGTTCAATAACGGCTGATCGATGTAACGATTGATCCAGTCCATGCAGATGCCCCGCCCCGATTGTCTGAGGAGGGTCCCGATCACCACGGAATTGGGTCATCATCGTGGCAAGCGGCCGCAATATCGACCGAAGCCGGCCCTTTGCCGATACGAATCAGCTGCGGTTAGCCCAACTCCTGCGCAACTTCCCAGACATGGCCCGAGGGATCGGCAAAGGCCGCCGTGCGGCGCCCCCATGGGCGATCGACCGGGCCGTTGAGCAGCTTTACCCCAAGCTTGCGCAGTTCGGCGCAGACCGCATCGACGTCATCGACCTTGATCGTCAGCAGAACGCGCACGCCGGAAGCGGGCGCTGCCACCGCCGATGGCTCGACCAGTTGAGGCGCTTGCGTGGCCTCCAGCAGATTGACCATCACCCCCGCGAATTTCAGGACGGAGCTGACCGCATCCCGATAGACGGCCTCGCAGGCAAAGACCTTTTGATAGAAAGACTTCGCATCGTCGATATTATCGACGAACAACGTGATGACCTCGATCCCGTTCAGCTGCATGGGCAATTCTCCTCCGTTGCTCCAACCGTTCGACCGATATCGCGATCGGTCTCTGCTGGTCGGTTCGACCCTGACGGTTTCGACATGCCGCTTCAAAAAACAGCCGTCAGCTCCGCAGGCCAGGCGCCTCGTGGCCGGTTCGCGCTACATACTCGGTGTAGCCGCCGCCATACTGGTGGATGCCCTCGGGCGTCAGCTCCAGCACGCGGTTGGAGAGTGCGGCCAGGAAATGTCGGTCGTGCGAGACGAAGAGCATGGTGCCCTCATATTGCGACAGCGCCTTGATGAGCATCTCCTTGGTGTCGAGGTCGAGATGGTTTGTCGGCTCGTCGAGCACCAGCAGGTTCGGCGGATCGAACAGCATCATTGCCATGACCAGCCGGGCCTTCTCGCCGCCGGACAGCACTCGGCACCTTTTCTCGACATCGTCGCCGGAAAAGCCGAAACATCCGGCCAGTGCGCGCAGAGGCCCCTGCCCCGCCTGGGGAAAGCGGTCTTCCAGCGATTGGAAGATGGTGCGCTCGCCGTCGAGAATATCCATGGCGTGCTGGGCGAAGTAACCCATCTTGACGCTGGCCCCGAGAGCGACATTGCCCTGGTCGGGCGCGGTAGTGCCTGTCACGAGCTTCAGCAGCGTCGACTTGCCGGCGCCGTTGATTCCCATGATGCACCAGCGCTCCCTGCGCCGCACCATGAAATCGAGCCCCTCATAGATGCTTCGGCTGCCGTATTTCTTGTGGACGTTCTTCAGACTGACCACATCCTCGCCCGAGCGCGGGGCCGGCTGAAACTCGAAAGCGACCGACTGACGGCGTTTGGGCGGCTCCACCCGATCAATCTTCTCCAGCTTCTTTACGCGGCTCTGCACCTGCGAGGCATGCGAGGCGCGCGCCTTGAAACGCTCGATGAACTTGATTTCCTTGGCGAGCATTGCCTGTTGGCGCTCGAACTGGGCCTGTTGCTGCTTTTCGTTCTGCGCCCGCTGCTGCTCGTAAAACTCGTAGTCACCGGAATAGGTCGTGAGCGCGCCGCCGTCGATCTCGAGGATCTTGTTGACGATGCGGTTCATGAACTCGCGATCGTGCGACGTCATCAGCAGCGCGCCCTCATAACCCTTCAGGAACTCTTCGAGCCAGATCAGGCTTTCGAGATCCAAATGGTTGCTCGGTTCGTCGAGCAGCATGACGTCGGGGCGCATGAGCAGGATGCGGGCGAGAGCCACGCGCATCTTCCAGCCGCCCGACAGCGCACCGACATCGCCGTCCATCATCTCCTGGCTGAAGCTCAAACCGGCGAGCACTTCGCGGGCGCGGCCATCGAGCGCATAGCCGTCCAGCTCTTCGTAACGCGCCTGCACCTCGCCGTAGCGCTCGATGATCTCCTCCATGTCGCCGGCCCTTTCGGGGTCGGCCATGGCGGCCTCGAGTTCCCGCAGCTCGGCGGCGACGATGCTGACGGGGCCGGCGCCGTTCATCACCTCGGCAACGGCGCTGTGGCCAGCCATCTCGCCGACATCCTGGTTGAAGTAGCCGATGGTGACGCCCTTCTCGCAGGAGACTTGGCCTTCGTCGGGCTGCTCTTCGCCGTTGATCATCCGGAAGATCGTCGTCTTGCCGGCGCCGTTCGGACCGACGAGACCGATCTTCTCGCCTCTGTTGAGCGCTGCCGAGGCCTCGATGAAGAGGATGCGATGGCTGAGCTGTTTGCTGATATTTTCGATACGAATCATGATGCGTGCGCGGGCCTGGGAAGAAATTTTGGCGCCCTTATGCCATGCGAGGCAGCGGCAGGATAGCCCGTTTTCCGTCCCGAAAAGCGTGCGCGGTTTTCGGGACGCGATAAGACCGTGCTTCTTGATTTCGATCCGGATTGGATAATATCGTGGCTTACGCCAAAGGGAATCCCTGCCAATGAGCGTTCGTCCGCCGCAGTCCTTCAGATCATCCCAGCAGGATAAAAACGGTTTCAATGTCCTCGAATACGAGCTGATGTCGGAACGCGCCGATTCACTTGGCCGTCACGGGCTGAAGGTCGAAGCGGCCCTCGCCGCCCTGAAATCCTGGTCTGCCGACCGACAGAGCGCCGAAGAGCGTGAGAGGCTTCTCAATGATGCCTCCGACGCCGTCTGGGCGTTCTTCATCCAGCGGGAGATCTGCGGCTTGCGCAACAACCGTGACGCCATCCAGCGCTACGGCATTCCGAACGAAGTGATTGCGAGATTGGGCGCGGTACGAAAGTAACGGCTGACGCGCATCTTTCACCTACCGATAGAAATCGCGGTGCCGGCAGCTATGCTTGGTGCCGAACCAATGCGAAAGGGAATTGCGATGCCAAGTTCAATCCGGATCGGAAATCAGGATCTCACCAGCGACGTCTCTTCCCTCGGCGCCGAGATGCAGACGCTCGACACCAGCGACGGACGCTCCTGGCTTTGGACGGGCGACGCCGCTTTCTGGACCGGGCGCTCGCCGATCCTGTTTCCGATCGTCGGCAAGGCCCCCGACGACAAGATCGCGATCGACGGCACTGTCTATCCGATGGCCCAGCATGGTTTTGCCCGCCGGAGCGAATTTACACTCGCGGCTTCCACCGCGACGATGTGCCGATACGAGCTGACCGCCTCCGAGGCCACCCGGGCGGTCTATCCGTTCGATTTCCTGCTCGCCGTGGAGCATGCGGTGGAAGGCCGCGCGCTGACCGTCAGCGCTGAGGTGACCAACCGCGATCAAAAGACGATGCCCTTCGGGCTCGGCTTTCACTCGGCCTTCGCCTGGCCGCTGCCCGGTGCTTCCGGACGCGCCCACAGCATCACGCTCGACAATCAGGGCGAGCCCGAGCTCGTGCGGCTGGCGGGCGGCCTTATCAACCCCGCAGCGCTGCCTTCGCCGTTTCATGCTGGCCGGCTGGTGCTGGATCACGTGATGTTCGAGCAGGACGCGATGATCTTCCCCAAGGGTGCCGGCGGAGGGCTGCGCTATGGCGCCGAAGGCGGGCCGAGCCTGCGGTTCCGCTTCGAAAACCTGCCCAACCTTGCTCTCTGGACCAAGCCGGGGGCGCCCTTCCTCTGCGTCGAGCCGTGGCATGGGACCGCTGCACAAGCCGGGGCTTCGAGCGAGCTGTCGGAGCGGCCCTCGACCACGCTGCTCGCGCCGGGTGCGGTGGCGCGCTTCGCCTTCACTGTCGAGATCGGGCAATAGGCTTTCACGGGTGAAGCCCTCCTTCGCATGACGTGCAAAGGGGGGCTTTTCTTCAGAGGGTTCTTCCTGCGGCGTCTGCCGGCCTTCAATGGGCGCCCGCACCGCCGCCGGCCTGCGGCTTTTTGGTGAGAAGCAGGGCAATCGCCGCCAATGCAAGCACCACGCCGATGACGGCGAAAGTGTCGCTGAAGCCCAGGATCAATGCCTGACGCTTGACGATCTGACCCATCGCGACGATTGCCTTTTGCGATGCGACAGCCGGATCGGTGACCCCGTGCTGGATGAAGTAGCCGGTAAGCTTGGCCAGGCGATCGCGAACTTCGTCACGGGTCAGCGTGATCGACTGGCCGATGATATTCGAGTGGAACTGCTCTCGCTTCGTCAGGATGGTGCCGAGCGACGCCGTACCGACCGCGCCGCCGAGATTGCGCAGCATATTGGTGAGGCCCGAGGCGGCGGCGGCATCGGCAGGAGCAATGCCGGCCGTGGTAATAGCTGTGATCGGCGTCAGCACCAGGGCCTGACCAATGGCACGCACGATGTTCGGGATCCAGAACTGGTCGCCGGCATTGTCAGCCGAAAGCGTGATGTTCATGAAGCAGCTGATCGCGAAGATCGAGATGCCGAGGAAGCCGATATAGCGGGCATCGAAACGCTTCATCAGAACCGGCACGAGCGGGATGAGCAAAAGCTGTGGCAAGCCGGTCCAGGCAAGCACGTTGCCGATCTGCTCGGCATTATAGCGCTGCACCTGGCCGAGATATTGCGGCAGGATATAGACCGTGCCGAAGAGGGCGACGCCGACCAGGACGTTGACCAGCACGCCGATGCCGAAATTGCGCTGTGTCAACAGGCGCAGCTTGACCAGCGGCTTCTTGACCGTCAATTCGATCCAGATGAAGGCGGCCAGAAAGACGAAGGCGACGATGCTGAGCTTGATGATGAAAGGCGAGGAGAACCAGTCGTCCTTGTTGCCTTCTTCCAGCACGGTCTGCAGTGCCGAGAGGCCGATCGCCATGGTGATGATGCCGGCCCAGTCGCCTTCCCTCAGAAGCTGAAGCTGCATCGGCTGCTTTTCCAGCGTCAGGGCGAGAGCCGCCGCCATGATGAGGCTCGGGATCGTGTTGATGAAGAAGATCGTCTGCCAGCCGTAATTCTCGGTCAGGTAGCCGCCGATCGTCGGGCCGATCGCCGGAGCGAAGGTGACCGACAGCGCAAAGATGGCAAGACCAAGCGGCTGCTGGTTCTTCGGCAGCTTGGTCAGCACCATGGTGAAGGCCATGGGAATCAGCACGCCGCCGGCAAAGCCCTGCAGGCCGCGCAGCAGGATCATCGTGCCGAGATCATGCGCGAAGGCACAGGCCATCGAAAAGAGCGGGAACAGGATGGAATTGACGAGGATATAACGGCGGAACGAGAAAACGTTGCTGAAATAAGCCGTCAGCGGAATGACGACGATCTCGCCGATCAGATAGGACGTCGAAATCCAAGCGCCGTTGTCGACACCCGTTCCGATGCCGCCCTCGATATCGAGGAGGGAGGCGTTGGTGATCTGGATGTTGAGGATCGCCATGAAGGCGCCGATCATGCCGGCGAGAACGGCGATCCAGTCTCTGGTGCTGGCCCCTACCCTTGGCTGCGGAACGGCGATGGCTGTTGCTGCGATTGTGGACATGACACGAACTCCTCATCCCCCGCCTAACTGCGGTCGTTCTTGGTGTCGATGCTCGGCTGGACGGACATGCCGGGGCGCAGATCGCCATTTGCGGCGGCGTCGCCGTCAAGCACGATCCTGACCGGAATGCGCTGGACGACCTTGGTGAAGTTGCCGGTGGCGTTATCGGGCGGCAGCAGCGCGAATTCCTGGCCGCTGGCGGGCGCAAGGCTGTCGACATGGCCGCGATAGACGCGGCCTGGGAACATATCGACTTCGATATCGACAGGCTGGCCAGCATGCACGTCGGTCAGCTGCGTCTCCTTGTAGTTGGCGACGATATAGGCAGCCGTCGTCGGCACGACAGCCATCAGCTGGGTGCCGGCCTGGACATATTGACCGACACGCAGCGTGCGGTTGCCGACCGTACCGTCGACGGGCGCAACGATCGTCGCATAGGAAAGGTTGAGCTCGGCCTGACGGGCAACGGCCTGATCACGGGCAAGTGTCGCCTTGGCCTGAGCAAGCTCGGCCTTCAAAAGATCGACCTGCTTGGTTGCGGCGTCGAGGGCAGCCGTGTCGCGCACGATTGTTGCCTGGGCGGCAGCGATGGCGGAAGCGGCCTGCTGTGCCGTCTGAACCGGCGCATAACCGTTGGTGGCAAGGTTGGTGTAACGCTTGTTGTTTTGCTCGGCGAAGGTCTCATTGGCCTTATCGACATCGAGCGTCGCGCGGGCGGCAGCGATGGTGGACTGCTGGATATCGAGCGAAGCCTGCTTGGCATTGATGATGGCTTCGGCCGCGGCGACATCCGCCTTTGCCTGATCGAGCGCGGCGCGGAAATCGCGGTCGTCAATGCGGGCAAGGGGTTGACCCGCCTTGACCGTCTCGTTGTCCATCACAAGGACCTCGGCAAGATAACCCGAGACCTTCGGCGCGACCGTCGTGCTGTCGGCCTTTACGTAGGCATCGTCGGTCGAGATGTGGAAGCGGCCGACCGTCCAGTAATCGTGGCCGTAATAGGCGCCGGCGGCGATCAGCACGGCGGCCGTAGCGCCGAGCAGCAATCCGCGACCGCGGCGCTTGCGAGCCGGAGGCTCCGAAACAACGGCAGGCTCGACAACGCGCGGTGCGTTGCCGGCCTCAAGGGTTGAGGGCGCGGCTTCCGCCGTCGTTTCCGTGGCAGGTGCGTTGTTATTCAGGGCTTGCAGCGTCTTAATCGACATCGTCTCTCTCCAGGTAGTGGAGGTCGCTGTCGCTATCGGCCGCGGCCTTCGAACAAAGTGAAATGCAAATTGGAAACTTGCTGTTTTCCAAAATATGTACTAGAAAATAGAAGTCAACAAGAATTTGGAAAATTGTCATGGTCCAAAATCACGAAATCGAGAAGAGGTCGCGAGGCCGACCCCAGGTCCGCTGCGACGACGATACGAAAAGCGTGATCATCGAGGCGGCCAACCGGCAATTCCACGACAACGGCTATGCCGCAGCAAGCATCGCTGCAATCGCCCAGGAAGCGGGTGTTTCGACCAAGACGCTCTACCGCCTGTTCCCGACGAAGGCCGATCTCTTTGCCGAGATGATCACGGAGCGGACGGGACGCTTCCTCACGGCGCTCGACCCCGGCACACTCGCCGCGGCGGATCTCAGGCAGGGGCTGGAGCGCATGCTGATGGCCTATGGCATGCTGACGCTCTCGCTGGATACGATCACCGTCACCCGCCTCGTCATCAGTGAGTCCGACCGGTTTCCGGAGATCGCCAATAGCTTCTATGAAAAGGCGATCGTCAGAACCAACAGGCTGATGGAGGATTGGCTTCGCAAGCAGATCGACCGTGGGCTGATTGCGCTCGACGATCCGCATGCGGCCTGCGGCATGCTGCGCGGCATGATGATCATGGAGCCCCAGCGCGCGGCGATGCTGCGCCAGGAAGCGCCGCCGAAGATCGATGCGATCGCGGCGCGGGCAAAAATGTGCGCCGATCTTTTCTTGAAAGGTTGTGCGCTCTGATGCAGCGCCCGGGCTCCAGAGCACGATGATCTGCTTACGGGCGACCCGCCAGCTGGGGCACGGGAGGAAGCTGCTCCGCAGCAGCCAGATCGTGCCGGACACAATCTCGCGGTCGGATAGCCGCAAGCCGTACCGTATCCGACACCTGCCGCCAATGCCGGCTTCCTTTTGCTGCGCTCGGACGGCCTGTGCGGGACGCGACTCCTATCCGCGCCTGCGCAACGATCGCTTTCAAAAGCGCACAGATATTACGTGATGCTACAGGCGCCACTAAGACCCACCTGCTAGTATTCCGGCTCCGAAAGCCTCCTCCTGAGCGATTGCTGGATGTGTGAATGGCAAAGCGTAGCGTGGCTCTTTTTCTTCTTCTGACGAGTTGCGGACATCCGAGCGGCGTGATGACGCCGGTTTCAATTTCATCGTCGACGCCGCCGACATCAAGGGTCGACATGCTGGTTGCGACCACCCGCGAGCCTTCGGGAAACCCGGCCACACTCTTCAACGGCGAGCGCAGTTCAAAGCCACATCTGACCCAGATCTCTGTTTCAATCCCGGCGAAGCGCGAAGCCGGCACGGTTCAGTGGCCTAAACGCCTTCCCCCCGATCCTGCCACCGACTTTGCCGTAACGAACGTTCAGCAGATCGACACCATCGCGCAAGGCCGCGTCTGGTTCCGGCAGCACGTGAACGGCGGGCACGCACTCGTCTTCATTCATGGCTTCAACAACACCTATGAGGATTCTGTCTTCCGGCTGGCGCAGATCGTGCACGACAGCAAGATGCAGGCGACGCCCCTCCTGTTCACCTGGCCGTCGCGAGCGGAAATCGTCGCCTACGAGTACGACAAGGAAAGTACGAACTATTCGCGCACGGCGCTGGAGCAGGCGCTTCGCACGTTGGCGGCCGATCCCAACGTCAAGGACATCACCGTCATGGCCCACTCGATGGGAACCTGGCTTGCCATGGAATCCCTACGGCAGATGGGAATACGCGACGGCCACGTCAATTCGAAAATCCACAATGTTATCCTGGCCTCTCCCGACATCGACATTCAGGTCTTCGCCAAACAATTTGTGGAGATGGGCGAGCCGCGTCCGAAATTCACGATCTTTGTCTCCCAGGATGACAAGGCTCTCGCATTCTCCAGCTTCCTCACCGGGCGCGTATCCCGTCTCGGCGCGATCAATCCTGCTGAAGAGCCCTACACCTCGAAATTGGAAAAGGCCGGCATCACCGCCATCGACCTGACGAAGGTGAAGACCAACGACAAGCTCAATCACGGCAAATTTGCGGAAAGTCCCGAGATTGTCCAACTCATCGGCCAGCGCCTTATGACCGGCCAGACCCTTACCGATTCCAAGGTCACACTGGGTCAGGGCATTACGGCTGTCATCGGCGGAACGGCGGCAAATATCGGCACCGTAGCTGCCACCGCCGTCGCGGCGCCGGTTGCGATCATCGAGCAGCCCGTCACGCGGACGAGACCGCCACGATCCGCCAACGAGACGCTCGACGGCGACCTGAAACAACAGCCGCTGACGCAGTGAGGAGTTTCAGGTTGAAATGGCTTTTTTCCTTCACCGCCGTTTTTCTCTTCGCGCTGAGTGCTTTGGCGCAAACGCCGCCGGTGAGCCCTCAGCAGAAGATCGACGAACTCGTGCGCCTGCTGCAGGATCCCGAGGTGAAGGCCTGGCTTGACAGCCGCAAGCAGGAGAGCGGGTCCGTGCCATCCGTTTCACCGGCCGGCAATTCGGCCTTGGCCAGGTGGGAGGCCGGCGCGCGGGAGCGTGTGAACGCGATTCTGGCGGCGATCCCGGCGATCCCCACTGAGGTGTCGGCGGCGGCAACAAGAGCAAGGCGCGAGGCCGCCGGCAGAGGCTATGCGCCCGCATTCGTCATATTCGGCGGCCTGGTCGCCTTTGGTCTTGCCGCCGAGGCGGTGTATCGCAGGTTTGCCGCGCGTCGCGAGACATTGTTCGGTCGGCTTGTCCCAATCGGCATATTCGCCGGCGCGATGGGCATCGTCTTTTTCGCGGTCGAATGGCCGCCGCTCGCGCGGGTGACGCTCCTTGCCTATCTCTCGGCGTTCATTCTGTTTCGATTGGCGGCGGCACTCCTGTCCGCGGCGGCGATGCGCTCGTCGCTGCGGATCAGGCTCTTGATCCTGTTCGGGCTCATCAGTTTTGCGATGGCGACAGCAGCCGTCGGCGAGCCGCTTGGCGTTTCCCCTGAAGTCAGCGACGCCATCAGCTACTGCTTCTCCGTGATTGGACTGCTTCTTGCCATCGAGGCCGTGTGGTCGATCTGGGAAGGGAGCCGCGCCCGGAAAGCGGCGATAACGGCCTTCCTCGTCGTCCTGTGGTTCGTCTGGTGCCTCAATATGAAGGGCCTGTTCTGGATCGGCATCTACGCGCTGGTATTGCCGGCGGTCCTGAATGCCGTCGGCCGCATGGCACTATCCCTCGCCAGCGATCCGGGCAGCCTGCGCGGTATCCTGGTCGCCCGCGGCGCGCGCGCCGCGGTTATCGCGCTCGCCGTGGGATGGCTGGCGCTCGTCTGGCATCTCAATCCGGATACGTTGGGTCAACGCGACCCGATGATCGCCGCTCTGTTTTACGGCGGCCTGAAGAGCGTCCTGATTCTCGTGGTCGCCGACCTTCTTTGGCAAGTGGCGCGGAACTGGATCGACCGAACTCTGCGCGTATCGACCAGCACGACATCACTTGCACCGGCCGACGCCGCCCGACGCGCGCGGTTTCGGACGCTTCTCCCTATCCTTCGCAATGCATTGGCCGTCGCTGTCGCGGTCATGGCGGGGTTGATCGTGCTCGCGCAAATGGGTGTGCAGATCGGACCGCTGATTGCGGGAGCGGGCATCTTCGGAGTCGCCATCGGTTTCGGCTCGCAGACTTTGGTCAAGGACGTCATCAACGGTGTCTTCTACATGCTCGACGACGCCTTCCGAGTGGGTGAATACATCCAGGCCAAGGACTATAAGGGGACGGTGGAGAGCTTCAGCCTCCGTTCGGTGCGTCTGCGCCATCATCGCGGCCCGGTGTTCACGGTGCCGTTCAGCGAGTTGGGTGCCGTCGAGAACATGAGCCGGGACTGGGTGATCGACAAGTTCAGGATCACCGTCGGGTTCGATACCGACATAGAAAAGGCGCGCAAGCTGACCAAGAAGGTCGGAGCCGATCTGATGGAAGATCCGGAACTCGGCCAGCACTTCATCGAGCCGCTGAAAATGAAGGGCGTCGAGCAGTTCGGCGACTACGGCATCGTGTTGAGCTTCGCCATGACCACGGTTCCGGGCATGCAGACCTATATCCGTCGTAAGGCCTATGCCAAAATTCGGGAGGTGTTCCTGGCAAACGGCATCGCATTCGCGCAGCCAACGGTGCAAGTCGGAGGCGACGACAAGGGCGGCGGCGGCGCGGCGGCCGCTCAAGCGATCCTTGCGCAGCAGGCGGCAAACGCGGCGACGCCGGCGAAGTGATCTGGCCGGCGAAGGCAGATTAAAGGCGCTAAGGTTTCAGATCATAGGCCTGCTGCGACGCACGAAGCTCCACCAGCGTCTTGCCGACACAGCTGCCCCCGCCAGCGCCGCCGATTGCCTTTGCCTTTCCATCGAGCGTGATCGTGCCGGCGATCCGGTCGGATGCGACATAGGTCGCCACGCCGTCGTGCGAGACACGCGATATGTAAAAGGCATGGTAGGTTTCGTTGTACTTGCAATGGATGACCAACGGAAACTGAGAGAAGGGATCGTCCTCAGCCTGGACGGCGTGCAGTTGAAAAACTGGCACCAGAGTCAGGGCGGCGACCAGGCTGGCAAGAACCCTTTTGGTCAACGCGATCGATTTTCGGCGGGTCATGGTTCAATCCCTCTATCGTGACCTGCAGCGCCGCGTGTGTCGTCAGACACGCAAAGAGACGCTGTCACACTCTGCATTGCTAAATCGTCAGGGCGACGAGCGCATCGCGATCGAGAAGCCGAACAATCCGTTGTGATTTGCCGGCAAGACGAAGGATGCGTTTTTCCCGGAGCTTGGTAAAAGAGCGGGCAACTGTTTCCACCGTCAGCCCGAGATAGTCGGCAATATCGCTGCGAGACATCATCATATCGAATTCCGGATCCTCGGGATGGCGGTCGGCCATCTCCTGAACGAAGGCTGCAAGGCGCTTCAAGGCGCTTTGCTCGCTGATGATGAGTTGTTTGCATTGCGCCTTCGCCAGGTTCGTCAGGGCAATGCGCAAAAGATCGATTGGGACGGCTGCGTCCTGATTGGTGCGAAACGGCCTTACGCGCGATTCGCAGATGGCTTCTGCAAAATCGGTTCGGACATTCCCGTTTTCGAGCCCGAACCATTCGCCCTTGCTGCAGAAGGATAGGATATGCCGCTGGCCGTTCGACGTCAGGCGGTAAATCCGCACGGCGCCTGCTTCGACCTGGTAGATGGCAAGGGCGTATTCGCCTTCGCTGTAGATCGTTTCGTCGGCGCTGAGTTTGATCGATTGATCTTTGGCTGTTGCGGAAACCGTTCCATGGTGGTGGCCGGGAACCGTTGTGTATTTTCCGATCGCGTGATCCTGGAGCATGTGCGTCGTCCCCCATCCGCGTCCAGCATAAGCAATCGTTGCGTGCTTCGGTATTCGAGATACCCCTTACGTATTGCTACGGAAGCACTCGATCGCCGGCGGGTGTATAATGCTCTCACCCCTTGAGAGTGATACGGCGGTATCGCGGGAGGTCTAGATGGCACCGGAAGAGGGAGGGGACAGCCAGGCACGTCAAGACACCGAAAGCGTTCGCGCGCAGCTTGATCGTATACTCGCAAGTCCGGAATTTCTCGCGCCTGAACGCGGGCGCCGCTTCCTGCAATATATTGTGGAAGAGACGCTTGAAGGGCACGCCGGACAGCTCAAGGCCTTTACGATTGCACAGGCGGTGTTCGGCCGTGATGCCTCCTTCGATGCGCAGAACGATCCGGTTGTCCGTATCGAAGCGGGGCGCATCCGTCGCGCCCTTGAACGATACTATCTCGTCTGCGGAAGCAGTGACCCGATCCAAATCACCATTCCCAAAGGGGGCTATGCTCCGCATTTTTCGAGCGATGAAGACACCTCGACCGTCGAGGCCCCCGATACGCCAATTCAGGAGAACAAGCGCAGCCATCCCGGGCATGAGCGACCGATTCGATATCGCGATCTTCTCCTGCCGATCGGCATTCCCGCCCTCTTCGGCACAATGGCGGTACTCGCCCTCATCCGTCCGCTCGAATCCTACCTCTCACCGCCGGAAACGCCGCCGGCTGCCGCCTCGACGTTGAAGAGCAAAACCAGGATCGTTGTCGAACCCTTCGCGGCCCTCGGCGGCACTGCGCGCGGCGCAGATTTTGCCAAGGGGCTGGCCGATCAACTGATCGCCAAGCTCATGAAAGTGGACAACCTTGTCGTGCTTGCCCCCGATCGACCCAGCATGGAGTCGACCGGCTCGCTGTTCAGTCTGCAGGGAAGCGCCCTTGTCGAGGGCACGGTTCTTCATCTGCATGTCCGCCTGATCAACGGCGCCGACGGCGCGGTCGTCTGGGCAAATCAATATGATCGCGCGCTGCGCGATCAAACCATTCTCGATGTCGAGGACGAAATTGCCGCTCAAATCATTATGGAAATTTCAAGCGACCACAAACTGGGCGGCGCAGGCCCGATTCCGTAGCCGCATCGCAAGCGATCGCGCTTCAGATCGCCGGCGGGACTGTCCATCCGGGATCGTTCGCGCCGTTATCCTCCCGATGGCAGGTCAACGGCCACCCCTGCGGCGCGCAGGCCCGCAAAGAACCTTTCCTGATCCGCCGGGCGCTGCAGGCGCAGCGAAATCTCCTGGCGGATGTTCGTCATCAATGCCGGCGCGTGGGACTGGAGCCAATTCTGCTCCAACTTGGCCTCGTCCATCTTCCCCGCGGCTCCGAGAATAGACAGCAAGGCAAGGTGGCGCATGGGGTTGCAGTCGAGATCTGATATTCGCGACCATTGTTCCGCCGCTTCGATATCGCCCCTCATAAAGGCGCACATCGCCATGCCCGCCTCGTAATAGCCACGGGGGCCGGCATTTTTGTCAAGCGCCATCGATATCAACTCGCAGCCCGATTGCCATTTTCCCGACATCGCCAATCGTAAGCCGTACTCGCCAGCAACTTCCACATCGTCGGGATCTGCGGCATAGGCTGCCGTCCCGGCCGCCAGTGCCTTGTCGATATCTCCCCGGAAGAAGTTCACCAGCATAACGGCGCGAAGCACGCGGGGATTATCCGGCGCCAGCGATGCCGCTCGCTGTGCCGAAGCCGTTGCCAATTCGAGGGGCTCGGCCGAAGAGGGTGTGCCGAGCTTGTAGCGAAATCTAATTTCGTCAAGATAGACCAGAGACAAGAGCGCCCATGACGTCGCATCATCCGGGGTGCGCCGGAGTGCCTGTTGCAGGCACTCGCGCACTGCACCATGGCTTTGGACAGTCATCGCCTGGAGATAGCTATAATAGGCCGGAATACAGGCATGGGAATCCTGGTCTGCTTTCTGCGCCGGCTGCGCGATCATGGCTGTTTCGGCTTGAAAGATCGCGCCATGGGGCCGCGCTACCGCGCCGGCGATTTGCCGGGCAACGTTTGATTGAATCCAGAGCTTATTCTGAGCGCGAAGATCGGCATCGAAATTATTGGCCCAGATGACGGCCCCGTCCGCCCGACGCACCAGCCTGGCAACGGAGCGCAACCGGCTTCCGTCCGTCTGGACGTTGCCCTGAAGCGCGTAGTCGGCAGCAGTGGCACGATCACCCATCGGCGGATCGGCGACCACGACGATGTCATCGAGCTGGGCAAGCTGACCGATAAGATCGTCCCTCAGGCCGCGGGCGATATCCGAACTGGAATCGACGGAACTGCTCTCTGCAAAAACCTCGACAGCAACCGTCGGAAGGGAGGCTTTCGGCGGCAGCGGCCTGATCCGGGCACCTCCCGCCACAAGAAATGCCGATGCAAGGGCGAGAAGAAGAAGGATGGCCAGCAGACCGGTTCCGAGATGACGAGCGATCGGCGCCGGAGGGGTCGTCGCCTGAGGCGAATGACCTTGATCCTCGAATTCTTCGATCCGCGGATTTTCCGCGTCTTTTTCGGGCCGAACCGGCACCGACGCATCGCGGGTGTATTCGAAATGCGGCACATATCCGCCTTTCGGCACCGTAATAATCACGTCGTCCGCCTGGCCGGCGACGAGATAATAACGTTCGAGGGCCTTTCGTATTCGGCCTGCCTCGATCCTGACGACCGGATCATTCTGCGGGTCGAATGACGCTTCCCGACCAAAAACCATATTTGCGATGGTAAATGCCTTCAGGAAGCCTGATCGACCAGCGAGCGTCTCGCTGACGACAAATTCCAAAAAATTTCGCCCGCGCTTCGGCGCGTGAAACTCTTCACTTGCGAGAATTCGCTCGACTTGCCGGCAGATTTCCTCAGCCGTCGGTCCAAGACTGCTGAATACATCGATCTTTGTTGCGTTTCTCATGATCGCCCCTACGACTGATCACGCAATTATTTAAGCATCTTCTAAATCATCATATCTCAGAGGCTTCCAGTTGCAAGCATCACTTTTCAAATTATCGGGCGTAGGCTGGCCAGGGACTAGCCGGTAAGGTCCGCCCGGTTTCGGTCGACAGCTCGACCGCGTCGATGGCGATGGCCATGCGCATGAGCTCTGCAAGATTGCGAGCTCCCATTTTGGCCATGACGTTGGCGCGATGGACCTCCACCGTGCGCGAGCTGATGCCGAGATGATAGGCGATCATCTTGTTCTGCAAACCATCGAGCACGCCGTTCAGAACCTGATGTTCGCGGTCCGTGAGTTGACGAACTCGTGCCGCGACGCTTTCGGAATCGGCGATTGCGCTGCCTGGCCGCCTTTGTCCCATTGCCAGATTGATCGCCGCGATCAATGCATCCTCCCTGAGGGGCTTTTCCAGGAAATCCGACGCTCCCGCCTTCATTGCCTGAACGGCTGCAGCGATATCGCCCTGGCCGGTAATGACGATCGCCGGAACGTCTGCGCTGAACCGGTGCAGACGGTGAAGCAATTCGATGCCGTTGACATCGGGCATGCGCAGATCCGTCACCAGGCAGTTTCTACCCGAAAGAGGCAGAATATCCAGGAATGCCTTTGCGCAGCTGTGCGCTCGCACGGCAAAACCTGCCGATACCAGCAAGAATGTCAAAGATCGTCTCAATACCTCCTCGTCATCGACGAGATGGATCGTAAGGTCGTTCGTCATCGATTTCGGTCTCCATCAGCGGAAGCGAGAACGAGAAGACTGAACCATTCTCTGTTCTTCTACGCGCACTTATGCGGCCTCCATGCGCCTCGATAATGCGCTTGGACAACGCCAAGCCCATACCAAGGCCATGCGGCTTGCCGGTCACGAAGGGACGAAACAACGACTCTTCCATCTCGGCTGCAATTCCGCAGCCATTGTCGGACACGTCAACAACGACATGCGAGGAATTGTCTACTGTTGTCCGGATCGCAATCGAGGGCTGCTCCACACACTCGGTCGCTTCTAGGGCGTTGCGAACGAGGTTCGTGAGCACCTGCACGATCTGAACGCGGTTTCCAAGGACAGTGTTCTGCGATGCTTCGAGCCGAAAGTCGGTGCGAAGGTCTTTTCGCCGCGCCCCGATGAGCGCGAGCCTTGTCGCCCTATGGATCAGCTCGTGCATCGCCTCCGGTTTCCTCTCGGAAGCGCCACGCTCTACGAATTCTCTGACGTTCTGGACGATACTTCCTGCCCAGAGCGCCTGCTGCGTAATTTCCAGCAGCGCTTCGCGAAGCTGTTCACCGCGCCGGCGACGATTGCCCATGACAAGGCGCCCGCACCCCTCGGAATAGGCTGCGATAGACGACAGTGGCTGGGAAAGTTCATGGGCAAGTGTAGACGCCATCTCGCCCAGTTCAGTCATTCTTGCAAGGCGGGCAATCTCATGCTGCAGCTCCTGAACTTGCTGCAAAGTCTCGCGTTCGGTTCGAAAGTCCTCAAAAATCGCCGCAGTGAAGACGCCTTTTTCATCATGCTTCCTGATAATGGTAAGGGCGGTCGGAAATTGAACTCCGCTCTTGGTGATCGCCAGACCGGCACGCACCGCCCCGTGGTCTGCCCAGCGCCCATTCAATTGAACATTCGGTGTCGCATGCCAGATGAAGCCGATCTTTCGGCCCATCAATTCGCGCTCTTCATAACCGAACATGGCGACCGCAGCCTTGTTGCAGGCTGAAATTCTATGGCGGTCATCGATAAAAAACACCGCGTCCGGCATGTGTTCGTGGAGTTGCCGGATCCAGTCCATCCGCAGCCCACCATTTCCTTCGCGCAAAGCGCACGCCGGCTCGTGAGACACCGCCTGCGGCGTTTCGGATGGGACTTGTCCTGCCACGACTGCGACGGCGGAACCGGCTTCGGCGACGACACGCGGCGCCTGCATCTTGATGGACATGATGGTCTCCTCCGTCCCTTGAGAAGTCTTGGCCCACGGACCGTCTTTTGTCCTCCAGAATGACTGCACAATACCACCGTTGGGCGGCTAATCCGTGTAGTATCGCGTAGCCTCTATTGGTCTTCCCTAGCGAACCTTTCGGCGCAAACCCATGGCGGGCGTTGATCCGGCTCAATGCCTCTGCCTCATTGTTCCACTATGGTGAGAAACAAAGGGCAAGTGGCCGTTTAAGGGAGCTAAAAGATTGAGACGCCCCCGTCACCCGTGGACGGGAGAGCCGCAAGGAATATCGGCGACCGAGTGATGGCCATAGCTCGTCGGATCTATTTCCGCAGACAAGACCCACAAGTTCCGGCTGATCGCCGGACAGGCGAAACATGCCGGATGGACGAGTGGCGTGCCGGAATGACCACCTCATGTCCGGTTGACCTGGTGGATCGTCGGGAGGGTTTGGTGATGTGGCGATTGCCAGTCGAAGCTCCGTTCGAACAGGATATAGAGCTCGCCGTCATCGACGACGAAGGCGTCCATGCCCTGGTTTTCCCGTGCCAGCGTCTACCCGATGGCTGGATCAATGCGGTGACCGGCGACACGCTCGACATTCATCCTACCCATTGGCGCCTATGGCAAATCCATCGACGCGATGGTTCAGGTCTTCAATGAACTCCCGCCCATGGCTGGCGGAAGGGCAGCAACATACTGCTCCGTGGATTGTCTGCGATCAATGACACGACCGATCTGGCCGAAATAGTCTGGTTTTCGAAGAACGGCCGGCGCGGCCGCGATCCGGAAAGCTGGAAGGAGGACCACATGCGTGGTTTCGGGGTTCACTCGGAGATCGGGAAATTGAGAACCGTCATGGTTTGCAGGCCGTCTCTGGCTCATCAGCGCCTGACGCCTGCCAACTGCCATGATCTGCTTTTTGACGATGTCCTATGGGTACATGAGGCTCAGAAAGATCACTTTGATTTTGTGCTGAAGATGCAGGAACGGGGCGTTGAAGTTCTCGAGCTCCACGACTTGCTTGGCCAGGCGCTTGCCAACAAACAGGCGCGCGATTTCATATTGGACCGGCGCATCACCCCGAATGTGCTCGGCTCGCAGATCGCCGAGGCGATGCGACCGTGGCTTGACGAAATGCCGCCCGCGCAGCTTGCCGCATTCATGATCGGCGGCATCGCAATCTCCGACCTGCCTGAGGTCAAGGCGAAGTCGCTGATGCTCAGCGCCTTGCCGGAAACGGATTTCGTCATCCCGCCGATTCCGAACACGCTATTCCAGCGCGACCCCTCTTGCTGGATTTACGGCGGCGTGACCTGCAACCCGATGTTCTGGCCGGCAAGACGCGCGGAAACGCTGATCCAGCGTGCGATCTACAAGTTTCATCCAATCTTCCTCGGCGGCGATTTCCAGATCTGGTGGGGCGATTCAGACCATCAGTTCGCCAATGCGTCGATGGAGGGAGGCGACGTCATGCCGATCGGCAACGGCACGGTTCTAATCGGCATGGGCGAGCGTACGACCTATCAGGCCGTCGGCCAGGTCGCGCAGGCGCTATTCAGGAACAAGGCCGCAAAGAGGGTGATCGGCTGCCTGATGCCGAAGAGCCGTGCGGCAATGCATCTGGACACCGTTTTCAGCTTTTGCGATCGCGATGTCGTCACGCTGTTTGCCGAGGTCGTCGATCAGATCCGCTGCTACAGCATGTATCCGAAAGACGACGACGGCACATTCGAGATCCATCCCGAAAGCCAGCCGATGCTCGATGTCGTCGCCGAAGCACTCGATCTGCCGCTATTACGCACGGTCGAAACAGGCGGCAATTCCTATCAGGCCGAACGCGAGCAATGGGACGACGGCAACAATGTCGTCGCGCTCGAGCCCGGCGTCGTCGTCGCCTACGACCGCAACACCTACACGAATACGCTGCTGCGCAAGGCGGGGATCGAGGTCATCACCATTCGCGGCTCCGAACTCGGACGCGGCCGTGGTGGCGGACATTGCATGACATGCCCCATCTGGCGCGACCCTGCTTACTGACGTTTCCATCCACGAACCGGACCGACGGAGCAAGACAATGAGCTTCAATCTGCGCAATCGCTCACTTCTGACCGTGCAGGATTACACCCCGCGGGAGTTCCGCTATCTCCTCGATCTCGCCCGCGATCTGAAACGGGCCAAATATGCCCGCACCGAGCAGGAGCACCTGAAAGGCAAGGAAATCTGCCTCATCTTCGAGAAAACCTCGACGAGAACGAGATGCGCCTTCGAGGTCGCCTGCTCGGACCAGGGCGCCAACGTCACCTATCTCGACCCGTCAGGCTCGCAGATCGGGCATAAGGAATCCTTCAAGGATACGGCGCGGGTGCTCGGCCGTATGTATGATGCGATCGAATATCGCGGCTCCGCGCAGAAGGGCGTTGAGACGCTGGCACGTTACGCCGGAGTGCCCGTCTATAACGGCCTGACGGATGAATATCATCCCACACAGATGATTGCCGACGTCATGACCATGCGTGAACACAGCGATAAGCCGATCACCGCCATCAAATATGCCTATGTCGGGGACACGCGCTCGAATATGGGGCATTCACTGCTGATCGTCGGCTGCCTGCTCGGCATGGATGTGCGCATCTGCGGCCCGAGATCGCTGTGGCCGTCTGAGGAATACATGAAGATCGCCAAGGATCTGCAGAAGGCCTCGGGCGCACGCCTGCTGGTCACCGAGGATCCCAAAGAAGCCGTCAAGGACGTCGATTTCATCCACACGGATGTCTGGGTTTCGATGGGCGAGCCAAAAGATGTCTGGCGTGAACGCATCAAGCTGCTCACCCCCTACCAGGTCAATCAGGACCTGATGAAAGCGACCGGTAATCCGCAGACCAAGTTCATGCATTGCCTGCCGGCGTTCCACGATACCGAAACCACGCTTGGCAAGCAGATCGCCGAAGACTACGGCATGGCGAACGGCCTCGAAGTCACGAACGACGTCTTCGAGTCCGAGGCCAATGTCGCCTTCGAGCAGGCGGAAAACCGCCTGCATACGATCAAAGCCCTGCTTGTGGCTACCTTGGGAGATTGACATGCGTGTCGTCATTGCGCTGGGCGGCAATGCGCTTCTTCGGCGCGGGGAGCCTATGACTGCCGATACACAGAGGCGAAATGCGCGCACCGCAGCCCGGGCGATCGCGCCCCTGGCCGCTGAACACGAGCTGGTCATAACACACGGCAACGGGCCGCAGGTCGGGCTGCTTGCGCTGCAGGGGGCGGCCTACAAGCCCGAGGAAGCCTATCCGCTCGATGTTCTCGGCGCCGAGACCGAGGGCATGATCGGTTACATGCTGGAGCAGGAGCTCGGCAATCTCCTGCCGTTCGAGCAGCCTTTGGCCACGCTGCTGACCATGGTGGAGGTCGATGCGGCCGATCCGGGCTTCCAGAACCCCACAAAGTTCGTCGGCCCCGTCTATGAGAAGGCCGAGGCTGACCGGATCGCCAAGGAGAAGGGCTGGGGGTTCAAGCAGGATGGCGAAAAATGGCGGCGTGTCGTCGCCTCGCCGGCGCCCAAACGCATTTTCGAGATCCGTCCGGTCCGCTGGCTGCTGGAACAGCGCACCATCGTCATCTGTGCGGGCGGCGGCGGCATTCCGACAATGTACGAAAAGGGCAGCGACCGGAAGCTGATCGGTGTCGAAGCCGTGATCGACAAGGACCTATGCTCGGAGCTTCTGGCCCGCGAGCTTTATGCCGATCTCCTGATCATGGCGACCGATGCCGAGGCCGTCTGCACCGACTGGGGCAAGCCGTCCCAGAAGGCGATCCATCAGGCCCGTCCCGACGACTTCAAGCAGTTTTCCTTCCCGGCCGGGTCGATGGGCCCGAAGGTCGATGCCGCCTGCCATTTTGCGCGGGCCAGCGGCAAGACCGCGGCCATCGGAGCCCTCGCCGACATCGCGGGGTTGGTGCGCGGCGAACGCGGAACGATCATCAGTGAAAATTTTGCCGGCCTGAGCTGGCACACCTAGAGCAATTCCGGGAAAAGTGCGAAGCGGTTTTCCGTCCGGAATTGCGTCAAAAAAAGAGGTTAGAGCGGTTCTGCGTTTCCATGAAAAGGTGAACCGCTCTAACCGTCCGATCCTGACCCTTCAAGCAAACCTATCCTGAGGCGGCAGCGGGCGCGGTACCGCGCTCGCTGCTGCCGTCTCCTTGTCTGTGGCGCCAGCTGCATTTCGTTTTTGCCAGACATAGACCGGGATGCCGAGCATCAAGAGTACGAGACCATAGAGCACCGGTTCGGCACCGGAGCCGTAGAGGGTGAAGATTGCAAAGACGAAGGCGATGATCTCGATTGCGCTCACCCGCGGCATTCGCCCATGGGCGACACCCGCAATGAGGCTTCTGGCAAGCGAGCAGAAGGCATAGGGAATGACGGCGGCCATGGTGCTCAACCCGACCATGAGCCGGTAGACGGCCGCGAAACCTTCGGAGCCGATCGCCTGGACGAGCACCAAAAGCGTTGCGAACGTGGCTGAGACGATCATGCCCCATGCCGGCACGCCGCGCGGGGAGAGTCTCGCAAAAAGCGGCGGAAACAGCCCGTCCCGGGCAGCCGCCATCGGAACCTGCCCCATCAGCAAGGTCCAGCCATTGAGAGCGCCGATCGAGGAGAGCAGCACAGCAACCGAGATCGCCAGCTCGCCGGGCCGCCCCCACATGACCCCCGCGGCCTGGGAGAATGGCGCAACCGAACGAACGAGCTGTTCGCGCGGCAGGAGGCCCATCACGACAATAGTGCCCAGGAGATAGAGGGCCGCGGCGATCGAGATGCCAAGCACGGTCGAACGGGGGATGGTCCGTTCGGCATTCTCGACATCGCCTGCAGGCACGGTCGCCGATTCCAGTCCCAGATAGGCGAACATCGTCAGTGGCGCCAGAGTTGCTACCGACTGCAACAGCGATTGTCCGCTCGGATTGAATTCGGAGAAATGCGAGGTGTCGATGAAGAGAAGGCCGATGATGGCGACGGCGCCGAAGGGAAGCAGCTTGGCATAGGTGGTGACCTGCGCAAAGACGCCCGCCGCATGAACGCCGCGGAGATTGACGAGCACGATCGCCCAGATCACGCCAAGCGTCAGCACGGTCGCGGCGAAGCGGTTGGCGAGAGCGGGGAAGAGATCGACCATTACGCCGGCAAAGGCAATGGCGATGACCGGCAGCGACGTCCAGATGGAAATCCAGTAGCCCCAGGCAATCAGGAAGCCGGCGAAATCGCCATAGGCGAGCCTCGTATAGGCATAGGGGCCGCCGACAGCGGGCACGAGGCGCGCCAGGCGCGCAAAGGTGAGGCCGAGGCAGATCGCGCCGGCGCCCATGATGATCCAGACGATAATTGCGAGGTTGCCATAGGGCGCGACGGCGGCCGGCGAAAGATAAAAGCCCGACCCGACCATGTTTCCCACCACGATGGCGGTGCAGGCAGCAAGTCCCAGGCTCTTGCCATTTGGCGACGTTGTCATGGTCCCCTCCCCGAAAACATCCTTTCCGACGCCGATATCGTCTCGGACATCTGTTCCCGGAGGCAATCTTCCTCCCAAAGAATAGACGCCGCAATCCGGTTCAATGCGTAGTGGGTGACCCTGTTGGGATGGCCTGGATTAAAGAGCTGAAGCATGATGTCGCTCGAAAGCCGCTCCCGCTTTTCCGCATCGTGCTTCAGCTCACGTCCAGCAGACGCGAGGCGATTGATCGTACTCAATGCCTGGCTTCGGTGCATGAGCTATCTTTCCCAAATGAACATCATTTGGTTCTCGGGAGTTAGAGCGATGAAGATGGCCATGATCATTGGACTTGCCGTATTGACTGCCGCCGCCGGAATTGCCCCGGTCGAGGCCCAGCAGACTCGACGCGAATATCGGAGAATGAACTGGAGTGAGAATCTGCCGGAGGCGGTGCGAACTTATCACGACAGACGATTCACCATCGTTAGCTACAGGGTGGCAGATTTTTCGGAGACCGGCTCACACCCTAAGCAGGGAAGTGAAGAACATGTCAAAGCCATCAGAGACGCAATTCGTGCGAACAAATGGCTTACAGCCCAACTCAAGACCAAGAAGCTTACCGCGAACGACATCGAATGGGTCTCGCGGGCACGCAACGGCAACATGACCTTCTATACAAAATGAGCGGCATCTGTTCCGGGTAAGTTTCAGGCTGGGCAGCTCTGCGCGGCCTTGCCTGCTCGTCCACCGGATGACCGGCCGGCTGCCATAGCGCGACTGCGGCCGGCAACGGATAAAAGCAAAACCACCCCGTTTCACACCTCGTCTCCCCTTCACGATCAGCATAAAACGATTGGAACGAAGGGTGTCGGAGGCGGGGGCAATGAGGTTAGACGAGCAGGGATTTCTCAGAATCTCGATCGCGGCGACGGTTGTGGTCGCTACACTCGGCGTGGTTTTCGGCATTCTTTCCGGATCGTTCTCCATCGCTTTCGACGGCGTTTATTCGCTGGCCGATGCGGCGATGACCGGGCTAGCGCTCTGGGTTTCCAGCCTGATCATACAATCGACGCAGAGCGACGCACGGTCGGGCAGGATCCGAAACCGCTTTACCATGGGCTTCTGGCATCTGGAGCCCATCGTGCTGATGCTCAATGGCTGCCTGCTGATGACGGTCGCGGTCTATGCGCTGATCAGCGCGGTTATCAGCATCCTGAGCGGTGGCCACGAACTGCAATTCGGCATGGCGGTCGCCTATTCCGCGGCGACCCTGCTTGTCTGCGCCGCCATGGCTTTCCTTGGCATCAGGCTGAACGCCGGCATCAAATCCGAATTCATTTCGCTCGACATCAAGGCCTGGATCATGTCCGGCGGCATCGCGTTAGCGCTGCTGATTGCATTTCTGATCGGCATGGCCGTGCAGGCGACGCCCGTCGCCTGGGTCGCCAGCTATATGGATCCCGCGGTTCTGGCGCTGGTCTGCCTGGTCATGATCCCGCTTCCGATCGGCACCGTCTGGAAAGCGTTGAGCGAGATCCTGCTGATCGCCCCTGTCGACCTTCAGGAGCATGTCGACCGCGTCGCCTCGGAAACGGTTCGCCGCCTCGGCTTCCTTTCGCACCGCGCCTATGTCGCCCGGGTCGGTCGCGCAATGCAGATCGAACTCTACTTCATCGTACCGGAAGGACTTCCGGCAAAGACTGTAGAGGAATGGGACGCACTCCGCGACGAGATAGGGGCCGCGATCGGAGACGAGAGCGCCAATCGCTGGCTGACGATTGCCTTCACGGCCGATGCGGAATGGGCCGAATAGGCCGGCATCAGCGTTCCACCGATATCGAAATGCTTTGCCTCACGTTGATTGCAATCAACGACGGTGCACCACCCGTCATGTACGATCCCTCCAGCTGAGATGCGCATCGCTGCAGAGCGGTCACGGCCTTTGGCCCTCGGTTTCCGGAGGAACGCATGGAATTCCAGAAGGCATTTCCGATAGCCGTTATCGACGAGGACTTTGATGGCAAGAGCGCTGCCGGACGCGGCATGCGCGATCTGGCGGCCGCAATCGAAAAGGAAGGCTTCCGGATCGTCTCCGGCGTTTCCTACGAGGATGCGCGGCGCCTCGTGCATATCTTCAACACCGAATCCTGCTGGCTGGTTTCCGTCGACGGGACCGAGGACAAGACCACGCGCTGGCAGCTATTGGGAGAGGTGCTGGCCGCAAAGCGGCAGAGGAACGACCGCCTGCCGATTTTCCTCTTTGGCGATGATACGACCGCGGAAGACGTCCCCGCCGGGGTGCTGCGCCACGCCAACGCCTTCTTTCGGCTGTTCGAGGATACGGCGGAATTCATGGCGCGCGCCATAGCGCAGGCTGCCCGCAACTATCTCGACCAGCTGCCGCCGCCGATGTTCAAGGCGCTGATGGACTACACGCTCGAGGGCGCCTATTCCTGGCATACGCCCGGCCACGGCGGCGGTGTCGCTTTCCGCAAGAGCCCCGTCGGCCAGCTCTTCTATACTTTCTTCGGTGAAAACACGCTGCGATCCGATATCTCCGTATCGGTCGGCAGCGTCGGTTCGCTGCTGGATCATGTCGGGCCGATCGCCGAGGGCGAGCGCAATGCCGCACGCATCTTTGGCACGGACGAGACCCTGTTTGTGGTCGGCGGCACGTCGACGGCAAACAAGATCGTATGGCATGGCATGGTCGGGCGCGGCGATCTGGTGCTGTGCGACCGCAACTGCCACAAGTCCATCCTGCACTCGCTGATCATGACGGGCGCAACACCCATCTATCTCACGCCGTCGCGCAACGGGCTCGGCATCATTGGCCCGATCTCGAAGGACCAGTTCACGCCCGAGGCAATCGCGCAGAAGATTTCCGCGAGCCCCTTTGCCGGGCAGACGAGCGGCAAGGTCCGGCTGATGGTCATCACCAATTCGACCTATGACGGCCTCTGCTACAATGTCGATGCGATCAAGGCATCGCTCGGCGACGCAGTCGAGGTGCTGCATTTCGACGAGGCCTGGTACGCATATGCCAATTTCCATGAATTCTACGATGGCTTCCACGGCATCTCGTCGAACCTGCCCACCCGATCGCAGAACGCCATCACCTTTGCCACGCACTCGACGCACAAGCTGCTCGCCGCTCTTTCGCAGGCCTCGATGATCCATATCCAGCATGCCAAGAACAAGCGTCTCGACGTCACCCGCTTCAACGAAGCCTTCATGATGCACACCTCGACCTCGCCGCAATACGGCATCATTGCCTCCTGCGATGTCGCAGCCGCAATGATGGAGCAGCCTGCCGGGCGCGCGTTGGTGCAGGAGACGATCGACGAGGCGATCAGCTTCCGCCGGGCGATGAACACGATGAGGCAACAGACGGATGGCAGCTGGTGGTTCGATGTCTGGGAGCCGGCGGTTGCCGAGCAGACGCCGAGCGATACCCATGCCGACTGGGTTCTGAAGCCTGATGATGCCTGGCATGGATTTACCGCCCTTGCCGAAAACCACGTCATGGTCGACCCGATCAAGGTCACCATCCTGTCGCCGGGCCTCTCGGCAAGCGGCGTCATGGACGAGCATGGCATACCGGCCGCCGTCATTACCAAGTTCCTGTCGTCGCGACGCATCGAGATTGAAAAGACCGGCCTCTATTCCTTTCTGGTGCTTTTCTCGATGGGCATTACCCGCGGCAAATGGAGCACGCTCGTCACCGAACTCCTCAACTTCAAAGATCTCTATGACGCCAATGCGCCTTTGACCCGAGCGCTGCCGGCGCTCGCCGCTGGACATCCGGAAGCCTATGCCGGCATGGGGCTGAAAGATCTCTGCGAACAGATTCATTCGATCTATCGCAAGGACGATGTGCCGAAGGCACAGCGCGAGATGTACACGGTCTTACCCGAAATGGCGCTGCGTCCGGCAGATGCCTACGACAGGCTGGTCAAGGGCCGGATCGAGAGTGTCGAGATCGACAATCTCATGGACCGCATCCTTGCCGTGATGATCGTACCCTATCCGCCGGGAATTCCGCTGATCATGCCGGGCGAGCGGATTACCCAGTCGACGAAGTCCATTCAGGACTATCTGCTGTACGCCCGTGATTTCGACCGGAAGTTCCCCGGTTTCGAGACCGACATCCACGGCCTTCGCTTCGCGCCCGGTGACGGCGGTCGCCGCTATCTTGTCGATTGCATTGCAGGGGAGGAGCAGGAATGATCCCGCGCGATGTAAAATCTCCGACGGTCGCCATACCGTTTCACAAGATGCTGAAGATCGTGGCCGTCATCGACCGTGATAATTCTCAGGCCCAGGAACTGGTGGCACAGATTACCGCCCAGGGTTTCCATGTAGAACTACGCAACGACTATTCCGCTGATGCATCTGAGGATGCTGACGTCGGCGCCTACATCGGATCGGTCGAGGGCGGCAAGCTGCCGGCGGCGCGCAGCTTCCTTCGATCCGTGAGAGATATCGGTTTTCGCACGCCAATTTGGGCAATGGCGGATACGCTGACGATTGCGGATATGGATGTCGTCGAGATGGCCGGCGAGGTGGATGGCTTCGTCTATCTCGGCCAGCAGACGCCGACCTTCTATGCCAAGCAGATCGTGTCCAGTGCGATCAATTACGGCAAGTCTTTGCTGCCACCCTTCTTCGGCGGCATGATGGCCTATGACGGCGAGGCGAATATCGCCTTCGATTGCCCGGGGCATCAGGGCGGCCAGTTCTATCGGAAGTCGCCGGCCGGCCAGCTCTTCTTCAAATATTTCGGAGAGAGCATTTTCCGCAACGATCTCTGCAATGCCGATGTCGATCTCGGCGACCTCCTCATCCATGAAGGCCCTGCCGTCGAGGCACAGAAGCAGGCGGCGCGCATCTTCGGTGCGGATCGCACCTATTTCATTCTCAACGGCACGAGCACCTCCAACAAGGTGGTCGCCAATGCGGTGCTGCGAAGCGGCGATCTCGTGCTTTTCGATCGCAACAATCACAAATCCCTGCATCAGGGCGCGCTCGTGCAGGCTGGCGCCATCCCAATCTATCTGCCGACGGCCCGCAATTCCTTCGGCATGATCGGGGCTGTCGACTGGGCAGCCTGGGACGAGGCTTGGTTGCGGCAAAAGATACAGGAACATCCGCTCATCACCGATAAGAGCCGCGCGAGCGCTGAAAGGCCTTTCCGCCTGGCCTGCATCCAGCTCGCGACCTATGACGGCACGATCTACAATGTGCGACAGGTGATGGAGAAGATCGGCCATCTCTGCGACTATGTGCTCTGGGACGAGGCCTGGATCGGCTACAACGCCTTCCATCCGCTCTTCGAGGGCCACAGCCCAATGCGGCTGAAAGACCTGCGGGCGGATATGCCGGGACTGTTCTCAACGCAGTCCGTGCACAAGCAGGGCGCCGGTTTCTCCCAGGCTTCTCAGATCCACAAACGCGACGAACATATCAAGGGCCAGCGCCGGTTCGTCGAACACAAGCGCTTCAATGAATCGCTGCTGATGCATGTTTCGACCTCTCCCTTCTATCCGCTCTTCGCCTCGCTTGACGTCAACGCCAAGGTGCACGAGGGCCAGGCGGGTGAGATGCTCTGGGACCGCTGCATCGAGCTTGGGATCGAAGTTCGCAAGAAGCTGCGCGGTTTCGTTGAGCACTACGAAACCAAGGCCGCAGGCGCAGAAGAGAAATGGTTCTTCGATCCTTTCGTGCCGGACAAGGTCACCATTTCGGGCTCAAAACATACCAACGACCTTGAAGCCGTGCGGTGGGAGGATGTGTCCACGGACGTGCTCAAGCGCGAGCAGCAATGCTGGCGGTTCGATCCGCAGGCAAAGTGGCACGGCTTTGCCGGATATGCGCCTGAATATACGATGGTCGATCCCAACAAGCTTACGCTGCTGACACCCGGCATCGACCGCAAGACCGGCGAATATCGCGAGTTCGGCATTCCGGCGACTGTGGTCGCCAACTATCTGCGCGAACAGCGGGTCGTGCCGGAAAAATGCGATCTCAACAGTCTTCTCTTCCTGCTGACGCCGGCGGAGGACGAGAGCAAGCTGAACACGCTCGTCGCCAAGCTGGTCAAGTTCAAGAATCTCTGGGATCGCGACGCACCGCTGCAGGAGGTGCTGCCGACCGTCTTTGCGGCCAATCGAGAGCGCTATGCCGGCTATACGGTCCGCCAGGTCTGCCGCGAGATGCATTCCTTCTATCGCGAGGCGGGCGTCAAAGAGCTGCAGCGTCTCTGCTTCCGCTCCGAAAGTTTTCCGGAACCGGCTATCGCTCCCAAGCAGGCCTATGAAGCGCTGGTCGCCAACGATGTCGACTATGTGCCGCTGACGCAGGCTGCCGGCCGCATTTCGGCAACGCTGGCGCTGATCTATCCGCCAGGGATCGGCGTGATCGTTCCCGGCGAGCGCTGGGACGACAGGGCGCGCCCGATGCGGGACTATTTCCTGGCTTTCGAAGAGTCTTTCAACCGATTTCCGGGGTTCAATTACGAAGTCCAGGGCGTGTTCCAGGAAAGGATCGGCGGGCGGATCAAATTCCACACATATGTCGTGCGCGAGTAGACGCAGGGAGGGTTTCGTCATGACCGACAACACAATGCATCTCGCGGCCGAGGCCACGACCAAGAAAAAGATGAACCTGATGCAGCTCACCTTCATCGTTGCCGTCAACATGATGGGGTCGGGCATTATCATGCTGCCCGCCAACATGGCCCAGGTCGGCGCGATCTCGCTGCTTTCCTGGCTCGTGACCGCTATCGGTTCGATGGCGATCGCTTATGGCTTCGCCCAGGCCGGGCTGTTCAACCAGCGTCCCGGCGGCATGTCCGCCTATGCGGAGGATGCCTACGGGAAAGACGGCTACTTCATGGTGTTCTTCCTGTATTTTCTTTCACTTGCCGTCGGCAATGTCGCGATCGGCATCTCGGCCGTTGGCTATCTGGCCGGATTTTTTCCTATACTGACGTCCACGCCCATCATGACATGCGTGGCGCTGATCATCCTCCTATGGCTGACCACGGCTGCCAATTTCGGCGGGCCGCGCATTACCGGGCGTATCGGCTCGATTACGGTCTGGGGCGTCATCCTTCCGGTCGGGCTGCTGTCGATCATCGGCTGGCTCTGGTTCAGTTCAAGCACATTCGGCGCTGCCTGGAATCCGAAAGGCCTGACGCTTGCGCAAGGCATGGGATCGAGCATTTCGCTGACGCTTTGGGCCTTCCTCGGCATGGAGTCCGCCGCGCAGAATTCCGATGCCGTCGAGAATCCCAAGCGTGACGTACCGCTCGCCTGCATGTTCGGCACGCTGGGCGCCGCCGTCATCTATATTCTGTCGACGACGGTCATCCAGGGCATCGTGCCAAATGCCGATCTCGCCACCTCCACAGGGCCGTTCGCACTGGCCTATGCCACGATGTTCAATTCGACGATCGGTTCGATCGTCATGGCGCTGGCGGTGCTTGCCTGCCTCGGCTCTTTGCTGGGCTGGCAGTTCACGATCGCCCAGACGGCCAAGACTGCTGCGGAAGAGAGGATGTTTCCATCGATATTTTCACGGGTTAACGAGATGGGTGCACCTGTCAGCGGCATGATCATTCTCGGCATCGTGCAGACCTGTCTCGCCCTGATGACCATCTCACCGACGCTCAGCGAGCAGTTCTCCGCTCTCGTCAATCTCGCCGTCGTGACGAATGTGCTGCCTTATATCATCGCGCTTTCAGCGCTGTTCGTCATGATGAAGGCTGCCGGTGTGCCCCAGGCGAAATACAGGCTGAACGCCGTCATCGCCCTGGTCGGCATGGCTTACAGCGTTTTCGCCATCTATGCCTCCGGCAAGGATGCGGTACTCGGCGGCATGATCGTCACAGGGATCGGTTTCATCATTTACGGGCTTATCGCCCCGCGTTTCGCCAGCGGCGTGAACCAGGCGCCGGCCGAATAGCACAGGGAGGACCCAAACATGTCAGGGAGAAATGATCGCTGGGGGGCGATTGCCGCCTCTGTCCTCGCCGTGATGGCCGCCTCGGCCGCCGCACCGCCCGCGCATGCACAGACGCTCGAGCGCGTCAGGACGACCACCGCGCTGAAATTCGGCTACGACCCCGACGCGAGGCCTTTTTCATTCGATGCCCAGCAGGGCAGACCCGACGGTTATGCGGTTGCCCTCTGCGACCGGATCGCCGACAGCCTGAGGGCGCAGCTGAACCTGTCGAAGCTCGACGTGGAATGGGTTTCCCTTTCAGGCGACGCCAAGCTGCGTGCCATACAGGACGGCACGGTGGACCTTGTCTGCGGGGCAGAGCCGGTGACGCTCAGTCGCAGGCAGCAGGTCTCATTCTCGCTGCCGATCTTCCCGAGCGGCACCGGGGCGCTGCTCAATGCGAGTGCTCCGCTGGCGCTGCGCGAGGTTCTGCAATATGGCGAGCCATCGAGCCGGCCCGTCTGGCGCGGCGCGCCGGCCCGCACGATCCTTGAGCACAAGACATTCTCCTCGATAGCCGGAACGACAAGCGAAGGCTGGCTGTCCGACAGGATCAAGACCTTTCAGCTCGCGGCAACAGCGACGCCCGTGAGCAACTATCAACAGGGGATCGAACGTGTCCTGGACGGCCGTTCGGCGGTGCTCTTCGGCGACATGCCACTTCTGATGGATGCCGCCGCTCGCAGCGACAGCTCCGGCAATCTCATCATCCTCGAGCGTCATTTCACCTACGAGCCGCTCGGCCTCGAGCTGGCGCGCGGGGACGAGGATTTTCGCCTCGCTGTCGATCGCGCACTGAGCCAGACCTATGCAGCACAGAATTTCCGGGCGTTTTTTACAACATGGTTTGGGCAACCTGACGACGCAGTCGTGACCTTCTTCCGGCAGACGGCCCTTCCGGAATGAGGCCACGAGCAGAGTAGAAAAGACCGAGCAAGACAGGGATCATCGGCGTCGGCCAGGAGAGAGCGGCAACAGATCATCGCCATCCAGGTGATCAGACGGGAGTGAAAGTTGAGCCTCCTTTTTAAAGAGATTCGCGATAGCCCCATGCTCTGGCTGCTGGCCGCCGTGCCGGTGGTGTTCGCAGCTGCGGCGCTCTTCCCCGAGGCCCATACGGCGCTTTTCGTCCTGTCGGTGCTGGCCATCGTCCCGTTGGCCGGCCTGCTCAGTCATGCGACCGAATCCGTTGCCGCCAAGACGGGTGACGCCGCGGGTGGGCTGTTGAATGCGACCCTTGGCAATCTTACCGAACTGGTTATCGCGCTGGCTGCCCTGCAGGCCGGCGAATATACGCTGGTGAAGGCATCCATCGCCGGAGCGATCGTTACCAACACGCTGTTCATGCTGGGTGCTTCGTTTCTGCTCGGCGGGCTCAAATACCACATTCAGGAGTTCAACCGGGCCAGTGCGCGTATTCAATCCGGCCTGCTTTTCCTGGCCACAGTCGCGCTGCTGATGCCTTCGGCGCTTGGCGAATTGGACACGGCATCGGTCGCGCCAGTCACTCAAACGCTCAGTCTCAGCCTCGCTGCCTTGCTGATCGTCGGGTACGGGCTTGGGCTGTTGTTCACGCTTCGGACGCATCGGGAATTTTTTTCTTCAACGGAACATGCCGAGGCCGGCGAAGCGCCGTGGCCGATTGGTCTTGCTCTTTGCACACTTGCCGGCGTCACCGTACTCGTGGCCCTGGTGAGCGAGATTTTCGTCGAGTCCGTGCAGGAAGCGGCCGAAGCCTTCGGAATGACCCCCGCCTTTGTCGGTTTCATCGTCGTCGCATTGGTCGGCGGCGCAGCCGAAATGGCCTCGGCGTTTTCAGGCGCGCGCAAGAACCGGCTGGATCTGAGCGTGGGCATCGCGCTCGGGAGCGCTTCCCAGATTGCCTTGTTCGTTGCGCCCGTTCTGGTCTTGATGAGTTATTTCATCGGTCCGTCACCGATGGATCTGCAATTCTGGCCAGGTGCCGTGACGATGATGTTTCTTGCGACGGTGACTGCGATGTTCGTCACCAACAGCGGGCGATCCGCATGGTTTGTCGGCGTGCTCGTGCTGATGGTGTATATGATTTTCGCCATAACACTGTACGTCCTGCCGCCGGCAGTACGATGAGGTCCCGCGTTCCCAGACGGGCGCGATTGGGCGGCGGACATCATACCCGGCAGATGAGAAGGCTGTTCTTCATTGCACTCGCAGAGCAGCTTCGTGTCATCTGGCCGATCCTTTCCGGCATCGTGTCGATCATGGTCGCATCCGGACTTGCAATTTGGCGGATCGAGAATTGGCGGATCGATGAAGCGCTTTATTTTACCTTCGTGACGGGACTGACCATCGGCTACGGCGACTTCACGCCCAAACATGTTTCGGCCCGAATACTGGCTTTGGTCATCGGTTTTGCAGGGATCGTGCTGACCGGCGTCATTGCAGCCGTCACAGTAAAGGCCCTGAGCGTGACGGACCGAGACGACAGCTAGACCTCGCCAGATTGCCGGCGCCACGTGGCTCTCGTTTCCAAATTCGTACATTTTATTTGTGATCTCGGGGAACGATCCGATATCTTGGTGACTTCGTAATCCATTGCAGGGGTGTGTTGAATGCGGAGCTGATCCATGAGCAAAGAACGTGGCCGCAGAAAACTAATGTTGCGACTCCCCGATATCCGGCATCTTCTGGAGAGCTTGACCAGTGAAGCGCTCGCGGAGATGTTTGAATCCTACGATCTTGCCGTCGATGCACTGGAGCGGTTCCGAAGTAGGAGCCCGAGGGACGAGAAGCTGATCATCGAATATGAACAGCTCTGCCACGAAATAGAGCAGGAGGTCGTCGTCTACTGCAAGAACCGGTGAGTCCCGCCAGCGCCGCTGGCGATCTATCCCAGAGGGGATCTCGCCTGCCTCGACGGGGCCGTCATTGCGGGTGTTCGATGCGTTCCGATTGAGCATCGAATCTCGCGGGGCGGCTATTTTCCGATCCAGTCGAACCCGAAGGCCAGGCCCAGGCTTTCAGCAGTTCGTAGAAGACGCCGAGAACGACCGGCCCCAAAAACAGCCCCAGCAGGCCTTGTGACAAGGTGCCGCCGATGACGCCGATCAGTATCACCGGCATTGGAGTGGAGAGGCCGCGCGCCATCAAGATCGGTTTCAGTATGTTATCGACGATCATGATGGGGATTGCCACGACGGTGAAAGCCAAGGCGATCCATGTCGGCCAGGAGAACCACGCCCAAACGATGACCGGCAAAAGAATAAGCGCAGGCCCGAGCTGCATCAGGCACAGGGCGAACACAAGAAAGGTCAAAGGCCCGCCCGCCGGAACACCAAAAAGGGTAAAACACAGCCCGCATAACAGCGCTTGCAGGAAGGCAACGCCAATGACGCCCCGCGATACATTGCGCACCGTAGCTCCCGCCAGCCGGGCAAAGCCGACGCCCTTTTCACCGGCGATCCGGCTTGCCAGCACCTGTATGGTTGCAGCCAGGCGTGCTGACCGCGTGAGCAATACGCCCGAAAGAATGATCGAAACGACAAAGCTCAAAACGCCGCCGCCGATCGAGGCAAGCTTCGTGACGATAACGCCCGTCACTTCACGAATGGGCGCCTGAAACTTGACGATGGTAGCGGCCAGATCGCCTGCAATCTTATTCCACGCGTCGTGGATCCGCTCGCCGACGACAGGCCATTCGCGAATGGCGGCCGGCGCTGAAGGGAGCGTGAAGTTCCCCGTCCGTAACTTGTCGATCAACACCTGCGCGGTGTCGGCAAAATTCACCGCAACGAGGGCCAGGGGCGCAATGATCAGGACGAGACAAAAGACGACAATAATTGCGGCCGCGATGACGGGCCTGTTTCCGATCAGCCTGGAAAGCGCCTCGAATATCGGGAAAAGGGCGACCGCAAGGATGGCCGACCAGATGACGATCAGCGCAAAGGGAGCAATCAGAACGACGGTCCAGTAGGCAAAAAGCCCGACAATGCCCAATCGGACAAGGTCGCTTATTCTCGCCTCTATCGAAATCTGCCCTGACCCGGCTCCCTGCGCCGCCGTATCGCCTGTATTCTCCATCGTTGCGTCCCGTCCGCCATGTTCTAGAGCGGTTCAGCTTTTCGCGGAAACGCAGAACCGCTCTAACCTTTTGTTCTGACGCAATTCCCGGCAAAAGCGCTTCGCGCTTTGCCTGGAATTGCTCCAGGCTGAGGGTCGTCTTATGACGTCGTATCCGGCACAACATGGCGGATGCTACGGTCCTCCATGAAATCCGCCGGCCGCTTCTGACGTTTGCCGAGATCGGGTGCTTCAAACTTCACACGCTCATAAGGGATGGATTGCAGGATGTGCGAGATGCAATTGACCCGGGCACGCTTCTTGTCGTCCGAGGGCACAACCCACCACGGCGCATGGTTGCTGTCGGTCATCCGCAGCATCTCGTCATAGACACGCGTGTAGTCCCACCAGCGCTGATAGGATTCAACATCCATAGGGCTGAGTTTCCACTGTCGCGTCGGGTCGTCGATCCTGCGCCTGAAACGGCGTTCCTGCTCTTCCTCGCTGACCGTCAGGAAGTATTTCAGCAGAACGACGCCGCTTTCGACGATCGCAGCCTCGAAGCGGGGCGCCAATTCAAGAAAGCGCTGCGCCTTCTTTTCGCTGCAGAATCCCATGACACGATCGACGCCGGCGCGGTTGTACCAACTACGGTCGAATATGACGATTTCGCCAGCGGCCGGCATATGAGCGATATAACGCTGCATGTAGATCTGAGATTTCTCGCGGTCGGTGGGCGCCGGCAATGCCACGACGCGAAAGACCCGTGGACTGACCTTTTCCGTTATACGCTTGATCATGCCGCCTTTGCCGGCGGCATCCCGCCCCTCGAAGACGATGACGACTCTCGCACCGGATTTCTTGATCCAGGCTTGCAAATGAGCCAACTCGACCTGCAGGCGCTCGATCTCCTTGTCATAATCCCATGATTTCTTTTTCTTCTTATCCTTTCCGACGCGGCCTGCCTCTCCATCCGTCTTTGCGGGCTCGTAATTCTCGTCCATTTCTCTCTCCCTTGCGCGAACATATCCTAGCCTGCCGAGGCGGTGCTGCCGGCCTCGCCGACACGTCCGATCAGCGCTTGCAACGCCTCTTCCCTGCCGTTGAAAAGATTGTGGGCGCCGATCGCTTCGACGACCCCCGCGCGCTCGAGGATGCCGCGGCTTTGTTCGCTGAGGTCGGTCATTGCAAAGACGATATTTCGCTTCGCCAGGATCTCGGCCACGGCATCGAGCGCGGCTGCGCCGGTGCTGTCGATATGCGTGACGGCGCTGGCATCGAGTACGAGGCATCTGGTTTCGGCAGGAAGTCCCTTCGCTACCGATGTCAACCGCATGCGCACGTAATCGGCGTTGTAAAACAGAATGCTGCCTTGGATGGCGAAGACGGCGGCCCCCTCGATGGGGTGAGCTTCCGGAAAACGGGCGAGATCGAAAAAGCCGTGCCGCCCATCGATACGGCCAAGAAGACCGTCGCGGGGAAACATCGTCTGACGCAAGAGATAGACGAGCGTTGCCGCAACCGCGACGATGACGCCGTTGAGAACACCGAAGCTGATTGCGCCCCACATGGCGATCAGCGCAAAAATGAATTCCATGCGGCTGATGCGCCAGATTTTTTTCAATTCGTGAATATCGATGAGGCTGATCGCCGCCGTTGCGAGGATTGCGGCGAGCGCGGGAATGGGGAGTATCCGCAGCGCACTGTGAAGGAAAACGAGCGCTGCGATCAGCGTCGCGGCCGACACTAGCCCTGCGACCTGAGAGACGCCGCCCGTCGACAGATTTATCGCGGTTCGAGAATCCGAGACGCTGACGGGAAACGAGCCGAACAGGCCGGGCGCGATATTGGCCGCACCAAGTCCGATCAATTCCTGATTGGCGTCGACCTCCTCTCCGGTTCGTGACCCGAAGCTTCTTGCCGCGACGATGCCGGCGCCAAAGCTGACGAGAAAGATCGCGGCCGAACCGAGTACGATCTTGTCGAGAGGCATCTGATGCAATGCAGGCAGGGATAGGCGCGGCAGTCCGCTTGGGATATCGCCGACAACTGCAATGCCCCGGCCTTGGAAGTCGAAGATCGCCGAAAGGACGACCGAGAGGACAACCACCAGGACAGGGCCCGGAACTCTGAACCGGAAGGCTCGGACGATCCATAACAGGGCGAACATGAAGAGGCCGAGAACGAGCGAAGGCCAGTGGATCAGGCTACTCTTGGCGAGCATTTCGACGAGCGGCGGGATCAGTCCTTCCGATTCGATCTTCACTCCGGTGAAGCGACCGATTTGTCCAACAAGGATCGAGAGCGATACGCCAGCGAAGAAACCCACCAGAATGGGACGGGACAGAAAGCTCGCGAGAACGCCGAGCCTCAGCAATTTCGCCGCAATGCAAAAGACACCGACGCCAAGCGCAAGGGCCGACGCGATAGCGACCCTGTCGGTACCTGCCGTCGTGGGTTCGGCCGCGATGATGGCACCCATGGCGGCCGCCAGGACGGTCATGGTCGCGGCGTCTGGCCCGACGACCAAAAGCCGGGAAGGACCAAAGATCGCATAGGCGATCGGGGCAATGATGCTGGCATAGATGCCGGTCTCCGGCGGCAGGCCGGCGATGGCGGGATAGGCGATGGCGCTCGGCAAGCCGACTGCGGCGATCGACAGTCCGGCCGGAATGTCACTGCGGAGCCAGTCTTTGTTGAAGCCGGCCAAGCCCCGCAACATCGGAAGACTCCCTATCACCGCTGGCTCCTTATCCTTTGCCGCTGGCGCGCATCAATGTTCGAGGAACACGTAGTTCATCCAGCTGCTCATGCGCAGCAGCACCTTGCGCAGGACGGCGACATGGTGCCAATGATGGGTGTAGACTGCGACCTCCGCGACCACGCCGCCCGGCAGTTGATAATCATCGGTGTTTTCGAGCAGCTCGATCCGAGCCAGCGTTTGTCCGGGCGATAGGCGCTCGGGCGATTGCGGGTCGATCAGCGCGCCGCTCGGCTGCAGCTGGCCCTGGGCCATCACATCGATGACCTCTTGCACCCGCGCCTTAAATATCTTGCCGGGCACGGCTTTGAAGGCGACCTCCGCCTCGTCGCCGACGTGGACGCGCTGCAGCGAATTCTGGATGAAGGCTGCCCCCAGCATCCGGTCCTGACTGTCGATGAAGACCATGACCGGCCGCAGCGGAAGGGGATTGGCCATCATTCCAGGGCGGAGGAAGACCTGCGTGACGTAGCCGTCAGACGGCGCCCGCACCACCGTCTGATCAAGCTCGTATTCGGCATTGTTCAGCTCCGCCTGCAGCCTTGCAACCGTCGGGTTCGTTCCGTTGATGTCAGACTCGTAGGCGAGCCTTGCCTGCGCGGCTTGTGCGCGGGCGGTGTCGACCGTAGCTTCCGACGTCAGATAGATGCCGCGCCGGTTTTCCACCTCGAGTTCGGAAAAGACGGCACCCTTGCCGCTCGACTTTGCATTTTCGTTCGATTGCTGGAATTTCTCGAAGGCCTGCTGGGACCTGTCCCTTGAGGCTTCGGCGCCCGTGACCGCCGCATTGGCTGCATCCAAGGCCGCTTTCAATTGCAGAACCGACTGCTCGGCTTCGGCGAGCGCGGCTTTCTTCTGATCAACCGTGAACTGATAGGGCCGGGGATCGATGCGAAAGAGGATGTCGCCCTTCTTCAGGGGCGCATTCGGTGTCACCGGCACCTCGACGACCTGTCCTCCGACGACGGGAATAACGGGAGCCGAAGTGAAATAAATGCGCCCGTCGCTCGAATACGGATGATTGTAGCTCATCAAAAGCAGCAGGGTGGAGATGAGGAAGATCCCGCCGAGGACGGCCGTCGCGAGCGTCCACTGGTTCACCGGAATCCTGAACACTTTGAAGATCGTCCAGCAGATCGCGGCATAGGTCAGTACGAGGAGCAGATCCATCAGGCGGTCTCCTTCTCCGGCGTTTGCGCCTCAAGCTCGGCGATCCGGGCATGGAGACGAGCAATTTCCGCATTCGCTTCGGCTTCCGCCGATAGTTTTCCGTCTTGACGGATACCCCAGCCGCGGTCTTCACGGTAAAGCGTCGCCCAGATGAATAGGAACGGCCAGATCGCATGAAGCGTGAAGAGGCTGACCCATCCAGCGACATGGATGGCATCCTGATGGGGGTGATTGCGCGCCTTGGCGATCAGATGCGGAATGTCGTGAATGGCAATCACGGCATAGAAAAGGGTGACCACGACAAAGGCCAATACCCCCAAGGCAAAATAGTCGAGAAACACGACCCCTCCCTTCCGGCTTGGCTTACCCGAGCCGTCGATCGCAAAGCGAAGGTGGAATAGTAGGCCCGTTTCGGCGCAAAGGCCCGTAGCATCGCGTAATCTCTATCGGGGCGTTCGCGGACGATCCGCCCGGGGGATTTGTCGGCGTGGAAGGAAACGAGCGAGATCGGCGAGGCGAATCCCGTTTGCCGTCTCGTATCGCGCATGGGATGCGTCTTCAGAGGCCGAGCACCGTAGGATCGCGTATTTTACGTCTCCAGACGGTCCGCCTGTTATATAGTTTCCGCACTGCTTAGTGCAGTTTCGTCGGCGGGGGCGGAGATGGCGTCGGGAGAAAGTAGTTCGACATATTTGTCCGCTCTTGAAACGGCAGAGGATTATTTTCCCGACCAGGCGAGGCTGGTGCAGCGGCTTTTCTACGTCGATGAGGCTTTTCACAGCATGTGCGAGGATCTCGCTGCCGCGGCGCAGGCTTTGGCGCATGTCGAACAGTTGCCCGACACGTTGAGAGAAGCGCGGCGGCTCGAATATGCAGGCCTGGTCGATGCCTTGTTGAAAGAGATGAGGGAGGCGATTTCACAATCTAAAATTGTAATGCTCCGGCGGTCACCCGCCATCGGCCCGAAATCTCCGTGAACGCATCCGTCATTCAACTGATTCTAGGGAGGTCCATGTGCGATGAAAGCAATTTCCCGCAAACTGCTTGGTGGGTTGTCCGCTCTGGCGATCATTGCGCTGCAGCCAGCCTTTCCCATACGAGCACAGGCCCCTGCGCCGGCTGCGGCGCCCACCCAGCCGAGCCCAGAACAGCCTGCGGCTGCCCTTCTTTCGGAGGATGAACTCGAGGTGCTGGTGGCGCGGATCGCGCTTTATCCGGACGAACTGGTCGCGGCGATTTCGGCCGCCTCCCTCTTTCCCGTGCAAATCATCGAAGCGCAGCGCTTCCTGGAAGCGAAAAAGAAAAATGCCGATCTCAAGCCCAAAAGCGATTGGGACGGCAGCGTCGTTTCGCTGCTCAACTACCCTGACATCGTCAAGATGATGAGCGAGGATCTCGATTGGACTCAATCACTCGCCGATGCACTCGCCAATCAGCAGAAGGACGTGCTGATTGCCATCCAGCAGCTTCGTGACGAGGCGGTGGCAAAGAACATCATCAAGACGGACGACAAGGTGACGGTCGTCACCGAAAACGACAACGTCATTATCCGGCCGACCAATCCCGAGAAGATCTATATCCCGCAATATCCGCCGGAAATGCTTTATGAACCAGACTATGCCGCGGCGCCGATTTCCTATTATCCCGATTCTTACGACAGCTACTACTATCCGGGCGCCACGTTCTTTGCCGGCGCGGTCACCGGGCTTGCCTGGGCCGCCGTCGTCAATTGGGACGACTGGGGCGTATGGGGCGGTCGCTGGGGCGGCGGCGATATCGACATCGATTGCAACAATTGCCTGAATAATCGTAACTTCAACGGAAAAATGAAGTGGAACGACGTCGACTGGGCGAATGTCGACCGCAGTAAGCTGAGCATCGGCAAGGACCAGCTTGCCAAGCTGGACCGGTCGGCGATCAAATCGGGGCTTCAGGCCGACAATCGCAATCAACTGCGCAACAAGGCCGCAGATATCCAGGCGGGTCAAAGGCCGGGCAATCGCGGGACGGCCGCTCGTGCGGACGATATCCGAAAAAACACGGCGCAAGGGCTGAAGGCCAAACCGCAGGCGAACAGGCCGACGGCCGCCAATCGTCAGAACGTATCCCGGCCAGAAACCCGTCCTCAAAATTCGGCTAATCGCCCCGCACAGAGATCCGTCAACAAACCCAGCAAACCGCAAATGGCCGCCCGGCCAGACAATCGCGGACGCCAGTCGAGCGCACTTGGCAATGTGCAGTCCGGCCGCCAGCAGAACGTCGCCTCGAAACGAGGCGCGCAAAGCATGGGCGCCCGCCCGGCGGCCCGTCCCCAGCATCACTCGCGCCCGATGCCGTCCCGCGGTGGTGGCGGCGGCCGCGGTGGCGGTGGCGGCCGTGGCGGCGGCGGGCGGCGATGACACCCCTTACGAGCCCATGGAGTTACATCATGAGACATCAGTCGATGGTAGTCCCGCTCATGCTTGCAGCAGCGCTTTGCACGATGCCGACGACGCCGGCGCTTTCGCAGGTGCAGACGGATCTCGCCGAATACAAGGCGGCAACGCCCGCACCGAAATTCGACAGCCCGTCTCTTGCACTCGACCGGCTGAAGTCGGTGCTCGGTTCCAACAATATCGGGGATCTTGGGGATCTGCTCGGCCTGAACGCAGACAGGCTGCGCTCGAGCAACGAGGCTATGATCGCTTATGGATTGATCCGGGAAGGCGCCGAGCGACAACTGACCTTGAAAGACGTCGAAGGTGCCAAGATCGTCGTGATCGGCAATCGCCTCTGGCCTCTGCCGTTTCCGCTGACTAAGGACAAGGACGGGAAGTGGTCCTTCGACACGCAGCGCGGCCTCCAGGAGATCATCAATCGGCGCATCGGCGAAAACGAACTCGCGACGATCGACACGATGCATGAATATGTGGCAGCGCAGTATCAATATGCGTCCGAAGATCGCGATGGTGACGGTATTTATGAGTTCGCCAAAAAGTTGATCAGCAGTCCGGGCAAGCTGGACGGCCTCTATTGGGACCAGAACGTCTATGCGGAGGAAAGCCCGGCAAGCGCGCTGGTCGAGACGGCCGCCTTCGGCGCCGCCAAACGCGGGGAAGGTTATTTCGGATACCGCTATCGCATTTTGACCGCCCAGGGCGACAACGTGCTGGGCGGCAAACAGAGCTACGTCATCAATGGTTATATGACCGGTGGCTTTGCGCTCATCGCCTGGCCGGTTAAATATCGGGTAACCGGCGTGCAGACCTTTGTCGTCAACGGGATGAGCGCGATCTATCAACGCGATTTGGGGCCACAAACGGAACAGCGCGCCGCCGCAATCAAGGAATTCAATCCGGACGCCAATTGGACTATTGTAAGCGAATAGGGTCTTACAGCTTAGCGCCGTCGTCGGCCGCCGCATGTACCCAGGGGCGGCTGCATGATGCAACCGCCATGGCGCGATTGGAATAGCGTTTGTTGCCCGTGACTTCCCGCCCTAGCCATTGCGGTAGGGGCGGCAGGTCATATTCGCTCGCTATTTCAATCTCCGCGAGCGTCAATCCTTCATAGGCTCCGGCAAAGACGTCTACATCCCATTTTCTGCCCTCGTGCAGTACCCGGTAGCGGGTTTTTTCAATGACATGGCCGGTCGCATGGAGAAGCAGATCCCGTGCCTCCTCGACAGGAATCTCGTATTCATATTCGTCCTTGGCGACCCCCACTTTGCGGAATTTGATCGTCAGGCAAGCAGAACGGCCGTCAATCAGGCGAACACGTACGGAGTTCTCATCGCGAGACAGATAAGCCTGCTGCAGGACATGCGAAGCGCCGGCAACTCTCGTTACGCACGAGGAACTTGCGCTCGATCTCGATCGCTTTCAAGTTGATCGCCTCTACATGCTGCTGCCGGTCACTCGACAGGCGGCTCCCAAGTGAGGAAGAAACCGACGTCTCCGGGCATGCCGTCCGGGAAGTTGATGATCATGGCCTTCAGCCCATAACCCTGCGGTTTGGCAACTTCCTCGAAGAGCTCGAGGAGTTCCTTTGCCTTTCCCTGCAGCGTCTTCTGCCATCCGGACAGATTGTTGTTGATGGCCCGGCCGCTGTCCGTGCAGAACGTCGACGGAAAGCTGTAGATCAGCGCCTCGTATTTGCCGTCTGCGGCTGCTTTCATGACCAGCCGCTTGATGACGGCGCGTTCTGTTTCGCCAATCTGCTTGCGAAAGAAATCCTCGACAAACTCGGCGTGTTTCTTTGCTTCACGCGCCTTGATCTTTTCGCTGCGCTCCATCTCGAGAAGCTGAAGCTCCAGAGCGCGTTTGCGCAGTTCCTCTGCGCTTGTCATGGGTTGGGGTGTAGAGGTCTCAGGTGATGTCATCGCAGGCTCCTCCAGAATACACGGCGATGATAGAGCGCGCTTGGAGGCTAAGGCAGTAAAATACATGTCGACGCTGGTAGAATACGGTATCCTACGCGTGCATTTCGTAAACTGTGACTTACGTCCATCATTTGACTATTCACGGGCTTCGTTCAGTATTGGTTAGGTTATTCGGCTGGGCGGCATTGCCGTCACGCTGGACGGGGACTATTCTCTAGGGCTGCGTGCTGCTGGTTGTTCGCAATCGGAGTCTGGGGGGACCGATGACGAGTGCAGGCATAAACAGGGTCACCGCCTCACAGGAGGAGGTGCAGCAGCAACTCGAGCGCATTCTTTCCAGCCGGGAGTTCCGCCTTCCCGAACGGGCAAGGAGGTTCCTTGAATTCGTGGTCACGGAAACGCTTGAGGGCCGTCGCGACTACCTGAAGGCCTTTACCATCGCACAGGCCGTTTTTGGCAGAGACGCGAACTTCGATGCCCAGCAGGATCCCTGCGTTCGCATCGAAGCTGGTCGGCTGAGACGGGAACTGGAACACTACTACCTGACCGCCGGCGATGCGGACCGGATCATCATCACCATCCCCAAGGGCGGCTACGCGCCGGTCTTCGATGTCGTCAGCGGTGCTGAACCCACTGATAGATCGGCGCTTGAGAAGTCCGATCGGCCCGGCTCGTCAGGCGACGATAACGGCCAGATCACTACGGCCGCGGATACGATCGGCCGGGAACAGGCGGACCGGCGCTTCTGGCCCGGCAGATATTGGCTGCTTGCAGCGGGCGCGGTGATTGTCCTGGCCTCGGCAGCGGCTCTCCTTCGGCAGGTCGGATTGCCGAGCGCGGAACGCGAAACGACATCAGGAGCCGATAATCGCCCCACCATTATCGTCGAGCGTTTTGAAAGCGTCTCTGACGGGAGCCTTGCCTCCGACATCTCTCGCGGCATGACCGACGACATCATCGAGAAGCTGGTGCGCTTCAATGATATCGTTGTCGTCACCGACATGCCGCGGAATAAATACGGCGAAGCCTCGTCACGGCCGCTCTACGCCCTCCAGGGAAGTGTGCGGATCGAAGGCAGCAGGCTGCGCTCGACAGCCAGACTCGTGCGGCGGGCGGATGCCGCCGTCATCTGGGCAAGCGATTATGATGCTGACATGAAGGTGCAAGGCATCCCGAAAACGCAAGCAAGCCTTGCCGGGGATATCGCGACGGCGGTCGCGCGTCCATTCGGCGTGATGTTCCAGACCGATACCGCGGCCATCGCCGGAAGCGCGGACGCTCTTTCATGCGTTCTGTCCTACTACAGCTACCGCAGCGAAATGACCATGCAGGCTCACGAGGTGGCCAAATCCTGCCTGCAGCAGGCCGTGAAAAAAATGCCGGCCGATTCCAATATCGTGGCCCTTCTTTCGTTGATCCATCTCGACGAGTTCCGCTTTTCATACCAACTTCACACGAAATCGACGGCCGCCACGCTCAGCCTGGCGAAGGAACTTGCCGAGCAAGCCGTGCGACTCGACCCGAGGAATGCACGCGCGCTTCAGGCACTGATGCTTGCAAACTTTTTCGACAATGATCCAGCCGGGGCCCTCAGTGCCGGCGCCGCCGCCTATGCCAGCAATCCCAACGATACCGAGGTGGCGGGTGAATACGGCCTGCGCCTGTCAATGTCGGGGAAATGGGATCAAGGCTGCACACTGATTTCAGAGGCAGTCGGCAAGAATGCCGGACCACGCGGATATTACGAGGTCGGAATGGCGCTCTGCGCCTTCATGCGGGGTGATACGCAGGCTGCGGAACTGTGGTCGCGCATGTCGGATCTCAATTACAATCCGATGCATCGTCTCGTATTGCTCTCCATTCTCGGCACGCTTGGAAAAAAGCAGGAAGCAGCGGAACAGCTTGATTGGATCAGGCGCGAGGCACCCGCATTGATGCCAAACATCAGGCAGGAGGTTGCCAGGCGGCTGGCTCGGACCGAAGATCAAAAGCGTTTTCTTTCGGGAATAGAAGCCGCTGGCCTTTCTGTGCAATAGGGCAAAGGTCCGAAGGAGGTGTCGTTTGGGGAAACTTGTCCGCTTTCAGCCTGCATCAATCGATCGAGCAGGCCTATTCTTGTATCCTCCTTACACTCACCAATCACGGCCCGCCCTCCCACAACATCATGTTCCTAAGCTCGCTCGCCGAGGAGCATGACCGACGGCTGATCGAGGCCTTTCCTCGCAACCAGCACAGAGAACGCGCCTAACTCAAAACGCTAACAGATCGAACTGATGCGTCATACGGTATCCCGGCTTCATTACCGGGAACCTAGCCGATCCCTTATCCGTTAGATAGGCAGGAAAGCACGGGTGTTCCTCCTGTGCGATCCGTCTTTACCAAAGAACTTGCCCCGTTTCGGCGGGGCCTTTTTTGAGCGCTCGGGAAGTATGCAATCGGTCAGTTAATTTTCAGCCAATGCCTCACCCAAGCCACAGCGCCATCGCTGGCATAGGCGACAACCTCGCCAATAGTGAGGCCGGCGAAGGCTATGAGACCTGAGATGCCGCAGCCCGGCGCCTTCCTGTGGCCCCAAGCGCTGCTTCACTGCCTGGTGGTTTTCCTCGCAGCGGAAACATACCTCGACATATTTGCAGAGAGAAGTGTCTTGCGGCATTGCAATAGTTGATAACGCACTGCAATATAACTGTCACAAATCTGTGCAGTTGGGGCGCCGTACGATGAGGATTTGCATCTACAAGTCGGAAAGAGCACCTGAGCTTACCCTCTTGCTGAGAGAAGGCTTGCCTGTCCCGTTCGATACAACGATAGACAAATGGACCAAAATCAAGGTCGTCACCGACAGGGAAATGAGAGCAGACCTTCTGATTCAAATGGGCGGCGCGGGGTATGCGTTAGTTCGACTTGGCGGGATGAGACAACATTAGGCGATAGCACCGCCTTGTGCCGCGTTGTCACGACAAGACCGTCGCATCGCGTGGATTTTTCTGCTTGGAAAGACATGCGCTTGGCGCTCACGACCCGACCGGCGGCCACATTGCGCGCCTCGGACTGAAAGCTGCCTCGTTGACTTAGGGGTATTGAAGGATGCGAACCGCCGATCACGCTCAAATGCTTCGGCGAGATTCACAACGCGCCCTGCGGTGACGGAACACCGACGCGAATGGCCCGCGAGAAATTCGGCGAAACACCGTCGTCGTGCGCCCTTGCAGCGATGTGTGCGGCGGACCGCAATTGGGACAGGGGAACCGAGGTATCCAGCGCGCCCCGGTCATAGGCGTATTCCGGCAGGTATCCGTTCACGATAAGGCGCCAGTCCGTCGGTACGGCGTCGCCTGCGACGCGCATCATCTTGACGATGGTCGTCGTGCAGTTGGTCGTCAGCGAATTGTAGAAGGCGGGCGTGGCCGCGAGGGTGTTTGCGTCGGAAACGTATTCGCGCAGAAGAAGCCTCGCAGCCCCCGGCGACGCCCTCAGGCGATAGATCTGGACGTCCTCACCACGAAAATTGGAGCGGAGACCGATCACATCCCTTTCGTCTGCGGCAAGGATGACCAGGGGACTGCTTTTGAAGAGGTCTGCCAGCGGTGAGAACGAACCTCCGGAAAGGCGACGCACTTCGATGGACCACGCCAGATAGCGGCCGTCGTCGAAGCCGAAGCTCATGATGACATGCGCGATGGTCGGACCTGACCAATACGACATGAACATGTCGACGCTCTTCAGCTTGTTCAGGTCGTAACTGCGTGTCGTCCATCGTTCCGTAAAGTCGGTGGTGCTGCGCCACTGGAAATCGCGGACATTTGTCAGCGTCAACAGCTCACCGTCGAATTCGCCGGTGACCTGACGAGCGACGTCCGGAGCCCACGCGCCATTTGCCGGCGGTTCGATCGTACTCCACCAGACGAGGACAAGGACGAACGCGGCCGCAAACGCGAGGACTGCACGAAAGCGCCTTCTGCCAAGGAGAGCCACGATGACCCAGGCGCCAAAAAGCCCGAACAAGATGGCGCTGGCGTGCCTGCCAACCTCGGGCAACGGCAAGCGGTACCAAAGCGCGAGCGACGACCAGGCCGATGCAAAGGCGACAAGCAACACCAGCGCTGCAATGATGATCGCACGGACCGGTCGAACCATTTTTTGCTTTTCCAAACGAGTTTGAAGCATCCGTCCTGATCATGGACCCTATCGGTTTCCGGACTCGAAGCCCAGAACCTAGACGGCCGGCAGGAATGGTCTCGATATCGAGCGGGGAATTCTCGAAACCTGCGGGTGGCTTGACTGCGGTCATTCAGCGAAAATCACCGCGGGCGACACTCTCAGCCGCTGCAACTACTTCGTCGTCCTGACCGCGTTTCATCGCGTCGATACCCGTCCGGCCATCCAAAGCCCCGTGCGGCGTGACAAGGAACCGGTAAACCGCCCATGCACCGCCCAGAACCTCATGCAATTTCGGAAGCGCAGGATAGGGCCGACCGTCCCGATCGAGTTGCCATAACGGAAAACGGAAGCCTCGTTTGGCGCCGTCGAGACCGAGAACCTGCCCGTTCTGGCGCTTTGTGTTGACGGTGACGCGCGAAACGCCGAGCAGGTCCGCGAACGCTTCCGCGCTGAGCATATCGTCCTCCGCGAGAATTTCCGCCGCGCGACGCCTGCCACGTTCCCGTGCGGCGACCAACGCTGCCTGGAGTTCGTCATCCAGCTCTGGCACCTCTTCTACCGGAAACACATCCTGATGAGGCAGCGGCTCTTCTTCAACGACTGAAATCGTCTGCGCTCCGACCAGCGGATCCACGACGACGCGGAAACTGACCTGATGGCCGGCTTCTCGGCTCAGCTTAACCGCCTTGGCGTATTGTCTGATCAGCGCCTTCTCGAAATCGGCTTTCCGTGGCAGTTTCATCGAGAGCGCAATGTTGGGAGAATCGTTTCGGGGTTCGTTGGCGAGAGTTTTCGTAGCGGGCATGGTCTTCGGCCTCCTGCGCTATAACCTAGGCAGGATACGACAGTTCGTCAAGTTTGTTAAGTTCGTAAATCACCTCTTTCGGCCTGCCGCAGCTCAGGAAAATGGACGAGGCCTTTGGCGATCGCGCCTATGTATCGCTCCGCCGGTGACGACGGCGATGCCGTAACTGTTAGCGTGGCCGGCAGGGACGGTCGGAAGAGGCGATGGAGCGGGCGAAGGCCGTGATGATTGCGTTGACCGCGTTCGGGAGGCGAAGCGGCGGGCCGTTGCGACGCTCCAGCATTATCCAAGCGATGCGAAGTTTGGAGCAATCCGCTTGTGATGGCGGTAACTCATATACGCAAATTTGTCCTTCGAAGCGGCCCACGCGTGGACTAACCGCATAATCTCGCCCGCGGTCACGAGCCGCGCCGAATCCGACCGCGCCACGTCACTTTTCGCAGAGCCGTCGGCCGCCGGAATATGGCTGATAGGTACAATCGGACGGCCGGAAGGAACGGTAACTGCGCGAGCAGGCGGTGATATTACAGGACTGTGGCACGCCCTGACCATCGCTTGCCGCTCCTGTCGATCGCACTCCATCCAGGGTAGGTTCGGCCGTCGCCTGCCGTATGAAGTCACGCCAAATATGCGCTGGCAAGGCGCCGCCCGTCACCCCCTTCATCGGTGCGTCGTCATCGTTGCCAACCCAGACACCGACGACCAGCGATTCCGTGAAGCCGACGAACCAGGCATCGCGATTGTTCTGGCTGGTGCCGGTCTTGCCGGCTGCGAACGAGCCAGGGTCTGCTTCACGCCCAGTGCCGCGCTCGACCACCAACTGCAGGAGCCCGAGGAGATCGGATTGGTAGGGCGAAAGATCGACATTCGGCTTTGATTGTAAGCCAACTCGAAACACGTTGGGCTGCCCTGCCGCTTGAAATTCGATGATGCCCCAGGGTTTAACAGGTGCCCTGCCGAGTTGGACAGACGCATAGGCGCTTGTGAGGTTAAGCAGATTTACTTCGGATGTCCCAAGCGCCAAAGACGGGGTGCTGACGAGAGGCGCATCGATGCCCAGTTCACGCGCTGCAGCGATCACATTGTCCAAACCAACCTCTTCGGCAAGCGCCACTGAAGCGGCATTGAGTGATCGCGCGAACGCCTCGGCAAGCGTAACCCAACCTCGATAATTGCCACTGGAATTTTCTGGCGACCAGCCATTGATGTCAATTGGCGCATCCAGAACCTGGTCAGACAAGGTGAGCCCAGCCTTTAATGCTGCGTAATAGACGAACAGCTTGAAGGTGGAACCCGGCTGGCGCATCGCAGTGACGGCGCGGTTGAACTGGCTTGCCTTGTAGTCGCGCCCGCCAACCATCGCGACGACCGCGCCATCGGGCGTCATCGCAACCAACGCGGCCTGCGATGCTCCGACTGTCTTTCCTTCACCGTCCAAGGCTCCTTTCACGACCCGTTCGGCGATTTGCTGCAATTGCGGCACCAGCGTGGTTCGCACCGTCGTCGAACCTGGCGAGGAACCGGCGATTTCGCTCGCTTGCGGCGAAATCCAGTCCGCAAACCAGCTTCCCGAGCGCGGCGTTGGCGTCGTTGGATGCAGCTTGGTAAAGCTCGCCTTGGCCTCCGCCGCCTCTGGCGCGGTGATCTTTTCATTTGTTGCCATCGCGTCGAGAACGACTGTGGTGCGCTGCCGGGCGCCTTCGAAATTGTCGATAGGATTCCATTGACTTGGCGCCCGCAGCAACCCCGCCAGCATCGCCGACTCCGGCAGGTTAAGGGCGCTGATATCCTTGTTGAAATAGATTCGCGCGGCGGCAGGCATGCCAGTGGCCCCCGCGCCAAGATAGACGCTGTTGAGATAGCGCGTCAGGATTTCCCTCTTGCCGAGCTTCCACTCCAGCCAGACTGCGATCACAACCTCCTGTATCTTTCGCTTTATCGTTCGATCGCTGTCGAGGTATTGCAGCTTGATGAGTTGCTGGGTGATCGTGCTGCCACCCTCCACCACTGAGCCAGCCTCCAAATTCCGGAGAAACGCCCTCCCGATCCCTCGTGGATCGACGCCGAAATGACTCATGAACCGGCGGTCCTCAATTGAAAGGACGGCATCGATCAGATGGGGCGGGAACTGGTCGTATTGCGCATATGGCCCTTGATAAGGTCCCTGCCTTACCAGCGGCGCACCGTCAGCGGTTTCCAGAACAACGATAGGCTTCAACGTCCCGTGACGGATCTCGCTCCACGGCACGTCTTTTAGTGCCCACACCAGCACGCTGCATGCGAGAAAGCTGACAAGCAAGGCCGCCCCCACAGCGAATTTCCACCAGTTCGCCGGAAGCCATCGGCGCCGGCGACTTTCGCGCGGCTTGGTACGCCGATCACGAATGCCGCGCCCGACTTTGATCGCAGCAGTCGTCATCCATTTGGTGGGAGCTGATATGTTTTCCAGCCGCATCAACCTCCTTAGCTTCGTTCTCAAAAACGAAGCCATCGTCTTGGTCTTTGCCAATGCAGAACTTGCATGCAAATCGTGGCGCAGCGCACGTAGTAGATTGCTCGCGGCCTGTCGAGTTTGGAAGAAGGGTCCGTGGGGGAATTGCGGGCTGTCGGTCTGGGTGGTTTCCGGCGAATCCGAGGCGGTCACTTGAGTTGCCGTATCCGCGGGCTGATTGCGACCCGTGCTCGAGTTGTCAACGCTTTCGCCTGAGGATTTGGGAGGATTAGGCATGGGCTACCGCTAGAAGGCCAAAGTAAACGTGAACTTATAGCCGGGCGATGCTGAGGGTTCTATCGTAAAAGATTCCAATGGCTCCGAGGAGTTTTCCCTGTGGCGATAAGTGCGGGATTGCAGGAATGCCAAGGCGCCCATAGCCAGCAGCGATAGAAGCTGCCGGCATCCCTATCCCCGCCGAATTGGAACACCTTTTCTAAGCCGGCCGAAGAAGGTTTTGGAGGGCCTGGGCGCCCAGGCATCGAAATGACCGATTCAAATAGAGGGAGGCTGGTCCAGCCCCCAAATTCCATCGTGACGGATGATGACGCTTTGATCCGGCTGCTAATCTGACAAGCCCAGCTTAATGGTCTGCAGGACGCCCTGTAACTCTAGTGGTGTTTGAGGTGGCGGCCGCCCAACGCACAGGAGATTTCAATGCTTGGGGTTCAGCAAGTGCTCGCTGAGCGGCCCACCGAATAATACAAACTATTTATCGAAACACTGCTCAATTTGTATTTTCGAGCGAAATCAAATAATGAACTCTTTAGTTGTAAAGAAAATCTGTGGACACAGAACTCTAAAAAGTAGTATTTATTGAAAAGATACAGAGGATGCACAAAGTATCCTTGTAACACCATGACTCGTTATGCCTATAAAACACCCCATTTCTTGATCCCCGCTCTGACGGGGTTTTCTTTACAGGCATCGTTATTTGATTGTACCGGGAACCTGGCCGATCCCTTATCCGTTAGATAGGTAGGAAAGCACGGGTGTTCCTCCTGTGCGATCCGTCTTTACCAAACTTGCCCCGTCTCGGCGGGGCCTGGCCTGCTGCCGGTTTATCGGACACGAGATTAAGCTAATCCCACCTTGGTTTCAAAGTCATTTGGGCTGAGATACCCCAGTGTCGAGTGGCGACGTTTCGGGTTGTAGAAGCGCTCGATGTAATCGAACACGTCCGCTCTGGCGTCGTTCCTCGTGCGATATACCTTGCGTGCCGTTCTCTCCGTTTTCAGTGATGAGAAGAAGCTCTCCATTGCTGCGTTGTCCCAGACATTTCCGGAACGGCTCATCGAACAGGTGATGCCGTGGTCGCCCATGAGGCGCTGGAACTGCTCGCTCGTATATTGGCTACCCTGATCGAAATGGTGCAGCAGCGCGTCCGGTTTTCCTCGACGCCAGATCGCCATGATCAGTGCATCGGTGACGAGTTGGGCCGTCATGTTGGCATTCATCGACCAGCCAACGACACGGCGTGAGAACAGGTCGATGACTGCTGCGACATACAACCAGCCCTCTGCGGTCCAGATATAGGTGAAGTCAGCCACCCACTTCTGGTTCGGACGGTCCGCTACGAACTGGCGGTCGAGGACGTTCGGCATGATGACGGCACGGTCACCGGCATCCTTTGGCAAGCCACGCCGTCTTGGCCTGGCCCTGAGCGCATTCAAGCGCATCAGCCGCTCTATACGATGGAGGCCGCAGGATAACCCCTCTTCCAGCACATCGTGCCAGACCCGTCGAGCACCATAAGTGCGGTCGCTCGACTTGAAGCTCTGCGTGATCTTGTCCAGCAAGAGCTCATCATAGCGGGCGTGTTCGCTCGGAGAACGATTGAGCCAGGCGTGAAAGCCTGATCGGGAAACTCCCAGCGCTTCGCAGAGCCATGCCACCGGCCAGATCGAACGGTGCTTTGCAATGAACGCGAACTTCATATCGCGTCCCTGGCAAAGTAGGCAGCGGCCTTTTTTAGGATATCGCGCTCCGCCTTCAGCTTGGCGACTTCACGACGGAGCCGCTCGATCTCAAGCTGCTCCGGCTTCATATGCCCTTTTCCAGGAAACGACTGGCTGGGATCGTCGCCGTATTCACGAACCCATTTGCGCAAGACATTCTCGTGGACATCAAGATCACGAGCCGCCTGCGCAACAGTGACCCCACGTTCCCTGACAAGCTTCACAGCCTCAAGCTTGTACTCGCGGCTGAATATTCGTCTTTGCATTCATGCTCTCCGGTTTCAGGAGGAACACCTTAACTCGATGTCCATGAAACCGGCAGCAGGCCAGCCTTTTTGAACGCTCGGGAAGCATCCGATCGGTCAGTTGATTTTCAGACAGGGCCTCACCCAAGCCACAGCGCGATCGCTCGAGGCCCTGCTCCGTCGGCAAGGTCAAAAATAGCTGTACTGTCCTGAACCTTGCCCGCGCCGATATCTCGAGTATTGGGTAGGAACGCCCTATGACCGGCCGTGCCAATTAAGTGTGATGCTGATCTACAGTGGAGGTGCTACTGTATGTCAGAGCGTCCGTGGTTTGTGTTGACGACGTTCCTGCCGAGTGATGGCTCGCTGCGCGAGTTTTCGGCCCATGAGGGCCATTTCCATGTCAAAAGAAGAACCGGTTGTCCATCTTGAAGCGGCAAGCACGCTTGCCGTGGTGGTCTTATCGAACGAACCGCTGCTTTTCCTGTCCGCGGACCAGAAGGTTATTGCAGCCAGCACGTCCTTCTGCCGGACCTTCGAGATAGATCCTGCGACAATTCCCGGCAGAGCGCTCAGCGAGCTCGGAAACGGCGAATGGGCAATGCCAAAACTCGCTTCGCTGCTGAAAGCGACAGCGTCCCGTAGTGCAAGGATCGAGGCTTACGAAATCGACCTCAAACGTGGAATCGGCGGGCTACGAGGCGCTCGAGGCGAGCAATGCCGACGAGGCAATCCGCATCCTGGAATCGAGAGCCGACATCGACCTGGTGTTCACCGACGTGCAGATGCCCGGAACGATGGACGGCATCAAGCTATCCCACTACATCCGCAATCGATGGCCGCCGGTGAAGTTGATCGCTGCTTCAGGCATGGCAATACTCGAAGAGAGCAGCCTCCCCGAGGGAAGCCGGTTCTTTTCAAAGCCCTACAGCAATCATACGATCGCAGACGCAATGGCAGGCATGCTTTCGGGCAACTTTAGGATTCCTACCGCATAAGGAGCCGCCTCAGCGCCGAAGCTGGCTTGCAGCTTGAAACATTGGCTTCGGGCGGAACTGGAGTTCGAGCTTCCATGCCGTCACGCGGCTACCACCTGGATTTGATAGACCAGTCGCCGGGTTGGCGGCTGCCCGTTCTCTTCCAGCGTCGCCGCGGTGCCCGCAGCGCTCCGGCGCCAGTTCACACATAGCTTGACCGGTCAACGGGGCAGCCGTTGGGGATTAGCAAAGCGTAGACCTGAAGGGCGGAAACCGGGACCGACTGCCCTCCGGCAAGCCGTTCCGCTTAGCAGCCCGCGGTGCCCCTCCCAATGGCATATTGTCCAGCCATTCCTTCCCAGCGAAAGAGGACGCAAATCCCGGCCTTTACGTCGGTTTTCGACGGTGGGCCGAGCAAGGCGTCTGGTCGCTCTCCTTGAGACACTCGTGGAGCTTGGCTTAACCGACAACTGACGACATATGATCGACAGCACGATCATCCGGACCCCCGCCCGGTTCCGTTGGCAGCAGTCGTGACTACGAAGTCGCCCGATACCTTCGACGACATCCTCAGCTCGGCGGCGCGCCAAGCGCATGAAGGATGCCACGGAGTTCGGCGAGACCGCGCATGCGGCCGATGGCCGGGTAGCCCGGGGTCACCGTCTTGTCGAGATCGTCGAGCATGCGATGGCCGTGGTCGGAGCGGAAGACGATCGTGTCTTCAGCGCTGCGGCGGCGGTCTTCGGCAACCAGTTCGCGGAGAACCGCGACCATGTCGGCATCGCCCTCTAGATGTGCGCTTTCGTGGAAGGTTCGGCCGTCGCCCTCGCGGGTCGTGGCACGCAAATGGGCGAAATGGATCCGCGAGGCGAAGCGCCGGGCGATCGCCGGCAGATCGTTGTCGGCGCGCACGCCGAGGCTGCCGGTGCAGTAACACATGCCGTTGGCGGCCGAAGGCACGGCGTCGAAGAGTGCGGCATAATCCTCGCCCGTCGAGGCGATGCGCGGCAATCCGAACAGCGAGCGCGGCGGGTCGTCGGGATGCAGCGTCAGCTTGACGCCGCGCGCTTCGGCAGCCGGCGTCACCGCCTCGAGGAATTCGACCAAGTGCCGGCGCAGCCGTGTGGCATCGATGCCGCTGTAGGCGACCAGCTTCTCCCGGAAGGCCGGAATGGTCAAAGGCTCGGTGGTCGAACCCGGCAGAGCCGAGGTAATAATGCGGGTGATATCGGCAATCTCGTCGTCCGACATGGCTTCATAGACGACGCGCGCCCGTTTGCGGTCTTCATCGGAATAGTGGTGTGCGGCATCCGGCCGCTCCAGAATGAAGAGATCGAAGGCAGCGAAACGCTCGTGATCGAAACGCATGGCGGTGGCGCCGGTCGGCGTCACGAAATCGAGGTCGGTGCGGGTCCAGTCCACAACGGGCATGAAATTATAGCAGACGATCGGAATGCCGCAGGCGGCCACCGCTTCGAGGCTGGCGATCCACGCCTCGATTTCGGCCTTCGCCTCCCCGCCCTTGCGCTTGACGGCATCGGGGATCGGGATGCTTTCGACGACCGACCAGATGAGCGGCGACCGATCGGCAGGCGTCGTCTCGATCAGTGACTGCCGTTCGCGCACTTCCCTTTCCGTCCAGGCCCTGCCGATCGGCACCTGATGCAGCGAAGAGACGATATTGGTCGCGCCGGTCTGGCGAACCTCGTCCAGCGTCACAGGCGCTTCCGGCCCAAACCATCTCCAACCCTGCCGCATTCTTCTTCCTTCCCTTGCCTATTCGTTTCGCGTTGTCTGCCGTCAGCAGAAATAATCGGGATAGCGCGAGCGCAGCTCGTCGACATCTGGAATGACGGCGCTTAGGTGGTGAATCATCGCGGCACGTGCTGCCGTGGCATCGTGGGCGGCGAGCGCGTCGCGGATGACCATGTGTTCATGCACCACCTTGTCCGCGCGCCCGAGCACCGGCAGCGTCAGCCGCCGCGCCCGGTCGATCTGTATCTTCACCGTTTTCAGGATCGCCCAGATGCCGGGATAACCTGATATCTGTGCGATCGCCTCATGGAAGGCCTCGTCCTCCTCATGGAAGCTCGAGGCGTTGCCGCCCGCAGCATACCACTGCTGGCGGGCGATGATGGCGTCGAGGCGAGCGATATCAGCTGCGGTAGCGGTCAGGGCCGCGGTTTCGATAGTCGCGCCTTCAAGCGCCTTGCGCACCACCACCGCCTCGGGGATCGCCGAGACCCGCACGCGCGACACGATGGTACCCGACTGCGGATAGATATCAACCAACCCGCCTTCGGAAAGCCTGAGCAAAGCCTCGCGCACCGGCGTGCGGCTGACCCCGAAATCTTCGGCGATCCGCTTTTCCTGCAACATCATGCCGGGCGGCATCCTGAGAGAGACGATGTCGGCATGCAGGCGCTCGTAGATGGCGCCAGCCGTGGTGACACGGCGCAGCCTTCCGACGGCTTCCTGCGACGCCGGATGGACGAAGACTTCTGTTTCTGATGTCTGTCGCATGGCGATACCGGGCGCTGACGTTATGGCATACTAGTATATCAATAGTTTTCAGCTGCCAAGTCGTGCTGCAGAGGAGTGGCTCTCCAACAGCCTATGACGGCTCCCAGGGGAATGTCTTGGAACTTCGATCAGCCGAGTTGGTTGTATCCTTACCAAGGAGACGGTTATGAAAACCCAAGTGCGACGCAAGACAAACGGAAAGGCGTCAACGACGCACGGCCAAAAGATTCATCCGCGGTGGAGGCGGCTAAGCAAAAATCGACCCTGCGGGCCGCAGTCGGAAACGGCAGGTCGCCGGCATCCATTCGCGAGGAGGAAATCCGGAAAAGGGCATATTTCCTTTGGGAGAAGGAGGGTCGGCCGCAGGGAAGGCATGGACATCACTGGAAGTTGGCCGAACACGAACTCGAGAGCGAAGCCAGCAACCCTCCCAACCTAGAAGCACTGAGAGAGGCTTCGCGCCAATTTGCCGATGCATTTCTCGTCAAGACGGATATGGAGGATGCAGATCAACGCGGAGCCTCCCCCGGCACGCGCGAACAGGATTGAACTGCCGCCTCGAGCCAATCTCAGAAAGGTTCCGACATGGCTGACAAACGAAACTTAAACGCCGGTTTCACAGGAACACCCGCCGAGCAACCGGAAGGTTTGGCCAAGGCCGCGCAGTCCGCAGCCACTGAGGTGAAGCGCGAGATCTACGCAGTCGCCTCTGGCGCCAGAGACCATCCGCACACAGCAGGCGCGCTGATGCTCGGCACCAGTATTCTGGCATTCGGGCTCGGCTATCTCATCGGCCGGTCAGCGCAGGAGCGCTCGCCCCGCACCTATTGGTGATAGCGATCCTCCCAAATCGCCGACGTGACGCCCCTCCCCTGCCGCACATTCGTCGCCAACTCGCTTGACGGCTGGCGCAACCAAAGGGCCTGCTTGCATCGATCAAAGGCGGCCTATATACACCGGCGATAATCTCCACAGTGGTATCGCCGATGTTGAAAATGTTTTCGGCGGCAAGGAAATATATCCCTCGCCGGATCAAATATCTGTTGCGAAAGCCCACGCCGCCGGCCACTGCTGCGCCATTTGCCGGCCCTGTCGTGGTGGTGGGATCCGCGCCGAAATCCCACAAGCCGATTGGCCTAGACGCGACCTATCGCATCATCTCCGTCAACGCCTCGCAGCTTGCTCTTCAATCCTGGGACATCGACGCGCCCGATATCACACTGATGGGCTATAATGAGATCGAAGGCACCAATACGAGTGCGGTCGAAGTGAGACGCGTTCTTGCCGGGAAGCGCACGGGCGCCCTCTATGTCCTCGCCTGGCGGCATGGCCGCGAGCGCCTGGAAGCAGGCCTCAAGGCCATTGGTTATGGCTGCAATGAGGCCCACATCGTCGATCGCTATCAACGGATCGCGTTGCTGCACAAGGTCAGCGGACGCCTGAACCTTGAACTCGACGCCGAGACAAAGTGTTCAAACGGCATCATCGCGGTGCTCTTTGCTCTCTACAATGGCGCGACGGCTGTGATCATATCCGGCATCAATCCCCATTCGGCTGGCCACGTTTACAATGGCGTCAATCTGGCCCGCAAACACGTCCGCATGGATGCTGAAACGCTGGCACGGCTCGTCAGTCTCGGTTATCCCATCTACACGGCCGACCCGCAGGTCTCGGAAGAGATCGGCCTGCCGCTCTGGCAGGGCGATGACCATGTCGATTCAAAAACGAAGATAGCTTCTGAACGCGTTCGGACGTAAATTTCAAACCAGGGCCGCACCTCAAACGTGTTTTCTGACAAACCGGCCTTGCCGTCGCATTTGTCTCGCCACCCGCGTCATTAATTGGAACAAGTTCATCCGGGCATCTGGTTGCCGGAATGCGACACCGGGTAAAAGCCATGGATTGCGCCCTCATTCGCAGCTTGACAGAGGGGGTCTCGATCCTTAGCGAGGCAGCATTGACGCGGTCAGGACCGGCAAAGTGAAATACTTCAATCAACTCATGATAGCAGCGCTCTATCCCGGGAATGGGGCAAGGAATGCACTCGATCGAAATAACGGCATTTCGGTCTTTCTCTTTGCCATACTGCCGGGCCTTTCGCCGAACGGGAATTCCATCATCCTCACCGTGTCGATGGTGTGGGCTATATTCTGTCTGGCGACGCGCCGCTTTCCCCTGAACCTGTCGAAATCCGACCGGCTGGTCGCCATCGGCATGTCGATCTACCCGTTGGTGATGATTGCCGGCATATTCATCAATCCGCAGCCCTTCGAAGGGCTAGGCTGGATTATACGGCTCCTGCCGTTCTTTTCGGTTTGGCTGATATTGCCGCGGATGCGTCAATCTCCCAATGGCCGCCTCGTGCCGCTCTTCATCCTCGGGGCAGGCATCGGCATGATCGCCACCTTCGTTTTGAGCCTCTGGCAGGTGCAATTCGGTTTTGACAGGGCTGAAGCAGGCACGACGAACGCCGCCTTGTTGGGCATCATCGGTGTGCTCTTTGGCGGCATTGCGCTTCTCAACCTTCAGTCTCCCAGAAAGACCGAGCAAAGAATAGCGGTGCTTGGATATGCCGCAGGCCTAGGCTGCGTTCTGCTTTCCGGAACGCGATCGGCCTGGCTGGTCATCCCGGTACATGCCGTCATCTTTCTCTGGTATTTCAGCAGACATCGTTTCCACTTCAGCTTGCGCAGCCTGGCCATCACGGGCTCCTTATTGTTGTTTGGACTTCTTGCTCTGAGCAGCGCCCAGATCCTCAATCGCATTCAAACATTTCAAGAAAATGTGGCCGCGCTCGACCGCAGCGATGGCGATGTTACATCGCTCAGCGCCCGGCTCACCCTGTACAAAGCCGCTTTGTCGGCAATCAATAAGGACCCTTTTACCGGCTACGGTCCACAAAACAGGATGAGTACGGTTCTGGCAGAGGTTCCTGAAGAGATAAGACAGCAGGTCGCTTTCACGCACGTTCACAATGGTTTTCTGACCGCGGGAATCGACGCCGGCGTCTTCGGCATGGCGGCACTTTCGCTTATGCTCCTGACGCCGCTGATTGGCGCGTGGAGAAAGGAACCGGGACCTGGCCGGGATATGGCCATTGCGCTCGCTCTCCTGCTGGCTACCAGCTATGTCATAACGGGCAGTTTTGGTATCATGTTCGGCCAGAAGGCGTTGGACCCGATCTTCGCCTTCATCGTCGCCTTGATCTGCGCGGACCGAGGCGATACGCGCTTCGTCCCCGTCGTACAGAGCTGAGCTCCCAGCAGCCTGAGAGCATCTCCGTTGTTGCTGAGGGCGGAAGTGCCTTCACTCTTTCGCTTTCAAGCATTCCTAGCGCAAACGGCATGCAGACTTTTGCGCGACATGCTTTAGCTGGCGACCGATGTCCCCATAGCCGATGTATAGGTTTCAGCACCGCCGGTAAAAGCCAGATCCGAAACCTCACCCGTTGACGAGTAGCCGGAGACGAGTTCCGCCAACATCGCACGTGCCCCGATCATGTCATTGCGATCCAATACCGCCGTGAGCGAGGTGAGCTTTTTCGAAAGCTCAGGCCAGAGCAGGAAATCCTCGCGCGCCTTCATGATCCGGGGATGTTCGGTCCCCGTTGGATTATCCCCGATTAGAAGTTCCTCATAGAGCTTCTCGCCCGGCCGGAGACCGGTAACGGACAGCTCGATATCCCCTTCGGGGTTGTCCTCGTCGCGGACGGTCAGCCCGGAAAGCTCTACCATCTTGCGGGCGAGATCTGCGATGCGAACAGGTTCGCCCATGTCGAGCAGGAAAACATCTCCGCCCTCGGCCATGGCGCCCGCCTGAATGACGAGCTGCGAGGCCTCCGAAATCGTCATGAAATAGCGGGTAATCTCTGGATGTGTCAGCGTAACGGGACCACCGTCTCTGATCTGCTGCCTGAATAGTGGCACGACGGATCCGGAGGAGCCGAGGACGTTTCCAAAGCGAACCATGGAGAAATTCGTTCGCACGCCGTCGACGACCGGCTCCGCCGCAAGCGCCTGTAGGACCATCTCCGCCAATCTCTTGCTGGCGCCCATCACATTTGTTGGGCGCACGGCCTTGTCCGTGCTGATCAGCACGAAATTCGAGACGCCGCATCTATTCGCCGCCCGTGCCGCGATCAACGTGCCGATGACATTGTTTTTGATACCTTCCACGGCATTGTGCTCGACAAGGGGCACATGCTTATAGGCGGCGGCGTGATAGAGCGTCTGCGGTCGCCAGCTCTGCATGATGTGCTCCATGCGATCCTGATCGCGAACCGAACAGAGAATCGGAACGATCTCCGGACCCGTTTGCTTGTATAGCTCGGCCAGCTTCAGCAATTCAGCATGGATATTGTAAAGCGCAAACTCGTTCTGATCGATGAGGATCAGACTGGAAGGCGCATTGCGCAGGACCTGGCGGCACAATTCACCGCCGATCGAGCCGCCCGCACCGGTGACCATCACCACCTTGTTGCGCATCGCTTTGTCGAGCAACTCCTGGCGCGGCGCAACCGCCTCTCTCCCGAGCAAATCTTCGATCTCCAGTTCACGGATGTCGGAGACTGCGACGCGCCCTTGAGCCAGGGCCGTCAGATCCGGCAGCGTGCGAACATTTACCCTGGCCTTGCGAATACGCTCCAGGATTTCATTGCGGCGCTGCCGAGATGCGGAGGGGAGAGCAAGAAGCACGTTATGCACGCCAAGCGCTTCGGCGAGCACCGGAAGGTCCGACGGGTCGTAGATTGGCAAACCGCCCATGATGCCGCCCTTGAGGCGCGGATCATCGTCCAGGTAACCGACGACATTCAATTCAGCACTGTTCGTCAAGGCGCCTGCGAGCTGCCGCCCGGCGTTGCCTGCTCCGTAGATCAGCATCTTGGCGAGCGTATTCTTATGAAGGATACGCTGGTAGGTATCCCCAAGCCAATAACGGATACCGACCCTCGACAGGCCGATCGCGATCAACAACAGGAAGGGCTGGAGAATGCCGACGGTTCTAGGGACGCCCGGGACGCTGAGTGCCGTAAATATCGTCATGAAAGCGACGCCATAGATCGCAATGGCCTTCAGGACGGCAATGAACGCAGCCAAACCGGCATAACGGAAGATTGCCCGATACATGCCCATCACGATGAAGATGGGAAGCGCCATGCACAAAGAGACGAAGACGGGCAGCCACTGCACCCCGCTCAGCATCGTCCATTCGTTGAGACGGAAGCAATAGGCCAGCCAGATCGTCAGAACGCAAAAGCTGGCATCCACCAGCAAAGCCAGAGCGCGTTTGGCAGCACGCGGCATCGCCAGCAGAGGGCCGACGAGCGCCTGCATCGGCTTTAGAAACCATCCTGAGCGCAGCGTCTCAGTGGGCGTATTTTCAGGCATTGCTTACCAGCGTCTCGTGGACCAATTAGACAACCACGTTCTTGTCATTTTCTGCAATGAGCGCAACTGAAATAATCGGAAAGCGCAGTCTTCCGCACCGATTATCTATCAGAAGTAGGCAAATTAATGCGTTATTCCCTTTCGGCGGATCACCTTGCCGGCGGTCAAAAACAGGATGCGCATGTCGAAGCCGAATGAACGCCGGTTGAGATATTCGACATCGAGTTTCACCTTCTCGGGAATCGGCAATTCGTCACGCCCGTTGATCTGCGCCCACCCCGTCAATCCAGGCAGGAGCCTGTCGACGCCGTGAGCCGTTCGCATCTCTATAAGATCATACTGATTGTAGAGCGCCGGCCGTGGTCCGACAAAACTCATCTTCCCCCCAAGAATGCACCAGAGCTGCGGCAGCTCGTCGAGGCTGGATTTGCGTAAAAACGAGCCGATGGGCGTCAAGAACAGATCAGGATTTTCGAGCAGATGCGTGGCAACAGTCGGCGTGTCGATGCGCATGCTGCGAAATTTCGGCATCAGGAAAATCTGATTGAAACGCCCGACACGTTTTGACCAATAAAGGATCGGTCCCGGCGACGTAAGGCGAACACAAAGGGCGACGATAAGGCTTGGAATAAGCAGTATCAGCGACGCTATCACTGCCAGGAAAATATCCACCGCTCGTTTCAACCCCATACTCCCCAGCTCTGCCATTGTCTTGCCACTCGCGACTACCCTGCCGTATCGTCAAAAAGCGTTTTCGCGTCAACTATACGATCTCATGGAGTTCACAGCGCCAATCGACGGAGCATTCCCGAGTGCCGTCGCTACCTTTTGAACCCAAGTCAAAGTGATTGAAGACAATGCATGTTCGAAAGGCAGTGTCCGCCGATGCACAGGAGCTATCCAGCCTCCTGAACGAAATCATCTTGGCGGGCGGAACAACCGCACTCGAAACTCCGCTTTCGGCTGCGGAGTTTGCGGATTGGTTTATTGACGGCGAATTTCCCCTTGTGTGTCATGTCGCGGAGCATGATCGGATGCTTGTCGGATTTCAGTCGCTGAGCTCATACGGCGATCCGCCGAGAGGCTATGCGGATATCGCGACATTTGCCCGCCTGACTCCCAAGTTTCCCGGTGTCGGCCGCGCCCTTTTTCCTGCAACACGAGCAGCGGCTGAAGAACTTGGACTCGAATTCATCAATGCGACCATTCGTGCCGACAATGTCAGCGGCCTCGCCTACTACGCAAAGATGGGCTTTGAGCCCTATGACAGACTTGTCCAGGTTCCGCTCCTCGATGGAACTCCCGTCGATAGGATCAAGAGGCGCTTCAAAGTCAGTGTCTCGCCCCACACATAACCTTGCCATTGGCGGTACGTGGGGCAAAATCGGTGGCAGCGTTTCGGTAAGCGAGCATAGAAGTGTGCATAACCCGGCGTTATGCAATTTTTGCATTTATTTGGTGCAATTCATATATCTTGACAATCTAAAGATGAGGCCGCAAGCTTGCGCGATGGCGAGTCTGCCTTAACGTTCTGCCGAAGAATCCGGCGATATCCGGTCGAGCCCCGGCTTAGATGTGTAAAGCGCTCCCCAGCGCCTTCAGCGCCGCCTCCATCACCGCTTCGCTGCGGGTCGGATGCGCGTAGATGGTGCCGGCGATGTCTTCCAGGCGTGCGCCCATCTCGATGGCCAGCGCAAAGGCGGCCGAGAGTTCGGAGACCCCGGCCCCGACCGCCTGCAGGCCGAGCACGAGATTGGTGTCGGCGCGGGCCACAACGCGCACGAAGCCCTCATCGGACAGCATCGTCATCGCCCGTCCGTTAGCACTAAAGGGAAATTGGCCGGTGCGGATTTCATAGCCCTGGGCCTGGGCTTCCGCCGGCGAGAGACCGGCGCTGACGATTTCGGGGTCGGTGAAGCAAATGGCGGGAATGCACCGCTTGTCCCAGGCCCGCTTCTTGCCCGCAATGATTTCCGCCACCATCTCCCCTTGCGCCATGGCACGATGGGCAAGCATCGGCTCACCGGTCACGTCGCCGATCGCATAAATGCCGCGCATCGAGGTGCGGCACCGATCGTCGATCCTGAGATAGGGACCGGCGCGATCAAGATCGAGCTCTTCGAGGCCGGAGCCCGCCGTCCTCGGGCGGCGGCCGACGGTGACGAGGATTCGGTCTGCAGGCAGGGTCTGTTGCCGGCCATCTGATGTTTCGACAATCAATGCCTCGCCATTGTCGGCAAGGCCGATCGCCTTCGCACTTGTCAGAACCCTGATACCGCTTTCGGTGAGTTTGCGCATGACGGGACGCACCAGCTCGGCATCATAGAGCGGCAACACCTGCGGCGTCGCCTCGACGACCGTCACCTCCGAGCCCATCTTGGAAAAAGCCGTTCCGAGCTCCAATCCGATGTAACCGCCGCCGACCACGACGAGCTTTTTCGGCAGCTCCGTCAGTGACAGCGCCTCCGTCGAGGAAATGACGCGGCCGCCAAAGGGCAGGTTGGCAAGCTCGACGGGATCGGAGCCGGTCGCGATCACCACGGTCTCGGCGCGGATGATCTGCTGGCCGGTTTCGGTCTCCACTTCCACCGTCTTGCCGTCGCGGAAGTGGGCGCGGCCGTGAACGATCTTGACCCGTGCCTTCTGCAGCAGTCCCGAGACGCCGCCTGTGAGCCGTCCAACGATGCCGTCCTTCCAGGCGATCGTCCTTGCGAGATCGATCGAAGCCCCTTGGACGCGAATGCCCATTGGGTTCTTGCCGGCGAGCATTTTTTGCGTGGCGTCGAATTCCTCGGCGGCATGGATCAGCGCCTTGGAGGGAATGCAGCCGACCGTCAGGCAGGTGCCGCCCGGCTTGCCGGCCTCGACAATGACGGTATCGATGCCGAGCTGGCCGGCGCGGATGGCGCAGACATAGCCGCCCGGACCGGCGCCGATGACGAGGAGCTTGCAGACAATCTCTTTCATGGATCAGCCTTCGATGAAAATGAGTGCCGGCGTTTCGAGCAGCGTGCGGATGCGCTGCACGAAGGTTGCCGCATCCCAGCCGTCGATGATGCGATGGTCGAAGCTGGAGGAGAGGTTCATTATCTTGCGTGGCACGAACTGCGCGCCGTCCCAGACCGGCCGCGTGGCGATCTTGTTAACGCCAATGATCGCCACTTCAGGGTGATTGATGACAGGTGTCGAGGCGATGCCGCCGAGAGCGCCCAGCGAGCTGATGGTGATCGTGGAGCCGGAAAGCTCGTCGCGCGTCGCAGTCCCCGAGCGCGCCGCTTCCGCCAGCCGGCTCATCTCCGCCGCGCAATCCCAGATGCCGCGCGCTTCCGCGTGTCGCACGACAGGCACGGTTAGGCCGGCCGGCGTCTGCGTGGCGATGCCGATGTGCACAGCGCTATGGCGAGTGATGATGCCGGCGTCGTCGTCGAAGGTGGCGTTGACCTCCGGCTGCTCGGATATCGCCTTGACCAGCGCCCGCATCAAAAAGGGCAGAACGGTCAGCTTCGGGTGACCCGCCCGGCGGTCGCCGTTCATGGTGGCGCGCAGCTCCTCGAGCGCCGTCATATCGACTTCCTCCACATAGGTGATGTGGGGGATGCGCGAAGTAGACAGGACCATCTTCTCGGCGATGCGCCGGCGCAGGCCTGTCAGCTTGATCTCCTCGGTCGCGGTCTTCCTGGCAAAGCCGTTCTTCACCGCTGCAGGGGCGGTCCCGCTCCCCTGGGCGAGGAACTGCTCGACATCCTCGCGCAGGATCCGCCCGGCCGGTCCGCTCCCCTGCAATTGCCTGAGATCGACGCCGCTTTCCCTGGCGAAGAGCCGGACGGAGGGAGCGGCAAGCGGCTTTTCCGCCGGCGCGGCCGCCGGCGCCGGCGCCACGGGCGCCGGCGCTGCCGGGGCAGGCTTCGCAATCTCCGTTTTGGCCGTTTCGGCAATCGGCGTCTGCGAGATCTGCACTGGCGGAGCCTCGCCGACATCTCCCGCCGTCTCGATCCGCACCAGCGGCGCCTTGACCGCGATGCGATCTCCGACCTCGCCGGCAAGCCAGATGACGGTGCCGTTGACGGGAGAGGGAATTTCCACCGTTGCCTTGTCGGTCATGACGGCGGCGATCACCATGTCCTCGCGGACCGGATCTCCGGTCTTCACGTGCCATTCCACAAGCTCGGCCTCGGCAACCCCTTCCCCGACATCTGGCATCTTGATGATGAATTCGCCCACGGCTTAGGCCTCCATGACTTCGGCAAGCGCCCGCCCGACCCGGCCGGGACCGGGGAAATAGTCCCACTCCTGCGCATGCGGATAGGGCGTATCCCAGCCGGCAACGCGCACGACCGGCGCCTCGAGATGATAGAAGCAATGTTCCTGCACCAGCGCCACAACCTCGGCGCCGAAGCCTGAGGTCAGCGTCGCCTCATGCACGACGACGCAACGTCCTGTTTTCGAGACCGACTGGACGATCGTATCGAGATCGAGCGGCAAAAGGCTTCTGAGATCTATCACCTCGGCATCGATGCCGGCATCCTCGGCCGCGGCAAGCGCCACATGCACCATCGTGCCATAGGCGACCACCGTCACCGCCGAGCCGGCGCGCCGCACCTCGGCCTTGCCGATCGGGATCGTGTAATGGCCATCAGGCACCTCACCGAGATCATGCTTCGACCAGGGCGTCACCGGCCGCTCGTGATGGCCGTCGAATGGGCCGTTGTAGAGCCGTTTCGGCTCCAGGAACATGACGGGATCCGGGTCCTCGATCGCCGCGATCAGCAGGCCCTTGGCATCATAGGGATTGGACGGCACGATGACCTTCAGCCCGCAGACATGGGTAAAGAGCGCTTCCGGGCTCTGGCTATGTGTCTGGCCGCCGAAGATGCCGCCGCCTGTGGGCATCCGCACGACGATCGGGCAGGTGAAATCGCCGTTGGAACGGTAGCGGATGCGCGCCGCCTCCTGCGTCAGCTGGTCATAAGCCGGGTACATGTAGTCAGCGAACTGGATTTCGACGCAGGGCTTCAGCCCGTAGGCCGCCATGCCGATCGCCGTGCCGACGATGCCGGATTCGCTGATCGGCGTATCGAAGCAGCGCGTCCTGCCGTATTTCGCCTGCAGGCCCTGCGTGCTGCGGAAGACGCCGCCGAAATAGCCGACATCCTCGCCGAAGACCACGACATTGTCGTCCCTTGCCATCGAGACGTCCATGGCGCTGCGCACGGCCTCGATCATTGTCATTCTGGTCATGTCAGTACCCCGCCTTCTGCCGCTGACGGCGGATATGCGGCGGCATCTCGGCATAGACGCCCTCGAAAATGTCGCGCACCGAAGGCCTGCCGCCGGCATGCAGCGTGCCATGCGTTTCTGCCTGGCGTTGCGCCTCGATCACTTCGTCCATGATTTCGGCTTCGGCCTGCACGTACCGCTCTTCCGACCATGCGCCCTTGACGATCAAATGTTTCTTCAGCCGCAACACGGGATCGCCGAGCGGCCAGGCTTCCGATTCCGTCTTCGGCCGGTAGGCACTCGGATCGTCGGAGGTCGAATGCGCGCCGACACGATAGGTCACATATTCGATCAGCGTCGGGCCGAGATTGCGCCGCGCGCGCTCGGCCGCCCAGCGGGCAACGGCATGGACGGCGAGATAGTCGTTTCCGTCGACCCGCAGCGCCGGAATGCCGAAGCCGAGGCCGCGGGCGGCAAAGGTGCCGGAGCCGCCACGGGCGATGCCCTGGAAGGTGGAGATCGCCCATTGGTTATTGACGATGTTGAGGATGACCGGCGCCTTATAGGTCGAGGCGAAGACGAGCGCCGAATGGAAATCCGATTCCGCCGTCGATCCATCGCCGATCCAGGCCGCGGCAATCCGGCTGTCGTTCTTGATCGCCGAGGCCATCGCCCAGCCGACGGCCTGCACATATTGGGTGGCGAGATTGCCCGAAATCGTAAAGAAACCGTGCTCCTTGGAAGAATACATGATCGGCAGCTGCCGCCCACGCAGGGGATCGCTCTCATTCGAGTAGATCTGGTTCATCATCTCGACCATCGGATAGTCGTCGGCAATCAGCAGGCCCGCCTGGCGATAGGTCGGAAAATTCATGTCTCCCTTGTTGAGCGCCTTGCGGAAGGCGCAGCTGACGGCCTCTTCGCCGAGATGCTGCATGTAGAAGGAGGTCTTGCCTTGTCGCTGCGCCATCAGCATACGGGCATCGAAAGCGCGCAGCTTCATCATGTTTCGCAGCCCGGTCAAAAGCTCTTCATCGGAGAGGGAGCCCGCCCAGGGGCCGACGGCCTCGCCGTCACGGTTCAGCACGCGGATGATCGAATAGGCGAGATCACGGATGTCCTCGGATGCAACATCCACCTCCGGCCGTGGCACGGAACCGGCCTTGGCGATCTTGACGTTGGAAAAATCCGGCTGGCCGCCTGGGCGGACGGCGGGTTCGGGGACGTGCAGGCTCAAACGAGCGGATTCCACCATGTCGTTTCTTTCCTCCCTTTGCCGGCCCTGCCCCTCTCCCCGGAAGCGGGCCGGATGTCATTCTTATAGATTGCGGGCTCATAGATTGCGGGCGATCACCATGCGCTGCACGTCGCTCGTTCCCTCATAGATCTGGCAGATGCGCACATCGCGGTAGATGCGCTCGACAGAATAGTCGGCGGTGTAGCCATAGCCTCCGTGGATCTGGATCGCATCGGAGCAGACGCGCTCGGCCATCTCGGAAGCGAAGAGCTTTGCCATCGAAGCTTCCGACAGGCAGGGAAGCTCCGCTTCCCGGAGAGAGGCGGCGTGAAACACGAGCTGCCGCGCCGCCTCGATCCGCACCGCCATGTCGGCAAGGCGGAAGGCAACCGCCTGATGCTCGATGATCGGCTTGCCGAAAGCCGTACGCTCCCTGGCGTAATCGCGCGCCGCCTCGAAGGCCGCCCGCGCCATGCCGACCGCCTGGGCGGCAATGCCGATCCGCCCGCCTTCGAGATTGGCGAGCGCGATGCGATAACCTTCACCTTCAGACCCGAGCCTCAGCTCGACGGGAACGCTCATGCTGTTGAAGGCGATCTGGCAGGTGTCGGAGGAATGCAGGCCAAGCTTCTCCTCGACGCGGATCACTTCGTAGCCCGGGGTGTCCGTCGGCACGATGAAGGCGGTGATCCCCTTTTTGCCGGCGCCCGGATCGGTGACGGCGAAGACGATCATGATATCGCCGTTCTTCCCCGAGGTGATGAATTGTTTGGAGCCGTCGAGCACATAGTGGTCGCCATCACGCCGCGCCCGGGTCTTGAGGTTCGAGGCATCGGAACCGGCCTGCGGCTCGGTGAGCGCAAAGCCGCCGATCCATTCGCCGCTTGCCAGTTTCGGCAGGAAGCGCTGCCGCTGCTCCTCAGTGCCGAATTTCAGGATCGGCACGCAGCCGACCGAGCTATGCACACTCATGATCGTCGAGCATGGTCCGTCGCCTGCGGCGATCTCTTCCAGCGCGGCGGCATAGGCGATCACGCCGGTATCCGACCCGCCATAGGCTTCCGGCACCAGCATGCCGAGCAGGCCTAACTCGCCCATCTCCTTCAGTTCCTCGCGCGGGAAGAGATGCTCCCGGTCGCGCTTGGCCGCACCCGGCGCCAGCCGGTCGCGGGCAAAGTCACGGGCGAGATCTGAGATTTGCTGCTGGAGGTCGGAAAGGATCATCTGTTCCCCCTCCCCGCTAGTGCCGCTCGATGGCGACTGCCGTCGCCTCGCCGCCGCCGATACAGAGCGCGGCCATGCCGCGCTTCAGGTCGTAGCGCTCCAGCGCCGCAAGCAGCGTCACCAGAATGCGGGCTCCGGAAGCGCCTATGGGATGGCCGAGCGCGCAGGCGCCGCCATGCACATTGACCTTTTCATGCGGCAGTTTGAGATCGCGCATCGCCGCCATGGCGACGACGGCGAAGGCCTCGTTGATTTCGAAGAGATCGACCTCCGAGAGCGCCAGGCCGGTACGATCGGACAGTTTCTGCAATGCGCCGATCGGCGCGGTGGCAAAAAGATTAGGCGCCTGCGAATGGGTAGCATGGCCAAGGATCGTGGCATGCGGCTTGAGGCCGCGATGCTCCGCCTCGGAGCGGCGCATCAGCACCAGGGCTGCCGCGCCATCGGAAATCGAACTGGAATTGGCGGCCGTCACCGTGCCGCCATCACGGAAGGCGGGCTTCAACGTCGGGATCTTGTCGAGCTTCGCCTTGCCCGGCTGTTCGTCGCGGCTCACCACCTGCTCTGACTTGCCCGACTTCACCGTGACCGGCACGATCTCGCTGTCGAACCAGCCTTCGGCAATCGCCTTCTGCGCCCGCGTCAGCGAGGCGATGGCGTAGGCATCCTGCGCCTCGCGCGTGAACTGATAGGCCTCAGCGCAATCCTCCGCGAAGCTGCCCATCAAGCGCCCCTTGTCATAAGCATCCTCCAGCCCGTCGAGGAACATGTGATCCACGACACGCCCATGGCCGAGCCTGTAGCCGCCACGGGCCCTGTCAAGGAGATAGGGCGCATTCGTCATGCTTTCCATGCCACCCGCGACGGCGATCGAGGCGCTGCCGGCGGCGATCGCGTCATGCGTCATCATGACCGCCTTCATGCCCGAACCGCACATCTTGTTGACGGTGCTCGCCGCGGTCGCGAAGGGCAGGCCGGCATGGATCGTCGCCTGGCGCGCCGGCGCTTGCCCCTGGCCCGCCGGCAGCACGCAACCGAAGACGACCTCCTCGACTGCCTCGGCCGCGATGTGGCTGCGCTCAAGCGCCGCGCGGATCGCCGTTGCTCCGAGCTCCGGCGCCGTCGCCTCCTTCAGCTCTCCCTGAAAGCTGCCGATCGGGGTGCGCGCTGCACCGACGATGACGATGGGATCCTGCAAAACCATCTTTCCTCCTTGGGGCGACGCGTTCAGCGCGCGCCCATCCGCAATGCGCCGTCGAGGCGGATGACCTCGCCGTTCAGCATGTTGTTTTCACAGATATGGCGCACCAACCCTGCAAATTCCGCCGGCCGGCCGAGCCGCGGCGGAAAGGGCACGCTCTGGCCGAGTGCGGCCTGAACCTCGGCCGGCATGCCTGTCATCATCGGCGTCTCGAAAATACCGGGCGCGATCGCGACGACACGAATGCCATGACGGGCGAGCTCGCGGGCGATCGGCAGGGTCATCGCCGCCACCCCGCCCTTGGAAGCGGCATAGGCCGCCTGGCCGATCTGACCATCGAAGGCTGCGACCGACGCAGTATTGACGATCACGCCGCGTTCGCCTTCGCCATCCGGCTCCGAATTCTGGATCGCGGCGGCGGCAAGCCGGATCACGTTGAACGTGCCGATGAGATTGATGCCGATGGTGCGCGCAAAACTTTCCAGCCGATGCGGCCCGTCGCGACCGATCACCTTTTCGGCCGGTGCCACGCCGGCGCAATTCACCAAGCCGCGTAAGTCCCCGAAAGCTTCGAGGGCTGCAGCGATCACCGCGGCTCCTTCCTCGCCATCCGTCACGTCAGCCTTGACGAAACGGGCATCGCTCCCGAATTCCCGGACGATTTCCTGACCGGCTTCCACGTTGAGGTCGGCGACAGTTACCCGCCCGCCGGCTTCCACAAGCATACGCACTGTGGCCGCGCCAAGGCCGGAGCCGCCGCCGGTGACGATGAAGCTTGCACCTCGGATCAGCATGAATCTTCCTCCCTGCCGGCTACGTCCTCCTCCAAGCGCAGCCGGCAGGTACGATTCTATTCGCTCCCCCTATTGCAAGCGATGACAGAACTGCTCCATTATTTCGGCCAGTTTTGCCATAGCGGGGTTGAGATGGCCGAGATCGAGCGGCGGATGATCGCGCCTGCTTTCGTGGAGGAGGCGCTCGACAGCCTGCGGCGGCTCGGGAAACCGACGGCGCCGGTCCTCGACCGAGCCGGCCTGTCCTTCGTCGATCAGCCGGTTTCGGCGGAAACCTATGGGGCGCTCTGGCTGGCAATTGCCGCCGAACTCGACGACGAATTCTTCGGCATGGGCGCACGGCCGATGCGCAGCGGCAGCTTCACGCTGCTCTGCCATTGCGTGCTGCACGCGCCGACGCTGGGTCATGCGCTACGCAGGGCGCTGCGCTTCCTCGATGTCATGCTCGACGATCCCCGCGGGCGGCTCGTCATCCGCGATGGTCTGGCCGAGATCGAACTCCGGGATGCCGGCGACCCGCGTTCGGCCTTCGCCTACCGCACCTATTGGATCATCCTGCACGGCATCACCTGCTGGCTGGTCGGCCGGCGCATTCCGATCCGCCTCGTCGATTTCCGCTGTACGGAGCCGAAACAAGGCGCCGACTACCGGCTCTTCTTCGGCGCGCCTGTGCGCTTTTCGCAACCGATCAGCCGGCTCGGCTTCGACAGCACCATGCTCGACCTGCCGATTACGCGCAGAGAACAGGCGCTCAAACAGTTCCTGCGCGGCGCTCCCGCCAATATTTTGGTGCGCTATCGCTATGATGCCGGCATCGCCGCGGCCGTCCGCCGGCGCTTGAGCCAGGCAACGCCTGCTGCCTGGCGGAGCTTCGCCGAAATCGCTGCAGACATGCGCATGCCGCCCTCAACGCTGCGCCACCGCCTGCGCGACGAGGGACAAAGCTATGCTGCCATCAAAGACGACATCCGCCGGGACCTCGCCGTCGATCTGCTACTGGGCACACCGAAGACCATCGGCGAGATCGCCGTGCAGCTCGGTTATTCCGAACCCAGCGCGTTCTTTCGTGCTTTCCGAAAATGGATGGGCAAGAGCCCCGAGACTTTTCGGCGAGAGGAAGCGGGGGAACAGGCATGAGGTCAGTCGAACCGCTTAACCCGACTTGATTGGCCTCGCACTTTCGCGAACATCGCGGCAATCTTCATCATGAAGGATTTGCTGAAGCGACCGAGAACTTCCTGATGAGGCTCGATGTACCAGGAGTGCTCGACGATATCGTAATTATATTCATCTACGACGATCCAACTCTGTTGGAGATCGCCGAGACCAGCCCGCCGACGCTCGATGTCGGGAATTTCCAAGGTAACCCTCCCCATCTGCGGCGGCTGCGTGGTGATTGCCAGAAGGACGAGGTGCGTATTTCCATCGCTCGCGCTACGGATTGCAACGACAACACAGACCGGCCGCTGTTTTCATCCTTCGGTCTCACCACGCTGCTGTTGCCACGCCCAGAGATAGGGATAGGTTATTATCTCACCGGGACGAAACTCATGGTTCATCGTCAGCCTTCGCCGCGTGCCAATCGCTCGATTGCCTCGCCAAACAGTTCGGCATGCTCGTCCGGCATCTCCGAGATGATGTGGGCACGGCGCGGGTCGCTGCCACTCCGCATGCGCTCATAGTGCTCGTAACTCATCAGCACGAAACGCGGCTTGTTGTGGCGAGTAAGAACGACCGGCTCGCGGCTCGCGGCATCGGTGACATCGCCGACCTGTTTGTTGAGATCACCTGTCGTGAATTGTCGCATCGATAATATCTCCATTCGATTTCCATATATTCCATGTTTTCCATATTTTCAAGAAAATGGCATCCGAGCAGATGTGAGCGCACTTGCCGGCATCGTTCAACGGCACTTTGAACCCGACGCAACCCGCGCTACATATTCTATCGGGAGGAGTGCCATGTTTGATTTTTCGCTCGGCGAAACCGCGGACGCGATCCGCGAAACGACGGCGCGATTTGCCGCCGATCATATTGCTCCGCTCGCTGCGGAGATCGACGACAGCAACACGTTTCCGCGCCGGCTCTGGCCCGAGATGGGGGCGCTCGGCCTGCATGGCATCACCGTCGAGGAAGAATTCGGCGGCGCCGGTCTCGGTTATCTCGAACATGTCATCGCCATGGAAGAGGTCTCGCGTGCCTCGGCCTCAGTAGGCCTGAGCTATGGCGCTCATTCCAATCTCTGCGTCAACCAGATCCGCCGCTGGGCCTCGCCGGAACAGAAACATCGATATCTGCCGAAGCTGATCTCCGGTGAACATGTCGGCTCGCTCGCCATGTCAGAAGTAGGTTCCGGTTCCGATGTCGTTTCCATGCAGCTGCGTGCCGAGCGAAAGGGCGATCGCTATATCCTGAACGGCACCAAGTTCTGGATCACCAATGCGCCGCATGCCGATGTGCTGGTCGTCTATGCCAAGACCGATCCGGCAGCCGGCCCGAAAGGCATTTCCGCGCTCATCATCGAAAAGGGCCTGCCCGGTTTCAGCGTCTCGAAAAAACTTTCCAAGCTCGGCATGCGCGGCAGCGATACAGCCGAACTGGTGTTCCAGGATTGCGAAGCGCCGGCCGAGGCGCTGATGGGCCGGGAGGGAGAAGGCGTGAAGATCCTGATGTCCGGTCTCGATTACGAGCGAACTGTGCTTGCCGGCGGTCCGCTCGGCATCATGCAGGCCTGCCTCGATGTCGTGCTGCCCTATGTGCGGGAGCGCAAGCAATTCGGTAAACCGATCGGCGATTTCCAGCTGATGCAGGCCAAGATCGCCGACATGTATGTCGCGCTGAATTCTGCGCGCGCCTATGTCTATTCCGTCGCACGCTCCTGCGACGCCGGCCGTACGACGCGCACGGATGCCGCTGCCGCCATCCTCTTTGCCAGCGAGAATGCCGTAAAGGTCTCGCTGGAGGCGATCCAGGCGCTCGGCGGCGCAGGCTACACCAAGGAATGGCCGGTCGAGCGCTTCCTGCGTGACGCCAAGCTTTATGATATCGGCGCCGGCACCAACGAGATCCGCCGCTACCTGATCGGCCGGGAGCTTATCGCATCATGACGGTGATTTCCTCGGCGATCGATCGCGACAACGAGACTTTCAAAGCCAATGCCATCAAGAACAGGGCGCTCATCGATGAACTCTACGAGCGCTCGGCGAAGACTCGCGAAGGCGGCTCGCAAGCGGCCCGCGAACGTCACGCCGGCAAGGGCAAGCTCCTGCCGCGCGACCGTATCCAGCTCCTACTCGATGCCGGCAGCCCTTTCCTGGAGATCGGCGCGCTGGCGGCCAATGGCATGTATGGCGATGAAGCACCGGGTGCCGGCATCATATCAGGCATCGGGCGCGTGTCCGGCCGCGAGGTGATGATCGTCGCCAATGATGCGACGGTGAAGGGCGGCGCCTATTACCCGCTGACGGTGAAGAAACATCTGCGGGCGCAGGAGATCGCCCTGCAGAACCGGCTGCCCTGCCTCTATCTCGTCGACAGCGGCGGCGCCAATCTTCCGCATCAGGCCGAGGTTTTTCCCGACCGCGACCATTTCGGCGCGATCTTCTATAATCAGGCGCAGATGTCGGCCGAGGGAATCCCACAGATCGCCTGCGTCATGGGAAGCTGCACCGCTGGCGGCGCCTATGTACCCGCCATGTCGGACGAAACGGTGATCGTGCGCAATCAGGGTACGATCTTCCTCGCCGGCCCGCCGCTGGTGAAGGCCGCGACCGGCGAGATCATCTCGGCCGAGGAACTCGGCGGCGCCGAAACCCATGGCCGTCGCTCCGGCGTCGTCGATCACGTGGCGGAAAATGACGAACACGCGCTGCTTCTGATGCGCGATATCGTCGCCAGCCTCAACAGCGTGAAATCCGTCGATATCGACATCCAGGCTCCGCGTCCGCCGAAGCTCAACGCCGAGGACCTTCACGGCATCATTCCCGATGACGTGCGCTCGCCCTATGACGTACGCGAAGTCATCGGCCGGATTGTCGATGGCTCGGAACTGCATGAGTTCAAGCCGCTCTACGGCACCACGCTGGTCTGCGGCTTCGCCCGCATCTGGGGAATGCCCGTCGCCGTCATCGCCAATAACGGCGTGCTTTTTTCCGAAAGCGCGCTGAAGGGCGCGCATTTCATCGAACTCGCCTGCCAGCGCCGTGTGCCGCTGCTCTTTCTGCAAAACATTTCCGGCTTCATGGTCGGCGGCCGTTATGAGGCCGGGGGCATCGCCAAGGATGGGGCAAAGCTGGTGACGGCGGTTGCGACCGCTACCGTGCCGAAGGTCACCGTCATCATCGGCGGCAGCTTCGGCGCCGGCAATTACGGCATGTGCGGCCGCGCCTATCGCCCGCGCTTCCTCTTCACCTGGCCGAACAGCCGCATCAGCGTGATGGGCGGCGAACAGGCGGCCTCGGTGCTCGCCACCATCCGCCGCGACGCGATGGAGGCGCGCGGAGAGAATTGGCCCCTTGAAGAGGAAGAGGCCTTCAAGGCGCCGATCCGCGCCGGATACGAGGCCGAGGGCAATCCCTATCATGCCACCGCTCGCCTTTGGGATGACGGCATCATCGATCCGCGCCAGACCCGCGATGTGCTGGGCCTTGCCTTTTCCGCCTGCCTGAATGCGCCGATCCCGAAAGGGCCGCGCTTCGGCCTGTTCAGGATGTGAGCGGCGATGATGGAAAGCCTTCTCATTGCCAACAGGGGCGAAATCGCCCGCCGCATCATCCGCACGACCAAGATGCTCGGCATCCGCACCATCGCCGTCTATTCCGAGGCCGACGCCGGCCTGCCGTTCGTCAGGGAAGCGGACGAGGCAATCGCCATCGGCCCGGCTCCGGCGCGCGAGAGCTATCTTTCAGAGGCACGCATCCTGCAAGCCGCCCGGAAAACCGGCGCCGCCGCGATCCATCCCGGTTACGGCTTCCTCTCGGAAAATGCCGAATTTGCCGAGGCGGTGGAGAAAGCCGGCATCATCTGGGTCGGCGCGCCCCCGGCGGCCATCCGGGCGATGGGGCTCAAGGACGCCGCGAAGGAGCTGATGCAGGCAGCCGGCGTGCCTGTTACCCCTGGTTACCTCGGACCGGACCAGAGCGAAGAGAGGCTGACGGCGGAAGCCGAAGCCACCGGTTATCCCGTGCTCATCAAGGCCGTCGCCGGCGGCGGCGGCAAGGGAATGCGCCGCGTCGACCGCGCTCAGGATTTCGCTGAACATCTTGCCGCCTGCCGGCGTGAGGCGGCTGCCTCCTTCGGCGACGACCGCGTGCTGATCGAGCGCTACATCAGCAATCCGCGCCATATCGAGGTGCAGGTTTTTGCCGACAAACACGGGAACTGCGTTCATCTCTTCGAACGCGATTGTTCGCTGCAACGCCGCCACCAGAAGGTTATCGAGGAGGCCCCTGCCCCCGGCCTCGATGCCGCCACACGCGCGGCGATCTGCGATGCGGCAGTGAAGGCCGCAAGAGCGGTGAATTATGTCGGCGCCGGCACCATTGAGTTCATCGCCGATGCTTCCGCCGGCCTGCATCCCGACCGTATCTGGTTCATGGAGATGAACACACGCCTGCAGGTGGAACACCCCGTCACCGAGACGATTACCGGCGAGGATCTGGTGCTTTGGCAGCTCAAGGTCGCGGCCGGCGAGCCACTGCCGAAGATGCAAAATGAGATCGTCAGGAACGGCTGGGCGTTCGAAGCCCGGCTCTATGCCGAAAATCCGGCCGCCGGATATCTGCCGTCGACCGGACGGCTCGAACATTTGAAGCTGCCGCAAAGGGTCCGCGTCGATAGCGGCGTCGAACAGGGCGATGAGATCACTGCCTTCTATGATCCGATGATCGCCAAGATCATTGCGCATGGGCCGAACCGCGAGGCTGCACTTTCAAAGCTCGCGGCCGCCTGCGCCGGGATCGAGGTCTGGCCGGTTAGGTCCAATGCCGGTCTTCTCGCCCGTATTGCCGTCGAGCCGGACTTTCGCGCGGCTCGGATCGATACCGGCTTCCTCGACCGCCACGGTGAAAGCCTTGCAGCAAAGGAGCCTGACGAGACGGTCATCGACAGAGCGGCCACTGCGCTTTCGATGGGCGCGGATGATGATCCCTGGTCGGCGCTGCGCGGTTTTCGTATCGCCGGGCCAAACGACAACCGAATGCGCGTGCGCATCGACGGTCACCTCTACTGGGGACGCGCACGCCCGGACCTTGAGCCAAATGCTGTCGAGATGGACGAAACAACGGTGCTTTTCGACGCCGGCAACGCTTGGCCGATCGGCCTGCCTGCTGCGAGCGAGGTCGAGGCGAACCATGGCCCGGGCGATGGCGCGATCCTGTCGCCCATGCCCGGCCTCGTCATTTCGGTGGATGTCGCCGAAGGCGATCGCGTTGCCAAAGGAGACCGTCTGCTGACGGTTGAGGCGATGAAGATGGAACATACGCTACGCGCACCCTTCGACGGCACCGTCGGAAAGCTGCAGGCTTCCACTGGCATCAGGGTTTCGGAAAACCAGCTGGTCGTCACCGTGGTGAAGGAGGAGGATTGATGGCAGGCCGTTATTTCGACGAGTGGGTGGTCGGCGACCGCATCGTCCACGAGATCCGTCGCACGGTCACCGAGACCGACAACCTGCTCTTCACGACGCTCTCCCACAATCCGCAGCCGCTGCATCTCGATGCCGATTATGCAGCCGGCACCGAATTCGGCCGCATCGTCGTCAACGGCACCTTCACCTTTGCGCTCACCGTCGGCCTCTCGGTTGGCGACACCACGCTCGGCACGCTCGTCGCCAATCTCGGCTATGACAAGGTGACGATGCCGAAGCCAGTCTTCCTCGGCGATACGCTAAGGGTGGAAACGGAGGTGACGGAACTGCGCCGCTCGAACTCCCGCCCCGATGCCGGCATCGTCACCTTCCGGCATCTGACGCTTAACCAGCGCGATGAGATCGTCTGCCAGTGCCTGCGCACGGCCATTCTGAAGGTGAAACCGTCATGAGGCTGCGCTCGCTGCTCTTCGTGCCCGGCGACCGGCCGGAGCGTTTCGAAAAGGCGCTCGCCTCAGGCGCCGATGCCGCCATTCTCGATCTCGAAGATTCGGTCGCGCCCGCCAACAAGCCGCGAGCCCGCGAGGCCGTGCACGATTTCGTCCTCGCTCATGCCGGCGCAACCCCTCTCCTTGTCCGCATCAACCCCCTCACCTCCCCGGAATTCCAGAATGACCTTGCTGCTCTGAGCGGCCTTCATCCTTTCGCAATCATGCTGCCGAAAGCCGAGGGGGCGGCTTCCGTGCTGAAGCTCGCAGGCTCTCTTGCATCTGAAATCCCCATCTTGCCGATTGCGACCGAGACACCATCGGCGATCTTCGAGATTGGCAGCTACCGGGATGTCGCAACCAACCTCTGCGGCCTGACCTGGGGTGCTGAGGATCTGCCCGCCGCAATGGGTGCCGCGACCGCGCGCAGGACGGATGGCCGTTACACGCCGCCTTACGAACTTGCTCGCTCGCTCACGTTATTCGGGGCGCATGCCGCCGCCGTCCCGGCCATCGAAACCGTCTATCCCGATTTCCATGATCTCAACGGTCTCAGGGCCTATGTTGGCCGCGCCCGGCGCGACGGCTTTTCCGGCATGATGGCCATCCACCCCAGCCAGGTCGAAACGATCAACCACGCCTTCACGCCCGATGCATCCGAGATCGCCTGGGCCGAGAAAGTCGCCGGCGCCTTTGCTGCCAGGCCGGACGCGGGCGTCATCCAGCTTGACGGGCGTATGCTTGATCTGCCGCATCTCAAGCTCGCGCTCCGCATTCTGGAGACATCAGGACGATAGTCCGCAATCCGCTCGCTTAACCGCCCAGCCGATCAGCCCGACTTCGCCTTTCGCTCGGGAGCTTTATGCCCTTGACCCGTGAGGTAACCGGCACCGACGGCGACGTAGAGATCCACATAATCCTTGGCGACCTGCTGCACGGTGGCTGCAAGGCTTGCCTGGGCATCGGAGACTGAACGCTGTGCGTCCAGGACATCGAGCAGCGACGAGGCGCCATCCTTGTAGCTCGTGGTCGAAAGAGCGAGCGATTCCTGTGCCGTCTGCACCTGCCTGCGCAGCGGTTCCAGCGTCTGCGTGTCGCGGCGAACCGCAGAGAGCGCGTTTTCGACCTCTTCGACCCCGTTCAGCACCGCCGCTTTCCACGCGAGATATTGGGTCCTGGCATCGGATTTCTCGATATCAACATTCGCGCGCAATTTTCCGCCGTCGAAGATCGGCAGGTTGAGTGTCGGCCCGAAGGACCAACTGGTGAGGCTCGAGCCGCTGGCACCCGATGATTTGACCCAGCTCGGCGAGATCGAACCGGAGAGCGAGATCGACGGATAAAGCTGGGCTTCGGCAGTACCGATATCGGCGACGGCCGCCGCCAGCTTGCGTTCGGCCTTTCTTATATCAGGACGGTTGCGAATGAGATCAGCCGGAATGCCGGCGCGAATGTCGCCGTGGAAAACCGGCTGGCCGGCGCTTTTCTGCAGCTCGTCCATCAGCGAGGCCGCCGGCATCCCAAGCAGCGTGGCAATGTGATGGGCCGATTCGGTGAAGCTCTGTTCGAGGCCGGGAATGTCGGACTTTGTCGACTGTACCAGGCCCTCGGCCTGAACGACGTCGAGGCGGGAGGCCGCACCTGCCTTGAGCTGCAGCTGCGTGAGTTCGTAAGTTTGCTGGCGGGATTTCAAGCTCGCCTGTGAAAGCGCGATGCGCTCCTGATAGTAGCGGGCGTCGATATAGCTCTCGACCAGGTCTTTCAGGAAGGTGAGCTTTGCATTGTCGGCCGTCGCATAGGCGGCCCCCAGCGAGGCGATGGCGCTCTCCTTCGAGCGACGGTACTGGCCGAAGAGGTCGAGCAGCCAGGAAAGGCTGGCCCCGCCGGCCGTCGTGTTGGTGGTGCCGACCGTCGTGCGGAGCCGCCCCTTCTCGCCGGATACCGTGTGCGATGCATCGACACTGAGGCTCGGCAGAGCGCCGGCGCCGGCAACCGTGACATTGGCGGAAGCCGAGTTGATGCTCTCGAGCGCCTGCAGCACATCGAGGTTCTCGCGGAGGCCATGGGCCACCAGGCCGTCGAGCCGCTTGTCGCGATAGGCCGTCCACCACTCAGCCGTCGCGACATTGCCGTTGCTCTTGCTGCCACCCTCTGCGAATTTGGCGGGGAGCGGCATCTCAGGGGGAACATGATCCGGCCCGCTGACGCAGCCTGCGAGCAGCAGCGTGAGGGCGGATGCGGCGTAGCGGAGCGATGATAGTCTTGTAGAGAGCGACGGATACACTGGCGAGCTTCCTGAACCGGGATCGTGGGTCAGGCTTAGCGAGGCCAGCGTTAACAGCGGTTAAGAAACTGTAAAGTTAGGTAAAATCGCGAGGGTCAGCCGAACCAGGAGACGTCGGCCGCCGCGGAAGCTCAATTGTGATGGCCAGTCCGCCGCCGTCAGGCAAGGATGCATGCACCCGCCCGCCATGGCGCTCGACGGCCTGCCGGGTGATGGCGAGACCCAGGCCGTATCCGCCTCTCGGCACGGCCTCTTTCCCGCGTGAGAACGGCTGGAAGATGCGCTCGAGTTCGTCGCGCCTGACGCCCGGCCCCTGATCGGTGACGCAGATTTTGAGGCGCTCGGCCGCCGCCTCGCAAGACACGGATATGCCCGAATGTTCGGCCGTGTACTTGACGGCGTTGCGCACGACGTTTTCGAGCGCCCGGTAGATCAGCTCGCCTTCGACCTCGGCGCGGAAGGCGCCGTCGACGCTTGTTGTAATCGAGACATCCCGCGTCTGGGCTTCGAATGCCGCGTCGCCGAGGATTTCGTTCAGCAGTTCGATGACATCCAGAGCCTGGGTTTTCAGCGGCAGGCCGGATCCCGCGGTCAGCCTGGCGAGCGTCAGAACTTCGCCGACCAGCGCATCGAGCCGTTCGACCTCCCGGTCCATGCGATCCAGCATGGCGCCAAGCTTCGCCGGGCTCTGCCGGAGCACACCGACAGCGGCCTGCAGGCGGGACAAGGGCGAGCGCAATTCATGGGAGACGTCGTGGAACAGCCTCTGCTGCGCATTCTGAAGCTCCTGAAGCCGCGCGGCGGTGGAATCGAAGTCATGCGCAAGTGCGGTGACCTCGTCCCTGCGGCCGGCCATCTGGTCGCCGATACGAACGTCGAAGCGGCCATGGGCAAGCGCGCTCAGGCCATCGCGAAGGTGCACGACAGGGCGAATGAGGTATCCGGCGAGTGCGGCCGCAGCAACCGTGCTCGCAATGAAGATCGAAAGCCAGGGCACCAGCAAAGCCAGGTTGTCCACGACGTTGAGAAGAAAGCTGCCTTGCGGCGTCACCGAAATCCGGTAGCAAGTTCCGTCCTTCAGGATCGATTTCGTCTCTGCCGTGCTCTCGTCCGCGCACGCAAGCGACTCCGTGCTTTTCGAAAGCCTCAGGCCGAGCGGCACCGTCTCCTCGCTTGTGCGGATGAAGCGCGCGGCGGCGTCCTCGCCATCCCTTGCAAGCACATTCGCCGTCAGCGTCAGAATGATCGCCCGCTCCTGGTATTCCCGATCGCGGCCGGGGGGCGGAATTTGAAAGAGGTTGACGATCACGATGATGACAGCGAGCGTCGTTGCCAGCGTCAGCCAGATCGTCGCGAAGAACTTCCAGAAAAGCCTAGGCATGGTCAGTCCACGAGAAGTTGATAGCCCTGGCCGCGAACGGACTGGATCCAGGATTGCCCGTCCTCCCTCTGGCCGAGCTTCTGGCGAACGCTGCTGATATGGACGTCGATACGGCGATCGAACGGGGTCAGCGGCTTACCGAAGGCGCGCTTCGAAATCTCCTGCTTCGACACAAGCTGGCCGGCGCTGCGGGCAAGCACCTCGAGCAGGCTGAACTCGGTGCCGGTCAGGTCAAGGCTTTCTCCGCGCCATTCGGCGATCCTGCTGCCCGGGTGGATCACGAGCTGTCCCGCCCTTACGGTATCGGTGGACGCGCCGGTCGCCGGCTGACCGGCGCGGCGCAGGATGGCGCGCAGCCTCGCAGCCAGTTCGCCCGGCGAACACGGCTTCGGCACATAGTCGTCGGCGCCGAGATTGAGACCCGATATCCTGTCCACGTCATCGCCCCTTGCGGTCAGCATCAGCACGGGAACCTGGCTGAGCTTCCGGATCCTCTGCAGGACTTCGATCCCGTTCATCCGGGGCATCATGATGTCGAGCACGATAATATCGACCGTATTGCCGGCGGCAGCCGCAATGGCGGCGCGGCCGTCCGTATCCGTTACGACGTCATATCCTTCTTCGACCAGATATTCCTGCAGAAGCGTCGTCAGCTCGGCATCGTCGTCGATGAGGAGAACCTTGTTCATTCACTTCGTCCGTCATTAATCCCGTCAAGCCATACAGCACAAACACCGTCGTGGGAGCGAGTTTTACCTAACTTAACACTCACTTGACCGCACTTAACGTTCGTTCCGTTACTTATCCTGCCATGACATAGACGCGTGCCGAGGCGGTTGCCGCGCATGAGCAACAATCATCCGTCGAGTTGGCGCGGATCGGTCAAAGGCAGCGATGTCTTTGACCACAAGGAGTGCATCGTTGAGAAAACCGTCTGGAATATTCGCCACCGCCGTTGTTGCCGCGGCGCTTTTGTTTCCGCTGCGCAGTGCTGCGGCGGATCAAGCCGCTGCGCCGGCCCTCACCGTCTCGCTGGTGACACCGGCTGAGCGGGACTGGCCGGAAACCGTTCCCGCAAGCGGCTGGCTGAAGCCCTGGCAGGAAGCCATTATCGCTTCCGAGACGAGTGGCCTGCGCATAACCGAAATCCTGGCCGATGTCGGCTCCGTGGTCAAGAAAGGGCAGACCCTCGTCCGACTGTCGCAGGACAGCGTACGGGCCGACCTTCGCAGGCAGGAGGCGGCCATCGCGACCGCCAATGCGACACTCGCAAAGGCGAAGGCCAATGCGGATCGGGCACGCCAGCTTCAGCCCTCGGGCGCCCTCTCGGATGAGAAGATCGTCGAATATTTCGCCGACGAACAGACGGCGACAGCAAGTCTTGCCTCTGAAAAGGCGGCACTCGACAGCCAGAAGATCAAGCTCGACCAGACGACGGTCACGGCCGTCGACGACGGTCTGATCACCTCGCGCTCGGCCGAGCTCGGCGCGGTCGTCTCCTCCGGCACCGAGCTGTTTCGTATGGTCCGCCAGCAGCGGGTCGAATGGCAGGCGGAGGTTTCCGCCCGCTACCTCTCGCGCATCTCGGAAGGATTGAGCGTCGACATCGACGGGCCGGACGGGCGCCGCATTCAGGGCAAGGTGAGGCTCGTCGGACCTTCGGTCGACACCAATACGAGCCGAGCGATCGTCTATGTCGCGCTTCCCCAGGACGTTCACCCGCGCACCGGCCTTTACGTGACCGGCACGATCGAACTCAGGACCACGCCGGCGCTGACGGTTCCGGAGACGGCGATCGTGTTCCGCGACGGGATCAACTACGTCTTTGCGGCCGACGAGGACAAGCGGGTAAGACGGGTGCGGGTGGAGACCGGCCGCCGCAACGACGGCGAGGTCGAAATCGTCTCGGGCATCGATAAGTCGGCGCGCGTGGTGACGTCGGGCGGAGCATTTCTGTCGGACAACGATCTCGTGAAGATTGCGGGAGAAGGCTGATGAACTTTTCCGCATTTTCGATCCGCAATCCCGTCCCGGCGATCCTGCTCTTTGCGATGCTTGCCGTCGGCGGTTTGCTGGCGTTCAAACACCTGTCGATCCAGAATTTTCCCGATATGGACCTCCCGACCATCAAAGTGACCGCGACGCTCGACGGCGCCGCGCCGTCGCAGCTGGAGACGGAGGTCGCCCGCACGATCGAGGACAATCTTGCTTCGCTCAGCTATCTCGATCACATCACCACGACGATCACCGACGGCACGGTGTCGATCAGCGTCTCCTTCAAACTGGAGAAGGACAGCGAAACCGCCTTGAACGAAGTCCGCAATGCCGTGGACAGCGCCAAGGCCGATCTGCCGGCGCAGATGCAGACGCCTGGAGTCACCAAGGTTACCGTGCAGAATTCGGCGCTGGTCACCTATGCCGTCCAGTCTTCCACCCTCAATGAAACCGAGCTCTCCTGGTTCGTCGACAACGATCTGACGAAGGCGCTTCTGTCGGTGCCGGGCGTCGGACAGGTCAACCGCATCGGCGGTGTCGACCGCGAGGTCCACGTCGATCTCGATCCGACGACGATGGCCGCATTCGGCGTCACGGCGACCACTGTGTCGGCGCAATTGAAGTCGGTTCAGGCCGATACGTCGGGCGGCCTCGGAGAAATCGGTGGCACGCGCCAGACATTGCGCACGCTCGGCGCGGTTGCCTCGGTCGATGCCCTGAAGGAACTGCGAATTCCCCTCGCAAACGGGCAGCAGGTTCGCCTCGACGACGTCGCATCCGTCACCGACAGCTTCGCGGAGCGGTCTTCGATGGCCTATCTCGACGGCAAACCGGTGATCGCGGTCGAAATCAAGCGCTCGAACGGGTTTTCGGACAGCGGCGTTGCGGCCGATGTCGATACGGCGATGAAACAGTTCGCAGCCAAGCATTCCAACGTGCAAATCGAGGAAGCCTACAGCACGATCGGGCCGATTATCGACAACTACGATGGCTCGATGCACATGCTATACGAAGGGGCGATCCTGGCGATCGTCGTCGTCTGGCTCTTCCTTCGGGATTGGCGTGCGACGATCCTGTCGGCGGTGGCGCTGCCATTGTCTGTCATACCGACCTTCCTTGTCATGTATCTGGCCGGTTTCAGCCTGAATATCGTTACCCTGCTCGCGCTGTCGCTCGTCGTCGGCATCCTCGTTGACGACGCCATCGTGGAAGTCGAGAACATCGCCCGCCACCTGCAGATGGGCAAACGGCCGATCGACGCCGCTCTGGAGGCGGCCGACGAGATCGGACTGGCCGTCATCGCAACCACCTTCACGCTCGTCGCCGTCTTCCTGCCGACGGCCTTCATGAGCGGCATACCGGGACTGATATTCCGCCAGTTCGGTATTACCGCCGCCGTTGCCGTCCTCGTCTCGCTCGTCGTCGCACGGCTGCTGACGCCGATGATGGCAGCCTATTTCATGAAGGCCCATCCGAAAGAGGAAAAGGACGGCCGCATCATGCGCGCCTATATGGCAATCGTGAAAGCCGCCATGAACCACAGGAAGACCGCGGTGGCCGTGACCGCCGTCGTCGTCGCGCTTTCGCTCGCCACCATCCCGCTCCTGAAATCCGGCTTCCTGCCCGCTTCCGACGACGCGCGAGCCCAGATCACGCTCACCATGCAGCCGGGCGCCACCATCGAGCAGACGGATGCCGCGACCAGGCAGGCCGCCGATATCGTCGGCAAGCTCCAGGACGTGACGCATGTCTTTTCCGCGGTCGGTTCCGCATCCCAGGGCGGCGGCCCCGACTCGAGCACGACGAGCAGCGTCGGATCCGCGACGATCGTCGCCGTGCTGTCGCCTATCGGCGAGCGCGACCGCAAGCAATCGGAAATCGAAAACGACATCCGGCAGGCTCTCTCGGTTCTATCAGGCGTGCGGGTCGCGGTCGGCGGCGGCGGCAACGGTACGAAGCTGGAGATCACCCTTGCCAGCGACGACGCCAACGCACTCGACAGCGCCAGCACGGCGCTCGAAGAACAGCTCCGCACGGTGCAGGGTATCGGCGCGGTGACGTCGACCGCGGCCAGGCAGGCGCCGGAGATCCAGATCACGCCCGACTTCGCGCGCGCAGCAGCGCTCGGAGTGACGTCGAGCGCCATCGCCGAGGTAGTGCGCGTGGCAACGAATGGGGAATATTCCGCCGATCTTCCAAAGCTCAACCTGCCGCAACGCCAGGTCCCGATCGTCGTCCGCTTCAGCCCCGAGACACGCACGAAGCTCGACGACATCAAGAACATGCGGGTTGTGGGAACGAACGGCAATGTCGATCTCGGGTCGATCGCCGATATCCGGATCGGCGGCAGCCCCTCCGAGATCGACCGCATCGATCGGATGCGCAACGTCACCGTGTCGGTTGAACTCAACGGCCGCATCCTGGGCGACGTCAACCGCGAAGCGCAGGCGCTGCCGGCGCTCCGGCATCTGCCGTCGGGCGTCACACTTGTCGAACAGGGCGAACTTCAGCGCAGTTCGGAACTGTTCCAGAGCTTTGGCCTGGCGATGGCGATCGGGGTGTTCTGCATCTATGCGATCCTCGTCCTGCTCTTCCACGACTTCCTGCAGCCGTTCACGCTTCTGATGGCTCTGCCGCTCTCGCTCGGTGGCGCACTGCTGCCGCTGGTGTTGACCGGAACCAGCTTCTCAATGTCGGCCGTCATCGGGCTGCTTATGCTCATGGGCGTGGTGACGAAGAACTCGATTCTTCTCATCGAATACGCGATCATGTCACGCCACCAGGGCATGCCTCGGTTCGATGCCCTGGTGGATGCCTGCCACAAGCGCGCGCGACCGATCATCATGACGACCATCGCCATGGCATCCGGCATGCTGCCGGTCGCCCTCAGCCTGACCGGCGGCGATTCCAGCTTCCGGCAGCCGATGGCGATCGTGGTGATCGGCGGCGTGATGATGTCGACGCTGCTCAGCCTCATCGTCATCCCTGTCATCTTCACCTTTGTCGACGACCTCAACGAGACGCTCAAGCGCCTTGTGCGCCCGACCGGGCCTGATACCGCCGACTCGGAACCGCAGGCATCCAACGATCGCGCGGCGATCACTTTCAAGCCCGAACTTTCGAAGCGAGGGCAAGGTCAGAGATGACTGCCCTCGCCGGGTTATTGGCCAGAAGGTCCCGCGCCCGGCACGCGACGCCTGGCGATCGTCAACCTCTTCGGTCGAGTTCCTCTCCCCCGGAACAAGGCCGCGGGACGTATTCCCCCGCAGGCGGCGTCAGCCGCCTGCGCGTCCTGCTGTCTGAGATAGTCCGGTTTTCGTAATCGACCGACACGTCGCCGACGAATTGAAGACAACCGCCATCCTTGGGAATCAGCAGGTTTAGCGGCCATGCTTGGCACGCCAGGCGGCGAAATCCTCGAGGTTGTGGGGCTGCGTCGCCGGATAGAGGCCGATGATCGATTGGCCGGCCAGCACCCGTTCTGTGACGAAATCCTCGTAGGCCGTCATTTCCACGGCTTCGTCGGCAATCTCGTCGGCGAGTTCGGCCGGAATGACGATCACGGCTTCATCGTCGCCCACCATGATATCGCCGGGCCACACCGCCACATCGCCGCAGCCGATCGGCACATTGATGTCCAGCGCCTGATGCAGCGTCAGATTAGTCGGTGACGACGGGCGGTTGTGATAGGCGGGGATCGCCAGCCCGGCAATTTCGGGACTGTCGCGAAACCCGCCGTCGGTGACGACGCCGGCGACACCGCGCACCATCAGCCGCGTCACCAGAATGGAGCCGGCGGATGCGGCGCGCGGATTTTTGCGGCTGTCCATCACCAGCACGGCCCCGGGCGGGCAGCTTTCGACGCAAGCGCGCTGCGGATGCTCGGGATTGCGGAAAACCTCGAGCTTGTTCAGGTCTTCGCGCGCCGGAATGTAGCGCAGCGTATAGGCCGGGCCGACCATGTTCCGACCTTTCCCGGCGACAGGCTGCACATCCTGAATGGTCTGGTTGCGCAGGCCGCGCTTGAACAGCGCCGTGCTGATGGTGGCGACGCTGACCCGCATCAGCTTTTCGCGCGTGCCGTCCGAAACTGTCGTCATCCCTGCATGTCCTCCTAGAAAATATCGGGTTCTCCCGCTGCCGGACCGAATTCGGGCAGCAGGTAGTCGAAATCGCAGCCCTTGTCGGCCTGGCTGACATGGGCGGCATACATCCAGCCATATCCGCGACCGAACCGATCGACGGGCTTCATCCAGGCGGCACGACGCCGGGCCAATTCCCCCTCGTCGATCAGCATGTCCAGCCGGCGGTTGGGAATATCGATGCTGATCGTGTCGCCGTTGCGCAGCAAGGCGAGCGGGCCGCCGACATGGGCCTCCGGCGCCACATGCAGAACGCAAGCGCCGTAGCTGGTGCCGCTCATGCGCGCATCCGAGAGCCGCAGCATATCGCGATAGCCCTGCTTCAGCAGCGCCTTCGGCATCGGCAGCATGCCCCATTCCGGCATGCCGGGACCGCCGAGCGGCCCGGCATTGCGCAGCACCATCACGTGATCGGGCGTCACATCAAGCGTTTCGTCCTCGACGGCCGCCTTCATTTGAGGGTAGCTGTCGAAAACCAGAGCGGGGCCTTGATGGACATGGAAGCGCGGGTCGCAGGCCGCTGGTTTGATCACCGCGCCACCGGGCGCCAGATTGCCCTTGAGCACGGCAAGCGATCCCTCCGAATAGATCGGGTTGGAAAGCGGCCGGATCACATCGTCGTTGTAGACTTTCGCGCCGGCCAGCGCCGCGCCCAGGGTTTCGCCCGAAACCGTCATCGCGCCAAGATCCAGCCGCTCGCGAAGCTGCGACATCAGTGCCAGCAGACCGCCCGCATAGTAAAAGTCTTCCATCAGATAGGTGTTTCCGGAAGGGCGGATATTGGCGATGACAGGCGTGGTGCGGCCGAGCGCGTCGAGATCGTCGAGCGTCAGCGCGACCCCTGCCCTGCGCGCCATCGCCAGGAGATGGATGACCGCGTTGGTCGAACAGCCGGTCGCCATCGCGACAGTCGCCGCATTGCGCACGGCCGCCGGCGTCACGATCCGGTCCGGCGTCAGATCTTCCCAGACCATTTCCACGATCCGCCGGCCTGAATGGGCCGACATGCGGATATGATTGGCATCAGGCGCCGGTATGGATGAGACACCGGTCAGCGTCAGGCCCATCGCGTCGGCGATCGCGGTCATCGTCGAGGCGGTGCCCATCGTCATGCAATGGCCGTAGGAGCGGGCAATGCCGGCCTCGATGCCGGCCCATTCTTTGTCCGATATCGTTCCGGCCCGCCGCTCATCCCAATATTTCCAGGCGTCCGATCCCGATCCGAGCTGCTGGCCGGCATAATTGCCGCGCAGCATCGGCCCCGCCGGCAGGTAGATCATCGGCATCCCGGCGCTGAGTGCGCCCATGATCAGGCCCGGCGTGGTCTTGTCGCATCCGCCCATCAGCACCACGCCGTCAACGGGGTGGGCGCGGATCTGTTCTTCGGTCTCCATCGCCAGAAGGTTGCGGTAGAGCATGGTCGTCGGCTTCATGAAGTTCTCTGAAAGCGCCAGCGCCGGCATTTCCACCGGAAAGCCGCCGGCCTGCAGCACCCCGCGCTTCACGTCTTCGACGCGATGCTTGAAATGGGCGTGGCAAGGATTGAGATCCGACCAGGTGGACAGGATGCCGATCAGCGGCTTGCCGGCCCAATCGCCGGCGTCGTAACCCATCTGCATCAGGCGCGAGCGGTGGCCGAAGCCGCGCAGATCTTCGGATGCGAACCAGCGGGCCGACCGCAGCTCACCTGGTGTCTTGACCGCTTTCACAGACATGCCGACATGCCTCCATTCCTATACAATATGCAACTATTGACACGACGCGAAGCGTCCGAAGCCGGAAAGATATAGGTGCTCATCAATTCCTCAAGCCTGCCCCGCCCGCCGCAGGGACCGGAGAGTCCATGCATTGCAGCGCTCGACCCATGCCAACCACTCTTGGACATTATGACAGCGGCTCCATCGCTTCGAAAGCTGGCAAGGCGCCGCTGGCATAGCCAATCGTCCCGAGCGAACCGATGGCGATCCGGCCGTCGCGGATCGACAGGAGCGGCCCATCCGGGCCTTGCTCATAGAGATCCGGATGGGCCGCGGCAAAGCGCGCTTTCTCCGCCAATGGCGCGCCCTGCATGCCAGCCACATAGTGATGGCCGTTGCGCTCGACATGGGAAAGGCCGAGGAGAGACACCAGCGCCAGATCCTGCTGCACGGCAAGTCCTGCCTGGCAGGTCAGGTCTTCGCCGGAGAGGAACAACCCCAGCACGCTTCCTGTCCTGATCCGGATCGCCTTCATGAGCGAGCGGTAAATGCCCTTGCAGGTTTTCGAAGAGACGCCGATATAGCCGAGCCCGCGGGCCCGGGCGAAGGCGCCGTCGCCGTCGTCGCTTTCATCGATCAGGAAGGGCAGTTGCGCCGCGAGATCCCCGAGCGGCGTTTCCATGGTGATCTCGCGCGAGAACGGCTGTTCGACGAAGGCAATGGCGGCGCGCAGCCGCGCCAGGTGAGGCACGGCCTCGATCCGCGCCAGCAAGGCGGCAAGCTGTTCGGCGGTGGTGAATTGTTCGTTGCCGTCGACCGTCACCCGGTAATCGGGCACGCGGTCGAGCACGGCGGCGATTCGTCTGAGGCGGTCGAGATCGGCATCGATCACGCCTGAAAGCTTGATCTTGAACCAATGGTTGCCATAACGCGTTATCACCGCCTCGAGGCTCTGCGGCAGGCCATCGTCGATGGGTTCGGCGATATCGTTCTCGGTGATCGGATCGAGAAGCCCAATCGTATGCCGGGCCGAGATCGAGCCGGCGGGGCGAAGGCCGGCAAGCACCGCCGCCGCTGCATCGGCATCGATATCCCCAGGCAGCATATGGCCGCCGATGCCGATGATATTACGGCGCACTGCATCGAAAAACGAAATGCCGGCCATACGGCAATAGGCATCCAGCGCCGCGCGGGCGATGAGCGAAGGGCCGAACCCGGCGGCCAATGGATTTCCCGGCAGGCGGCGCACGGTTTCGATCTCGTTGACGCGTGCGGCGGTAAACAATGTCGTCGGGTGAGATGTTTCGAGCGACGCAGCGGCAGCGGCGCGGATCGAGGCGCGCAGCTGATCGACATTTTGCGCCGGCGTGAAGGCCGGGTTCTTGTCGAACCATTTCGGCACCATCATTTCGGCGGCTGCGCCGATGGCGGTTCGCCCCTCTTCATCCTCGACGCGGACCTTCAGGAAGGCCTGCGGCGCCTTTTCGAGGGTGGCAGCGCCGAAACGGAACGGCAGGCGCAGCCTGATATCACGCTCGAAGGCGTCGACTTCGATGATTCTGATGCGCCGCGCCGTCACGGAACCTCCAGTGCTTCTGTCCATGCTCATGCCATGCGGTCGAGCATGGCGCGGGTGACCTCGTGGTGGAGCGGCTCCCGGCGAAGAAGCCTTCCGATCTCATCCACCATGGCCTGCCCCTGGGCGAAATGCGCCTCTTCGGTGTGACCTGCGGCATGCGGCGAAATGGTGACATTCGCAAGCATGGGATCGCGGAAGGGACTGTCCGGCGGCAGCGGCTCGTTGTCGAAGACATCAAGAGCGGCCACGATACGGCCGGCCCGAATCTCGGCGAGCAGTGCCGCTTGATCGACCAACTCCGCACGCGCCGTGTTGATGAACAGCGCGCCGGGGCGCAGCAGCGCCAGTTCGCGGGCGCCGATCATGCGGCGGGTCTCGGGCAGAACGGGCGCATGCAGGGAAATCACGTCGCTTTGAGCCAGCGCATCGTCCAGCGCGGCGCTGACAACGCCGAGCGCGGCAGCCTCAGTCTCGTCCAGATAGGGATCGAAGACCAGGACGCGGCAGCCGAAAGGAACAAGCAGGCGCATCACCGCCCGGCCGACATAGCCGGCACCGACAATGCCGACGGTTCTCGCGCCAAGCAATCTCTGCGGTACGGCGGCGCGGACGTCGAGCCATTCGCCGCCGTTGCGCAGGCGATGATGCAGCCGATCAATGCCGCGCATGGCAAGCAGCGCTTCGGCGACGACGAACTCGGCCACCGAGGCGGCGATTTTCGAAGCGGCATGGCTGACGCGAAGGCCATCGTCGAACAGGCGCGCCGGTATGAGCGTGCGGACGCTGCCTGCTGAATGGGCGACAAGGGCAAGCCGAGGATGGCGCTGGCGCGCGGCGGCATCAAAGGGCGGCGTGCCCCATCCGGTAAGGCAGGCCGTGGCGCCTTGCAGCAGGCGATCAACATCGCTTGCGTCGATTGTCGCGCCGGCCGGCCAGCGCACATCGCCAAGGGTATTCAACTGGGCAATCGCCGTATCGTCGAGCATCATGCGACGTGTTTTTTCGGTCAAAAGAACGGAGATGACGGGAGCTTGTTTACGCATGGTTTTGCTCTTTCGCTGCGGCGACCAGGCGCCTGAGATGGGCGAGATCGGCGCGGGCCTTGCCGAGCGCCTGCTCGCGGGGGACCCGGTATTGGGAATGAACCGAGAGCACACCGGCAAATCCGGTGGCGACCAGATGCGGGACGATTTCGTTCCAGGGCACCATGCCCTCGTCGAGCCCATACCAATCCGAATGCCATGCGCGTTGGCCGTCGGCGCCGTAAGCGCCGGGAAACCAGCCGCCATTCTTGACGCCTATGCAGCAGAACCACGGATCGAGAAGGTCGAGGCTCAGACGCCAATCCTCGCTGCCCTCGCGAACGATCTGATTGGCCGGATCGGGATAGGCACCGATCCTGACGGGATCGCGGCCGGTGAGCAATTGCCTCGCCAGCGCGCCGGAGCTGTGCAGGGTCCCGCCGTGAAGCTGGATGGTCAGCTTGACACCGAAACGTTCGGCAAGGCGTTCGAAGCCATCAAGGTCACGCCGGGCTTCATCGACCTGCAGCTTCCAGCGGCGCGACGGATCATAGCGCCAGAAGCCAAGCCTGACCTGCCCGATGCCGGCCTCGCCGCAGCAGCCGACAAGCCGTGACGTGGAGTCGTCGGGCCGCGTGGAATCGATCGTCGCCATTGGCGTGCGCACCCCCGCCTCGGCAAAGAGCTTTGCGGCCTTGACGATTTCCTCGGGTCTCTCAGGCGAGACGGCGTGTCCCTCGCGGATGAGAAGATCGGCGCAGTCGAAGCCCAAAGCGACCGTCATCTCTGCCGCTCTTTCGAGTGACAAGCCCTCAAGGGTCTTGGTGAAATAGGCGATATCCATGGCTCAGATCCGGAAGATGCTGTTCATGAGGCAGAGACACAAAGCTCGCTGCGGCGGCCGAATGCATCGCGGGCGCAGACCGCGTAACGCACACCCTGAGGCGGCGACATGTGCAGGAATGCCGTCGAGATCAGCGGTGCCGTGCTGACTTTTTCAAAGGCCTTGCCGTCGGCGCTGGCCAGGACATCGTAGAAGATGGCAGGGCCGGCATCGCCGGCGGCCCAGAACAGCATGCGTTCTTCCCGGCCGCCGAGACCAAGGTAACGGTCGACGACAAGGCCGGTCGGCGCGGCCGGGGCCGCGCCGGTGTCGGGAACGATAAGCACCTGCGTCAGCGACGGCAACGGCACATCCAGGTCGACGCTGAGCCGGCCTTCCTCACACGCGACGACACTGATTGGATGCAGCAAGGCGGGTTCCTGCGCATGGCGCAGCTCGGCGAATTGCGCTTCGGTCGGTTCGGATGGCGCGCCGACCGGTTCGAAGGGCCCGCGCGGATTGCTTTCGTCGCGCTGGGCCTCCCAGACCTCCATCGGATTGGTGAATTCCTCGTCGATGCGCAGCAGGCAAAGCGCGTGGCGGCCGGGAACCAACCCGCTCACCTCGAGGCGAACGGCGGTCCGGCCAGAACGGTTGATGGCATCGACGCTGTGGATGAGGCTGATGGAAACGCCGCCGCCCGGCAGTCGCGTCGGCAGGATCGCCAGGCCATCCTGATCGGGAGCAAGCGGCGGTTCGGCCGTCACCTTGCAAACGGTATCGCCGAGCGTTGCCAGCAGTTCCATCGATGTGAGGCCGGGCTTCTTGACGATGTCGAAGGGCGGTGCCTGATCGACATCCGTGACCAGCCGGTTCAGATCGGTCTTGTGCTCCCACTGCGCCTTGGTGAAATTGCGCGAACCGAAATAGGCAAAGATCGTGCGCTGACCCCAACCGCCGATAAAGGCGTGGTCATTGCTGAGGAAGGTGAAATCCGCCGCCTTCGGTGCGATGATGCGCCGGTCGTGCTGTTCGATGATCCGGGCGATAATCCCGGCATAATAGGCCTTGCCGTGCCAGCTGTGATGATCGCTCCAGCCGAGCTGCGGATCGCATTCGTCGTTGACGATGGGGAGGCCGGCAAGCCGTGGGTGATGTTCCGTGAGATAGTCGACGACGAGAAGCGTGCGGTCGACGATGGCATTGGTTTTTGGAGTCAGGTCTTCCTTGCTGCCGTTGACGGCTTTTTCGTGGATCGAGATGTAGTCAAGGCGCGGCGGCCCGTCACTGGTCAGGCAGCTCGTGCCGCTGTCGCAATGGGCCATGAGGGCGCGGAAGATCGGTGACAGGGTGCGGGCGGTACCGGGTCCGCCCATCGGCAGGTTGGGATCGATGGCGTCTAGTCCCGCGACGCAGGCATCGTAATAGTTGGTGTAACCCTTGATCCCGTAGGTCCACCAGCCGGAGTCGGCCTCGTTGGTTGTTTCGAAATACCACGTGCGCAGTTCGTCCATGCCGTAACGCGCGCCATAGCGGTCCACTGTTGCCGTCACGAGATCCCGCCAGCGCCTGACCTGATCCATGTCCTCGTAATCGGTGAAGAGACCTGACGGGTTGCCCATCAGCTCGAAGAACGGCTTCAGGCGATGTTCGATCATCACGTCGAGCGCGCGGTCGAGCAGAGACCAGTCATAGCCGGTCCCGCCGGTCGCGCGCAGCAGATTGTAGAGGTAGTGCACACGCAAATACCGGATACCCTCGTTCGGCAGACCGCCGATATAGGCAAGCATCTGGCGCATCTCAGGCTCGAGCAGCAGTTCGGCCGGCGAAAAGCCGGTGCCGCGCCAGAACCGGTTGAACGGGCGGACCGCTTCACCGGCATCGACGCTTATTCGCGTACGTTCACGCATGGGTCGTTTCTCCTTGGACGGAAGGCGGTCGGTGCCCGCAATGCGGCAGAAGCCTGATCATTTGAACTTGTCGCGCATCGCATCGATGCCGGGGATGGTTTTGGTCAGATGCTGATGGGCAGGATCGAAGCGCTGGATCAGCCCCCGGCGGTGCTTGCCGACCAGGATGGTGAAGATATAGCCGCGATGCCCCGGCGAGGTGGCCGTCGGGTGGTAACCCCGGTCGAGCAGGAAAGTATCGCCGTGGCGGGTCATCAGGATCTTGACCGGGCCGTCCTCGTCATAGGCGATCTGGCTGCCGAAGCCGGTCTCGGGCTGGAAGCGGTAGTGATAGAGCTCCTCGTGCCGGGTCTCGGCATCGCCGTCTTCGGTGTCGTGCTTGTGTGGGGGATAGCCGGACCAGCAGCCCTCGCCGGCATAGAGTTCGCTGACCAGCAGGTTGCCGCAGCGTCCGTTCTGTCGCTGGCCGAGCAGGTGGACGATCCGCCGCTGGCTGTGTGTGTCCGGCGAGCCGACATTGACCGCGTCGACCTCATCGGGCGTGACCCGGAACGGGGCGTAGCGTGTGTCGCAGAGGCCGCCGGCAATGGCGACTTCCGCAGGTCCGCCGTGAGCCGATATCCGGACATTGGCGCCGACCGGCGCGTAAACCGAGTCGGCATCGCCTCCCCAGATATCGGCTCGCCGGCCCACAGCTTCGAACATGATCTCATCCACCTCGATATCCACCCGACCCGACAGCACGACGTAGAGGCTTTCGTGCGTGAGCAATCGCCGGGTGTCCTGCTCGTTGGAGGCAAGCATGACGAGATCGAAGTAAATGAGATCAAGCGTCTTGGAGGAGGTATCCACAATAGGACGCTGCTCGGAGCGTGGAATGAAATCGGGCATCAATTGAACTCCGGAATGGTACGATCGGCAAAGGGATTGAGGCTCAAAGCTTCGGCGTGATGGCAGGCGACTGCGTGCCTGTCAGCTGTGACAGTGCGCAGGGCCGGCACCTCCTGCTTACAAAGCTCGGTGGCGTAGCGGCAGCGCGGATGAAATGCGCAGCCGGGCGGCGGATGGGCCGGATCGGCAACCTCGCCCGCCAGCCGGATACGCTGGCCGTGGCGGCGCATCCTCGGATCGGCGATCGGCACGGCTGAGAGCAGCGCTTCGGTGTAGGGGTGGAGCGGGCGCGAGAAGATCTGCTCGGTCGGAGCCTTTTCGACGACCCGGCCGACATACATGACGGCGATATTGTCGGAGATGTGCCGGACGACCGAGAGATCGTGGGCGACAAAGAGATAGGTCAGCCCGAACTGCTCCTGCAGGTCCTGCAGCAAGTTGATGGTTTGTGCCTGCACGCTAACGTCGAGCGCCGAGACGGCCTCGTCGGCGATGACGAGGCGCGGATTGGACGCCAGCGCCCGGGCGATGCCGATGCGCTGGCGCTCACCGCCGGAGAAAGCATGGGGATAGCGGCGCATATATTCGGGCCGCAAGCCGACGCTCTGCATCAGATCGGCGACCCGGTGCTCGAGTTCCCGGCCCTTGACGATGCCGTTGACGCTGAGGACCTCGCCGATGATGTCGATCACGGGAAGGCGCGGATTGAGCGAGGATTGCGGGTCCTGGAACACCATGCGCAGGTCGCGGTGGATTTCCTTGAGGGCAGGACCCGACAGCCCAGCGAGATCGACCGTGCCGCCGCTGCGGTCGCGATAGCGGATTTCCCCGCCTGTGGGCCGATAGATGCGCAGGACGGTGCGGGCAAGCGTCGACTTGCCGCAACCGGATTCGCCGACGATGCCAAGCGTCTCGCCGTCCTCGACGCGAAGCGAAACGCCGTCGACCGCCTTGACGTGCCCGACCACGTGCCGGAACGCGCCCTTGCGAATGGGGAAATGCATCCTGAGGTCGTTGAGTTCGAGCAGCGGGCTGCGTGGTGTCGCGGGACCGGCCATCATCGTCCTCCTTCGTAAAGCAGACAGCTGGCGACGTGCCCGTCGCCAATGACGACGGATTGAGGGTCATTCCGGTCGCAAAGACCCGCCCTCGCCTGCTTGCATCGGGGATGGAAGCTGCAGCCTTCAGGCCGGGCGAAACGCGAAGGCACCATGCCGTCGATGACCGCGAGCCGTTCGCTGGGTTGCCCATGCATGCGCGGCACCGACTGCAGCAGCGCCTTGGTGTAGGGATGGGCCGGCGCGTGGAAGATCGTGTCGACGTCGCCCGCCTCCACAACCCGGCCGACATACATAACGACGACCTCGTCGGCGATCTCGGCGACCACGCCGAGATCATGGGTGACGAACAACACCGAGAGCCCGAATTCGGCCTGCAGCGAGGCCAGGAGATCGAGGATGTTGGCCTGGGTGGTGACATCGAGCGCCGTGGTTGGCTCGTCGGCGATCAGCAGCTTCGGGCGACAGGCGAGCGCCAGCGCAATGCAGACGCGCTGGCGCATGCCGCCGGAAAACTGGAATGCGTAACTTTCCATGCGCTCGGCCGGCCGGGGAATGCCGACCAGAGCCAGGGTCTCGATCGCATGCTCGCGCGCCTCCTTGCGGCCCATCTTCAGATGCAGGCGGATCACTTCCACCATCTGGTTGCCGATCGTATGGACGGGCGAAAGGGCGGCCATCGGCTCCTGGCTGATCAGGCCGATCTGAGCGCCGCGGATCGCCCGCATGTCACGGCCGCGCGGATCGAGCGCCGCGAGATCGACGGCGGGTGCGTCCGGATCGGGCCGGTAGCGGATCGCGCCCGAGACGATGCGGCCGCCACGCGGAACCTGATTGAGGATCGAGCGGCCGGTGATGCTCTTGCCCGAACCGGATTCGCCGACAACGCAGACCGTCTTGCCGCGCGGGACGGTGAAGGAGACGCCGTCGACCGCCCTGATCGTGCCCAAACCGCCGAAGAAGTGGGTTCTGAGATCGTCGACCTCGATCAGCGGGTCGCGATCGGCGCGCCGCCCGCCGGCGGCGGCGAAATTGGAGTCAGTATTCATAGGGATCTGCAGCATCGCGTAATCCATCACCGAGGAAATTGAGGGCGAGCACCGTGACGATCACCGCGATGCCAGGAAGAAACAGCCAGGGTGCGCTGGAAACCGCGAGGATGTTCTGCGCTTCCTGCAGCAGCACGCCCCAGCTGACGACAGGTGGACGCAGGCCGATGCCGAGGAAGGAGAGCGCGGTTTCGGCCAGGATCATCGTCGGGATGGCGAGCGTCACCGAGGCGATGATGTGGCTCATGAAGGACGGAACCATGTGCCGCCAGATGATGCGCATCCGGGAACAGCCATCGAGACCGGCGGCGATGACGAAATCCTCGGTCTTCAGCGACAGGAAGCGGCCGCGCACCACGCGCGCAAGGTCAGTCCAGCCGATCAGCGAAAGGATGACCGTGATCCAGAGATAGACCAGGACCGGATCGGCGCTGATTGGAACGGCGGCCGCGAGGCCCATCCACAGCGGGATGGTCGGGATCGAGTTGATAAGCTCGATGCAGCGCTGGATCACATCGTCCACCCAGCCGCCATAGAGGCCGGAGATACCGCCCAGGATGATGCCGAGGACGAGGCTGATCGCGACGCCGATCAGGCCCACGGACATCGAGACACGAGTGCCATGGACCGTCCGGCTGAAGACGTCGCGGCCCAACCGGTCGGCGCCGAACAGGTAGAACGGCTTGGCCATCTCGACCGGACCGATAAGGTGCCGATCAAAATTGAACAGCCCCCAGAGCCGATAGGGTTCGCCTTTCACGAAGAAGCCGACAGGAATGACGATGGCCGGATCGGGCGCGTAATCGCGGCTGAGTGCGATCGGGTCGACCTTCATCGAATAGCCGTTGACATAAAGCGGATGAAATCCGCCCGCCGCATCGTAGCCGGCGAATCTGAGCTGCTGGGGCGGCGCATAGGTGTAGCGGGAATCGTAGGTCTGCGACGAAACCGGGGCGAGGACGTCGGCGAATAGGGCGACCAGGTAGATCAGGAAGATGACGATGCCTGCGGCGAGCGCCAGCCGATGACGGCAGAAGCGCCACCAGATGAGCTTCCATTGTCCGGCCAGGGCGTCAGCGTTTTGGACGGGTTCAGGCGACAGCGCGATGGCTTGATCTGTCATTTTGTATGTCCTTCATCCGTTGCGAATGCGGGGATCGAGCCAGGCGAGCAGCAGATCCGAGATCAGCGTGCCGATGAGGGTCAGCATGCTCATCAGCAGGATGAAGGTGCCGGCCAGATACATGTCCTGGGCAAACAGCGCATTGAGCAGAAGCGGCCCTGTGATCGGCAGGCTGAGGACGATCGAAACCACCACCGAGCCCGAGACGAGGTGCGGCAGCACCCAGCCGACTGTGGAGACGAAGGGGTTGAGCGCCACGCGCACCGGATATTTCAGCAGCAGCCGGATTTCGCTCAAACCCCGGGCGCGCGCCATATCGACATAGGGCTTGTTGAGCTCGTCGAGCAGGTTGGCGCGCATGATGCGGATCAGCGCCGCGGTGGCGCCGGTGCCGAGCACGACGACCGGTATCCACATATGGGAGATGAGATCGCCGAGCTTGGCCCAGCTCCAGGCGGCGTTGATGTAGGTGGGCGAAAACAACCCGCCGACGCTTTGGCCAAAATACTGCGACGAGACGAACATCAGCACGAGCGCCAGCAGGAAGTTCGGGATGGCGAGGCCGAGAAAGCCGAAGAAGGTGGCGACGTAATCGCCCACCGAATATTGCCGCACAGCCGAGTAAATGCCGATCGGAAAGGCCACCGCCCAAACGAACAGCAGCGTGGTGACCGAGACCACCATCGTCATGCCCATGCGCGCCCAGATCAGCTCGCTGACCGGCTTGTTCCAATCGAGGGACTGGCCGAAATCGCCGCGCAGCAGGATGCCGCTGATCCATTTCCAGTATTGGACCGCCCAAGGCTGATCGAGGCCATAGCGTTCGCGCAGGCCGGCGATCACACCGGGGTCGATCGTTTCGTTCTGGGAGGCCAGACGCGCGGTCATCGCCGTCAGGAAGTCGCCGGGCGGCAGCTGGATGATGATGAAGGTCACGACCGAGATCGCGAACATCATCGGGATCATGTAGAGCAGACGTCTGATGACGAAGCCGGCCATGTTCAAGCTCCTTCAACCGGCGATCGCCGATCGGATTGGGATTGGGCGGGGCTGGTGGTGGAATGGCGCCCGCGGACGCCATTCCCGCCGATCATTTGTCTTTATTGCTGGTAGTAGAAGGTCTCCGGCTTTGCCGGTCCCGGCGTCATGTAGAACGACGTGCTGGGGATGACCTTCGGGACATTGCGCATATTGGTCTTGACGATGCCGACGCGATCCGGCTCCAGGTTGGTGCCGATGACGTAGAATTCGTCACGGGTGATCGCCAGCAGTTCTTTCATCGCGGCCAGCTGCTTTTCAAGAGTCGGGGCTTCCTGCACCTGCCGGTAGAGATCCATCTGCTTCTTGGCAGCGGGGCTCGGCTCCTCAGCGTTCGGATCCTTGGGGTTCTGGTAATAGAGGCCCCAGGCCGTCGCGAAGCTCGACTCGTATTCGTGCGGGAAATACCATTTGGGATCGAGCAGGCCGAGGAAGTCGTAGCCGCCGCCGCCAACCCATCCAAGGCCGTCATTCTCATTGTTCTGCAGGCGGGAGAAGATCAGCGAACGTTCGGCCGGGCGGGGCTGCATGTCGATGCCGACGGCCCGCCAGTAGCGCTGGATCATCTCGAGGGCGTCGATCTGGATCGGGCTTCCCGTCAAGGCGTCGATCGCAAAGGTGATCCGCTTGCCGTCCTGGCCGAGGCGATAGCCTTCGGCGTCATGTTTGGTCAGGCCTGCCTTGTCGAGATACTGATTGGCGAGATCGACATTATATTCCAGATACTGCGTCGCCATTTTCTCGTCGTAGAGTGCACTGCCTTCGCGGGGTGCGGCCTGATAGGGTTTGGCTTGTCCGGCATAGATCAGCTGGTTGAGCTCTTCGCGGTTGATGGCGTAGCTGAGGCCGATGCGGAAATCCTTGTTGGAAAAGACGGCGCGCAAGGCCGGATTCTTATGGGTCTGGTTGAGGGTGATCAGCAGGGCATTCGACCATGCCGGCCGGGCGACGAAGAGGCCGTAGCCGCCCTTTTGCTGGTTCTGCACGATCACGGTGCGGGCATCCGTCGTCTCGATGAAGCGGTTCTGCATGTCGATTTCGCCGCTGATCGCCTTCAGGATGATCGCCTGGGTATCCTGCATCACGTCGATGGTGATGCGATCGAAGTAGGGAAGCTGGTTTCCGGCCGTATCCACCTTGGCGTAATATGGATTGCGTTCGGCAACGACCTGGGTGGTGCCGTTATAGGGTGCCGTCAGCACCCAGGCATCGAGCGTCGGACGACCGAGATCGCGCCAGCGGCCGGGAAAGCCGATCTTGTTGTTGAAGAGCTGAACCCAGTCGGTTGCCCCCGCCGCCTTCACCAGGGCGTCGATGCCGTCGGGATTGAAATCCTTGTGGAACTGCTTGAGGTAGTGCGCCGGCGCGGCGGCCAGGATATCGGAGCCGCGCACGGTTGCCATATTCATCAGGAAGAGGCCGTTCGGCGCGGCAAACTTGAAGACGACCTTGTCGTCGGCGAGTTTCTCGACCTTGACGGTCTCTCCGCCCGCGGTCAGCCAGTCGGGTGCGGCCGGCGTGATCTTGGTGTTGCGCAGCACGTTCTCGTTCCACCACACCAGATCGTCGGCGGTGAAGGGCTCGTCGTCCGACCAGCGCGTGCCTGCACGCAGGGTGAAGGTATATTCGGTGGCGTTGTCATTGACCTCGACGCTCTTGGCGATATCGGGGATCACCTCGGTCCATTCCGGGTTCCAGCGGACCAGCCTGGTATAGCCGATCGAACGCTCGATCTCGCTGTCGCCGCCGCCAAAGGTGGCCGTGCGCCAGGTGCCGCCATAGGTACCTACCGATTCCAGCGGCGTGAGCACCAGCGGCTCCTTGGGCAATCGCTGGTCGACCGGCGGCAGCTTGCCGGAATCAACGAGCGCCTTGAGTTCCGGCGCCTCTTGAAAGCCGAAGGCGGCGCCCGCCCAACTGGAACCAATGAGGATCGCCGCGGCAATGGTCGAAACGACCTGCCGTCGTAGAATTCTGACGTGCTGCATTCTCTCCTCCCAACGATCGCGTTCTAGGTTATCGTTAACGTATTCTCCTCTTTCCATTACGTTATCGTTACCGTTAAATCGTGTCAAAGAGTTTTTTGTTGTCGTACTCCGAGTCCGGAACTGCCTTGGCTTTCCCGGAAATTATGTTAGTTATCGTTATCTCAAATTCCTACTATCCAAAGAGACATCCCAGTTGAGCCGCCCCAAAGAGCCAGAATCCAAAATAACCATCGCCGATGTCGCCCGCGCCGCAGGCGTGTCACCGATGACGGTGTCGCGCGTACTCAACGACCAGGGCGGCGCCAGCGCGGAGACCACTCAGCGCATTATCCTGGCAGCCAACGAACTCAATTACCGGCCCAATCCCTTTGCGCGCGGATTGCGCTCCGATCGATCGAAGACCATCGGCCTTCTCGTTCCCGACATCACCAACCCGTTCTTTCCCGAGGTCATCCGGGGGGCCGAGGATGCGGCGACTGCCGCCGGTTACAACCTGCTGCTCTCCAATGTCGTCGAAAACAGCAAGCGCGAGGGCGAGCTCATCGAAGCGCTGCTGCGCCATCGGGTCGACGGGATTATCGTCTGCAGCGCGCGGCTGCCGGATGCCGCTCTGCACAAGGCGCTCGCGCCTCACCGCGCCGTTGTGCTGATCAACCGCGAGGCCCCTACCGAGATCGCGGGAACGATCGTCACGGACTACGAGACCGGAGCCTCACGCGCCATCGATCACCTGGTCGAGCGCGGGCGCCGCAAGATCGCGATCGTCGCGGGACCACGCAGTTCGTTCGGCGGCAAGAGCCGTCTCGTCGGTTTCCGCAAGACGCTGGCGTCCCACGGGCTCAAGGCGGAAGGCATCGTCTATTGCGATCCGACCGCGGCGGGCGGACAGACGGCGGCAGCACAATTGCTAGCGGAAGCGCCCGAGATCGACGCCCTCGTATGCTACAACGACCTCAATGCGATCGGCGCCATGAAGGCCTGCCGGGCTGCCGGCATTTCGATCCCCGAGCAGATTGCCCTGATCGGTTTCGACGACATTCCGACGGCCGAACTGCTGTCTCCGGCGCTCACCACTTTGCGGGTGCAGAAGCGGGAAATGGGTGAGGAAGCCGTGCGCCTGCTGCTCAGCCGCATCGCCACCAAGAACCGCCAGCACGGCATCGTCATCGTACCCGAGCTCATTGTCCGCGAAACGACCTGAACTCCAATCCCAATAGGAGGAATATCCATGGATGCCGATAATCTGCAGTCACTGGCCTTGCCTGAGGAGAAGAAGGCCTGGTTCGTCCACGACCGGTTCGGCATGTTCGTGCATTGGGGGCTCTATGCCCTGCCGGCCCGTCATGAATGGGTCAAGAGCCGTGAAGAACTGGACGATGCCGACTACCAGAAATATTTCGATCACTTCGACCCCGATCTCTACGATCCCAGAGAATGGGCGAGACGCGCGAAGGCTGCCGGCATGAAATATGTGGTGCTGACGACCAAGCACCATGAAGGCTTCTGCCTCTGGGACACCAAGGCCACCGATTTCAAGGTGACCAACACGCCTTACGGAAAAGATCTGCTGCGCCCCTTTGTCGATGCCTTTCGCGCGGAGGGCCTGAGGATCGGCTTCTACTACTCGCTGATCGACTGGCATCACCCCGACTTCACCGTCGATCCGCGCCACCCGCAGCGCAATCATCCCGATGCGATGAAGATCAACGAAGGCCGCGACATCAAGCGCTATGCCGCCTTCATGCGCGAGCAGGTGCGCGAGTTGCTGACCGAGTTCGGCCAGATCGACATCATGTGGTTCGATTTCAGCTATCCGCAGTGGAAACTCGGAGAACTGGTCGGCAAGGGCCATCGGGACTGGGAAAGCGAGAAACTCGTGCGCCTGGTGCGCGAGCTTGCCCCCGATATCATCATCAACAACCGGCTCGATCTCGCCGGCCTGCAGCCCGACATCGTCACGCCGGAGCAATATATGCCGCGCGCCTGGCCGAAACGCGACGGCAGGCGCGTCGTCTGGGAGGCCTGCCATACGCTCAGCGGCTCCTGGGGTTATCACCGCGATGAGGATACCTGGAAAAGCTCGGAACAACTGGTACAGATGCTGATTGGCACCGTCGCCATGGGCGGCAACCTCCTGATGAACGTTGGGCCGACGGCTCGCGGCACGCTCGATCACCGTGCGATATCAGCTCTTGCCACGTATGAGGAGTGGATGGCAGTGCACGAGCGCAGCATCGTCGGCTGCACTCAGTCCGACTTTACCGCCCCGCCCGATTGCCGGCTGACCCAGAATGGCGACCGCCTCTACATCCACCTCTTCAACTGGCCCTATCGCCATCTGCATTTCGATGCGCTGGCGGGGAAGATCGAATATGCGCAATTCCTGCATGATGGCAGCGAGGTCACCTGGCTGCGCCCGTCCAGCAACACATTGTGGGTGAACACCCAGTTCCCCGTCGCCGAAGACGAGCTGACATTCGTCCTGCCGGTGCGCCGGCCCAAGGTCGTGGTCCCGGTCATCGAGGTCAAGCTCAAGGCCGCGAGCGCGGCCGGCCTTCAGGATTGAGATGCAGCGAAAGCGATGAATCGGTCCGATTTTGAGAACGTGATCGAGCTACTGGGATGAAAGGCTCACCGCGCGGCGGCCCGAGATCGAGGCCGTCGTTCGGGGCTCAGATGTCATCGCTGGCGAGACTGGCAACACCTTTGCGGTTGAGCTCGGCGAAAGCCCGATGGAATTTCGCGCCAGAATTGGCTAGCAATGACCACCCGAATAAATTGCAGCGAGATCCCCAGACATATCGGAGCGACGATCATGGTGAGCACGACGCCGACTATCGCATATGGAAAGCATACCGACCTACAGATTGCCGCTTTGGGCGAGACGGGATTCAAGTCCGATCCAGTAAAACGCTTTGACGACTTTGAGAAAAGTGGCAGGCTTGCGGGCCTGCATGGGGTCGTAGCCCTTCGCGGCGGCCGTATCGTCTTCGAGCGGTATTTCGACGGCAACGACATGACGTGGGGGCGGCCGCTCGGGAATGTCAGATTCGGGCCGGACACGCTCCACGATATCAGATCCGTCACCAAAAGCATCGTCGGTCTGCTCTATGGCATCGCACTTGAAGAGGGTCGCGTGCCGGCGCTTGATGAACCGATCATCGAGCAGTTTCCCGAATACTCCGATCTTGCCAGCGACCCGCAGCGCAGACGATTGACCATCCGACATGCGTTGACGATGACGCTTGCCATGGAGTGGAACGAAAATGCGCCCTATACTGATGCGGCCAACAGCGAGATCGCCATGGAACAGGCGCAGGATCGCTATCGCTTCATCCTCGACCGCCCGATCCTTGCGGAGCCCGGACGCGGATGGATCTACAGTGGCGGGGCTGTTGCACTGCTTGGCAAGATCATTGAGCAAGGCACCGGTCAATCCTTGCCGGAATTCGCAAGCGAAAAGCTGTTCTCCCCTCTCGGGATCGACACCATCGAGTGGATCCGTGGCCAAGACGGCAAGGCATCGGCCGCATCGGGGCTGCGGATGGCGCCACGCTCGCTGGCTCGAATTGGGCAGATGATATTGGACGGTGGCAGATCGGACGGTCGTTCCGTCGTTCCCAAATCCTGGCTGGACCAGAGTTTCCAGCCCGCCGCGATGGTCGATATCGGCTGGCCGGGAATGCATTACGGCTACCTGTGGTATGTGGGTGAGGAAGCCATCACGGATAGGACTGGGACCTATGGCGAGCGCTTCATCGCCGCAATTGGAAATGGCGGGCAGCGGCTGTTTGTTTTCCCGCGCTTTGACTTCGTCCTTGCCATTGCCACCGGCAATTACGATTCTCCCGACCAGTGGAGAGCCCCTGCCGCATTGTTGTACGAGGTGTTTCTGCCCAGCCTGACGGCCACCTGAAAAACCGGCTCGGCCTGAGCGGGCGGGAGACGGCGCCGTTCAGGAGAACGGCTCGGTCGGTCCCGCCGCCGGATTGGTGAACCAGCGCGGGCCTTCGGCAGTCATGGTGATATGGTCCTCCAGCCGGATCCCGAATTTTTCGGGAAAGACGATCATCGGTTCGTTGGAAAAGCACATGCCGGCGGCAAGAGGCGTATCGTTGCCGCGAACGATATAGGGCTCTTCATGGATCTCCAGCCCGAGGCCATGACCGGCACGATGCGGCAGTCCCGGCAGGCGGTAATCGGGGCCGAGGGAGTGCCGGGCAAGCACCTTGCGGGCGGCATCGTCGAGGATTGAGCAGGCCACGCCGATCCGGGCTGCGTCGAAAACGGCCTGCTGCGCCTCGCGTTCGATCCACCAGGCGCGCTCGAAGGCGCTGTCGCCGCCCTCCAGCATATAAGTCCTGGTGATATCGGAATGATAACCGTCGATCCGGCAGCCGGTATCGACCAGAATGACGTCGCCCTGGCCAAGGACCTGATCGCCGTCGGCGCCATGCGGGAGCGAGGTCGCCGCGCCGAAGGAGACGATTGCGAATGTCGACCCGTCGTCGGCGCCGGCCTGGCGATGCCGGCGATCGATGAAATCGACCACCTCGGATGCCCTCACGCCCGGCTTCATCAGCGCATGCACCTGCCTGTGGACATCGAGCGTCAGGTTCATCGCATATTGGATGAGCGCGATCTCCGCATCCGATTTAATACGACGCAGGCCGCGGATCAGCCGCCCGCCATTAGAAAGCCTTTCGGCGCCCATCGCCGCTGCCAATGCGTGATAGAAGAAAAGCGGCAGACCGTCGTCGAGCGCAAGCCGCCCGCCCCGGCCGACAAGCCGGGAGATGAGGGCAGCACTGCTCTCTTCCTCTTCCCAGACCAGGATTTCGCCGGGCAGATGCGGCAGGGTTTCGACGCGGCTGCGTTCGAATCCCGGAACGATGTAGGAGACTGCCGTGGGAGTCACCAGCGCGCCGAGGAATCTTTCGCTCGGATGCCAGACGAGACCAGTGAAATAGCGCAGGCTCTCGGTCGGCCCGAGAAGCACGCCGGCGAGCCCTTCGGCTTCGATCCCTTGCCGGAGTTTCGACAGACGGACCTGCCGTTCTTCCTCGGTGATGCGGGGTACAGGGTGCTGCCACGACATGTCGTTTTCCTGTTTTTTCTCAGCTTGATTCAGCGGTTTTGCGATATGTCGATCGCCACCGGCCGGTCGAGGTCGCGGGCGAGATAGTCCTGAATCTGACGGACGATCTGCGCGGCGTGCGCAATTGCCAGCCGGTCGGCGCGCTCGGCGTCGCCGGCCTCGATGGCGGCGATGATTTCCTCATGTTCATCGACATATTGGCGCGGCAGCCGGTCGTCGAAGGTCGCATAGTAGAGGCGAAGGATGCGCCGGCCTTCGTCGAGCAGCTTGGCGAAGAAGGTCGTGTAATAGGAATTGCCGGCAAGCTCGGCAATCGCCACGTGGAATTCGCGGTTCGCCTCGATCATCGCATAGGGGTCGCGCGCGGCAACGGCGTCGGCGAAGTCTTTCTGGTGTCGGCGGATGGTCCTCATGATGTCACCATTTCGCCGCTCTGCCGCCCCGCGCGTCGTGACGCGGTACATCAGCGTCAGCGCTTCGAAATAGGTGGGCAGGCCTGCGAAATCGATCGGCGCAACGATCGTGTTCCGGTTCGGCAGCGTCGTGACTAGCCCGTCGGCGGCAAGCCGCAACAGCGCCTCGCGAATGGGTGTCCTCGACATCCCGAAGCGCTCGGACAGCCGGACCTCGTCGAGCGGGCTGCCGGGTTCCAGCGCCATCGACAGGATTTCCCGACGCAGCGTCACATAGACGCTCTGCGTGCCCGAGCCGCGCACCCGTATATGTTCCGCGTCATTCTGCATTCCGTCCGTCCTCTTTCATGAAAGCCTTGTATTGCGTTTCTGCCGTTTCCCGCAACGGCGTCCATGGGTTCCCGAATTATTCGAGATCAGGACGATTGAGTCTTGTCGACAGTTTGTATATAACGAAATCAATCTTAACGGAGTTTCGATCGATGACAACAGGATGGAAGGGCGTATTTCCCGCCGTAACGACGCAATTCAACGAAGATCTTTCCGTGGATCTGTCCGCGACCCAGCGTGTCCAGGACGCACTCGTCAACGACGGCGTCAACGGGCTGATCGTCATGGGCACGTGCGGCGAAAACAATTCGCTCGATCCCGATGAGAAACGCACGATCCTCAAAGCCGCCGTCGAGGTCGTCAACGGCCGTGTTCCCGTTGTGACAGGCGTGTCCGAATTCGACACGCGCCGTGCCGTCGCCTATGCCCGCGATGCCGAAAAGCTTGGCGCCGACGGGCTGATGCTGCTGCCGGCCATGGTCTATGTGCCGAAGCCGCAAGAACTGATCGCGCATTTCCGCACCGTCGCCGAAGCGACCTCGCTGCCGATCATGCTCTACAACAACCCGCCGGCCTACCGCGTCAATATCGGCGCTGATGTGCTGAAGGTGCTTGCCGACGTGCCGAATATCAAGGCGGTCAAGGAAAGCGCGCCGGATCCGCGCCGCTTCACCGATCTCATCAATGAATTCGGCGATCGCTTCGACATTTTTGCCGGCCTCGATGACGTCGCGCTCGAAGGCCTGATGCTCGGCGCCAAGGGCTGGGTCTCCGGGCTGACCAGCGCCTTCCCCGAGGAATCCGTGCAACTCGTTGCGGCCGCCGATCGCGGCGATTGGGAAGAGGCCCGCAGGATCTATCGCTGGTTCATGCCGCTTCTGCATCTCGATGCCGAACATGACCTCGTTCAGTCGATCAAGCTCGCCGAGCAGATCATGGGCCGCGGCTCCGAACGCGTCCGCCTCCCGCGCCTGCCGCTTTCGGGCGCCCGCCGCGCCGAAGTCACCGCGATGGTCGAAAAAGCCGCCGCGACGCGCCCCTCCAAGACCCGTCAGGCGGCCTGAGACAAAGAGGCCGGCAAGCGCTCATAGCTGCGCCGGCCTTTCCATACCTCGCGCTAGGCGCCCGAAGCGCCGGCGGAACGGCTTAGGCTGTTGCGGCTGATCAGTGACGGTATCTGGAAAACATGTTCGGCACTGGTGCGGCCTTCTATCCTGGAAATCAGGGTTCGGGTAGCGACCTGGCCGAGTTCCCTGCCCGACTGATCGATGCTGGCGAGATTGACGAGGCCAAGGGCCGCGGTCGACGAATTGTCGTATCCGATGACGGCGAGGTCTTCGGGCACGCGCACGCCCATCTCCATGGCCAGGCTTAGAAGAGTGATCGCGTCGAGATCGCTCCAGCAGAACACCGCGCGCGGCCTGTCTTTCCTTGACAGGAACTTTCGCATCGCCTCTTCCCGCTTGGGCGAGGCGATCGGGATTTTTCCGATCGGCGCGGAGGAGCCGAACCCGCCGCGCTGCATCGCCCGGCGGAACCCGATCTCACGCTGGCGGACGACTGAAACTGCGTGCCCCTCGCGCTCGCCGAGGCTCAGCATTTCGATATCGCAATAGCCTTCAGCGAGAAGCGCTTCGACCGCGATCTCCGCCCCGCGCTGATCGTCGGCATTAACGGTGTCGAAGGCCGTTGCGGCGGCATCATGGTAACCGACCGCGACAATCGGGATCTCTACCGCGAATTTTGCGATGATCTCAGAGGGCAGGCGTGGCGCAACGAGGATAAGGCCGTCCATCTTGTAGTCGATCATCGACTCGATCAAAGACGTCTCCAGCTGCACGCGCGCATCGCTGACGCCGATCATCGCCTGATAATGCGAAGGCGCCAGCACAGCGTTGACGCCGGCAATCACCTCGGGAAGGAAGGGATTACGGATGTCGATCAGAAGCACACCGATGGTGAAACTCCGGCCGCGCAACCCGCGCGCAGCCCGCGAAGGGCGATATCCGAGCGCTTCGATGGCATCGGTCACCTTTGCCCGCAACCCTTCGCTGACGCCGTAGGCGTTTCGCATCACCTTGGAAACCGCGGCGACCGATACGCCTGCATGGGTTGCCACTGTCCGGATCGTCACGCGATCATTTCGTTGCAGTTTTTGTTTGTCTTCGATCGACATGAAATCTCTGGGCTTACTCGCGGGCCGTCAACAATTGCCCGCAGAACCACCATGGCAGACTGGCGACGAAATTTCTATTGCACATCCCAAAAAAATGTAGAACGTTATATGGAGAACGTTCTACATTTTGTCGGGAGGACTTGATGAACTTTCAGCCGGCAGCCATCAGCGGCAATCTCGTCTCGCGTGCCTGGTCCGGGGATATGGTCGCGCCACTCTCGGATGGCGGCCAGGGAACGGCCGCAAGCTTCATCGCTAAAAGCTTCGAGCATGATGGCGCGGGACATCCGGTCGAACTCTTCATCTCCGCTCTTGGCCTCTACCGCTGCTTCATCAACGGCGCCCGCGTTGGCGAGGATCTGCTGACTCCAGGCTGGACGAACTACGACGATCGCATTGCCTATCAGCGATACGACGTCTCGAACTTGCTGAAGCCCGGCCTGAACCGTATCGAGATCTGGATTGCCGACGGATGGTACCGGTCGCCTCTGATGTGGGGCGCCAAGGCTATTCCCAATTGCTGGGGCGACAGGATCGGCGCCATCGCCGATTTGGTCGGTCCCAGCGGTATCATTCTTTCTACCGATACGACCTGGCGCAGCGGCCTCCTGCCGATCCTGAAGTCGGGGATCTATTTCGGCGAGATCTACGATGCCCGTCAGGAAAATCTTGTCGAGACCCATGGCACGGAGAGATTGCCATTCGACAGAACGCTGCTCGTCGCGCATGAAACCCCGGCGGTGCGGGAATTGCAGCCGCTCGCCCCAGTCGAAAGCTGGACCGATGATGACGGCAGGACTGTCTATGATTTCGGCCAGAATGCCGGCGGCTATGTCAGATACACGGTGCGCGGGGCTGCCGGCGCCGAAGTGCGGGTGGAGCATTCGGAAGTCCTCGGCCCCGACCGACATTTCGACAATCGCAATTATCGCACGGCCGTGGCGCAGACCGTCTATACGCTGCGCGGAGACGGCGACGAGAGCTATTCGCCGCATTTCACTTTCCAGGGCTTCCGCTATGCCAGGGTGACCATCACCGGCGATGCCAAGATCCTGGCGATCGCCTCCATCCCGATCTCGTCGGTACCGGAGCCTGCCGGCGGCTTCACCACAGGCAATGCGCTCGTCAATCGCCTCGTTCAGAATACCATCTGGTCGCAGCGCGCCAATTTCGTCGAAGTACCCACAGACTGCCCGCAGCGCGACGAACGCCTGGGCTGGTCAGGCGACGCCCAGGTATTTGCCGCAACAGCATGCTGGCTGAGTGATAGCCAGTCCTTCCTCCGGAAATATCTGCGCGACGTGATGGCCGACCAGCGCGAGGACGGCGCCGTCTCGCATTTTTCGCCGGACCCGACGCGCCTGCATCCTGCCGACTTCCCAGGTTATGCCGGCTCGACCGGCTGGGGTGATGCGATCGTCGTCATCCCCTGGGTTCTCTACACCCATTATGGCGATCGGGCCGTTCTTTCGGAGTGCCTGGATTCCATGGTGCGCTGGGTCGATTTCGTCTGGTCGATCTCAGATGGTCCGCTGGTGCGCCCGCCGTCGCGCTGGGGCGACCGTGGCTTCACCTTCGGCGACTGGCTGCAGCCGGTCGGCGACAATAGGAAGCCGCGACCGACGATTGCCGACGACTGCGCAGCCACCCTCTACCATTTCATCTCGACCGACCGTCTGGCAAAGATCGCAGCCGTTCTTGGCGAGCGGGCGCTCGAAGATGAGATGAAACGCCGCGCCGGAGAGATCCGGCTGGCATTTGCGAACGAGTTCATCACGCCATCGGGACGCCTTGCCCACAACGACCAGACCTCCTATGCGCTGGCTTTCCTCCATGACCTGATACCGGCGGAGCATCATGACGCTGCGAGACAGCATTTCAGGCAGGTGATCATCGATGCCGACTACAAGATCGGCACCGGCTTCATTGGGACGCCGGCCCTCTTGCCGGCCCTGACGAAGCTCGGAATGGACGATCTCGCCGAAAAAGTCTTCCTGCAGGAGGATGTGCCGGGCTGGCTCTATCAGGTCTCGAAGGGGGCGACGACGATCTGGGAGCGCTGGGATTCCATGGCGCCCGACGGCACCATCTACGAACCCGAGATGAACAGCTACAACCACTATGCCTATGGCGCCGTCTGCCAATGGCTGTTCGAATCCGTCGCCGGAATTTCGCCGAGCCCGGAGGCGCCGGGCTTTGCCGAGGTGATCGTCGATCCCGCGCCGATTCCGTCCCTCTCGCCGGTTTCAGCCCATCATGACGTGAACCAGGGACGCATCGAAGCCGGCTGGCAGTGCGACGGCAACCAGATCACCTATGTGCTGACGCTTCCGGAAGGCTGCATCGGCCGCTTCCGGCCCGGAAACCGGCACCGGAACCCGTCGCTCAACGGAGAGCCTGTCATCGGGGAAGCCATCATCCCCCCGGGAACGCACGAGCTGGTCTTTTCCCTATCCAATTCTTGAGGAGCATACACGTCACACCGTTCAGAGGAGGAACGTCATGACACATCGGATAAAGCTCATTCTTGCCGGCACGTCCGCGCTTTTGGCACTGGTCGCGGCCGGCCCGTCGCATGCGGAAGTCACGCTGTCGTTCCTGATCGACAACAATCCCGACACGGTCGCGGCTGCCGAGGCACTGGTTGCCGCTTATCAGGCCAAGGCGCCCGACGTGACGATCGAAATCGAGCAGCGGCCCGGCGGCGGCGAGGGCGACAACATCATCAAGACGCGACTGGCGACCGGGGAAATGTCCGATGTATTCCTTTATAATTCCGGTTCGCTGCTGCAGGCGCTGAAACCCACCCAGACGCTCGTCGATCTGAGTGGTCTCTCGTCGCAGGCGAAGGTGGACGACGGTTTCAAGTCAGTCGTCCGCGCCGATGGCAAGCTCTACGGCGTTCCCTTCGGCACGGCGATGGCGGGCGGGATCCTCTATAACAGGAAAATCTATCAGGACCTCGGCCTCTCCGTACCGAAGACATGGGCGGAGTTCATGGCGAACAATGCGAAGGTCAAGACATCAGGCAAGGTCGCCGTGGCGCAGACCTATCGCGATACCTGGACCTCGCAGCTGTTCGTTCTGGCCGACTATTACAACCTGCATGCCGCCGTGCCGAATTTCGCCGCCGACTATACCGCCAACAAGGCGAAATATGGAGAGACGCCTGCGGCGATGAAGGGCTTCGAGCGGTTGAAGGATGTTCACGACGCGGGCCTGATGAACGAAGATTTCGGCGCGGCAAGCTACGATGACGGCCTGAGAATGGTGGCGACCGGCGAGGCAGCGCATTATCCGATGCTGAGCTTTGCCGTCGGCGCGCTCAAGCAGAATTATCCCGAGAACCTCGCCGACGTCGGCTTCTTCGCGCAGCCGTCCGACGATGCCGGGACCAACGGCCTGACGGTCTGGATGCCGCCGGCGCTTTATATTCCCGCGACCAGCCAGCACGCTGAGGAAGCGCGGAAATTCGTGGATTTCGCCGGGAGCGTCGAGGCTTGCAAGCTCATGGTGGAAACCAACGCCGTTCAGGGGCCGTCGCTGATCGATGGCTGCGACCTGCCGGCCGACATACCACCTGCAATAAAGGACATGCTTCCCTATTTCGAAGCCAAGGACAAGACGACACCGGCACTGGAATTCGTTTCGCCGATCAAGGGGCCGTCGCTCGAGCAGATCACCGTCGAGGTCGGCTCGGGTATTCGCCAGCCGGCCGATGCGGCGAAACTCTATGATGACGATGTGCGCAAGCAGGCCAAGCAACTCGGGCTGCCCAACTGGTAGCGGTCTTTCGGGTCAATCGACCTCGCTCCTGATGGAGCGAGGCCCCACCCGATCGAAGAGGTAGACATGATCGAGACACGCCCCCGCTCGCGCAAATCGCCCTACCCGCTGTGGTTTTTCATTCCGGCCGCCATCATCTATGGCGTGCTGTTTCTTGTGCCCACGGTCTCATCTCTCTGGTTCAGCCTGACGCGCTGGGATCTTTCGACGGCCGAATTCATCGGGCTCGAGAATTTCCAGCAATTCTTTTCAGAACCGTTCCTGATCAAGGGGCTCGTCAACACGCTGATCTACGCCGTGACGACATCCGGCCTGAAGACAGTCTGCGGGCTGCTGCTGGCCGTGCTGCTCACCAGCAATATTTTTGCCCGCGGTTTTCTGCGAACGCTGGTCTTCTTCCCCGTGCTGGTCTCGACGATCGGCATCGGCATCACCTTCGCTGTCATGATGCATCCGACCAAGGGCATCATCAATGTCACGCTGGAGGCGCTCGGCATTCCCGGGCCTGGATGGCTGACCAATCCGGCGCTCGCACTGTTTTCGGTGGCCCTGGTCGACGTCTGGAAAGGTGTGGGTCTTGCCACGCTGATCTTCATCGCCGGTCTCGCTGCGATCAGCCCCGATTATTATGAGGCGGCGAGGATCGACGGCGCCACCCGGCTCCAGCAGTTTTTCCGGATCACCCTGCCGCTCGTGCGTCCCGCCACCGTCATCGTGGTGACCTTGTCGCTGATCGGCGGGCTTCGTTCCTTCGACCTGATATGGGCCATGACCCGGGGCGGACCTGGTTTTTCCTCCGATGTGATCGCTTCGGTCATCTACAAGCAGTACCAGGCGGGTTTCTATGGTTTGTCGACGGCCGGAAACGTCATCCTGTTTGCGCTGATCGCGGTGATCATCCTGCCATTCACCCTATGGTTCAACCGACGCGAGGTCGAGGCATGAGAAGCGTCCGCCCTTATGTGACGGGGGCGATAGCTCTTGCCGTCGCGACCGTCATCTTCGTCATGCCTTTTGCTTTCGTCGCGCTCCAGGCGGTCAAATCAAAGTCCGAAGCGTCCCGTCTCGACTTCGAATTGCCGGAGCACTGGCTGTTCTGGGATAATCTCGTCTCCGTCTTCAAGGCGCGCGACTACCAGCTCGTGCTCGCCTATTTCAACTCCACCCTGATCACGGTCGCCTCGGTTACGATCCTGATCCTGCTGTCGGCGATGGTCGGATATGTCATGCAGCGCCGCAAGACCGCCTGGAACAGGGTGGCCTTCATTGCGCTTTTCATGGGCCTGATGATGCCGCCGGCCGTCGTGCCCACCATCGGCCTCTTGCAGGAGATCGGCCTCTTCAAGACCATGACGGGCATGATCCTGATCCAGGTCGCCTATAATCTCTCCTTTTCGATATTGCTCTACCGCTCGTTCATCTCGACCATACCGCGCGATCTCGATGAAGCGGCGCTGATCGACGGCGCCAAGCCCCGGCAGATCTTCTTCAGGGTGGTCCTGCCGCTTCTGAAGCCGGTGACCGTGACGAACGTCGTCGTACAGTCGATCGCGATCTTCAACGACTTCACCAATCCGCTCTACTACCTCCCCGGCAAGGAGAATGTGACGGTGCAGCTGACGCTCTATAATTTCCAGAGCATGTATACGAGCCAGTACAATCTGCTCTTCATGAACATCCTCCTCGTGACGATCCCGCCGCTGATCGTCTTCATCTTCTTCAACCGCCAGATCGTCGCAGGCATGACGGCAGGCGGAGTCAAAGGCTAGCAGAATGGCTGAGCTCACTCTCAAACAAGTTCGCAAGAATTTTGGCGCCCTCGAGGTCATCAAGGGGATCGATCTGGACGTTGCTTCCGGCGAGTTCGTCGTCTTCGTCGGCCCGTCGGGCTGCGGAAAATCGACACTGCTGCGCATCATCGCCGGCCTGGAAGAAACGACGTCGGGCACGCTGACCATCGGCGGCAAGGATGTGACCTATGCCGAACCCTCCGAGCGCGGCATTGCCATGGTGTTCCAGAGTTACGCGCTCTACCCCCATATGACCGTTGCCGAGAATATCGGCTTCGGCCTTTCGCTCGCCCGCCGCCCGAAGGCGGAAATCGCCGCCAAGGTCGCGGCGACAGCTGAAACGCTGCAGCTCACCCACCTGCTGGAGAGAAAGCCGAAAGCGCTCTCCGGCGGCCAGAGGCAGCGCGTTGCCATCGGCCGCGCGATCGTCCGCGACCCCAAGGTCTTCCTGTTCGATGAGCCGCTCTCCAATCTCGACGCCTCGCTCAGAGCCCAGATGCGCCTTGAGATATCAGACCTGCACGCCCGACTGAAATCGACGATGATCTACGTCACCCACGATCAGGTCGAAGCCATGACGATGGCAGACAAGATCGTCGTCCTGAACGGTGGGACGGTCGAACAAATTGGCAGCCCGATGGAACTCTATCGCAATCCGGCGACACCTTTCGTCGCCGGCTTCATCGGCAGCCCGAAGATGAATCTCTATGGCGGCGAGACGGCACGGCGATTGAACTGCACAACCTACGGCATCCGCCCGGAGCATATCAGGCTTTCGGACGGCGCCGGGCAGTGGCAAGGCAGGATCCGGCATGTGGAGCGGTTGGGCGCCGACGCGATCCTCTATCTCGACGTCCCCGAACTCGGCGAGATGATCGTCCGCGCCGAAGGCGAGACGCCGTTTGCACCCGGCATGATGGTCTGGGCAAATCCGGTCGAGGGAGCGGAACATCGCTTCTGAGGCTAGCGCCATCGCCTCCTGCGACTTCGCCGGAATACGACGTTTTTCCTCACCGCTGTCGACCAATCTTGAAAATCTGCAATCATTGATTAATATGCAATCATTGATGAATGGAGATAGAGATGGCAAGCATGACGATCCGCAATCTCGATGACGGCCTGAAGCAACGGCTGCGCATGAGGGCTGCAACGCATGGCCGCTCCATGGAGGATGAAGCGCGAGATATCCTGCGTGCAGCCCTTGCGACCAGCGAACCGCCGACGCGCAATCTTGCGGACGCTATTCGAGCGCGTCTGCTCTCGGTGGGCGGCGTTGAACTTGATATCCCACCGCGTGAGCCAATCCGCGAGCCACCGGACTTCGCGGCGTGATCGTTCTCGATACCAACGTCATTTCGGAGCTGCTGACGCCTGCTCCGAATATGGCCGTGGTCAATTCGCTCGCTACGCAGCATCCTCCGTCTATTTTCACGACTGCGGTCACCGAGGCAGAAATCCTTTATGGACTGCGCCTCCTTCCCGAGGGACGCCGCCGGCGTGATCTCGAGGCGGCAATCTCCCCGATTTTCAGCGAGGATATTGGCGGGCGCGTTTTGCCGTTTGATCGCGACGCGTCGAATGTCTATGCGACGATCGCCAGTAACCGCCGCAGAGCGGGCCGGCCAATCAGCCAGTTCGATGCCCAGATCGCCGCCATCGCGATTTCGCGCGGGGCTTCGCTTGCGACACGCAATGTCTCTGATTTCACAGGAATCGACCTCGAAATTATCAATCCATGGAAAGATAGATAGAAGCTCGGGCCGCCAGCGCTTAGCGACACCTGAGCGGAATTGCGTCGGAACGACCAATAGCTCTGACCCGTGAACCATCACGCGATGGAATCGCTGTCGCCTGATCGATTCAGCATATTCATTGGACGTGTCGGCCCTCGCATAGGATTCTTGGGGCATGACCCAAGCGACCCGTTCGACATTGCTTTTTCATATAGATCCGGCGCGAAACATGGCGCGCTTCTATCTCCTGGCAATCGAACCAACCCTGTTCGGCGGCAGCTCGCTCACGCGTTGCTGGGGACGGGTGGGAACGAAGGGACAGGTGAAGATCCATCTGTTCGAGACGGCAAGCGAAGCCAGCCAAGCATCTGCCAGGCTGCTGCACGCCAAGCTCAAACGCGGATACAGGCGCAACGAGGAAATTGAAGCCGGTTAGAACCGGTCGGGACGCAGGGGCGGCAGTGCATCGCCGGCCAACGATAGAAGCGGCTCGTAATCGGCTTCGGAAAGCACCGCAAAATCGACGAGACCCAGCGTGGCGCGCGTGGTCACCAGCGATGGTTCCCTGATGGCGGCATCAAGTGCGCGTCGTAGGAGAAACACCCTTTCATCCGATGTGTTACCGGAGGTGATGAATGGCAGGCCTGGGCCTTTGGGCGTTTCGGCGATGATGCGAACCCCTTCGATATGGCTGGCATCGAAGCGACGAATATTGGCGTAGGTGACGCAATCGATCGCCGCACTGTCCGCCCTGCCTTCAGCAACGGCGGCGATGCTGCCGCCGTGACTGCCGGTTTCGATAATCCGGCCGAAGAAGCGGCCGTTGCGGGCAAACGGCGCGACGGCTGCGCGAAAGAGATTGCTGCCGGAATTGCTGTCGGGGCTGTTGATCGCAGCCGTCGTGCCGCGTAAATCCTCCAGCGACCGAAGGGGGGAATCCTTGCGGGCGATAATGAAGCTGCACATCGACGGGCCGTCGCAGCCGGGATGGTCAAAAACCGGTGTCGCCACCAGGCGGACCTTGCTGCGCAGGTTCTTCACATAGGGATAGCCGCATGTCTGCGAGAGAAGAAGATCGGGCCGCAGCCAGGCTTCATCATACGGAATGCTCTGATCGAGCGTCTCGGGCAAGTCCTCGAGACCGGCCTGCACGAGGGTGCGGCGGAGAAACAACCAGAGTTCTGCCGTCGCATCCGCGAGCGGCTGGGATGTGACGTACATGGCGATGCTGACGAGATGCATTCCGGTCTTTTCCTGCGGCGAAAGCGCAAGCATCGACCAAGTCAGGCGATGCCGCCCAGGCACACATATTTGAGTTCGGTATATTCGTCCAACCCGTGCCTGGATCCTTCGCGGCCGAGGCCCGACATCTTCATGCCGCCGAACGGCGCCTCGGCGGTGGAGACGAGACCGGTATTGACGCCGACCATTCCATATTCGAGCGCCTCGGCGACGCGGAATACCCGCGACAGATCACGAGCGTAAAAATACGAGGCCAGCCCGAATTCGGTGTCGTTTGCCTGCTCGATCACATCCTGCTCATCGCGGAAACGAAAGAGCGGCGCGAGAGGCCCGAAGGTTTCCTCGCGAGCGACCTGCATGCTCCCATCGACATCGCGCAGAATGGTCGGTTCGAAGAACAGGCCGCCGAGCGCGTGGCGTTTGCCGCCCGAAACGAGGCTGGCACCCTTCGACACGGCATCGCGGATATGGGTCTCGATCTTGGCGACGGCATTCTCGTCGATGAGCGGGCCGAGCACGACGTCGCGCTCCAGGCCGTTGCCGACCTTCAATGCCGCAACGGCCGTCGCGAGCTTGGCGGCAAAGGCTTCGTAGACGCCGTCCTGGACATAGAGCCGGTTTGCGCAGACGCAGGTCTGGCCGTTGTTGCGGAACTTGGCAATGATCGCGCCTTCGACCGCAGCGTCGAGATCCGCATCGTCGAACACGATGAAGGGTGCATTGCCGCCAAGCTCGAGACCGAGCTTTTTGATCGTCGGCGCGCACTGCCGGTAAAGCAGCTCGCCGGTGCGGCTGGAGCCGGTAAACGTCAGGACCCTGATGTCGCGGCTTGCGGTCAATACCCCACCGATTGCCGCTGTGTCACCGGTCACGATGCTGAGGAGGCCCGGCGGCAGGCCGGCGCGCTCCGCGAGAACGGCAAGCGCAATGGCTGAGAACGGCGTCTGCGGCGCGGGCTTGAGAACGACGGCACAGCCGGCGGCAAGCGCCGGTCCGACCTTGCGCGTCATCAACGCATTCGGAAAATTCCACGGCGTGATGGCCGCCACCACTCCTGCGGGCTGCCGCAGGACGAGGATACGCTTGTCCGGCTGATGTCCCGGGATGATATCGCCATTGATGCGCCTCGCCTCTTCGGCGAACCATTAGATGAAACTGGCACCATAGGTGATCTCCCCCTTGGCCTCGCCCAACGGTTTTCCCTGTTCCAGTGTCAGGATCATCGCCAGATCATCGCGGTTTTCGATCATCAGGCGGTGCCACGCCTTGAGAACGGATGCGCGCTCGCCGGCGGTCTTCTTCGCCCAAAGCTTCTGGGCAATGACGGCTGCTTTGATGGCATCCTCCGTCTCCGCGGCTCCGAGATCAGGAACCGCCCCAGCGCCTTGCCCGTCGCCGGGTTGCGGATCGTCAGCGCCTGCCGGCCTTCCGCTTCGATCCAGCAATCGGCGACCGGGCATGCCTGACGGAACAGCGAGGGATCAACGAGCTTCATGTGCCAACTTTCAGCAGAACACGTGCGCCGCACCGGGATCGAACTCCAGATGCACGGTATCTCCGCGGCTGAGCCCGGTGATCGCCTCGTGACCGAACGGCAGGCGAACCGCGAGCGCCTCGCCCGCCGCCGTCTCGGTCGCGACATGGATATTGTTGCCGAGGAAGGTGATGTCGCTGACCGTCGCGGCAAGACCCGTTCCCGCCGGAGCGCGCGACAGCCGAATGCGCTCCGGCCGCAGCATCAGGGCTGCCCTTGTGCCCGAGGCGCCTTTTCCGTGCACCGGGATGCGGTTGAAGACAGCCCCGCCACCCAGTGAAATGCTGGCCTGCCCATCGGACGACGACAGCAGGTCGCAGGAAATGAAATCGCTGTCGCCGATGAATTCGGCAACGAAACGCGTCTTGGGATTGGCATAGAGTTCGGGGCCGGTTCCGATCTGGTCGATGATGCCCTTCGAAAAGACGGCGATGCGGTCGGAGAGCCGCAAGGCTTCCTCCTGGTCGTGCGTGACGTAGAGGATCGTCACTTCGGTCTGTTGGTGGATGCGGCGGATCTCGTGCTGGATTTCCTCGCGCAGCTTCTTGTCGAGCGCCGACAGCGGCTCGTCCATCAGAAGCACCGGCGGATCATAGGCAAGGGCCCTGGCGAGCGCGACGCGCTGCTGCTGACCGCCGGACATCTGTGCCGGTTTGCGATCCTCGAAGCCTTCGAGCCGGACGAGGCGCAACATCTCCTTCACTTTGCTGTCGATCTCGGCCTTGGACTTGCGCCTGACCTTCAGCGGAAATGCGATGTTTTCGCCCACCGTCAGATGCGGAAACAGGGTGTAGCGCTGGAACACCATGCCGATGTTGCGCTTGTGCGACGGCGTGGCGAGCAGGGTCTTGCCCTCCAGCGCAATGTCGCCCTTCGTCGGGTTGTCAAATCCCGCCAGGATGTAGAGCGTCGTGCTCTTGCCGGATCCGGACGGTCCGAGAAAGGTAAGGAACTCACCGCGCCTGACGTCGAGAGTGACATCGTGCACAGCAACGACGGGGCCGTATTCCTTGCGTATGCCGCGGATCTGAAGGAATGGTTCGTTCATTGTTTCAGTACCTTACGCACGACGGCAACAAGAGCCATCAAGATGATCGTCAAAAGGATAAGAAGGGTTGACGCTGCAGCGACGACAGGCGTCAGATCTTGCCGGAGCGTCGCCCATACCTTCACGGGCAGTGTCTGCAGGGTCGGGCTGGACATGAAGATCGCCACCACCACCTCGTCCCAGGATGTGAGGAACGAGAAGACGGCTGCCGAAAACAGCCCGTGGCTGATCGCGGGAAGCGTGACCCTGATCTTTGCCTCCAGCGGCGAGGCGCCGCAGAGCACCGCCGCATCCTCGATCGACTTGTCGAAACCCTCCAGCGCGCTCGATATGGACAGGATCGAGAAAGGCAGCGCGAGGACGAGATGCGAAATGACAAAACCCGTCAGCGTCCCACCAAGGCCGATCCTCAAGAAAAAGGCGTAGAGCGCGACCGCGAGAACCACGACCGGAAGGATCATCGGCGTGAGGAACAGCGCTTTCAGCGCATCGCGGAAGACGAACGAGCCGCGCACAAGCCCAAAAGACGTCACGAGCCCGAGCAGCACCGACAGGATGGTCACGATGACGGCGATCTTGAAGCTCGTCAGAGCCGATTCCAGCCAACGCGGGTCGGCGAAGAGCTCGCCATACCATTGAAGCGTCCAGCCTGGCGGCGGAAAGATCAGCCACTGCGAGGAACCGAAGGACAGCGCCGCGATGAAGAGGATCGGCAGCAGCAGGAAGGCGGCGGTCAGAAGCGTTATCGCGAGAAGCACGTATTTCCACCAGCCGAGACGGTCGAAATTGAGCAACATGTCAACGTCCTCCCGGGTTCTGGCTGCCGAAAAAACGCAGCTGCACGGCATAAAGCGACAGGGTCACGACGAGAAGAACCAGTGCCGCAGCACCGCCCATTCCCCAATTGACCAGCGACTGCACGAATTGCGCGATCAGCTCTGCGAGCATCATGTTGGCGGTGCCGCCGAGAAGCGACGGCGTGACGAAATAGCCGAGCGACATGACGAAGACCATGAGGGCGCCGGCCGCCATGCCGGGTGTTGCCAGCGGCAGGAGAACGCGCGTCAGACACTGCCACCGGTTGGCGCCGCAAAGAGCGGCCGCCTGCAGGATCGACGGGTCGATCTTCCTGATGACGCCGTAGAGCGGCAGGATGATGAAGGGCAGCATGATATAGGTCATGCCGATCGTCACCCCGGTCAGATTGTTGACGAGGGCCAGCGGTTTGTCGATCAGGCCCATTCCGATCAGCATCTTGTTGATGAGCCCCGTCCGTTGGAGAAGCACCATCCAGGCATAGGTGCGGGCAAGCAGGTTGGTCCACATCGACAGAAGCAGGATCGCAAAGATCACCGAGGTCAGCCGTCCGGGCATGATTGCCAGCGCCCAGGCAACGGGAAAACCGATCAGCAGCGAAATCACCGTGACGAGGCCCGAGACGATGAAGGTGTTGACGAAAATCTTCAGATAGGTCGCAGACCCGATCAGCTGCACATAGTTGGCAAGGCCGGGCACCGGCTCCAGCACGCTTCGCAACAGCAGTATCGCCACCGGCACGATGAAAAAGATGCCGACGAAGGCGAAAGCCGGAGCGACCGCGCCAAAACCTGTTGCCCTGCGCACCTTTGGCAAAGGCGCAATTATGCCGGAGGCATCGCTATACGTCGACATGACAGTCCTTCCCACCCGTCAATTTCCGCGGGGCGCGCGCCGAATACAACCGATTGGCACCGGCGCGCCGCGGGGGCACGGCGACCTTCGCCGTGCCCGTTCATCTCAAGTTTCAGCCTATTTCGCCTGCCAGGCGTACCACTTCTCGCCGATGGCATCGCGGTTCTCTGCCCAATAGTTCATATCGGCATTCACCTGGCTTGCCGTCTGCTGGTCCGGCAGGGTCTTGGCCGTCTCCGGGTCCATCAGCTTGGCCGAGTCGAGATTGATCGGCGCGTAGCCGGTGGCTTTTGCGAGGGCCGCCTGCGGTTCAGCCGAGGTCGCCAGCGCGATGAACTTCATCGCAGCCTCGGCGTTCGGCGAGCCCTTCGGCACGACGAGCGCATCGGCAGCGGTGATGTTCTGTTCCCAGGAAGTTTCAACCTTGATGCCGGTCGCTGCAAGCGCCGTCATGCGGCCATTCCAGACACTGCCGAAGGGAGCCTCGGCGGAAGCCAGAAGCTGCTGCGACTGCGCGCCGCCCGACCACCAGATGATGTCGGATTTGATCGTATCGAGCTTCTTGAAGGCACGATCGAGATCAAGCGGATAAAGCTTGTCGGCAGGCACGCCGTCGGCAAGCAGTGCCGCTTCAATCACGCCGGGAGCCGACCACTTGTAGAATGTGCGCTTTCCCGGAAACTTGGCCGTATCGAACAGATCGGCCCATGTCTTCGGGCAGGCGCTGACGGCATCGGCATTGCAACCGATCACGAAGGAATAATAGAAACTGCCGACCGAATAGTCGGTGACGAAGCGCGGATCGAGCTTGGATTTGTCGATGACCGAGAAATCGAGCTTCTCGAGCTGGCCGTTCTTGCCGGCCTGGGCGGCATAATCGCCTTCGACGTCGACAACATCCCAGCTGACCTGACCGGCTTCGACCATCGCCTTGAGCTTGCCGTAGTCGGTCGGCCCGTCCTGGACGACGGTGACGCCGGTCTTCTCGGTGAACGGACTTGCCCATGCAGCCTTCTGCGCGTCCTGGGTCGTTCCTCCCCAGCTCGAAAAGACGAGGTTTTCAGCCTGTGCCGGCGCGGACACAGCCACAAATGCGGCGACCGCCGCGAAAGCAAATGTTGTTTTCATGTTCCCTTATCCTTGTTCTGTTTGCCTACGGGTATGCCTTATGCCGTCAGTGCGCCTCGCTCCTGGGAGAAAAGTTGGCTGGCTTCATAATCTTGTTTTCCGCCACCTCGATCAGATCGCGGATCTTGGGCAGGAAAGCCTGCCATCGGGGGTCGGCCATGAGCCTCTGGCGCCTCGCCTCCCGGTCGTCCAGGCTCGTAAAGGCCCAGATGTGGACGATCTCGTTGATCGTTCCGATTTCCGAGAAGAAGTAGCCGACGAGCGTGCCGAGATGGCTCTTCTGGATCTCGATCCCTTCTTCCTCGACGACCTTGAGATATTGCGGGATGGCGCCATTCTTCAGCCGATAGGTCCGGATTTCGTAAAACATCGGCGCTATCTCATCACGAAGGGATCGGGGATCGGATCATCCGACGTCCTGAGCCAGATCGTCTTGGTGCGGGTATAGTCGAGGGCCGCGGCCATGCCGCCTTCCCTGCCATGGCCCGACAAGCCGAAACCGCCGAAGGGCGCAATCGGCGACACCGCGCGGTAGGTGTTGACCCAGACGATGCCGGCGCGAATGCCCTTCATCAGCCGGTGCGCCCGGGTCAGGTTGTGGGTAAAGAGGCCGGAGGCAAGGCCATAGCGGGTATTGTTGGCAAGCATCAGCGCCTCGGTCTCGGTCTCGAATGAGACAACGGACAGGACTGGCCCGAAGAATTCCTCGATCAGCGAGGGTGAATCGACATCGTCGCAGTCCAGGATCGTCGGCGGGAAATAAAAGCCTTCGCCATCGATCTTGCTGCCACCGGTGACAAGGCGGGCGCCACTTTCGATCGACCTGGCGACAAGCGCGCCGATATTGTCCTGTTGGCGCTTGGTGGCAAGCGGGCCGACTTCGGTCGCCATATCGAGCGGCGCGCCGATCCGGATCGCCTGCGCCTTCTCACGCAGCAAGGCGACGAATTTGTCCTTGACGCTGCGTTCGACGATCAGCCGCGATCCGGCAACGCAGCTTTGTCCCGTCGCGGCGAAGATGCCGGCGACCTGGGCGTTGGCGGCACTTTCGAGATCCGCGTCGGCAAACACGATGAACGGCGACTTGCCACCGAGTTCGAGCGAGGTGGAGGCGAGGTTTTCGGCCGAGTTGCGAACGACGTGCCGAGCGGTTTCGGGACCGCCGGTGAAGGCGACATGTGCGACCTTTGGATGGCGGCCGAGGGCCGCGCCGCAGGAGCCGCCGAAGCCCGTGATGATGTTGACGACGCCTGCGGGAAAGCCGGCCTGATGGACGAGACGCGCAAATTCGAGAAGCGGCGCTGGCCCGTCTTCCGAGGCCTTGACCACCATCGTGCAGCCGGCAGCGAGCGCCGGGCCGATCTTGACCGCCGACAGGAAGAGCTGGCTGTTCCACGGCACGACCATGGCGACGACGCCGATCGGCTCGCGGCGAAGCCAGACATCCATGTCAGGCTTGTCGATTGGCAGGTAGGAGCCTTCGATCTTGTCGGCGATGCCGGCATAGTAACGATAATATTCGGCGACATAGGCGATCTGCGCGGATGTTTCGCGGATGATCTTGCCGGTGTCCTGCGTCTCCAGCTCAGCCAGGATCTGCGCATTGGCGGCAACAAGATCGGCGAGCTTGTAAAGCAGCTTGCCGCGTTGCGTGGCTGTCATTTTCGACCAGGGGCCATCGTAGAGCGCCCTGTCGGCAGCGTTCACGGCTCGGTCGACATCAGCCTCGCGCGCTTCCGGCATATCAGCCCAGATGGCGCCAGTGGCCGGATCGATGCTGGGATAACGGGCCTCGCCGTCCGAGAATTCGCCGTCGATGTAATGCTGGAAACGCCGCATGGCCCTACTCCTGAAATGCTGGCATGACCTCGGCGATGAAGCGTTCGAGCGACGCCTTCTTGCGCTCGAATCTCATGCCGGTGTCGATCCAGAAGGAATACTCGTCGTAACCGAGTGCTTCATAGGTCTTGAGCCGGTCGATGACGGTCCGTGCGTCTCCAACGACGTTGTTGGTGCGCATGACCTGATCCGAAAGCATGGCGTTCGACCTGATCTGGTCGTCCGGAATCCGCTCGATCAGGCCTTGGGTAACCGGCTTCTCATTTTTGAACCAAGCGAAGAAATAGTTGTAGTAAACGCTGAGTTCGTGCGCGGCCTGGGCGACATCTTCTTCTGACGAGCCGACATAGGTGTGGCGCAGCAGCATGATCTTCGGCCGCTCGATCTCAGGATTCTTGGCGCAGGCATCGTTGAAGCGGTCCATCAGTGACTGAACCTCGTCATCGCCCTGCCAGAGCGGCGTGACTTGAACATTGCAGCCGTTGGCGACGGCGAATTCGTGCGAGTTGGGATCGCGCGCCGCGACCCAGATCGGCGGGTTCGGCTGCTGCAACGGCTTCGGGGCGGAGGTGGTCGCGGGGAACTTGAAGAATTCGCCGTCATGGGCGTAGTCACCGTTCCAGATTCCTTTGATTGCCGGGATGAGCTCGCGCATGCGCTGACCGGCGCCCCAGGCATCGAGACCCGGGAGCAGGCGCTCGTATTCGAAGGAATAGGCGCCGCGCGCAATGCCGATATCGAGCCTGCCGTCGCAGATGATGTCGGTCATAGCCGCTTCGCCGGCAAGCTTGATCGGATGCCAGAAGGGAGCGATCACCGTTCCCGTGCCGAGCCGTGCCTGCGATGTGCGGCGCGCGAGATCGGCGATGGTGACGAACGGGTTGGGTGCGATGGTGAAATCCATGCCATGGTGCTCACCCGTCCAGATCGCATGCATGCCACCCTTATCGGCAATCTCACAGAGCGCGACGAATTCCTCGTAAAGGCTCTTGTGGCTCTGGCTGGCATCGAGCCGTTCCATATGGACGAAGAGGGAGAACTTCATGCTTTTGCGCCCTTGGCTGGAATGGGATGAACTTTGCCGCCGGTCTCGTCACCGAAATAGACGCCGAAATTGCCGATCGAGCTTTCCATCGCGAAGCGATTGACGATGTCGGCGGTCGAGCTGGTCTTGAACTGCGCGCCAGATAGAGCATCGGGCTTCAGGAACCTGCCGCTCGCTGGCTCCCCATCGCCTGCGACAGCGTGGTAGACGATGTGCTGCTTGCCGTCGCTCTTGCCCTCGTAAACCGAATAGAGAAAGCCGATGCTGACCTTCAGCCCGGTTGATGTCTCCAGGTATTTTTCCAGCATCTCCGTCGGGTTGCCGTCATGGGCGTCAATGCTTGGGAGAAACAGAACGTCATCGCCGAGCAGCAGAACCTCTCCGCGCCGTTCGACGACGGCGGCAAGTTCCAGATTGCCTTCGCTCGCCGCGGAAACCGCCTTGCTGGCGAGCGTCGGCGTGAAATAGCCGCCACGGGCATAGCCGAGACCATTGCGGCCGCTATTGTCGAAGGATTCGATCCGTCCCATCAGGATGACGTGGTCGCCGGCCTCGATGACCTCTTCCATCGCGCATTCGAACCATGCCGCCACGTTCGAGAAGACCGGGCAGCCTGCTGATCCCTTCGACCACTCGACCGCCGCAAACCTGTCTTCGACCGGCCGCGCAAAGGTATTCGACACGTCCTTCTGCGTTTCCGACAGCACGTTGATCGCGAAATGCTGCGCGCCGGTCATGGTCGCGAAATTGCGCGACGTCTTGGCGAGGCAAACAAGGAGCAAGGGCGGATTGAGCGAGACTGACGTGAAGGAATTCGCCGTGAACCCGATCGGATTTCCATCCCTGTCGCAGGCGGTGACGACGGTCACGCCTGTGGGAAAAGCCCCGAATGCATCGCGCAATGCCCTTGGATCGGCAGTCTGGATTGTCATCGTTCATCCTCCCCGAACGACAGCCACTCAGCGAGTAGCGAATTTACGATTTCAGGCGCGGTGAGGTTCACCATATGACGATGACCCTCCACGATGCGGACCCTGCCTTTCGGCGCAAGCGCCGCCATTTGCGTCGCCATCAAGGGCGTCGAGTTCGGATCATCGGATCCCGTCAGGAACAGGGCTGGACCTTGAACGTCTTTCCAGCCGTCGGCATAGGTCTCGTCTCCCCCGGCGAAGGCGGCGTAAGCGACAGCATAACCCTCGGGATCGACGAGGTTGAGCCATTTCCGCGTCAGTTCGCGAGCGGCGTTGCTGCCCGGATCGTCGCCGAACCAGCGCGCCAGTGGACCTTCCTTATCCACGCCCGCTACAGGAATGGCCGCGGCCCGCGCCAGCACCGCAGCCTTTGCTTCCGGGTCGCGCCTAAAGACCCCGTTGAGGTAGGCGACACGCTTGATGCGTTGACCGAACGTCGCCGCCGCCCCTCCCGACACCAGCGCGCCCATGGAGTGCCCGGCGACATTCGTCGCTTCGATTTCCATCTCGTCGAGAAATCGGCCGAACCAGGCGACGAATTCCTCGAGGCGGCTGCCCACCGGCAGCTTTGCACTCTCGCCGTGGCCCGGCATGTCGACGGCGATGACGCGCTTTCCGCCGGAAAGCGATGCGATTTGCGGCGCCCAGGCTTCGAGCCGCATGCCGACGCCATGGATCAGAACCAGCGGCTCGCCGTCGCCGGCCTCGTGATAGGCCGTTCCGCCCGCCGTCTTCTTTCGAGGCAAGGAACCGGCGTCCTTCGCTGCAGCGGCGCCTGAGATCGATCCGGCTGTCAGCATGTCAACGCCCACCCTTTCAAACGCCCGCAGGATTGGCGACGTCCTGCCCCAGGTCCTTCAGATCCTGGTAGCGGTCGCCGATGCGGTGATGGGGACGCCCGCCCACCGACGCGCCCAGAGCCACGACGATCTCGTCTGCGGCGGGCGCGTCGGGGATCGACGTCTGGATGGTCAGGTAGTGCGAGCGGCGGCCTTCATCATTCTTGTCCATCAGCGGGATCATGATCGGCGCATTGGCAGGGCCGCGCGTGTTGCAGAAGGCGAGATAGGACTTTGCGCCCACGGCCTGGCGATAGAAATTGCCGAAGCGCAGGGTGTGGATGAGCGCCGATGCATGCTCGATCTCGCCATTCAGGCCGACGACAGCAGCCTTTCCATATCCCTCGACAGCCTCGCCGGAGCCGACCGCCTCGATGATCATCTTGGTGAGCAATTCGCCGAGAATAGGAGCGGCCGCATGGATTTCCGGCTTGAGGTCTTCGACGAAGCCGCGTCCCGCCCAGGGATTGTTCACGACCGCAAAGGCGGAGAACAGCTTCAGCGGCACCGCCGCAGCCTTGCCGCCCTCGATCAGCGTCGTTTCGATCTGCAGTCCCGTCTTGCGAATTTGAATGACCATCGAATACCTCATTTCTCATTTTGGTATTATGGTATGCCATAATATGACGCTGTCAAGTTCGTTTCTACGAAGCCGGGGATTTAAGCATCAATCCAGAAATAGCCTTTACAAAACAGTAATTTATAACTGCTGATGCGCTCATCAGCATCTATCGCTGCGGATCTTGCCCTGGCGAAAATCTCCAAGACGGCAGGCGAGCACTCATAGGCTCCCCGGAGAGAACTTCTTCATTCAGCTTGCGTTGTCAGCTGACACAGCCGCGAAGATCCCAGCTCATGCAATGCCACCTCACATATTATTTAATATGGCATACCATCACATTGAGCAAAGTTGGGTGTCAAGCCGGGAGTGCGCACTCCCCGGAATCGCGCGATCGATGTTTACTGGCTGCCGCCGATGGCTGCGGCGGGCGGTCGGCCTATTCGGCGGACGTCTTGGCGGATAGCACCGCTTCGGCAATCGCGCAGGCGGCGGCGACATGGTCCATCGCGGCCTGATAGGCCCCATCGCCATCACCGCGGCGGATGGCATCAACGATCTTCGACATCTGCGCCGGTCCTTCGATGCCTCGCCGCTCCGTCTTGATCGTCATCGAGCGCAGGTGGTTTATGCGCACGGTGAGGAGATTGACGACGCCCCAGGCGACATGCCTGTCGACCATCGTGAACAGCGTCTGATAGAAGGAAGTGGTGTTCGCGAGCACAGCCGTCATATCATTGTCGCGATAGCTGTTGCGGATTCCGGTCAGGGATTCTTCCAGCGCGGCGACGATCTCTGGACTGCTGCGCTCCGCGCATAGCCGCGCTGCCATACCCTCGAGCGCGCCGCGGATCTCATAGATCTGTTTGGCTTCGTCGATGTCGAGCTGGGCAACGATCGGCCCCTTGTTCGGCAGATTGGCGACGAGCCCTTCCGATTCCAGGTGCCTTAGAACCTCGCGCACGACGGTCCGGCTGACGCCGAGCTGGGCGCAGAGGTCGCGTTCGACAAGGCGGTCACCGGGACGGAAATAGCCGTTCACAATGGCTTCGCGGACCTTGTCAAGGGCCAATTCCCGCAATGTCTTTGCAGGACGCTCGACCCTGATTGTTGCGTCCTTCAGAGCACCGCTCATTCTGCACCTCAGAGTTGGACTGACTTCGCGCTCAAATTCCCGCACGGCAGCCGAATTCGAAAACCGTATTATGGCGTACCAGATACTGTAGCTGTCGGCGGCCGGCAATTCAACCGCACCATAGCGATCGGGGATTGTCAGCCTATGCTTCGGCACTCGGCCGTTTCGCGACGATCTCTTCGACCACGGCCTTCGCCTGCACCCGAATGTCGGGAACGGCCGTGATCTCCCAGAATTGGCCCGCGGTCAAGGCGCCGACCGAAAACAGCCGGGCGGGCGAGATCCGCGATGGCGCCGTCACCTCGGAAGCGGCATCCACCTGGATCCCGAGGCCGAGAGGATCAGGGGCGATCAGTTGAAACCGGCTCATTTCCTTCAAAAGCGGTGAATGGCTGATCCCGGCACGCTCCATTCCCGTGCAGTTGACGAGCCAATCCGCCCTGATCTCGGCGATGTCCCCTGTCCCTCTGATCCTGTATCCGGCAAGGAGCCTGTCCTCCTCGGCCCCGAGCGATTTCAGGAAGCCTGCATGGAAACGGACGGTTCCCTCCGAGACCAGTTTCTCGAACGTACCGAACACGTCGGGCGCGACCCGGTGACGATGGATGTTCCACCAGGGGAGTGCATGCCTGAGGAAGCGTGCCCGCTCCTTGCTGGAAAGACGCTGCCAGAGAGCCTGCGTGACGGGCCTCAGGCCGTCCATTACGCTTCGCCAGTCGTCGACCGCCCTGCTCTTTTCCCGTAGGCTCTTCAATATGCCGCTGATCGTACCCGGAAGCGCCTGGACATCGATCGGAAGCGGCGGCAGCGGCTTCCTGGCATGTCCGAGCGGCGCGAGCCCGCGGCGTGAAAGCACGTCGATCCTGCCATTGTGGCCGTGAGCGCGAAGTGCCAGAACCTGGTCAATCATCGTCAGCCCGGAGCCGAGGATACAGACGGCATCGGACGATGTGACGCGCCTCAGCCAAGAGAGCCGCCACGGGTTCTCGACGATCCGCGATCTCAGCGACAGCGGGACCCCAGCCGGGTTGACCGGGAGGTTGGCGTTGCCGACGCCAAGGCAGAGCACCACGTTCTTCCCGGCGATCTCGTCGCCATTGCCGAGGTGAAAGGCCAGCGTGCTGCTATAACGTTCGACACATCCCGTCGCCTTGGCCCTGATGAAATCGACCCGGCAGCGGCCGTCCCGCTTTCGAAGCAGCCGCGCAAGCGTATCCCTGACATAGAGACCGTAGTCGCTGCGCGATGCGAAATCGCCTGCCTGCATCAGGCGTCCATGGCGTTTCAGCCAGTCGACGAAGTCGTCGGGATGATGCGGCAACAGGCTCATGCGGCCCGCGGGCACGTTAAGGCGATGGAGATAGAGTTCCGTCCGATAGGCCGTCCCGCGGCCGAAGCCGGGATCGTCGCCAACGACGGCAATCTTCGCCGAGGCGGGAAGCTGCTCGATGAGATTGCAGGTCACGGCTATCGCCGAAAAACCGGAACCGACCACGATAACATCATATATCACCGCATTCTCCCTGAAGCTCCGTACGCCCTAGCTCTCGTCGCTCACGCGTCCTTGGGATCGCGCAAGTGGCAGAATCACGAAAACAAATGTCTTCATAGTCTATAAATATAGTTTGTTATTTCTCCCGCTAGCCCATTCTCAACCATTACCCTTTTGAGGGTGAGATTAAGGGGGCCGGGTGGCCCTCAAACAAAGGGGCTCAAGATGAATTTCAAAAATTTGGTTGCCGCCATCGCTATCGGCGTCGGCACTCTCGCAGCGGCTGTTGTCGCCGAAGCGGCGGACAAGAAAGTCGTCGTCGGCTATCAAACCGATGCCCTGCCGTCCTCAGTGGCAATCGCCAATGGCGAATTCGCCAAGTCGACGGGATACGACATCGACTTCCGCAGGTTCAATTCGGGCGCCGAGATCTTTGCGGCCATTGCCTCGGGCGATGTCCAGGTCGGCTATGTCGGCTCCAGCCCGTTTGCGGCCGCGGTATCACGCGGGCTTGAGGTCAAGGCCTTCTACCTCGCCTCCATCTCGGGCATCGACGAGGCTCTCGTCGTCCGCAACGGTTCCGGCATCGAAAGCGTGAATGACCTGAAGGGCAAGAAGCTTGCCGCCGCGCCTGTTTCCACGGACCACTATCAGCTCCTGGCGCTGATCAAATCGCTGGGCCTGACCGAAAAGGACGTTCAGGTCTTCGCAATCCCTCAGCCCGAGATCGTCGCAAGCTATAATCGCGGCGATATCGACGGCGGCTTCGTCTGGGATCCGGCGCTGACCGAACTCAAGAAGAACGGAAAGGTTCTCGTCACCTCGAAGGATGTGGCAGACAAGGGTGCGCCGACCTTCTCGGCCTGGGTGGCGACCTCGAAGTTTGCCGCCGACAACCCGCAATTTCTCAAGAGCTTCGCCGCGGTCATCAACAAATACTACACGTCCTTCGCCTCGGACAAGGCCGCCTGGGGTCCCGACAGCGACAACGCCAAGTCGCTCGCCAAGCTTCTCGGCGGAACGCCCGACCAGCAGGCATCGGCCCTGAAGAACCTCACGCTTCTGACGCCTGAGGTCCAGGCATCGGATGCCTGGCTCGGCGGCGGCGAAAAGGCAGGTGCCGGCAGGATCCTCAAGGACACGGCATCCTTCCTGAAGGAACAGGGCAAGGTTTCCGACGTGCTGGCCAACTACGGTGCCTTCGTCACCGCCGACGCGCTCACCGGCGTCAGCAACTGATCCTCCCCGACGTCGGCCCGGCTTGCCGCGCCGGCGTCAAACTTGCGAGCGGCCACATGCTTAAAGTCGATCACGCCAGCGTCTTCTTCTCAGCCCGCGACGGACGGACCGTCCACGCGCTCGATCGCGTCTCTTTCGATATTCCCGAACGAGGCTTCGTCGTCGCGCTGGGAGCGTCGGGATGCGGCAAATCAACCCTTCTCAATGCGATTGCCGGATTTCTTCCGCTTTCGGACGGCCGGATAACGCTCGATGGTCGCGCGGTCGAACGACCAGGCGCGGATCGTGGCGTCGTCTTTCAGAAGGACTCGCTGCTGCCCTGGAAATCCGTGGTCGACAATGTCGCGCTCGGTTTGAAATTCGCGGGCGTAAACCGGAAGGAGCGGCAAGCGCACGCGCTGGAGCTTCTCAGGCTCGTCGGACTCGACGAATTCGCCGGCGCCTTTCCCTACGAGCTGTCGGGCGGCATGCGGCAGCGTGTCGGCATCGCGCGCGCTCTGGCGACAAATCCAGACATCCTGCTGATGGACGAGCCATTCGGCGCGCTCGACAGCCTGACGCGCGAGCAGATGCAGGAACTGCTGGTTTCCATCTGGGACAAGACGGCAAAGAAGGTTTTCTTCATTACACATTCGATCGAAGAGGCATTGTTCCTGGGCACGCAGGTCCTGGTCATGTCACCGCGGCCGGGGCGCGTCGTCGCGCGCTTCGACCTCGATTTCATCAGCCGCTTCGCCGAAACCGGCGATGCCCGATCCATCAAGGCGTCGCCACAATTTGCCGAGCTGCGCGAGGAAATACGCGCCATTCTCCACAGCACCGAAGACTTGAGGAGCGCCGCATGAGCGATATAGTACAGGCCACACCGATTGTGGCCGATACGGCGGACCGCCAGGTCAAGCTGGTGAAAATGGCAAGCTTCGGCGCCGGCGAGAAGTCGACGGTGGCGATCAGCGTCGCCACTGCCTTGGCCCTATTGCTGTTGTGGTCGCTCGTATCGGCGCTCGGCGTCGTTCCACACCTCTTCCTGCCGCGCCCGGACGAGGTGCTGAAGCAGATCGGCGTCATCTATCGCGACGGCTACGCCGGGGCGTCGCTGTCCGAGCATGTCTTTGCGAGCCTGTTCCGCATCGTGGTCGCGGCCCTCATCGCCGTCTCCGCCGGCATTCCGCTGGGTTTGCTGATGGGCCTGAACCGCTGGGCAAAAGGCGTCCTCGACGCGCCGATCGAGTTCTACTGGCCGCTTCCGCCGCTCTCCTACCTGCCGCTGATGATCATCTGGCTCGGCATCGGCGAGACATCGAAGATCACGTTGCTGGTGCTTGCGATGTTCGCGCCGATCTGCCTCTCGGCCCAGGCCGGCGTTCGTTCGTTGCCGATCGAGCGCGTCAATGCCGCCCGTTCGCTGGGCGCGAGCCGGCTGCAGCTCTTCCTGGATATCGTCCTGCCCTCCGCCCTGCCCGAGATCCTCACCGGCATCCGGATTGCGCTCGGGGTCGGCTGGGGCACGCTGGTTGCCGCCGAATTGATCGCTTCCACGCGCGGGATCGGTTTCATGATCATGTCTGCGTCGCAGTTCCTGGCAACCGACGTCGTCTTCGTCGGCATCGGCATCATCGCCATCTGCGCCTTCACCTTCTCGGCGGCCATTCGTTTCCTGGAGGCATTCCTCGTGCCGTGGAAGGGCAAGATTTGACGCGTAGCGGCGATCGCGGATATCCGCCGCGTGTCAATGCACCGTAAATCTGGCCGCCTCGGCTTGGCGCCGTTGCAGGGTGCGGATCAGCATTGCGGCTTCCCTGACGATCCCCGAAAATGTCGCATCGTCGGCATCGGCGATCCTTCCCGTCATGTCACGGATGATCGTCGTCAAATGGATGATCGCGCTGCGGCTTTGCGCATCTTCGGGTCCGAATTCAGTATTGGCCATGGCGAGCAGCGCCTGCACCAAACGATCCATGGTCTGCCGGCGCCTGCTTCTCGGGTCGGCGTTCGGATCTTCGCTGAGGCGCAGGAGGTCGGCTACGATGTCGGACATTCCGGCCCCATTCACAACGCAAAAGCGGGCGGCATCGAAACGAACCGCTTTCGAGCGCCCGGACGCGTCTTCAATGCGTCCAGCAAGCGGTAGCCATTGCGCCAACGGCCGAAGCCGCTGGCAATATTGATATGCCCGGCAAGGCCGATATTCCTGGTCTCGGCGTTCCATAGGCGGCCGAACAGGGTCAACCGATCGACCGTCATGTACGCATCGTTCATGCTGCCGACGACGATGCTCGGAAAAGGCAGGGGCGCCGTCGGCATGGCGCCAAACGAGATATGCCCCGGATGCAGGATTTCCGTGGCGGGCAGATCGCATGGAGCAACGAGCAATGCCCCTTTGACGCGACGCGCGGCATTCCGTCCCGCCAGCCGGGCGGCCAGCAGGCACCCGAGACTGTGGGCCACCAGATAGGCCTCGCCGGCCTCTTCAAGCGCACCCTCCAGCCGCGGCAACCAGCTGTCGAGGTTCGGATGGTCCCAATCGTCCTGGACGACGCAACGGCTGTCCGGATGATCCTGCAGCCAATGTCGCTGCCAATGCCCTTCTCCCGAGCCGAACAGTCCGGGAAGGATAAGGATGTGGCTCATCGGATCAGCCCGATCACTAGGGCGAACAGGAATGTGAAAGAGCCGGTGATCGTGCAGATTCCGGCCGCATGCCTGATCTGCGACATGAGGCCGGTGGAAGCCCTTCTTGCACCGCGCCGGCCGAGGCCGGTCTCAACGACGATTGCCATCACGCCACCTCCTCAATACCAAAGTCCGGGAATCGCGCCCCAATAATGGAGTTCGTATTCGCGCGCGGACCAGTCACGTTCGTCCCGCGCGAATGATCCATTCACAGGCTCGCGCACCTTCACCGCAAGGAGGAGGCCGATTAAGAGTTTCAGCCAGACGTGAAATTCAAGCTTCATGCGAACCTCCTGTCAGGGACCGATAGTTTTCTGTTAAGAAATCAGCGAATGACGTCTCGCATTGGCAAGAAGATCGCGAAGCGATGCCTCTGGCCCATAGAGCATCAGCAGGCGATTTTCCTCGCGTTTGGCGAGGCGATATCGTCGGGCGAATTCGAAGACGCTCCACAATTGATCGCTGGCCGCCGGCCTTTCCGCATCAATGATCGTTGCTTCCTGAGATCGAGCCATGGCGACGATCCTTATTCGGCAGCCGCCAGCGCCGGGTTTGCGCCCGGGAAGAAGGCTCTCAATTCGCCGATCACTTCACTGATGCGGTTCGAAAGCGGTTCGGATGCAACCGCATAATCCTGGAAGTCACGATCGGACGCATAAACAGCGGTTGGCAGCGTGTGAGCCATGAAAAACCCGAACAGCGGCCGAAGCTGGTGCTCAACCATCAAGGCATGTCGGTCACCGCCGCCTGTCGCCGTGATGATGATCGGCTTGCCTCGAAGCTCCTGCGGATCGATCAGGTCGATCAGGTGCTTGAAAAGACCGGGATAGGAACCCTTGTAGGTCGGCGAGCCGATGATCAGGGCGTCGGCCTGCACGATCTCGTCGACGACACGCCTGGCCTGCTCGTCGAGGTCCTTGCGCCATAAGGCGCTGCCCAGCGACGGACCGAAATCGTGCAGATCATAGGTCTTGCTGGCAAAGCCGTATCGGATGCTTGCGCGTTCGGCGACGTGGCGCACAAGCGCCAATGTTTTCGAAGGACGGTTGAAGCTGCCAGCAATGCCGACGAGTTTGAAACCTGACATGGTTTTTCCTCTCTTTGGATTGCTCAACTATTGTCTACACAATTGATAGATTAAAGGAACGTAAGTCTCTCCTTGCTGGCGTCGTTGAAAAAAACGTTCGCCACCACTTCGGCACGCATAAGCTGCGCTTCGTGTCGCAATTTCGGGAAACATCGATTTTCAGCCGAGCAGTTCGCAACCTGCCGGCTTTTCGACCTGCGGGTGATCGTCAATCGCTTCGGCAAAGACCGCAATCAGAACGACGCTCTACCGCATGAGATCTGGTCAGTGGGTGGACAGTGACGCTGCCCTCAGACGCGTATCCTTCGGGCATTCGCCGAACGCACTGAAAAGGCTCTAAAACCATTCTGCAACGCACGAAGCGAGACCCCGACGGCCTCTGCAACCATTGTGATCGTGAACGGTTCGCTGATGTTTGCGTGCATGTAGTCGATAGCGCGCCGAACATGCCAAGGGGCGATTGCCGATACTTTTTGTCCCAAATACTCAGTAAAAGATGCTGGGTAAACCGGAGGATAAGGTCCGACATCGCTTCGCTCAGCAAGGAAAGACCGACAGGAGATGACAGGAGAGGACCGTTGTTGCGCATGCCCTGCATGATTGTCCCCACCAGGTTGCCAATGATCTGACCCGCTGGACTTGTGAGATCGAGAACCGGTTCAAGATCAAGCGACTCCAGAACTGGTTTCTCCAAAAGGGCCGAAATCGTGCGTATCACGATGCTCCAATCGAGACACAGAATCGTGCCTTTTCGTTGAACCTCGGCGGCCCACGAAAAAGTTCGATCCTTCGTCAACGGCTGCGCTCCGATGAGCCCATAACTCGTCGAATATGAATGAACCATCGACTCGAAGTCGTTTCCTTGATGAGTCGGAGAAAATCATGCGGAACACAAGACGTCTGACGACTTATGAAGTCAGATGCTGCTGTCGTCATTGCACTGCGATCACATTGGTAAAATCCGCAGCGGCGAAACCGGTTTTGGCTTCTATTAGACAAACGTCTTTGCAGCTGGCACGGCTGGCGGGCACTATCCCGTCCCCGCCAGCCTGACCAAATGGCTTTGCCGCAAGGGTGAATATTATTGGTATAAGATTTCCGGTTCAGGGGTCGGATTGGACGACACGCTCTGCTTTTTTCGCCTCAGAAATATATACTTCTTATAGATTTAGCGGGAGTTTTTCATGCCATTGCAGACGGCTGATGTCATCGATTTCCAGGCTTACCGGCAGTCGCGCAGCAAACATGCTGATGTGGTTCAAGCGACCGCACCGGTATCATTTGCAATGCAGCCAGTCCTGATGTGGGTGCCGTATTGGGGTTTCGTCCCCGTCATGGCAATGGGCACTCCGGGATATGGGGTCTGATCAAGCGCTTCTCTCGGACGGCGAAGCCAGAGATACCGCCGAGGAGATCACGGTTCAAACAGGACAGAATTTGCGGCGCATCCGTACCCGGCGCGGCTATTCCCTGGACAGGCTGGCAAAGATCGCCGGCGTGAGCCGTGCGATGCTCGGCCAGATCGAGACGGGCAAAAGCAGCCCGACATTAAGCATTCTCTCGAAGATCGCGCTTGCTCTAGGCATTCCCTGCGCCGCTCTGATCGCCGAACGCGGCGAGAGCCCGGTCATCGCCGTGCCCAGGGCAAGATCGAAAATTCTCTCCTCCTCCGAGGGGCGCTTTCGGACACGGGCTCTTTTCCCCTTCGAAGGCGAGCGGAAGGTGGAATTCTACGAGCTCAGGATCGCTCCGCACCATACCGAAAACGCCGACGCCCATCAGCACGGAACGGTTGAGAATCTGGTCGTTGCTCAAGGCACCGTCGAAATCATCGCCGGCAAGCAGTCGCCGCATATCCTGGGTGAAGGCGACGCCATCATCTTCGACGCAGATGTACCCCATATCTATCGCAACATGACGGGAACGGAAGCGATCCTCTACCTGGTGACGACCTATCTCGAAGACGTTCGCGCATGACGCAAAAGAGCCCCCGTCTCCGGAGGCTCTCGATCGTTTCCCTGAGGGACGATGGCTCAGGCGGCCATCATGCAGCACATCATCATGCCGCCGCAGTTCATCATGACGGGCATGCCGCCCGACATCATCGACATCATGCGCTTGCAGCACTCCATGAACATTTCGTTGTTCATGCCTTCCATCGGCTTCATTTCACAGATCATGCCCTCGGCGGTCATGGTGCACTTCATGGAGCCCATCATCATCATTGGCATGGAGGCCATCATCGGCATCATTGCACCCGACATCATGGGCATGCCACCCATCATCGGCATCATTCCGCCCATCATCGGGTTCATCATGGCGGGCATCATGTTGTTCATCATCGGCATCATGTTCATGGCGGGGTTCATCATCTCTCTCCGGCAGTGGCGTTTCGCGTTTTAATGAGCAGGGAGATAAAAGAACTAATTGCAGCAAACAATGTAAAAAAATCTTCCCATATCTTTTCCTCCAATAGAATGGAGCGGTTTCGATGGGATTGCACAAACTTGCCAAAATAACGGAATTCCGTCCGCTATCATCGATCAAGCGGAGCGGCGCTTGCTTCGCCGACGTTCGGGAACGGCAATTCGACTCAGCTCCTGCAAAAGCACAAACGCCGTCGCGCCGGGCGCGACTGACAACGGCATTGGCGGCCTGAGTCGGTGACCTTCGGGTGCCTGACGCCGCACCCGTCACGAATGACGGGGATGCTTCGGATCGTCGTGCGGCTTCAGGAAAAACCGGCGGACAATGTCCCAATAGCCGTCATAGACAAGCCCGCCATTCGAACAGACGAGCGTTTCGCGATTTTGGCGATAGACCGTGGGAAGGCGATACCACGAGATGCCCGGCCGGCGATGATGGAGAACATGCAGGTTGTTGTAGAGGAACAGCAAGCCGAAGAAATGGCTGTTTTCGACGATAGCGGTGCGCTCCTCGTGGCTCTCGGCATATCTGTGCTCGGCATAGGATCTGAGCCGCGTCATCGCCGCGCCGGTGTAGACGAAAGCAAGGTAAAGCCACAGCGGCACGCCGCAGACGAGCGTCGCCCAGAATAGAACGGCGGCGACACCGATGCCGTGTGCTGCCCATATCCGCCGTCTTCCCGGTTCGTTCGTCCAGATCAACCGCCATTCCTGCCCAAGGAAACTCAAAATCATAACCGCGGGACCGATGGTCAAACGACCGAACAGGGTGGTGTTCCATCGCGCCAGCAGCCTGCCGGTCGCGCCGAGCTGCTCCCAGGCAGCCTTGGTGAAATAGGACGATTCAGGATCCTCGATGGGATCGGTCAGAAATTCGTCGCGATGATGCTCCAGATGGCTGTCCTTATAGATCGGATAAGGCAGCCACAGCGACAGCGGTATCGATCCGATCGCATCGTTTAGCCATCGGATTCCTGTGGGGTGGCCGTGAATAACCTCGTGCTGAAGCGATCCGTGCCAGGCGATCAGCCAGCCTCCAACAATGATCGCCACGATCGGGGATAATGATTGCCACCACCCGGTGAGCGCAAAAAATCCCCCATGGATGACGAATGCGAGAATGATGGTCGGCCATTCCGTCGGGCGCGTGGGAATAATGGTCCCGGCGGTCTGCGAAGTCTTTTCGGGCATGCGTGTGATTTCCTGATCAATCACACCAATCTATCGCATGGCATCGGCAGTAGAGAATAATACCTATCTATTTTATAGACTTATGTGAAAAAATCCGTCTCAACCCAGGCCGGATTTCTCGATCCAGACCTAGGGCCTGTCGCCGCGTAGATGACGTTCGAGGAAGGGCAAATTGTCTTGTCCCCAATAGAGTTCGCCGTCATGGACATAGGTGGGAAAGCCGAAGACGCCGCTGTCGCGCGCATGCACGCGGTCGGCCGACCATTTGTTCTGGACATCGTCATCGGCCTGCCGCCGGAGCAGTGCCGCGCCATCGAACCCTGCTGCGGTCACGATTGCCTCGCGCACGTCGGACCTGCCGATATCCTTCGCCTCGCTCCAGAAGGCATGCTGCAGGGCGCGGGCAACGCCGATCCAATCCTGGCGGTCGAGGTAGGCCGCAATGACGAAGAGAGATGCCGGCGTCGGATCGCTCAGCTCCGGGCGATGTTCGAGCCACAGCTCCTTGCCGCGCACCCGCGCCCAGCGTTTGAGATCCCGTGTCCAATAGGCACGCCGGATTTCGGGGCGATTGCGCGAGAAGATGCCGCCATTTTCTTCGACCACCGTCGTCAGATAGGGCGTGATGGCAACTTCGTTCTTCGCCGCAAGTTCGATAAAGGCGTCGAAGCCGATGTAAGACCAGGGCGAGCCGATCGAAAAGAAATAGTCTACCGATTTGGTCACTGATGCATATTCCCTGAGAGATGATTGTTCTGGCGTCGAATGGATGTGGCTTGAGGGTGTTCAGGAGGCGGCCCGAATGTCGGTTTGCCCTTTCCATCCGAGCTCCGGTGCGATCCGCGTCACGAAATCATGGAGGATCTGGCGATACTCCTCGTGCTCGAACTCGTAAGGGAGCTCCAGCCTCAGCTCGCTGACCTCGGGCAGGATCGGATCGGCGAAAAGCCGCCCCAGGATCTCATCCGACGTGCCGACGATATCGCGGGCGAACAAGGTGCGCCGCTCGCCCTGCGGCGAAAGCGTCCGCTCATGGCGGCCATCGGCATAGTCGCGATAGCGGCGGCGCGTTGGGGCATCGGCGCAGTCGAAGGGCACGATGACGCGGCCGAGCGCGACCCGGCGCTGCGTTTTGGCGGCGCGAAAGGTTTCGATCAGCCTGGATTGCGCGGTGAAGAAATCATCCGTCCCCTCCCCCGTTATCACATTCCCGGTCAACAGGTTGAAGCCGTTGCGGCCGGCCCATTCAGCCGAGCGCTGCGATCCGCCGCCATACCAGATCCGGTCGATCAGGCCTTTGGCATAAGGCTGCAGGCGCGGTCGCTGCGGACCGAAAGGCGTCTTGATGAAGGTCTGTTCGTCTCCGAGATAGGTGCCACGCAGATTGTCGGCAAAGCGCAGCACGCGCTCATGCGAGAAGTCGTAGCCCGTCCAGTCGCCGTCGAAGACGAGCGGCGCGATCAGGTCGGCATGCAGCGGCCGGCCGGCGCTGACGCCGATATTCAGGCGCCCACGCGAGAGAACATCGACCGTGGCGAGGTCTTCGGCGAGCCGATAGGGGCTTTCATAGCCGATCGGAATGACCGCAGTTCCAAGCTCGATCCGGCTGGTACGCTGCGTCGCCGCCGCCAGGAAGGCGCTCGCGGAAGAGATCCCGGGCTCCAGGTGCCGCTGGCGGACCCAGGCGCTGTCGAAACCCAGATCTTCGCCATATTGCAGCTGCTGGAGTGTCTGCTCCAGTCCCGACAACGGATCGTCGTCGGGATAGTTGCCGGGGGTAAGGAAGCCGATATGGCTGATGGATATGTTGCCCACTCGTGCCATCCGACGATCAGTATTTCGGCAGGCCGGGCGGGTTGGTCTCGGATGCCGGCAAGGCTTCCTCTGAAAGATGCCAGTGGTCGAGGATCTTTGCGTAGGTGCCGTCCTTGATCAGGCCATTGGTGGCGATGGTCAGCGCATCGGCCAGCCCGCTTCCCTTGCGGGTGGTGATCGCGACATCAGAGCGATCCGGCCAGCCGGCGCTCAGCGTGCCGACGCGCTTGATGTTCTTGTCGCGCGCGGCGATGAAGACGAGCTGCGCATGCGGCTGGACGATGACATCGGCCCGGCCGGAACGCAGCGCGAGAAGGCTCGCTGCCTCGTCGTCGTAATATTGTAGTTCGATCGGCTTCAGGCCGGCCGCGACATCTTCCTCGCTCCACTTCACCAGGATACGCTCCTGGTTGGTGCCGGCGCCGACAATGATCCTGAGGCCTGCAGCGTCCCTGGGCTCCTTGATCGAGGCAATGGGACTGTCGGATTTCACGAAGATACCGTGCAGGCCCTGGCGGTAGGTGGAGAAATCGAACTTCTCCTTGCGCTGCTCGGTGACGCCGACATTGGAGATGACGGCATCGTACTTGCCCGAGGTCAGGCCGAGCGGCCAGTCGATCCAGGCGACGGGCACAATCTCCAGGGTCAGGCCGAGGCTGTCGGCAATGGCGTAGGCATAGTCGGGATCGGCCCCGACTACGGTCTTGGCGTCGGTTGCATAGGTGGCAAGCGGCGGGCCGCCGGGGCTGACGGCGATAGTGAACTTGCCTGGCGTAACGAACTTGAATTCTCTAGGGATCGCGGCGACGGCCGCATCGTTCTTGACGGCATGAAGCCGACCCGGCTGCTGCGGGCTGAGGTCGAATTCATCGGCGGCCTGGGCTGCCCCAAGGCCGGTCAAAACAGCTATCAATGCTGCGAGGAAGAAGGTGCGGATATCGGGAAAGGTCACGTTCGACATATCTCCGTTTGCATGAAAGTCGGGGACGGACCGGCCCACCCGCCGGTCCGCCAAGTGAACGTTACGAACCGCTCTTCGGCAGGCCGGGCGGATTGGTCTGGGCCTTGTCGATCGCCTCAGGCCCGAGGTTCCAGGTATCGAGGATCTTCCTGTAGGCGCCGCTGGCGATCAGGTCGTTGACGACATCGGTCACCGGCGCCGCCAGGCCGCTGCCCTTGCGTGTGGTGACGGCAATCTCGGCCGTGATCGGCCAGCCGCCGCTGACAGTGCCGACGAGCTTGGTCTTGCCGTTTATCCCCGCCGAATAGGCCTGCGTCGCGTTCACGCTGAAGACGGCGTCGGCCCTGCCGGACTGGACGGCAAGATCCTTGACCGCGCCGTCGTCGTAATATTGCACCTCGATCGGCTTGAGGCCGGCCGCGACGTTCTGTCGGTCCCATTCCAACAGGATCTTCTCCTGGTTGGTGCCGGCATCCGTGATGACTTTCAGGCCGGCAATATCCTTCGGCTGTTTAATCGAGGTGATTGGATTGTCGACCTTGACGTAGAAGCCGAGCTCATCCTTGCGGTAGGTCGAGAAATCGAACTTTTCCTTGCGCTCTTCCGTGACCGTCACGTTCGAAATCACCGCATCGAACTTTCCGGATGTGAGCCCCAGCGGCCAATCCGCCCATGCGACAGAAACGAGATTGAGTTTCAGGCCCAGGCTGTCGGCGATCGCCTGCGCGAGATCGACGTCATAACCGATGACGGTCTTGGAATCGGAGGCGTAATCATGCAGCGGCAGATTGCCGCTCGAGCTGATGCCGACGGTGAAGACGCCGTTTTCAACGAACTTGAAGTCCTTGACCTCGGCGATGCGCTTCTCGTTCTTTTCCACCCGTAGCCGGTTCGGCTGCTCGGGGCTGAGATCGAACTTCTGCTGTGCCTGAGCCGATCCGAAACCGAGTGCGGCAATGGTGACCGCTCCTGCTATGACTAGCTTTGTTCTATCTGCAAATGTCATGTCCCGTCTCCATTTCATCTTTAGGTTGTTGTTATTGTCAGTCGACCGGAGCAGCCCGTCGCGGCCCGGCATTTCGCCAGCGCTGTCAGGCGCTAGAGAACCTTGGCGAGGAACTCCCGTGTGCGGGGATGTTCCGCTTGCGTGAAGATGCGGGCCGGCGGGCCAGCCTCCAGAATGCGGCCGCTTTCCATGAAGACGACGGTGTCGGCGACCTCACGGGCAAAGCCGATTTCATGGGTGACGATGACGAGCGTCGTGCCGGTGCGGGCAAGCTCTTTGATGACATCGAGCACTTCGCCGACCAGCTCCGGATCGAGCGCCGAAGTCGGCTCGTCGAAGAGCAGCACTTTCGGGCGGAGCGCCAGCGCGCGGGCGATCGCCACACGCTGCTGCTGGCCGCCGGAGAGCTGGCGCGGATAGGCGTTGATCTTGTCGCTGAGGCCGATGCGAGCCAACAGCTCCTGCGCCAGTTGCACCGCTTCCTCGCGGCGGATGCCGCGCACCTGGATCGGTGCCTCGATGAGGTTTTCGAGCACGGTCAGATGCGGGAAGAGATTGAAGCTCTGGAAGACCATGCCGATATCGGCGCGGCGCTTGAGAATATCCTTCTCCTTGAGCTCGTAGAGCGTATCTCCCTTCCTGCTGTAGCCGACGAAATCACCGTCGACGGAGATGAAGCCCTCGTCGAGACGCTCCAGATGATTGATGGCGCGCAGCAACGTCGATTTGCCGGAGCCGGATGGACCCAGGATGGCCGTGACGCTGCCTGCCGGCAGATTGAGTTCGACGTCGTCGAGCACCTTCAGCGAGCCGAAGCTTTTGGAGATACCGTGGATGCGCACCGCACCGCCCGCGGCTCGCAGCGTCGACGCATCCTGGAAACCGATCTTGCGCACGCTGTCGGCCGCCGTGTCGAACGCAGGCAGCGGACGACGGAAGCGTTCCAGGAATGCCTGGAAGGGCAGCGGCGTTGGGTTGCGAACGGCGCCCCTGGAGAAATAGCGCTCGATATAGTGCTGGGCGATCGACAGCACCGTCATGATGATCAGATACCAGACGGTCGCGACCATCAGCAGCGGAATGACTTCGAGATTGCGGCGGTAGATCACCTGAACCGTATAGAAGAGTTCCGGCAGCGCCAGCACGTAGACCATGGACGTGCTTTTCGCCAGGCCGATCAGTTCGTTGAAGCCGGTCGGCAGGATGGAGCGCATGGCCTGCGGTAGCACAATGCGGAAGGCCTGGCGACGCCGCGGCAGGCCGAGTGCGGCGGCGGCTTCCAATTGCCCGTGATCGACGGACAGAATGCCGCCGCGCACGATTTCGGCGAAAAAGGCGGATTGGTTGAGCGTGAGGCCGAGGAAGGCCGCGGCGAAGGGTGTCAGCAGCTGCACGGTAGGATAGTCGAGCAAGACCGTATCGGTGAAAGGAACGCCGATTCTGATCGTCTCGTAGAGATAGCCGAGATTGTTCAGTATCAAGAGCAGCACGATCATGGGGATCGAGCGCAACAGCCAGATATAACCCCAAGAGAGACCGGAAAGCAGCGGCGACTTGGAAACGCGGGCAAGCGCCAGAGCCGTGCCGAGAATGGAACCGGATATGGCGGCGAGCGCCGTCAAGAGCAACGTCCGCCCGAGGCCGACCAGCACCGGCTCCGCAAAGAACCATTCGGCAAAGACGTCCCAACCCCAGCGCGGGTTGGTGAAGGTGGAATAGAGCACGGCGACGATGACGACGGCGGCGAAGATCGTGCCTGCCAACCGCTCGGGATGGCGCGCCGGCACGATGCGGTAGCGGGAATTGTCCTGCCTTGGTTCTACCGTCCTGCTGCCGGGCTCGATACCCGCGAAATCCGTCGTCAGTGCCATTGCTTTTCCCTTTTATGATTGTCGGTCTTTGCCGTTTTCAGTGACTTCCGCCCGCCACGCGCAAGCGCGGCTCCGCATCTTCGAGAAGAGGCTCCGCGAGATGGGTGATGTCCTTTTCGAAGGGCAGGCTCTTGTAGATCTCGGGATCGACCGATGTGTCGAAGAGAGCGGTGTAGCCATAGTTCAGATAAAGGCCGACCGCCTCGGGCTGGCGAAAGCCGGTCGTCAGATAGATGCGGGCATAGCCTTGGCGGGCGGCCTGGACCTCCAGTTCCACCAGCACCTTGCGGGCAAGGCCCTGGCGGCGCAGATCGGAGCGCGTCCAGATGCGTTTGAACTCGGCCGTGCGCTCGGCATAGTGCTTGAACGCGCCGCCGCCGATGGTTTCGCCATCGCGGATCAACAGGAGAAAATTGCCGTCGGGCGGTGCGAAGGCTTCGGGGGGATAGCGGTTGAGTTCGGCGGCCGCACCTTCGGCATTGAAATAGGTGCCGTAGCGGCTGTCATATTCGTAGATCAATTCATCGATCAGCGGCTTGGCGCGCGGGTCGAGAGGGCTGGTATAGAGAAAGGTATCGCTCATATCGTTCATCACCCGTTGTCATCAGTGAGGAAGGTTTCGGCGAGCCGCACCCAGTAGCGGGCGGCAGGCGCGATGATCGCGTCGTTGAAATTATAATGCGCGCTGTGGAGTGGAGCGCTGTCGCCATTCCCCACGAAGAGATAGCTGCCTGGATTCGCCTGCAGCATGAAGGCGAAGTCCTCACTCGCCGTTCTCGGCCGGAAATCCTTCTCGATCGCGGCGAGACCGAGCGCGTCATATGCGACATCGCGGGCGAAGGCGGTTTCTTTGGCGTGATTGACGAGCGCTGGAAAGCCGAGACGGTAATTCACATCGGCCTCTGCGCCGAAGCTTTCGGCCTGGGCGCGAGCAAGGGCTGGAATGCGCTCCTGCAACAGCTGGCGGACCGTCTCGCTGAAGGCCCGCATGGTGAGCTTCATCTCGACGCTTTCCGGGATGACGTTGGAGGCGGAACCGGCATGAATCGAACCGACGGTGGCGACCGCCATGTCCTGCGGATCGACATTGCGCGAGACGACGCTCTGCAGGGCGGTGATGAAAGAGGCGGAGGCGAGCACGGGATCAACGGCGCGGTGCGGCTCGGCCCCATGGCCGCCGTTGCCGACGATCTTGATGACCGCCTGATCGACCGATGCCATGGCAGGACCGGTGACGAAGCCGAATTGACCCGCCGGCACACCCGGCCAGTTATGCAGCCCGAAGACCGCATCGACTGGGAAACGTTCGAACAGGCCTTCCGAGATCATCTTGCGGGCGCCGGCACCGATCTCTTCCGCAGGCTGGAAGATCAGCCGCAGCGTGCCGCTGAAATTGCCGCTCTCGGCGAGATAACGGGCGGCGGCGAGCAGGATCGATGTATGCCCGTCATGGCCGCAGGCATGCATGACCCCGGGATTGCTGCTGGCATAGGCAAGCTCCGTGGCCTCCTCGATCGGCAGGGCGTCCATGTCGGCGCGAATGCCGATCCGTTTCTCGCCCGCACCGCGCCTGAGGGTGGCGACGACGCCGGTTCCGGCGATGCCCGTCGCCACCTCATAGCCCCAGGAGGAAAGCCGGGATGCCACGAGCTTGCTGGTCCTCAACTCCTGGAATGCAAGCTCCGGATATTGGTGCAGGTCGTGGCGAAGCGCGATGATCTCGTCGAGATAACCGGCGATGCCCTTCTCGACCGGATCGTTGCTGCGCGGGTTCTGAGCGATGAGGTCCATGACGGTTCGCCGGCGCTCAGGCGCCGACGGCCTTTCCGTGCTCGACCTGATCAGCACCGGCCGCATAGCGGCTTTCGCGGAAGGGTAGGCCCAGATGATCCCGCAGCGTCTCGCCCTTCAGAACCGGATCGAAGTAACCGCGTTCGGTGAGGATCGGCAGAACGTATCTGGCGAAATCGTCGAAGCCCTCGGCGATGACGGGAAAGCCGAGGATGAAGCCGTCGGCGGCCCCATGGTCGACCCAGCGGATGATTTCGTCGGCGACGTGCGCGGCGGTGCCGATGAAGGCGGTGCGCGGCGTTGCGGAATCGAGCGCGACCTGGCGGAGCGTCAGGCCCTTTTCGCGCGCCGTCCTTTTGATGCGGTCTGTGGTGGCGCGGAAATTGTTCCTGCCGATATCGCCGAGGTCCGGGAACGGCTCATCGAGCGGGTAAACGCTGAAATCGTGATGATCGAAGAAACGGCCGAGATAGAGCAACGCCTCCTCAATAGTGACGAGGTTGCGGATCGCCTGGTACTTGGCTTCCGCTTCGTCAGGCGTTGCCCCGACGATCGGTCCGATACCCGGGTAAATACCGACTTCCGCAGCACTTCGGCCCTGCGCAATCACGCTGTCCTTGAGCTGCCGGTAAAAGGCCTGCGCCTCTTCGAAAGGCCCGCCATTGGTGAAGACGGCATCGGCATGCTTGCCGGCGAGCCGGATACCGGAATCCGAGGCGCCGGCCTGGAAAACGACCGGTTGGCCTTGCTTCGAACGGCCGATGTTGAGCGGGCCCTCGATGCGGAAGAACCGGCCTTTGTGGTTGAGACGATGCATCTTCGTCTTGTCGACAAAGACGCCTGTCTCGCGGTTGCGGATAAAGGCGTTATCGTCCCAGGAATCCCAGAGACCCTTGATCGCATCGATATAGTCCTCGGCGATCTCGTAGCGCAGCTCGTGCTCCGGATGCTCGCGGCTGTAGTTGCGCCCCGATCCCTCGAGCGGCGAGGTCACCGCGTTCCACCCTGCCCTGCCGCCGCTGATGAGGTCGATCGAGGCGAACTGGCGGGCGATGGTGAAGGGATCGCTGTAGGAGGTCGAGACCGTACCGACGAGGCCGATCTTCGAGGTAGAGGCGGCGAGCGCCGACAGAATGGCGATCGGCTCGAATCGGTTGAGGAAATGCGGGATCGACTGCTCGTTGATATAAAGCCCATCGGCGACGAAGGCGAAAGCGATGCCGGCCTCCTCAGCCTTGCGCGCGGTCTTGACGAAGAAATCGAAATTGACGCTGGCATCGGCCGGTCCGCTCGGATGTTTCCAGGCATTCATGTGGCCACCGGGACCCTGCAACATGATGCCGAACGTGACGTGTTTCTGAGCCATGGGATCAATCCTCCTTGGAAACGGTCAGGCGACGAGGGAAAGCTGCTCCTTGGCGAGCAGCTCGATGGAGGCAAGGCGCTCGGCGATCGAAAGCGCTGGCGTGTCGAGCACAAACTCCTTGACGCCGTAGCGGCGGTGAAGTTCGTCCAGCTCCTTGCGGATCTGCTCGGCCGTGCCGTGCAGCACGTTCGGCACCTTTTCCTCGATGCGGTAATCGGTGACGCCGGCCTGCCGGGCGAATTCGGCCGCCTGCTCCTCGCTGCCGACATTGACGGTCTGGCCGTTCGGCAGGAATACCTTGACAAGGCGCAGCCTGCCGACACGCTCGCGGGCATAGTCCTCGCTTTCCGCGGCAAAGGCGGCTAGCGCCAGGATCGGACGCTTTCCGCCGGAAGCGTGCTCATAGGCCTCGAAGCTCCTGCGCAGATTGTCCGGATCACCGTTCAGGTGACCGGCGAAGACAAGCTCCCAGCCTTTCTCGGCGGCGAGTTCGGCGCTTTCGACGCTGGCGCCGAGCAGGAAACGTTCGGGAGGCGTCGGCGGGAAAGGTGTCGCCTGCGCGCCATCGTATTTCGGATCGGCGGCGAGATATGTGTTGAGATCGGAAAGCTGACTTGCAAAATCCGGCTTTCTGGACGGATCGACGGCTAGTTGAAGGGCGCGCGTCGACAGCGGAAAGCCACCCGGCGCCTTGCCGACACCGAGATCGACCCGGCCGGGTGCCAGCGAAGCCAGAAGATTGAAGGTCTCGGCAACCTTGTAGGCGCTGTAATGCTGCAGCATCACGCCGCCGGAGCCGATGCGGATCCTCGAAGTCCTGGCGAGAAGGTAGGCTATCAACGCTTCCGGCGCGGAACTCGCCAGATTGGACATGTTATGATGCTCGGCGACCCAGAAACGGTGATAACCGAGTTCCTCGGCCCGGGCGGCGATCTTTACCGTCGCCCGTAGCGCATCCGCGGCGGTGAGCCCCTCTTCGATCGGGCTTTTGTCGAGAAGGCTGAGGAGATAGGACATGATACCACGATCCGATCACTGGTTGCAAAGTTTAGTCTATAAAATCAGTAGACAAACTTTATTATAAGAAATCCCATTCTCTTTGGGGCCGGCGGAGTGAAAAAAAGCATCCACTCCCCCGAGGGGATAATCGACCGCTGGGAATGCGCCGCCGCGGTGTCCAAAAGTGTCTTTAAATTGACCATTTAATGATCAACATTCTGGTCGAAAGGGAGTGAGCAGATGAAGCTGTCAGAACAGGTCAAGCCGATCAGCTATCTCAAGGCGCACTCGCCCGAGATCATCAGGACACTGAAGGATAATCCTCAGCCTGTTGTCATTACGCTGCACGGAGAGGCGAAAGCCATCCTTCAAGACGTCGGCCAATATGAAGAAACGCAGGAAACGCTAGCGCTTCTGAAGGTGCTCGCGCTCACCAACCGTCAGGTTGACGAAGGCAAGCTGCGCCCAGCAACGGAGTCCTTCGCGCGCATCCGCAAACGTCTGGCCGACAGCCAACCCTGATGTCATATCGTGTTCTGTTCGCCGAGGACGCGGAACGCGATGTTGAGGATCTCTATCGCTTTATCGCTCACCGTGACGGTGCCGAAACTGCAGAGCGCATCCTGACGGAAATCGAGCGCGCCTCTACCGATCTCGAAGAATTCCCCGCCCGCGGAAATAAGGAGCTCGCGAGCATCGGCATCTCCGAATATAGGGAACTGCACCATAAACCCTGGCGCATGATTTATCGCATCATGGGCACCGATGTCGTCGTCTATTGCGTGATCGACGGACGCCGCGACGTGCAGGCTTTCCTGGAGCGAAGGCTGATCCGCTGAGGTTCGGCATATCGTTCTTCGCCAGGTCCGACATGTGGCTTGCCCGATCCCCTGCCCTCAAAAAACCGCTGGCCATTCCTCGGACCTGGCCATAAACGCCCACACGGAGACCTGACGCCTACCCCGCCTTTCGGCCGGCCGGCGCGTTTGCCCGCAGCAGCGGCATGAACATCGGGCCGATCGCGAATTCTCCCTTCTCGCTTCGCCGCGTCAGGTCGCGAAGATTGCCGCCGGCCGAATTGATGTGACCGCCGCGCTCCAGGATGCATGCATCACCGTTGCGGCGTTTTCCGCGCCCATCACATTTGCCGCCTCCTCATAGGCTGACGGGCTCACGCCCAGCATCGATCGAACCGTGATGGCTGCGGTAATCAGGTCGCGCCAAGCAACGGCGCCAGCGAAAAGGTGAAGGCTTCCTCCACCTCCCCTGCCCTGTCTCTGCGCACATAGCGCTTACCGTTGGGGCTATCCTTACGCAGCAGAAGACCTGCTTCGACCAGCGCTGCGAGATGCCGCCGGACGGTCTGCTCGGCCATGCCGTGCGTTCTCAAGGAAAGCTGGATATTCGTCAGGCCATTTTCCTGGGCCAGCTCGTTCTTCGGATAAAAACTCAGCAGTGCATTGAGCACGGCAAGCGCACAATCGGTGATGCCGAGCAACGGCTTTGCTTCGCACAACGCGCGAAACAATTTCCATTTATCGGCCGATTGATCCGGCTTGATTTCACCTGCCATGACCTGGCTTGCGAGCATGCCAAGTGTCATCGACCGCCGCCCGGTTCGGTGCCTTTTTCTTTTGCGCGTTATCTCCTATCCGAATTGTCAGCTGACAACCGGTCTAACTGCCTCATTTTCCTCTTCGAACTCGGCGGCGAGGCCTGCCAACCGCTGAGCCAGGAATTCCGAAAACGCCGCCGATTTGACGGTGATGCGAAAGGTTTTGCCGGAGCGGGACACCGAAGCAAGCGGCGCCCCCGCTTGGGTCCGCAGCGTCTGCTCGGCCCGCTGCGGTGCGCTCTTCTCTTCCAGCGCCTTCCAGACGGCGTCGAAACGACCGTTAGTCTCTAACGCCTCGAAACCGCCGGCACGAATTGCCGCCTGCGCCTTTTTCGACCCGCCCGTTTCCCTGAATTTTTCAGAAAACGCCAGCCAGCGCGGGCGCCCAACCTTGGGGGCCGGCCCCACGGCAAGAATGATCTCTGGATCGATCGTCTGCGCCACCTGCAGCAGCCTCGAGGTTTCCGGCTTATCGGTCGCCAGCGCCTTGGCAATCATGTCTCGGCTAAAGCCATGTTCATCCATGCGCCGCGCAAACAGCGCCCGTTCGATAAAGCTCAAGTCAACGCGGGGACCGTTTTCCTGACCCTGCGCGAGGATCAGTTCCTCATCCGTGAGCTTGCGCACGACGGCCTTGACCGCAACCCCGATCTCGGCGGCCGCGCGAAGTCGCCTGTGTCCATAAGCCGCCTGGTAATGCCCGGCCTTTACAGGATCCGGCCGCACCAGGATCGGGACCTGCTGTCCGCTTTCGCGAATTGACTGCTTCAACCGCTCGAATTCGGGATCTTGATCGACCGGAATGCGGTCGCGGATAAAGGACATTTCGACGGTGGCCGGATCGATCTCCAGCACCTTGTCGCCGGAGGCCAGCGATTCACGAAGCGCCTTGGCGGCGGCCGCTTCCTCGCCCAGCCGCCCTAGCGACAGGTTCATCGCCTTGACCGCACCCGAGGGCCGATGCGCCGGCTGCGCGCTTGGTGCTTCGGGCCGCGCCGGCTCTACGGAGCCGACCATACTCTTCAGGATATCGCGACCTTTTGGGCTCATGTCCGGCTCCATGCACTGCGAATGAGTTGCTCGACCTCGGCATTGACGCTGTCGACGGATTCGACACCGCGGTCATAGGTCTGGCGATGCATCGTCTCGCGCCCCGCCTCGTAGATCGTCTGCTTGGACAGGCCCGCATCCGAGACCGCAGTCGACTTGACCATCATCGAGGTCAAGACGCGCTCGCCGAACAGACTGCGCAGGAAGGCGACGATCTGTGCCTGCGGACCGTCATTGGCCTCGTAGCGGGTGATGAGATAGCGCATCCAGTCATAATCAAGATTGCCGCCCGCCTGCTTGACGACGGCCAGAAGGTCGGAGGTCATCGTCAGGAACTGGTTCATCGACGCCACGTCGAGCATCTGCGGATGAACGGTGATGAGAACGGAGGTGGCGGCACAGAGCGCAGACAGCGTGAGGAAGCCGAGGGTAGGCGGGCAATCGATGATGACGACGTCATAGCTCTGCTCCAGCGAATGCAGCGCATTGCCGACCCGCATGAAGAACATGTCCTTGTCGTCGCGGTTGGTGTCTGCCAGCGCCTTTGGAGTATCGTGTTCGAACTCGTGCAGTTCGAGATTGCCGGGGATGAGATCGAGCCCGGGGAAATAGGTCTGGCGGACGATGTCGGCAACGTCAAGGCGCGTCTCGTCATATTTGATGGCTCCGTAAAGCGTCTCGTTTTCGCCCACGTCGAATTCGGGCTGATATCCAAGCATCGCCGACATCGATGCCTGGGGATCGAGGTCAACGGCAAGCACACGGTAGCCGCGCAGCGCCAGGAACTGCGCCAGGTGGATGGATGTCGTCGTCTTGCCGGAGCCGCCCTTGAAATTGGTAACGGCGATCACCTGGAGATGATCGCCGGGCCGGCGCATCGGCAGATATGAGGGTTTGGTGCGCCCGAGATGCTGGCGCATCGCATGGATTTCCTCGAGCGAGAACACCCGGCGGCCCGTCGCCGTCTTTTCAGGATTGATGCTTTCCACCTGGGCGGCGAGATGACGAACATAGCTGTCTGTGACGCCGAGCAGCTTGGCAGCCTCAATGCTGCTAAACCGCCGCAGCGACTTGCGGGCGTCGGGCGAAAACAGCCGCTCGAACAGCACCTGCAACTGGCTGCTGAGAATCGTCGAGTCCTGCGCGATCGTCTCGTCGATCGAGACTCGACTCGCTCTCTTGGCTTTCTCAACAATCGCGGCCTTGATCGGCATTCACGCAAATCCTGATAAATCGGGTAATTTTGCGCAAATGATCGTGAGTCTCGCGATTCCGTCAAGCGATTTCTTGGTTAGCCAATCCATAACAAACCGGATTCGGCGAAGAAATCATGTGGAATTCCGGAATCTTAGCTCGTTGTCAGCTGACAACGGCGACCATACCTCACGTCATCGAAGCCAGCTAGCGGATAACGGCCCCATTTCGACAAGCTCGATGCCGCTGCCGACTCGGCCGGAGAGGGGTCCCGTCGCAGACCGCAACAGGCAATCCCCGCTTCTCATTTATAGGCAGACGGACGGTACAGGCTCTCGGCTTCCAGCCCACGCGCGGGCTCGCCGCCGGAGGGTTTGTCGTTTGCGTCGTGGGGTTCAGGATCGCGTCGTGACGGAGCAAGGCCGAGCATCTGTTCGAGACGGCCGGCATTGAGCGGAGCGCTTATTCCCTTGAAGTTCATGACTCATCTTTCGTCTGCGCATGACTTGCGTGAGGCTGCGAAGATAAACGCAATTTGAGCCTGCCGAGAACCGCCCGCCGGCGTTATCACCATCTTTTCGATGGGGCAGAAGAGATGAGGGGAGGGGAGGGGAGGGAGTTTCCTCTATAACGGCTAAGCAATGGAAACGCCGTTGCCATATCAAAGGTTAAAAACTGGGAGACGCTTCTAGGCGAATCGAGCCCTGAGGAAAATGTAGGACGGCAATCACCGGGTGCCGTCGATCAACTGCCGGTGACGTTTATTCCCCAAATAGTGATCCTTCTCTATCGGAACTTATCCGCCGCTTCACTTCCGTCTGTGGAATTCTTTCTTGTTTACCTCCTGTTTACCATAAGACGCCCAGCGCGCCTCGGCATCGCGCAAGAGTAAGCGGGGCTGATTTGGTGGCCATGCCTACACAATCAGCATGTCTCACACCGAGCTGGGTGCTCGAAGGGCCGAGAGCGTTCAGGCGCGTGCTGCAACCAGGGAGGCGAGGGGTGCAACAGCATGATCTTCGTCACTGATACCCAGCCGATCGCCAAGATAGTGCCAGAACGACAGGCCGCGCTTTTGGCAGGTCTTCAGGGGGAATGCCTCAATCCACGTCTGAGCGTTTATAATAAGCGGGCGTAAGCGGCTATCGCGCCTTCGTTTCCTCGCGATTGGTGAAGTGGGCATTGCCCAAGCCCGTGCCGATGGTCAGCACCGCCCATTTCGAGACGTCTTTCATGAAAGGGATCTGTGACAATCCCTGCACGACGGCATCGTTGTGCATCATCACGAATGTGCTGTGGTCGCCGATCTCCGGAATGGCCTTCATCAACGCCGCGGGAAGGTTGAAACGATCGCTTTCCCAGTTCCCACCCGGCAGGTTCTGTCCGCCGCGTTCGATCGAGCCATCGGCTTTGATAATGCCTGGACAAGCGATCCCGATGATGGGAGCGGGTTTCAGACTGGCCTTTTCAGCCTTGTCGATCAGGTCCCGCAGCATTGCCGCCAGCTTCTCTATCGTCGCGCTGCGGCTTGGTTCGTCATCGGCATGGCGCCAGATCGCCGATTCCCAAACACTCGCATCGGCAAAATTCGGCGCCTTTTCCTTTCCGAATTCAACGATGCCGGCCCGGGCGTTCGTGCCGCCGATATCGACGGCAAGCATGGCCTCATAACCCTTGAACATCCAGGGCGGCATCAGGTGGACAGAGCCTACCAGCCCCGCTTCGTCGGGATGGTGAGCGATCGGCACAATTTCGATATTGTTGCCAGCCGCCTTGAGAAGAACCATGGTCCTGGCGATTGCCAGCTCCCCGAAGCGGCTTTGCCTGAAGCCGCCGCCAACCACGATACGCTCCGTCTTGGACCAGCGCTCGTCTTTGAGGAACTCCCCAATCACCTCGGCAAAGTCCTGCGAGAAGTCCTCCACCGCGCCCATAACAAGCGCGGCAGCTTCCATATCGTCTCCATTGAGCAGAGCCTCGATCTTTTTCTTGGAAAGCTTAGCCGTCGCAACCTTGCCGATCGGGTCATCTCCAAACTTGCGGACGCGTTTTCTCCAATCGTCGAGCTTCCGCAGGAAGGTCTTCTTGTTGGCGTTGTCGCCAACGAAACCGTTCTTGTCACGCAGCTCATTATTGTAGTCGTCGATCGTCACCAGCGGCAAAACCGTCGCGCCATGCGCCAACGGAGCATTGACCTCGTCACGGTGCTTGGAACTGCTTTTGGCCATCGATGTACTTTCTGCGGTGTGAGTGCTCGAACCGGGCCAGATAGAACGCGGACTTGCCTTTGGATGTTCCGGCGGCTCACGGTCATCTTGTCCTCGCCGCCCGGCGACCTAGCTTCAAAGATTGCAGAGTTTGGAGAATGCCGTGCAGGACGACGCCGCTACCCAGGAAATGCTTTCATTGGTCTTGGAAGAGCCGGACCGCTGGGCGATGTTTCTCGACATCGACGGGACGCTGCTCAATCTTGCACCCACGCCGGATGCGATCGAGGTTCCCGAAGCGCTGCCCGGATAGCTTCATCGCCTGTCGAACAAGCTCGGAGGCGCCTTGGCGCTGGTCACCGGACGGTCGCTTGCCTATGCCGACACCTTGTTCAAGCCCTTTGCATTTCCGACGGCAGGCCTTCACGGCGCGGAGATCCGAAGTGCTGCCGGACTGCACACGCTCGAGGCGACGCCCGAGTTTCAGGCGTTAAAACATGCGCTGACGGCCGAAGCCGAGCACTACCCTGGGGTCTTGATCGAAGACAAGGGCGCTGCCGTTGCGGCCCATTACCGGCTTGCGCCCGAATATGAAAAGGTCCTCGAAGAGCGCATGCATTACTATGCCGAGATCGCCGGATCGAACTGGGCATTGCAACTCGGCAAGATGGTGTTCGAGCTACGCCCGGCCCGGTCGAGCAAAGGCGACGCGCTGGAGCGGTTCTTCCAGTCCGATCCCTTCAAGAATCGTTATCCCATTACCATCGGCGACGACCTGACCGACGAGTCGATGTTTGCGACCGCCAATGCCCGCGGCGGCGTTTCCATACGTGTCGGCGCGATCGGCGCCCCGAGCTGCGCCACGAGCAGGCTGTCTTCGGCCGCGCTGGTCAGAAACGTCATTGCAGCCTTGGCCGCCTGACGCGCGTCCTCCCGCGCGATGTCTGGCGGCGGATGCTGTCGTCTTTCCACCGTCCGCACGGCGTCAACTGTCAAAAAAGTATCGGTTTGGACGGGGAATCGTGGTGGCGGGCATGAAACAAGCCCACTACACTCCCCACAACAATAAGCCAAAACGGGAATTTGGCGGGCGGGCTTGGAACCGCCCTCGGAGGAGGAACAATGGAACCTGACTTGGAAGTCGTTCAGATCAGGCCCGGCGAATCGTTCGCAACGAAGGCGCATGGCTATCCCTACCATACGGTCCGCTGGCATTTTCACCCCGAATACGAACTTCATCTCGTCGTCGCGACGACGGGACGGTATTTCGTCGGCGACTTCATCGGCGAGTTCGAACCCGGCAATCTCGTGCTTGCCGGCCCCAATCTTCCGCACAACTGGATTAGCGATGTCCCGAAGGGATCGAGCACCCCGCTTCGATGCCAGCTCATCCAGTTCAGCGAGAATTTCATCAGCGACACGATGAAGGTTCTGGCCGAGCTCGGCCCGTTCGAACAGGTTCTCGAAGCCTCCCGTCGCGGCGTGCTCTTCGGCACTGACACCAGCCGGCAGGTTGCGCCGCTGATGAACGAGGTGCAGCAGGCCCAGGGCGTGCGGCGCATCGAGCTCTTCATGATGATGGTCGGCCTGCTCAGCCGGGCAGGGGATGCGCAGCTTCTCGCCAGCCCGAGCTATCTGCCCGATCCCTCGGGCTACATGTCGGCCGGCATCAACAAGGCGCTCGCTTATATCCGGGAAAACCTGACGAAATCCTTCGACGAAGCCGATCTCGCGGCGATTGCCGGACAATCCACAGGCGCCTTTTCGCGCGGCTTCCGTCGCCATACCGGCATGTCGCTCGTGCAATATGTCAAACGCCTGCGCATCAATCTCGCCTGCCAGATCCTGATGAGCGACGACCACGCATCGATCACCGATATCTGCTTCGAGGTCGGCTTCAACAACCTGTCCAACTTCAACCGGCAATTTCTCGCGGAGAAAGGCATGACACCGTCCCGCTTCCGCCGGTTGTTGGGTGACAACATCGACGTGGCGAAGGCGGCCTAAGCAAGCCGAACGAACAGGAATTCAAGGACACGAAGCAACAATACGCCTGAGCCGGCGATAGGGAGGACAAGGAGGAGGAACGAAAACGACACTGACTTTGAACGTGAGCGCGCAACAGGCGGCTCGCGAGAGGAGACGCTTGTCCTCAAAAAACGCAAACGGCCGGACAGGCGCACCCGTTCATTCAGCTGAACGGCCACAGCAGAACACTGCATCACGAAGCTACACGATTTTTTCCAACGGGAGGAGATGAAAATGATGAAGTTCTCGACAAAGACGGCAGGCGCCGCGGCACTTGTCCTGTCCCTGCTGGGCGGCACGTCCGCCTTTGCACAAAGCGCCGTTGCTGATGCAACGGTCGCATTCCTCATGCCCGATCAAGGCTCGACGCGTTACGAAGAACATGACCATCCCGGTTTCGTCGCGGAAATGAAGAAGCTCTGCGCATCGTGCAAGGTCATCTATCAGAATGCCGATGCCGACATCGCCAAACAGCAGCAGCAGTTCAATTCGGCAATTACCCAGGGTGCGAAAGTCATCGTGCTCGATCCGGTGGATTCGGCGGCGGCCGCGTCTCTCGTCCAGCTCGCTCAGAGCCAGGGCGTCAAGGTTATCGCCTATGATCGTCCGATCCCGAAAGGCAAGGCAGATTTCTATGTCTCCTTCGACAACAAAGCGATCGGCAAGGCGATCGCGGAATCGCTCGTCCAGCATCTGAAGGCTGAGAAGGTGCCGGCCGATGGCGGCGGGATCCTGCAGATCAACGGTTCACCGACCGATGCGGCCGCCGGCCTAATCAAGGACGGCATTCACGAAGGCCTGGCGAGCGGCGGATACAAGACGCTTGCCGAGTTCGACACGCCGAACTGGCAGCCGGCGAACGCCCAGCAATGGGCAGCCGGCCAGATCACGCGCTTCAGCAAGCAGATCGTCGGTGTTGTCGCCGCCAACGACGGCACCGGTGGCGGCGCCATCGCAGCCTTCAAGGCGGCGGGTGTCGATCCCGTGCCGCCGGTGACTGGCAACGATGCCACGATCGCAGCACTGCAGCTCATCATATCAGGGGATCAGTACAATACGATCTCCAAGCCGAGCGAAATCGTTGCCGCCGCCGCTGCCGACGTTGCAGTGAAGCTGCTCGCGGGAGAAACGATCAAGGCCGAGATGACCCTCTACGACACGCCCGCGCAACTCTTCGTGCCCGCCGTCGTCACTGCCGAAAACCTCAAGGCCGAGATCATCGACAAGAAGATCAACACTGCCGAGGAGCTGTGCACCGGCCGTTACGCCGACGGCTGCAAGAAGCTCGGCATCCTCAAGTAGTCCGCAAGGGAAGGCGCGGCCGGCCACCAGTCGCGCTTCCGTTTTTCGCTTTTTCCGAAAGGCCAGGCGATGTCTGACACCTCTCATCTTCTTGACCCCTCCCGTCAGCCTGTCCTCAGCCTGCACGGCATATCGAAGAACTTCGGGGCGGTGTCGGCGCTCACCGATATCGAGCTCGATGTGCATGCCGGCGAGGTTGTGGCGCTCGTCGGCGACAACGGCGCCGGCAAATCGACACTGGTCAAGATCCTGGCCGGCGTGCATCAGCCGAGCTCCGGCACGATCGTTTTTGAAGGAAAGCCGGCGAACCTGTCGAGCCCGAGTACTGCGCTCGATCTCGGTATCGCGACCGTCTTCCAGGATTTGGCACTCTGCGAAAATCTCGACGTCGTCGCCAATATCTTTCTCGGCAAGGAGCTCAATCCCTTCCAGCTCGATGAGGTCGCCATGGAGATCCGCGCATGGAAACTGCTGAGCGAGCTTTCCGCCCGGATCCCAAGCGTGCGCGAGCCCGTCGCCTCGCTTTCCGGCGGGCAGCGCCAGACGGTAGCGATTGCCAGGTCACTGCTGCTCGAGCCGAAATTGATCATGCTCGATGAACCCACGGCAGCGCTGGGCGTCGCCCAGACCGCCGAGGTGCTGGATCTGATCGAGCGCGTGCGCGAGCGCGGCCTCGGCGTTATCATGATCAGCCATAATATGGAGGATGTGCGCGCCGTTGCCGACCGCATCGTCGTCCTGCGGCTCGGACGCAACAACGGCACCTTCATGCCCGATGCATCCAACGAAGAGCTCGTCAGCGCGATCACCGGCGCATCCAACAATTCCGTCTCCCGCCGCGCCATGCGCCGCAAGGGGCAAAGCCGAGAGAATGAGGAGGGCAGGCCATGATGAAGACCATGCAGAATGAACCTGCAGCACCCGCGCTCCTCGACCGGCGTGACGAAAGAGTCCGCCATGACGACAGCCTCGCCGGGTGGGTCCGCGCCTTCTGGGACCGCATCCGCGCCGGCGACCTTGGCTCGCTGCCTGTCATCGTCGGCCTGGCGATCATCTGGACGGTGTTCCAGGCGCTCAATCCGGTGTTTCTCTCCAGCGCCAACCTCGTCAACATGCTGTTCGACTGTTCGACGGTCGGCGTCATCTCCCTCGGAATCGTCTGCATCCTGATGGTCGGCGAGATCGACCTTTCCGTCGGCTCCGTCAGCGGCTTCGCCTCGGCGCTGGTCGGCGTCTTCTGGATCAACCAGGGCTGGCCGGTGGTGCTTGCCATCTTCGCCGCCATGGCCGTCGGCGCCTTGATCGGCTCGCTCTATGCCTTCCTCTTCAACCGCTTCGGCATGCCGAGCTTCGTCTCCACCCTGTCGGGACTTCTCGCCGTTCTCGGCCTGCAGCTCTATATCCTCGGATCGACCGGTTCGATCAATCTGACCTACGGCTCCTGGCTCGTAAATTTCGGGCAGATCATGGTCATGCCGGACCCTGTCGCCTACGCCCTGGTGGCGTTTGCCGGCATTACCATCTTTTTCTCCAGCTACCGAACGGCGGCGCGTCGGCGGGCTGCCGGCCTCTCGTCGAAATCGGTCGGCGGACTGCTTCTGCGTGCCGTCATCATCACCGTCGCGCTGGAGGCGGTGGCGTTTTATCTCAACCAGTCGCGCGGCATTCCCTGGATGTTCGGCCTTTTCGTCGGGCTCGTCGCCGCGATGAACTATGCGCTGACGCGCACGAAATGGGGACGCTCGATGCATGCCGTCGGCGGCAACCGGGAGGCGGCCCGCCGCTCGGGCATCAACGTGTCGCGCATCTATGCGAGCGCCTTCGTCATGTGCGCCCTGCTTGCGGCAACCGGCGGTGTGCTTTCGGCTGCTCGGCTCGCCACTGCAAGCCAGCAGGCCGGTACGGGCGACGTCAATCTCAATGCCATCGCCGCGGCGGTTATCGGCGGCACGAGCCTGTTCGGCGGGCGCGGCAGCGCCTATTCGGCCCTTCTCGGCATCATCGTCATTCAGTCGATTGCCAGCGGGCTGACGCTTCTCGATCTGTCATCATCGCTTCGATACATGATTACCGGCGCCGTTCTTGCCGTCGCCGTCATCGTCGACTCGCTGGCACGCCGATCGCGGATCTCGCACGGCAGGGCCTAAACCATAGAAAAGCAGAGGAAGAAAATGGGACAGGATCTGTCTGGAAAAGTCGCGGCTGTCACCGGAGCGGCGTCAGGTATCGGCCTGGAATGCGCCAAAGCCTTGCTTGCTGCCGGCGCCCGGGTCGTGCTGGTCGACCGCAACGAAGAAGGCTTGAAGGAAATCTGCGCGACGCTCGGGGCCAATGCCATTCCGCTGGTCATCGATCTCACCGACCCGAAAAGCGTGGCGCGAATGATGCCTGAGATTCTGGACAAGGCAGGCCAGCTCGACATCTTCCACGCCAATGCCGGCTCCTATGTCGGCGGCGAGGTGCTCGACGGCGATCCCGACGCCTGGGACAGGATGCTCAACCTGAACATCAATGCCGCATTCCGTTCGGTGCACGCGGTCCTGCCGCACATGGTGGAACGCAAGACCGGGGATATCATCCTGACGAGCTCTGTGGCCGGCATGGTTCCTGTCGTCTGGGAGCCGATCTACACAGCCTCCAAACATGCGGTGCAGGCTTTCGTCCATACGCTGAGGCGGCAGGTGGCAAAACATGGATTGCGCGTCGGCGCCATCGCGCCCGGCCCCGTCGTGACGGCCCTTCTCAGCGATTGGCCACAGGAGAAGCTGGATGAGGCGCTTGCTGCAGGTGGCCTGATGGAGCCGAAGGAAGTGGCCGAAGCGGTGCTCTTCATGCTGACGCGCCCACGCAACGTCACGATCCGCGATCTCGTCATCCTGCCGCAAAGCACAGACATCTGACGAACAAACGCTCTGGAGGAAACGGACATGATCTTCGACAGATTTCGCCTCGACGGACAAGTGGCGCTGGTGACGGGCGGCACGCGCGGCATCGGGCTTGCCATTGCCGAGGCGCTCGGCGAAGCGGGTGCCAAGGTCGTCATCACGGGACGAACGCGCAATGGAGCGGCGGAAGACCGGCTTTCCGAGGCCGGTATCGATTGCGATTTCATCGCCGCCGACCTCATGAAGGAAAGCGCCGCCGACGAACTCGTCACCGAAGCCCTTTCGCGGGGGGGCCGGCTCGACATCCTCGTCAACAATGCCGGCATCGCCGTTCATGGCGACAGCGGCGAATTTTCCGATGCGATCTGGCGCGAGATCATGACCGTCAACGTCGATGCCGTCTTCCGCGCCTGCCGCGCAGCACTCGCCCCCATGCGGCGCCAGGGCGGCGGTGTCATCCTGAACATCGGCTCGATGTCGGGCATCGTTTCCAACATTCCGCAGAACCAGGTCGCCTATAACACCTCGAAGGCGGCGGTTCACATGATGACGAAGAGCCTGGCAAGCGAGGTTGCCGCTGAAAATATCCGCGTCAACGCCATCGCTCCCGGCTATATCGAAACCGATCTGTCGCGCGGCGGCATTGAAAATCCCGACTGGTTTCCGACCTGGCGCAGCATGACCCCGATGGGGCGCGTCGGGCAGCCGGAAGAGGTAGCGAGTGCTGCCTTGTTCCTCTGCTCGGCGGCGGCAAGCTACGTCACCGGCGAAGTGTTGGTCATCGATGGCGGTTATACGACGCGGTGACACGCGGGTACCAGCTATCGTCTTCCACTTGCGCATGGGCGGCACATGCTCACGCCAGGCAATCGAGCATCCATTGAACACCAAAGCGATCGGTGAACTTGCCGTAATAGCTTCCCCATGGCTGCACCGCGAGCGGTGTCGTTATCTCGCCGCCTTCGGCCAAGTGCGCGAAAAGCCTGTCGGTGCTGTCACGGTCATCCATGATCAGCATATGGGCGGAGCCGCGCATCGGCTCGGCATCGTGATTGTCCGAGGCGAAGAAGAGAATACCAGGTCCTTCGAAGCGGGCATGCATCACCTTGCCCTGCATGGCTTCGCTGGCAACGGGCATTCCGTCTGCGCCGTGCCGCTTCAATTCCGTGACACGGCCAAGCCCGCATTTGGCATAGAAGGCAAGAGCCTCCTCGCAGCCGGTGGAAAAGAAGAGATAGTTGGCAAGCTGCATGGCTTGGCTCCGTCGTAGCGCCGGACCGCGACTCATTGCTGTCGCCGGCCCGGTCTTGCATCAGGTCCGAGATTTCCGCGCGTGCGCCCCGATCGTTACGAGACGGCAACCGCACCCTGGATGGCGCCAACAAGCTCGGCGTTGTTATAGCTGCGGCCGGCGATACCCCAGGCCCCCTCAGGCGCATAGACGATGTTGGACCATATGTGTTCGCGTTTGAGCCGGCCCTCCGCGGCCCGTTCGAGGACATCTGTTGCTTTTTCAAAGAAGGCCTGTTTGGCTTCGGCGCTCGCCAGCGCGATCTCGGGCAGCCTGAGTTCGATGAACGCTGCGGCGACCGGCTTCCCCCCCGCAAGCACATGCTCGCGCGGCAGCACGTTGATGGTGCCTATAATATTGGCCGTCATGAAAGCATTGCCGGTCAAATCGGCGGTATCAAGCAACGCGTCCGTCAGTCCGGCAAAGGCTTGCGTCTGTGCCTGCTGCGAGAGCAGACCTTCCGGTACCGTAAGTGTGATGGGCATCACATGTCTCCCTGTTTCGGATCGTGACCGTTTCTGATATATACCGATCACTCTTTATGCATACACATCGATCGCTCTCTTAGCAAGGCATAAAGAGCGATCACTCCAAATGAGGTATTCATGCGTTACAGTGCCGAACACAAACAAGAGACCCGAACGCGAGTGATCGCGGCGGCGGGACAGGTTTTCAGAAAGGAAGGCTACGGCGGCGCGGGTATTGATGCATTGACCAAGGCGGCGGGCGTGACCAACGGCGCCTTCTACGGACACTTCAAGTCGAAGGGCGAAGCCTTCCGCACGGCCGTGCTGACGGGCCTCGAAGAGCTGCGGCAGGGAATTTCGGCGCTGAAAGTCAACCAGCCGAAAGACTGGCTGACGACGTTCGTCGGCTACTATCTCGGCTATAAAAGAACCTGCGAACTGGGTGAGAGCTGCGCTCTGCCGAGCCTTTCCCCCGATGTGATGCGCGCGGACGATGAAACGCGAAGCGCCTATACGGTAGAGATCAAACGCCTCGTCGAGGAAGTCGCGGCCGGCCTGCAGGAGCGTTCGATAAAGGAGCAATCCGAAACACAGCGGGAGGATCGAGCGATCCTGCTACTCGCCATGCTGAGCGGCGGCGTTACCCTCGCGCGCGCCGTTTCCGACCCGGTACTCTCCGAACGCATCGCGGATGTTATCGGACAGGCTACCTTGACAGCGATGGAGCCCAAAAATTGATCCGCTTGCCTTGACGACGTTGCTCAGGACAGGGTGCCGCAGGCGCTCTGGTAATCGGCAAGGACGCGATCGACCGCTGAGATCAGGATAGTCTCGGGATCGCCGGCTTCAGCCGCTGAAAGCTGCGGCAGAAATTGATGAAGCAGCGTTTCCGGCATTGTCTTGCCACGCAGCGCGCCGAGCATGGTCTGGAAAGCCCGGTCGGCTTCGGGCCTGTTCCAGTAATAGCGGATGCGGTCGCTGTAACTGTAGTGCCGTTGCAGGTGCAGGGCCGTGGCATCACCGTGATAATGCGCCTGCCAGTCGCCGGGTGCGGCCAGCATCACCGCCTCCATTGCGGCCGCCAGAGGCCTGTCGCCGTAACCGGGAACCATCTCGGAGGCGATCATATCGAGCGCATAGGCTGCCTCGCGCAGCGCAAAGGTCAGGCCGGGACCAACCTTCAGGATTGGAAAGCCGTCTTTCACAAGTCCGGTAAGCGCGGCGCGCGTCTGGTAGTCCGTGGAATGGGCTTCGAAGACGAATTGCGGCTCCTCGTCGAGAAGCGCAGACAATTCCCTTGCGAGCTCGGGCCTGTAACCGATGACGTTTTCACTGCCGAACTCGACGCCCGGCTGAACAACGAAGGCGATGACGCGCGAAAAGGCGTCCTCCAATCCAGCCCGCGAAAAGATTTCGCGATGAATGGCGATTGTCGCCCGGGCGGCTTCCGGCGCGGTCGGTCGGAGTTCTTCGAGCGCATGGTCGGCGCCGCCCGGCACCGGAACCTCGGTGCCGAGGATGTAGAGCGGCAGCGGTGCGCCGATCGCCTTTGCCGTCCTTTCGCTGACCTCAGCAAGCCTTGCGGCACGCTCGGCGATCGTCCTGTCGTCGAGAGCGGCCGGCTCGCCGGCGCAGCCCATCGAGGCGTCGAGATGGATCTTGGTGAACCCAGCCCTCACATAGGCCGCGACCATGGCTTTAGCCTTCTCAAGCGCGGCCTCCGGCGCATCCTTTCGCCAGGGATTGGGGCCGAGGTGATCGCCGCCGAAGATCATCTGCGAGCGATCGAGCCCTTCCTCGGCCGCCACGCGCTCAACGAAGCGGATGAAAGCCTCGGGCGTCATGCCGGTATAGCCACCGAGATGGTTGACCTGGTTGCAGGTCGCCTCGATCAGCATCGGTCCACCATCTCGTACGGCCCGCCGGATTGCGGCCCTGAGAACGAGGGGATGGGCAGAGCAGACGGAGGTAATGCCAAAGGGCGCTCCTTCGCGCCGCGCGGCGGCAAGACGGGTCAATATCCGATCCATCGCCTATCTCCTCCGGGTTTCGGCGATGAAGACCGCCAGTTCGGCAAGGGTCGAGACGCCTTCCATCGGGCCGAGCCGGGTCACGTTCCGGGCCCCGGCGGCATTGGCATGAAGGAGCGCGGCATCCGGTGTCATGCCCTTGCGGCGGCAGGTGAGATAGGCCGCGCCGAAACAGTCGCCGGCGCCGGTCGGGTCGACCTCGGTGACCGCGAAAGCGACGCAATCAATGCGCTGACGGTCACGGCCGAAGAAAGACGCACCCTGTTCGCCTCGCTTCAGGACGATCTCTCCGATGCCGCTCTCCAGGAGGCTGGCGACAGCCTCGGCCTCGTCGTTCAGCCCGGCGGCGGTGAAAAGCTCCTCGCCGGAGGGCAGCAGCAGATCCGCTGCGCCGAGAACCTGATTGAAGCTGTCCAGAGCGCCGTCGTCCGTCAGCAACTCCTTACGGAGATTGGGATCGAAGGAGATCGATCCGCCACGGGCACGCACCGTTTCGATGGCATAAAGGATCACCTCGCGGGCGCCGGGAATGGAAAGGGCTGTTCCCATGACGTGCACATGCCCGGCTCGCCCGATAAGGTCTTTGGCCGCGGGCGTCAGGCCTACCTGGCCGGCAGCGGATCTGGCGATGTTGAAGACGAAGTCGCGAGCACCATCCGGCCGGTAGCGGACGAAGGCGCTGCCCGTCGGCCAGTCCTCGCTCACCGCGATGGCGGAGACGTCGACGCCGTCCTGCCGCAGGCGATCGACGTTCAGCCGGCCGAAATCGTCATTGCCGACGCTGGCGACGATGCCGGCCGCACCGCCCATGCGGGCGACCTGATCGATAAAAATAGCCGGCGCTCCACTGGGATAAGGTCCGGTCAGGGCCTGCGGCTCGCGGAACCCGGCTCCCACCGTCGTCGCCATGATCTCTACCAGGATCTCACCGACCGTGACCGTTGGGCCAAGCGCTTCCGGCGCAAGTGCCCTCAGAGGGAATGGCATCTGCAATCTCCTTATGCGAAAAGCGTCCTCCGCACTCCGCACAGTTCATAAAACGCGACTTTCTCCGGCCGTACCTTGCCTGCCGAAACCAGTCAAGAATAATTTTACGCGTGATAATTTTATGTTGCATCGCGGCGCCGATCTTCACGTTGCACCGCATCGCAATATCAACGTTATTGGCAAGGCAAGTGCATCAAACTTGCAATTACGACAGGAAAGCTGTCCAAATCTGTCGTGAAAACGTCCTTGACAAACTTCGTCGGGATGACAGATAAAAGTTTACGCATGTAATTTTATGCGTGAACATCCGTAAAGGAGGAGCGGAGACCATGAGCAAGATCATTTGCATTCTGTCTGCGTCCGTCGCCTGCCTCGCATTGGCGGCCGGAATGGCGGACGCCGAGGAGCTGACGATCGCCACTGTCAACAATGGCGACATGATCATCATGCAAAAATTGTCGCCGGAATGGGAAAAGGAGACCGGCAACAAGGTGAACTGGGTGGTGCTGGAAGAAAACGTCCTGCGCCAGAAGGTCACGACCGACATCGCGACGAAGAGCGGCCAATACGACATCATCACCATCGGCGGTTATGAAGCGCCGATCTGGGGCAAGCAGGGTTGGCTGGCTCCCGTCGGCGACCTCGGCGCCGATTATGACTATGATGACCTGCTCGCCCCGATCAAGGCCGGGCTGACCGTCGACGGCAAGCTCTACGCGGTGCCCTTCTATACCGAAAGCTCATTCACGCTTTACCGCAAGGACCTCTTCGATGCGGCCGGCATCAAGATGCCCGACGAACCGACCTATGACCAGATCAAGGAATATGCGGCCAAGCTGACAGACAAGGCGAAGGAACAATACGGCATCTGCCTGCGCGGCAAACCGGGCTGGGGCGAGAACATGGCTTTCCTGGGAACCATGATCAACGCCTATGGTGGGCGCTGGTTCGACATGGACTGGAAGCCGCAGATCAATTCCGAGCCCTGGAAGAAGGCGATCACCGACTATGTCGCCCTGATGACCAAATATGGTCCTCCCGGCGCGACTGCCAACGGCTTCAACGAAAACCAGGCGCTGTTTTCAACCGGCCATTGCGCGATGTGGATCGATGCGACGTCGGCCGCCGGCCGCGTCTACGATCCGAAACAGAGCAAGGTCGCCGACAAGATCGCCTTTACCCGCGCACCCATTGCCGTCACGGCAAACGGATCGAGTTGGTCTTGGTCCTGGAACCTGGCAATTCCGGCCACGTCGAAGAAGCTCGACGCCGCCAAATCCTTCCTGAAATGGGCGACCTCAAAGGACTACGTCAAGAAGGTTGGTGAGACGGAGGGATGGGTGGCCGTGCCGCCCGGCACGCGCAAGTCGACCTACGCGCTTCCGGAATATCAGAAGGCCGCCCCCTTTGCCGATACCGTGCTGAAGGCCATCCTTTCCGCCGACCCGGCAAAGCCGACCAAGGATCCGGTTCCCTACACCGGCGTCCAGTTCGTCGCCATTCCTGAGTTCCAGGGCATCGGCACGCTCGTCGGCCAGCAGGTCGCCGCCGCCTTGTCCGGCCAGCAAACGGTCGCTGCCGCCCTCGACAGCGCCCAGAAGCAGGTCGAACGCGACATGAAGAAGGCGGGTTACCCGAAATAAATCCTGATCCTCGCGGTTTTCCGCGAGTTCCTCCCGGGAAGGTTCCGGCAGCGGCGCTGCCGGAACCTTCTGATTGGAGCGACCCGTCATCATTGACGCATTTCCGGCTTCTTCGCCTGATGAATTGGAGAAAGACATGAGACTGAAAGACAAGGTCGCCCTGATCACCGGCGGTGCGCGCGGCATTGGTCTCGGCTTTGCCGAAGCCTTCGTCAAGGAAGGCGCCAAGGTCGTCATCGCCGATATCGACATCGAAAGGGCAACGAGATCCGCTGCAGCAATCGGCCCCGCCGCAAAGGCGATGAAGCTCGATGTCACCGATCTCTCGGCCATCGACACTCTCGTCAAGGCGGTCGACGATGAGTTCGGCGGTATCGACATCCTCATCAACAATGCCGCCATCTTCGACATGGCGCCTGTCAACGAGATCACCGAGGAAAGTTACGACCGGGTCTTCTCCATCAACCTGAAGGGCCCGCTCTTCATGATGAAGGCCGCCTCGAATGTCATGATCAAGCGGGGCAGGGGCGGCAAGATCATCAACATGGCAAGCCAGGCCGGTCGTCGCGGCGAGGCGCTGGTGCTGCTCTACTGCGCCTCCAAGGCGGCCATCATCTCGGCGACGCAGTCGGCGGCGCTCGCGCTCGTCAAATACGGCATCAACGTCAATGCGATCGCACCGGGCGTCGTGGACGGCGAGCATTGGGATGTCGTCGATGCCCATTTTGCCAAATGGGAAGGCTTGAAGCCGGGCGAGAAGAAGGCCGCCGTCGCCAAATCCGTCCCGATCGGCCGTTTCGCCACGCCTGACGACCTCAAGGGTCTGGCCGTCTTCCTCGCTTCCGCCGACAGCGACTACATCCTCGCCCAGACCTATAATGTCGACGGCGGCAACTGGATGAGCTGACCGCAGCCGCAAACATGAAGCCAGGAGCCAGAGGGATGGAAGCCATCTGCTATACCGAAAAGGGCGTCGCGGTTACCAAGACGCTGCCGGTACCGGAGGTCAGGCCCGGCCATGCGCTTGTGCGCGTGCGCGCGGCCGGCCTTTGTCATACCGATATCGACGTCCTGCATGGCCGCTATGGCGAAGGCCGTTTTCCGCTGGTTCCGTGCCATGAATTTGCCGGCGTGGTCGAGGCCGTCGCGGGCGATGTCTCCGGCCTTGCCGTCGGCGCCAAGGTCGTCGCCGACCCCAATCTTCCCTGCCGAGAATGCCGAGCCTGCCGCAAGGGGTTAAGCAATCTCTGCCGTGATCTGAAGGCCTATGGCGTGACGGAGAACGGCGGGTTTGCCGAATACAGCCTGGTCAGGACCGATCATCTGCATGAGATCGGCGATCTCGACTTCAACCTCGCCGCACTTGCCGAGCCGCTTGCCTGCGTCTTGAACGGCCTCGGCAGCGCCGGCCTGCGGGCCGGTCCGGCTGGAACGGAGAATGCATTGGTCTTCGGCGCCGGGCCGATCGGGCTGCTGCTTGCGCTTTCCCTGAAAGCCGAAGGCGTTCCGTCGGTGACGGTTGTCGACATCAACGAGGGCCGCCTTGCCTTTGCCGAAAAGCTGGGGCTGGAGACGGCCGTCTCGGGATCTCAGGCGCTTGCCGCCCGCCACCATGACTTCGATTTCGTCGCCGATGCGACCGGCATCGCCCGCGTCGTCGAAAGCATGATCGATTTTGTCACCGACGGCGGCACGGTTCTCGTCTTCGGCGTCTGCGCGCCCGATCAGCGCATTTCCATCGCGCCCTTCGAGATCTTCCGGCGCCAGATCCGTTTTGCCGGGTCCCATTCGCTGAACCGCAACATTCCCGAGGCCCTCGCAATCCTGAAAAGAGACAAAGGCGCGATGGCCGCGCTGGTTTCCCATCGCCTGCCGCTCGGCGAGGTCTTGCCTTTCATCATCACGAAGTCCGCCGATCCCGCAACGATGAAGGTACAGTTCTCCATCGACTAGATCGACCTCATCGTCATCGTAGCCGAACGACAGCCGCTTTTCGTTCGGCGATGAGTCATCTAGAAACCGTCAGGAGCGACCGATCAGGAGATCAGATGGTGGGAAAGACGATCAAAACCATGGAGGACTTTTCGGAGTTCGTCGGTCTGTCGCGTCCCACCGTCTCCAAATATTTCAGCGATCCAATGTCGGTGCGCCAGAAGACGCGGGAAACGATCGAGCAGGCCCTGAAGAAATCGGGGTTCCGGCCCAATATGTTCGCCGTCAACCTCAATCGACGGCGCAGCAACATTCTCGGCGTCATCATTCCCAATTCCACCGATCCCTTCTACATGGCGCTCACCCGCCGCATCGAGATGATTGCCAACGAGACGGGGTTCCTGGCCTTCGTCCTGTCATCGGACGGGAAGGCGGAGATGGAAGACCGGGCGATCAAGACGCTGAAATCCATGAATGTCGCCGGCGCGATCATCGCCCCGCTCGGCGTGGAATCCCACCATGCGACGCTCGATGAACTCGGCCGCAGCGTGCCCCTCATCTACGTGGACTCGCCACTCGACGAGACATCCTCCTTCGTCGGCACCAACAATCGCCAGAGCTTCAATCTGATCGTCGACTATCTCTGCCGCTCGGGCGAACCGCCCTGCTATTTCGGCATGCCGCATGTCAACACCAACGCCTTGACGCGCCAGACGGCCTATGTGGAGGCGATGGAGCAGTTCCGGATGGTGCCTGAGATTGTCGGGCTTACCGACAGCAAGACCTGGGATTTCGAGCGTTTCGGCTTCGAGGAAGCGACCCGCATCCTCACCTCGGGCGAAGGTTTCCCGACGCGCACCGTGCTTTGCGCCAACGACCGCGTCGCTTTCGGCGTCATCGCCGCCGCCTATCAGCAGGGACTCAAGGTCGGCCACGGCGCCAATTATGATCTGCGCGTTGCCGGACATGACGACCATCCTCTGTCCCGCTACGCCTGCCCCCCGATTACGACGGTCGCACAGAACTATAACGAGATCGGCCGGCTGGCGATCGAGCTGCTGCTCGGCAGGCTCGGCGAGGGCACAGGGGCGGTCGCGCCGGCGGACCGCATTCTTCTCAATGCCGAATTGATGCTCCGGACCTCGGCGTGATATGGCGCCTCAGGCGCGGGGCAGGCCGGTCGGCCGCATGTGCTTCCTCAGCGCCGCGATCCTGAAAATGGCGTTTGCCGCGCCATAACCGCGATAACCGCGCCGCTCGACGATCTCGAAGAACAGGCCCTCGCCATAGGTCGGGCTGTAGAGCTGGAAATATTCGCCGTAATCGTCGCGATCGTAGAGGATGTTGTTGGCCTTGAGGCGATCGGCAAATTCGGCATCGAGGCCGAAGCGAGCTTCGAGATCGTCATAATAATTCGGTGAAATCGCAAGCGAGACGAAACCGTTTGCCGCAAGCGCGGCGGCGGTCGCAAAAATGTCGTCAGTCCTGAAGGCGAGATGCTGGATGCCGGAGCCGAAGGTTTCGGCGATAAAGCGGCCGGCCAGCGTGTTGCGGTTTTCCGCGCCGTTCATCGTGATGCGCAGAGACCCTTCCGCATTCTCGACCACCTGGCTACGGACGATGCCGGAGGGATCGACGATATCGACCATGGGCGTCTTCTCCGCCTCGACGAGCGACGTATAAAACAACAGCCAGGTCAGAAGCTCCTCGTATTTCATCGTTTGCGCCATATGGTCGATCGATTGCAGCCCAGCCGGCTGCGGAGGGATATCGTCCTCGATCGCATCGAACTCGATCTCCCAGATGCGGCCGAGCTCGGTCTTGCGGTCGAGGAAATAAAGGACGCCGCCACCGACGCCGCGAACGGCCGGCATCTCGATCTCGCCGGCATCGAGCGATTGCGCGAACCGTTCCGCCCCGAGCGCGACGGCGCGCTGCAACGCAGCCTTGGCATCATCAACCATCAGGCCGGCGGCATAGGCCGAGGTGCCGTGAACGGCATAGGAGGCACTGGCAAAGCCCTTCTGCTCGGTATTGACGACGAGATTGATGGCGCCCTGGCGAAAGACGGTGACGCGCTTGGTTTTATGCCTGGCCGCCTTGCGGAAACCGAGGCTGGCAAACAGCGCCTCGAGCGCAGGCGCCTCGTCCTCATCCGCGGTGAATTCGACGAAGGCGATGCCCTCGACGGCAGCGCGCGGCGGCATGGCCGGCACCGGCAGCGCGCTCTCCGGCTGCTGCCGCTTCACCTGGTCGCCGAGATAGATCAGAGAGCGGCGGCCGTCGACGGCGATCGCGCTCGGCGAACCGCCGCGAAACTGGTCGTTGAAAATCTCCAACGACAGATAGCCGTCATAACCGGTTGCGGCGACGGCCTTCATGAAATCGAGCACCGGCAGGTCGCCTTCGCCCGGCATGTTGCGGAAGTGCCGGCTCCAGTAGAGCAGATCCATGTCGAAGAGCGGCGCATCGGCGAGCTGAATGATGAAGATCTTCTCCTTCGGGATCGAGCGGATCGAGTTAACGTCGATCTTGCGCGACAGCGTATGAAAGCTGTCGAGGATCAGGCCGATATTCGGATGATCGGCCCGCCGGACGATTTCCCAGGCGTCGCGATGGTCGTGGATGTGGCGGCCCCAGGCGAGCGCCTCGTAACCGACGCGCAGGCCGCGCTTGGCGGCGCGCTCACCGAGCTCATGGAAGTCCGCCGCCGCCCGGTCGAGACCGCCGAGGGCAGCCGGCGAAACGTTCGAGCAGACGAGCACGAGATCGGTGCCCATCTCCTGCATGAGGTCGAACTTGCGCTCCGCTCGGAAGAAAGTGCGGCCGCGCAGCGGCTCCGGCATGCCTTCGAAATCGCGGAACGGCTGAAAGAGCGTGATCTCCATTCCGAGATCGCGCACCATGCGGCCGACTTCCCCAGGGCTCTCGTCGAAGATCAGGAAATCGTTCTCGAAAATCTCCACCCCGTCGAAACCTGCCTTGGCGATCGCCTCAAGCTTGTCACGCAGGTCGCCGCTCAATGAAACGGTCGCAATCGATGTCTTCATCGGAGTGGTCCTCGCAATAGGCGTTACGCCGTCATGGTTTTGAAATGCGCAAGCATGCGACCGACATCGGGCTCCCTGCCGGTGATCAGGCGAAAGGCGCCGAGCACAACCATGCCCGCGAGCAGCTGGGCGATCGTCACCTTCAGCACGAAGAAATAAAAACGATGATACGGGTCATGCGCTCCTCCCAAAGCGTGGCCTTGCCCTTGCCGTCTGACCGTCGTCAGACACGCGAATGCGCGTCATAACCGAGATATTGCCGTCGCGATCGACTCCTCCGCTGTTCGCTCTTTCAGAATGTACTAACTAGTTCGTATGTCAAGCAACATCTGTTGAAACATGCCGCCAACGTGAATAAGACTGACGGGCTGCTCGCCGTCATCGTCGCGTAAAAGCTCTGCCGCACCCCGGATGGCCGTCAGCGGCGATTTCAGCTCATGAGAGACATGGGCGGCAAAGGAGCGGACATATTCGGTGCGATCGACCAGTTTCCCGGCGAGATCGAGGAAGCTTTGCGACAGCACCGCGATCTCACGCGTTCCATGACTTTCGAGCGGCCGGATTGCAGCCTTGCCGCCGCGGGCGATCTCGTCCGCGCGGGCGATCAAGGCGTCGATAGGCCCGGTAATCGTGCGCGTCAGCACATAAGCAACGGCGAGCGTCAACAGGAGGACGACGACGAGGGCGCCGATTTCCGTCGGCGCCATTCCGCTCGAACTCGCCTCGGCGGTGCGAAACCAGATGACGATCAGGATCGGCAGCATCATGACGGTCAAAAGCACGGCAAAGACGATCAGCGCCAGCGTCGGCCGCCACTTCGTGCGGACTTTCGGCGCCGGCATCAGACCTTCCTTCCGATTTCGCCGCCGAGCTTGAAGCCGATGCCGTGAACGGTTGCGATGACCCCCGAGCCGCCAGCGGCCCCGAACTTGGCCCTGATGTTGCGGATATGGCTGTCGATCGTCCGGTCGGAGACATAGGTGTTCGGGCCATAGGCCGCTTCCATCAGCTGTTCGCGGCTGAAGACCATGTCCCGGTGTGACAGCAATGCATCCAGGATGGCAAATTCGAGCGCCGTCATCGCGATGGCGCTCTCGCCTAATGTGACCGTCCTGCCGCGGCGGTCCAAACTGAGTTCGCCGGCAACCAGAGCGGCATGGCGTCTGTCAGGGCCTGCTTCACTGCCGCTGCGCTTCAGGATCGCCTTCACCCGGGCGACGAGTTCGCGCGGGCTGAAAGGTTTGGTGACATAGTCGTCTCCGCCGATTTCGAGGCCCAACACCCTGTCGATCTCCTCGTCGCGCGCCGAAAGAAACAGGATCGGAAGGCCCGAAGTCTTGCGGATCTGGCGGCAGACTTCCAGACCGTCCATGTCGGGCATGCCGATATCGAGAATGATGAGATCAATGTTGCCGCGTCGGAAGGCCGCCATCGCCTCGATGCCGTTGCGGGCTGCCGTCGATGCCATGCCGGCGCGTTCGAGGGCGAAGCAGATCACATCGCGAATGTGAGGTTCGTCATCGACGACGAGAATGCGGGGCGCCATCCACCAGTCCTGCGTTGTTTGTCGGACCTGTTGTTATCGTTCTCGTTCTATCTTGCAATGGGAGAAAGGAGATAGCTGTCCAGTCGCGCAGATCGGAAAGTCCAGCTCCGCCAGTCGCGCCGGCGCATCTCAAAATTCCTGGCGAGGTAGTACCGAACTGTCACCGCTTGGGTCCTCTGGTCCATCAGATGATCCGGCAGCTTGAGGAGATAGAGATCGAGTGCGGGAATGGCGGAAGGGCCGAGTGAGGAGAGATAATCGATATCAAGCGGCTGGCCTTCGAAGCTGATCTCCCGGCTGTGGGTGACATTGAAGCGGGCGATGAAAGCGGGGAAATCGATGAAGGCGCTGATGTAGAGAACGGCGATGAGGGAAGCGAGGTTGGTGGCGATCAGCCATTCGTTGGATCGGTTCAGCAGAATGCGCAGCAGAATCAAGGCAAGGCCGATGGCGACGATGCCCATCCAGAGACCAGCGGCAACACGCAGTTCCGTCAGCGAATAGGCCTCGACGTAAAGCTCGAGCCGCAGCATCGAAGACAGGCAGAGAAGGATGTTCTGGCCGATCCATGCGTAGACAAGGCCGCGGATCAGGGGGCTTTTATCGCCGGGGCCATCGGGCCGCATGGCGAGGAGGACGAAACCGGCGGCAAGAAGCGCTGTCGCAATCAGCGGATAGGCGCCGCGATGAGCATATTCGGCATGGCTCATGTGATCGGGCAAATCGGCGCCGCCCCAGAGATAGACGAGATCGAGAAGCGTCTGCACGGCAAAGAGCGCATTGAAGAGAAGCAGCGACCGCAGCAGCGAGGCGTGGCCGAGCGGTGCATTTTTGGTCGGCACGATATGGAGCGCTCTGCTGGCTTGCGACCTCGCAGTGCGGCGTGCCAGCCGCGGCCGGAGCATCGCCCAGACGACCGCTGATATCACCACCCAGAAGCCGATCCGCCAGGGATCAAGAAACTGCAGCAGAAGGTCAAAACGGATACTGCGCAGCGTGACCTCGATGAGCGGATTCGCCGCCGCAAAAAGAAGCAGGAAGACCGATGCGAGAATGAGCGGCATCACCCAGAGGCCGATGCTTCTGCGGATTTCGGCTGAAGACGAATGTTTGGCCTGTGTCGCAAAATATCTCTTGCTGTCCTCGACAAGCCGGAATGGAATGACGACAGCGAAACCAAGAAACACAGAAGGCAGCTCGGTTAGGCTGCGCGGTACAAGTCTGGCGCAGGTGAGAGCAACTGACATCAGGGCGCAGAGGCAAAGAACAAAGCCCATGGGCGACGATGTTTCCAGCAGAGGCGCCGACGCCAGGATCGAAAAGCCGAGGAGAAGAGCCGCCGTTAAAGGCGAGAGGCTCTTCATGGCCGGGAACAGAATGCAGGCGCAGATGGCGAGCGCAAAGAGAAAAAGATTTATCCCGGGTTCCTGGCCAAAGATCAGAAAATCCGCCAGCGCCACGATGCCAAGCAGCACGGGAATTCGGCCGGGATTGCGTCTGATGGGCATCGGCGATGTCAAGGTGTCGGTTGTGTCCATTGCTGGTCCTCTCGTAAATGCCGCCGTTCCATCACGATGCGCATGCTTGCGGAGATCCCCTCGGAAAGGGCCCCCCGAGGCTGGCGCGTCTCTACCAGCCACCACCCGTCCTTGCGGAGGCGATCCGGCACAGCGGAGGGTGTGATGCGGGGCGGGGTGTCGTTCTTGCTCATGACAGGAAAATGCCCCGCCGGATTGCAGATTTTGTGCAGAAGGTGAGGAGCAATTCAGGAAAATCGCGCTGGCCTGCCAGGTCATTTAGGAAGTGCGAAGACGGCGTCGTCTACATCCCTCACGACAGGTTTTTCTTATCCGCTTGACGGCGCCGGCGCGCGGAGGAGGTCGTAGAAATCGGTCTTTCTTAACGCGGATGGTATCCACAACTGGAAACTCCGCACTAGGTTCAGCCTGGACCCGTCAAATTCGCCGCGGCGGGCTCTTAGGCCACGGTCAACGAGACAACGGGGCAGACATCTGCCTTCACAATCCAGGTACTCCAAGGAGTTTCTCCCAATGCCGGACACCTCTCAAGCGCCGAAGACATTCCCAGCTCCCAAGGATCAACGCCTCCGGGATCTCGCCGACTGCATCCGTTTCCTCTCCATGGACGCGGTTCAACAGGCAAAGAGCGGTCACCCCGGCATGCCGATGGGTATGGCTGACATCGCGGCGGTTCTCTTTTCCGAGTTTCTGAAGTTCGATGCGGGCGATCCCCATTGGTTCGACCGCGATCGTTTCGTCATTTCCAACGGCCATGGCTCGATGTTGCTCTACAGCCTGCTCTATCTGACGGGCTACAAGGACATGACGATCGACGAGATCAAACGCTTCCGCCAGATCGACAGCCGCACCGCCGGTCACCCCGAATATCGTCACGCCACGGGCATCGAAACGACGACCGGCCCGCTGGGGCAGGGGATCGCAAACTCCGTTGGTCTGGCGCTCGGCGAGCGGATCATGAACGCCTCGTTCGGCGACAATCTGGTCAACCACCACACCTATGTCTTCCTGGGCGACGGCTGCCTGATGGAAGGCATCAGCCACGAGGCGATATCCCTTGCCGGACATCTGAAGCTCGGCAAGCTCATCGCCTTCTGGGACGACAACTCGATCTCGATCGACGGCGCGACAAGTCTTGCCGAATCCGATGACCATCCGGCACGTTTCCGCGCGGCGAACTGGCACGTCCAGCAGATCGATGGGCACGATACCGATGCGATCCGCGCTGCGATCATCGAGGCGCAGAAGGTGACGGATCGGCCGTCGATGATTGCCTGCAAAACCATCATCGGCTTCGGTTTCCCCACAAGGGCGGGAACGCAGAAGGCCCATAGCGACGCGCCCGGAGAGGACGAGATCGCCGGCGCCCGCAAGATCCTCGGCTGGACATCGCCTCCCTTCGAAATACCGCAAACGCTTCTGAGCGATTGGCGGAAGATCGGCGCCAAAGGCGAGTCGGCGCGGATGGCCTGGGCGATCCGTCTCCAGACCGCTTCGCCGGAGAAGCGAGACGATTTTCAACGACGGATGAAGGGAGAGCTTCCGTCCGGCTGGCGCGCCGCCATCGCTGCGGCAAAGCAGGAACTCTTAGGCTCCGAAAAGGACCTCGCCACCCGACAGGCGAGCGGCATCGTGCTCAACCATCTCTTCGATGCGATCCCTGAGCTGCTTGGCGGGTCGGCGGATCTGACGCCCTCGAACAACACCAAGGCCAAGAACCAGGTCGAGATCAAGCCTGGGGAATATGGTGGCTCCTATATTCACTATGGCGTCCGCGAGCACGGCATGGCGGCGGCGATGAACGGCTTGGCGCTGCATGGGGGGCTTGTTCCCTATGGCGGGACGTTCCTGACCTTTTCCGACTATTGCCGCCCGGCGATCCGGCTCGCAACGATCATGGAGGTCCGTTCGATTTTCGTGATGACGCATGATTCGATCGGATTGGGCGAGGACGGGCCTACACACCAGCCGATCGAACACCTGAGTGCACTGCGCGCCATTCCTCGCCTCGCCGTCTATCGTCCGGGCGACCCGATCGAAACGGCCGAGTGCTGGGAGGCGATCATGGATACGCCGCGGCAGGCGGCGCTGATTGCCCTGTCTCGCCAGCCGATGCCGCTTTTACGCCGCGACCCGACGGACGAGAACCGCTCGGCAAGGGGAGCCTACGTCCTTCAGGAAGCCGAAGGCGGCGAGCGGCAGCTGACGATTCTTGCCTCCGGCTCGGAACTGCATCTGGCGGTTGAAGCCCGCTCGGTGCTGCAGAACGAGGGGATCCGCACTGCCGTGATTTCGATGCCGTGCAGGCTGCTGTTCGAGAAGCAGGATGCCGCCTACAAGAGATCGGTGTTGGGTGAGACGCGAGCGAGAGTCGCCGTCGAAGCTGCCGTGCAGGATTCCTGGGACCGTTATCTCGGTCTGGACGGCGTGTTTGTCGGCATGCATGAATTCGGAGCATCCGGCAAAATCGACGACGTTTACAACAAGTTCGATATCACGACAGACGCCGTGATACGCGCTGGACGCGAAGCGACCGGAAAACAATCCTAGCGATCCAAAGCAGGCAACCAGGCCGAGCGCCGATTACCTAAATCTTGGCGCTCGCTTGGCGTTGTGGAGCAGTTCGCAGGCGGTCGCGAATGGCCCGAAAAGTTTGAGCAGCAGCGCTTGTTCCTCTGCGTCTATACGGTGACGAGCGCAGAACTCCGTTACGGACCAGACTTTTGTCAGATCGTCTGTTTCGATTTGTTTGGGTTCGATGTGTTCGGTCAACGGCGTCTCCTCCAAATGCCAAGACTACGCCCCCATGGCATTTATAAGAATTAGCTAAAAAATGCTATTTGCACAACCGAAGAAAGACGTCGTCACTCCGCTGCAACGGGGATACCGGACTATTGGATGGCACGGATGCTGTCAGGCTTTGTCGATCATCGCCACGCGCAAGATATGGTTCATGCGGTCTTGCCAGCCCGGGCCATCGGCCTGGAAATAGGCGAGCACGTCGCTGTCGAGCTTCAGCGAGACGAGTTCCTTTGAGTTGGGCAACACCGGCCGTTCGACGGCAGCGGGCACGGCGATCTTCTTCGCCGGTTTGAACAGTGCTTCCGCAGCGTCAAGTGGATTGAGCGGCCGGCGCGGTGGTCGGGACATAGACATCTCCAAAGGCGGGGTGTTGTCGCCACATTGTATCGCGTTGGTGCGTGAATACCGGTTGCTTCGTCTCCGTCGAAACACCCCAAGCATTCGCGGCTTATGGGTTGCGTCAGGCAACCTATGAGGATTCGAACGGTTTAGCCATCGCTGCAAGCTGTCCGGCTAGGGGTTTTACTTCCGCTCAGATGTAACCGCACCTTGCCGCGCCTTGCATCAAGACACGCGCACATATGAAAACGCCCGCCGATTATGCGGCGGGCGTCGTTTGTTCATGAACTCAGCCGCTGATTAAACGAGGTGAGCGTCGGTGCCGGTGATGTTGAGCGTCAGGACGCCGACATCCGTGTGGCCTTCGCCGTCGGAGATCTTGTAGTACTGGACGTTTTCCGTGACCTGCTGGCCGGCAGTCAGGTCTTCCGTCAGCGTGTAGGTGAATTCACCATTCGGCTTGACGTGGAAGATGCCATGGTCGCCAGCGATGTCGGTAACGGCGTCGAGGCCGCTCTTGGCGCTGACGTTCGTGCCGTCGAACTGACGGAGGAAGAGCTTGCCGTTGTCGCCCTTAATGTCGTTGCTGAGAACGTTGCCACCCATGACGTCGCCTTCGGAGAAGCTGAAGTGGTCATCGACAGCCACCGGCTTGACCTGGGTTACGCCCTTGATGTTCAGGGAGAACACGCCGACGTCGGTGTGGCCGGCGCCGTCGGAGATCTTGTAGGTGACGCGTTCGGTCAGCGTTTCACCGTTGGTGAAGCCGATCTTGGCAGCGTCGCTGAGAACGTAGGTATAGCTGCCGTCCGGCTTGACGAAGAAGGTGCCGAAGTCGCCATGGATCTCGGTGACCTGGCTGTTGCCCTGCTTGGCACCAACGCTTTCGCCGTCGAAGGCGCGCAGGTACAGGTGGCCGTTGTCGGAAGAATCGTTGGAAAGCAGATTTCCGGAAATTACGTCAGTTTCGTTAAATGTTGCACTATCATCAGTTGCGTGTATCGGCGAAGCCATTGCTCTCTCCTAAAATTGTTTATCGACGGGTCAATTTTGACCTTAGCGAGCGGCTCCTTTAACAACTGATTAATACTATAAGTCAATAACCTATTTATCAGAAGGTTAATTTCGCCGCCGATTTTCCCGTTGCTTCATTTCCGATGGAATAATTCCATTTTCACGCAAATTTGAAGAAAAATTGGCGAACTAATACGCGGATAACTTGAGTAAAATGCTAGAGACGGGTACCTCCGGTGGAGTTTTGTGACGCAACGGGTTCGCCCGTTGCAATCGCGGTCTCCGAGACTTATTTTACAGCTGCGACCGATCGAAGCGGGACCGAAGCCGTATGGCTTGTAGGCGACACGCTTGCGCATCGCGCCATACGCTGCGCGATAAGCAATCCCACACACAAGCGATAACCCGGCCATGGCCGGCGAAGGATTTTTTTGAACGACCCAAAAAAAGTCACCGCGGTTGCGGCGGCCAAACCGCGTGAAGGTGACGAGTTCGCCGCCCCGCCGGGAGCTGGACGCCGTCTCCCTGCCTTCTCACCTGGCGCGAATTGCAGGCGCTGATTGTCGAGCAGCTCGGCTGAACGGCGATCATCACACCACCATCTCAATAAGGAGAACTTGAAATGCAGGTACTCGTCAGAGACAACAACGTCGATCAGGCCCTCAGGGTTTTGAAAAAGAAAATGCAGCGCGAAGGCCTGTTCCGCGAAATGAAGGAACGGCGCGCCTACGAGAAACCATCCGAACGTCGCGTCAGGGAAAAGGCGCAGGCGATCAGCCGGCAGCGCAAGGCTGCCCGCAAGAAGATGCAGCGCGAGGGCCTGCCTGCCGGGAGCAAGCGCACGGCTGCCCGCTAGCGGCTCCTGCCTGGGAGGCCTCCCAGGCCTCGGTGGTTATATCCGGAAAGGACAGACAATGGACGAACTGAACAGCCTCACCGTCTCGGAGGAACGCCTGGAAGATTGCCGCGATGTCGTGGAGCCGGATCTGCAGGATCTGATCCAACGCGCCCTGACATCCGGCTTTTCCCGGGAAGAGATCCTCATCGCGGTCAGCGAACTGGTCGCCGAAGACTTCGCAGTGGTCATGAAAACCCCGAGCGTCCATTGAGGGCGACCATGAGAAGATCAGGGGATCATGGCGACAACGCCGGGGTCAAGCTCTGACGCCGCTCAGCGCTGGCTGGCCGATGCCTTGACGAAATCGATGAACGCCCGCAGCGGCGCGGGGACCAGGCGCCGTCCGGGATAATAGAGGAACGGACCGGAAAAGCGCTGCCACCATGGTTCGAGGATCGGCTCGAGGGCGCCGCTGTCGAGATGCGGGCGCAGCCAGTCCTCGAAAACGTGGATAATCCCCGTACCCGATATCGCAGCGTCCACCTTAAGATCGGTCGCCCCGCCGATCCTGACGATCAGGGGGCCGCTCGGCTCGACCCGAACCACCTCGCCGTCTCGCTCGAATTCCCAGGGCGTCGTCAGCGCGCCGCTGGCAAATCGGCCAAGCAGACAGGCATGGCCGAGCAATTCGCTCGGGTGCCGCGGCCGGCCATGACGATCGAGATAGTCGGGGGACGCCGCAGTGGCAAAGCGCTGCACGCGTGGGCCGATCGGCACGGCGATCATATCCTGCTCCAGCCGCTCATCATAACGGATGCCGGCGTCACAGCCGGCGGCGAGCACGTCGACGAAGCTCTCTTCGGCGACCACCTCCAGCCGAATGTCGGGATAGGCGGCGAGAAATGGCGGAACGATGGCGGGCAACACCAGCCGCGCCGCGCTGACCGGCACATTGAGCCGCAATGAACCGGCCGGCCTGTCGCGAAAACCGTTGACGACATCGAGGGCGGACTCCACTTCCGACAATGCGGGACCGAGCCGCTCCAGCAAACCCTTGCCCGCCTCTGTCGGAACGACGCTGCGCGTCGTGCGGTTGAGCAACCTGACGCCGAGTTGAGCCTCCAGCCGACGAACCGCCTCGCTGAGGAAGGAGGCGCTGCCGCCGCTGGCACGCGCGCCCTCACGAAAACCGCCGGCCTGTGCCACGGCCACGAAGGCATTCAAATCACTCAAGTCGACTTTCATTGTTCGCGATCCCGCACAGCCCGTACGGATTGTACCCAGTTTTCACGCGGCCGGACAACGCCTAACTTCGTGTCATCTCTTGAAGGGAGTTCGATCATGTCCACAATCGATCAGTCCGGCACGTTCACCATCGGCGACCGTCGCGTCAAACGGCTTGGCTACGGCGCCATGCAGCTTGCGGGTCCAGGCGTGTTCGGTCCGCCCAGGGATCATGACGCCGCCTTGGCGGTGTTGCGCGAAGCCGTTGCTTCAGGCGTCAATCACATCGATACCAGCGACTTCTACGGCCCCCACGTCACCAACCGGATCATCCGCGAAGCGCTGCACCCTTATCGCGACGATCTCGTCATCGTCACCAAGATCGGCGCGCGGCGCGGGACGGATGGATCATGGATTCCGGCCTTCTCTCGCGAAGAGCTGACGCAGGCGGTACACGACAACCTCCGCAATCTCGGCCTGGATGTACTCGACGTGGTCAACCTCAGAATCACGTTCGACCTGCATGGCCCCGCCGAAGGATCTATAGAGGAGCCCCTGGCGGTGCTTGCCGATCTTCAGCGACAAGGTCTCGTCCGTCAGGTGGGCTTAAGCAACGCCACATCGAAACAGGTCGCCGAAGGCCGCGGGATCACCGAGATCGTCTGCGTGCAGAACCAGTACAATCTCGCGCATCGGGCCGACGATGCCCTCATCGACGAGCTTGCGGGCAAGGGCATCGCTTATGTACCGTTCTTTCCGCTCGGCGGCTTTACCCCGCTGCAATCATCCACGCTCTCCAACGTCGCCGCACGCCTTGGCGCCACGCCCATGCAGGTTGCGCTCGCCTGGCTGCTGCGCCGTGCGCCGAACATACTGCTGATCCCCGGCACCTCCTCCGTCGGCCATCTCAGGGAAAACCTCGCCGCCGCCGGACTGATGCTGCCGGATGATGCTGTCCAGGAACTGAACAGCATGGCGAAGGCCGCCGTCTGACGCCATTGGAGGGTCGCGGGTGATCCGGTCGCTTACGCCATGCCTTCGCGCATGGCGTAAGCGCAGTGCCGTATCCGGCTGCGAAAACCCGTTGGGGCTATGCCTCAATAGCGCTCGGGAACGTATAGTTCCGGCGGGACCGGCGCCCTGATGTAATCGGCGTGGCGAACGCGATCCGGCAACTCAATATCCTGCTTCGGGACATCCTCGTAAGGAATCTGCTCGAGCAGATGGGCTATGCAGTTCAGCCGGGCCCGCTTCTTGTCTACGGCCTGGACCACCCACCAGGGCGCTTCCTCGGTGTGCGTGCGCGCCAGCATTTCTTCCTTGGCCTTGGTATATTCCTCCCAGTGGACACGGCTTTCCATATCCATCGGCGAAAGCTTCCACTGCTTCAGCGGATCGTGGATGCGCATTTTGAAGCGAAATTCCTGCTCCTCGTCGGTGATCGAGAACCAGTATTTGATCAGCACGATTCCGGAACGGACGAGCATCCGCTCGAATTCCGGCACAGAGCGGAAGAACTCCTCGAGTTCGTCGGGGGTGCAGAAACCCATGACACGCTCGACGCCGGCGCGGTTGTACCAGCTGCGGTCGAAGAGCACCATTTCGCCGGCAGTCGGAAGATGCGGGATATAACGCTGGAAATACCATTGATGGCGTTCCCGCTCGGTCGGGGCGGGCAGCGCGACCGTGCGGCAGACGCGCGGATTGAGCCTTTGGGTGACGCGCTTGATCGCGCCGCCTTTGCCGGCAGAGTCCCGGCCTTCGAAAAGCACGACCACCTTCAGCTGCTTGTGCTGAACCCAGTCCTGCAAACGCACCAGCTCGTGCTGCAGCCGGAAGAGTTCCCGGAAATAGATCTTCCGCTCGAGCGTCTGCTCGGCCGGCTCCGACATTCCTTCGGCGACCAGATCGTCCAGCCGGTCCTCCTCCATCTGCATTTCCAGCTCCTCATCGAAGCTGTCGGCGATTTCGGCCTTTATCCGGCTGAGCTGGTCCTGATGTGTTTGAGACATGGCCTGTTCCTTTTTGCTTTTTTGACAGGAGCATGTCAGTGCGAAGTTTGTGTGACAGTTCTGACAACCGTCCACCGAGATGGCCCGACCCCAGCCACCGAAGCGCGTCTACAGCTGCCCCGCCCGGTACTGATCGACAAGGGTCCGGCATGCGCGGATCGTCAGGGCCATGACGGTGAGCGTCGTGCCGGCGATACCGCTGCCGGGAAAGGCGCTGGCATCGGTGACGATGAGGTTCGGCGCATCCCAGACCTGGTTGTAAGAGTTGAGCACCGCGGCCTCCGGGGTTTCGCCCATGCGCGCGCCGCCCGTCTCGTGAATCGCCGCGCCCATGCACATGGTCTTGCGGAACCATTTGCGGAACATGAAACGGCTGAAGGCATCGGCGTCGGGGAAGGCACCCTTGCCCATCTCTTTGAGGCCTGTGGGCGAGCCGATGAATTCGAGGTCGCCGCCAACTTCCCTGACCATGGCGATGAGCGTCTCCTCCTGACGGCCGAGGAGTGCCCGTTCCTCCTCCTGCATGACGCAGCGGATATGCGGCACGGGAATGTTCCAGGCATCCCTGCGCCTGGCATCGAGGGTGATGCGATTGTCGGCATAGGGCAGCATGCGGCCGAAGCCGAAGAAGGCGAGACGCGCATCGGTGTGCTCCGAGACCGGCGCGCGACCGACGCTGCCCTGGTAATCGAAATCGCCGCGCGCAACGTCGCCTTCGCCGAAGCGGGGAATGAAGATCCCGCCTGACGGATTGTAGAATGGGTCGGTTGGTGCGGAATCGTCGTGCGCCCAACCTTTCGCCTTCGAAAAGGAACCGAAAGCAAGGCACGGAAGCTGGTCCATGAAATAGCGGCCGAGAGCGCCCGAGCTGTTGCCGAGCCCATCGGGATGTTTCGCCGAAGCCGAATTCAGGAGCAGCCGCACGCTCTCGATCGGCGAGGCCGAGAGCACCACTGTCGCGGCGTGGGCGGTCGATACCTCGCCGGTGTTGCGATCGATGAACTCAGCGCCGGTGGCGCGGCCGGTTTTCTCGTCCGTGGTGATGCCGCGAACGACGGCATCGTAACGGATCGTCAGCCGGCCGCTGGCCTTTGCTTCGCGCAGCGGCCGCGGCATGCGGTCGGCGTCGGGCGCGATATAGCGCCACGAGATGACGTGCCGCTCCGGCCAGCGGCTTTCGACCGCCTGCTTGAAGGTCTGTTCGGCGGGCGTCAGGCCTGCAGGCTTCGCATAGACGCCGTCCGGCAGGGTCGGCACGTTGTCCTTGTTGCCGTAAAGCCCGAGATAGGCCTCCACCTCGTCGTAGAAAGGTGCCAGCTCGTCATAGGAGATCGGCCAGTCGACGCCCTTTCCGGCGCGTGTGTGGATCTTGAAATCGTCGTCGGTCCAGCGCAGCAGCACCCGCCCGAAACTGTGGAGGCGCCCGCCGCCCTGGCGGCCGCGGATCCAGAGGAAGGGTTCGCCCTTCGGCGTCGTATAGGGGTTCTTGCGATCGTTGACGAAGAAATGGCTGAAGCGTTCGGTGAAAAACGCCGCGCGCGCCTGGATCGGCTGGCCCTTAAGGGTCGCGCGCGCGCGCTCCCAGATATTGATGCTGCTTGCCGGCGCCTTCTTGCGCGCCGGGTCGAAATCCCCAGGCCCGACGGCGGGACCCGCCTCGAGCAGCAGCACCGACAGCCCTTGCGCCGTCAGTTCTTTTACCGCGAAGGAACCCGCCGCGCCGGAGCCGATCACCAGCGCATCATAGACGATCTCAGGCATGTCTTTTCAAATCCTGTCCTGGAGCAATCCTCAAAACGACGCGAAGCGCGTGCGGAATTGCGGGAAAACAAAGGGATGGCGCGTCACAGCCGCGATCCGTCGGCGCCGAAGAGGGAGGCCTTGGCGATATCGAGCCCGGGAGCCACGGCATCGCCGGGCTCGAGTGTGACGTCGCCCATCAGCCGGAGCGAGAGGCTCTGGTCCGCCCAGTCGAACCAGACGACGGCATCCGAACCCATCGGCTCGACAACGGAAACGCGGCCCGGAATGGTGGGCAGGCCGCTTTCGGCGCCGTCGAGCACAAGATGCTCAGGGCGAAAGCCGAGTGTAGCCGGTCCTTCAGCTACGGCTGCGCGGAAGGAGTAGTCGGAGAGATCGATGGTCAGCCCCTTGCTCCTGAAGACTAGCGGCCCGTCGCCGCGCTCGATCCGGCCCTCGACGAAATTCATCGCCGGAGCGCCGATGAAACCGGCAACGAAGAGATTGGCCGGGCGGCGGTAAATCTCGGCCGGGGAGGAGAGCTGTTGGATCACGCCGTCGCGCATGATGGCGATACGATCGGCAAGGGTAAGGGCCTCGACCTGATCGTGGGTCACGTAGATCATCGTATTGCCGAGGCGCTGGTGCAGCTTCTTGATCTCGACGCGCAGTTCGTTGCGCAGTTTGGCGTCGAGGTTCGACAGCGGTTCGTCGAAGAGGAAGACATCGACTTCACGCACCAGCGCCCGGCCGATGGCGACGCGCTGGCGCTGGCCGCCCGACAGTTCGGCAGGGCGCCGGTCGAGCAGCTTGTCGAGATGGAGAAGGGCGGCGGTGCGGGCGACGCGCGCCTCGATCTCGTCCTTCGGCAGGCCGGCGACGCGCAGGCCGAAGGAAAGGTTCTTGCGCACCGACATGCGGGGATAGAGCGCGTAGGACTGGAAGACCATGCCGATGCCGCGGTCTTTCGGCTCCTCCCAGCTGACATTCTTGCCCGAGATCCAGACTTCGCCTGATGTAATGTCCTGCAGGCCGGCAATGGCGTTCAGAAGCGTGGACTTGCCGCAGCCGGAAGGCCCAAGCAATACCAGGAACTCGCGCGGCGCGATGTCGATGGACATCTTCTCGATCACCGTGTGATCGCCATAGGCGATCTTCAGGTCCTTGACGGAGACGGCAGATTGCATGGAAGCGTTACCCCTTGACTGCGCCGGCCGCGATGCCGCGCACGAACCAGCGGCCGGACAGGAAATAGATGGCGAGCGGAACGATGGCGGTCAGGATGGTCGCCGCCATGTTCACATTGTAGGTCCGCTCGCCCATCGTGGTGTTGACGATATTGTTGAGCTGCACGGTCATCGGCAGGTTGTCGCGCCCGGCGAAGACGAGACCGAGCAGGAAATCGTTCCAGATGCCGGTGAATTGTAGCATGGAGACGACCACGACCATCGGCACGGCGATCGGCAGCATGATCTCGAAAAAGATGCGCCAGAAGCCCGCACCGTCGACGCGTGCCGCCTTGCAGAGTTCCTCCGGGACGCTGACGAAATAGTTGCGGAAGAGCAGCGTCACCAGCGGCAGGCCGAAGATGACGTGGACGAGAATGATGCCGGCGAGCGAATTGTAGAGATCGATATTCGCCATCGCCCGGACCATCGGATAGAGGAAGATCTGGTAGGGGATGAGGCCGCCGGCCATCAGCAGACCGAAGAGCAGGTTTGCCCCGCGCGGGCGCCAGAGCGACAGTGCATAGCCGTTGACGGCGCCGATGAAGACCGAGAGCGCCACCGAGGGAAGGGTGATTGCCACCGAATTCCAGAAGCCGCTGCGAATACCGACGCAGACTGTTCCCATGCAGGCGCCCGACCATGCGGTCATCCAGGCGGAAAAATCGAGCCTGGCCGGCAGGGCGAATATCTCTCCGAGCCGGATTTCGTCCATGGACTTCAGCGAAGTGACGACCATGGTGTAGAGCGGCAAAAGGAAGAACAGCGCTGCGACAACAAGGAAGGTATAGAGACCAATGCGCCCGGCGGTGATCTGTACCGGCTTCGGGCCGTTCGGATGAGGATCGGCCATTACGCGGCTCCCTTCGCTTTGCCGCGCATGTGCATCGCGTAGCGGAACGGGGCGACGGCGATAATCACGCCGAGGACGAGCACCGTCGCGCCGGCTGTCGCAAGGCCGAGGTTCTGGCGCCCGAACAGATTGTCCATGATGAATTTCGCCGGCACTTCCGTTGCATTGCCGGGGCCGCCATCGGTCATGGCGACGACGATGTCATAGGTCTTGATCACACCCATGGCGAGCAGCATGCCGGCGGCGGCCAGCGCCGGCCCGAGCTGCGGCAGGATGATCGAGACGTAGATGCGCCAGACGGGAATGCCGTCGATCCGCGCCGCCTTCCATTGCTCGGCCTCGATGCCGCGCATGCCGGCGAGCGCAATGACCATGACAAGCCCCGCGCCCTGCCAGACGCCAGCGAGCACCAGCGCATAGATCGCCATGTCGCGATTGACGACCCAATCGAGGACGAAGCTTTCCCAGCCAAGCGACCGCACGCTTGCCTGAATGCCGAGTGTGGGATTGAGCATCCATTGCCAGATCAGCCCCGTCACCACGAAGGACATGGCATAGGGATAGAGGAATACGGTCCTGAAGGCGCTTTCGAAACGGATCTTGCGGTCCAGTGCTGCGGCCAGCAGGAAGCCGAGCAGCAGGCAGCCCGCGACGTAAAGGACGCCGAAGATCAGCACGTTTTGCAGCGAGGCCAGCCATTTGGCGGAAGAGAAGAGCTTCGAATACTGCGCAAAGCCGACATAGATCGAAGATGGAAACAGCGTCGAATTGGTGAACGACAGCCGGATCGACCAGGCCATGGTGCCGATAAAGACTGCGACCGCGACAAACCATGTCGGCAGCAGCGCGATGGTGGCGGAAAGATTGGCTTTGCGTTTGATGGACATCGGCCAGCTCGTTGACGGGAAAACGGGGCACAGGCTGCCATGCAAGGTGACGGCCCGGCAGCCGTGGCGTCGGGATCAACCCGACGCCACGGGCACGATCCTACTCGAAGATGGCGAAGAAGTTCTTGGCCGCAGCGCCTGCGTCGTCCGAACCGCCGCTCCAGTATTCGTCGACGAAATCGTCGAGCGCGCCGACCTGCTGGGGCGTTAGCACGATCGCCTGGTCCGGCACGATGGCGCCGGCACTCATCAGTTCGGCGCCCTTCTGGGCACAGGTATCCAGTTTAGACTTGTCAACATCGGAGCGCATCGGCACCGAGCCCTTCTTGAGGGCGAATTCAACCTGGACTGTCGGGTCCATGACGACTTCGGCGAGCAGTTTCTGCGCCTTGTCGGTCGCAGCATTGCCCGTTTTGGGGAACCAGAGGGAGTCGGCGATATAGACCATGCCCTTCGATTCCGGTGCGATCATGCAGCCGTAATCCTTGCCCGGCACCTTGCCGGCAACGGTGAACTCGCCCTTTGCCCAGTCGCCCATGAACTGCACGCCGGCCTTGGCGGTGATCAGCATGGCGGTCGCGTCGTTCCAGTTGCGGCCGGCAGCGCCGGCATCGACATAGCCGCGCAGCTTGCCGAGGATTGCGAGCGTCTTCTTCACGCCCTCGACGGATGCCTCGCTCTTGTCCTTGTCGGCATAGATCTTCAGGAAGCCGTCGATCCCGACCTGCGAGAGCAGGATCATGTTGAAGACCTTGGTCTGCTGCCAGGGCTGACCACCCCAGGCGACCGGGACGACGCCGGCAGCCTTCAGCTTATCGAGATCGGCGAAGAACTCGTCCCAGGTCTTGGGCTCCTGCGAAATACCGGCCTTGTCGAAGGCCTCCTTGGAATAGAAGACCCAGCTTTCGCCATGGGCTCCGGTGGGCGCCAGATAGACCTTGCCGTCATAGGAAATGAGATCCTGGATCGATTTCGGCAGGGCGTCGGCCCATTTACCGGCGGCGGCCACGTCATCGATCGGATTGAACAGGCCCTGGCTGACGAAATCGGCGGCTGCGAGGCCAATGACGCCCTGCTTGGCGCCGGGCGCGTCACCCGCGACGATACGGTTCTGGAAAGCGGCATCGGCTGCGCCGAAACCAGCGATCGAGGAATCTTTCCAGACGCCGCCGCGCTTTTCGAATTCCGTCTTGATGACGTTCAGGGCCGCCGCCTCGCCGCCCGACGTCCAGGACGACATGATCTCGATCGTCGGCTTGTCCTCGGCATGCGCCGAGGCGAAAAAACCGGCAAGTGCCACGCCGGCAAGAAAGAGCTTCATCATGGTCTTCATAGTTCCACCTCTTGAAAATGCCCTCTTTGCGGGGCGTTTGTTGTCTTGGAATTGTTGTCAGCGATAGATCGGCAGGAGCGCCTGCCGGACGAGCGTAAGCCCGTTGGCGATGTCGCGGACGGGATCGGGCGCGGCATCGAGTTCGAGGATCGCCCAGCCTTCATAGGCCCGGTCGCGCAGCAGCCGGATCCAGGCCGGCCAGTCGACCCGTCCGAGGCCGAAACTGCAGAAGTAGGGCTGGTGGCTTTCGTGGATGTGTCTGTCGATCGGCGTGTCGACCGGCATCGGGCCGATCGCATCCTTCCAGTGGGCGATGATCATGCGTTCGTGATGGCGATCGACGAGCTGGACGGGATCGGAGCCGGCAACGATGATATGGGCCGTATCAGGGCACATATGCACATAGGCCGGATCGGTGAGCATCATCATCAGGTCGACGTCGCGCGCACTGGCAAAGATCGAGTGCGCCTCAGTGTGCAGTGCAAGCCGCACGCCCCTGGCAAAAAGGATCGCACCGAGCCGGTTGAGGAAGTCGGCAATCACTTTGGCGCGGTCGAAATCGTGGAACTGCACCGGCTGGGCGCCGAGCGTCTGGCGTAAGGGCCCGCCGATCACCATGATGTCGCTGCCGCAGGCCTTCAGGAAATCGGCATAGCGCTCCGCCTTGTCGATCAGCGCACGCTGGGCCTCGGGGTCGGCAAAGTCGCCGGCCGCTTCGAGCTCGGCGAAGAAGCCGCTGCACAGAGTCAGGCCGCGCCTTGCCAGCTCGGCCGCGAAGGCGTCGACGGAACCATAGGTCTTGATGGCGTCCTGCCAGTTGAAGGGAGAGAAGGTCAGCTCGACGCCGGTGACGCCGGAGGCCTGGACGCTGTCGAGTATCTTGTCCCAGAAGGCTCGCGGCTCGCCGCGCGCATGGTCGACGATCGCTTCATGGCTGTCGACGCCCCAGAAACCGGGATGGAAGAATGTCACGAGATCGACGCCGAAGCGCAGCCTGTCGCCAGTAGCCATAACCTATCCATTTCCTAAGGCATGGCCTACCCGCGTGCGGAAGGATGTTCCGCATCCAATAAGCCATGGATTTTCAACGCATTAAGGATTGGCAATCGTTTGCCATGACCAAATGATAATCAAGCTGGTTTTTTAAGCAAGCGATTTTTGGCAAACGTTTGCTATAAATCGTCGCCTGCCTTAAAGTTGCAAATCGAAGCATCCGGAAGAGAGAAGCAAAAGTGAACAAAAACAAGGATGTGGCCGGAGAGGAGCAATCGGGCGCGTTGATGGCCGATGTTGCGCGGCTCGCCGGCGTGGCGATCTCGACGGTCAGCCGGGCGCTTGCCAATCCCGGGCGGGTCAACGAAAAGACCCGCGCCAAGATCAATGCGGCAGCGAGACAGCTCGGCTATACGCCGAATGCCATGGCGCGCGGTCTGAGAGTTGGCAAATCCAACATCGTCATGATCATCCTGCCGGGATCGCTTTATTACGGTGTCTCCCAGATTATTCCGCAGGTTCTGCAGAGCATCAACAAGTCGCTCATTCAGGGCGGCTACAACCTGATGATCGCCAACCTCGACCGCGACGAGATTTCCGAACGGCATATTCTCGACCTCGCCTTCGGCGGCAGCGTGCGAGGGGCCATCATCCTGTCGTCGAAGCTTCCTGAAGTGGACGGACGCTCGCTTGCCGGTTCCGGCCTGCCGATCGTTTCAATGCTGCTCGACATGAGCGATGCGGGCCTGCAGAGCGTCGTGACCAACGACCGTGAGGCGGTGCGCGATGTCACGGCCGAACTCATCCGGCTGGGCCACCGACGGTTCTTCTATCTGGCAGGGCCTGAAGACAATTATCACGATGTCGAACGTTATGCCGGCGTGCTCGAGGCGCTCGGGGCGGCGGGATTGTCCGAGGAGCTGGTGCATCGTTCGGGCGGTCAGCTCGATTATCAACACGGCTTCGACATAGGCGTTCAGGCAGCGGATGATTTCGTGCAGCTGACCGAGAAGCCGACGGCAGTCATCGCCACCAGCGACGACATGGCCATCTCATTTGTCAGCCGGATCCAGCGTACGGGCTTGAGCATTCCCGATGATCTCTCGGTCGTCTCCTTCGACGGCTCGCCCGTCTGCGAATTCTCCTCCCCGCCGCTCTCGACGATCGAGCAGCCGGTGGAAGAGATGGGACGCGCGGCGGTCGATCTCCTGCTCGATGCCATTGACCAGCGGCAAAAAGCGGGGAAAGTCCGCACCGTTATCCGCAGCAAGCTTATTCTGCGGGAGAGCGTCGCTCCTCCGAGGAGCTGACGGAGCCGGCCCCTCCGCGGAACGTCGATGGCGATGTCTCGATGAGGCTTGATGCCGAAACGGGAACCCTTGAGCAGATCTTGCTCTCGGCCGAAGCCTGGGCGAGAGAAGCACGCGCGATGGGAGGCGCTGTTTCCAAAAACGCTTTGCTCTTCGATGGATTCTATTTCGTCTAGCCGGGCTGGCTGCCATCAAGAACGTCAAGCGACAGGTCCCCATAGGGCGCGGATTGCGCTCCATCAAAACTTCGTCTGACCCCATCAGTCGACACGTCGTGCTACGAAAATCACAACACCGGGCGATCTGAAACTTCGGCTATGCGCGGTGGAATTTTGAAATTCCGAGCACGCACATGGACCTCTCGAAGATCAAGACGCTGATCGACTTTGTCGGACGATCGAACATTACCGAGCTGACTGTGACGGAAAAGGACGTGACGGTTCGGATTTTCCGAACCGCGACGGGGCAGGAGGCTGTCGCCGAACTCGAGCAAAGGCCGAGATCAATCGTCGATGCGCCTTCGAGCGGCGAGAAACCGTCCCATGTAGTGAAGGCGCCCGTCTTCGGCGTTCTGCACAGGGCCCCGGCGCCCGGGGAGCCGCCATTCGTCGCAATCGGCGACGCTGTTGAGGAGGGGCAGACGCTTTTTATCATCGAAGCGATGAAGGTCTTCAACACGATCGCCGCGCCGCTGTCCGGGTGCATCACGCGCCTGACCGAAATCGACGGCGGCGAGGTCGAGACCGGCGAGCTGCTGGCGGAGATTGCCTGATGCCGGAAATGCCCGAACAATCCGCAACTGCCGGACGCCGCTTCGATACGGTCCTCATCGCCAACCGTGGCGAGATCGCAGCCCGAATAGAGCGCGCCTGTCGCGAGCTCGGCCTGAAGACGGTCGCCATCTGCTCCGAGGCGGACAGGGACGCGCCCTACGGCAGCACCGCCGACAGCTTTCTCTGCATCGGCCCGTCAAGTGCAGCCAGGAGCTATCTCAATCAGGATGCCATTCTTCTCGCGGCACGTCTGACCGGCGCAGGCGCCATCCATCCCGGCTATGGCTTTCTGTCGGAAAACGCAGCCTTCGCCGACGCCGTCGAAAAGGCGGGGCTGATCTTCATTGGCCCGAGTGCCTCGTCGATTGCGACGATGGGCGACAAGATCTCGGCGAAGCGGGCGATGATGGCCGCCGGCGTCCCATGCGTTCCCGGCCCGGACACCTCGCTGCCCGACGATCCCACATCGGTCGAACGCATCGCGCTGGAGATCGGATATCCCGTCATCATCAAGGCGGCCGGTGGCGGTGGCGGACGCGGCATGCGTGTCGTGCCGAAGTCCGATCAACTGCATGAGGCGATCGCGCTGACGCGGGAAGAGGCGCGCAAGGCCTTCGGTTCCCCCTCGCTCTACATGGAGAAATTCCTCCAGCATCCGCGCCACATCGAGATGCAGGTTGTTTGCGACGATCACGGCAACGCCGTGTGGCTGGGGCACCGGGACTGCTCGATGCAGCGCCGCCATCAGAAGGTGGTGGAGGAGGCGCCCGCACCTGGGATCGCAGCCGATATCATCCAGCCGGTTGGCGAGGCCTGCGTGCAGGCCTGCCTCCAGATCGGCTATCGCGGCGTCGGAACCTTCGAATTCCTCTATGAGGACGGGGCTTTCTATTTCATCGAAATGAACACGCGCCTTCAGGTCGAACATCCCGTCACCGAGATGACGAGCGGGCTCGACATCGTCCAGGCACAGATAGAGGCGGCCCAAGGTCACGTTCTCAATCTCACCCAAGGCGATGTGACGTGCAAAGGCCATTCTTTCGAATGCCGCATCAACGCCGAGGATCCGGACACCTTCCTGCCGTCGGCTGGCGTCATCACCCATCTGGTTTTGCCCCAGGGGCCGGGCATTCGGGTCGATACCCATATTCATACCGGCTACACGGTCTCGCCCTATTACGACTCGCTGATCGCCAAGCTGATCGTGCATGCGCCGACGCGGGCGGAAGCGATGGCGAGAATGTGCGACGCGCTTGCCGGCACGGAGATCGAGGGAATCGCCACCAATATTCCCTTCCTGCGCTCCCTGTTCGAGGACCACGCATTCGCGCGCGGCGAGACCGACATCCACTATCTCGAACACTGGCTGAAGCTGCGGAGGGCGGCATGAGCGCGATCGATTTCAGCGATCCGGCAACCATCGCCTTCCTCACCGACGCGCTGACGACCGCAGGCGTGCACGGGCTCGAAATCTCCCGTCCGGACGGACAGCTTCGTATCGTCGTCGCCGGAAAAGATGGCGCCCGGCTCAGCTCGACCGGAGCGCCGCCACGCGCGCCCAGTTCCGCAACGGCCGTCGTGAAGGCGCCGATGGCAGGCCGCTTCTATGTCGAGCATCCAGGCTCCGCCACGCCCCAGAAGCTGCCGCGCTCCGTATCCGACGCGGACGTCGTCGGTTTCGTCGGGGTAGGGCATGTCCTGCTTCCCCTTCGCGCCAGCCGTTCCGGTGTTTTGATCCGGCTGCTCGCCGAGCCCGGCGCCCTGGTCGGCTTCGGTGATCCCCTGTTCGAAATCGAGCTTCAGCCATGATCGTCACGACGAACAGACGCGCATCCCAACGCGAGATCGTTCCAGCCACCAATAGCCAGGCTCGCGTTTCCTCGATCGGCGCCAGATCCTTCCTGCTCGAGGCGCCAGGCGATTTCGATCTTGCCGCGCAGCGGCGGATCTGGGCCCTGTCCCAGACGGTGAAGGGCTGGCCGGACCTTGCTGAAAACATCCCCGGCATGACCAACCTGCTGGTGATCTTCAAGGAGACGCCTGAAGATCCCGATGCGGTGGTCGCCCGGCTGCTGGAGGCGTGGGAGAATGCGCGCAGTATGGATCTCAAGGGCAAGACGATCGAGATCGCCGTCCATTACGGCGGCGACCATGCGATGGATCTTCCAGCCCTTTGCGATCTTTCGGGCTTAAGCGATCGCGAGGTCATCCGTATCCACCACGAAGCGACCTACCGCGTCTTCGCCTTGGGCAGCGCTCCCGGTTTCGGCTATCTGCACGGTCTCGATCCGCGCATCTACATGCCGCGGAAGACCGTGCCTTCGCTGAAGATGCCGAAGGGTTGCGTGACGATCGGCGGCATGCAGACCGGCGTCGCCATGCTCACAGGCCCCAACGGCTGGAATTCCATCGGCTTTGCGACCCTTGAGATGTTCGACCCCACCTTGCCGAGCCCCGCCATGATGGCGCCGGGAGATACGGTGCGGTTCCTGCCGGCGAGGATCGAGCTATGATCGAGATTTTGGAAAGTGGCCCGTTCAACACGGTGCAGGATCTTGGACGCCCCGGCTACCGCGATATCGGCGTATCGGCGAGCGGCGCGATGGATCCGCTTGCGGTCCGGATCGGCAATATTCTCGTCAGCAATGACGAAAATGCGGCCGTGATAGAGGTGCAGACCTTCCCGTTCAGCCTGCGTTTCGAGCAGCGAATCGTCTTTGCCGTCACCGGCGCCGACGGCAATCCTCATCTGGACGGATCGGAACTCCTTCCCTGGTGTGCCTATCTCGCGGAACCGGGACAGGTTCTCGAATTGAGGCAACCTCCGCAGCTTGCGCGTGCCTATATCTCGCTCGGAGGCGGGCTGGATATTCCCGTTGTCATGGGTTCGCGAAGCACGTCGCTCCGCGGCGGCTTCGGGGGCAATGCCGGCCGGCCTCTGGCGAAGGGCGATCGGATCGCGGTCGGCGAGGACGCGGAGATCGCCATGCTGCCGGCCCAGGGTCTTGCCGTCGTCGAACCGGCCGTAGCGTTGCGTGATGTCTTCTCCGCTTCCGTCGACGGCACGCTGCCGATCCGGGCCCTGCCAGCCGGCGAGCACGATCTTTTCGCCGGAGATAGCGAAGATTTCTGGAGCCAGACCTGGAGGATTTCCTCCCGCAGCGACCGCACGGGCTATCGCCTCTCCGGCGAACCGATCACGCCGACGGCGTCGATCGAGATGCGTTCCCACGGCGTCGTACCCGGCGTGATCCAGGTTCCGCCCGGCGGCGAGCCGATCGTGCAGATGAGCGATGCGAACACCGCCGGCGGATATCCGAAGATCGCCGGCGTCATCGAGTGCGACCTGTGGCGGCTCGGGCAGGCCCGCATCGGCGCCCGCCTCAGCTTCGTTCGCTCGACCCATGCCGAAGCGCGCGCCGTGGAACAGGCTGTCGCCCGCTATGTCGACGACGTCAGGCAGACATGCCGGATGGTCAAGCGCGCCTTGAAGGCGATGGCCTGATGCGGGACGCCGACATGCATGAAAACAAGGCGACGGCCGTCAAAAGGAGGAACCGATGAAGATCGATCTGAATTCCGACATGGGCGAAGGATTTGGTCCCTACCGGCTGTGCGACGACGAAGCGATGATGAAACTGGTCTCGTCGGCCAACATAGCTTGCGGCTTCCATGGCGGCGACCCCGAGACGATGGGGCGCATGGTCCGGCTCGCGAAGCTGAACGGCGTCGGTATCGGCGCGCATCCTGGCTTGCCCGACAGGCTGGGATTCGGCCGGCGCGAAATACCGTTTTCGGCGGACGAGCTTCGCCAGCAGATGCTTTATCAACTCGGCGCCCTGATGGCGATCGCCCGGAGCGAGGGGGTTACTGTCTCCCATATCAGCTTCCATGCGGCCATGGGCAATATGGTCAACCGCGATCCTGTCGTCGCCGACCTGATGATGGATGCGATCGCCGCCGTGGATACCAATCTTGTCATCTTCGTCACGTCAGGCAGCGAGATCCAACAGGCCGCCAGACGCGCGCGCTTGAAAACGTTGGCGCTCTTCCTTGCCGACCGGGCCTATGACGCCGAGGGCGGACTTGTCGCGCGCGGGCTCCCCGGCGCGGTCATTAAAGACGAAGCTTCGGTGCGCACGCGTGTGCGGCAATTCCTGCTCGACGGAACCGTCCAGACTATCGACGGCGCCGTGATCGCGATGCCGGCCCGCTCCATTCTCGTCCATAGCGATACGCCCGGCGCCCTGGAGCTTGCCGGCATCGTGCGCGCCGAAATCGAAGCTACAGGCGCGACGCTCGCGCCTGCCGCTGGACTCGCCGACTGACGCAATCCTGATCGCTTGCGGGCGGTCTCTCGTTTCAATCTCCCATCGAAGGACCAAGTCCGATGTCCGTCATCGCAGACCGCCTGAAAAACGTTTCCATATCCGCATCCGCCGCCATGACCCAGCGCGCCCGGGAACTGGCCGCACGAGGGATCAAGGTCGTCAGCCTCTCGTCCGGCGAGCCGGACTTCCCCACCCCGACGCACGCGATCGAGGCAGCCCATGCTGCAGCTCTTGCGGGTGACACGAAATATCCGCCGATGGACGGCACACCGGCGCTCAAGTCCGCCATCATCAGGAAGTTCAAACGGGACAACAATCTCGACTACGATGCCAGCCAGATCGTCGTGTCGGGCGGCGGCAAGCAGGTGATCTTCAATGCCATGCTGGCAACCTGCAATCCGGGTGACGAGGTCGTCATTCCCACCCCCTCCTGGGTCAGCTATGCCGACATCGTCAAATTCGCCGGCGGCGTCCCGGTCGCAGTCCCCTGCCACGAACAGGCCGGCTTCAAGCTGCGTCCGGAAGATCTGGAGGCAGCGATCACGCCGCGCACCAAATGGCTCTTCCTGAATTTCCCGAACAATCCGACCGGTGCCGCCTGCTCGCGGGTGGAGATGGCCGCCATCGCCGAGGTCATGCTGCGCCATCCCGATATCTGGATCATGACCGACGACATCTACGAACACCTGGTCTGTGACGACTTCCAGTTCTGCACGATCGCCGAAGTCGAGCCGAGACTCTATGACCGCGTCCTGACGATGAACGGCGTCTCCAAGGCTTACGCGATGACCGGATGGCGGCTCGGCTTCTGCGCCGGGCCGAAGGACCTGATCTCCGCCATCAGCAATGTCAACGGCCAGAATGGCGGCGGCATTGCGACGCTCACCCAGGCTGCGGCGACCGCGGCCCTGGACGGTCCTCAGGATCTTTTGAAGGAGCGCGCCGCGATCTACAAAAAGAGACGCGACTTCGTCCTCGACAAGTTGTCCGAGGTGGAAGGGCTGCGTTGCCACAGACCCGAGGGCGCCTTCTACATCTACCCCAATATCTCGGGGCTGATCGGCAAGACCAGCAAGGGTGGGCGAAAGATCGAGACCGATGTCGATTTCGTCATGGCGCTGGTCGAGGAGCATCATGTCGCGACCGTGCAGGGAGCGGCTTACGGAATGAGCCCCTTCTTCCGCATTTCCTACGCGACCAGCATGGAGAAACTCGACGAAGGCTGCGCGCGCATAGCCCAGTTCTGCCGGGACATGCGCTGACCGCCGACGTGCGTTAGGCTTTCAGCCGCGCCGTCAGGCCGAGAAGGATGTCGCGGACGGCGAGAGCCGGTTCCGACAGGGGATTCTGGTCGGAAACGCAAAGCGACAGGGTTTCCTCGATCCGTGGTGAGACGAGGCGGCAGATCAGCGGCTCGCTCGATTCCGATACGATGCGATCGGCAATGGCTTTTGGCATAATCGTCGCACCGAGGCCGCTGCCCACCGCGCGGGCCAGCGTGCGGACGATTTCGACCTCGGCGACGACCTTCAGATTGGTGCGGGTGCGCGTGAAGGCGGTATCGACCGCTCGCCGGACGAAGTTATAGGCCGGTGGCAACAGCATCGGAATCCCGTCGAGAGCGCTGACCGGAACAGGCTTCTCACCCGCTTCGATGGCAAAGTCGCGATGGGCGACCAGGAAAAACTCTTCACTCAGGATCGGCTCGAACCGGACACCCTTGATCGGGCCGGTTCCATGGAGAAGGGCCATCTCCAGCCGGCCATTCATGATCATCTGGCTATAGGTCTGCCCGACGCTTTCGGTCAGGTGCAGCAGGATGCCGGGATGCAGCTTCCTGGTTTCCGCCAGGAGTTCGACCGAGAGCGTGGCCGCACTGCTGAACGGCACGAGGCCGACGGACACGCGCCCGGCAAGCGAATTGCCGGCCGCGGATGCATCCGCTTGCGCCTGTTCCATCTGCCGCAGGATAATCTGCGCATGGCGATACACAGCATGTCCCGCATCGGTCATGCTGACGCCTTGCTGGCTGCGGATCAGCAGCTTGTGGCCGAAATGCTCCTCCAGTGCTGCAAGCTGCTGGCTGAGGGCCGGCTGGGCGATGTGCAAAAGGTCCGCCGCCCGCGTGATGCTGCCGCTGTCGACGATCACGATGAAAGATTTGAGGCGTCTGATGTCCATGAGGATCGGGGTACCGTTCTGATCTGCGCGGGTCACATGTTTGCAGACGTGCATGGCTTTTGCAACGCGGCGCGGATGCCGCGAGGCGATGCTGACACCGCCTGCTTCTGTTCTTCCGCCGCGGCCCCGGCTCCATAACCGTTGCTTATTGCTCCAGAGATAATCGGTCTTAGGCAAGGGATTAAAGCTTCGCTACTGTCTCGATCAACAACAAGGGAACGACAATGCCATTCTCCGACTACAAGACCGCACTGGTGACCGGCGCCTCTTCCGGTATCGGCGCAGCCGTGGTTGAGCGGCTCCGCCGGGAGAACATCGAGGTCCATGCCGTTGCCCGTAGCGCAGATGCCCTGCAGCAGCTGGCAGCACGGACGGGCTGCATCGCCCATGTCGTCGATGTGACCGACCGTCAGGCAATAGCCGAGCTCACCCGTCGGGTGGAGTTCGATATTCTCGTCAACAATGCCGGCGTCGACCGGCCGAAGAAGTTCCTGGAAGCCGATGAGGCCGATATCGATCTCCTCGTCGACGTCAATCTCCGCGCGGTCCTGCATATCTGCCGCCTTGTCGTGCCTGGCATGGTGGCGCGCGATCGCGGGCACGTCATCAATATTTCTTCGATCGCCGGCGCTTATAATTTCGGTGGCAACTCGTCCTATCACGCCACCAAGGCAGGGGTGAGCATGCTGTCCAACCAGCTGCGCATCGACGCTTTCGGCAAGCGGGTACGGGTGACCGAAATCTGCCCCGGCCGGGTCGCCACCGACATTTTCAATCACGTCCATGGCGATGATCCCAGCGTCCGCGAACGATTCATCGACGGCTTCGAATTACCGCAGGCGGCCGATATCGCCGATGCGATTGCCTTCGCCATCGCAGCTCCCGTCGCCGTCAACATCGGACACATGGAGATCACGCCCACGCTGCAGGTCATGGGCGGCCTGCAGACGGCGAAGCCCGCGGCCAAGACGGATCCATCCGGGGAGCCAAAGCCGTGAGTGGTTTCGACCTTTCGGCAATCCTCGGAAATCCGGAATATGCCGCGATGCTGCTGCATGGCATCGAGATGACCTTCATCATCTATGCCGGGTCCTGGTCGCTGGCGATGGCGTTGGCGATGCTGCTGCTCGCCTTGCGTCTGTCACCCTTTCGCTTCGGCGATCCGTTGGTCGCTGCTTACGTATCCTACCACCGGAATGTTCCCACCCTGGTTCAGCTGATGCTGTGGTATTTCGGGATTTTCACCCTGATGCCGAGCGGGCTGGCGACTTGGCTTGCAGTCCACAATGCGGAGGCCATCTTCGCCGTCATCGGGCTCGGGCTCTGCCAGGCGGCCTATTTCAGCGAAGATCTTCGTTCCGGCGTGCGCTCGGTCAGTCCCGGCCAAATGCAGGCGGCCCGGGCCCTCGGCCACGGTTATGTCTCGGCGATGCGCTTCGTCATCATGCCGCAGGGCGTGCGCAACGCGCTGCCGCCGCTCATCAATCACAGCGTTTCCCTGTTCAAGAACAGCAGTCTCGCCGTTGTCATCGGCGCCTCGGAGCTGACGCATGCCGTCAAGGAAATCGAGAACCTCAGCTTCAGGACCTTCGAGATCTACCTGATCGGCACGGTTCTCTATCTCTTCTTCTCGCTCGTGATCATGAGCATCGGCGCCTATCTCTCGATGCGCACCGATCCTGCCCGGAGTGCGCGCGCATGATCCACGACATGATCGCCATCGTCCGAGATTACTGGCTGCTGCTGCTGATCGGCCAATATCCGAACGGCCCGCTTGGCGGGCTCGCCAATACGCTGATCCTTTCGGCGCTCAGCATCGCTCTCGCCTTTCCGGCCAGCATTCTGTTCGCATTGGCGCGGCTCTCCAAATTGCGTCTGCTGCGCTGGCCGGTGACGGCGCTGGTTTATTTCACCAGGGGCGTACCGCTCCTGATGCTCATCCTGTGGAGCTATTTCCTCGTCCCGCTCATGACTGGCGCCGACGTGCCGAGCTTCCTCACCATGCTGACGACACTCGTGGTCTACCAGAGCGCGTTCCTGAGCGAAGTCGTGCGCGCCGGCATCGTGGCGCTCGGACCGGGCCAGATGGATGCGGCGCGGGCGCTCGGCCACGGCTATTTCGGGGCGATGCGCTTCGTCATCCTGCCGCAGGCGCTCTACAACATGATCCCGAGCATCCTCTCCACCTTCGTCTCGACGATCAAGGACACGACGCTCGGCTATGTGATCAACGTGCCGGACCTCACCTTTGCGGCAAGCCAGGTCAACAACCAGCTCCTGACGCAGCCTTTCCAGGTCTTCCTCATTCTGGCGATCGTATATTTCGCCATCTGCTGGACGCTCACCTACTTCGCGAACCGCCTCGAGCGGCGCATCACGCGGCGGCGCGCGGGACTTGCCAGCTTTCCCGCCGCCGCCCCGATCACGCCGTCGAAAATTGTATCGGAGCAGCTATGACCATGTCGGTATCAGCACAGGAACCGCAGACGATCCGGCTTTCGCAGGTCTGCAAGAGCTACGGCGACTATCCGGTCCTGAAGGACATCGATGCGCAGGTGGCGCGCGGCGAAGTCGTGGTCATCTGCGGTCCATCAGGTTCGGGAAAATCCACGCTGATCCGGACGATCAATCGCCTGGAAGAGATCAACAGCGGATCGATCACGCTCGACGGACAAAACATCCACACCTCGATGCGGGCAAAGGAACTCAATGCGATGCGCAGCCGGATCGGCTTCGTATTTCAGAACTTCAACCTGTTTCCGCATCTTTCGGTCGCCGAAAACGTGTCGATGTCGCCGATCCGGGTGAAAGGCGTGGCGCCCGACCTCGCGCACGAAAAAGCCATCAAGCTTCTCGATCGGGTCGGGCTCGCCGACAAGGCGCGAGCCTATCCCGGCCAGCTCTCCGGCGGCCAGCAGCAGCGGGTGGCGATCGCCCGCGCCCTCGCCATGGAACCGCCGGTCATGCTGTTCGACGAACCGACCAGCGCGCTCGATCCCGAAATGGTCGGCGAGGTGCTCGCCGTCATGAAGAGCCTGGCGTCCGAAGGCATGACCATGCTCTGCGTCACCCACGAAATGGGCTTCGCGCGCGACGTCGCGGACCGGATCTGGTTCATCGATGCCGGTCAGATCATCGAAATGGCGACCCCCGAGGAGTTCTTCAGCAATCCGACCCATCCCCGGGCTCAGCGCTTCCTCGCTGATCTCAGGCATTGATACCAATCACCAAAAACAAAGGAGAACAGCAATGAACTGGAAATGCCTAAGCCTCACTGTCGCATTTGCCGGCATGGCGGCCGCCTTGCCCGCAAAAGCCGATCAGCTCGATACCATCATGTCGGCGAAGACCCTGCGTTGCGCGACGTTCGCCGATGTTCCTCCCTTCGCCTCGCCGGATCCGAAAACCCGCGAAATGGCCGGTTTCGACGTCGATCTCTGCGGCGCCATCGCCAAGGAATTGGGCGTCAAGGCTGAAATCAAGCCGGTTTCGGTCGAAGCGCGTGTGCCGGAGGTCAAGCTCGGCCGGGTCGACATCACCGTCGCCAACCTTGCCTATACGCTCAGCCGCGCCGAGCAGATCCAGTTCAGCGATCCCTATTATCTCGCCAAGGAAATGCTGATCGTGCCGGCGGACGATGCCGGCAAGAAGAAGGCCGATTACGAAGGTCAGCGCATCGCTTCGACCAAGGGCTCGACTTCGGAAATGTCGATCAAGCTCAACAAGTCCGATCCGCTGACATTCCAGGATACGGCTTCCGCCTATCTCGCCGTCCAGCAGGGCAAGGCGCGCGGCATGGTGGCCAACACCATGACGACGACCAAGTTCGTCAATGAATCGAAGAGCAAGGGCAAAGAAATGCGGATGATCGAGGAACCGATGCTGTTCCAGCCGATCGGTATCGGCATGGCCAAGGATCAGCCGGTATTGACCGCCAAGATCAACGAAATCCTGCACAAGCTCGATGAATCGGGCGAAATCAACAAAATCTGGGACAAGTGGCTCGGCCCGAATACAGAATACAAGATGACGCGCACTGACAAGGTCGTACCGCTCTCGCAGCTGAAGTTCGATCCGATTCCGTAAGCCGACCGGCCTCGGCGTCGTCCGATGGCAATCTCCCAAGCGAATTCGGACGGCGGGATATGCCCGCCGTCTGCCAACGATGTGAGGCATCCATGATCCATATTAAAGATATCGCAGAACGGCCTGGCAAAGCCGACATCGACGCCCTTTCCAAGTTTTCACCCGCAACGATTCATGAAGCCCAAGGGCGCCGCGGAGCGCTTTCTTCCCGCCTCAAGCCGGTGGACTACCGCATGAAACTGTGCGGTCCTGCGTTTACGGTCAAATGCGCGCCGCGCGACAACATCATGCTGCAGCTTGCCATCAACTACGCAAAGCCAGGCGACATCATTGTCGTTTCGGCGGGCGAGTACGAGGAGGCCGGCTCCTTCGGCGATGTCCTTGCCAATGCCTGCCTTGCAAAGGGCATCGGCGGCCTCGTGACAGATACGGGCGTGCGCGACACGCTTCAGCTGAGGGAACTTGGTTTCCCGGTCTTCTCGCTCAGCGTCTGCATCAAGGGAACGGTGAAAGAAACCATTGCCGCAGTGAACGATCCGATCATCGTTGGTGGCGAAACCATCAATCCCGGCGACATCATCGTCGGAGACGCCGACGGACTGGTGGTGGTGCGCAGGCAGGAAGCGCAGGAAGCCGCAAGGCTCTCGCAGGCCCGCGAAGATGCCGAAGCCGGTTATATCGCGGCGTACAAGCGGGGCAAATCGGTCATCGAGGTCAGCAATCTGGAACCGGTGCTGAAAGCCAAGGGCCTCGTCGTCGAAATCTGACGCGATACCGCAATAGCTATCAGCCCTGCCACTTCAAAGGGGGCGGCTGGCCTTTTCGGCCAGCCGCCTTATGCAAACCGGGCGGCTCAAACGCTTTCGGGCGTAATCGTTTCGAAGGGAACCACGCGCTGAAGGATAGTCGGGCTGTCGCGATGTTCCAACGCTGCGATCATCGTGGCGATCAATTCGTCTGATATCTGATCCAAGGGATGGCACAATGCCGCCATGATCAGGCCTTCGGTCAAGCCCTTGCGCGTTTCCGGGCCGATGTCGCGGCAGACGACCCTGACCTTATCTCGCTTTTCGGCAGGCGCTTCGCGAAGAGCGCGCAGCACGCCGGAAATCCCCCCTCCGACAATGAAAATGCCTCTGAGGTCATCGAGTTCGGAAAGCAGTTGGCTGACGATCCGGTAGGCTTCCTCCGGCTCCTCATGTGTCGGCCGGCTGTCATCCACCTGAAGATGGGGCGCATGCTCCCGCATATAAGATCGAAAGCTCGCATCGGAGACATCCTGGCACTGATAGCGATGATTGCCGATGAAGACGGCGATCCGGCCGGGCATCGGCGTGGTCTGAGCGAGAAACCATGCGGCGGTGCGCCCGAGTTTCCAATTGTCGGTGCCAACGAAGCCGGCGCGATCCCGGGCGGACTGATCGGTTATGTAGGCGACAACCGGCTTTCCTCTCTCCTTGAGCGATTGGATGGTCTGCCCGATCAACGGGTGATCGCCCGCAATGACAGCAACTGCATCACAGCGTTTGCCAAGCGCTTCGAGACGATCTGCAATATTTTGTGGCTCGAGGACATCGACAAAATCGACCACAGCCACGACTTTTTCGTGCTGGCGTCTCGCGGCCGCCTCCGTGATCTTGGAGCCAAACAGCCGGTAGAGCTCACGGCTCGACTGCTGGAGAAGAAAGCCGAAACGATAGTTCGGCAGGAGCCGCTGCCTGCGGTCCTCGATCACGCCGCGCCCATAAAATCCAATCTCTTCCGCGGCATTTTGCACCCTCTCGATCGTTTCCGCACGCACTGCGCCGGTACCTCCGAGGATGCGGTTGACCGTGGCGATACTGACGCCGGACGCCTGGGCAAGATCGGCAATGGTCGGTCTCTTCATGATATATTTCATTCCATTTCCGGATGAAATGAAATGATACATTAATTTCATCTAAACGCAATAGGCATTCCATTTATAGAGGGCAGTTGATACAAATATTCCAGCGAGTTGGGAGCCTTGCTTTGAGGAATTGTTACTCTCGACCGCCTTTTTGGGAGGAAATCACATGAGTTTTTCAATGCGCGCCGTACGCGGGCTGCTGGCTGGCGCTGTTTTCGTTCTTGGCGCTTCTTCTGTCATGGCCGCGAATATTGCTGTTGTCGGCGGCAAGACCGACGACGAATTCTGGAGCCGTATCAAGAAGGGCGTTGATGACGCCCGGCTCGTCGTCGAGAAGAATGGCGGCTCCGTCAGCTATCTGCAGCTGCAGACCTACGACAATCTCGGGCCTGACGCCGCCCAGCTCGTCCGCACGGCCATCAGCCAGGGCGTGACCGGCATCGTGGTGCCCGACTGGGTGCCCGAGGCCGAGGACGAAGCCATCAAGGCTGCGGTCGCCGCGGGCATCAAAGTCATCCTGATGAATGCCGGCAACATCGACAAAGCTCGCGAGCTTGGCGCGATCAACTATGTCGGGTCGGATGAATACACGGCCGGCAAGGCAGGCGGCGAATATTTCGCGTCCAAGGGTGCGAAAAATGTCATTTGCGTCAATACGCTCCCGGGTGCGGCAAACCAGGAGGCCCGTTGCAAGGGTGTCATCGACGGCATCACCGGAAAGGGCGGCACTGGCAAGCAGCTGCCATTGCCGGCGACCAGCTTCGGCGATCAGACGGCAATCGCCGAGGCCGTCAAGGCGACACTGCTCCAGGACGACACCATCGACGGCGTCCTCAATGTTGGGGCTTCGGACGCTGATGCGGCTGCAAGCGGGATCGCTCAAGCGAACAAAGTCGGCAAGGTCGCGCATGGCACCTTCGACCTGAATGCCTCGGGGCTTGCCCGCATCAAAGACGGTTCGCAAACCTTTGCAATCGACCAGCAGCCTTACCTGCAGTCGCTGCTGGGGGTTTCGCTTCTCGCCTCGCATATCGACTACGGCACCAACCTGCCGACCGCACCGGTGCTGACCGGCCCGGGCATCGTCGATGCGGCGAACATCGACGCCACCCTAGCCGGCGTCAAGGAAGGCGCTCGCTGATCGTTCGAAACGGGTTCCGGTCCGCGGAAAAATACGCGGGTCGAAGTCTATCGAGCGTGCGGCCCGCCGCGTCCGCGCGCCTGGAGATTCACGCCCAAACTGGGGTAGGCATATGAACAATCTTTCATTCAGCAACCTGTTGCGCCGTCCCGAGGCGGGTGCATTCCTCGGACTTGTCGGCGTCCTCGTGTTCTTCGTCGTATTCGGCAGCACCAAGTTCCTGGAGCCCGCCGGCGCCGCAAGCTGGCTCAACGTCGCCGCCAATCTCGGCATTATCGCTCTTCCCATCGGACTTTTGATGATCGCAGGCGATCTCGACATTTCGATTGGCGCGATGATCCCGGCCGGCTCCATGACGGTCGCGGTCCTCTCGGGCTACTACGATCTTCCCATATGGGTCGGAATGCTCGGTGCGCTTGCCTTCGGCCTCATCGTCGGGCTGGTCAACGGCTACCTCGTCGTGCACACGGCCGTGCCTTCGCTGATCGTAACGCTCGGCACCCTCTTTGCTGTACAGGGCCTGATGCTTGGCACCTCGGTTCTCGTAACCGGCACCACGAGCGTGGCGCTGACTGCCGACCCCTGGGCAAAGTTCCTTTTCGGGCAGTTCCTGGCCGGATCGTTTCAGGTGATCATTCTGTGGTGGGTGGCCATCACCGCGATCTTCATCTTCTTCATTCACTTCTCGCCTTACGGGAACTGGATTTTCGCGATGGGCGGAGACAAGGTCAGTGCCCGCAACGCCGGCATTCCGACAACCCGTCTGACGATGGTCCTCTTCGTCCTCTCGGCGATGAGCGCGTCCTTCGTCGGCATGTGTCAGGCCATCCTGTTCAATTCCGCGCAGGTTTCGGGCGGAATGACATTCATCTTCAACTCGATCATCTCGGTCGTCGTCGGAGGTGTGCTGCTGACCGGAGGGTTCGGGTCGGTGATCGGGATCTTCTTCGGCACAATCACCTTCGCCGTCGTCAACCAAGGCATCTATTTCACGACCTTCGACCGCAACTGGTCGAGCCTGATCATCGGCGTGATGCTGCTCGTGGCCGTCCTCATGAACAATACGTTCCGCCAGATGGCGCTGACCTATTCACCCAAGAAGAAGAAGTGAGAGCTGAGACATGGCTGGCCCAATTCTTGAACTTGAAAACGTCAACAAGTCCTTCGGCCCGATCGATGTGCTCTACGACATCACATTGAGCGTTCATCCCGGTGAAGTACTTTGCCTGCTGGGTGACAACGGTGCGGGAAAGTCCACCCTGATCAAGACCTTTGCCGGTGTCTACAAGCCGACGAGCGGCACGGTGAAGTTCGAAGGTCGGCCCATCGTCTTCCAGAATCCGCGCGAAGCCGCAGACCTCGGCATCGCAACGGTCCATCAGTTCGGCGGCACCTTTCCGCTGATGAGCATCGGCCGTTCGTTCTTCGTGGGGCGGGAGCTGACCAAGGGCTTCGGCCCATTCAAAATCTACGACCGCAAAGCCGCAAATGAAATCGCGGTCAAGGCCGTGCGCGAGTTCGGCATCACCCGCATCGACGATGGCGATCGCCTGATCGGCGGTCTGTCGGGCGGGGAGCGGCAATCCCTAGCAATCGCCCGAGCCGTCCACTTCGGCGCCCGGGTGCTGATCCTCGACGAGCCAACCGCCGCTCTCGGCGTCAAGGAGGCGGCGCATGTGCTGCGTATCGTCCTGGAAGCGCGCCGTCGCGGCCTCGCAGTCATCTTCATCACCCACAACGTCATTCACGCCATGACGGTGGGAGACCACTTCGCGGTGCTCATCAAGGGTGCAAAGGCGGCCGATTTCCGCAAGGGCGAAAAGACGCGCGAAGAGATTACCGACCTGATGGCAGGAGGCGAGGCCATGGCCGAACTCGAAGCCGAAATCGAAGCGTACTCGACGGCGCATAGAGGACATCCCCCGCCGGTCTGACCGACCGCTGCCGCGGATGAACTCCAGAAACTCTAAAAAGCTCGCCCACCCCGGCGGGATGGCCCAGCACAATCATCGGACGGGTAACAGCCATGAAAATTGCAATCGACCCCTTTATGCATCGCCACCTCTCACTCGAAGAATTGCCCTCGAAAGTGGCTGAACTCGGATACGAGTGGATAGAGCTCAGCCCGAGGGCCGATTTTCTCGAGTGGTTCAAGGCGCCGCGTGTGTTTCCGGCCCGCGCCAAGGCATTCAAGAAAGCGCTCTCCGATGCCAATGTCGGCATTGCCTCGATCCTGCCGATGTATCGGTGGGCCTCGAACGATGAAAATGAGCGACAAGCTGCCGTCAAGCACTGGAAGCGCGCCATAGAGATCAGTGTCGAACTCGGCGTCGACACGATGAACTCGGAATTCGGCCGCGGACCCCATCCGGACAAGGGTTCGTGCTACTGCTGCCATACCGGTTCAATGATCGAGGCCTGCGAAGACGCCTGGTGGCGTTCGATGGAAGAGTTGGTGCCTGTCTTTGAAAAGGAAGGCATAAACCTGCACGTCGAGCCGCATCCCGAGGATTGGTGCGAAACCCTGCAGCCAGCGCTCGATATCATCAGGACGGTCAACTCGAAGAACGTCAAGTTCCTCTATTGCGCGCCGCATACCTTCTATTTTGGCGATGACACCAAAGCGATGCTCCGGGAAGCAAAGGACGTGCTCGCCCATGTCCATGTCGGCGACACCTTCAATCACAAGGCCTCTTCGGGGCTCCGCTACATCCTCAACCCTCCGGGCACGCAGGCCAGGGTGCATCAGCACCTGAACATCGGCCAGGGCGAGGTTCCCTGGGAAGACTTCTTCGGCACGCTGGCGGAGATCGAGTTCGACGGCATCATGACCGCATGCGTTTTCGCCTGGGAGGACAAGGCCGACCACTCCGGCAAGTTCATGCGCGCCGAAATGCAGCGCTACGTCGACAAGTACTGGACCGCGAAATAACGCGCGATGTCCCTCTAGCGGTTCGCGGTGCAGCCAAGCGATTGGCGCGAGCGACCGCGACCGGGTTCTGCCCGGAACGCTTAAACATCACAGACATCAATTCTTGGAAGGACAGAAGATGATCAACGGAGAAAGATCCATCGAGCGCCCGCTGCGCTGGGGCATGGTCGGCGGCGGCCGTACCGGACAGGTTGGCTACAAGCACAGAACCGGCGCCCAGCGGGACGGCACCTACCGGCTCGTCTGCGGCGCCTTCGACCTCGACGCCGAGCGCGGACGCGACTTCGGCACGAAGATCGGCGTCGCAGCCGACAGGTGCTATGGCGACTTTAAGGAGCTGATCGCCAAGGAGGCCGGGCGCGAGGACGGTGTCGAGGTCGTGTCGATCGCCACGCCGAACTTCACCCATTACGAGATCACCAAGGCGTGCCTCGAAGCCGGCCTTCACGTCATTTGCGAAAAGCCGCTATTCTTCACCGTTGCCGAATGCGAGGAGGTCGCGAGACTCGCCGAAGAGAAGGGCCTGATCGTCGGCGTCACCTACGGCTTTACCGGCCATCCGCTGGTTCATCAGATGGCGGCGATGGTCAAGAAGGGCATGCTCGGCGATATAAGAATCGTCGACATGCAATATACCCACGGCTTCAACGCGGGCGACGATGTCGGTGCCGGCGAAGCCGTGAAGTGGCGCACCAATCCCAAGACCGCCGGCCCGACCTTCGTTCTCGGCGATATCGGCACACACCTCTACTACCTCTCCGAAGTGGTGCTGCCGCATATCAAGATCGAAAGACTGCTCTGCGATCGCAAGGCCTTCATTCCGACCCGTGCGCCGCTGGAAGACCACGCGACCGTTCTCATGCATTACGACAACGGCGCCCGCGGCCGTCTTTGGGTGTCCTCGGTGAATGCCGGCAATATGGGTTCGCAGCGCTACCGTTTCGTCGGCTCCAAGGCCTCCATCGAATGGTCCGATTCCCATCCCGACCAGCTGATTTACGAAGTGCAGGGCGAGCCGAACCGCACCCTGCACCACGGCATGCCCTACCTCGAAGAGGAAAGCCTCGCCTGCGATCGCATGGGCGCGCTGCACACCGAGGGCCTCGGCGACAGCTGGGCGAACATCTACCTCTGGATCGCCCAGGCGATCGATGCAAAACGCCGCGGCGACGAGGCCTTCCTCAAAGACCATCACTACCCCGGCATTCAAGCCGGCACCGAAGGCGTGCGCTGGCTGGAAAACTGCGTCCGCTCGGCAGACGCGGGTTCGGCCTGGGTCGAGTTCAACTGATCCACCGGGGGGCGCGCCGGATCTCCTCCATCCTCCTCCCGGGCGCGTCCCCAACCCCTCTTTTGGAAAGACAATGACATGAAACTATCGATCTGCACCGATGTGATGGGTGACCTTTCCTTCACCGACATGCTCGACAAATGCGTCAAACTTGGCGTCGAGGGTATCGAGATGACCGGCGGCGGTTGGTCTCGTGCACCGCATTTCCGCGCCGACGAGCTGCTGGCCGACAAGGGTCTCTTGAAGACGAAGCTCAAGGAAATTGAAGCGCGGGGCCTGGAAATCGCCGCGCTCAATTGCTCGGCCAACCCGCTCGATCCGGGTGACATGGGCAAGCGCCACCGCAAGGAGATGGAACAGACGATCCGTCTCGCCGGTGAAATCGGTGTGAAGACCATCGTCACGATGTCCGGATTGCCGGAAGCAGCACCCGGCGACATGGTTCCGAACTGGCTCGTCTACACCAAGAGCTGGCCGGAGGAGATGCCCGAGCGTGATCGCTATCAGTGGGAGGACCGCGCATTCCCGCTCTGGCATGAGCTCGTGAAGCTTGCCAAGGAAGTCGGCGTCGAGAAATATGCGCTGGAAAACTTCTCGGCAATGCTCGTCTGGAACCCCGAGACTCTGTTCCGTCTGCGCAACGAGGTCGGCTCGACTGTCGGCATGAACCTCGACCCCAGCCACCTGTTCTGGAAGGGTGCCGACCCGATCGCTTCCGCCCGGGCGCTGGGCGGTGCGATCCATCATTGCCACGGCAAGGACACGCGCATCGAGCGCGGGCTTGCCGATGTCAACGGTCTGCTTGAACTGAAGGACGTAACTGACGTCGCCAACCGCAGCTGGAACTACGTTGCCGTCGGCGCTGGCCATGACCTGCAGTGGTGGAAGGAGTTTTTCTCTGTGGTTCGCATGGTTGGCTACAACGATTGGGTCAGTCTCGAGATGGAAGACTTCACCATGTCGACCGAGGCGGGCATCCAGTCCTCCATCGACGCGCTGCAGGCAACGATCAGCCGCTGACGGAGCGAGTGGGGCGTGCTTGTGCGGAAAGATCGATCTGGACACTATTATGGACGCGTGTTCTATAAAGCGGACAGATTTGAGGGGAGCACGCCATGCATCTTTCCATGTGGACTTACCCCTGGGACATTCAGGACCAGGGGCTCGACGCCTTTGCCGCCGAGCTTCGCGGACGGGCGGGCCTTAACACGGTCAGCTTGGCGACGTCCTATCACGCCGGCCGTTTCCTTCAGCCGCGGAGCCCGCAGCAGAAAGCCTATTTTCCCGAGGACGGGACGGTCTATTTCCGGCCGGATGAAATCCTGTGGAAGGACATGGTGATCAGGCCGTTGATGGCCCGAAATGTGGCCGAGCGCGGCGACATGCTGGATGCGCTCGTCGAAGGGCGCGAGAAGACCGGCCTCAAAGTTTCCTGCTGGACGGTCTGCCTGCACAACAGCCGTCTCGGCATGCTGCATCCCGATCACGTGACGCGGAACGCCTTCGGCAATCCGAACTATTACAATCTTTGCCCCTCAAGCCCTGAGGCGAGGGACTATGTCGTCACCCTCGTGCGCGACATCACAACCAACTATCGGCCTGATATGGTGGAGCTCGAAAGCCCGAATTTCATGGGCTTCGCGCACGAGTACCATCACGAAAAGGACGGTGTCGGGCTGAATGCCGAAGACAATTTCCTGCTGTCGCTCTGCTTCTGCGACCATTGCACGGCACGCGCCGGAAAGGCCGGCGTGCCGGTCGAGGGCGCGCGCCGAACGGTGGCGCGCTTCATCGCGGAACTCTGCGAACGCGCCGTGCCGGATCGGCAATTCCCGGACTTCCCGGCAGCCGGCATCGATGCCTACCGCGACCATTCCGACCTGCATGCCTACCTTGCCTGGCGCAGCGAGCCGGTGACCAGTCTGATCGGCGAAATCAAGGCGGCGGCCGATCCCGCAAGCCGCATCGTGCTCATTGATCTGAAGGACGGCTGGCTCGGCGGCGTCGATCTGGCAGCGGTCGGCAGGCTCTGCGACGGGGCGATCCTCTGCTGCTACGATATGGAGCCGGATGCCGTCGGCGATGTCATTCGCACCGGCCGAGCGGCGATCGGGCCGGAAAAGTTCCTCGGGGTGGGTCTGCGTGTCTTCTATCCGGAGGTCGACGGGCCGGCGATCCTGGCGGCACGCGCCAAGGCCGCCGTCGATGCCGGCGCTGATGGCGTCAACTTCTACAATTACGGCCTGATACCGGCAAAGCGCCTCGACTGGGTCAAGGCGGCGGTCCACACAATCGCTTGAGCAGATCAGCGCTCTCAGGAGGCGATTGGTTCAGCGACCTGGATCAGGCAGTCGCCGGCCTGGCTGTCGCAATGCAGCCTGTGGGAAATGACGATGCCGCTCTCGGCAAAGCGCAGCTCTTCTTCCGGTTGCTCCAGGCATTCCAGGTCATGGTACCATCCGGCGAGATCGCCGGCGGAAACGGATGCGCCGAGGGCTGCGGCGGGCTCGAACCAGCCTCTTCGGTTCGCATAGATGCCCTGGCTGTGACGAGACAGCGAAAGCAGCTGCAACGGTCCGGGCTCGGCGAGCGGTAGGCGCGACAGGACCGGGCGTCCGACGATGCCGAGCGCAACGAGCAGCCGATCGATCGCTGCTGCCGTGAAGGCCATCGTCTCGGGCGTCACCGTTCCGCCGCCGCCGAACTCGCCCGAAAGACCGATGATTCCCGACCGCCGGGCAGCACCCATCGATGTCGGCGCCGCCGGTCCATTGTCGGCGATGAAGGCATGCGACGCACCGAGCGCGCGCACCAGCGAGACGGACCGCTCGAAGCGGGCCGCATCGGCCTGCCGTTCGATCAGCGTGCAGGGCAGGTGCGCCATCGACGTGCCGCCCGAATGCAGGTCGAGCACAACGTCATGGCGTGGAAAGAGTTCATGTTCGAGGAAATGCGCCATGCGCGCCGTCGGCGACCCTGTGGAATCGCCGGGAAAGGCGCGGTTGAGGTTGCCGCCGTCAAAGGGCGAGCAGCGCTTGGCCGCCATCACCGCCGGCAGGTTTGCCATCGGCAGGATGGTGACCGCGCCGCGGATTTCCTCAACCTTGAGCAACCGCATCAGCCGCCCGAGCTGGAGTTCGCCCTCATATTCATCGCCATGGTTGCCCGCCATCAGCAGCAGGGACGGTCCCTCGCCATTCCTGAGGCGAAGGATCGGAATACGGATCTGATAATAGGGCGAACGGTCGATCGAATAGGGAATCGCGAGGTGGCCGGCCTGCCGGCCCTCGCGCGAAAAGTCGATCGGATTGACGAGACCGCTATGCATGATGTCTCCAGTGCGGGCGGTTGCGATGCCGTTACCTACGCATCGTGCTTTCCGAAAATCGAATCCGATTTTCGGGCCGATACGCTAGAGCGCGGCGACCGCGGTCATTTCGACGCGCAGATCAGGATCGGCGAGACGAGCTTCGGTGCAGGCGCGGGCAGGCGGATTTTCGATGTCGATCCAGCTGTCATAGACGCTGTTCATCGCCTCGAAATCGACGATTGCCGGCAGGAAGACGTTGACAGCGATAAGGCGCGAGCGGTCAGTACCGGCTTCTTCCAAGAGAGCGTCGATCTTGCCAAGCACGTCGCGGGTCTGGTCCTCGATGCCGGCCTTGCGATTTTCCGCAACCTGGCCGGCAATGTAGACGAGCCCGCCATAGCTGACGGCCTGGCTCATACGGGAACCTTTCTGGTAACGCTGGATCATGCAGCTTTTCCTTTTCTTGCTTTTGGAGGAAGAGTTCAGCCGAAGCTGGTCAGATAGGCCACCGTCACCGAATGATCGGGATCGAGGCCATAGAGAATTGCGTGCCGGTCAAGGCAGGTGCAGGGATGCGAGATACCGAATTCGATAACGTCGCCGACCAACACGTCGCTATCATCGGCAAGCGCCAGGAAGGCGTGCTGATCGTTGAGGCGCAGAACTTTTGCACTTTCGAGATCGGCGAGACGGGCGCCATTGCGATAGACCGCCAAGGGCCGCGGCATCCCCTGGTCCATCGCCACATCACGCATGCCCATTCCTGAGATCGCGAGCTGCGGCTCCGGCCGGGACAACACCTCGGCCCAGACCCGCAGCGCGGGGCGGAAACCCGCAGCCGCGGAAATCATCTCGCCGCCGATGCGCAAGCCGCCGCGCGCATTGAGGCCGGCAAGGCCGCGTTCGTAGATGCCATGATCGTGGAAGAAGATCGCGCCGCTGCGCAACACGAGCCTGCAGGCGGGATCGGCCGCGACGACGGCTGAAAGCCGCGCGACCACAATATCGAAGAACACCGACCCGCCTGATGTAACGAGGAGCGGGCGCTGATTGCCGATGCGGGCGCGCAGCTTCGGCAGGAAATCTGATGTCATCGCCATCAGCGCGTCGATCCGCAGCATCGTCTCTTCCGGATCGGCAGTCGCGGCCGCGCCCTCATAGGCGGCGATGCCGGTCAGCCGGAAGGCCGGTGTCTCCATGGCGAGGATCGTGTCGAGAAGCTTTGCTGCGGCATCAGCGCTGCGGATACCGGCGCGACCGGCGCCGAACTCTACCATCAGCCCGAGAGGCGGCAGATCTGCACGCCCCTGCCATGCGGAGGAGAGAGCCTCGAGCAACGCCATCGAATCCACGAAGACATGCAATTCCGCATCGGGATATTGGCCAAGCAGGGCGGCAAGCCGGCGGGCGGCGGCGGCCCCGCCGATCTCGTTGGCGAGGATCAGCCGGCGCTGTCCCGCCTTGAGCAGGACCGCAGCCTGGCGAATGTCGGCGACCGTCATGCCCCAAGCGCCGGCTGCAACAAGCGTATCCGCCAGGACCGTCGACATCGGCGTCTTGGCGTGTGGAGCGATTTCGGCGCCGTGACTTTTGACATAGATCATCATCAGTTCGGCATTGTCGGCGAAGGCCTGCCGGTCGAGCGAGATCAGCGGCAGGGCCATCCTGCCGTCATAAGGTTTCCATCCCTGCTTGCCGATGGCAGCAAGCGAGAGCGGCGGATGGCCCGGTGGAAAGCCGCGCACCCGCTCGTCGATCAGCACGTTTTCCGTCGTGGTATGAAGGTCAGACATGGCAGCCCCAGATATCGGCCGGTTCGGCGATGCCGAGGCGATAGGTGTCGTTGGCGGTGGCAAAGAACAAAGCGCGCTGTTCGTCGTAAGACAGCTGCGAGGCGACGATGCGGAAAACCTGATAGACCTCGTCGAAAGAGGCATGCAGGCCGGCGACCGGAAAGTCGCTCGCGAACATCGAACGGTCAGGACCGAAACAATCGAGGCAATGCTCGATCACCGGCCGCAGGCTTTCGAGCGTCCATTGGTTGTCATAGGCGACGAGGTCGGAAATCTTCAGACGCACATTCTGCTCGTTGCCGAGCGCCCGCAGGCCGCGGCGCCAGAGCGCCATGCCGTCCTCGGTCCTGTCGGCGGGACTGCCGCCGTGATTGAGCACGAAAAGCGTTAGCGGGAAGGCACGTACCAGCTCCAGTGCCTCGCCCATCTGCCAGGGATAGAGCATCAGGTCGAAGACCAGCCCGAGGCGCGTCACCTCGGCAAGCCCCGCCCGCCAGGCGGGATCGCTCATGCGATTGGCGCGCGGCGCAAAACTCTTCGCCGCTTCAGGATGCCAGCTCAGAATATCGCGGATGCCGACGACGTTGGGGTTTTCCGCTTCCGCCTCGAGCAGGCGCATGGCGTCCGGCCCGTCGAGAGGAACGCGCGCGATATAACGGTGCGCCACCCCGGACGTGCGGTCGAGCCGGTCCAGCCAGCGGCTTTCCTCCAGCGGATGCTCGTCGGACCAGCCGGCCTCGACATGGACGGTCGCAACCACGTTCTGGTGTGCGGCATCGGCACGATAATCCCCGATGCCGTAGTCGCACAGGATCGGCGCCAGGCTGCCGAAAACTATCTCTTCACCAGCCGCCCGCGCCTTCTGCAGCCAGGGATGACGCTGCAGGCTGAGATCCCAGAGATGGTGATGTGGGTCGATCACCGGCCCGTCATAGGCTTGCGTCATCGGCGCGCCTCGCGGCCGGAAATAAGCAGAAGCGCGAGGATCAGCGTGCCGAACATGATCGACCGCCAGCCGGGCGAGGCGTTGACGACGGTGATCAGCGCAGTCGTCGTGACGAGCAGGATTGCTCCCGGAATGGTTCCGGCATAGGTGCCACGCCCACCCAAAATCGACGTGCCGCCGAGCACCACCGCGGCGATCGACGTCAGCAGGTAGGGATCGCCGATGCCGACATAGCCTTGCCGGTTCATGCCGAGCACGAGAATGCCGGCGAGCCCTGCGAAAAAGCCCGAAAGCGTATGGACGATCAGCGTGTTGCGCGTGACGCTGACGCCGGAAAGGCGGGCAGCCAGCGGATTCGCTCCGAGTGCAAGGAAACGGGCGCCGATCGGCATGCGATGAACGAGCAGCAGGACGACAACCGAGACGACAAGCCACAATACGATGCCCGAGGGAATGCCGAGCGGCCGCGCCTGCCCGAGCAGGATGACCGCCGGATTGCTGACGGTGACGGCACTGCCGCCCGCAATGATAACGAGCAGGCCCTGCAGGAAGGTCGCCATCGCAAGCGTCATGATGATCGGTGGCACGCGAAGATAGCCAGCACCGGCCCCGTTCATCAGGCCGATAGCCGTGGCGACGCCAAGGGCTGCCACGATGCCGGCGAGGCCGGTCGGGTCCCAGGCAGGTGAAATCAACGGCAGCAGGATTGCCGTGACCGTGATGACAGCGCCGACGGAAAGATCGATGCCGCCCATCAGGATGACGAGCGTCTGACCGGCAGCAACGATGCCGATCACCGCAGCAAGTTCGATCAGATATCGCAGGTGTCCATAGGCGCCGAAACCGTGCAGCGTGAAGCTCGCAACGATCCAGACGAACGCGACCAGAAGGAAGGTCAGGAGCGGCGGATTGCGGAACGCGGATCTGATGATGTTCATCGCCTTGCCCTCCATGTGCCAAGAAGCTCGGGCACGGCGACCGCGCCGACGATGATCAACCCTTGAGCGATATATTGCGCAACCGGCGGGAAGCCGAGGAAGAACATGACGTTGATCATGACCGAGAGCAGCAGGCTGCCGCAGATCGCGCCGCGCATCGTGCCTTTGCCGCCGAGGAAGCCGACGCCGCCGAGCACGGCGGCGGCGATCGAGTTCAGCGTGAAGGGCGTGCCGATGACGGGATCGCCCGACCCGGTCTGGGCGGCGACGAAGAGACCGGTCAGGGCGGCGAGAAGACCGGACAGCGCGAAGGCTGCGACCTTCACACGTTCAACTGGGACGCCGGAACGGAATGCGCCGACCGGATTGTCGCCCGCCGCGTAGATCCCGAGGCCGAGAGGCGTTGCGAGAAAGACCTTCCAGAGTACCAGGATGACGACGAGCAGCAGGAAGGCGACCGGCGTGTGGCCGGCCAGCGTGGTCGACAGCCAGTCGGGAATGAACCCGCCCGGCCGCGGCAGCAGGATGAGGGCGACCCCGCCGATGATGAAGGAGCCGGCAAGCGTGACGATGATTGCGGGCAACCGCAGATACGTGACGATGGCGCCGGTGACCGCGCCGATGGCAAGGCCCACAAGCGCGACCGCGAGAATGCCGCCCGGCACGCCGAGCGTCCCTTCCATCGTCGTTGCGGCGATCACGGCTCCGAGGCTGACCAGCGGTCCGATCGCCAGCGTGATGCCGCCGTTTAGCATGAGCAGCGCCTGCGCCATGGTGACGAGTGCCAGCGGGAACCAGTTCTGCGTGAACTTGGAGAAGCCGCCGATGGAAAGGATGCCGGGAAAGAGCGCGGCGTAGAGGATGAGAAAGGCGGCAACGACAAGGTAGAGGCCGCCGAGGCCGCGGTTGCGGCGAAGCTGGACAGAGCCGTAGAGCCGGGATGACGAACTTGTGCTCATGCTGCGGCTCCCTGTGGTGCGGCCGAGATGCCCATGGCCGCGCCGACGATCGCCCCTTCGCTGATTTCATCGTGCGATAGCGCCGCCGCGACGCGCCCCTCGCGCAGAACGACGACGCGGTCGCAGAGATGCACGAGCTCCGGCGTATCGGAACTTGCCAGAATGACGAGCCGTCCTTCGGCCGCGAAGGCGCGCAACATGAGATAGATCTCCCGCTTGGTCTCGATGTCGACGCCACGCGTCGGATCGTTGAGCAGCAGGACGGAGGGATCGAGCGGCAGCCATTTGGCGAGCGCCACCTTCTGCTGGTTGCCGCCGGAAAGCGCCTGCACCGGGCGTGCCGTATCGCCTTTGATCGTCAGGCGGCGCGCGAGATCGGCGACTAGGCCGGTTTCCGCCGGCCGGTCGCGTAAGCCGTTGCGGGTGAGCCGCCCAAGCGAGGGCAAGATGAGATTGGAGGCAATGGAGTGGGGCAGCACCAGCCCTTCATGCTTGCGGTCAGCCGGAACATAGACGATGCCCGCCGCATTCGCCTCGCCGACATCAGCGGGCAGGGCGAGTTTGCCGGATACTTCCGCGCGAGCGGCCGAGGCTGGAATCGCGCCATAGAGACCAAGTAGTAGGTCTTCCTGCCCCTGTCCCACCAGTCCGCCGATGCCGACGATCTCGCCGGCGCATGCGGAAAAGCCGATGTCGTGCACCATGCCGGCGGAGAAGCCCTCGACGCTGATGCGTATTTCGCCGGGGCTAGCGGCAGCGCGCGGTGGGAACAGGTCGCCAGTCTCGCGGCCAACCATGAGGCGCACCAGGCCTTCGCCGTCGATGCCGGACAGCGACTGGTCGGCGGTGACCAAGCCGTCCTTCAGCACCGTGACATGCGAGCAGAGCGCCTGCACTTCGTTGAGGCGGTGGGAAATATAGAGAAGTGCCGTGCCACGCTTTCTTAGCGTCTCGATCAGCCGGGCAAGGATGCCGGCTTCGTGCGCGGAGAGCGACGAGGTCGGCTCGTCCAGAATGAGCACGCGCGGCTTGCGGAACAGTGCCTTGGCGATCTCCACCATCTGACGGCGGCCGAGCGCAAGATCGGCGAGCGGCATGTCGAGCGGCTCGGTGAGCCCGACCAAGTCGCAGACCTCTTGCACGCCGCGGTGGAGCGCTCGGTAATCGATGAGCCCGAACCGGCGCGGAAAGGCACCGAGCCCGATGTTTTCGGCGATCGAGAGACTGGCCGTCAGGCTCAACTCCTGCTGCACCACGGCAATGCCGGCCGCGCGCGCAGCTGCCGGGCTGAAACGTCCGACCGGCTTGCCGTCGACCAGGATGGAACCGCTGTCGGGCTGGAGGGCGCCCGACAGGAGGTTGATCAATGTGGATTTGCCTGCGCCGTTTTCGCCGAGCAGGGCGTGAACCCTGCCCGGCAGAAGGGCGATATCGACGCCCTTCAAAACGGGATTGCAGAAAAATCCCTTGAACACCTGCCGGGCTTCCAGCAGGGGTCGTTCTTCCGTCATGACGGCTTCCCTCAACCCGAGTTACTTGGGGATTATTTGAGCGGATTACTTGGCGAGCAGCTTGTCGAAGAGCGCCTTGTCATAGTCCGAGTAGATATAGCCGTCAGCGGGGAACTTGTCGGCACGTGCGAGATAGCTGCCGATCGTGCTGTCGTCGATGACGGGCAGCGGCACCTTGACGAAGGCCGGGACGTCCTTGCCTTGGAGCGCCTGCACGGCGGTGTAGACAGAAAGCGCGCCGAGCCAGTTGGGCTGCATGGTCGCCCAGCCCTTCAGGCCCTTCTCCTTCCAGAGCTCCAGGAACTGCCGGGCATTTTCGCCCGTCGTCGGCACCTGTTCACGACCCTGGCGCTCGAAGGCCATGACGGAGCCGGCCGACAGTGCACCGCCGAGCGACAGCACCCCGTCGATTTCGGGATTGGCGAAGAGCAGGCTGGTCATCGCTTCCTGCGCCGGCGCGACGTTATATTCCGTGTTGGTCTCGGTGATCACCTGGAGGCCCGGATTGGCATCGAGGACCGGCTGGGCGCCCTTGCGGCGATCATCGCTCACCGAAATGCCGGCCGGGCCGTTCATGATGATGATCTTGCCCTTGCCGCCGAGCTGGCTGACCATCCATTTGGCAGCGGTCGCGCCCCATTCATTGGAATCGGTGTTGATCTTGGCGGTCACCTTGTCGGTGTTGACAAGGCTGTCGAAGTTGACGACGGCGATGCCCTTGTCGCAGGCATCTGAGATGACGCGGTCGAGCGCATTGGATGAACCGGCGATTACGACAATGGCGTCGACATTTGCGTCGATCATCGACTGGATATGCTGGATCTGCGTCTGGGCGTTGCCCTGCGCGTCCGTGATCATCAGGTCCTTTACAAGTCCGTCTTTCTTCAGTTCGTCCACTTCGGCCTTGATGGTGCCTTCGGTCTGCTTCATCCAGGTCGGCACCGAATAGATGTTTGCCCAGCCGATCGTGTAGGGCGCCTTCCTGTCACCCTTGATGCAATTGGCTGCGGCGGACGCCGTGCCGGCCGAAAAGGCGAGAAGTGCCGCAGCGGCGGCAGCGCCCGCGAGGAGGCGGCAGCGCAGCGAGGCAGAAATGCTGTTTTCAAGATGCTTCATGTCGATCCCCTTTTTTGTGCGGCAGCGCTATCGGCTTGCCATCTCCCATTTGTCCAGTATAATGTACATGTGATCTATATACCGGACGCGGCGATCTTATGCCGTTTTTTCCGCCTCGCAAGAGGGGTTGAAAAATTTCGTTCGCGAGGAATGACAGGATCGGTTGACAGATGCGGCGGAGGGTTTGAAAAGCTTGGCCCGACAAAAACAAGGATCGATGGCAATGGACGCAATTCAGGACGAAGCAGTCGGCAAACGCGCCCGCGGGCTCGACCGAGCCTTCGAAATCCTCGATTTCCTGCGCCAGAAACGCCAGGCCTTGAAGCCGAACGAAATCGCTGCGCAGATCGGCGCGCCGCGCTCGTCGGTCTACGAACTCGTCAATCTGCTCCTCAGCAACGGCATTCTCGAATTCACCGGCGGCGAGGGGCGTGTCTATCTCGGCCGCAAGCTCTATTTCCTGGGTGCCGCCTACGAGAACCATTTCGACTTCACCCGCGAATGCGAGGCGGCGCTGGAACAGCTTGCCGACGAGACCCGGGAGACGGCGCAGTTCTGCATGCTCGATGGCAACAGATATACGGTCGTGCGCATGCGCGAAGGCGCGCGGCCATTCCGCATTTCGACGGATGTCGGCCAATCGGTGCCGATCCCGTGGACGGCATCGGGCCGCCTGCTCGTCGCGCATCTGTCGGACCAGGACATCCTGAACTTCATTCCGTCGCAGGATTTCCGCCTGCCGAATGGCGAATGGCTCGACCCGCAAACCTTCATCGCCGAAGTGCGCCAGGCCGAGCGTGAAGGCCTCTTCACCTTCAACAGCATTGTTGACAGCTTCACGCACTGTTTTGCCGTACCGGTGCGGGACGAGGAAGGCCATGCAGCCGCAACGCTCTGCCTCGTCACGCCCCGCGACGACGGCATTGCGAACCGGGACCGCTATCTCGACTGCCTGAAAAAGGCCGCCACCGGTCTGGGCCACGCCCCGGCACGATCAAAAAGAGGCTGACGCTCCGAGCGCAACAGACCTTGATAGGGCTCATCCGTAAACCGGCCCTTTTCCGCATGTTTCTTAAATTGCGTCACACAAGCATGGCCACCTGGCCGCGCTTGCAGGATGCCGCGTGTCTGCCGTCCACGATCGCGAGACCTCAAGGACCGGCCGCGGGATCGCATATTCCGGGCTGCCTCGATCGTTGATTTCGAGTTTCAAGCTTATCCCGCAAATCTATTCACTCTGCCTCCGAAACTATGAAATTAAGTTTCTCTATAAAATCTATGGGAAACGTATTTTAGTCACCGACAGCCAAATTAAACCTTGGCTTTGGAGAAGAGCGGCTGTCGAGGGCAAACGGAGAGGACGCGAGATGACACGGAAAATCAGGCTTGGAGCATTTCTTCCCGGTGGCGGACAGCATGTTGCTTCATGGCGGCATCCCGACCAGCCAGTCGACGGCGCGACCAGCTTCGAGTTTCACAAACAGCTCGCCCTGACTGCCGAGCGCGGCCTCTTCGATGCCTATTTCCTGGCCGACGGATTGGCTGTCGGCTTCGGCGGGGCGCGTGAAGGCGGCAATGCCCGCGTGGCCGGCTTCGAACCCGTGACATTGTTCTCCGCCCTTGCGCCTCTAACCACCCACCTCGGCTTCATCGCGACGTCCTCGACCACCTATGAGGAGCCATATACGACCGCTCGCAAGTTCGCCTCGCTGGATCTGATCTCCGAGGGCCGGGCCGGCTGGAACGTCGTGACCACGACGGGCGACCTCACGGCGCAGAACTTCAACCGCGAAACGCAGCTCCCGCATGCCGAGCGATATCGCCGCGCCGCCGAGCATGTCGAAGTCGTCCGCAAACTCTGGGAAAGCTTCGAGGACGACGCGTTCATCCGCAACAAGGAATCCGGCGTGTTCTTCGACCCGACGAAGCTGCACGATACCGACCACCGTGGCGAGCATTTCAGCGTGCGTGGTCCGCTCAACGTCTCGCGCTCGCCCCAGGGGCATCCCGTTATCGTCCAGGCCGGGCAGTCCGACGACGGGCGCGGGCTTGCCGCAGCGACGGCCGAAGTCATCTTCACCGCTCACCAGCACATCGAAACCGCCCAGGAATTCTACCGGGACATCAAGGCACGCGCCCGCGGCCTCGGCCGGAACCCCGACCATATCCTCGTCATGCCCGGCGTATCCGCCTTCGTCGGCAGGACCGAGGCGGAAGCGCGCGAGAAATACGAGCGTCTGACCTCGCTCATCGTCGAAGAGGACGGGATCGGCCTGCTTAACGGCCTGACCGGCGGCACACTCGACCTGCACGGTTACGATCTCGACGGGCCGCTTCCGCCCGCGCCGCCGACGGAAGGCATGAAGAGCCGCCAGGCACTCATCCGCCAGATCGCCGACGAAAACAATTTCACCATCCGCCAGCTCTATCAGTGGATCGCATCCGCCCGCGGGCACTACACCATCGTCGGAACCGCCGAACAAATCGCCGATACGCTGCAGACATGGTTCGAGAACGAAGCGGCCGACGGTTTCAACATTCTTCCGCCCTGGCTACCGACGGCGCTCGACGACTTCGTCGACCTGGTCATCCCGGAACTGCAGCGCCGCGGCCTGTTCCGCACGGCTTACGAGGGCAAGACGCTCCGGGAAAACCTCGGCCTGCCTTTCCCGACCAACCGATGGGCTGCAGGGCGTGCAATTCTCCAGGCAGCAGAGTGAGGAGTGGACCATGGCCTATGAAATCAACCAGGCTCTTCCCGCAAGCTTCGGCGGCCTGAAAAGCCGAGAAAGCAATATTTCCGGTCTCGGATCCCACGTGCGCCGGGTGCTTGCATCGTTTTTGCCGCGCTACGGCCTGCTCATCGCCTTCCTCGTGCTCTGGCAGGTGTCGAGCACCAGGGGCTGGGTCAATCCCGCCGTCTTCCCGCCCTTGAACGTGATCCTCTCGGCTCTTTGGACCAATCTCGCCAACGGCGCGCTGCTCGATGACATCGCCATCAGTCTGCAACGCGCGGGAACCGCCTTTGCCTTCTCCGTCGTGATGGGCATTCCGCTCGGACTGTTCATGGGCCAGTTTCGCATGGTCGAGCAGGCGCTCGATCCGATCCTGCAGCTCTTCCGCCAGACCTCGGCGCTGGCGCTGTATCCCGTCTTCATCCTCCTGCTCGGCCTCGGCGAAACATCCAAGATCTTCGTGATCTTCTGGGCGACGCTGTTTCCGGTCCTGCTCTCCACGATTAGCGGCGTCAAGGAGGTGGACAAGAAGCTCATCGAGATGGCGCGGACCTATGGCGCCGGACCGCTGACCATCTTCCGCCGCGTCATCCTGCCGGCCTCCGTGCCTGCGATCTTCGTCGGCCTGCGCCTTTCGGCCACGACAGCGCTTCTCCTGCTGATCGCCGCCGAGATGATCGGCGCCAACAAGGGCATCGGCTTCCAGGTCATGAACGCCCAGTACAATTTCCAGATCCCGCTGATGTTTGCGGCGATCCTTCTGCTCGCCTTTCTCGGCCTTGCGGCGAATGCCCTGCTCGTTCTTCTTCAGCGCCGCCTCTGCCGCTGGTCTCAGCCGAGCGCCTGACCCGTTTTACCGATTTTCTCTTTCCGAAAGGACACCCCGATGACATTCCATCCCCGCAACCTTCTGCTGCCGGCCGTGATCGCTCTCGGCCTTGCCACGCCGGCCGCCGCCGCCGACACGGTGAAGTTGCGCTACCTCGCCAGCCAGGGCGGCCTTGCCGCCCACGAACTCGCCGCCGAACTCGGCTATTTCGACGGCACGGGCATCACGCTCGAGAATGTCGGTTATGCCCAGGGTGGGCCGGCCTCCCTCATCGCTCTGGCATCCGGCGATGTCGAGATCGGCAGCGCTGCCACCTCCGCCGTCCTGAATTCGATCATCGGCGGCAACGACTTCGTCGCCGCCTACCCGTCGAACGGTATCAATGACGAGGTGCAGTCGACGTTCTACGTGCTGGAAGACAGCCCGATCAAAAGCATCAAGGACATCGTCGGCAAGAGCATCGCGGTCAACACGCTTGGCGCGCATCTCGACTACACCATCCGTGAGGCCTTGCATTCCGCCGGCCTGCCGACGGACGCAGCCAATCAGATCGTCGTTCCCGGGCCGCAGCTCGAACAGGTGCTGCGCTCCAAGCAGGTCGATATTGCCGCCTTCGGCTATTGGCAGACGACTTTCGAGGGTGCGGCACTGAAGAACGGCGGCCTACGTGCGGTTTTCGACGATACCGACGTGCTCGGAGACATCGCCGGGGGCTTCGTGGTCCTGCGTCGCGATTTCATTCAGCAACATCCGGAAGCCTCGAAGATTTTCGTCGAGCAGTCGGCCCGCGCCCTCGACTATGCCCGCGAGCATCCTGAGGAAACCAAGAAGATCCTGGCCAAGGCGCTGGCAGAACGCGGTGAGAACCCTGATATCGCGCAGTATTTCCGCGGCTATGGCGTACGCGCCGGAGGCCTGCCGGTCGAGCACGACATCCAGTTCTGGATCGATGTCCTGGTTCGCGAAGGCAAGCTGAAGCAAGGCCAGCTGGCGGCCAAGGACATTCTCTTTACGGCCGACGCCAAGCCGGCAAGCAACTGAGGAAGCGTGATGAGCATCGCTGAAGACACGCGCCGCGGGGAGGTGACGATCCGTCGCCTCTCCAAATCCTACAAGCTGAACGGGACACCCCTGCAGGTTCTCAGGGATATCAATCTCCACGTCCGCTCCGGCGAAAGCCTCGCCATCGTCGGCGCGAGCGGCTCGGGCAAGACCACCCTGCTTAGGGTTCTGGCCGGGCTCGAGGAGTCCGATAGCGGAGAGGTGCTCGTCGACGGCAAGGCGATACGAGGCGTCGGCGCAGAGCGCGCCGTCATCTTCCAGGAGCCGCGGCTGCTTCCCTGGCTGACAGTGCTCGATAATGTGGCCTTCGGGCTGGAAACGAGGGGTCTTTCCCGCGAGCAGGCGCGGAGCCGAGCAAGCCACTACGTCAAGCTTGTCGGCCTGCAGCAATTCGAAGCGGCCTATCCCCGGCAATTGTCAGGCGGCATGGCGCAGCGCGTCGGCATCGCCCGAGCGCTCGCCGTCCAGCCGGAGATCCTGCTGCTCGACGAACCGCTCGGCGCGCTCGATGCGATGACCAAGATCGGCATGCAGCAGGAACTCGCCCGCATCTGGCGAGATGAGGACGTGACGACCATCCTTGTCACGCACGATCTCGAAGAGGCGATCTATCTCGCCGATCGGATTCTCATCCTGCCCAGGGAAAAGGGAGGCGAGCCGCGCCTGATCGAAATCGATCTGCCCCGCCCGCGTGACCGCAGTGCCCCGGAATTCGTCCGGCACCGTGAGGAATTGCTGAACCTCTTCGGGCTGCATTGAAGTCTGTTGTCGGGGCGCTTTTACCGCCCGCTGGCTTCAGTCCGTTTAACCGGGGGTTCGCTCTATCCAGGGATCGACGAGTTCGATGCCCAAGCCCTCGAAATCCCTGGTGTTACGCGTCACCAGGGTGAGATCGTAAGCAATCGCGGTAGCCGCGATGAGGCCGTCCATTGACGACAGGCCACGGCCACTCCGCTTTGCAAGGCCCATGAGGTCGCCCCAGGCCAGGGCAACCGGTTCGTCCACCGGAATGATACGATGCTCGAAGCGTTGCGTCAGATCTTGGGCAAGCCATTCGGCCAGTGCGTCGCGTTTTCGTCCCTTGTCCATCAGGGCAACGCCGCGCCTGATCTCTGCGATCGAAACGATGCTGATGAACGAGCGATCCTCGTCGAGCCTGTCCAGCCATTCCAAGACGCGCACGCTAGGGTTCGGCTTCGTCACCTCGGACAGGATATTGGTGTCCAGTAGAAGCCTCACAGTGCCGGATCACGCGGTTCGTCACGTTGACGCTCGAGGTCCAGATCGGCGCCGCGTAACGGCGATTCCATCAGAAATTCGGCAAGCGTTCCCTTGCGCGCGGTCTTCCTTTGCCATTCGTCTGCAGAAACGACAACGACGCTCGGCTTGCCATTTCGCGTGATTGTCTGGGGCGCGGATTGCGCGCGTTCGATGACCTCGGAAAGCTTGGCCTTTGCACTGGCAACAGTCCAGCTTTCATTGTCTTGCGGTGACGGCTGCATCGTTCATCTCCTGACCATAATGACCATAGTGACTATATAAGCCGAGATCGGGTGAACTGCAAGCCGAGCGGATTGCGTCGCAGGGTTCAGTTTACAAGCGTCGCGATACTCGGCCACCAATTGCGGGGAAGGCGGCGATCACGGCCTGCCTCTTACCCCCGCGGTCAGATAAGGCCGCCGATCCAGTTCCGCGGATCGGTAGGAACTGCGCAGCCGCAGCAGGTCTTTGCGGGCGATCAAGCCACACAGCTTGCCCGAGCCGGGATCGACGATCGGAATACGCCCGTTGCCCGTCGAGAGCATAAGGTCGGCAATGAAGGCGACCGTATCATCAGGGTGTCCCACGGGAACGGAATCGTCCGTGACGTTTTCAGCAAGCGTCTGGGTGACGAGGTCCGATTTCCCCTGCCAGAGAAGGGCATCCGCCCTCGAGACGATCCCGGACAGCCTGCCCATCGCATCGACCACCGGATAGATCCGGTGCGTTTTCTGCGGAGAGGCGAAGAAATCGCACGCCTCTCCCACCGTCATGGTGCCGGGAAGCGTATCGACATCGCTGATCATGATCTCCCTTGCCCGCGACAGTTCGAACGGGTCGACGCCATATTCGCGGGTGATGTGCTGTCCGCGGCGAGCGATCTTCTCGGTCAGGATCGAGCGGCGCAGCAGAAGCACCGTGACGGCATAGGCCGTAACCGTTGCGGCAAGTAGGGGAACGAGCGTGCTGATGTCGCCGGTGATCTCCATGGCAAAGAAGGTTCCCGTCAGCGGCGCGCGCATGGTTCCACCCATCATGGCCGCCATTCCGACCAGCGCCCAGAAACCGGGATCATTGCCCGGCATGACGATCCCGACTAGCCATCCGAGAGCGCCGCCGAAGATGAGGAGGGGAGCAAGCACGCCGCCCGAGGTGCCGGACGACAGGGCAAATAGCCAGATGACCATCTTCACCAGCAGGATCGACATGACAGCCGGTGCGAGCAGCCGGTTGTTGAGCAGACCGTCGATGATGTCGTAGCCGACGCCCATTGCCCGCGGTTCGATCAGGCCGCCGAGGCCGATGACGAGGCCGCCGAGCATGGGCCACCACATCCAGTGGATCGGCAATGCCTCGAACAGGTCCTCGATCTTGTAGAGCAGTGTCGTCAGCAGTCCCGATTGCAGGCCTGAGATGATGCCCATCGCCGCGCAGGCGAAAATCCCCCACCAAGGCAGAGCCACCTGGAAATGGGCCGGAAACAGCGGCCCGGCGCCAAACAGCAGCGGACGCCAGCAGATCGACACGCAGGCTGCGACGGCGACGGGAATGAAGCTGCGCGGCTTCCATTCGAACAGCAGCAGTTCGACCGCCAGCATGACCGCGGCGATCGGCGAACCGAAAATCGCCGTCATGCCCGCAGCGGCGCCGGCGACGAGCAGCGTCTTCCGCTCGGCCGCGCTCATGTGAAAGAACTGCGCGAAAAGCGATCCGATCGCGCCGCCCGTCATGATGATCGGTCCTTCGGCGCCGAACGGGCCGCCGGTTCCGATGGAGATCGCCGACGACAACGGCTTGAGCACCGCAACTTTCGGCGACATCCGGCTACCGCCGATCAGGATGGCCTCGATCGCCTCGGGAATGCCGTGGCCACGGACCTTCTCCGATCCGAAGCGGGCCATCAACCCGATGACGAGCCCACCGAGCGGCGGGACCAGCACCACCCACAGCGACCGCGGCACGCCAGCCAGAGAGGCGGGCTGAATGCCGATCTCTCCGAACCAGATGGCATTCGTCACGAGCGCGATAAGGCTGACGAGGCACGAGGCGGCAAAGGCGCCAGCTGTGCCGACGATGATCGACATTCCGACCAGCAGGAGGACCCGCCTGTCGGTGGTGAAATCTCCGGCCTCGCGCCGGGAAAGACCACCCGTGAAATCGTGCGGCCGGTTGCTGGGTTGATGCTGCGCCATGGAAGCCTCTGCTACGCGGAAGTGGGTACGTTTACGCCGCTAAATATATCGTGATACGATATAAATCAATGGATGAAAGTGCGGTGGTGAAAATGTCTCAGAAGGCGCTTCACTTGACCGGTCGGCGGCGGCCCATCTATTCGAGATCGGGGAACAGTTTGCGCTCTATGAACCGCGGCCGATCGCGTCGATTGCGGCACTTCGTCCAAGCGGCAGAGGAGACTGAGTTTGAAGAAGACCGTGCCGCCGCTGAGACAGGAGGATTACGAGGCTCTCGCCGACCTCCGATTCGCGCTTCGCCAGTTCATGGACTTCAGCGCCTCCGCCGCGCAGGCGGAAGGACTGCCCGTCCAGCAGCATCAGGCGCTGCTCGCGATCAAGGGACAACGCGGCGATGCCATGACGATCGGCATGTTGGCCGAGCGGCTCATCATCGCGCCCCATACGGCGACCGAACTCGTCGGGCGGTTGTCGGATGCCGGACTGGTTGAACGCCATGCCGATCCGGTCGACAGACGCCGCCAGACGATTCTCTTGACCGAGAAGGCGGACGAACTCCTGACGAGACTGAGCGCCGTTCATCTCTCGGAAATCAGGGTGATGGCCCCAAAGCTGATCGAGCTTCTCCTCGAACTTCAGAAATCGGCCCACAAAGCGGAATAGCGCTCTTGCGCCACGCCGCAGGCAAGATCGGAGCGTGAAAAGTTGCGCCAGCGGCGGGCCGTCTGGCCCTCCGGCGTTCAGCCCAAGAGCGTGTTCCTCAAGCGATGAATATGGGCAGCCCCGATACCGCAGCAGCCGCCGATGATCGTCGCGCCGGCCCCGGCCCAGGAACAGGCAAAGCGCGAATAGGCATCGTCATTCAGGTCATCGCGGGTATCGTGCAGGCCTTCATTGGCGGCAGCCTCGCCTGTTTCCCCTTCGAAAGCATTGGCATAGACGCCGATTTCGATCTGAGCGTCCGCCTTCCGGAACACGCGGGCTGCGGTCTCCACGGCCGCGCGCATGACCTCGGGCTTGCTGCAGTTGAACAGGAACGCCTCGGCACCCGATGAAGCCGCCCATGACGCGGCGTCCTCGACGCTTTCGCCGGAGCGAAGCTTCGGCTCGCCGCCCCTTATGGCTGCCTCGTCATCCGCCAATGTGAAGGAAATCCAGAACGGCTTGCCTGATGCCACCACTGCCCTGCGCACTGCCTCGCCCTCGGCGATCAGGCTCAATGTTTCGCCGAGCCATATATCGACGAAAGGATCGAGGTTTTCGACGAGCACCTTGAGATAATCCTGCACCTGGGAAGGCTGAAAATTCTGCGGCTCGTAGGAGCCGAAGATCGGCGGCAGCGAACCGGCGACCACCACCTTTCGGTCGGCGACGGCATCGGCGGCTTCCCGCGCCAGGCGACCGGCAAGACGGATCAGTTCCGCGCCCTCCTGCTGGAATCGGTCCTCGCCGATGTGAAAGGGCACGAGCGCATAACTATTCGTCGTAATGACCTCAGAGCCGGCGGCGATGAATTCCTCGTGTACCCTACGCACGATATGCGGCGAATGCATCAGCGCCAATGCCGACCATTCCGGCTGTTTCAGTTCGGCCCCAAGCCGCAGAAGCTCGCGGCTCATGCCGCCATCGAGAATTCGCATCGTGCTCAAGAAGTGATCTCCATTCAGGCCGTCGCGCCGTCACCGGCAGCAGGCTTTTCAAAACAAAGTGGGCGAGGTGTGCGTGGTACGCTTCATCGCGTACAGGAATTCATGACCAGTCCTTTTTCCCACGCCTAGCGGCGAACCGGCACTTGCGCTTCGAGACCTCGAAAGACGCGGGCGATCACTGCGGTCAGGGCGAGATAGAAGAGGGTGACGACGATCAGCGGTTCATAGACGAGCAGCGTGTCTTGGCGAACCTTGTTTGCCACGGCGTAGAGATCCATCACCGTCACCGTGAAGGCGAGCGGCGTCGCCTTGAGCTGCATGACGATCTCTCCCGCAATAGTCGGCAGGGCGATGCGAATGGCGCGCGGCAGCCAGATGCGGCGGGTCAGCTTCCAGGGCGACAGGCCGAAGGCTCGGCCGGCTTCGAGTTCGCCTTTGGGAACGGCGAGCAGCGCGCCGCGCAGTACTTCCGCTTCGTAGGCCGCATAATTCAGCGTGAAGCTGACGGCGGCGAAGAAGAAGCCCTCGCGCAAGACAGGCCAGAACAGGCTCTGGCGGATACCGGGAACCATGGGCAACAGCGACCCGACCCCGTAATAGAGCAGCCACAGCTGGATCAGCAGCGGCGTGCCGCGGAAGAAGGTGCAGTAACCGCGAGCAAAGAGCCGCGTAAACCTGCCGCCGCTGACCTGCGCGAAGGCGAGACCGATCGCAAGGACGAAGCCGAACACCACGGAAATGACAAGCAGCGCAACGGTCTGCCAGGCCCCCGTCAGAAGAAGCGGCCAGTAAGAAGAGATCCAGGTGAAACTCATGGGCGCACTTTCTTCAGGCAAGGCGCGGCTGGCCGCGCCGCACCCTCCCTTCGATCAACTTGAAGGCGACGTTGGAAACCAACGTGATGACGAGATAGAGAAGGGCCGAAGCAAGGAAGAAGACGAAGTAGTGTTTGGTGCTCGCCCCGGCGAGACGGGTAGCGAGCGCCAGTTCCTGATAACCGACGACCGCAACCAGCGCGCTGTCCTTGGTGACCGACATCCACAGATTGGCAAGACCCGGCAGCGCATTCGGCAAAAGCGCCGGCAGCAGCACGCGGCGGAACCGCAGCATCGGCCCCATGCCAAAGGCTTTGGCCGCCTCGATCTGACCAACGGGAACGGCAAGGATCGCGCCGCGCAGCACCTCCGTCATATAGGCCCCCTGCACGAAACCCAGCACGGCGATGGCCGCGACGAAACCGTTCACATCGATCGGCGGCAGGTCCAACGCGGCCAGAAGCCGGTTGAGGCCATCGGTGCCGGCATAATAGAGCCCGACAATCAGGATCAACTCGGGAACGGCTCGGATCAGCGTCGTATAGAGATCGAGCAGAAGGCGGAGCGCTCGATTGCCCGAAAGCTTTCCAAGCGCGCCGGCCGTGCCGAGCAGAAGACCGATGGCGAAGGCGCAGGCCGAGATGGCGACTGTGGAGACCGCGCCCGTCAGCAGGACGCCACCCCATCCCGGAGGATAGGGAGACAGCAGTTCCAGAATGCCTTGTTGCGCAGTCGCCATCGTCAGGATTGCTTACTTCGCGCCGTAGATGTCGAAATCGAAGTATTTCTTGGTGATGGCGTCATATTTGCCGCTGGCGCGGACGGCAGCGATGGCCGCATTCAGTTTGGTTTTCAGCTCGGTATCTTCCTTGCGAAGGCCGCCCGAAACGCCGGCGCCGAGGATCTCCTTGTCGTCGGCGACGTCGCCCATCTTGGCGCAGCAATCCTTGCCGCCGTCGCTCTTCAGGAAAGCGTCGAGCGCCAGTGAATCGCCGAAGACATAATCGATGCGGCCGGAGGCGAGATCCTGGAAAGCCTCGTCGAGTGTCTGGTAGGTCTTCTCTTCTGCAGCCCCGGCGAAATACTTCTTGTAGTATTCCGACTGGATCGTCGACACCTGGATGCCGATGGTCTTGCCCTTCACATCCTCGGCAGTGGCGCCCGGCTTCTGATCCTTGGGACCGATCAAGGTGCTCGGCGTGTTGTAATATTTGTCGGTGAAATCGATCACCTTCGAGCGTTCGGCGGTATTCGACATCGATGACCAGATCACGTCGAACTTCTTGCTCTGGAGAGCCGGAATCAGACCATCCCAGGAGATATCGACGATCGAGCACTTCTCCTTCATCTCGTCGCAGACGGCGTTCATCAGGTCGATTTCCCATCCGTGCCATTCGCCGGATGCATCCTTGGCGAAGAAGGGCGGGTAAGATTCGTTCATGACGCCGAAGCGGACTTCGGCCTGTGCGGCGACCGCGGAAAGCGCAAGTGCCGCGCCGGCGAAAAGCATGGGGAGCAGTTTCATTCGCAGGATTCTCCTGGTTGGTGTTGTCGATGATGGCACGGTGGGCATCAGTGGGCGCTGAGACCGGTGAACTCCCGGCAGCGGGCGCTGACCGGCGATCCGAAGACTTGTTCCGGCGAGCCTTCCTCTTCGATCCGTCCCTGATGCAGGAAGAGAACACGGTTCGAGACATCGCGGGCGAAGCGCATCTCATGCGTGACGATCAGCATGGTCCGCCCTTCTTCCGCGAGATCGCGGATGACTTTGAGAACCTCGCCGACCAACTCCGGATCAAGCGCCGAAGTCGGCTCGTCGAACAGCATGACGGCAGGATCGACGCAAAGCGCCCTGGCAATTGCCGCGCGCTGCTGCTGGCCACCGGAGAGAAAGGCGGGATAGGCGTCACGCTTCTCAAAAAGCCCGACCTTGTGGAGCAGGGCCTCTGCCTTTTCGATCGCCTCGCGTCTGGGAATGCCCATGACATGCACCGGCGCCTCGATGACGTTTTCGAGCACCGTGCGATGTGCCCAGAGATTGAAGCTCTGAAAGACCATGCCGAGCCCGGTCCGCAGCCGTTCGATCTGCCGCCAGCTGCGTGGCTGCAGCCGCCCGCCGCGGCCGGCTTTCAGCGCGACCTCCTCACCGTTCACGGCAATGCGGCCGCGATCGGGCGTTTCCAGGAAATTGATGCATCTGAGGAAGGTGCTCTTGCCGGAGCCCGACGAACCGATAATGGAGATCACATCGGATTTGTGGGCCTGCGTAGAGATACCCTTGAGAACCTGTTGCGAGCCGAAGCTTTTATGGAGATCTTCGACGCGAAGAGCAGGAAAGGGTTGATCTGGCATGCATGGTTCCGGCTGAACTGAGTTTGCGAAGGATAATGATAAAATAACGCGGTTTTTTCGCGCAATTTTCATCCATTCTGCATATTTTGTGCAAAATAATCTTCTTCGTGCGGCGAATGCGGCAGAAAACGTGAAGCGCTGCGGCGAGAACTGGAGTGAACATGGAACAACTGGACCGTTTTGACCGTGACATTCTCGATATCGTTCAGCGCGACTGCCAGCTGAAGGCCGAAACGATAGCCGAACGGATCGGCCTGTCGGTTTCGGCTGTGCAGAGGCGGCTGAAGCGCCTGCGCGAGGAAGGGATCATCAAGGCGGAAGTCGCCGTCGTCGACCGGAAGGCGACCGGGACATCGATGGTATTCATCGTCGGCATGGAGATCGAACGGGACAATTACGACGCGCTGGCGAAGTTCCGCGTGTGGGCCGAGAAGCAGGACCATATCCAGCAGGTCTATTACGTCACCGGCGCCGTGGATCTGATCGCGATCGTCACCGCCCGCGACGTCGAGCATTATGACGACATCGCCGCCCTGATCATGGCCGACAATCCGCAGATCCGCCGCATGCACACAAATGTCGTGCTGCGGGACGTCAAGCTCGGGCTGTTCGTGCCGCTCGAATAGTGCTGGCGCGGCCGCGTTGGTCCGCCGCGCGGACAAGCCGCTGGACTCGCATTTGCCAAAGGGCATAATTCCGGGCACACATTCTCGGGAGGAATGATCGTTGACGCTCAGACACCAGATCATCGCATTGGCGATCGTTCCGCTCGTCATTTCGATCCTTGCCATCACCACCTTCATCACATGGCAATCGGCAAACCTTGCCAAGAACAGCATCGATACGTTCGAACAGAACATGCTGAAGACCAAGGAAGCCGAAATCCTCAATCTGACCAACCTTGCCCTGTCCGCCATCCAGACGATCTATGACAAGGCTGGTCCCGAAGACGAGGCCGCCAAACAGCAGGTGTCTGAGATTCTGACCTCGCTCGACTACGGCAAGGACGGATATTTCTTCGTCTACGACTACGACGGCAACAACATCGTCCATCCACGCCAGAGTTTTCGGCATGGGCACAATTGGCTGGACCTCACCGATCCGGATGGCGACAAGGTCATTGCCGAGCTGATCGCCACGGCAAAGGCCGGCGGGGGCCTGCATCAGTACAAATGGCAGAAACCATCGACCGGACAGATCGCCGACAAGCTCTCCTTCGTCGTCAGTCTCGACAAATGGCACTGGGTCGTGGGAACCGGCGTTTACCTGGACGATGTCTTTGCCCAGAGTGCGGCCGCCAATGCGGTGATGCGCGCCAACATAAGACGGACCTTCATCATCGTCGCGCTGATCGCCGTGCCTTCGGTGCTCGTCGTTTTCACGACCTGCATGCTCCTGACCTTCCACGAGCGCCGCATGGCCGATGGCCGGCTCAAGGCGCTGACGCAGCGGGTCATCGATACCCAGGAAGAAGAGCGCGCGCGGCTTGCCCGCGAGTTGCATGACGGCATTTCCCAGAATCTCGTCGGCGTGCGCTATGCCATGGATCTCGCCGGCCGCAAGGTCAGGACCAATGTCGACGATGCGGCCTTCACCATTGAGCGCGGCATCGAAGCGTTGAACGGCGCGATCAAGGAAATCCGCCGGCTGTCGCACGATCTACGCCCTCGCGTGCTCGACGACCTTGGCCTGACGGCGGCCCTCGAAGCACTATGCCATCACTTCGCCGAGCGGACCGGGATCGAGACGAAGATCGATGCTTCGGGCTTCACGGATACGCTGAAGGCCGAAGCCAACACCGCCCTCTATCGCGTCGCACAGGAAGCCTTCAACAATGTCGAGCGGCATTCTGGCGCCTCCCGGCTTGCAGTCAAACTCTGGAGCGACGGTGGCCGCGCCCGCATGACGATTTCCGACAACGGCAGCGGCTTCGATGAAAGCAAGGACGGCACATCCGGCAAGTCGGGCCTTGGCCTGCGCAACATGCAGGAGCGGATGGCCCACTTCCGGGGCCTGCTGCTCATCAACAGCAGCGAGGCCGGCACGACGCTGACCGCCATGATGCCGAAATCGGTCAATCTGCCCGCCGGCAAGCAGGCGGAAGCGGCATGAATGAACGCCCGAAAATCAGGGTACTGCTGATCGACAACCATCCGCTGGTGCTGGACGGCTTGAAGGCCGTGCTCGAGACATTCGACCATATCGAAGTCACTGGGACGGCGGGGCTGGCGCAAATCGGCCTCGACATCGCCCGGCAGATCCAGCCGCAGGTGGTGCTGATGGACATCAACATGCCGAAGCTGAGCGGCATCGACGCGATCGAACTGTTCAGGAACGAACTTCCGCAAACCCGCGTCGTGATGCTCTCCATGCATGACAGCCGCGAGTATATTTCCTCCTCCGTCATACATGGCGCCGCAGGCTACGTCCTCAAGGACGTCTCGACTGACGAAATCGTCGCGGCCATCGAGACAGTGGCGGATGGCGGCACCTATTTCTCCTCGGGCGTCTTCGACGCGCTGATGGGCGAGCGTACCGAGGAGGGGAGCGATCCCCTAACACCGCGCGAGCGCGACATCCTCGGGCTGATTGTTGCCGGCCGAAGCAACCGGGAGATCGCCGAGGTGCTCGGGATAACCTCCGCCACAGCGGAAACGCATCGCAAGAACCTCAAGAGAAAGCTCGGCATCGCCACCACGGCGGGCCTTATCCGCTATGCACTCGATCACGGCATCGTCTCGAAAGTCGAGAAAATCTAGCCTACCCACTTCTGGGTAGACCGCGGCATTTCGGCTCCGCGCCCATCTTGTGAGGACAAAATCAACGCCATAGGACTCCCCTCACGGCTGACCGAGCGTGAGCCGTTGGGAGGAACTCACATGCGTTACATCAGCTTCCGACTGTGCGGAAAACCTCGAGCGACCCGAACCGGGCCTGCCACCGCGGCCGGCTGACAGACCTGCCTTCCACGCCGACAACTGGAACATGGCGACCGCCGCCCGCGGCGCCTGAAAGGGATCCCGACATGGAAAAACCACGTAGCAAGGCAGCGCTCTGGCTGCTTGTCATTCCGTTTATAGGTCTGCTCTGGCCGCCATTCTACAATCTCCGCGAACCGGCGCTTTTCGGCTTTCCCTTCTTCTACTGGTATCAGCTTCTCTGGGTGCCGATCACGGCGACGCTTACCTGGATCGCCTATCGGAGCGTTCGCCATGACGACTGACATCAACGGCACGGCGCTTGCCGTCTTCATCTTCTTCTTCGCCCTCGTTACCATCATGGGCTTTGTCGCCAGCCGCTGGCGCAAGCCGGAGACACTGGCCCATATCGACGAATGGGGTCTCGGCGGGCGCAACTTCGGCACCTGGATCACCTGGTTCCTCGTCGGCGGCGATTTCTATACCGCCTATACCGTGATCGCCGTCCCGGCGCTGGTCTATACCGTTGGGGCCTACGGCTTCTTCGCATTGCCCTATACCATCGTCGTTTATCCCTTCGTCTTCATGGTCATGCCGGTTCTGTGGAAACGCGCCAAGGATTTCGGTTATGTGACGGCCGCCGATGTTGTCCATGGTCAGTACGGATCGCGTGGTCTCGAACTCGCTGTCGCGGCAACCGGCGTCATCGCCACCATGCCTTACATCGCTCTCCAGCTCGTCGGCATGACGGCGGTCTTGAAGGCGCTCGGGCTGCACGGCGAATTGCCGCTTGCGATCGCCTTCATCGTGCTGGCGCTCTACACTTATTCCGCCGGCCTGCGCGCCCCGGCGCTGATCGCCTTCGTCAAGGACATCATGATCTATATCGTGGTGATCGCAGCCGTAGCACTCATTCCGTCGAAGCTCGGGGGCTATGCGAATGTCTTCGCCTCGGCCGATGCGGCGTTCCAGGCCAAAGGCTCCGGCAGCCTGCTGCTCGGCGGCAACCAGTATGTCGCCTATGCGACGCTCGCTCTCGGTTCGGCTCTTGCAGCCTTCATGTATCCGCATACGCTGACGGGCATCTTTGCCTCCAACAGCGGCAAAACGATCCGCAAGAATGCGATCATGCTGCCGGCCTATACGCTGCTGCTCGGCCTTCTGGCGCTGCTCGGCTATATGGGACATGCCGCCAACCTGAAGCTCGACAGTGCGAACGATGTCGTTCCCACCCTGTTCAAGACGCTCTTCTCGGGCTGGTTCTCCGGCTTCGCCTTTGCAGCGATTGCCATCGGCGCGCTGGTGCCGGCGGCGGTGATGAGCATCGGTGCTGCCAATCTCTTCACCCGCAACTTCTGGAAAGCCTACGTCGATCCCAAAGTCAGCGATGCGGGCGAGGCCAAGGTCGCAAAGGTGACGTCGCTGGTGGTGAAGGTCGGCGCGCTTCTCGTCATCATCTTCCTGCCGACGCAGTTCGCACTCGACCTGCAGCTGCTCGGCGGAATCTGGATCCTGCAGACGCTTCCGGCCCTGGTCTTCGGCCTTTATACCAACTGGTTCCGTGCACCCGCTCTACTCGCCGGCTGGTTCGTGGGCTTCTGCGGCGGCACCTTCCTCGTCTGGGACGCCGGCTGGAAGCCTCTGCATCTGGTGAGCCTAGGCGGCGAACCCTTCACCGTCTACACCGGCCTGCTCGCGCTTGCTGCAAACATCGCCGTTGCGGTCGCAATCGCCGCCGTGCTTCCGGCCAAAGCTCCCGTACGGGCGTAAGAGTGCCTCAAAACGAAGGGCAGCAAACGCTGCCCTTCGTCACTTTACGCTTCAGCAGAGGCTGCTATCAGATCCGGCGATCAGAACTCTTCCCAATCGCCGGCCAAGGCCGCATTGCCCTGGAACGACTTGCCCACCTTGGCAATCATCTGGCGAGCGGGCGACGCTACGGGCTGAGCATGTTGTGCCGCTGCAGCCGGCTGCGATGAGCGCTTGGATGCCACCGATCCTCCGATATTGAACTGACCCAGGAGTTGGAACAGCGCGTCCGCTTCCTTGGCGAGATTATGAGCGGCGGCTGTGGCTTCCTCCACCATGGCGGCGTTCTGCTGTGTGCCCTGGTCCATCTTGTTGACGGCGGTATTGATCTCTTTCAGCCCCGTTGCCTGCTCCTGCGAAGCGCCGACGATCGCCCCGACATTGCCGTCGACCTGCTGCACCTGCGCGGCAATCTCCTTCAGTGCCTTGCCGGTTTCGCCAACGAGGGCAACGCCGTTTTTCACATGGCCGTTCGAAGCGTTGATCAGTTCCTTGATCTCCTTCGCTGCCTTGGCGGACCGTTGCGCCAGTTCGCGCACTTCCTGGGCAACGACGGCAAAGCCCTTGCCGGCTTCACCGGCGCGGGCGGCTTCGACGCCGGCATTCAGCGCAAGCAGGTTGGTCTGGAAGGCGATCTCGTCGATGACGCCGATGATGCTTCCGATTTCAGTGGCGGAGGATTCGATCTTGCCCATGGCGTCGACCGCATCCCGAACGACGCTGCCCGAGCGCTCCGCGCTGTCTTTGGTCTTGCGCACGAGCTGCCCGGCTTCCTGGGCCTTGTTGCTCGAATCGGCGACGGTCGTCGTGATCTCTTCCAGCGCAGCGGCGGTTTCCTCGACGGATGCGGCCTGCTGTTCGGTCCGCTTGGCGAGATCGTCCGAGGCGGAGCGGATCTCCTGTGCGCCGGCGGCGATTGCGCTCGCGTTCTGGGAAACTCTCTGCATGGCGGCGCGGAGCTTTTCGACCGCCACATTGAAGTCGGCCCGGAGCTTTTCCAGAGACGGGATGAACGGGGTATCGATCTGCTGCGTCAGGTCGCCGTCGGCCAGCGCCTGCAAGGCATTGCCCAGTTGGCCGACAGCCTTGTCGGTCTGCTCGGCAAGGGTACGACGTTCGTCGGCATCCTGCTCGAGCCGCTGCCGTTCCGTCACTGCCCGCTTGGCTTCCGCGTCTGCTTCCCGTTCCGCCTTCGCCGAAATTGCGTCGCGCAAGCCGGCCACGGCGCGCGCGAGCTTGCCGATCTCATCGCCCCGCGCTTCAAGACGACGATCACCGTCGAGATTTCCGTCCGCCATCGCCTTCAGCGAGAGCTGAAGTTTTGCCATCGGGCCGACGATCGTGCGGGATGTGATGGCTGCGGCAATGATGGAAAGAACAGCGGCAATCGCGAGTGCTGTCAGCGCGATCGGCTTGAAGCCGCTCGCCGCGCTTCGAACCTCGCCGCCGACCGATTTGTTCAGCGCTTCCTGGAAATCGATGAATTTGTTGATGGCGCCGAGCCAGGCAACGAAGGCCGGCCGAGCCTGTTCGAGCAGGATCTTGCGGGCTGCCTCGCCATCGCCCTTCTCCTGCAATGCGATGATCTGGGAAACCAGAGGATTGGTTTTCGCCTGTATGTCGGCGATCTCCTTCAGGATGGACTTTTCCTGATCCGTCGCACCTGCCGGAGATGCAACCATGTCGGCCATACGCTTTTCGTTCTCGGCGTAAGTTGCCGCCAGCTTTTCGATCAATGCCTCCGCGCTCTTGCGCTCATCCGCTGATGTCACGAGGGTCACGTCGCGAATGGCGATCGCGCGGTCGTGCACGCTGCCGCGATAGTTGATGGCAAAGCGCTGCTTCACGCTGTTGACGTCGTTGATCGTTTCAAGATTGCTGTTGATCTCAGCAACCTTCACCGCCGAATAGATGGTCAGGCCGGCCATCAGCAGAAGCAGGAAGCTGAAACCGAGGGTCAGGCGCACCCCGATCCCGAAACTCTTAATGCTCTTCATTATCGCTCTCCATCGCCTCGGCGTGGTTTGTTAAAGGTGTCTCGGCTGGCATGATCGCTCGTCACAACTCGTTGAGGTGTGGAGCTCGATCTGACCCCGGAATACGCCGACGTCGCTCGGCGCGCGCAACGAGGCGCGAAGCGTGCATCGAGGTAAAAAGATATCATGCGAGATTTCGGGGCCTGGCTGCCATCATGGCGCAGGTGACGATCCTGCGAAGGTCACTCCGATATCCTAAAAATTTAGGGGAATATATTTTAGAGAGTGTAAACGCAGACGGCAGAGGCATCATTGCGTCGCGCATTTCGTATATTTCGCCGGTATTTTTCGCGCAAGATGCACTATCCTGCACATCAGGAAGAATATGCCAAGTTGCTGGAGATAATTGGCATATCTCTTTTGTTGCAAACCGGACTCCTCAACTCTCTGCGCGCGACATGCGGACAATGATCTCCGCAATGACTTCGCCGATGCCGGACGATCACCTGACGGCTTTTCGCAAGCATCAGCCCCGGAGCAGCGGCAGCAGTTGATCGCCCTGCCGCTTGATCTCGGAGAGATAAGGCGTGTCGGACAGCACGAAGTGCGTAATGCCCAGATCCTCGTATTTACGCAGCGAGCCGGCGACATCAGCCGCCGAACCGACCAGCCACGTGGTGCCTGCGCCACCGCCGCCGTATTTGCCCGGCGCGGTATAGAGATTGTCGTCGAGCACGTCGCCGCGTTCATAAAGAGCCAGAAGCCGCTGCTGGCCGACGGCGAGCATACGCTGGTGATCATGCCAGCCAGCGCCTTTGCTCTTCGCCATCTCGGCAACCTTCGCCTCGGCGTCGGCCCAGGCCTGTTCCGTGGTGTCGCGAACCAGTGTCGTGATGCGCAGTCCGAATTCCAGCGGCGGAAGATCGCGGTCGAGTTCCCTGCTCAATGCTTTAAGCCGCTCTATCCGCTCGCGGACGCCGTCGAACGGCTCACCCCAGAACAGCTGGACATCGGCCTCGGTCGCGGCCACCCGCTCGGCCGCCTCCGAGGCGCCGCCAAAATAGAATTTGGGGTGCCGTCGGTCGCCGCGGACCTCGATACGCGGCACCACGGTGGATTCGGCGACACCGAAATGATCGCCCGCCGAGGTCACGTTTTCTTCGGTCCACAGTCTGCGGACCAGATGCATGAACTCCCTGGTCCTGGCGTAGCGGTGTGCCTGATCGCCCTCGCTGTCGCCATAGGCAGCCAGGTTGTCCTTGCCCGATACGATGTTGATCCGCACGCGGCCGCCGGTCAGGTGGTCGAGCGTCGCCGCCGCGGACGCGAAGTTCGCCGGCCGCCAATAACCCGGGCGGATCGCGATCAGCGGCTCGAAGGTGGTGGTTCGCGCAGCGAGCGAGGCGGCGACCGTGAACGTGTCGGGCCGGCCCCAACCGGTGCCGATGAGCGCGCCCTTCCAGCCATGCTCCTCCAGCGCCCGGGCGTGGCTGGTCAGCGTATCCAAGCTGTTGTGGTCCTCGACGGCGGAATCACCGCGATGGCCGGGCCTGACGTCGTTGGGAATATACCAAAGAAATTCGGAATGATTGCTCATGCGATGCTGCAGTTCTGTGGATTGGAAAGGGACCCGGGGTTAAGGCCGCCAGAGAGATCACACGGCCACTTGCGCCTCCGGGGCTGCTTCCAGATTGTGAATGACACCGAGACCAAGCAGACTGAACAACGCAATTTTTAATGCCTTTGCCAATGTCATCGTCGATCTTCCCGTTTCGGATTGCTGTTAGCAGGAACGATGCACGGTAAGATGAAATATAATACACTAAATCAATAGACTATTTAGTTTAATATTAGGCTCGCCGACGAAAAATTGTCCCCAAAAAGACGGCAATGGAAACTTCGCCATCCGTCGCGTCCCAGGGATAGCCAGTGCGCCAGGCAATGAGAAAAGCGCCTGGGATGGGCCATCCGCAGGCGCTTTGCAGCAATGATCTCTCCGAAGGCCGGACGGTTTTTGATCGCCCGCTATTGCCGAAGCCGGGATCGCCTGATGTCAGGCCGTGGCCGGCGGATATTCGTTGGCCGAGAAGACGTGATGATGCACCTTGCCGGTGAAGAGCTGCAAGAGTTGCCCGGTGACCTCACGGCTTTCGAAGCGCACATCGGAGCGAAGTGCTGCATTCACCGCCTCCATATCGGGATAACGAATGGCGAGCGCCATGGCGTAGACCGGGGCGCCTTCGTCGCGTTCCATCCCGTCCAGCACCCGGACTTCCTCGGCGCCCGGGAATTTCGTCCACAGAGGGACGAGCCGCTGCCTGACAAAGTCGCGGAACTCCTCTTCTCTGCCGGGATGGATTTCGCCTTCAAACAAAGCGTAACGAATGATCATAGGTTCTCTTTTCCCAAACTCGCCGGAGCCGGATCGATGGTGATGTGGTGCAGGGGAGGAGGGCGTATCAGTCGATACGCCCTTGGTCGAAGGGCTTATTTGCCCCAGATTTTCTTGTATTGGTCGCGATAGCCGTTATCGGGGTCGAAGCTGTTCTTCGGTCCTCCATCGAATTCGACGTTCTGGCTGGTCACCACATGCAGCGGCGACACGTAGCCGGACCACGGAGCGCCCGCAAAAGCGCGGTTCAGTTCGTCGACGAGCTGCCAGCCCTGGAGATTGAGCGGTTCAGCGACGGTGACGGCTTGATACTGCTTGGCGCGGATACGCTGGTAGGCGCTCTCCGAACCGTCGCCGGCTGCGACGTTGACCGGCTTTCCGTCACCGGCAATGCCGGCGGAGGCAAGCGACGGCCCCATGAAGTCATAGTAGAGGTCGTTGATCGCCAGGGAATGCGTCCACTTCGCCCCATACTTCTGCAGAAGCGATGTGGTGAGCTGCGGCATGCGCTGGGAGGTTTCGGCAATCGGCGTGTCGACATATTCGAGCACCGTGCCGCCGAGATCCTCGATCTCCTTCTTCATGCGGTCGGCCTTGGCGATCGCGATCGCATAGGTAGAGTCGGTAAAGATGATGACGCCAGGCTTGCCGCCGGCATCGGCAAAGGCCCAGTCCGCCGCGGACTTCGACACTTCCATCGCATCGGTCGTGACGTTGGCGAAGACGCCGACGTCGGGAACGGGACCGACCGCCGAGGCGGCGTGCCAGGAAACCATCGGAATGCCGGCCGCCTTGGCTGCTTCCATTGCCGGCTTCTGCTCGACGGCGTCGAAGCCGTTGATGATGATGCCGTCTGGCTTCAGCGCCATCGCCTGGCCGAACGCCGCGGTGCGTCCGCCGATGGAACCGGCGCCGTCAAGCGCCTTCACCGTCCAGCCCAATGCGCCTGCCGCTTCCTGAACACCATTGACCACGCCGAGGATGCCGCCGTTCTTCATATCGGCGGCAAGGATGACGATGTTCTTGCCCGCAGCCCCCTTGGGGCCGGTCGTCGGGCCATCCCACGCACTCACCTTCGACGCGTATTTGTCCACCACGGCCTTGGCGTCGGCCATCGAGTCGGCCAATGCTGGCATGCTAAGCATAACGGCGACGGTTGCGACCGTTGCCTGCAATAACGCTCTGCGCTTCATGTTCACTCCTCCATTTTATTTGTTATGAAATGCCGGCGATCCGGCCTCATTTCGATGCGGGCGTGATCCTCCTCACGGCCCCGCGCTTGCGCTGGGCGTAACCTGCTATGCCGATGGCAATCAGCAGCGTCACGCCGTTGAACAGCGGTTCGACAAAGAACGATCCGCCGAATTGCTGAATTCCTGATATTCCGACCGCCAGGATGATGACGCCGATCAAAGTGCCCCAGACGTTCACCCGTCCCGGCTTGATCGTCGTCGACCCGAGGAAAGCACCGACAAGCGCCGGCAGGAGATATTCGAGGCCGACGCTCGCCTGGCCGATGCGCAGCTTCGAGGCGAGAAGAACGCCGGTCAGCGCCGCCAGCAGGCCCGAGGTGACGAAGGCGCCGATCACGAATTTGCGGACCGGAATGCCGTTGAGTGCCGCAGCCTTGGGGTTGGCGCCAATCGCATAGAGATAGCGACCGATCGGCAGGTATTCGAGCACGATCCACATGCAGATCGCGATCAGCAGCACATAGAAGCCGGTGATCGGCAGGCCGAACAACATGGTGCCGTTCAGCGCATAGAAACCCTCAGCCAGGACGCCGACCACCTGCCGCCCGCCGGTGTGCCAGAGCGCAAGCGCGTAGAGGACGGTTCCGGTACCGAGCGTCGCGATGAAGCTGTCGATCTTGGCAACCTCCACCAGCAGGCCGTTGATGAAGCCGGTGAATACGCCGAGTGCGAGAACGATGAGGACGGCGACCGGCCAGGGCAGGCCATAGGCCGTCTGCAGGCTGATGGCGAGAATATGCCAGAGCACGATGCCGTAGCCCACGGTCAGGTCGATGCGGCCCGACGCCATAGGGATCATCGCGGCGAGCGACAGAAGCGCGATGATCGCCTTGTCGGACACGATCGAGCGGACGTTCAACACGGTCGGGAACGTATCGGGCAGAAGGATCGAGAAGATCACGATCAGGCCGACGGTCAGGATCACCAGACCATAGACCGGGATCAGGCGTCCGATCTTCTGCCCTGTGGACAGGCCGGCCATTTCGCTCTTGGTCGGCTCCAGCGCCGTGGATTCAATGGATTGCATGGCTGTTCTCCCGATGGCTCAAGCGGCTTCCGATGCGGAAGCGGCGGTGATGACCGCCTCCGTCGTCAGAGCGCTTCCAGTCAGTTCGCTGACGATTTTGCCGCGCGAGAAAACCAGCGCGCGGTGGCAGATATGGGCAATTTCCTCGAAATCCGTCGAGACGACGACAACCGCGAGGCCGGCCTCGAGCGCCTGAGTGATCAGGCGGTAGATTTCCGCACGCGCGCCGATGTCGACGCCGGCGGTTGGATCTTCCGCGATCAGCAGCTTGCGGCCAGTCGCCAGCCAGCGGCCAACGACGACCTTCTGCTGGTTGCCGCCGGAGAGGGCCTCGACCGGCAGATCCGGATCGTTCGGCCTGAGGCCAACTGAATGGCCGATCTTATGGGCAAGGTCAGCTTCGCCGCGCGGCGACAGGAAGGACAAAAGCCCGCGTCCGACGGCTCCCGGATTGAGGTAGGTGTTTTCCCGAATGGAAAGCGAGAGCGCCACCGATTCTTCCGTCCGGTCACGGGCGATCAATCCGATGCCCGACGCCATTGCCCGCAGCGGACTCGAAAGATCGGGGGCCTCATCATGCAGCAGAACCGAGCCGTCGAAGGGCTCGCAACCGAACAGAGCGCGGCCGATCCGTTCCTGACCGGCGCCCCGCAATCCAGCCAGTCCCAGAAGCTCGCCCTCGCGGATATCGAAGGATATCGGGCTCGTACCGGCGCAAACGAGATCGCGGACCTTAACGATCGCCTTGCCGGGTGTGATCGCGGTTTTGGAAAAGAGGCTATCGCCGCTGCGGCCGATGATCATTGTGACGAGTTCGTCGGGAGTGGTCTCGCTGACGGGCTTCTGTCCCACCATGCAGCCGTCGCGCAGAACGGCGACCCGATCGGCGATCCGGAAAATCTCGTCGAGCCTGTGGGAGACGTAGATCATGCCGACGCCGCGGTCCTTCAGCGGGCGGATCGCATTGAACAACCGGTCGACTTCGTCGGCGGGAAGGCTCGCCGTCGGCTCGTCGAGCACAAGAACATCGGCTTCGACGGCAAGCGCGCGAGCAATGGCGACGAGCGATTTTTCCGTGCGCGACAGGGCCGAGACCCGCGTGGTCGGATCGAAATCGCAGCCGACGAGCTTCAAGGCTTCCCGGGCGCGCGCCTGCGTCCTGTTCCAATCAATCAGGCCGCGACGCATCGAGAAACCCTGCGACAGGCCCATGTTCTCACCGACCGTCATCCACTCGATCAAACCAAGATCCTGGTGGATGAAGGCAACCGGTTGCCGCTCGTTCGGCTTTGGGGGGCGATGATGGTAGCTCTGGCCGCGAAACAGGATGTCGCCGCTATCGGGCTTGTAGATGCCGGCAAGCGTCTTGATGAGCGTCGATTTGCCGGCGCCGTTCTCCCCGAGCAGCGCAAGAATTTCGCCCTCGCGCAAATCGATCGAGACGTCGCGCAGCGCCTGCGTGCCGCCGAAGCTCTTGGTGATCGACTGGAACTCCAGCAGTCTCTTGGCTTCCACTGTGGCTCCTCCCAAAGCTGCGGTTGTCATTGCTGTATGTTATCGATAACATTTATGGATGGTCAAGCGGAAAGATGGCGATCTCGAATTTCTCCAGAGATTGAGATCAATCGCCGCGGAGTCCGTCGAGAAGCCGCATCATCTCGGCCGAGTCCTTCGGCCCGAGACCGGCTGCGCAAAGCAGGCGGTGGATTTCGACCACTGCGCCCGTCATCGGCAATGGCGTCTTCGTCTTCAGCGCAAAGGCCTGAAGCGAATCCAGGTCCTTCAGCATGTTGTCGATCCTGCCGGTCGGCGAGAAATCCCGCGCGGCGAACTTCGCCATGAATTCCTGCATGATCCGGTTGTCCGCCCGGCCGCCGGCAAGGGCTCTCGGAATGGCTGCCGCATCGACGCCGCCGGCTTCCGCGAGCTTGACCGCCTCGGCGACGGCCTGAAACAGCACGGCGCAAAACAGCTGATTGATCAGCTTCGTAGTCTGCCCGGCGCCAGATGTGCCCATCAGCGTATAGTTGGCGGCAAGATGCCGCATCACCACACGCGCCCGCTCGAAATCCTCCAGGTTGCCGCCCGCCATGATCGTCAACCGTCCGCCGAGCGCGCCGGGCACGCCGCCGGAGAGCGGGCAATCCACCCATGCCATGCCCGTTTCCCGGCGCAGTCGCGCCGCCATCTCGGCCGTCTCGGCAGGATCGATGGACGACATGTCGATCAGCAGTTTGCCGGCATTCGCCGCCGCGGCGACACCCTTTTCACCGAAGACGACGGCGCGCACGATATTTGCGTGATTGAGGCTGAGCACGCAGAATTCCGAGGCCGAGACAGCATCCTCTACGGAGCTCGCTGCGCGGGCGCCCTTGGCCACCAAAGCCGCGACTTTTTCGGCATCGAGATCGAAAACGGAGACCTTGTGCCCGGTTTCGATCAATCGGGTGACGATCGCCGTTCCCATGATGCCGGCGCCGATGACGGCGACATCTGCTCTATAATCATCCTGCATGATAATCTCCTCCCTTGACGGCCATGCCGCTCAGTCCCTTGCAAGCCAGCGCCACAATATCATCCAAGGCATTGTCGATCGCCACCGTCACCACACCGGCTTCGCCGGTCGGCGGCTCCAGCGTCCGCAGCTGGCTGTCGAGCAGGGACGCCGGCATGAAATGGCCCTGGCGCGCCTGCATCCGTGACAGCAGCAGGTCGCGGGATCCCTCCAGGAAAACAAAGGCCAGGCGCCCGCCCGCCGCCTGCCGCAGCCTGTCTCGATAGCTTCTCTTCAGCGCCGAACAGGAAATCACCAATCCTTGCGATGCATCCTGTGAGGTTCTTATTTCCTCGCCGATCCGGTCGAGCCACGGTAGGCGGTCGTCATCGGCAAGCGGTATGCCCCGCGCCATCTTCTCAACGTTTTGAGCGGGATGGAGCCGATCGCCCTCCAGAAACGGTATGCCGTTTCGGGCAGCGAGCCGTTCTCCGACCGAGGATTTGCCGCAGCCGCTGACGCCCATGACAATGACGGCCAGAGGCGGTGCCTTCTTCGCGAAGCTCATCGTCCCACCTCTGTCAGAGGCAGGTCGTGATGCCGCCGTCGACATACAGCGTGTGCCCGTTGATGAAGGACGAACCGCGGCCCGACAGGAAAACGGCAGCCCCGACCAGTTCCTCGACATTGCCCCAGCGGCCGGCCGGGGTGCGCTTCTCCAGCCAGGACGAGAATTCGGGATTATCGACGAGCGCCTGGTTCAGCGGCGTCTTGAAATAGCCCGGCGCGATCGCATTGATCTGCAGGCCATGCTTGGCCCAGTCGGCACACATGCCGCGGGTCAGGTTCCGCACTGCGCCCTTGGTCGCCGTATAGGGAGCGATGCCGGGGCGCGCCAGTTCGCTTTGAACGGAGGCGATATTGATGATCTTGCCCTGGCCGCGGGCGATCATGCCCTGGGCCGCCGCTTGGCCGACGTAAAAGACGCTCGAAATATTGGTGGTCAGCAGCAATTCCCATTTGTCCGCCGGGAAGTGTTCCAGGGGCGTGCGAAATTGCATGCCGGCATTGTTGATCAGGATGTCGAGCGGCCCGATATCGGCTTCGATCGCCGCGATCCCCTGTGCGGCAGCGTCCTTGCTGGTCACGTCGAAGACGGCCGCATGGGCCGACAGGCCTTGATCCCGGAGGCTTTCGACCGCGCGCTGGACCGTTTCCGCCGTGCGGCCGTTGATGATGACCTCGGCTCCATACTGCGCCAGGCCCTCGGCCAACGCATAGCCGATCCCCTGGCTAGAGCCGGTGATGAGAGCCAACCGTCCGGTAAGATCAAACAGGTTCTTCATGCAAATCACTCCTCCAGTCTCGCTGCGGGTAACGGCTTGCGCCGTCACCCGGGTGAAACTTACTTGACATCCCTTTCCCGGATTATATGTTATCGATAACATAATCAACTGCCAAAATGCGGGATGGAGACGAAATGCCTGAGGTAGAAATCTTGATGGCCGGTGCGTATCCGGAATGGGACATGGTGGATCTGGAGGCGAATTATCGTGTCCACCGCCTGTGGGAAGCGGCGGATCGGCAGGAACTGATTTCAAAAGTCGGCGGCGATATCCGCGCCATTGCTACCCGTGGCGAACTCGGCGCTTCCGCCGATCTGATGAAGCGACTGCCGAAACTGGAGATCGTCTCCTGCTACGGCGTCGGCACCGACGCGATCGACCTGTCCTATGCCCGCGCCAACGGCATTCGCGTGACGAACACGCCCGACGTGCTCACCGAGGATGTCGCCGATATCGCCATCGGATTGCTGCTCGCCACGGCGCGACAGATCCCGCAGGGCGATGTTTTCGTCCGCACCGGCCAGTGGGGCAACGTTGCCATGCCACTGGTAACGCGGGTGTCCGGCAAGAAGGTGGGCATCGTCGGCATGGGACGGATCGGAAAGGCAATCGCCAGAAGGGCTGCCGCCTTCGGCTGCGACATTTCCTATTTTACCCGCAATGAACACAAGGACGTTGCCTACGCCTACCAGCCCGACCTCATAAAGCTTGCCGATTGGGCCGATTTTCTGGTCGTCATCGTCCCGGGAGGGGCAGCGACGACGAAGATCATCAATGCGCCAGTGCTCGACGCTCTCGGCCCCAACGGCATCCTGATCAATGTTTCGCGCGGGACGACCGTCGATGAGGAAGCGCTGATCGCAGCGCTCCAGGACCGCACCATTCAGGCCGCAGGCCTTGACGTCTTCCTGAACGAACCGAGGATCGACGCACGTTTCCTGGCGCTTGAGAATGTCGTGTTGCAGCCCCATCACGGCTCTGGCACTGTCGAAACGCGCAAGGCCATGGGCCAGTTGGTCAGAGACAATCTCGCTGCGCATTTTGCGGGTGGCCCGCTTCCAACTCCCGTCGTGTGAGGATCCCGATATGAAAGCCATCGTCATTCATGCGGCCAAAGATCTCAGGATCGAGGAGCGCGAACCGGAGATCGCGGGAGCCGGGCAGGTGGAGATCGCCATCGAAGCCGGCGGTATCTGCGGTTCCGACCTGCATTATTACAATCATGGCGGCTTCGGCACCGTTCGCCTGCGCGAACCGATGATCCTCGGCCATGAGATCGCCGGCACGATCAAGGCGCTGGGTGCCGGCGTCACAGACCTTGCCGTGGGGGATCGTGTCGCGGTTTCCCCGAGCAGGCCGTGCAACCATTGCCAATATTGCCTGAAGGGACAGCAGAACCACTGCCTCAACATGCGGTTTTACGGCAGCGCCATGCCAATGCCGCATATTCAGGGCGGCTTTCGCCAGCGCCTGGTGGCGGAGCGCTGGCAATGCCACAAGGTCGCCGACGGCATTTCCATTCACGAGGCCGCCTTCGCCGAACCTTTTGCCGTGACGCTGCATGCGGCAAACCGCGCCGGATCGCTGCTTGGCAAACGGGTGCTTGTCACCGGTTGCGGCCCCATCGGGATGCTGGCAATCGTTGCGGCGCGCGTTCTCGGCGCCCGCGAAATCGTCGCGACCGATGTGACCGACAGTGTTCTGGCCATTGCCCGCACCAGTGGCGCGGACCGAACGATCAACGTGGCAACGCATGCAGCCGACCTTGCCGCTTACAGCGCCGACAAGGGATATTTCGACGTCATGTTCGAGGCGTCAGGCAATGAGAGGGCCGTGCGCGCCGGCCTGGAAACACTGAAGCCTCGCGCCGTTCTCGTGCAGCTTGGCCTCGGCGGCGATGTCTCCATTCCGCAGAACATGATCGTTGCGAAAGAAATCGAGATGCGCGGGACTTTCCGTTTCCACGAGGAGTTTGGGCTCGCCGTCGAATTGATCAATGCGTGTCGCGTCGATTTGAAGCCTCTGCTGACGGGTGTTTTTGCCATCGACGAGGCCGTCGCTGCTTTCGAATTGGCGGGCGATCGCAGCAAGTCGATGAAAGTGCAGATCGCCTTCTGACCCAACCACGTGATTCCCTAAGTCGGAATCGCGTAGAGATAATATTATCGCCAATTCAAATTGTTGCAGCGCCGCGCGTCTGAAAAGACGTGCGGCGTGGTCGTGCTCACACTGTCGGCGCGCCGGCGCGATCGGTGCTTTCGCGCAAGACAACCCTATAGCTGGTCAATGTGATCTCGTCGCCGGTCGCCTCGCCGCTTTGCAGGGCGTGCAGCAGGCGAGCAGCCGCCTGGCGGCCGATGCCATAACAGTCCACATTGATGGTCGTGATGCGCGGATGACAGATGGATGAGATCTCATAGTCGCCGAAACCGGCAACGGCGATGTCCCGCGGAACCTTCATTCCCCTGCGCGTACATTCCATGATGGCGCCGAAAGCGGAAAGGTCGGAGACGCAGAGAACCACTTCCGTGTCCGGCCAGCGCTCCAGCAGGCTGACGATAGCCTGGCCGCCCTGCTCCATGGTGATGGGCGGGACGCCGAAGGAAATCATCCGCCCCGGTCCCAGGCCGAGTTCTTCGACAGTCTTCTGGAAACCGCTTCGCCGCTGGCTGCCGCGCGTATCGCGCGCCGTCGTTCCGCCGATATAGCCGAACTTCCGATATCCCTGGCTGGCAAGCGTGCGCACCAGCAAAGCCATCGCCTCGCTGTTGGAAAAGCCGACGACATGATTGATCGGGTCTTCCGGAAGTTCCCAGGTTTCGACAACGGGAATGCCGGCTTTTGCAAGCATCCGCCGCGCCCGCGCGGTATGTGAACCACCGGTCAGGATGATGCCTTCCGGGCGGCGGCGCAGCATCGCCTCGATCAGCTCTTCTTCCTTCTCCGCCGAATAGTCGGTATAGCCGAGAAGAAGCTGCAGACCGGTATTCTCCAGCGCATCGGTAATCCCTCGCGCTGTGTCGGAAAAATTTGAATTGTTGATGGACGGCACCAGCGCCGCGATGAAGCCGCTGCGCCGCGACGAAAGACTGCCGGCCGAAAGATCGAGCACATAGCCCAGCGCGTCGACGGCTTCCATGATGCGCTTGCGGGTCTCCTCGGAAACACTCGCATCCTGTCGAAAAGCGCGCGAAACGGTCATGGCCGATACGCCGACATATTTGGCGACCTCCGCCATCGTCAGCTTTTGAGCATCTCCCGGCTTGAGACGCTTGTCTTTCGGCTCATCCTCGTTTTTCACTGGTCTCCGCTTTCACAAAGCTTCAGAGTCGGGCAGTTCGAGACACGATAAAGTTATCGCTATCATCCTACAATCGATATTATTGCAGCCATACGTCGTTCCACAGCTTGAAAAGCCGAATTCGGGCGGGATTTCCGCAGGTGCGGACGCATCAACATCTGTACGAGACCTGAAAAACAAGACAAGATGATATCGATAACAATTTGAGATAGGAGGCATCATGTTCGGGGAAATCGAAGGTACGGGGTTCGAGGTTCTCGATCCGCGCTTTGAAAGCTGCTTCGTCGGCCATGCTCGTGTCGAACGGCTCTGGACCGGCGGCCGTTGGCTGGAGGGACCGGCGTGGTTTGCCGCGGGCCGTTATTTGGTTTTCTCCGATATCCCCAACAATCGGATGATGCGCTACGACGATACCAGCGGGCATACCTCCGTCTTCCGCTCGCCCAGCAACAACTCGAACGGCAACACCGTCGATAATCAGGGTCGGCTCCTCACCTGCGAGCATCTGACGCGCTGTGTCACGCGAACCGAATTCGACGGCAGGGTCAGCGTCCTGGCCAACCGGATCACGGGTAAGCGGTTCAATTCCCCAAACGATGTCACCGTCAAATCCGATGGCACGGTCTGGTTCACAGACCCGAGCTACGGCATCCTCCACGATTACGAGGGCGACTACGGAGAAGAGGAAATCGGCGGATGCCATGTTTACCGGCATGATCCGGCGACGGGCGCGACCGATCAGATGACATCCGACTTCGTCAAGCCGAACGGGCTGGCTTTCTCACCTGACGAGACAGTGCTCTACATCGCCGACACCGGCGCCTCGCACCTGCCGGGCGGTCCGCGTCATATAAGAAAATTCGCAGTGTCAAGCGATGGAAAGCTCACTGATCTCGGCGTTTTCGCCGAATGCACCGCCGGCTTTTTCGATGGCTTTCGCGTCGACCGGAAGGGAAGGATATGGGCGAGCGCCGGCGACGGCGTGCACGCCTATGATCCTGACGGCACTCTGCTCGGCAAGATCCATATTCCCGAGATCGTTTCCAATGTTGCTTTCGCAGGAGAGAAACTGAACCGTCTCTTCATCACTGCGACCACCTCTCTTTACGCTGTTTATCTCACGGCCAACGGATCGAGACTGGGTTAACGCCGAGGAGAGGCTCCCCTTTCAGAAAGCCTCTCTGTCACGAACCGACGATCCGATCAGCCTTCACCGTTGGCTGAGGCCGTCCGCCAGCCTGATGAGGCCGAGGAAGTCCGACCTGTAGCCGAAAGTATCAGTCCCCCGCGATGCCGCGGCGAGATCGGCAATTGCCTGATAGGAATAGGAATCAACGGCGGCGACGCGGCTCAGTTTCTGGCCGAAGGCGGCGACCGCTACCGAGAAACGGACATCCTGCGGCGCGGCATCAACGCTGGCGACCGCGTTGCTGTCACCGACGGGCGTGGTGATGAGAGCGCTCTTGTCTTCGCCCGGCCGCTTGTAGCGCATCTTGACGAAGGCAAGTTCGCCACGATGCGCGCTGTCCGATGTTTCGGCCGGCGCCTTCTCAGCCGGGCCGTAACGCAGGTCGTCATTCATGACCGCCGGGCTTCCCCTGGGCGTGATCTCGTAAATTGCCGTGACGCTGTGGCCTGAGCCGATATCGCCGGCATCGACGCGGTCATTGTTGAAATCCTCGCGGTTGAGCGCGCGCGTCTCGTAGCCGATCAACCGGTATTCGGCGATGCGTTCCGGATTGAACTCCACCTGGAATTTGACGTCCTTGGCGATCGGAAACAGCGTCGATCCGGCTTCTTCGACCAGCGCCTTCTGCGCCTCCGCCAGGGTGTCGATATAGGCGGCGCTGCCATTGCCGTTCTGCGCCAGCGTCTGCATCAGGGAATCGTTGAGATTGCCGCGCCCGAAGCCGAGAACGGTCAGGAAGATGCCGTCCTTGCGTTTCTCTTCGATAATCCGCTTCAAATCCTCGTCGCTCGACGGGCCGACGTTGAAGTCGCCATCGGTCGCCAGCATCACCCGGTTGACGCCGTCCTTGACGAAGGCTTGCTTGGCAAGATCATACGCCGCCTCTATGCCTTCGGCACCGCCGGTCGAGCCCCCCGCTTCAAGCCTGTCGATCGCAGACAGGATCTTCGATTTCTCCGCCACTCGGGTCGGCTCCAGCACCGTGCCGGCATTGCCGGCATAGGTGACGATCGAGACGGTATCGTCGGCCTTCAGCTTGTTCACGAGCAGGCGAAAAGCACTCTTGAGCAACGGCAGCTTGTCCGGCTCGTCCATCGAGCCCGACACGTCGATCAGGAACACCAGATTGGCATGGGGCGCCGTTGCCGGCGCGATGTCATAGCCTTTGATCGCCACATGCATCAATTCCGTGTCGTGATTCCACGGTGTCGGCATGACAGTCACCGTCGCCTTGAACGGCTGATTGGCATTCTCGGGACGAGGCCAGTCATAGGGGAAATAATTGATCATCTCCTCGACTCGAACCGATTGCGGATCGGGCATCGCCCCACCCGTCAGCGACCTGCGGACGAAGGAATAGGAGGCGCTGTCGACATCGGCGGAGAAGGTCGACACCGGATCGGTCGCAACGCTCTTGATCGGATTGGCCGCGGCATTGGCAAATCGCTCTCGGCCGGGATCGAGCTGGATCTGGACACGTCCCTCCGCCGGCGGCGCAGGCGAAGGGACGATGGCGGCCATCGGTTCGGTCAATAGCTGCCCCTCAACCGCTATGCCCGGAGCGGCCGGCGCAGCGCGCTTGGCTAGCCCGGCTGTCGCGGCGGAATCCTCCAATTTACTCTTGAGAGCATCGGGCTTTGCGGCCTGCTGCTCTTTGTCCTGTGAGGTTTGCCCATCAGTCGCGGCGGCCGATTGAGCCGGCCCGTCCTCTTCGGTCGCCGCCTCGGAAAGCTGAGGCGAGGCCGTGACGGGTTCTGCCGGTTTCGGCGCAATATTTTGCGAAATATTGTCCGTGATCTTTTCCTGATCGACGATCGGCAAGCCGCTACGGGTCAGCTCGATTGCGAGATAGCCGGCGGCGGGAATGACGAGCAGCGTCGCAAGGGCTGAACCGGCGAGAAATTTCTTGTTCATGGCAGGGCTCCATATCCAGTTGATGATGGAGCTTTGACGCCAGCCCTTCGCATTTCCTTGGGGCACCGCTGCATTATTTCCGGCGTCGTCGAAGGCCTGCATCGCCGCCGCAAGCGCACGCGCGCGTGCCTCCGGATCGGCTGCCGGCGGTGTGGTGCGGGAGAGCTTTTCGAGTTCCTTGTCCACGGTCATACCTCTTCCTGGCCGAGCATAGCCTTCAGCCTCTTGCGCGCCTCATGGACCTGCCAGGACACCGTCGTTTCCGAGCAGCCCATGACATCGGCGGCGGCGGCGTGGCTGAGGCCTTCGCCATAGACGAGCAACACCGCGTCGCATTGTCTTTCCGGCAAAGCACGCACAGCCGCCCATAATTCGCTCGAGACCTCGTCGTCATTTCCGAGTGGTCCATCCTGCTGCGGCTCGGCGGCATAGGCGCGGAAGGTCCGCTCCTCTCGCGCAAGCTTACGCCTGTGATCGCGGGCAGCGTTGAGCGTCAATGTGTAGAGCCATGTCCTGAAGCTGCTCGCGCCGCGAAAGCTGCGGATTGCCCCGCCGAGCTTGACGCAGACCTCCTGGGCGATGTCGTCGGCGTCGGTGGAACTGCCCGACCATCGCCACGCCGTCGCATGGACGAAATCATAATGACGCGAGACCAGTTGCCCGAAGGCCTCACGGTCACCGCGTTGCGCCCGTTCTATGAGCTCCGCGTCCAATGCGCACCTACCCCCAAGCTATCAAGCAAGATGCTATTTCGGGATTGAGACGTTTCTCCGATGGCTTTCCTTGGGTCGACGACCAAAAAATTATCAGTTCTTTTGAAAAATATACGGAGGCCCGAATTGCAGGTTCAAAATTATGGAGCGTCGCGACATCCACAGGTCGCTGGCGGACAGATTGCCTGCAACACAAGAGCGCATGATGAAAGCAGAGTCGGCCAGGGACATGGATCTGCATTGTCCCAAATCGAAAGGACCCTCCATGTCCGCTCCATCGCCTACCCCTACCGAAAAGGGCATCCTGCAGTTTCTCGAAATTTGCGATAGCTTCTATCCCGTCGATGCCGTCGAAGCGTCAGTCGAGCAGCAACGGCATTGGTACGACGCTCTTTGTGCACGGTTCGACCGGCCGCTGCCCCCTGACATGATCTTTGCCGACGGCATGGTCCAGCGCATACCGATCCGGCGTTACCGTCCCCGGAAGATCAGCACCCGTACCGTCCTTCTCTATCTTCATGGCGGCGGCTTTGTCGTCGGTTCGCTCGAGAGCCATCATGCCATCTGCGCCGAGATCGCCGATTTTGCCGGCGCGGAACTCGTTTCGGTCGATTATCGCCTCGCCCCTGAATATCGCTGGCCGGCACAGACGGATGACGGCTTCGCCGTGTTGAAGCATCTGCTTTCCGCCGACAACAAGGTCGTACTGATTGGCGACAGCGCCGGCGGCAATCTTGCGGCGGGCCTTGCCTTGCGTGCACGCGACGAGGAATTGCCCGGTATTGTCGGCCAGGTCTTGATCTATCCGGCGCTCGGCGGAGGCCTCGATACCGGCTCCTACGTCGAAATGGCCGAGGCACCTGGCCTGACGACGGCAGATGTCGCCTATTACCGCGAGATTGTTCAGGCCCCGGCGGACAACTCCATCGCCGCGCCGCTCAACGTATCGTCCGCTGCCGGGCTGCCGCCGGCCTTCATCACCGCCGCTTATTTCGACCCCCTTCGCGACGACAGCCGGCAATACGCCGCCCGCCTCGCCGACGCGGGCGTCGAAGTCTGGTTCCGGGAAGAGCCGCAGATGGTGCATGCCTGGTTGCGCGCCCGTCACATGAGCGACGGCGCGCGCGACGGCTTCCGCGCCGTCTGCGAGGCCGTCAGGCATTTTGCCGCGACTTGACGATCACATCAGATCGCGCGCGATCCGCTTTTCGGCAAAGACCTTTTCGAAGATCTGCACGTCGTCCTCAAAAGCGGTGACGACGGCGCTGATGATCCAATCGGTCCGGGTGCAGGCGATCTGCGCGGTCGCGACCGTGCGGACAAACCAGCCCGGGCGGCGCATGTCGCAGGTCCATGTCGACGTGCCCTTCATCGACAGCGGATCACCCGGCGAAATCGACCAGACTTCCTCGCGCAATTGACGGGTCGACAGCCCCGTCTCAGGGTGCTCGTAGAGCCCGGTATCCTCATGAATGCAATAATCGGTTCGATTGGCCGAGAGATCGCGGACGACCTGCCGTTTGGTCGCGGCGGCGACATGCTCGATGTATTTCGGCAGCGGATCGGGATTGGCCGGTTCCTCGATTTCGATCCACTGGTGGTCGCCGAGCATCGGCAATCCCAGGCCGAGCGAGGCGATATCGATGTCGATCCCTTCGTCTTCAGGCGGCGGCAGGATCATCGGCCAATAAGCCGTCGAAAGCGAGAGACGGATGCGATGCCCCTTGCGGAAGCGATAGCCGCAGGCATCGAGCACGAGCCGGATCGATACATTCTCGCCTGGCACGAGCGGCATGGGATCGGCATTGCCGTCGCGGTGAGTGAGATTGACGACGCCGAAGGCGACGCGCGTCGCCGTGCCGTCGGGATGGATATCGACGAGCCGGGCGCAGAGATTGCCGCCCGTCGCCCGCGCGCGCAGCGCAAGCGTGAGCACGGGCCGGCCGAGATAATCGCAATCGGCGGAAAGCGGCACCGTATCGAAGACCAGCGAACCGGCATCGTCGGAGCGCTGATCGATTGCCATTTCGGCGTCGGGCTTCAGCGTAAAATATTCGCCCGAGGCCGTGCCGGTGTCGAGAGGGGAGCTGAGATAGACGGGATGCTCGGGCGCATGCGGGATCGGCATGCCTTCCGTCAGCTTGCCGAACTGCTCGACATAGAAACACTGCATCCGCGGAGGCGACCATTCATCTTTGGCGACCCAGAAGCCCGGATCGCTGTCGCGGCGCGGGGCAGGGCGGATGGCGTCGAGAATATAGGCGCGGGCCTGGGGCAGGTTGTCGATGCCGTTGTCCTCGCCACGCAGCCATTTGTTCCACCAGGCGATCGCTTCGCCATGGAAATCCGTGCGCGGCTTCGGCCAGGCAAAGTGCGGATATTTGTGCACCCAGGGGCCGATCAGCGCCTTTGCCTTGCCGCCTAGGCCCTCGACCGCCATCAGAGGCGTATTGCGATAGCCGTCCGCCCAGCCCGCAATGACCAACGTCGGGATTTCGACGCGGGAAAAATCCTCTGAGATCGAGCCGTGACGCCAGAAATCATCGCGTCGCTGGTGGCTCAGCCACTCTTCCATGAAGAAGGGTTCGCCTGCCAGTCGTTCCAGCCACATCTCCTTCCAGCGCTCACCAACAAGCGCAGGATCGGGCGGCCGCGACTGATAACCGAGCATCGTCGCCGCCCATGAAAGCTGGGCGGAGAGATGGCAGCCGTTCTTGTAATGGATATCGTCATTGTAGCGGTCGACGGTCGAGGCGATCGAAATGACGGCCTTCAGCGCCGGCGGACGGAGTGCTGCGACCTGAAGGCTGTTGAAGCCGCCCCAGGAGATGCCCATCATGCCGACCGAGCCGTTCGACCATGGCTGCGCGGCAATCCAGGCGATCAGCTCGCAGGCATCGGCAAGCTCGCGTTCGGTATATTCGCCGTCGATGACGCCGTCGGACTCTCCCGATCCGCGAATATCGATGCGAACGCCTGCAATGCCCGCCGCAGCAAACACCGGATAGGTCGATTCATCGCGTGGGCTCGTCCCGTCGCGCTTGCGGTAGGGCAGGAATTCGAAGACGGTGGGAACGGGATCTTTCTCCGCGCCGTCGGGCATCCAGATGCGCGCGGCTAGCCGCGTCCCATCCTTCAGCAGAATCCATTTATTCTCGATGGTGGTGAAGCCGCGCGAGGCCATGCTCATTCCTTGATGCACATTCAGTTGCCGGCGCTTTCCATGCGACGCGTGGCGAGCACGCGTTCCAGCCAGCCGATTTCCATTTCCGGCACGGATTTCAACAGCAGATCGGTGTAATCGTCAAAGGGCGGTGACAGCGCCTTCGATTTCGGACCGAACCGCACCAGCTTGCCACGATGCATCACCGCCACGCTGTCGGCAATCGCCCGGACGATCGCGATGTCGTGGGTGATGAAGACATAGGATAGCTGTTCTTCCTTTTGCAGGCGCAGGAGCAATTTGAGGATACCCTCTGCCACCAGCGGATCGAGCGCCGAGGTCGGCTCGTCGCAGAGGATGAGTTCGGGCTTGGCGGCCAGCGCTCTTGCGATCGCCACGCGCTGCTTCTGGCCGCCAGAGAGTTCGGCCGGATAGCGATCGACAAAGCCCTTGCCCATTTCGATCTGGTCGAGCAGTTCCTTGACCCTTGCCGTCTTCTCAGCGCCTCTCAGGCCATAATAGAAGGTCAGCGGGCGGCCGATGATGTCGCGGACCGTCTGTCGCGGGTTCATGGCGGTGTCGGCCATCTGGTAGATCAGCTGGATGCGCCTGAGATCATCGTTCGGCCGGTTCTTGAGATCGGGCATCAGCGGCTTGCCGTCGAAGACGATGCGCCCGCTGCTCGGCGGCAGGAGGCCGGTAATCGCGCGAGCCAAGCTCGATTTTCCGGAACCGGATTCGCCGACGACCGCAAGCGTCTGCCCCTTCGGCACATGCAGCGAGACATCGTGCAGCACCTTGAAGCCGTTGGAATATTCGGCGCTGACATTTTCCACCTTCAGAAGCGCCGTGGATTGGTCGGCGGCCTCCTCGCGATAGGCCTGCCTGACATTGACGAGGGCGCGGGTATAGTCTTCCCGTGGTGCCTCGATGATCTGCTGGACGCTGCCATATTCCACCTGTTTGCCGTAGCGCAGAACCATGATGTTATCCGAGATCTGGGCGACGACGGCGAGGTCATGGGTGATGTAGAGGGCAGCTGTGTGTGTTTCCTCGATGGCATGCTTGATCGCCGCCAGCACGTCGATCTGCGTGGTAACGTCAAGCGCCGTGGTCGGCTCGTCGAAGACGATGAGTTCGGGATTGGAGCAGAGCGCCATCGCCGTCATCGCCCGCTGCAGCTGGCCGCCGGAAACCTGGTGGGGAAAACGCTCGCCGAAGGTTTCGGGATTGGGCAGGCCGAGCACTCCGAACAGATAAAGCGCACGTTTGCGCGCCTCGTCCTTGCTCATCAGTCCGTGTTTGACGGACGCTTCGATCACCTGATCGCCGAGCCGATGCGCCGGATTGAAGGCGGCAGCGGCCGATTGCGCGACATAACAGACCCGGGCACCGCGAATCTTCCGGATGCCGTTTTTGCCGAGCGCCAGGATGTCGGCGCCGTCCAGCAGCACCTCGCCGCCGGTGATTTCGGCGCCACCCCGGCCATAGGCGAGTGCGGAAAGGCCGATCGTCGATTTGCCGGCGCCCGATTCCCCGATGAGGCCGAGAACCTTGCCCTTCTGCAGATCGAAGGAAACGCCGTCGACGATCGTGACCCGCTTCGGCGGTTCGCCCGGCGGATAGCTGGTCGCCTCGATCTTCAGATTGCGAACGGAAAGAAGCTCAGGCATCGCCGCGCCCTCCCTTGAGGCTGGATGTGCGTTTCAGGAGCCAGTCGACGACGAGGTTGACGCAGACGGCAAGGGCCGCGATCGCCGAGCCCGGCACCAGCGCTGCCGATATGCCGAAGATGATGCCGTCCTTGTTGTCCTTGACCATGCCGCCCCAATCGGCCGCCGGCGGCTGAATGCCGAGACCCAAGAAGGAAAGTGTGGAGAGGAACAGGATCGAGAAAGCGAAACGAAGCCCAAACTCGGCAAGCAGCGGCGAGAGCGTGTTCGGCAGGATTTCGCGGAAGATGATCCAGAGCTTGCCTTCGCCGCGCAGCTTCGCCGCCTCGACGAATTCCATCACCGCGACGTCGAGCGCCACGGCACGACCGAGGCGGTAGACGCGGGTCGAATCCAGGATCGCCATGACGAGGATCAGCACGATGATGTTTTGAGGCAGCACCGCAAGAACCACGAGCGCGAAGATCAGTGTCGGGATCGACATCATCAGATCGTTGAAGCGCGAAAAGACGGTGTCGATGAGGCCGCGTGAGACGGCGGCGGTGAAGCTCAAAATGACGCCGAGCGAGAAGGAGATGATGGTCGCAGCCGATGCGACCAGCAGTGTCGTGCGCGCGCCGTAGATCAGCCGCGAGAGGATGTCGCGGCCGAGATTGTCGAGGCCGAAGACGTAATTCGCGTCGGCAGGCGCCCAGACGTCGCCGACGACCTGGGTCTCGCCATAGGGCGCGATCCAGGGTGCGAAGAGGGCGCAGATGAAGGCGATGGCAATGCCGATGATGCCGATCCAGGCGGTGATGGGGATGTCTCGCAATCTCATCTTGGATGCCTCAGCCGGGGATTGGCGATGATCGCGAGGATATCGGCCGTCATGTTGAGGAAGATATAGACGGCGGCAAAGATCAGGCCGCAGGCCTGCACGACAGGCATGTCGCGCACGGTGACCGCATCGACCATATATTGGCCCATGCCGGGATAGACGAAGACGACCTCGACGACGACGACTCCGACCACGAGATAGGCGAGATTCAGTGCGACGACGTTGATGATCGGCGCGAGCGCATTGGGGGCGGCGTGCTTGACGATCGAACGGGAGGCGCTGAGGCCCTTCAGTTCCGCAGTCTCCATATAGGCCGAGGACATGACCGAAAGGATCGCCGCACGCGTCATGCGCATCATATGGGCGAGCACGACGAGCACGAGGGTCGCCGTCGGCAGCGCGATCGCCTTCAACCGCTCGACGAAGCCCATGCTGTCATAGACCGTCGCCGGGAAGGTCGCCATGCCGAACTTCACCGCGAAGAAGAGGATCAGCAGGTAGCCGATGAAGAATTCCGGCAGCGAGATCGCCGCAAGCGAGATCACGTTGATGATCTTGTCAGGCATGCGGTTGCGGAAATGCACCGACAGCATGCCGAGCCCGACGGCAAGCGGCACTGAAATCACCGCTGCGAAACCCGCGAGGAAGAGGGAGTTGCCGAGGCGCTTGCCGATCTGTTCGCTCACCGAATTCTTGCTGGCCCAAGAGGTGCCGAAATCACCCTGCACGGCGTTGCCGAGCCATTCGACGTAACGCGTCGTGACCGGGCGGTTCAGTCCGAGGTCCTGGCGAATATTGGCAACGGCCTGCGGCGTCGCCGACTGGCCGAGATAGGTGGTAGCAAAATCGCCGGGCAGGGCTTCCAGACCACCGAAAATCAGGATGGAAACAGCGAAAAGCAGGACGACGCTGAGCACGAAGCGCTCGAGGATAAGGGCAAGCAACGGAAAACGCTGCCGGAACTTTAGCCCAGGCAAGATGTCGCTCGGGGCAGGATTGGTCATGGCGAAGGCCTCGCGCTAAAACGTCGGGAGGACCGCGGGGTTTCATCCCACGGTCCCGGCTTCGTTGGAGATCAGAGGGGGCAAGCGCCCCCTCTTGCCATCAGGCGTCCAGCCAGACGCGGGTTGCGACGTAGCCGTTCGACATGTCGTTGCCGATATCGTGGACATAGCCCTTCACCTGCTTGGTGGAGGCGTTCACGAAGTCGTTGAACATCGGCAGGATCACGCCGCCCTCGTCTCGCACCGTCATCGCCATGGTGCGGTACATGTCCTTGCGCTTGGCTTCATCAAGCTCGGCGCGGGCCTGCAGCAGCAGCTTGTCGAAGTCAGGACGCTTGAAGCGGGTGTCGTTCCAGTCCGCCGTCGAGAGATAGGCGGTGGAATACATCTGATCCTGCGTCGGACGGCCACCCCAATAGGAGGTCGAGAAGGGCTGGACGTTCCAGACATTGGTCCAGTAGCCGTCGCCGGGCTCGCGCTTGACCTCGATCTCGATCCCGGCCTTCTTGCAGCTTTCCTGATAGAGGACGGCCGCATCGACGGCGCCGGGGAAGGCGACTTCCGACGTGCGCAGGAGGACCGAGCCGCTGTGGCCCGATTTCTTGTAGTGGAAGGCCGCCTTGTCGGGATCATAGACGCGCTGCTCGATGCCCTCGGGGAACAGTGCATAGGTGCTGTTGATCGGGAAGTCGTTGCCGACCTTGCCGTAGCCGCCGAGGATCTTCTGCACCATGGTCTCGCGATCCATGGCGTATTTGAGGGCCAGGCGCAGGTCGTTATTGTCGAACGGCGCCTTGTCGCAGTGCATGATGAAGACGTAGTGGCCGCGGCCGGCGGTCGAGAGGATCTCGACATTGGGTGCGCGTTTCAGCATGTTGACCGTCTTCGGGTCGACGCGGTTAATATAATGCACCTGGCCTGATGAAAGAGCCGCGATGCGGGCGGTGGCGTCGTTCATGCCGATGATCTCGATCGAATCGACATAACCGCGGTCGGTTCGCCAGTCGTCCTTGTTCTTCTCGAAGGTGGCGCGGACGCCAGGCTCGAAGCTCGTCATCTTGTAGGGGCCGGTGCCGATCGAGGCCAGAGGATCGTCGACGCCGCCATTCGGCTGGATGACCAGATGGTAGTCCGACAGCAGCAGCGGCATGTCGGCATTGCCCTCGCTGAGCGTCAGCACGAGATTGCCGCCGTCGGCCTTGATTTCCTTGATCGAGCCGAGGACACCGAGCGCGCCGGATTCCGACTTTTTATCGGTGTGGCGCTTCAGCGTCGCAACGACGTCATCGATCGTCATCTCCTTGCCGTTGTGGAACTTGACGCCTTTGCGGATCTTGAAGGTCCAGGTCGCCGCGTCCTTCGACGGTTCCCAGGATTCGGCAAGCGCCGGTACGGCAGCACCCGTCAGCGGATCGGATTCGACCAGCATGTCGCCCCAGCAGCGGCCGATGCAGAACATCACCTGCGACAGGAATTTCGCCGGATCGTTGGAATCGGTTGCAGCGCCTCCTTCGAGGCCGAGCTTCAGGTGGCCGCCGCGCTTCGGTTCGGCAGCTTCAGCGCTTTCGGTGAAGAGCTTGTCGGCGACGGCAAGTGTGATGCCCGCCGCCATGGCGCGTCCCATGAATTCGCGGCGGCTCAGTCCGCCTGCCGTGACGCGGCTTGCGAGATATTTGGTGTAGTCGTTCATTCCCCAGTTCCTTCTTTATGGTGCGTTGACAGAACTTCCGGGCAGATTCGCAGGCGGTTTCCTCTCCACCTCCGATGCCCGCATCATGCGGGAAAATGCTGCGGTTGCTGCCGCCTCCCTATCTTCCTTTCCAAATGGGGCTTCGCTTCTCGGCGAAGGCCCGTGCGCCTTCCAATTGGTCCTCGCTCGAATAGAGCATGTCGACCGTCGCAAACTGCCGCTTGGTGATCTTGTTCATGGCAGTCTGGAACGTCGAACCCTCCGCTTCGCGGACGATTTCCTTGATGGCCGCGTAGACGAGCGGCGGCCCGCTTTCGAGCAGGCGGGCAAGCTCCCACGCCCTTTCCATCAGCCAGTCTGCCGGCAGAACCTCGTTGACGAAACCCCAGCGATGCGCCTCGTGAACGTCGAGCCAGCGTCCCGTCAGAAGCATGTCCATGGCGATGTGATAGGGGATGCGCTTCGGCAGCTTGATCGAGGCGGCATCGGCAACCGTGCCCGAGCGGATTTCCGGCAGGGCGAAGGTCGCATGGTCGGCCGCGAGGATCAGATCGGCCGAAAGCGCGATCTCCAGTCCGCCGCCGCAACAGATGCCGTTAACCGCACAAATGACCGGCTTGTTGAGGTCGCGCAGCTCCTGCAGCCCGCCGAAGCCGCCGACACCGTAATCCCCGTCGACCGCATCGCCTGATGCCGCTGCCTTGAGGTCCCATCCGGCACAGAAAAACTTTTCGCCGCTGCCCGTCACGATGGCGACACGCAAGGCCGGATCGTCGCGGAAATCGCGGAAGATCAAGCCCATGGCACGGCTTGTGGCAAGGTCGATGGCATTCGCCTTCGGCCGGTCGATGACGACTTCGAGCACTCCGCCGTCCTGTCGTGTGCGAATCTGGTCGCTCAACCTATCCTACCTCCTCCGCCGTATGAGGGCATCAACCGCAGCGACACCGCGTCCCTCGGGAAGAACCATCAATGGATTAATGTCCAGTTCCTCCAGGTGTGCCGCGTTCATTACGACATAATCTGCCGCTGTTGCGATAGTGTCGATCATAGCCTCGAGATCGCCTCGCGGCCGCCCGCGATAGCCATAGATCAATTTTGCGATTTTGAGGCGCGCAATCGCCGTGTGAATATCTGCTTTCGTCGCCGGAAGCGGCAGGATGATGGAATCTTCCAGCAATTCGACGAGGATCCCACCCGCTCCAAGCATGAGCGACAATCCGAAGACGGGGTCGCGGGTAGCCCCGACAATGAGTTCGGCGACCGGCGCATCGACCATCCTCTCGACGAGATAACCGGCATCAGAGGCCATAGCCGCCGCCGCATTCGACACCGCCTCTGGATCTCTGAGGTTGAGCACGACGGCCCCGGCCTCGGTCTTATGCGCGATACCGAGACCCTTCAGCACGACGGGGAAACCGAGCCGTTCCGCCAGCTCGGCGGCTTCGCCAGGAGAAAAAGCCTGCAGCCCCCCGGGGATAGGGAGGCCGCAGGCGGCAAGCTCTATCTTCGCATCAGCTTCCGTCAGTGTCTCGATCTCGCCGTCCGCGGGGACGACGTTGAGCAAGGGCAGGGGAGGCGGACGATCCCAGGCCTCGCCAATCCCAGCGGCGACTTCGGCCGCGGTGATGGCTTCGTCGATACCCGAGAAGGCGACGATACCATTTGACATCAGGCGCTCGGCGACAGGCTCCGGCATGTTCTCAGGAAGGGTCGCGAGAAGCCCGGCCAGCGTACCCGTGGCGGAGGCTGCTGCGATAACCGCGTCCGCCGTCGTCATCCATTCGGATGCCTCACACCGGTCACTGCGGGGAAAATCGAGAACGACGAGATTGAGAGCGCAGCCACCCTCGAACATAGCACTGAAGGCCTCCGTCTGACGGGCGAGATCGCCCCAAACGAAGGTGTGGTAGTCGAGCGGATTGGCAAGCGCCACCATCTCGCCCAGGACCTCGCGCAGCCGCGGCAATTGCCGTCGCTGGAGGGCCGGGAATTCCACTTTGCGGCCGACTGCGGCATCCGCCATCAGCGAGGCCTCGCCGCCGGAGCAACTCATGGACGAGATCGAATGGTTTGCAAGCGGGCCGGCGATATGCAGGAGTTTCAACGTTTCGAGCAGCGCCGGCAGGCTTTGGACACGACCGAGACCGAGGCGCGCGAGCACGGCATCGGCAACCGCATCGCTGCCGGCAAGCGAGGCGGTATGCGAGACGGCCGCGTGTTTTGCCTGCTCCGACTTGCCGACTTTCAGGACGACGACGGGCTTCCTCGAGCGACGGGCAATGGCGGCAAGACGTTCGAGGGCGGCGAGATCACCGAACCCTTCGACATGAAGGCCGATGGCCGTCACACGCGGGTCGTCGATCAGCGCGCAGGCGACATCGGCAAGCGATGTCTGCGCCTGGTTGCCGGCAGTGACCACATAGGCGATCGGCAGCCCGCGGGTCTGCATGGTCAGGTTGATGGCGATATTGGAGGACTGCGTGAGGATCGCAACACCGCGTTTGACCCGCTGCATGCCGTGCTGATCGGGCCATAACAGAGCGCCGTCGAGACCGTTGATCAGCCCGTAGCAATTGGGTCCGAGGATCGGCATGTCGCCGGCGGCCTCAAGAAGAGCTTGCTGCAGCTCGGCGCCGTCGGCAAGTTCTGCCGTCGCCTCGCTGAAGCCCGATGCATAACAGACCGCCCCCCCGGCGCCAGCCCGCGAAAGGCCGCGCACGATGTCGACGGTGAGCACCCTGTTGACGCCGACAAAGGCGGCATCCGGTGCTGCGGGCAGATCGGAGAGGGAGCGATAGCAGCGCCGCCCGAGCACTTCGTCCAATTTGGGATGGACGGGCCAGATCTCGCCGGCAAAGCCCATGCGGTCGCACTGCTCGATCACCCTGCGCGCTTCGCGGCCGCCGAAGACGGCGATCGTTTGCGGTCTGAGCAGGCGGTCGAGCGGGCGAGATGTCATCGGCTCACGCTCCCAGGGGTCTGAGCAGGTCGCGGCTGATGATGTGCCGCTGGATTTCGGAGGTACCGTCCCAGATGCGCTCGACGCGCGCATCGCGCCAGAAGCGGGCGAGCGGAAGGTCGTCCATCAGTCCCATGCCGCCAAAGATCTGGATCGCCTCGTCGGTGACGCGTGCCAGCATTTCGGAGGCGTAGAGCTTGGCCGAAGCGATCTGCCGGTCTGCGGGGCGGCCGGCATCGACCTGCCAGGCGGCGGCAAGCGTCAGCCAATCGGCTGCGTCGATCTCGGTGATCATGTCGGCGAGCTTGAAAGACACACCCTGATTGGCGCCGATCGGCTTGCCGAATTGCTTGCGTTCGGCGGCATAGGGCAGGGCCAGGTCGAAGACACGCCGCGCCCGGCCGACACAGGTGGCGGCAACCGTCAACCGCGTGCCGTAAAGCCACTGATTGGCGATATCGAAGCCGCGATGCACCTCGCCCAGCACTTGGGCTTCGGGAATCCGGCAATCGGTGAAACTGAGGGTGCAGTTATGGTAGCCGCGATGCGAAACGGAATCATACCCCTTGAGAATTTCAAACCCCGGCGTGCCGCGATCCACCAGGAAGGCGGTGATCTTCTTCTTGATGCCTTTCGGCGTTTCCTCTTCACCCGTCGCGGCAAAGACGATGACGAAATCGGCGACATCGGCATGGGAGATGAAATGTTTCGTGCCGTTCAGGACAAAGTCGCCACCGTCGCGGCGGGCAGCACACTTCATGCCGCGCATATCGGAACCGGCGTCCGGTTCTGTAATCGCAAGCGCATCGATCTTCTCGCCGCGCACCGCAGGCAGGAGGTAGCGCTCGCGCTGCTCGCCCTCGCAGGCCATCAGAATGCCGGATGGCCGGCCGAAGAACACCGTCAGCCCCAGCGAGCCGCGCCCGAGTTCCCGCTCGACCAGCGTGAAGGTGGTATGGTCGAGACCGGCGCCGCCGACCTCCTCTGGGAAATTGCAGGCGTAAAAGCCGAGATCGATGCATTTGCGCTGGATTTCGCGCCCGAGCTCCGCCGGCACGATGCCGCTGCGCTCGACCTCGTTCTCATGCGGATAGATTTCGGTTTCGACGAAGGCGCGAACCGTCTCGACGATCATTTCCTGTTCTTCGCTGAGACCAAAATTCATGCCGATCCCCCTATCGCCTCTGACCGACGTGACGGCCGACGCCTTCGGGCGCCGCCAAAGTCGCATGTGCTTCCGCGATCGCCTTGACCTTGTCGAACACGGCGGCCGGCGCCGGCGTGGCCTTGCCGGCCTTGCTGTCGACATGCAGCAGCATGTGCTCGGCGGTGGCGAGAGTCTCGCCCGTCTCCGTGTCGCAAAGCGTGTGAAAGACGTGCAGTCGCTTTTCGTCGACACCAAGCACCTGGCAGGTCGAATGGATCGCCTGACCGAGCTTCGCCTCGCCGAGATGGCGGATGTGGGTTTCCACCGTGTAATAGCTTTGCCCCGCCTCGACATAGGCAAGGTCGACGCCGATGAGGCGCAGCAATGCGTCTGACGTATCGCCGAAGACCTGCAGGTAGCGGTGCTCGGTCATATGGCCGTTATAGTCGACCCAGGCCGGGCTGACCTTCGTCTCGACGAGCCTCAGCGGCTTCGACGGATCGAAAGACTTGGGTGTCCCGCCGCCTTGTGCCCAGAGCGATTGCTCGAAATCCTTCAACAGCTTGCCGGCACCCCAGCCCTTGCCGCCATGGCCGCCCTTGAGGGCCTGCAGAATACCGACGAGGTTTTCGTCGCGGATGCGTTCGAGTTCACGGAACGACAAGCCGTCTGCCTGCTCGTCGGATTGCCGGCCGATCTTTTCGATCAGCGCGTCGTCGAGATCGACCACATCGGTGAGCTTGGTCCAGGGCCAGGCGAGGCAAGGGCCGAACTGAGCGAGGAAGTGGCGCATCCCGGCCTCGCCGCCGGCGATGCGATAGGTCTGGAACAGGCCCATCTGGGCCCAGCGCAGGCCGAAGGAGTAGCGGATGACGTCATCGAGCGTCTCGACGGTGCAGATGTCGTCATGGATAAGCCACAGAGCCTCGCGCCACAGCGCTTCGAGCAGCCGGTCGCCGACGAAGGCCTCGATCTCCTTGGCGATATGGACGCCCTTCATGCCGATCGGCGCCAGCCTGTCCATCGCCGCTTCAATGGTCGCCGCCGAGGTCTTTTCGCCGCCGACGATTTCGACGAGCGGCAGCAAGTAGACGGGATTATAGGGATGGGCGACGAAGAGGCGCTCGGGATGTTTCATGTCCCGTTGCAGATCGGTCGGCAGCAGACCCGAGGTGGAAGAGCCGATCAGCGCATCAGGACGGGCCGCGGCATCAATTTGTGTCAGTACACCACGCTTGAGATCGAGCCGTTCCGGCACGCTTTCCTGGATCCAGTCGGCACCGGCGACGGCTTCCTCCAGCGTTTTGCAGAACCTCAGCCTGCCGCGCGGCGGCAGCGGTGCGCCGGTCAGCATGGCATAGGCTTTTTCGGCATTGGCAATCACTTCGCCGACGATGCGGCCCGCCTCCGGATGCGGATCGAACACGTCAACATCGATGCCGGCGAGCAGGAAACGGGCGATCCATCCGCCGCCGATGACGCCGCCGCCGATACAGGCTGCCTTGTTGATCCCTGTCATGCCGCCCTCAGCGCTTCGTCAGTTTGAGTTTCTTGCGAACGTCTTCCGGGCCGATGATCCGGGCGCCCATGCCTTCGACCACCTGCACCGCCTTTTCGACGAGCTGCGCATTGGTGGCGAGCTGGCCCTTGCCGACGAAAAGATTGTCTTCCAGGCCGACGCGGACGTTGCCGCCGGCCAGAACCGCTGCGGCGGGATAGGCCATGGCGTTGCGGCCGATCGAGAAGGCCGAGAAGGTCCAACTCTGCGGCACGTTGTTGACCATCGCCATGAAGGTATTGAGATCGTCGGGCGCGCCCCACGGAATGCCCATGCAGAGCTGGATCAGCACCGGGTCTTCGATCAGGCCTTCCTCGGCGAGCTGCTTGGCGAACCAGAGATGGCCGGTGTCGAAGGCCTCGATCTCGGGACGCACGCCGAGATCGGTCATCTTCTTCGCCATCGCCCGCAGCATGGCCGGGGTGTTGGTCATGACATAGTCGCCGAGGTTGAAGTTCATCGTGCCGCAGTCGAGCGTACAGATCTCAGGCAGGCATTCGGCGACATGGCTGACGCGCTCGGTGGCGCCCGCCATGTCAGTGCCCCTGGGATTGAGGGGAAGGGGACTTTCGACATCCCCGAAGATCAGGTCTCCGCCCATACCGGCGGTGAGATTGAGGACCACGTCGACATCCGCCGAGCGGATGCGGTCGGTGACTTCCTTGTAGAGATCGTTGCGGCGGCTGGCACTCCCTGTTTCCGGATCGCGGACATGGCAGTGAACGACCGCCGCACCGGCCTTTGCCGCATCGATCGCGGAATCGGCGATCTGCTTGGGAGTGATCGGCACGTGGCTGGATTTTGAGATCGTGTCGCCGGCGCCGGTGACGGCACAGGTGATGAAAACATCGCGGTTCATCGCAAGAGGCATGTTTTTGTTCTCCCCGTCTTAACTAGCATTACGCGACAGGTTGGGCAGCGATGCTTTGCATTTTCAGAAGTTATCGATACATTATCAGAAATCTTGGGAGGTAACCTTGCTGCAGCGATCGACGGAACGGCTCGATATCGATCTTCTCGTCCTGCCGGACACGAACCTGATCCTGATCGCGTCGGTCATCGAACCGCTGCGTGGCGCCAACCGTATTTCGGGCAGCGAACTTTATCGCTGGCGGCTGCTGACGCCTGATGGAGCGCCGGTCGCGACCACCAGCAATATCGCCGTTCCCGTCGAGGGGATCTTCCGGGCGACGACCGAGGATCGGCCTCTGTTCGTGCTTGCCAGCTATAATTGGCGCGGAAGCGCCACGCCCGCACTCAAGATGCAGCTCTCCCAGGCCGCGCGCCACCGTACGGTGATCGCCGGCATCGAATCCGGGACATGGTTGCTTGCAGAGGCAAGCCTGCTCGATGGGCTGCCCGCCACCGTCCACTGGGAGGACTACGAGGATTTCGCGCTTGCCTATCCCGAGGTGCGGGCCGTCAAGGACCGTTTCGTCATCGACGGCAAGCGTCTGACGACATCGGGGTCGCTCCCGACCGTGGACCTGATGCTGGAGATAATCAGGCAGCGGCAGGGTTATTCGCTGGCGCTCGAGGTCAGCCGGCTGTTCCGCTACGAGCAGCCTTCCTTCCACGCCGACGAACCGCTTTCCGCAGCCTCGGCGGGACTGCGCATGCACGATCCGCGCGTGACGCAGGCGGTACGGCTGATGGAGGAGCATATCGAGCAGCCCCTGACCCTTGCACGGCTCGCCCGCAGGGTGGGCGTCAGCGCCCGGCATCTGCAGGATCTCTTCCAGCAGAGCATCGGCGCGCCGCCGCATGTGCATTATCTCGCCCTGCGCTTGAACACGGCGCGCCGCAAGGTGATCGAGACGACAGCCTCCTTCGCCGACATCGCGGCAGCGACCGGCTTCAATTCGGCTTCGGCCTTTGCGAGAAGCTACCGGGCGAGCTTTTCTGAGAGTCCATCCGAAACCAGGCGCCGTTTGCGCCGCCGCATCACACCATCGAAAGCGCCGGCATAGGCTGGAACGCCTCCCGCACCATTTCGGCAAGCTCGCGTATGGCCTCGCTGGAGCGATAGGTGCTCCGGCGAAGCACGACCTTCGAGGAATCGACCGGCGGAAAACCGTCTTCGGCGGTCAGTTCCCGACAGCCGGACGGAATGCTGCTGCGCGAAAGCGTGGTGACGGCAAGGCCGGCGATCACGGCGTTCTTCAGCCCCGAACCCGTATCGGCGATGAAAGCGATCCGGTAATTGCGGCCGATCTGCTCGAGCGACCGGAGCGCAAAATCGCGTGACCAAGTGGAGTTGCGATAGGTTGCAATGGGCAGGGGGTCCATATCATGCAGCCGGTGGACCATCGACGTGACCCAGACGGTCGGGTCGATGCACAGAACCTCGCCCTGCCTCTGGTCGCTCCAGTCGAACACGACGGCAAGATCGAGTTCGTCCCGCTCCAGGGCGGCAATGTTGCGGGATGTATAGTCGCAGGACACGGTGACCTCGACCGCCGGATGACGCACGGCGAAAGCCGCAAGGGCTGCCGGCAGCACCGTCTGGCTGTATTCCTCGGGAATTCCGATACGCACCGGCCCATCAAGCGGCTTGCTTCGGATCGTCGCGGCGGCCTCGTTCAGGAGATCGATGACCCTGCGGGCATAGGGCACGAGCTGTATGCCCTGGCGTGTGAGTAGCACGCCGCGGGCGCCGCGCTCGAACAGCGTTTCCCCGATCGCCGCCTCGAGCCTCTTGACTTGGGTGCTGACGGCCGATTGCGTCCGGCCGATGCGCTGGGCAGCCGCGGAGAAGTTCGACGTCTCGGCGACGACCAGAAAGGTTCTCAGGAGGTCGCTCTCGATCGGTTCGTGCATGGAAAGCCATAGAAAAAATCGATGATAGCCATCACTACTATTCGTTTGTCTAATGTCAATTCCCGGCGCAGAAATGATCCGCGTTCGACTTCCTTCTTTGAGAATATCTGCGTGACCATTGAAAATACGGCCAGACCACTCGCAGGCAGCGAGCACGAGAAGGGTGTGCTTCTCATCGTTGCCGCGACGCTTGCCTGGAGCGCCAGCGGCGTCTACTCGCGGCTCCTGACCACCGACGTATGGACGGCGATCGCCTGGCGGTCGTTGTTCGGCGGCTTGTTCCTGCTGATCCCCTGCCTTTTCCTCGAAGGGGGCATCTCGCGGCAACAATGGCGTTCCGTCTTTCATCCCACAGGTCTTGCGATGATCGCATGCCAGACTTTCAGTCAGGGATGCTTCATCGGTGCGCTCTACATGACCACCGTCGCCAACGTGGCGATGATCTATGCGACAACGCCGTTCATCGCGGCCTTGTTCGGCTGGCTCATCCTTCGGGAGAGGGTCGGCAGGCGGACGCTGATTGCCGGAGGCATCTCGCTCCTCGGCGTGGCCGTCATCGTCGCCTCCTCGATCGGCGGCGGCACGGGGTGGGGCGACGTGCTGGCACTCGGCATGACCGCGTCTTTCGCGCTCGTCATCATCATTCCGCGCATCAATCCCGGCGTGCCGAGCCTGCCGCCAACCGTCGTCAGCGCCTTCCTGACCCTCCTCATCTTCGCTCCGTTCGGCTCGGTCGGTTCGCTCGACCTGCACAACTGGATCGTCCTTGCCGCTTTCGGCGCGACCAATTTCTCGCTCGCGCTGGTGCTCTTCCTGGCGGGGGCGAAGCGGATGCCGCCGGCGGAAGCCGCATTGATCGGCACGATGGAAATCGTGCTCACGCCCTTCTGGGTCTGGCTGCTGTTTTCCGAACAACCGCCTGTCGCCACCTATTTCGGCGGGGTGATCATTCTCGGCGCCGTGTTCTGGCACACGGCCATGGACTTTAAGCGCGGGCAGCGGCAGCGTTCCTGAGGCGTCATCGCCTTGCAGGAAGATTATCCACGTCTTTGCCGACTGTCGTCTTTGAGTTGCGCCCTGTCGTTTTCATGAGCGCTGTTTTGCGCAAGGCGTGGTTTGCTGAGGGTGTTTAAGGCGGCAGAGGAACCGAGATCGACCGAAAGGAGGTTCTGGAGCCCGGAAACCAGCTCTTTGCGCAGCAGATCGACAGATTGCGGCAGGCGATCACGAGCCGAACCGGACAGGCTGAACCTTCAGCGTTCGCTCCTCCCTTCCATTCAATCCGTCTCCGCCTATTTGCAGAATTCGAGTATCGCCCGATGCGGCGATATGGACATGCCGGGCTGCAGAGGAGGCAGGCCGGAAGAAAAGCTTGCCGTCGGCTGCATTGGTTGCGGGTCGAGGTATTTCAAACGTGGGAGGAATCCATGAGCAAGAATAGAGGCGTCGTTTATCTCCGTCCGGGCAAGGTCGAGGTTCGCGACATCGACGACCCGAAGCTGGAAGCGCCCGATGGCCGCCGCATCGAGCACGGCGTCATTCTCAAGGTCATATCGACCAACATCTGCGGCTCCGACCAGCACATGGTCCGCGGCCGCACGACCGCGATGCCGGGCCTGGTCCTCGGTCATGAAATCACCGGCGAGATCATCGAGAAAGGCATCGATGTCGAGATGCTCGAAGTCGGCGATATCGTCTCGGTGCCCTTCAATGTTGCCTGCGGCCGTTGCCGCTGCTGCAAGTCCCAGGATACCGGCGTCTGCCTGACGGTGAACCCGGCTCGTGCCGGCGGCGCTTACGGCTATGTCGACATGGGCGGCTGGATCGGTGGACAGGCGCGTTACGTCACCATTCCCTACGCAGACTTCAACCTGCTGAAGATCCCGGATCGGGACAGGGCCATGGCGAAGATCCGCGATCTCACCATGCTCTCCGACATTCTGCCGACCGGCTTCCATGGCGCGGTGCGGGCGGGCGTCGGGGTCGGCTCAACCGTCTACGTCGCCGGCGCCGGCCCTGTCGGGCTTGCGGCTGCGGCTTCGGCTCGCATTCTCGGCGCTGCCGTCGTCATGATCGGCGATTTCAACAAGGACCGCCTGGCCCATGCGGCAAAGGTTGGCTTCGAAGCGATCGACCTGTCCAAGAGCGACCGCCTTGGCGACATGATCGCGCAGGTCGTCGGCACCAATGAAGTCGACAGCGCCATCGACGCCGTCGGCTTCGAGGCGCGCGGTCACTCGGGCGGGGAACAGCCGGCGATCGTGCTCAACCAGATGATGGAAATCACCCGCGCCGCCGGTTCGATCGGTATTCCCGGCCTCTACGTCACCGAGGATCCGGGCGCCGTCGACAACGCCGCCAAGCACGGCAATCTTTCGCTCCGCTTCGGCCTCGGCTGGGCCAAGGCCCAGTCCTTCCACACAGGCCAGACGCCGGTGCTGAAGTACAATCGTCAGCTCATGCAGGCGATCCTGCACGACCGGCTGCCGATCGCCGATATCGTCAACGCCAAGGTCATCCCGCTTGACGAAGCCGCTGAGGGCTACGAGAGCTTCGACCATGGAGCGGCGACGAAATTTGTCCTCGACCCGCATGGAGACGTCGCGAAAGCCGCCTGACGTCTACGACCGAAACAGAGATGGCCGGCAAAGCCGGCCATCTTGCATCCATCACACATGGTCTGAGCTATTGGATGCTGAACGGGAAATACTTCGCGTTGATCATGTCGTAAGTCCCGTCTTCCTTGATCGTCTTCAAGGCTGCGTTCAGGCGCGCTAGACGTTCGCCGTCATCCGGACGCACAGCAATTCCGGCGCCTTCGCCAAAATAGGTCACATCGACCAGATCCGGTCCCTTGAACTCGCAGCACGTTCCCGCCTTCGTGTTGGCGATCCAGTCGTAGATGGCAAGCTTATCCTCGAGGATAATGTCGACTCTTCCGTCCGACAGCCCCTTGTACAATTCCGGCGATGACCGGAAAACCGTCTTCTTCATTTCGGGATAAAAGTGCTTGGCGTAGGATTCCTGCGCCGTCGACGACGTCACCCCGAGGTTTTTGCCGCTCAAGGCAGCGGGGCTGATATCGCTGATCGGCGAATCCTTGCGAGCGATGAATACCGTCGGACTGTTGTAGTATTTTTCAGTGAAGGCAACCTTTTGACGCCGCTCAAGGCTCATCGACATGGATGAGACGATCGCGTCGTATTTGCTGGCAATGAGATCCGGGATCATATCGTCCCACTTCTCGATGACGAACTGGCACTCGAACTTGCCAACTTCGCAGAGGGCGTTGGCGATGTCGATGTCGAAGCCCTGAAGCTTGTTGTTCGCATCGAGATAGTTGAAGGGCGGAAATGCGCCTTCAACGGCAATTCTCATGGGTGTCGGATCCTGCGCAGCCGCCGGGAGCGGCGAGGCCGCGGCCAAAAGGATCGCCACGCCGCCCGCCATCAGCGTTCCGCGCAATATGGATTGAATGGACATGCGCAGCATCGTCGGAAACTCCTTGGGGCGTCGTCGATCTCTGCCAATAGTGCGCCTTAGCTTTTAATTCTACGTGAACGCTTCCTTGTTACTGTCGGTGGACGACGCCCGCTTCTAGTGGTGTTCAGGGGTCTAGGCTTGCACATCGTTCGTCCTTCCAGTTCCAATACGTTTCAGCAATCCTGGATCGCTTCGGGCAGAATTCTCTTTCTCATCGCCGTCAGCGGGCTTGGCGCGATCGGGCTTGTCGTGCTGTCGGCGCTGTGGGCGGGAACCGAGAGCGACGCTGCGGCTCTCGATCGCCAGCGCCAGCTGGTCAATGCGCGCCTGCGGGAACAGGTCACTCAGGTAGCCCATGTCATTGGCCAGTTCGGCAATGGCTATCTCGCACGAGTCCATCCTGCCTCCCGTTCGGCCGGAGTTTCCTCCAGCCTCGACATGGTTTTGACGGCGGCGACGGGAAGCGCGATCAGCCAGACCGCAATGTCCGCCTTCGGCTACGACCAGGCTTTCGTCGTCGACGAGAAGGCCCAACTGCTGATGATGGCAGACGCCCAAACGGAGAAGCGTTTTCGCTGGATGAAGCCTCTCCTTTTGCCTCTCCTTCAGGATGCCCGCCTTGCCGCGAGCCCTGGCGCGGCTTCCAACGAACGACTGTCGTCGTCAATAGAAAGCCGCCGTGCGAGCGCAGCGCAGCCCAACCGTGCGCTGGCCAATCTGATGCGGCTGGAAGGTCGCCCGACGATCGTTGGGGTCGTGGCCATCGACGAAGCGCCTCAGGGACAGCAGCAGCCGGTGCGGCAATTCCTCATCGTCGTGCGGTTCATCGACGGCGCGGCACTGGACGAATTGAGCCGGCAGCAGGGCCTCAACGGCGCACGCTTCGCGCGCACGGCCGATGCTGACGAAAACGAGGTTGCGTTTCAGATCGACGCGACGGCAAACGGCGAACCGATCGGCTTCATCGTATGGCGGCCCGACCTTCCGGGTTCCAGGGTGATCGGCCGGCTGATGCCGGCGCTTTCGATTGCCGCCTTGGTGATCGCGGTCCTGTTCTCGTTCCTGCTCGTGCGTCTGCGCAGCAGTCTCGGCGATTTGAGGAAAAGCGAGCTGCATGCAAGGCAGCTTGCCCTGCATGATGTGCTGACCGGCCTTCCCAATCGCGCGCTGTTTGCGATGCGCTTCGACGAGTGCCTGGCCGATACGCAGAATTCGGTCGAACGCTTCGCCGTGGCGCTTCTCGACCTCGACCGATTCAAAGCCGTGAACGATACGTTCGGCCATGCCGCCGGCGATGAACTGATCAGGATGGCCGCCGAGCGGATCCGGTCGGTGCTTCGCCCCGATGACACGCTTGCCCGGCTCGGAGGGGATGAATTTGCCTTGCTTCTCCGGGATATCAGCGACGATCAAATTTTGCCGGCAATATGCGAAGCGATCGTTGCCGAACTCGGTAAACCCTTCCCGCTTCTGAAGGGTGAAGCAGTCGCGCAGGTCGGCGGCTCGATAGGCGTGACTGTCGTGCCGGACGCCGGGCGGAACGCCGATGACCTCATGCGCTACGCCGACGTCGCGCTTTACGAGGCAAAGGTCGGCGGAAGAGGTCAATGGCGCGCCTATTCGCCATCCATGGACGGCGGCAGGAACGCGCGCGACATTCTCAAAAACGAATTGCGGGAAGTTCTGGCCAAGGGCGCGGCCTCATCCAGCGGTGGCATGCAACCCGATCCGTGCGCAAGCAGGCCGGATTTCGGATCGCTCGAAGTCCATTATCAGGCGATACACCGCGCTGAGGAGGGATATCAGGCATCGGGTGCCGAAGCCCTGGTGCGCTGGCGTCACAGCCAACGCGGGCTGTTGACGCCTGCGAGCTTCATCGCCGTCGCCGAGGAGGGCGGCCTGATCGACGCGCTCGGTTTCTGGGTATTGCGAGAGGCCTGCACAGCCGCCTGCAACTGGCCTGAAAACAGCTTCGTTGCGGTCAACGTATCTCCCTCCCAGTTGAGGAGGCCAAAATTTGCCGAGGAAGTATTCGCCGTGCTTCAGGAGACCGGGCTGGCGCCGTCCCGGCTTGAACTCGAGCTCACCGAATCCTCGCTCATCGAGGATAACTTGAACGTTTATACGGTGTTGACATCGCTCCGCGGCCGCGGCGTTCAGATTTCACTCGACGATTTCGGAACCGGCTATTCGTGTCTCAGCCACCTGATGCGCTTCGATATCGACAGGATCAAGATCGATCGATCCTTCGTCTCGTTGCTCGGCACGAAGGCCAACGGGGCAGCCATCATCGGCGCCATTGTCGCGCTTAGCCGCAACCTCGGCATCTCGACGACGGCCGAAGGGGTCGAGACCGAATATCAACGCGACTTCCTGACCGCCCTCGGCTGCACCGACCTCCAGGGCTATTTCTTTTCCAAACCGGCCCCGCTTCGCGAACTCGATTGTTTCCGCCAGCCTGAGGACGCCGCCGGGCCGCGCACGATCGGTCCAATAGCCGTTGCGTGAAAGGCGTTGCCCTGCGAGATAAGACGCCGGGCCTGATATCATTGATTTTGGAGGAGAATATATTACGTCGAGCCATTCGGTTGTTGCTGACCGTTGTCATCGTCCTGGCCGTGGTCATCGGCTTTCGCTGGTACCGCTATGTCACCAATGCGGAAAGCCCGTATGATGAAGTCGGCATCGAGTTGAACAGCCGAATGCCCGGCCCGATCAACAAATGGGGATGCGTCACACTGCACGCTACGTTCGGTGGCGCCTTGCCGCCCTATGGCTGCCAGGATAGCGCAGATGCCCGCAAGTGGCGGTAAGCCGCCCCGGCCGCCGCTGACGGAAAGACAAAATCGAGCATTTCAGGCAGGCCTGTCGGGTCGCATCGAACCATCGCGCATGTCGATCTGCCTTCATCACGTCCCTCTCGGTTCCAGGCTTGACATGGGCTCGACCGAGGACGTAGCCTCCGCAGCATTCACCAGGGGGGTCCCGGCAAGGGGCTGAGATACTGCTGGACAACACGGCTTTGCCTGTTGTGGCGCAGTGACCCGTTGAACCTGATCCAGTTCATACTGGCGTAGGGACGGTGCAAGCGCTCGAAAGGCATTGGATTCGTTTTCGAATCCGGGCTGGGGTCTTTTCATCATTCCGGCGTGAGGACTGGGTCTCCAAACCAAATTGGAGCCTCACCATGACAATTGTCGCCAAGAACCTTCACCCGACCGTCACGACCGGCCCTTTGCCGGCATCCCGCAAGATTTTCGTCCCAGGAGAACTGCACCCGGATATCCGCGTGCCGATGCGGCAGATCAGCCTCCATCCGACCTCAGGCGAACCGCCGGTGACCGTCTATGATTCCTCCGGCCCCTACACGATCGAAGGCGCCGATATAAGTATCGAGCAGGGTCTTGCCGCATTGCGCCGCGACTGGGTGCTCGCCCGCGGCGACGTCGAGCCCTATGAGGGCCGTCGCGTCCGCCCCGAGGACAACGGCTTTGCCAGCGGCGACCGGCTGACGCCGGAGTTTCCAACAAAACGTCAGCCGCTGCGGGCCAAGGACGGCAAGGCGGTCACGCAGCTTGCCTATGCGCGTGCCGGTATCGTCACGCCGGAGATGGAATTCATCGCCATCCGCGAAAACCTCGGCCGCAAAGCGCAGGCAGGCACGATGCTTCGCGATGGCGAGAGCTTCGGCGCCCATATTCCCGATCACGTGACGCCGGAATTTGTCCGCCAGGAAATAGCCGCCGGCCGTGCGATCATTCCCGCCAACATCAATCATCCGGAATCGGAACCGATGATCATCGGCCGGAATTTCCTGGTGAAGATCAATGCCAATATCGGCAACTCGGCCGTCACCTCGTCGATGGCGGAGGAGGTCGAGAAGATGGTCTGGGCCGCCCGCTGGGGCGCCGATACCGTCATGGATCTTTCAACCGGCCGCAACATCCACAATATCCGCGAATGGATCGTCCGCAATTCGCCGCTGCCGATCGGCACCGTGCCGCTTTACCAGGCGCTGGAAAAGGTCGAGGGCATCGCCGAAAGCCTCACCTGGGAAATCTATCGCGATACTCTGATCGAACAGGCCGAACAGGGTGTCGACTATTTCACCATCCATGCCGGCGTGCGGCTGCACTACATCCCGTTGACCGTCAACCGCGTCACAGGCATCGTCTCGCGCGGCGGCTCGATCATGGCGAAGTGGTGCCTGCATCATCACCGCGAGAGTTTCCTCTACGAGCATTTCGAGGAAATCTGCGATATCTGCCGGGCCTATGACGTCTCCTTCTCCCTCGGCGACGGCCTGCGCCCCGGCTCGATCGCCGACGCCAACGATGCGGCGCAATTTGCCGAACTCGAGACGCTGGGCGAGCTGACCAGGATCGCCTGGGCGAAAGACTGCCAGGTGATGATCGAAGGGCCCGGCCATGTGCCGATGCACAAGATCAAGGAGAACATGGACAAACAGCTCGCCGTCTGCGGCGAGGCGCCTTTCTACACGCTGGGACCGCTGACGACCGACATCGCGCCGGGCTACGATCACATCACCTCGGGGATCGGCGCGGCGATGATCGGCTGGTTCGGGACGGCCATGCTCTGCTATGTGACCCCGAAGGAGCATCTCGGCCTGCCGGATCGCAACGACGTCAAGACCGGCGTCATCACCTACAAGATCGCCGCCCATGCCGCCGATCTCGCCAAGGGCCATCCTGCCGCGCGCATTCGCGACGATGCGCTGTCGCGCGCCCGTTTCGAATTCCGCTGGGAAGATCAATTCAATCTTTCCCTCGATCCGGAGACAGCCCGCTCCTTCCACGACGAGACGCTTCCGAAGGAGGCACACAAAGTCGCCCATTTCTGTTCGATGTGCGGCCCGAAATTCTGCTCGATGCGCATATCGCACGATATCCGGTCGGAAGCGCAGAAGGAGGGTCTCGAAGCCATGGCCGCCCGTTACCGCGACGGCGGGGACCTCTATGTCGAGGTCTCTTCCATCGAAGCCCCGGGTGCTTGAGATGCGCGTCCTTGTCAAAGGGGCCGGCGTCGCCGGCCTCGTCGTGGCGCACGAACTGCATGCCCGTGGCGCCGAGGTAAAAGTCCTGGATCCGCACGCAAACTTCGATCGCGCCGCGTCCTGGCTGGCGGGTGGCATGCTGGCGCCCTGGTGTGAGCGGGAAAGCGCCGACGACGCTGTGCTCCGGCTCGGAGCACAGGCGGCCGATCGGTGGGATGCCATCCTGCCAGGACACGTCGCCCGCAATGGGACGCTGGTGGTCGCGCCGGCGCGCGACCAGGGGGAGCTGAAACGCTTTGCCGGCCGGACGAGCGGTTATCGATGGGTCGATGAGGAAGACATCGCAGCGCTGGAGCCGGTCCTTGCCGGGCGGTTCCGGCATGGCCTGTTTTTCGCGCAGGAAGCCCATCTGAATCCCAGGCATGCGCTGCGCGAATTGAAAGAAAAACTCACGGCGCTGGGCGTTGTTTTTGCAGCTGGCGATATCGAAGAAGACGGTTTCTCCGATATCGTCGATTGCACGGGTGCCGCGCGCATCGGGCAGGTTGGCGATCTGCGCGGCGTGAGGGGCGAGATGCTCTATCTGAGTACCGATGAAATAGAGCTTTCACGGCCCGTTCGCCTGCTTCATCCCCGCATCCCGGTCTATGTCGTGCCTCGCGGCGGCGGCCTCTTCATGGTCGGCGCCACCATGATCGAGACCGATTTCGACGGACCCATTACCGCACGCTCGCTGATGGAATTGCTGAACGCGGCGTACACGCTGCATCCGGCCTTTGCCGACGCTGCCCTCGTCGAAACCGGCGCCGGCATTCGTCCGGCTTTCCCCGACAATCTTCCGCGGGTCGTGCGGGAAGGCAATGCCGTCGTCCTCAACGGCCTTTATCGCCACGGTTTTCTCCTGGCGCCCGCAATGGCGGCACAAGCCGCAGATCTCGTCTTTTCCGGACGGACGAAGCAAAGGAGCTCCCAATGCGTCTGATCATCAATGGCGAACCTCAGACAACCGCCGCCACCACCCTTTCGCAGCTGTTGGCCGCACTCGACTATGAAGGCGAGTGGCTGGCAACCGCCGTCAACGGCGAACTCGTTCATCGCGAAGACCGTGAAGGTCACGCTCTGAACGACGATGACAGGATCGAAATCCTGACCCCGATGCAGGGAGGCTGACATGCTTGATCTTTACGAAACCCAGATCGGGTCGCGACTTCTTCTCGGCACTGCGCGTTATCCTTCGCCGGCCGTCCTTGCCGACGCCGTCAAGCGATCCGGGACAGAAATCGTCACCGTGTCGCTGCGGCGTGAAGCGGCCGGCGGGCGCAATGGCGGCGTATTTTTCGACATGATCCGCGCGCTCGGCGCGCGCATGCTCCCCAACACTGCCGGCTGCCATGGCGTGTCCGAGGCGGTGCTGACGGCCAAGATGGCGCGCGAGGTGTTTCAGACCAACTGGATCAAGCTCGAGGTGATCGGCAATCACGACACGCTGCAGCCTGACGTTTTTGCGCTCGTGGAGGCCGCGCGGATCCTCTGCAGCGAAGGCTTCGAGGTTTTTCCCTATACGACGGACGATCTGGTGGTGGCCGAGCGCCTGCTGGAGGCGGGATGCAAGGTCCTGATGCCCTGGTGCGCACCGATCGGAACGGCGGCGGGGCCGCTCAACCTTTCCGCTCTTCGATCCATGCGCGCGCACTTTCCCGATGTGCCGCTGATCGTCGATGCGGGGATCGGCCGGCCCTCGCATGCAACGATCGTGATGGAGATGGGCTTTGATGCGGTCCTTCTCAACACAGCCGTTGCCGGCGCGGGCGATCCTGCCGCCATGGCGGAAGCCTTTGCCAAGGCGATCGGTGCCGGCAGGCAGGCATTCGGCGCCGGAATGCTGGAACCGCGTGACATGGCGGTTCCCTCCACACCCGTGATCGGAACGGCGGTCTTCGCGTGAGGCTCGATCCTTTCTATCTCATCGTCGACAGCGCCGCCTGGATCGAAAGACTGGTTCCGCTTGGTGTCAAACTCGTGCAACTGCGCATCAAGGAACGGTCGCTGCCTGACATACGCGCGGACATCCGGCGGGCAAAAGCAGTCTGCGAGGCGCATGGATGCCAGTTGATCGTCAATGACTACTGGCAGCTTGCCATCGAGGAAGGCTGCGACTTCGTCCATCTCGGCCAGGAGGATCTGGCTGTGGCCGATCTTGCCGCCATCCGTAAGGCCGGACTGAAATTAGGGCTTTCCACGCATGACGAGGCGGAATTGGCAATCGCGCTTGCGGCGCGCCCTGATTATATCGCACTCGGTCCGATCTACCCTACCATTCTCAAGGCCATGCCCTGGGCGCCGCAAGGTCTTGACCGCCTCCATAGCTGGAAAAGCCGCATCGGTTCGCTGCCGCTTGTCGCCATTGGCGGGTTGACCGTGGAACGTCTTGCCGGTGTGTTCGAAAATGGGGCTGACAGTGCTGCCGTCGTGACCGACATCACGCGCAATTCCGATCCCGAGCGACGAACCCTCGAATGGATTGCAGCGACCCGCGGATCGGGGACCAAGTGATCCGGATGAAGGTCGGGCGTGACATCTCGCAGATGTTCATCAGGAGATCTGCGAGATCGCGACGTTGTTGTCCCTATTCGATCGTTGCGAGTTCGATGCCGAGTGCGACGGTGCTGCCCGCCTCGACTTTCAGGCGAATGCGACCGGACTTCGGTGCGACAACCCGAGTTTCCATTTTCATCGCCTCAATCAATGCCACGACGTCGCCTTCCGCAACCTGCGCTCCGTCTTCCACGAGCCATCGCTGCAGCGTCCCGGGCATGGGCGCGGTCATCGCGCCTTCGCTTGCCGCTTGAGAAGGAGGCTTCGCTGCGGGAGCAGCGACGGCGCCAGAAAAGAGCGCAGCCGGAAGCCCCAGCACATGGCGCTTGCCGTCGATCTCGATGAAGCTGCGCAGAAGCTCGCCTTCGACCGGATCAACTCGAGGGGAGGGCTCCACGCCGCGAAATTCGGTCTCGATCCAATTGGTGAAGACGCGGAAACCGTCCTCACCGGTAAAATCGCGCTCGTTCACGACGGCACGTTGGAAAGGCAGTACGGAAGCGACCCCCTCGATCTGAAACTCCGCAAGCGCCCGGCGGGCGCGCACGAGCGCTTCCTCTCGGGTCGGCGCGGTGACGATGAGCTTCGCCATCATCGAGTCGTACAGCCCGGGAATTTCCGAACCGGTTTCGACGCCTGCGTCGAGGCGCACACCAGGCCCTGCCGGCGCGCGAAAGCGGGTGATCCGGCCCGGGGTCGGCAGAAATCCCCGCCCTGGATCCTCGGCGTTGATGCGAAATTCGAACGAGTGGCCGCGTGGTTGCGGCGTGTCGGTGAGGGAAAGCGGCAATCCATCGGCAATGCGCAACTGCTCGATAACGATGTCGACGCCGGTCGTCTCCTCCGTGACGGGATGTTCCACCTGAAGCCGCGTATTGACTTCGAGGAAGGATATGGCGCCTGCCTGCGACAGCAGGAATTCTACCGTTCCGGCCCCGGTATAGCCTGCCGCGGCGCAGATCGCGCGGGCAGCGTCGTGAATGCGGCTCCGCTGCTCGTCACTGATGAACGGAGCGGGAGCCTCTTCGACCAACTTCTGATTTCGTCTCTGCAGAGAGCAATCGCGCGTGCCGAGCACGACGGTGTTGCCGTGACTGTCGGCGATGATCTGCGCTTCGATGTGGCGCGGCCGATCGAGAAACTGTTCGGCATAACATTCGCCGCGGCCGAAGGCTTCCGTCGCCTCGCGGACCGCGGATTCGAAAAGCTCGCCGACCTCTTCGAGCCGCCGCGCAACCTTCATACCGCGCCCGCCGCCACCGAAGGCGGCCTTGATGGCAATCGGAAGCCCCACCTTCTTGGCGAATGCCACGGCATCGGCAGCGGTCTGCAGCGGACCGTCGGAACCTTTGACGAGAGGTGCTCCCACCTTCGCCGCGATCCGCCGGGCTTCCACCTTGTCGCCGAGCGCCGTGATCACGCCGGGGGAGGGGCCGACCCAGGTCAATCCCGCATCGATGACGGCTTGCGCAAATTCCGCACGCTCCGACAGGAAACCATAGCCGGGATGGACGGCGTCGGCCCCGGCACGGCGGGCGATGTCGAGGATCTTTACGATGTTGAGGTAAGTGTCGGCGGGCCGGCCCGCACCGAGCCCATAGGCTTCGTCGACCAGTTCCGCATGAAGCGCGTTGGCATCTGCCGCCGCATAGATCCCGACCGACGTGACGCCGTAGTCCCGCGCAGCCCGGGCGACGCGAATGGCGATTTCACCGCGATTGGCGATGAGCAGCTTTTTCATCGGATGGTTTCCTTCACCAGCGGATCGAAAGGAGCAATGGGATTGAACCGGATGTTTGCGCCGATCGGCAGCTGGCCGGCGAGATCCAGGTGATGGGCCGCAATCACACCGATCACAGGATATCCCCCGGTCAGCGGGTGGTCCGCCAGGAATAAGACCGGCTGGCCGCTATGCGGGACCTGTATGGCGCCGAGAGCCGTGCCTTCCGAGGCAAGTTCGGCCGCGTCACGCCTTTCGAGAGGAATGGAACCCGACAGGCGCATGCCGACGCGGCTGGATTCCGCCGTAACCTGCCAACTCTGCGAAACGAGGGTCTCCAGCCCCTTATCTGTAAACCAGTCCGAGCGAGGGCCAAGGATGGTGTCGAGCGTCACGGTCTCGCCGCTGCGCGGAAGCGGCCACGGCAAGGGCCTGAAGGGGTCGACCGCCATCGATCGGCGCTCCGCGGGCACAAGAATATCGCCCGGCGCAATAGGCTCGGGGCCGACTTTTGCCAGCGTGTCGGTCGAGGTCGAACCGATGACGGCCGCCACCTGAAATCCGCCGCGCAAAGCCAGGTAACTCCTCATGCCTTCCGGCGGCAGGCCGATTCTCAGTTCGTCCCCCGCATCCAGCGCGAATGGTCTTCCCAAGGGGACAACAACGTCCCGGCGATCGCTGCGATGAATCGTCAACGGACAGGGCGCGCCGGTAACCGCCAAAGTCACCGGACGATCCGCCAGCAGCGAAAGGCCGCCGAACGTGATCTCGATCACGGTCGCATCGCGCGGGTTTCCGACACAGAGGTTGGCCTCCGACAAGGCAAAGCGATCCAGGGCCCCGGATTCGGAAATGCCCTGGTCTGCCCTGCCGGCCCGACCGAGGTCCTGGTACAATGCCGGTCGGTCCGATCGGGTAATAGTGAGGCCGCTCTCCGGCGGAGCCGGTGCCGTCGGCTTGGCCGATGCCATGCTGACCGGGGCGGACTGCTGCGCCGAAAGACGACGGAAGCGCACGCGGTCTCCGGGGGCCAGCAAAGCGGGCCGCTCCCGTTGGGTGTCCCACATGCGCCACGGAGTCGTCCCGAGAAGTTGCCAGCCGCCGGGACTATCGGACGGATAGATGCCGCCGAAGCGGCCGCCGATTGCGACTGAGCCCGCCGGGATTCGCACCCGCGGACTTTTCCGGCGAGGGACATCGAAGGCAGGATCGTCGCAGGTCATATAGGAAAAACCCGGAGCGAAACCGGTGAAGGCGACGGTGAAGATCGCCTCGCTATGCCGGCGTATGAGCTCCTCGACCGTCCAGCCGAGCAATCCGGCGACATCTCCTAAATCCTCTCCGTCATAAACCACGGGAATTTCGAAGAAGGAACCTTCGCGTGCCATGCGCACGGAGAGGTCCATTCCCGCGATCAGATCCGCCAGCTGCGCGCGGTCGGTTTCCAGAGGATCGAACCGAACCATGACGGTGCGCGCTGCCGGAATGAGTTCCTTCACGCCCGAAAGCCCTTTTTCCAGCAGCCTGTCGAACAGTGCTTGCGCCGTTTCGAGATCCGCAAGCTCGATCAGGAAACTGTCGCTGCCCGCAGGGAGGAACCGCAGCAGCTCACCCACGGACCGCACCGTCCGTCACGTCGGCGAAAGCGGCCAATCGGATGCCGCGGCCGGTAAAGACCTCTCGCAATCTTTGCGCCAACGCGACTGCCGTCGGAGTGTCACCGTGAACGCAGATCGTCTGCGCTTCGAGTTCGATATCGTCGCCGTCGATCGTCGCGATCCGGCCTTCGCCCACCAAACGCAGCATCCGTTCGGCGACCTGATCCGGATCGTGGATGACCGCGCCCGGCGCGCGGCGGCTGACGAGGGTGCCGTCGGCATTGTAGGCGCGATCGGCAAAGGCTTCGCAGACGACGGTCAGCCCGGCCGCGCGGGCCCGTTTGACGATGGGAGCACCGGCGAGCGCCATCAGAATGAGGGAGGGATCGATAGCCTTTATCCCTGCAATCACATCGCCCGCCTGGCGGGCGTCGTTCGAAATGGTGTTGTAGAGCGCCCCGTGCGGTTTGACATAGCGTACCTTCGTACCTGCCGCTTTCGCCAGGCCCTGAAGCGCGCCGATCTGGTAGATCGTATCACCGACCAGCTCTTCGCTCGACGGATCCATGTTGCGCCTGCCGAATCCAACGAGGTCCCGATATCCGACATGCGCCCCGACCATCACGCCCCGGGCCGCCGCCGCCCGCAGTACCTTCAGGATGCCGGCAGGGTCACCGGCATGGAAGCCGCAGGCAATATTCGCGCTCGTCACGATGTCGAGCATCGCGACATCGTCGCCCATGGGCCACGGACCAAAGCTTTCACCAAGATCGCTGTTGAGATCGACGGTCACCATATCATAGCCTGTTGATTGATAGCGTTGAGATTGTTGAATAACATATTCCAGATTGTTCAACAATATAAATTTGTCTATGATCGTCCGGGCAGGTCGTCGGAGTGAGCAATTTCATGGCTTTGGTGAATTTGGATGAGCAGACTGATCAGCCGCTTTCCGAAAAAGTGGCTTTACGAATCCGGGAAATGTTGATCCAGGGGCGCTTCACGCCAGGTGAAAAGCTCTCCGAACATCAGGTTGCCGGACAGTTCGGCATATCGCGCAATACCCTGCGGGAAGTCTTTCGGCTGCTGACCAGCCAAGGGCTGCTGACGCATATACCCAACCGCGGGGTCTTCGTCGTTTCACCCGATGAATCCGCTGTCATGGACATCTACCGCGTGCGATGGGTCATTCAAAAGGGAGCCATCCAGGCGGCAAGCCGCGGGCATCCGGCCCTGGCCAGGATGACAGCTCTTACGCAACAGGCAGATGCCGCCCGCTCCAGCAACGACTGGCAGCAGGTCGGGACGGTCAATATGGAGTTTCACCGCGCGATGGTGAGCCTGTGCGACAGTCCGCGGCTTTCACTGTGTTTCGATCTCGTTCTGGCCGAACTTCGGCTTGTCTTCGGCCTGCTGGAATACACGGGTCATCTCCACGAACCCTACATTGAGCTGAACACAAGCCTTCTGCAGTTGATCGAGGCGGAAAAGGCTGCGGAGGCCATCGATTTCCTCGAAGCCTATCTGCTCAAATCGGAAAGATCGGTTCTTGCCGCCATGCAGCGGAAGAAAGGATAATGGAGCCGCGGCGCCCGACATTCCCATAGTCCGTATTACGCCACACACATCGGCGGCCCGAATTTTACTGTTTTTCGCACCACAAAATCCAAGTCTCGCCTGAATTTCCTGTCGCTACTGCGCGGCGGCTACCAGGATTATGAGCTTAACGATGCCGCGTTCGATTACCTGAAAGAACGCCGGTAACTGGAGCAGATCTGGAGGCACGGGGGATTCCGATTTCACTTCCTTTATGACGAAGCGCCGTCTCCCCCAGCCGGAGCATGCCGATACGCTGTCGCTGAAGGCGTTGCGCGAGCTCGTGACTGGTCTGGTGGAGCGGGCTGATCGGGCAGAGATCCGGATTGAGGCGCTCGAGGCTGACAACCGAAAGCTTCGAGAAGAAAACGATCAGTTGAGGATCGAGAACACCCGGCTGAAGGTCGACAACCAGCTTCTGCGCGACGAGATTGCGCGACTTAAAAACCTGCCGCCACGCCCACCGTTCAGGCCATCGGGCATGGAACAGGCAACGAGTGACAAGGCGGTTGCCGGCAGCCGAAAGCCTGCGCGGCGTCGCGGGCCGAAGGGCGACACCAGGAGCGCCACGCGCGAAGAGGTGCTGCCTGCCAGAGCCCCACCTGGATCGCGGTTTAAAGGCTACAAGGATTGCGTGGTGCGGGATCTGGTCGTGCGGGCCGAAGTGGTGCGCTATCGCCGCGAATGCTGGCTGACACCGGAAGGACGCACGATCATTGCACCGCTGCCAGCAGGGATAAAGGGCGGCTACGGCGCCAGTCTGCGTCGCTTCTGCCTGATGCTTCATAGCCGTGGACAGGTGACAACGCAGCGACTGACGACCTTGCTGAACGATGTCGGTGTCGAGATTACAGCGTCATCGCTAGCGATGATCGCGACCAAACGCCAGGTCATCCGGTTTTTGGAAGACCGTCAGGTCGACCCCGCCCTTCTGGCGCGGTTGATGACACGCGAACCGCGGCGGTTTGCCAATCAGGTTCCGTTTCTCGAATATCTGGCCGCCAATGGTGTCGACATCTTCGACAAGGACATAGTCCGCCCGTTTGCCGAGGCCGGCATCAGGGGCGCCATCCGCCATCATGGTCTGGTCGGCAATGCGGTGATTGTCTCCGACGATGCCGGACAGTTCCGCGTCGGCACCCATGCGCTGTGCTGGGTCCACGCCGAACGGTTGCTGCACAAACTGATGCCGGCGACACCCGGCCAAGTACGGCATGTCGAAACCCTGCGGGATCTCATCTGGCGCTTTTACAAGGCCCTGAAAGCCTATCAGCGAAGACCTGATCCCCGTGCAGCCCGGGGCATTCAGGCCCGGTTCGATCGGATTTTTTCCATCCGCACCGGTTATGGCGATCTGGACAAACTGCTGTTTCGGCTGAGCCGCCGCAAGGAAGAACTGCTGCGGGTTCTGGAGCGGCCTGAAACCCCGCTCCACACCAATGCGTCGGAAAGAGATCTCCGCGGATTTGTCATCAAGCGAAAGATTTCCGGCGGCACGGTCAGTCGCAACGGTCGTCAGGCGCGTGACAGCATGCTCGGCCTGATGAAGACCTGCCAAAAGCTCGGCCTGTCGTTCTGCGCTGCCCCTGTAACTTATTGATTCATAATCAAGAAGCAGCCAACAAGAAGCTATCTCGACTTTCATTTCCGTCACGGTTCGTTAACCATAACTACTCGTACCGTGGAGTCCGTCATCCCGTCCTTCCCTGATTGGCGAATTCGTGCAACCAAGGGACCATCAACATCGGCCTGATGGTCGATCGGCACGGCGTGTCAGATCCCGCGCAGATAGCCGCCGGCGGAGTTGATATACCGCTGCCCTTTCAAGGACGCAGGCCATGACAGTGGCGGCATTTTCAGGTCCCGTGATCTCGCAGGCCTGTTCGTAAGCCGATGGGCTAACGCCGAGCATCGAGCGAACCAACACGACCGCCGCCATCAGATCGCGCCAAGTGCCGATCGAAGCCTGCGGACCACAGGCTGCGATCTCCGGGCAAGCCTGAAGCACCGGGCCCACCCAAGGGGAAATGATTTTAGCCCACCGTTGGCAGTGAGGGTAGAATGGCCCGGCGATGGTTCGCCCCCCCCCCCGCTTCATCCGTCAACAGGCGCGCTATCGGTTCGGCCCGACCTGACGATCGATCCTCCACCGTTTGCCACGCACGTGCCGCGTGACGGCACCGAGCGCGCCGATCCCCCTATAGGTGAGATGCTGTTTTTCGTCATTATGGAGCGCTTCGACCTCAATGTTTACCGCGTTTACCGCAGTAAACTTTTGCGATCGTCCGTCAGGCCGGAAAGGGGTTTTCTACCCCCCACCTACCAGCGCCTCGTCCTAGTTTACTGCAGTAATCTTCTCGATCATTTCCGCCCCAACCCTTGTAGGCAGGGCAATCAAGACCCTATCACGAGGTTGTCCAGTCTTTTTCAAAGGCCTGCACAGGTTGCCGCTGAGTCATCAAAGGGCGCAGCCCATACATTCGCTGACCGAATCGCAAGAGGTCAGCCGGCGTCACCGGCGTTCTAGCCGATCAGAATGTGTCGTAAAATATCGACCCCCAATTGACGTCTGGGGCATATGCAATGGAGGAGAGGGCGACGTCGCGACCGATCCCGACCGCGTATGGGCTCGTAGTTGCGCAGAGCAATTTCTTGGACGGGCCGCAACCCTCAAAGGAGCGCAGATATGCGCTTTTAGCTGATCCGCGCAGAAAACAATCGCACGTAGCATCTTTTCAAAGACCGTTATTCGTTGTCGGTCGAGCAATTCACCAAATGACTCGATCCGGAGCTTCACGCAGAGATTGCCCGGCTATTCTCCGAGAAGGGCGATCTCCGCCACGGAAAATCCTAGCGGTGCGTCGTGACTTTCAGCCTGCGCCATCGCCTTCACCAGCGCGATGATCGTTTCACGGATATTGCGGTCGGCAATCTTCAGAAAGGCGCGATTGAGCACCAAGCCCTCTTTCGTCCGTAGAAATTCCGCGACCGGATCTCCACTCATCGAGAGTTCCAGCCCGCGCGACGTCAACGGCTCGGAATCTCCCTGTTCGAAGAAAAAGCCCACTGACGTATGAAGCACATCTGCGATGCGCTGCAGACGGCTCGCGCCGATGCGGTTGACGCCCTTCTCATATTTCTGAACCTGCTGAAAGGTCACGCCGATCTGTTCGGCAAGCCTTTCCTGGCTCATTCCGAGCAACTGCCGGCGCATTCTTATGCGCGCTCCGACATAGCCATCTATCGCATTCGGTGTCTTGACATTCATCGTGTTTTTTCAGCCTCAATCGCATTTTCCATCGGCGCAGCTCTATTATTCCCCGCGTCGATTTTCCATGATTGTTTTCACATAGCTTATTCAAGATGCGATGATCGCGACCGACTGTGGTATGAAAGCCCCCATCCGGGCGACAGGGACCCTGCATAATCCGCCGGCAGAACAGCAAATCGAACAAATGCCGTACCGATCCCGGGGAAACTGGGCTGTGATTGTCGCCAGCCTTGCGCTAAATGCACTTTAGCGACCGCCGCTCGACAAACTTCCCGGCCCCGATCGCCCCGAAAATCCATCGAAAAAGACGCGGCACGGCACCGACCATGCCTGTGTGCAGGAGGAGTATTCATGGCAACTGTTGCTGAGAGCGCGCCCCGTTTCGAAAAGGCAGCGATGTCCATCCTGATAGCGGTCAGCTTCTGCCACATGCTGAACGACATCATGCAGTCGCTGCTCGCGTCGCTCTACCCGCTATTCAAGGCGAATTACGATCTCGATTTCGTCCAGATCGGCCTCCTCACCATGACTTTCCAGGTCACGGCCTCGCTGCTGCAGCCGGTGGTCGGCATTGTCACCGACCGCTGGCCGATGCCCTATTCGCTGCCGGTCGGCATGGCGAGCACCTTTTGCGGCCTCGTCCTGCTCGGCAATGCCGGCAGTTTCGCCCTGCTGCTTTTCGCCGCAAGCCTGATCGGCTTCGGCTCGGCCGTCTTCCATCCCGAGTCCTCGCGCGTCGCGCGTATTGCCTCCGGCGGCCGCCATGGTTTCGCGCAGTCTTTCTTCCAGGTCGGCGGCAATGCAGGCCAGGCGATCGGCCCACTGCTTGCCGCCTTCATCGTGCTACCGCTCGGCCAGCACAGCGTCTCCTGGTTTGCCGTCATCGCCATGGTCGGCATGATCGTGCTGAGCTGGGTCGGCAACTGGTACATGAGCCACAGACGCCAGAACGCCGGCAGGCATGCGATCAGCCGTACCCTTCCGTTGCCGCAGAACCGGGTCGTCTGGGCGCTGCTGATCCTCGTGCTTTTGACGGCAACGAAGAATGTCTACATGGCGAGCGTGTCGAGCTATTTCACCTTCTATGTCATCGACAAGTTCGCACTCAGCGTGCAGCAGGCGCAGTTGATGCTCTTCCTGTTCCTTGGCTCGGTTGCCGTCGGCACTTTCCTCGGCGGGCCGATCGGCGATCGCTTCGGCGCCCGTTTCGTCATCTGGTTCTCGATCCTCGGCGTCATTCCCTTCGCCCTCCTGCTTCCCTATGCGAACCTCTTCTGGACCGGTGTGCTCAGCATCGTCATCGGGCTGGTCTTCGCTTCAGCCTTCTCGGCGATCGTCGTCTTCGCCCAGGAACTGGTGCCGGGACGCGTCGGATTGATCGCCGGCGTCTTCTTCGGCTTCGCTTTCGGAGCAGGGGGGCTAGGGGCGGCACTGCTAGGAGATTTCGCCGATACCCACGGCATCGACTTCGTCTATCGCATCTGCTCCTACCTGCCGCTGCTCGGCCTGCTGACGATCTTCCTGCCACGCATCCCGGGGCAGAAGCCGGCCTGAAGGGTGTGGTCAGCACGGAATACCTCAGCCCAGGATTTTCCCGATATTCCACGCTAGGCCAGCCTTGACGTTTTGCACGGCCGACTGCGGTCAGTCGATATTGGGAACCCACCGTGCCTCAAAGTGTCCTCAACATAGGCCGGCATGCAGTGATCCGCGTTGGCCTCGCACTGTCTCGGATCCCAGAGCTGATGGGCGGCGAGTTTCAGCACCAGCGCCAGCGCCTGCGTCGCCCTCCAGGGCAGGAGGGCTCCGGTCGCGACTAAAGACCGGGCTTCGAGATGGTCGATGGCCGCTTGCCGCGGATCAACGTCGCCGAACAGATCGTCGGGCAGACCCCGCTGGCGCAGCAGGCCGAAGGGGCGTATCCCAACTTCGGCCGGGGAGCGTTTTATGACCTTGAGGCGAGACAAAGAATCACGCTCGCCTGCTACGGTTGATGACAATGTCTCGGCTATAATGCCAAGCAAAGATGAAAAGATCCGCGCCGCCCTGCTTTCACGAACAGGAGGTTCCGGTGCGGCGCCTCACTAACTCTCTCGCACCGCTGCGCCCACCATGGTCAGCAAACGGCGTGCGTCGACACGCTTGAAGTTAGGCGCGCCTAACTCGTTGGCGCCCACCACTTGTACGCTTCAAGGCACCCGTCCTACGTTAGCCTGCTCAATTTTCGCGCCCCTTCTTGGCATCAACTGTGAATGTTCAACCCATCTTAAACGACGACGGACAAACGGAAGTCGGATCCATGTTGCGCTCACCATCGAGACAGGCAAGTTAGGCGCACCTAACTTGCAATCGCAGAGCAAGTAAGGGGCCGCGCGCTCAGTTCGAACTTCGCCCTTCCGCAGTGCCCCATCAGAAACACCGCCGATACCGGCAGCGCTCGGAGTTGCGATGATCGTCGCGCCGACACCAATATGTCCAAAGCTCAGATATCTGAGTACGCATTGTTACGCTCACCAAACAACCTCGACACCGCGTCTCCCTGCCGATTTGACACACCGGCCAACTCCGCATTTCCAAATCGACGCGCGGACCCGGCTCGACACCGATGCACTAAACCCCTGAGGTACAATCACCCCGAGGAGAATTTCGCGAGGCTGGTCCCGGGACAACGGGAAACGCATCAAACGGCTAGGATCTGACGCCACGAGATAGAAACAATACGCGACTTAATCTCGGGGCAGGGTTAGGCGCGCCTAACTGCTCCCCCACTGTTCACCTTCAACTGCGCCATGACCATCGGCCCGAGTGAAAACTCTCCTCGTTCCCAGCGCCTCGTCAAGTCGCGCAGATAGCCACCAGGCGACGTGATAAAGTTCGCCCTCTCGAGAATACAGGCGATCGCGATTGCCGCATTTTCCGGTCCCATCACATCGCAAGCATCTTGATAGGCCGATGGGCTCACACCCAGCATCGATCTGACCACAACGGCAGCCGACATCAGATCACGCCAGCCTCCCACCGCAACGCCGTGTCCATAGTCGCAGATCTGCGGGCAAGCCTTCAGTACAACACTCAACGGGAAGGATGTAGTCGCCGGGCGCGGCGGTAAATCGGTTCCACCAGACTTTGCCCCCTGCTCTTTTCGAGAGCGAGGTTCAAGTTCATTGATGGATTCGGGTTTTGAATTCTGTATGTGGCGCTCATTACGAGCATCATTGGTGCTAATATTTTCGGTTTCTTCGTGACTATTCAGGCGGCTGAGTACTTCGGAGTAGAGGAGCTGCATTTCATCGAGCAGGTTATGCACGTCTGCCTGCGAAGGTGTCCGAGGGATGCGTGCTATCAAATTGAGATAGATGTCCTCGATCGTTTGCCAATCGCCCTCCGCGCCTTCCTCCATCGCCGCGCTAATCAGTTTCCGAACGTCCCTTCGGCATATTGTCAGTGTCTCCTTGGCTCTTCTGAACGCAACACGGGCAGCCACGACCTCCTGCGCCATCAGAGCAAGTTCCTCAGCCCGCGCCAGAAGCGGAGACAGGTCGAAGCCGAAGGCCGTTTCGATGTCGCCATCACGATCCTTCCGTGCAAATCTCTTTCCGTTGGCGCTGTCTTTTCGCACAATCAGACCGGCGTCGACGAGGATTGCGAGATGGCGCCGAAGCGTGGCTCCCGCAATGCCGTGGGCGCGCAGTGTCAGCTGGGCATTCGAAGGAAAGACGATCATCTGCCCATCCTGTCGCAATTCATTGGTCGGAAGGAAGGTTAGAAGCGCATCCAGGATGGCGACGCTGCGATCCTGAAGGCCAAGCGTTTCCCGGGCTTCAGCAACATCACGGAAGACTTTCCACTTCTCGACAGACTTACCAGGCTTGATCTCGTTCGCGGCCACCTGCCGCTTCACGAGGGCAAGCGTCATCGACCGCCGCCCAAACGGCGTCGTCACACTTCCCGTATGCATCGTCTTTCACCTTTCAGAAGGCAAAAGAAATCCGCTCACCAAAAACGGCGCCAAGACTCTTGACGAAGATTCATGGAAATGCGATTCTCTGTCTTGCTACAGAACAGATAAGGGCTTCCAGGACGGCGACGTTCAGGGGGCTCTTTTCTTTTGCGGGTTTCACTCCGTGGTTCGTTGATCCAGCGTGCTATTTCGCAGAGCGGTGCTCGCGATACAGTTCCTCAAGCTTCTCCAGGACGAGCGCGGCAAACTCAGGCGCTTCTTTCCGGTCGATGGCGATTTCCAGTTTTCCGTCCGTGTTCAGCACTTTCGCGAGGCGCTTTCCGTCGGCGGCGGTCCACACGTCAACAGCCACCGGAACTGCCCGCGGTTTCAAGTGCGCGACAACAGCCTTGAAGCGTGCCTCCGAGGGAAGGGACTTGACCGCCGCCGATTCGAGAAACAGCTTGGCCAAGTCGAGCGATCCGTCCTTGGCAAGCAGGTCTGCGAGCTCAACCCAACTCCGGCGCCCTACACCCGGGGCGGAACCGATTGCATTGATCAGATCCCTGGGGATCCTGACTACGACGGACAGCATGTAGGACAGATCGCTTTTATAGACAGACAGCGCTGACATGATGACGTCCCTGGAAAAGCGCTGCTGCAGATTATCGGCGAAGAGGGCCTTCTCGATATAGGTAAGATCCTCGCGCTCGTTGTTCTCCTGGCCCTGCGCCACAACGAGTTGCTCATCCGTCAAATCGCGAACGATTGCCTTGACCGGGCGTTTAAGCGCCTGAACGGCGCGAAGCCGACGGTGACCAAACGCCACTTGATAGCGGCCGGCCTGGTCTGGGTGAGGGCGGACAAGAATCGGCACCTGCTGGCCTTGTTCCTCAATCGAACTAATCAGCCCGTCGATATCGCCGGGCATGCGGTCTTGTACAAAGGAAGGCTCGACCTCGCTTGGGTCGATCTCGATCACTGTCTGGCCCTCTGCAAGTCGCCGTTCGATCTCATCTGCACGGGCCTGACGGGCCTTTTCCTCGCGGATGGTGGACCCGACCTGCTTGACCAACTTGTTGTCCGCCGAGGATTCGTCGGACTGCAGAGACGGCGAAAGCAGCGGACGACCCTGCGTCTTTGCCGGACGCGCTGCGTCGACCTGTACGAGGTTCAGAAGGTTCTTTCGGCTCATACGGCTCTCCCCCAGGATTTCTTGATCAGGGTCTCGATTTCCTCGTTGACGTTGTTCATCGCCTCGAGCGCACGGTCGTATGTGCTGCGCGTAAACTGACCCCTCTCGACCTCGTAAAGGGTCTGGTTGGTCAGTCCGGCATCAGAAACGGCCGTGGTCTTGAGCATTGGGAAATTTAGGACGTGGGAACCAAAGATCGAGCGCAAATACCCCACCATCTGGTTCTGCGGCCCATCGGCAGGCTCAAAGCGCGTAATCAGGTAGCGCATCCATGAAAAGTCGACATTTCCCCCTGCTGTGGCGACCTCCCGAAGAAGTTCAGCAACCATCGCCAGGAACTGGTTCATCGACATAACGTCCAGCATCTGGGGATGAACCGTCACGATCACCGACGTCGCTGCGGTGAGGGCGGACAGCGTGAGATAGCCAAGCTGCGGCGGGCAGTCGATGACGACCACATCGTAGTTGCTTTCGACCTCGTCCAAAACCTGGCGAACCCGGTCGAAGAACATCACATCGCCCACTTGGCGCTTCATCAACGCTCGCGGGGTATCGTGCTCGAATTCCATGAGTTCCAGATTGCCCGGGATTAGGTGAAGATCGGGAATGTATGTCGAGCGAATGATCTCTTGGATGGGCCGGCGCTCGTCATCATAGCGAATAGCGCCGTACATGGTTTCGTTGGAGCCTACATCGAGTTCGGGCTGGTTGCCGAAGAGCGCCGAAAGGCTGGCCTGAGGATCCAGATCGAGGGCAAGAACCCTGTACCCGCGCAATCCTAGATGCTGCGCCAGATGCGCTGCCGTTGTGGTTTTGCCGGAGCCACCCTTGAAGTTCATAACCGATATAACTTGCAGCGCTTCACCATCGCGCCGGTGCGGAAGATACCGCCTGTCGGCGCGGCCGACACGATCGAGATGCCTGCGGATTTTGTCGATGTCTTCGACCGAATAGGAGCGGCGACCGCCCGCCGTCGTGCTCACCTCGAGATCCTCGATGTCGTTTGACACCTGACGAAGGTAGACTTCCTTGACACCCACGAGCTTAGCAGCTTCTGATGGCTGGAAATGCCGAATCCCTTTTTCGGCAACCGGTGGGAAAGTGCTCAGGTGATGTGCTTGAAGCTGCGTTGCAAGCGCTGACGAGTGCCGTTCGATAAGTTCGACCAATGTCTCCTGTGCCGCCAATTTATTTCCAGCCGGTCGCTTCATTTTCAGCCCGATATTTCACAACAGCGCTTTGAGGCGGCCAAAACCGATTTACACCGCTGTTGCAATAAGCCCCGATTCTGGTGGGCGGGCAAGCTATTTATGGTAAAGGAATTCTTAACGAACCTGCTGGTCTTGAAGGAAAATCGCCGCTCTTTACCCCAAAACTTCCAAGCGAAACAAGCGTTTGACGTATTCGGGCGCACATACGAAGATCCTCGCAAAAAGCAGTTGATATTAGAGGCGAATGCCTCGTGTCCCTGCGTCGGTGCCTACTTTCGGATGAAGAACTAAGCGACTCAGTACAGTGGCATGTCCAGCCGAAAACATTATTCGACTTCAAAGGCACCGCGGATGGCGATATTGAGAAAACAAAAGATTACGAGAACAATCGCGCGGCGCGCCCAGGCCGTCGGGTAGCGCTGTTGTAATAGCTTGACGCCTGCTGCACTGATCGATGCCGAGATTGCTCCATTGCCTCTTAGAGCGGGACGCCACGGTTTGCCGCTTCCGTCAGATATCCCGACCGCAACCCCGTTGGCGGAAAATTCGCTCACCTCTAAACCAGCCGCTGCCACCGTCTGCTTGACGATATCGTTGACCGCTTTTGGGTCGAGCGCACGACGGGACACATCGCCCCAACGATCGATCGCACGGGATATGCTGCCGCTGTCGATCTTTGCACCCGTCAACCAGACGTTCAGCGCGTCCACCGGCCGGCCGGTCAGATAAGCGATTTCATCTTGGCCGGCGCCAGAATTCTTGGTGTGGCCGAGGTGGGTGGAAAGAGAGGGCAGGGACTTCCGTCCTCACCGCGGACCGGCGCCTCGATCGTCAACTGCTCCTTGCGCAGACCGGCCACCTCGCTGTGCCGGCGTCCACCGGAGGCTCGATCCCGAACGTCGCGCAGACTGTCGCTGCTGCAGGTTGCGAGCAGCCCGGCCAGCACCTCGCCTGTTACCGCCTTGGCGCTCTTGCGGCGACGTGGCCGTGCTACGGCGCGTACCGCCAGCCGGATCGCCGACACCCACGGCATCGACTTCGTCTATCACATCTGCTCCTACCTGCCGCTGCTCGGTCTCCTGACGGTCTTCCTGCCGCGCATCCCCAAGCAGAAATCGGCTTAGGTCGGTCGCCTGCAGATAATGCATGAGCCCGGATATCCCTCGGGAATTCCGGGCTCGACGCATTATGCGATTTCGCGCGTCGCTATCGCGACGGGCACGAACGTATTTTTCTTCTCATATGAGGAAGAGGGATCACCATTCCTTTAATCCACTATTTTTATAGATAATATTCATTGGAGAATGACATCGGTTTCGGCACGATATTGGAAGGAAATGGCATGTCTGCTCTCAAACTGGTCGGCCTCGCGGGTAGCTTTAACCGTCCCTCGAGGACCTTCGCGCTTATCGAAAATGTTGCTGGCCTCGCCGCTGAGAGATACGGCTTCGACAATACCCTCTACGACCTGACCGATGTCGGCCCCTCGCTTGGCCAGACGCTGCGCCGTGACGATCTCGACAGTCGTGCAAAGAAGGTCGTCGACGATATCGTCAATGCCGAAGTGCTGGTCATCGGAGCGCCGACCTACAAGGGCAGCTATCCCGGTCTCTTCAAGCATCTGATCGACCTGATCGACCCACATGAACTACGCGCTAAACCGATCGTCATCACCGCGACAGGCGGCGGCGATCGGCATGCGCTGATGGTCGAGCATCAGCTCCGTCCGCTCTTCGGCTTTTTCATGTCTCACACACTGCCGACCGCCATCTACGCGTCCGACCGCGACTTCACCGATTACCGTGTCTCATCCGAACCGCTTTCCAAGCGGATCGGAGACGTCGTCAGCGAGATTTCGGCCTTCTTTCCCCTTCGCAATCAGGCACTTATCGCTGCCGAGTGAAGATTGCCGGAATGGTTCGAGACGGCGCCCCTGAGGCGCCGTTTTTCGTTTTTAGCAGATACTCACATGCCGCGATTAATCCATAAATTTGATAGAAATTTATCCTGCCTATATGGATGGCAAGGCAAGAGTTTTCCCGACCTTTCCCCCACATCAGACTTTCGTACTTCGCTCGCAGTCCGCCCATTTGCCATGATCAGCCTGCTCGGGGCGTTCGGCCTCATTCAGTCAGACGGGATATAACAATGACCAAGAACAAAAATCTTCACGGCTTCCACCTTTCGCGTCGCGCGGCTCTTGCTGCCGTCGCCGTTTCTGCTGCCGCGCTTTTTAATTTTGCGGCACCCGCGCCTTCCTTTGCCGAGGACAAGTCGATCAAGGTCGGCATCATGGCCGGCGAAGAGGAGGATGTATGGCGTGTGGTCACCAGCGAGGCGGCCAAGAAGGGCCTCAAGATCGAGACCATCACCTTCAACGACTACACTCAGCCGAATGAAGCGCTGGAGCGCGGCGAAATCGATGCCAACGCCTTCCAGCACCAGCCCTATCTCGACAACCAGATCAAGCAGCACGGCTATCACATCGTTCGCGTCGGTTATACCGGGGTCTGGCCGATCGGCCTCTACACCAAGAAGCACAAGTCCGTTGCCGAGATCCCGGAAGGGGCGGTCATCGGTGTGCCGAATGACCCCTCGAACGAAGGCCGAGCGCTGCGCGTTCTCCAGAAGGAAGGCCTGATCAAGCTGAAAGACGGCACCGGCATTCTGGCGACCGTTGCCGATGTCACCGATAACCCGAAGAAGATCGAGATCAAGGAACTTGACGCCGGTATCGTCGGCCGCTCGATCGACGATCTGGATGCCGGTATCGTCAACACCGACTGGGCGCTGAAGAGCGGTCTTTCGCCGGCCGAGCGCATTGCGCAGGAGCCGGTCGCCGACAATCCGTACCGCAACTTCATCGCCGTCAAGGACGAGAACAAGGATGCCGACTGGGTCAAGACGCTTGTCTCTTCCTATCAGAACGACACCGTGAAGGCCGAATTCGAAAAGGTCTACAAGGGAACGGGCCTCAGCGCTTATTGATCCAAGAGAAGGCCGGGGTTAAGGCCTGCCAAGAGGCGGTCCGGGCGTTCCTTGCCCGGACCGCCTTCAGTGTTTGTAAGGAAAAGCACATGAATTCGTTTGTTTCCACCACGGCGATCGAGGGACAGCAGCAAGCCGTCGCGGCCGAAGAGGTGGTGAGACTTACCGACGTCAAGCGGCGGTTCGGAGTCACCGCAGCGCTCGACGGCATTTCACTGACTGTGAAAAGGGGCGAGATCCTCGGCATCATCGGCCGCAGCGGCGCCGGCAAATCGACTCTGATCCGCTGCCTGAACGGCCTGGAGCGCGCCGACAGCGGCGAGATCTTCATCGAAGGCCGCGACATCACGGGACTTGCAGAACAGGAGCTGCAGCCGCTGCGCCGTCGCATTGGCATGATCTTCCAACATTTCAATCTGCTTTCCGCCAAAACCGTCGAGGAAAACGTCGCTCTGCCGCTGAAGATCGAGGGCGTTTCAAAGAACGAGCGCTTGAAGCGGGCGCATGAACTGCTCGATCTCGTCGGCCTTGCCGATAAGGCCAAGGCCTATCCCGCGTCGCTCTCCGGCGGCCAGAAACAGCGTGTCGGCATTGCCCGCGCGCTCGCCGCGCGCCCGGCGCTGCTGCTCTCCGACGAGGCAACGTCGGCGCTCGATCCCGAGACGACCCGGTCGATTCTGGCGCTGCTCAAGGACATCAACAGTAAACTTGGCCTGACCATTCTGCTGATCACGCACGAGATGGAAGTTGTGCGCGGCATTGCCGATCGCGTCGCCGTCATCGATGCCGGACGGATCGTCGAGGAAGGGCAGGTCTGGTCGGTATTCGCCGACCCGCAGGCTGATATCACCAGGAGCTTGCTCGGCGGCATCCGCCCACAGCTTCCCGACCACATCGCCCGTCGGCTTTCGACAATCGCAGGAACCGAAGCCATTCTCAGCGTCGATCTTGCCGGACCAGAAGCGCAAGGTGCGCTCTTTGCCGAGCTCTCGGCGGCTCTGCCGCATTCCTTCCGCCTCGTCCATGGAGGCATCGATCACATTCAGAACCAGCCGGTGGCGCGGTTCTTCATCGCCATTCCCACGCGCGACTCCGGGCTTGCCGGAAAGGTCGAGCAATTTCTGACAGCCCGGTCCGCCCGGGTGGAGGTGCTTGGTTATGACACCGATCATGTTTGAACTGCTTCTTCGCTCGCTTTGGGAGACGGTCCTGATGACCGTCGCCTCGGGTGTGATCTCGCTCGTTGCCGGCCTGCCGCTCGGGCTTGCCCTCGTTGTAACGGCGCGCGGCGGCATCGCCGAAAACCTTTCGATCAATCGCGCCCTCGGCGCTGTCATCAACGGTTTCCGCTCGGTGCCCTTCATCATCCTGCTGGTTGCGCTGATCCCGCTGACGCGGCTGATCGTCGGCACCGCGCTCGGCACATGGGCGGCCATCGTGCCGCTCGCCATCGCCGCAACGCCCTACTACGCGCGCATCGCCGAAGTATCGCTGCGCGAAGTCGACCGCGGACTGATCGACGCCGTGCGCGCCATGGGCGGCAATCGCTGGACGATCATTCGTGAGGTGCTCGTACCCGAAGCGCTGCCTGGCATTGTCGCCGGTTTTACGGTGACGTTGGTGACTCTGATCGGCGCCTCTGCCATGGCGGGCGCGATCGGCGCCGGCGGCCTCGGCGATCTCGCCATTCGCTACGGCTATCAGCGCTTCGAAACCAATGTGATGATCGCGGTCGTGGCCGTTCTCATCGTTCTGGTCTGCGGCATCCAGTGGCTCGGCGACCAGCTGGTCGCCGGGCTCGACCACAAATAGTCAGCGCCGGAATCTGGCGGCGGGATGAGCGGCGGGCAACCTGCCGCTCTCGCCGCCGAAGAGCTTTTGCCGCAGCGGCCCTTCGCTGTAATCCGCCTTATAGACGCCGCGCTCCTGCAGCACAGGCACCACCAGGTCGACGAAATCGCGCAGGCTCTCCGGCGCCACCGTCCGCGCAAGATTGAAACCGTCGATGTCGCCCTCCTCGATCCAAGTCCTGAGATGATCGGCAATCTGCTCCGGCGAGCCCACGATCGGCTTCATCCGGCTCCCGAGCACCATCTGGTCGATGATGTCACGCTTCGTCACCGGCTTTGCCGCACGCTTGGTAATTGCCGCGAGCGCCGATTGGTTGGCGTTCGTCGAACTCTGGTCGATGACGTCGTCCGGACCATATTTTGAAAAATCGATACCGACGGAAGCGGAGTAATGCGCAAGTGAAGCTTCGACGCTGGCATGGCGTCGATAGTCCTCCAGCTTCTCCTGTGCCTGCCTCTCCGTCCGCCCGACGACGGCGGTGATTAGGTTCAGGATCTTCAAAGCGCCGGCGCCGCGGCCGAATGTCTCCGCTTTCGCCCGCAGCGCGTCGACGGTTGGCCGAACCGCCTTGGGGTTCGGGGCGGCGATGAAGACGCATTCGGCGTGGCGAGCGGCAAAATCCTGCCCGCGCGCCGAGGCGCCGGCCTGGAAGAGCAGGGGGGTGCGCTGCGGAGAGGGTTCGGAAAGATGGATGCCCTCCATCCTGTAATATTTGCCGTCGTGACGAACGGCGCGCACCTTCGACGGATCGGCATAGATGCCGCTCGCCCTGTCGCGCGAGACCGCGTCGTCGTCCCAACTGCCCTCCCAGAGCTTGTAGACGATCTCGAGATATTCCTCGGCTGCGTCGTAACGCGCAGCATGTTCCGGCAACCTGTCGAAACCCATGCTGCGAGCAGCACTATCGAGATAACCGGTGACAATGTTCCAGCCGATCCGTCCCTTGGTCAGGTGATCGAGCGTCGACATGCGCCGCGCCAGCAGGAAAGGTGGCTCATAGGTGGTGTTGACGGTGACGCCGAAGCCCAGATGTTTCGTTACATAGGCCATCGCCGAAATCGGGATCAGCGGATCGTTGACAGGAATCTGTGCAGCCGCCTCGATGACCGGCGCCGGACTGCCCTTGTAGACGTCATAAACGCCGACAATATCGGCCAGGAAGATGCCGTCGAGCTTGCCGCGCTCAGCGGTCTCGGCAAACTCCGTCCAATAAGCGAGATCGGTATAGTGCATCGAACGGTCGCTCGGATGCGTCCAGAGGCCGTGATTGATATGCCCGACGCAATTCATGTCGAAGGCATAGATCTGCATTGTCTTCATGAGGCAGGTCCTAAGGCCGGCGATAGAAATCAATGATTTGCTGCTTTATTTATCCTAAGTCTGTATCGCACGAGGTGCTTGTGAAATGGTAGGCTACGGATGAAAAAAGCCGGAGGAAACGCATGACGAAGAAGACGCTGTCGGATTGGGAGGAACTTGCGCAGAAGGAACTGCATGCCGCGCCCGAGACGCTCACCTGGCGCACGCCGGAAGGCATTGCCGTCAAGCCGCTCTATACGGCCGAGGATCTCGAGGGCGCCGAGCACCTTGGTTCGCTTCCCGGTTTTGCGCCCTTTACCCGTGGGCCGCGCGCAACGATGTATGCCGGCCGACCCTGGACGATCCGCCAATACGCCGGCTTCTCCACCGCCGAGGCGTCGAATGCGTTCTACCGCAAGGCGCTTGCTGCCGGGCAGCAGGGTGTCTCCGTAGCCTTCGATCTCGCGACCCACCGCGGCTATGACAGCGACCATCCCCGCGTCGAGGGTGATGTCGGCAAGGCCGGTGTGGCAATCGACAGTGTCGAGGACATGAAGATCCTGTTCGACTGCATTCCGCTGGAGAAGATTTCCGTCTCCATGACGATGAACGGCGCCGTCATCCCGATCCTCGCTTCCTTCATCGTGGCGGGCGAGGAACAGGGTGTCCCGAAGGCCGAACTGTCCGGAACCATCCAGAACGACATCCTCAAGGAGTTCATGGTCCGCAATACCTATATCTATCCGCCCGAACCCTCGATGCGGATCGTCGCCGACATCATCGAATATACCGCAAGGGAGATGCCGAAATTCAACTCGATCTCGATCTCCGGCTATCACATGCAGGAGGCCGGCGCGACGCTGGTGCAGGAGCTCGCCTTCACGCTTGCGGACGGCCGCGAATATGTCCGCGCGGCGATCGCCAAGGGCCTCCATGTCGATGACTTCGCCGGAAGGCTCTCCTTCTTCTTTGCGATTGGCATGAATTTCTTCATGGAGGCGGCCAAGCTGCGCGCCGCCCGGCTGCTTTGGACCCGCATCATGGAGGAGTTCCAGCCGAAGAAGGCTTCCTCGCTGATGCTGCGCACCCATTGCCAGACGTCGGGCGTCTCGCTGCAGGAACAGGACCCTTATAACAACATCATCCGCACCGCTTTCGAGGCGATGTCGGCAGTGCTCGGCGGCACGCAGTCGCTGCATACCAATTCCTTCGACGAGGCGATTGCGCTGCCGACGGAATTTTCAGCCCGCGTCGCCCGCAACACCCAGCTCATTCTGCAGCATGAAACCGGCGTCACCAAGGTGGTCGATCCACTTGCCGGCTCCTACTACGTCGAAAGCCTGACGAAGGAACTGGCTGACACGGCCTGGGCGCTGATCGAAGAGGTCGAGGCGCTCGGCGGCATGACGAAAGCCGTCAATGAGGGGCTGCCGAAGCGGTTGATCGAAGAGGCCGCAACCCGCCGCCAGGCGGCGATCGACAAGGGCGAAGAAGTCATTGTTGGCGTCAACAAGTATCGCCTGGAGACCGAGGAAGAGATCGACATCCTGGCGATCGACAATGCGGCGGTACGCGGCGCCCAGATCAGGCGGATCGAAGAAACGAAGCGTCGCCGCGATGGCGCGAAAGCGGCCGAAATGCTTCACGCTCTTTCGGACGTCGCCCGCAGCGGGCGGGGCAATCTGCTCGCCGCTGCCGTCGAGGCGGCACGCGCACGCGCTACCGTCGGCGAGATATCGGATGCGATGCGGCAGGCCTTTGGCGATCACGCCGCAACGCCTGAGGTCATCAAGGACGTCTATGGCGAGGCCTATCGCAACGAGCCGGAGCTTGCCGTGTTGAAAACCCGCATGGCGGAGGTGACGGAGACGATGGGGCATCGGCCGAAGATCATGGTCGCCAAACTCGGCCAGGACGGACACGACCGGGGCGCCAAGGTGATCGCATCGGCCTTCGGCGATATCGGCTTTGACGTGCTCGCCGGACCGCTGTTCCAGACGCCCGACGAAGCAGCCAGGATGGCGATCGGCGAAACAGTCAATGTCATCGGTGTTTCATCGCTTGCGGCAGGCCACAAGACGCTGTTGCCGCAGTTGATCGACAGACTGAAGGAGCAGGGCGGCGGCGATATCATCGTCGTCTGCGGCGGCGTCATCCCCCGGCAGGACTATGAATTCCTGCACGAACACGGCGTTGCGGCCGTATTCGGGCCGGGGACGAACGTTCTCGAAGCGGCGAACTCCGTCCTCGACCTGCTGCAGGGCAGGCGGCGAAACCAATAGCTCATAACATTTGCGCAATTCCGGACGCAAAACCGCTGCGCACTTTTGCGGAATTGCTTAGAGCAGCCCGCGCTTCGCGAGGTTGCTCATCAGCGCCGAAATGCCGAAGGTCCAGGGCGGGCATTCGGTGGAGAGGCGCACCGTGTTGACGAGCGTACCGAGCCCCGCCGAAGAAATCTCGACTACGTCGCCGATCTTGTGCGTAAAGCCCTGTTTCGGCGCGTCGCGATCCTGCGTCGGCGCAAACAGCGTGCCGAGAAACAGCATGAAACCGTCAGGATACTGGTGGTGGGGGCCGAGCGTCTGTTTGACGAGATCGGTCGGGTCACGGCTGATCTGCGACATCGAACTCTTGCCATGCAGCACGAAACCATCCTGCCCGGTGACCTTCAGGTCGAGCTCGGCCTTGCGCACGTCATCCAGGCCGTAACCGGCATCGAACAGGCGGATGAAGGGGCCGATCGAGCAGGAAGCATTGTTGTCCTTGGCCTTGCCGAGCAAGAGCGCCGAGCGGCCCTCGACGTCGCGCAGATTGACGTCGTTGCCGAGCGTCACGCCCTTGATCTCGCCGCGGCTGTTGACCGCGAGCACGACTTCCGGCTCCGGGTTGTTCCAGGTCGAGATCGGATGCAGGCCGACATCCGCGCCCCACCCGACTGAGGAGAGCACCGGCGCCTTGGTGAAGACCTCGGCATCAGGACCGATGCCGACTTCGAGATATTGCGACCACATGCCCTCGTCGATCAGGGCCTGCTTGACCTTGGCCGCCTCGGGCGAACCGGCCTTGAGATTGGTGAGGCTACCGCCGATCAGCGCACTGACGCGCTCGCGGATCGAGGCGGCGCGATCGGGATTGCCGGCTGCCTTCTCCTCGATGACGCGCTCGATCATCGACTGCGCGAAGGTGACGCCGCAGGCCTTGACCGCCTGCAGGTCGGCGGGTGCAAGCAGGTGGGGATGCGCCGCATCCGGCGCTCCTGTGCTGTTGGCGGCGATCTCCTCCAGCGAACCGATCGCCTTGCCATTTGCGGCTCGGGCGAATCCGGCGGCATCCTGCCTCTCCAGCAGGACGCTCAGCGTCGGCGTTTCGCGCGACGTGATATCGATGAGCATTCCCTCCCGAAGCGTAACGATGCTCGGGCCGGCAATCTCGGGGTTCCAGACACGGCCGACAAAAAGACCGGCCCAAGCAGCGGCATCGAGAAGAGAATGAGACATGGTGATCTTCCGTCGCAGGCGAGCGGGGGAGCGCTCTTTATAAATTTTGAGGTCGTTGCCGCCCTCCAGCCCGGCAGCGGTCGAAATCGATCACATTCACGGAGATGGAGCAAGGTAGGTCGGGGAAAAAGACTTTCGCCGGATCGGATCGAATGGGTGGTCGGCGATCGGAATTCCAGTGAGCGAAAGGCGTAAATAACTATTTAGATACATAATAATCATTGTTTTACAGATGGTTAGATACACACACTAGCGATTTCACCTCTCACCTTGCCTTGACAGGAGCCAACTTTCGTTATCTGTTTTGGCCGACATGGATGATGCCGGCGTCGGCCGGCGCCAAGACAATCCCGGGAGGATATTGCAGCGATGTTGAGATTTGCCGTCGTCGGAATCGACCATGGGCATACGTTCGATCACGTGAAGGGATTGCTCGCCTCAGGCGGCGAGTTTGTCGGCTATTGCCCTCAGACCTCGGTGCCGGCGTTGCGCGAGGCCTTCGAGAAGACTTATCCCGATGTGCCGCAGATCGACCGGGAGAAGCTGTTTGCCGATCCGTCGATCGACGTTATCTGCATTGCCGCAATCCCGCGCGACCGCGCCGGTCTTGCCATCCGCGCGATGAAGGCGGGCAAGGACGTGATGACCGACAAGCCTGGCGTGACAACCTTCGCCCAGCTTGAGGAAGTCAAGAAGACCGTTGCCGAGACCGGCAAGATCTTCTCCATCTGCTTTTCCGAGCGCCATTGTGTGCGCTCTGCCGTCAAGGCCGGCAAACTCGTCGCCGAGGGCGCGATCGGCAAGGTGATCCAGACGCTCGGCGTCGGTCCGCACCGGCTGCAGTTGCCGACCCGGCCGGACTGGTTCTTCGATCCGGAAGCCTTCGGCGGCATTATCGTCGATATCGCTTCCCACCAGGTCGACCAGTTCCTGTTCTACACCGGCTCGACGTCGGGCGAGGTCATCGCCAGCTCGATCGGCAATTTCGGCATGCCCGACAAGCCCGCCTTCCAGGATTTCGGCGAGGTGCTGCTGCGCTCCGATAGGGCAGCGGGCTATGTCCGTGTCGACTGGTTCACACCGGAGGCGCTACCGACCTGGGGCGACGGACGCCTCACCATCCTTGGCACCGAAGGCTATATCGAGCTGCGCAAATATATCGATATCGCCGGCCGGCCGGGCAAGGATCACCTCTTCCTCGTCAACGGCAAGGAAATGACCCACATCGACTGCAGTGGTGAAAAACTCGACTATTTCGATGCTTTCACTGCCGACGTCGGCAATCGCACCCAGACGGCGATGACGCACGAGCACGTGTTCGAAGTCTGCCGCCTTTCGCTCGAAGCCCAGGCGAAAGCCGCGCGCATCGGCGCTCGCTGAGGAGGATATCATGACCAGGAAATTGCGCGTCGGGGTCATCGGCGCAGGCATCGCTGCGCGGCATCTGACCGGCTTCGGCTGGAACAAGGAGCTCTTCGAGGTTCCGGTCCTCTGCTCGCTCGACGAGGAGCGCGGCAAGGCGCTGTGCGAGGAATTCGGGATCGTCGAATACACGCAGGATGCCGATTCGCTGTTTGCTCGCGACGACCTCGACATTATCGACATTTCAACGCCGCCGAGCTCGCATTTCGAACTCTGCCGCAAGGGTATCGAATCCGGCAAGCACGTGATCTGCGAGAAGCCGCTCTTCGGCTCGATCGCCGAGGTCGACGAGATGGAACGCATCCTTGCGCGCTTCCCCGGCAGGAAGCTGATGCCGATCTTCCAGTATCGCTACGGCTCCGGCCTGCAGAAGCTGAAGCTGCTGATCGAGCGCGGCCTCGCCGGCAAGCCGTTCCTGACGACGATCGAGACCCATTGGTGGCGCGGCCCGGATTATTATGCCGTTCCGTGGCGCGGCAAGTGGGCAACCGAGCTCGGCGGCGGCCTTCTCGGCCATGCCATCCACGCCCATGACATGCTGAACTATGTGCATGGCCCCTGCGCCGAGGTGTTTTCCTATGGCGCCACGCTGGTCAATCCGATCCAGGTCGAAGATACGGCCGCCCTTTCGGTGAAGATGCAGAACGGCTCGCTGGCGACGCTGTCGATGACGCTCGGGTCACGCAAGGAGATCTCGCGACTGCGCTTCTGCTTCAACGATCTCGTCGCCGAAAGTATCATCGAACCCTATACGATGGGACGCGATCCGTGGACGTTCGTCGCGGGGACAGAGGAACATCGGGCGCGGATCGACGAGGCGCTCGCCACCTACGTGCCCGGCGAGGATGGCTACACCCGTCAGTTCGAACTCTTCCACAAGGCGATCGTTGAGGACAAGGAACCACCGGTGACTTTGCAGGATGCCCGCAATTCGCTGGAGCTGGTAACCGCAGCCTATTTCTCGCAGCGCACCGGCCGGCCGACGTCGATGCCGATCGCCGCCGATCATCCGCTCTACCGCTCCTGGCTCCCCGAAGAGGAACGCAGCGTCTGAGCAGGGGAGGGCCCTCCTATGCTGAAATCCTTCGAGCATGTCGGCATGACGGTCGGCGACATGGACCGCGCCATCGATTTTTACTGCGGCCTGCTTGGTCTCAGCCTCGTGCTGCGCAAGACGATGGCGAATGGCATGCAGGTGGCGTTCCTCGATGCAGGCGGCGGCATGCTGGAGGTATTCGCCCCACTCGGCGGTGCATCGAGGGCGGTCGACGTGCCTGAAGATACGGCCGGCGTCCGGCACCTTACCTTCCATTTCGACAATGTCGACGAGACCTTCGCCCGACTTGAACAGGCGGGCGTCGAGATCAAGGAGCGTCCGCGGCTCGCCGTCCATTCCGAGATGCTGAACAAGATCGCCTTCGTTCGCGATCCCGACGGCATCATCGTCGAGCTTGCCGAACGCTCTCAGAGCCGCCAGGGTTGACGCAGGTCCTGCCGATCGCTTCGCCGCGGGCGGTCAGACCGTCCCGCAGCAGATTGATCAGGCGCCGGATGAGCTTTGCTGTCATCGACAGCTCCCTTCAGCTTGCCCGCTTGGCGCTGATATAGTTGCGCCAGCCGCCAAGCGCCGTGATTTCCTCGGCATCTTTCACCGCATGGACCTCACAGAGAAAACCGGAAACGCTCGTGCCGTCATCGAGCGCCACTTTTCCGATGCCGAGCGGCGCCGGGATCTTCTGGACGAAGCGGCCGAAAGCATCGGCGGGCAGCGCCCAGACCTCGACCTCCAGCCCGCGGCCCTTGTAGCCCGGCTCACGGACAAGACCGGGCTTTGGCGGCACGGTGTCCGGCAGCACGAAGAGACGGTATTCGCCTGATGTGTTGCAGGTCTTGACTAGGCGGGCACCAGCGCCGGTCAGCTCATGATTGAGCGGCATGCCGGTCAGATGCGCGCCAACGACTGCGATTTCGACGAAACCGTCATCGCCAGGCGCAACACGGCTCGTCTCGGGGATAACAGCCCGCCGGTCGATGCCCATGCCGGAGCTTGCGGCGCGATGCAGCGCATCGGCAAGCGGCGCCAGCGCGTCATCGGTGAAGGCGGGTGCGATGACGGTGACGCCGCCCGGCAAGCCGCCTTTGCCGAACCCGGCCGGAACGGCAATCGCGGCGCAATCAAGCAGGTTGACGAAATTGGTGTAACGGCCGAGGCGGCCGTTGAGCACGACGGGATTGGCGAGCATATCGGCGACGGTGTAGGTGGTTGGTGCGGTCGGCAGAAGAAGCACATCCGCCTTTTCCCATTCGGCTTCGGTCTTGCGGCGCAGCTCCTCCAGCTGGTAGCGGCCGTCGAAGGCCTCGACCGCGGTCTTGCCTTTGGCGCCTTCGATGATTCCTCTGACGGTCGGATCGAAATCGGCGGCGTTGGTGGCGAGGAAATCCTCGACCGCGGCCAGTCGCTCGGCGACCCACGGCCCGTCGTAGAGCAGAGCGGCAGCCTCGCGGAATGGGGTGTAGTCGAAGGGAACGATGGTTGCCCCGAGCGCCTTTGCGCGCTCGATTGCCTGGTCGTAGAGCGCCTCCACTTCCGTGTCGCCGAAGAATTCCCGCTCGGCGCCTGCCAGGACGCCGATGCGCAGGCCCGATACCGGCAAGTTCGCCGGCTTGGCGCGGCGCGAGAAGGGATCGGCGGCATCGAAGCCTTCGGCGACCTTGCGGATCGCGACGCCGTCGCCGACGGTCGCGGCAAAGATCGTGATGCAGTCGACGCTCTTGCAGGCAGGGACAGCGCCGGTATTCGGCAGGAGACCCGGCGTCGGCTTGATGCCGACCAGATTGTTGAAGGCGGCCGGCACGCGGCCGGAGCCCGCCGTATCCGTGCCGAGCGCGAAGACGGCAAGGCCGGAGGCCACCGTGACCGCCGATCCGGAACTTGAGCCGCCCGAGATATAGGCCGCATCGAAGACCGAGCGCGGCGCGCCATAGGGCGAGCGCGTGCCGTTGAGGCCGGTCGCGAACTGATCGAGATTGGTCTTGCCGATGACGATGGCGCCGGCTGCTCTCAGCCGCGCGACAACGGTGGAGTCCGCCTTCGGCCGATACGCATAGGCGGGGCAGGCGGCGGTCGTCGGCAGGCCTGCGGCGTCGATATTGTCCTTCACCGCGAAGGGTACGCCCCAGAGCGGCAGGCTGTTTGCCTCAGGCGCGCGTGCCATCAAGTCTTTCGCGGCAGCGCGCAGTTCTTCGTCGGGCACCGGCGTAATGAAAATTGCCGCATCTCTAGAGGCGGCGCGACGGACAATCACCTCTTCGATGGCGTCGAGCGGCGTCAGGCCGGATTGATAGGCGGCGCGAAGGCTTGAGAGATCGAGAATGGTCGGCAGCATGTCAGCATTCCTCCAGGACGACGATGATATCGCCGGCTTTGACGTTTCTTCCCGGCCCAGCGCGCAGGTCGCGGACGCGGCCTGCCGCATGGGCGGTGACGTTGATTTCCATTTTCATCGATTCGATGATGGCAAGTGTATCGCCGGCCGCAACCGGGGCGCCCGGCTCGACCAGCAATTTCCAGATATTGCCGGGCACGGCGCTGGCAACCCCGAAGCAGCCGTCGGGAATATCCCCATCCGGGCTTTCACCCGTACCTTCATCGGTGACGAAGCTGTCGAGCCCCTCTTCCTTCCAGCGCTGGCGCTCGGCATCGAAGGCGGCCTGCTGGGTTGCCTTGAAGCGGCCGATCGATGCCGCGTTCGCCTGCAATTCTTTCTCATAGGCGGCATAGGAGAATTCCGTCTCCTCGATCCTGACAGGATAGCCGCCATGCGGGAAGGCGGCACGCGCCTCCGTCAGCTCCTGATTGCTGACCGGGAAGAAACGGATCTGGTCGAAGAAGTTGAGAAGCCAGGGTTTTCCTCTGGCAAAAGCCGGCGTCTCCCGCCATGTGTTCCAGACCTGGATGGTGCGGCCGAAGAGCTGATAGCCGCCCGGTCCCTCCATGCCGTAAATGCACATATAGGCGCCGCCGATGCCGACGGCGTTCTCAGGCGTCCAGGTGCGGGCGGGATTGTATTTCGTCGTCACGAGGCGATGGCGCGGATCGGTCGGGGTCGCAACCGGCGCTCCGAGATAGACGTCGCCGAGACCGAGTACGAGATAGCTCGCATTAAAGACGATATCGCGGACGGCCTGTTCGTCGGGAAGACCGTTGATGCGGCGGATGAACTCGATATTCGACGGGCACCAAGGCGCGTTCGGGCGCACGAGTTCCTGATACTTGCGCATCGCAAGCTCCGCATCCGGATCATTCCAGGAGAGCGGCAGATGCACGATGCGGCTTGGCACCTTGACCTCCTGTGCAGGGGGAAGCGTCGCCTCGATCTCGGAGAGCAGGCCGAGCAGGCGACGGCGCGTCAGCTGCGTGCCGTCATAGTGGATCTGCAGCGAGCGGATGCCGGGGGTGAGGTCGATGACGCCGGACAGGCGGGCCTCGATGACTGCCTGCATCAGCAGGTGCACCCGCAGCCGCAGCGCGATATCGAGCGTCATCGGGCCATATTCGACGAGCAGATTGTCGTCGCCCTGGCGGCGATAGACGACGGAAACCGGACCGTCTTCGCCGACGCCGACGATCGGCGAACCCGTCTCTTCTGCGGCCCGCCGCACCGCCGGACCGGCAATCGGGTCTTCCGGACGCGCCACGGCATGGAAACGGATGCGGTCGCCGGGCTTGAACTGGCCCATCTTCCACTGCTCCTCACGCGCGATCACAGCCGGACAGACGAAGCCGCCAAGGCTCGGACCATCCGGACCGAGGATGATGGGCATGTCGCCGGTGAAATCGATCGCCCCGATCGCATAGGCATTGTCATGCAGGTTGGAGGGGTGCAGCCCGGCCTCGCCGCCATCCCTACGCGCCCATTGCGGGGCCGGGCCGATGAGGCGAACACCGGTGCGGGCGCTGTTGAAATGCACCTCGTAGGCCGTCGAAAACAGCGTCTCGATATCGCTGTCCTCGAAGAAGTCAGGCGCCCCATGCGGGCCGTAGACCACGCCGACATCCCATTCGCGCGTCAAGGCGGCGGGCTCGACAGCTGGGTTAGCCGGTTCGGCTGGCGCCTGCCGGGCAAAATGCAGCACATGCCCCATCTTCAGTGTGCCGGTGGCGTTGCCGCCAAACTGGCCGAGGCCGAATGTCGCGCGCGAGCCAAGCACGACGGGTGCTGCAAAACCGCCGGCGACGGCGAGATAAGCGCGCTGCCCCGGTCCTTCGATCGTGCCGATCGACAGAACCTGGCCGGCCTGGATCGTGACTAGTTCGCCGTGCGGCAGTTTTACGCCATCGCATGTCATTGACATCCGGGCGCCCGCAAGCGCGATCGTCTGATCGGCATAAAACCGCAGTGTCGGGCCGGAAACGGTCAGTTCCAGTGCGGCCGTCACATCGGTATTGCCGACCAACCGGTTGGCATGGCGGAAGGAGCGCTCATCCATCGGTCCGCTCGGCGGCACGCCGACATGCCAGAGGCCGAGCCGGCCCGGCAGTTCCTGAATGCTCGATTGCGCACCCGGAGCGAGTACCTCGACGACATCGGGAACGAAGGCGAAGTCGCGCAGCGCCGTTGTCGCGACCTTGGCGCCGGCAAGAAGTTCGGACGCGGCGATGGTCCTGAGATAGTCGAGATTGGTCTCGATGCCTGAAATCGATGTCGCCGCAAACGCTGCCTTCAGCTTCTCGATCGCCGCCGGCCGGTCTTCCGCCGCCACGATCAACTTGGCAAGCATCGGGTCATAGAAGGGCGTCACCTCGGTTCCCGTCTCGATCCAGCCGTCGACTCGGGCATCATTGGGGAAAACGACCTCGGTCAACAGGCCGGCACTCGGGCGGAAATCGGCATGCGGCATCTCGGCATAGATCCGCATCTCGATCGCAGCACCCTTCGGCTTCAGGGCTCCCGCACCCGAGAGTACGTCCTCGCCCGCCGCCTGCCGGATCATCCATTCGACGAGATCGATGCCGAAGACGGCTTCCGTGACGGGATGCTCGACCTGCAGGCGGGTATTGACCTCGAGGAAATAAAATTCCTCGCGCAGGGGATCATAGATGAATTCGACGGTGCCGGCCGATTCATAGGAAACCGAGCGTCCCAGATCGACCGCCGCCTTGTGCAGCCGCACCCGTATTTCCGAGGAAAGGCCGGGGGCAGGGGTCTCCTCGACCACCTTCTGGTTTCGCCGCTGCAATGAACAGTCGCGCTCGCCGAGCGCGATCACTCTGCCCTTGCCGTCACCGAAGATCTGCACCTCGACATGGCGCGCTTCCGCAACGAAACGCTCGATATAGACACGCGCATCGCCGAAGCTGGCTCGTGCGGTTCGCTGCACGCTTTCGAAGGCGGCTTCGAGACCTGCCGCATCGGCGCAGAGCTGCATGCCGATGCCGCCGCCGCCGGCCGTGCTTTTCAGCATGACGGGATAGCCGACGGTCTCTGCGGCCGACAGCGCTTCTTCGACGTTCTGCAAGAGATCGGTGCCGGGCAGCAGCGGCACGCCGCTCGCTTTCGCCAGTTCGCGCGCCGTGTGCTTCAGGCCGAAGGCCGACAGATGCTCCGGTCGCGGGCCGATGAAAGCGATGCCTTCGGCGGCGAGCCGCTCGGCAAAGCCGATATTCTCCGAGAGGAAGCCGTAGCCTGGATGCACGGCCTCAGCCCCCGTCATCTTGCAGGCGGCGATGACGGCATCGACATTGAGATAGCTCTCAGCGGCAGGCGCCGGGCCGAGGCGCACGGCCTCATCGGCAGTCAGCGCCGGCTTGGAAAACCGATCGGCATCGGAATAGACGGCAACGGAAGCGATGCCCATCCGCCTCAATGTCCGGATAACCCGGACGGCGATTTCGCCGCGATTGGCGATGAGGACCTTGGTGAACATCAATCAGTCCTCGCCGTCCCAGATCAGCACCCGGATCGGCGTCGGATCGAAACCGTTGCAGGGATTGTTGATCTGCGGGCAATTGGAGATGACGCAGAGCACATCCATGTAAGCCACCAGCTCGACATAGTCCCCAGGCGCAGAAATGCCGTCGACGATGGTCATCTCGCCATTCGGCTTGATCGGCACGTTCATGAAGAAGTTGATGTTCGGCACGATGTCGCGCTTGCTCATGCCGTGCCTGGTCACCTCAAGGACGAAATTGTCGCGGCAGGCATGCAGGTATTTCGTGCCGTGACCGAAGCGCACGGTGTTGCTCTCGCAGGAGCAGGCGCCGGCTGAGGTATCGTGCCGGCCACAGCTGTCGGCTGTCATGACAAGCATGACGTTGCCTTCGTTCGAGATAATCTTCGTGCCGGTGCCGATATAGGCGCCACCTTGTGCCCGCATCGTATCCTGGTTGGAATAACGCTCGGCAAAATCATCGGCGCGATAGAACAGCGTGTCGATCGCCTGCTGGCCATAGCTGTCTTCGATGCGGATCGTCTGGCCCTTGCGGACGATGCCAGACCATGGCGCTTCGGCCGGAATGAAATGATCCTGAACGGCATTTTCGAGGCTGCGCGAAGCTGAAGTCTTGATGAAATCGTTCATCATCGTCTCTCCTCAGGCCAGCATCGCGGCGTTGTTCTCGAAGCCTCGAAGGGCTTCGGCGGTCGCCGTGCGTGCGAGATCGTCGACTGCGGGCACGGATGCGCGAAAGCGCGTGACGATGACAGGCTTCGGCGCATAGACCGGGTCGGGATCGAGGGGATGCGGGCAATTCGAGAAGCCGACGATCATGTCCATCTCGGCGCGCAGCTCGGCATAATCGCCGCTGTTGGAGAGCTTGCCGCGCCAGTGGAAGCCACCGTCATCGTCGACGCGGACAGGAGCGAAGAGATTGAGAATCGCAGGAATGTCGCGCCTGGCAAGACCGAGCTTGCCGGCAACGAGCACGAGATTGTCGCGGGTGTTGCGGGTCTTGGCGCCGGGATATTTTGCGGCGTTCGAAGCCGCCGTCGAGCCGCCCATCAGGCAGTCATGGGCACCGGAACTATCCTCGATCAGCGAAAACATCACCCGACCCATATCCGAGAAGATAACGCGGCCCTTGCCGAGAGCAGTCGTCCACTGCACCTTGACCGTATCGACAAGATTGAGCCTTTCGCTGGTGTCGGCAGCGTTCCAGGCGACAAGCGCCACGGTCGATCCGCCTTCGCCCTGATCGATACGGAGCGCCTCGCCGCACTTCAGTGCGGTCGACCAGTACCAGCCGCCGGGGATGGTTTCCTGGTGGATGATCGCGGCCGCATCGATGGCGGGCGCGGGCAGGGGGCTCGGCGCCGGCAGGGCCTTCGGGGCGAATTCCAACCCCTTCTTCTGATGTTCCTCGTAACGCTGCCGGTTGGCGGCGATTTCTTCGGGCGAACGCCTGACATGCATCATGGTTTTTCTCCTGACGGACTGGAAGCCGGGTCGTCCCGGCGAAGGCCCAGAGAAATGACCGGGCCGTCCCGGTCGGGGCTGAAGACGGAGGGCGCGCCGGCAAGCCTCGGCGGCCAGATCGAAATGTCCTTGGTAATGGTCGCGCCGTAGCGCTCCTTCTCTTCCGGGCGGTCACGCCGCCGCTCGAAGGCGACGACGCGCGTCGCCAGCGTGAAGGCCTCGCGCATGTCGTGCGTCACCATGACGACGGTCATCTGCGTTTCGTGCCAGAGCCGCTTCATCAAGGTATGGATTTCGGCGCGAATGCCGGGATCGAGCGCACCGAAGGGTTCGTCGAGCAACAGCACCTTCGGCTTCATGATCAGGGCCTGCGCCAGCGCCAGGCGCTGCTGCATGCCGCCGGATAGTTGCGCCGGATATTTGTCCTCGGCGCCGGAAAGGCCGACTTCGGCAATCAGCCGCCGAGCCTCGTCGACCGCGCTGCGACGAGCGGCGCCGAAAAGCTTCGCCTTGTAGCGGGAGGCGGAGAATTCCCGCCCGAGCAGCACATTGCCGAGCACGGTCAGGTGCGGGAAAACGGAATAGCGCTGGAAGACGACGCCACGATCCGGTCCCGGCTCGGCCGGCAGGGGTTCGCCGTCAAGCAGGATCGTGCCCTGCGTCGGCCGCTCCTGGCCGAGCAGCATGCGCAGGAAGGTCGTCTTGCCACAGCCGGACGGGCCCACAAGGGCGACGAAGGCCCGCGAGGCGACCGTCAGCGACACCTGTTCGAGCACGATCTGGTTGCCATATTCCTTCCAGACCTTTTCGATCACCAATTCGCTCATGCCTGCTTCTCCAGCTCAGACCAGGGGAAGACGGCGATGCGGATGCGATCGAGGATGTAGTTCATGACCACGGCGAGCAGCGTGATCCAGACGACATAGGGAAAGATGATATCCATCGAGAGATAGCGGCGGACGAGGAAGATGCGGTAGCCGAGACCGGAATCCGACGAGATCGCTTCGGCGGCGATCAGGAACAGCCAGGCGGGGCCGAGCTGAAGTCTGAGGCAGGTGATCAGTCGGGGCAGCACCTGCGGCAGCACGACGCGAAGGCCGATCTGCCAGGACGAGCCGCCGAGTGTTTCAGCCTTGACGATCTGTTCGCGTGGCAGTTCCAGCGCCTTCAACGCGAGGTCGCGGATCATTGTCGGTGCGACGCCGATGACGATGAGCGTGATCTTGGAGGCTTCGCCAAGTCCCATGGCGATGAAGAGGATCGGCAGCAGCGCCAGCGGCGGCACCATGGAAATAACAGCGACGAAAGGCGAGAGCAGCGCCCTCATATAAGGCAACATGCCGATCAGCATGCCGATGACAAGCGCGGTGATCGTGGAGATGCCGAGGCCGGCAAACAGGCGCACCAAGCTCGCCCCAGTGTCGGACCAGAGCAGATATTCGCCGGTGCGCGGATCGGCGACGAAGACCAGGCGATCAATCGCATCGGCAAAACCGGCAAAACCGGGCAGTAGCTTATCGTTGGCGTTTTCCGCCAGCCGCGCCGCCGAGCCGAAAGTGTAGGCAACGATCAGCAGCACGAAGGGCAGCAGCGTCAGGGCAAGCTGCGCGCCCCGGCTCGGCCTCGTATTGATCCAGCGCATAGGGAAGCTCCGCTTATAAAGGATGGCGGCGCGGGCAAGCCGCGCCGCTGCTTAAACATCGCTCAGAGCGAAGCGTCGGCGGCAGCCTTCATATAGCTCTCGGTGAAGCGCAGCTTGACGTTTCCGCTGTCGCCGAGAATTTTGCCGTCCGGCATTTCGATGCCGATCACATCAGCGGACGGCGCGCCATTGCCGAGCAGACCCTTTTCGAACAGGAAGTTGCGGACGAGATCCATCGTCTTCGGCAGGCTGCCCGACGCAGTAAATGCGACGGCATCGGCCGGCTTGGCGAACAGCTTGGTGGCGGCAAGCTGGGCTTCGAAGCCCTTGAGATCCGTGCCCGATGCCGAGCCCATTGCCTCCCGCGCAGCCTTGCCGTCGGCGCTGTCGGCCGTCAGGAGTGCTGCGGTCTCATACCAGATGCCGGCAAGTGCCTTGCCGAAATTCGGATTGTCCTTCAGCACGCCCGTATTGGCGACCATCAGGTCGATGATCTCGCCCGGCACCTGCGAGCTGTCGAAGACTTTCTTGGCCGTGGGATCTTCGAGAATGGTCGAGACCAGCGGGTTCCAGGTGACGACGGCGGTCACGTCAGCCGTCTTATAGGCGGCGACCATATCGGCATCGGAGGTGTTCACAACCTTCACATCGCGCTCAGTCATCTTGATGCCTTCGAGCGCGCGGGCCAGCAGGTAGTGCGAGACGGAGAATTCGACGAGGTTGACGTTCTGGCCCTTGATGTCGGCAAGGCTCGCCTTGTCCTTCAGGATGACGGCGTCATTGCCGTTCGAGAAGTCGCCGACGATGACGGCCGTCGTATCGACGCCGCCGGCAGCCGGGATCGACAGGCCGTCCATATTGGTGAGGGTCACGGCATCGAACGCGCCTGCCGTATACTGGTTCATCGACTCGACGTAGTCGTTGAATTGGGTGACCTCGATCTTGATGCCGTATTTGTCGGCCCATTTCTTGACGATGCCGTGATCGGCCGCATAGCCCCAGGGCATCCAGCCGACGTAGATCGACCAGGCGACCTTGAAATCGGTCCTCTGCGCTGCATCGGCCCAGGTGCCCAAGCCCAGTATCAGGGAGGCAGTCAAGGCGGTGATGGAAAGAAGCTTCGAAAAAGTCTGCATTTGAAATTCCCCTTTTGCTTTTCTCAAAAAGGGATCGGCAAAGACCATCGCGCCGCCAATCCCTTGGCTTACGAGGTCTCCCGGGCTTTTGTCCCGCCGTGCATCCAGTGGGATGTCTCCCCACCGGCGGCAGCTCTCGGACCAGTCACGCCTCGCGACGTCGGAACCCTAGCCACCAACTCTGCAACTATCGCAGCAAAAGGCGTGCCAAATGACAAAGCATTGATTTTATTGAGCGGACAGTCAGTCTCATTCCTTGGGAAGTCGCACAGTGCATGCACTTGCACAGAAAATGTGCGCCTCATGCCATCAGCTTGGGCGCTGATCTCCTATGCTCCGTCAAAAGCCAGGAGAGCAGAGAGAAATCAGAATGCCGATCTGCGAACGGCCTTCGCGCTAGTTCCGGAAAGCGCCGGCAGGGATGGTCGTCACCAGCCTGATATCGCGGCGAAAATCCGACGGCGACATGCCGGCGATGTGGCGGAAGGACTTGTTGAAGGCGCTGATCGAGCCGAAGCCGCTGTCCATCGCCACCTGCAGCACGTTGGCGCCTTCGCTCATCAGCATCGCCTGAGCACGCGAGAGCCGCAGCAGTGTCACATATTTGCTGAGCGTCATGCCGGTCGATCGCTTGAACAGGTTCATCGCATATTTCGGATGCAGGTCGGCGGCGCGAGCGATATCGACCGAATCGATATCCTGCAGGAAGTTGGCGGCGATGAAATCGCACATGCGCGCGACGCTCCGCGACGAATGCGGCTGCGGCTGATCGCTTTCGAGACTGACGGCCGTCTTCGACGTCGTCATCGAATAGGGTTCGAGCGCGATGCGCTCGATGCGCAGCAGCAACTCGTCGACGGCATGCTGGGCCTTGGCGGGATCACCCGAGTTCACATATCGGACCCAGCGGGTGAAATTCTCGTTGTCGGCGGCATCCGTTGCCGAGGTCAGCAGCGTCTCGCCCGTCATCAGCCGGCTTGAGATGTTGATCGGCAGCCGCAGCCGGAAGAAATAGACGAGCGGCAGGTGCGCACCGGCATAGAGCGAATCATCCGAGGATTCATCCATCTGATGCGGCTGGCCTCCCCAGAAGAGGCACATCTCACCAGCGTTCAGCCGGAATTCGTGGTCGTTCATGAGGTAATGCACGGTGCCGCGCATCACATAGTTGACCTCAACCTGAGCGTGCCAGTGGGGCATGGCCATGATAGGCGGATGGGCTTGAAACATCTGCAGCGCTGTCGGCGAACCCTCAATGCTGCTTGCGCCGGGCTGGTAGATTGCACGCGTATCGACCTTACTTTCCGCCAAATCCATGTTCCCTTTTTAGGAGACAATCGCTCCCTTGCAGATAGTTTAAGCCCGTTCGTGAAAGATCGGCAATTGAAAAGGGAGGATTTTCAATGCGCTTCAAACTTCTTGCTGCGACCACTGCTGTCGCACTGCTCGCATCCGGCTCCGCATTCGCGCAGTCGGCCAATCTCACCATCTGGAGCTGGAATGTCGCCGCATCGGCATTGAAGTCCACGCTTGCAGGCTTCAACAAACAATATCCCGATATCAAGATCACCGTCGAGGACCTTGGAAACGGCCAGGTCTTCGACAAAACGCTCGCAGCGTGTGCTGCCGGCGGCGACGGCTTGCCCGATATCGTCAGCATCGAGAATTTCGAGGCTGAAATCTTCTGGAGCCGCTTCCCGGATTGTTTCGCAAACCTGAAGGAGCTCGGCTACACCCCCGACATCCAGGCGAAATTCCCTGACTTCAAGCGCACCGAACTTGAGGTCGGCGATGTCGCTTACGCCATGCCGTGGGATTCCGGCCCCGTTGCCATCTTTTACCGCCGCGACCTCTACGAAAAGGCCGGCGTCGATCCGAGCACGATCAGCACCTGGGACGATTTCATTGCCGCCGGCAAGAAGATTTCCGCTGCCAATCCCGGCGTCATCATGGCGCAGGCGGATTTCAACGGCGACAGCGAATGGTTCCGCATGATCGCCAACGAGCAGGGCTGCGGCTATTTCTCGACCGACGGCCAGAATATCACCATCAACCAGCCGGCCTGCGTCGCCTCGCTTCAAAAAGTGAAGGAAATGAAGGACGCCGGCACGCTAACGGCGGCCAACTGGGACGAAAAGATCCAGGCCAATACCGCCGGCAAGGCCGCAAGCCAGATGTATGGCGGCTGGTATGAAGGCACCGTGCGCTCGACATCACCCGATCTCAAGGGCAAGTGGGGCGTCTACAGAATGCCGAGCCTGACAGCCGATGGGCCGCATGCCGCCAATCTCGGCGGTTCTTCGCTCGCCATTTCGGCAACGTCCGCAAACAAGGAGGCGGCCTGGAAATTCGTCAACTACGCCCTCGGCACCAACGAGGGTCAGGTCACGATGCTGAAGGAATTCGGCCTGGTACCGTCGCTGCTTTCGGCCGAGAAAGATCCTTTCGTCAATGAGGCACAGCCCTATTGGGGCGGCCAGAAGGTCTGGGCCGATATCCTGGCGACGCTGCCGAAGATCGTGCCGAGCCGCGGCACCGCCTTCCAGAGCGATGCCGAAGCCATCTTCAGGGCGACGCAGACGAAGTTCTTCGCCGGCGGCTACCCCGATGCCAAGGCGGCTCTCGACGATGCCGCCAAGCAGATCGCTTCTGCGACCGGCCTTCCGATCGCGCAATGAATGATGACGCCGGGCGCTTCAGGCGCCCGGCTTCCCCCGGCTTTGCGGCCGGTCATTCGTTCGTTTCGTAAGGAGGAGGCTGAATGCCGTTCAGAACCCGGAGCGCCTATGCGTTCCTCGCTCCCTATCTGCTGGTTTTCGCCGCCTTCTGGGTCTGGCCGATTATCGATTCGTTCCTGATTTCCTTTCAGAACACACGCATCAACCCGTGGAAATATAGTTTTCAGGCCAATTGGGGTCGGCTCTTTTACGATCCGGCTTTCTATAACGCGCTTTACAACACGCTGGTCATCCTGGTGATCCAGGTGCCCGTCATGATCGCACTTGCGATTGTTATGGCGGTCCTGCTCAACTCGCCGCTCTTGAAAGCGCGCCCGCTCTTCCGCTTCGCCTTCTTTGCGCCCGTCGTCGTCGGCGAGGTTGCCTATGCCGCCGTGTTCCGGCTGATGTTCAGCCTCGATTTCGGCGTCATCAACAAGCTGATTTCAGCCGCCGGCTTCAGTCCGGTGTCATGGTTCGACAATGCCAACGCCGCTATGGCGGTCATCATCCTGGCGGTCACCTGGCGCTGGGCGGGCTATAACGCCATCATCATCCTTGCCGGCCTGCAGGCGATTCCCGATGATGTCTACGAGGCGGCGACGCTCGACCGGGTCAGCAAGGTGCAGCAGTTCTTCCACATCACCCTGCCGCTCCTGAAACCGATCATCCTCTTCTGTGTGGTCCTCTCGGTCATCGGCACCATGCAGCTCTTCACCGAGCCCTTCCTCATCACCAATCGCGGTGGTCCGGGCGGCGGCACCGAAACGATGGGCCTCTTTCTCTACCGTCAAGGCTTCACTTCGCTCAATTTCGGCTATGCCTCGGCGATCGCCTATACGATGGCGGCCCTTGCCGTAACGATCTCGTTCCTCAATCTCTGGATCGGGAGAGATCCGAAATGAAATCCAAATCGCAATCCCTCCTGCTGCGGCAGATCGCGCTGCACGCCGCGCTGGCGCCGCTTGCACTCATCTGGCTGTTTCCGCTCTGGATGATGTTAGTCTTCTCGACCATGCCGGACAACGCCATCTTCAATCCCGAAATCGTGCTCTGGCCGTCGACCAACTTCGTCGAAAATTTCAAGAACCTGCAGGCCGATACCGATTTCATCGGCGCGATGGTGATCTCGATCGGCGTCGCGATCATATACACCTTCCTGTCCGTATTTCTGACCTCTATGGCGGGCTGGGCGCTGGCGCGTTACCGTTTCGTCGGCCGCTCGATCATCATCGCCATCATCCTCGGCACGATCACCTTGCCGTTTTCCGTGGTCGTCATCCCGCAATTCATCATGGTGGCGCGCGAATTCCGGCTGGCGAACACCTGGGTGGCGCTGATCGTGCCGCCGCTCTTCAATTCGCTCGGCGTGCTGTTCATGCGGCAATCCTTCTCGATGATGCCGGGCGAACTCTTCGATGCTGCCCGCGTCGAGGGCGTCAAGGAATGGCAGATCTTCCTGCGCATTGCCCTGCCGCTCGCGCGGCCGACCATGGCGGCGCTCGCGATCATCCTCTTCCTCGCCTCTTGGAACAACTACCTCTGGCCGCTGCTGATCAACTCCAGACCAGGAATGATGACGGCGCCGGTGGCACTTGGAACGCTGATCGGCCTCACCAAGGTGTCATGGGGCGGCATCATGGCCGGGGCCGTGCTGCTGACGGCACCGATCCTCGTTGTCTTCGTGGCTTTGCAACGTCACTTCATCGCCGGCATCGCGGCCGGCGCAATCAAATAATCCGGGAGGCCGCATGGCAGAGCTTTCACTCAGCAATATCGTCAAGCGCTTCGGCGGCTTTGAGATCATCCATGGCGCCAATCTGGAGGTGAAGGACGGCGAATTCGTCGTCTTCGTCGGCCCATCCGGCTGCGGCAAATCCACCTTGCTGCGAATGATCGCCGGCCTCGAGGACATTACCTCAGGCGAGCTTCGGATCGGCGGCAGGGTCGTTAACGACGTCGAGCCCGCCGACCGCGGCATCGCCATGGTATTCCAGTCCTATGCGCTTTATCCGCACCTGACCGTCGAAGAGAATTTGAGCTTCGGCCTGCGCATGAACGGCAATCCGAAGGCCGATACAGAGCGGCGCGTGCGCCATGTCTCCGAGATCCTGCAGATCGCCGAGCTGATGAAGCGGCGGCCAAAGCAGCTTTCCGGCGGCCAGCGCCAGCGCGTCGCGATCGGCCGCGCCATCGTCCGCGAACCCGAGGTCTTCCTGTTCGACGAGCCGCTGTCGAACCTGGATGCCGAATTGCGCGTACAGATGCGCGTCGAAATCTCCAGGCTGCACAAGCAGCTCGGCACGACGATGATCTACGTCACCCATGACCAGACGGAAGCGATGACGCTCGCCGACAGGATTGTCGTGCTGCGCGCCGGCAATATCGAGCAGATCGGTGCGCCGCTCGATCTTTACGACGATCCCGCCAACCAGTTCGTCGCCGGCTTCGTCGGCTCGCCGAAGATGAATTTCCTCAAGGCCGTGGTGGTCGAGACCCAGCCGGGCAGGGTGGTGATTGCGCTGGAAAGCGAGGCCGATACGCGCCTGGCGATGCCCATTGCCGATCCTGTCGAAGTCGGAGCAAAGGTCACGCTCGGCATTCGTCCCGAACATTTCGTCGATGCGGGCGAGGGCGACGCCGATCTCGTCGTCAGCATCGACGTCGCCGAACATCTCGGCAATACCAGCTACATCTACGCCGCCATCGGCAGCGAGCAGCTGATCATCGAACGGCCGGAGTCGCGCAGCGCCGGCAATCGCGAAACCCTGACCGTCGGTCTTCCCGCCAGCCACACCTTCCTTTTCGACGGCGCCGGCAGACGGCTTCGCTAAACCAATCCCAAGGCAGAAAGACGAAAGAGGACTTTCCATGACTTCCGATCAACTGATCCGCTGGGGCATCATCGGCCCCGGCACCATCGCTCGTACCTTTGCCGACGGCGTCGCCCATTCGCGCACCGGCAAACTTGTGGCGATCGCCACGCGCAATCCCGAGAAGCCGGGGCTTCAGGAAAACTTCCCCGGCGCCCGCATCGTCAACGGTTACGAGGCGCTGCTCGCCGACAAGGAAATCGACGCGGTCTATATCTCAACTCCTCACACCGGCCATGCCGAGTGGGCGATCAAGGCCGCACGCGCCGGCAAGCATATCCTCGTCGAAAAGCCGATCGCACTTTCGGCCTATGACGCCGAAGCCGTCTATTACGAAGCGAAGAAGGCCGGCGTCTTTGCCGGCGAGGCCTTCATGTACCGCGTGCATCCGCAGACGGAGAAGCTGGTCGAGCTCATCAAGAGCGGCGTGATCGGCACTGTCCGGATCATCCGCTCCAGCTTCGGCTTCAACATGGGCAGCTTCAAGCCGGAACACCGGCTTTTCGCCAATGAGACAGCCGGCGGCGGAATTCTCGATGTCGGCGGTTATCCGGTCTCGATGGCCAGACTGATCGCCGGTGCGGCGGACGGCAAAGCCTTCCTCGACCCGGAGAAGGTTTCGGGCGTCGCCCATCTTGGCCAGAGCGGCGTCGATGAATGGGCATCCGCCGTTCTCAAGTTCCCGAACGAGATCATCGCCGAAGTCTCCTGCTCGATCATGGCGCAGCAGGACAATGTGTTGCGCATCATCGGCTCCGAGGGCCGCATCGAGGTCGCTGACTTCTGGTTCGCCTCCGGCCACAAGGGCGGCGTCGGCAAGATTGAGATCTTCAAGGGCGGCAAACAGGAAACGATCGAGCTCAGGGAAGACCGCTGGCTCTACTCCTTCGAGGCGGACTCTGCGGGCGACGCCATTCGCGCCGGCAGAACCGAGTTCAGCTCTCCCGGCATGAGCTGGGCGGATTCGATCGCAAACCTGCGCGTGCTCGACCAGTGGCGCGCCTCGATCGGCCTTGAATACGGTGTCGAGAAAGCAGACAAGCGCACGAAGAACATCGCCGGCGGCACAGTGACGCGCGGCAGCAGCATTCCGCGGCGTCAGATTCCCGGTATTTCCAAGCCGGCCTCGGTGGTCACACTCGGCTTCGAGTTCTTCCCGAATTTCGCCTCTGCCTCGCTGACGCTTGATGCCTTCTACGAGGCCGGGGGCAATGCCTTCGACACCGCCTATGTCTATGGCGGCGGCAAGACGGAGACGATCTTCGGCGACTGGCACACGAGCCGCAAGGTGCCGCGCGAGGAGATCGTGCTGATCGGCAAGGGCGCGCATTCGCCGCTCTGCTATCCCGACATGATCGCAAAGCAGCTCGACCAGTCGCTCGCGCGGCTGAAGACCGACTATGTCGACGTCTATTTCATGCACCGCGACAATACCGACGTGCCTGTCGGCGAGTTCGTCGATGCCATGGATGCCGAAGTCAAACGCGGCCGCATCCGCGGCATCTTCGGCGGCTCGAACTGGACGCGCGCGCGTTTCGACGAGGCGATCGCCTATGCCGAAAAATCAGGCAAGGCGGCGCCGGCGGCGCTCTCCAACAACTTCTCGCTTGCCGAGATGCTCGACCCGATCTGGGCCGGCTGCGTCGCCGCTTCCGATGACGACTGGAAGAAGTGGCTGAATGAGAAGCAAATTCCGAACTTTGCCTGGTCGAGCCAGGGCCGCGGCTTCTTTACCGATCGGGCCGGCCGCGACAAGAGGGACGATGAGGAGATCGTTCGGGTCTGGTATTCCGAACGCAATTTCGGACGCCGCGACCGCGCCATCGAGCTTGCCAACAAGCTCGGTCGCAACCCGATCCACATCGCACTTGCCTATGTGATCGCCCAGCCTTTCCCGGTCATTCCGCTGATCGGGCCACGCACCGTCGCCGAGCTGGAAGACAGCCTCTCGGCGCTCGACATCCAGCTGACACCCGATCAGGTGAAGTGGCTGGAAGGCTGACGGAAAAGAGAGAGGGCGCGTTTCGAACCGCGCCCTTCTCATATCTACTTGCGCGTTTCGGAGGCCTTGTTTCTGGCTGCGTCATCCATCAGCTCATACCACATGGCGTTGAGGACAGCGAAGGCTGCTGCCAGCGGCAGGCCGAGGATCCATGCAAAATACCACATTGTTTCGTCTCCCTCAGTAGGCGTGGCTGTTTTTGTCGGTGATGGATTTCTCGTCGACCTTTCCCCACAGAACCTTGTAGACCCAGGCCGTGTAGGCGAAGATCATCGGCAGGAAAATCGCTGAGACAACCAGCATGATGAACAGCGTCTGGTGGCTCGACGACGCATCCCAGACCGTCAGGCTCGATCGCGGGTCGAGCGAGGAGGGCAAGATGAACGGGAACATCGAGAGGCCGACCGTCGAGATAATCCCGAAGATTGCGAGTTTGCTGAAGAGCAGCGTCATCACCTCGCGCCTTGCCCGCATGGCGATGAAGGCCAAGGCCGCGCCGGCAAAGCCGAGGACGGGCGCGACGATCATCCACGAATGGGCGCCGTAATTGGCAAGCCATGCGCCTTTTTCGATCGCCACGGTCTTCAACAGCGGGTTGGAAGGCCCGATCGGGCTGATGTCGCTGGTGATGCGGTAGCCGTCGACGCCGATCCACAGGAAGAGCCCGCCGAGGGCAAAGAGCACGATCGCGGCAAGGGCGGCGATGCTGCCATAGCTTCTGGCCCGTTCCGCAACCGGGCCGCTCGACTTCAACACCAGCCAAGCCGCACCATGCATCACCAGCATGGCGAGGGAAAGCAGGCCGCAGAGCAGCGCATAGGGGTTGAGCAGGGCAAAGAACGAGCCTTCGTAAAATATCCGCATATCGTCGGCAAATCGGAAAGGCACGCCCTGCAGCACGTTGCCGACGGCAACGCCAAAGATCAGGGACGGCACGAAACCGCCGATGAAGAGTGCCCAGTCCCAGCCGTTGCGCCAATTGGCGCTCTCCCGCTTCGACCGGTATTTGAAGCCGACCGGGCGCAGGATGAGAGCGAAAAGAATCGCAAACATGGCCAGATAGAAGCCCGAGAAGGAGACGGCATAAAGCGGCGGCCAGGCGGCGAAGATGGCGCCGCCGCCGAGGATCAGCCAGACCTGGTTGCCTTCCCAGGTGGCGCCGATGGTGTTGATCGTCACCCGCCGTTCCGTATCGGTCCTGGCGACGAAAGGCAGAAGCGCACCGACGCCGAGGTCGAAGCCACCCGTCGTGGCAAAGGCGATCAGCAGAACGCCGAGCAGCAGCCACCAGATGACGCGTAGGGTTTCATAGTCGATGAGTTCGTGAAGGATCATGACGGTTCACTCCGCGGCCGGGACGAGGGTTTCGGAAATGAGATGGGCTTCCGGCTCGTCGTCCGGTTCCGGTCCCTGCCTGATCGCCTTGATCATCAGGCTCATCTCGATGACGATCAGCACCGTGTAGAGTGCGGCAAAACCGATGATCGTCAAAAGCACGGTGCTGGCGCCGAGACTGGAGACGGCTGCCGCCGTCGGCAGCACGCCTTCGATCACCCACGGCTGACGGCCGAATTCGGCGACGACCCAGCCGAATTCGATGGCGACCCAGGGCAGCGGAATAGCAAGGACGGCGATCCTCAGGAGCAGCGGGAATTTGTCGAGCTGGCGTCGCGCCGACAGCCAGAAGAAGGTCGTCATCAGCAGGATGAAGAACATGCCGAGGCCGACCATGATGCGGAAGGACCAGAAGAGCGTCGGCACATGCGGGATCGTATCGCGCGCGGCCTGGACGATCTGCTCATCGGTCGCCTGGCGCGGGTCGTCGACGTAGCGCTTCAGAAGAAGAGCATAACCGAGATCATGGCCGAGATCCTGGAAGGAAGTGCGCACTTCCTGCGCAACCTGATCCTGTGCCGGCGCGGCGCGGATCTGCATCAGCGCATCATAAGCCTTGATGCCGTCGCGGATTCGGGTTTCGGCCTGCTGCTCAAGCTTGTCGATACCAGGGATCTCAGTCGTCAGCGACCGCGTGCCGATCAGGCCCATGACCCAGGGAATATGGACGGCGAAATGCGTTTCACGCGCTTCCTGGTCGGGAAAGCCGAAGGCGGTGAAGGCCGCCGGCGCCGGTTCGGTCTTCCACATCCCTTCAATGGCGGCAAGCTTCATCTTCTGGTTTTCGGTGGCGAGATAACCGCTCTCGTCGCCAAGCACGACGACCGAGAGCGCCGAGGCAAGACCGAAGGAGGCGGCCACGGTCATCGAGCGCTTGGCAAGCTCGATATGCCGGCCTTTCAGCACATACCAGGCCGAGACGCCGAGCACGAAAACCGAGGCGCAGACATAACCCGCCGACACCGTGTGGACGAATTTGGCTTGGGCGACGGGATTGAAGACCACGTCGAAAAAGCTCGTGATCTCCATGCGCATCGTCTGCGGATTGAGCGCCGATCCCACAGGGTTCTGCATCCAGCCATTGGCGATCAGGATCCAGAGCGCGGAAAAATTCGAGCCGAGCGCTACCGCCCAGGTGGCGACGAGATGGCCGACCTTCGACATCTTGTCCCAGCCGAAGAAGAACAGCCCGACGAAGGTCGCCTCGAGGAAGAAGGCCATCAGGCCTTCGATCGCCAGCGGCGCGCCGAAGATGTCACCGACATAGTAGCTGTAATAGCTCCAGTTCATCCCGAACTGGAATTCCATGACGATGCCTGTGGCAACGCCGAGCACGAAATTGATGCCGAACAGCGTGCCCCAGAATTTCGTCATCTGCCGCCAGATCTGGCGGCCGGTCATGACATAAACGGTTTCCATGATCGCCAGGAGCACGGACAGGCCGAGCGTCAGAGGCACGAACAGGAAGTGGTAAAGCGCCGTCAATGCGAATTGGAAGCGCGAAAGTGCTACGATATCTAGTTCCATTGTCTTTCTCCCACGGTCCCACGGGGTACAGAACGTTCCTCGAGCGCCGGTTGGCTCCTGAGGGCATGCAAATGCACGGCTCAGTCCGGCCGAAGCCGGTCGAGCGCCTTTTCGAACGCCGCCTCTCCCCGGCGCGAAACTTGTGTGATGCGGCCGCCTTCGATGATGGCGATGCGATCGGCGATCGCAGCCTCCCGGCGGATATGCGTGGCGATGACAAGCGAGCGGCCTGCCGCCATTGCCGATAGACGGCTGAGCACATCGCGGGCGGTGGCGCCATCGAGGCCCTCGGTCGGCTCGTCGAGCAGCCAGAGCGGCGTGTCGCGCAGAAAGAGCCGGGCAAGCGCCAGCCGGCGCGACTGGCCGCCGGAAAGGCCGAGACCACCTTCGCCGAGCCTTGTGTCGATCCCCCGCGACATCGCCTCTATATCGGCAAGCAGACCGGCGGCGGCGAGCGCTTCACGGAGACGGACCTCGCCTGCATCAGGATTCGCCAGCCTCAGGTTGCCGCTCAGATTGTCCTCGAAGAGTTCCGTCCGCTGCGTCAGCAGGGTCGACGGCACTGCGGCAACGCCTCCCGTCCTTGCCGACAACTCGCCGGAAAGCAGGGCAAGCAGGCTCGACTTACCGGCGCCGCTGCTGCCGACGACGGCCAGGCGTTCACCCTTCTTGAGCTCGAGGTCGATGCCTTCGAGCGCCGGCGCGGTGGAATTTTCATGGAAGGCGGACACGTCGGCCAGAGAAAAAGCATATCCCGGCCGCGGCGCCGCCAACGGCTCGGGTGCCGCCACGGCGGCGAGCCGCGGCGCAGTGCGCTTTGCCGCCAATAGCGTTCGCCCGAGTTCCAGGGCGCCGCGGCGTAGCGCCGCGAAGGGTTCGACCGCCGCGAAGGCGACGAGCAGCCCGAGTGCTGCGACAGGCGCGGTAATCACCATTGTTTCCGCAAGGGCTGCGACGGCAAGCAGCGAACCCGTCAACAGGAGGGTGGAAACAAGGCCAAAGCCGAATGTCAGCCCGGTTTCGACGCGGTTCAACCGGTCGTCGGCACAGGCGGCGTAGCTGTCGGCCATGGCGATTGCGCTCCTTTGCGCGGCAAGGCGGCCGGCCATCAGCAGGTCGGTCTGGCCGGCGACGAGATCGATCGTCCGCGACCGCAGCGCTTCAATGGCATGGGCGCGTCTGCGGGCATGTTTGCGCGCCGCCCGAGCTGCGATCAGTGGCAGGCCGAGGCCGGCAATGGCGAGGAAGAGGCCAAAGCACAGGCCGAACTGGGGATGCATCAGCCCCAGCGCGACGCTTGCGGCCAATGCCGCGCCGATCGCCACCGCGGCCGGCACGAGAATACGGAGATAAAGGGAGTCGAGCGCATCGATATCGGCCGTTAGCCGGAAGAGGAGCCTTGCGGGACGACGCAGTAGCGTGCGGGCAGCACCCCGTTCGGCAAAGCCGCGAAACAGCCTTTCGCGAAGGGCGGCAAGCACGCCAAGCGTTGCGTCATGGGTTGCAAGCCTTTCACCATAGCGTGCCGCTGTCCTGACGATGGCGAGCAGGCGAATGCCGGCTGCCGGCGCAAAGACGTCGAAGGTGACGGCGGCTGCGGCCGAAAGCCCGGCAAGCGAAGTGGCGGTGATGAACCAGCCGGAGAGGCCGAGCAGCGCGATACCCGCCGTCACCGTCGCCGCCGAAAGCACCGCGCCGAGCAGCAGCGCGCGCCGGCGCTCGGCGAGGAACAGGTGCAGGATCGGCCTGATATCCGCTATAAATCCGCTCATTCGGCCGCCTCCCTCAGGATGAGACCGGCGTCGATACGCATGGTGCGATGCATGCGGGCGGCAAGCAGCGGATCGTGGGTCGCGACGACGAGGGTTCGACCCCGCGCGAGCGAAAGCAGGCTCTCGGTCACTTCAGCCGCGGTGGCGGCGTCGAGATGCGCGGTCGGCTCGTCGGCAAGGATCACCTTCAGATGCGGATTGCAGGCCGCGCGCGCGATCGCCAGCCGGAGCGCCTCACCGCCGGAAAGCCCGATTCCACATTCGCCGAGCGGCCGGTTGCCATAGGCATCTGCAACCTTTCGGAGTCTGGCGGCATCAAGGGCTTCAGCGACTTCGGCACGCAGAATTCCGGGCCTTCCAAGCGCGATATTGCCCGCGACGGTGCCAGCGAAAATATGCGGGTTCTGGCCGATCCACGCCATGCCGCCACGCAGGCTGGCCGCCGTCTCATCCGTTAGTTCGACGCCGCCGATGACGATGCGGCCATCGGTGCAGGGCGCCAACCCCGACATCAGCGAAAGAAGCGTCGACTTGCCGGAACCGCTGGCGCCGAGGAGCGCCAGATGTTCGCCGGCGGCGACATCGAGATTGAACCCACCAAGGATCAACGGCTCGTCGGCGCCATAACGAAAGGCGAGATTTTCAAGGCGGATATCCGGCGCCTCGGTGCCGGCGGGAACAGCCGGTTCAGCCGATCCCCGGATGGGCAGGCTGCCGACGGCAAGGGCGTCCAGCGCTTTCAGCGCCGCTTCACCGGCCGCCCGATCGTGCCAGACCGCCGAAAGCTCGCGCAGCGGCTCGAAGAAAGCCGGCGCCAGCAGCAGGATGAACAGTCCCTCGGTCAAATCGAGCCGGCCAACCCAAGTGCCGAAGCGGATTTCGCCGAGCAGGCTGAAACCGACATAGACGGCAATCATTGCCACGCCGAGCGCGGCAAAGAGTTCGAGCACGGCAGAAGAGAGAAACGCGATCTTCAGCACCGCCATGGTGCGTTTGCGCAGCGACTCCGCCTCCTCTCGCAGCCTGAGGGCGGTCGCATCCACTGCGTTGAGCGCGCGGATCGTCGCCAGTCCACGCAGGCGGTCGAGCAGGAAGCTGTTAAGGCCGCCGGTCGCGACGAGCTGTTTTTCGCTCGCCGCTTGGGCGCGCCAGCCGATCAGCGCCATGAAAACAGGGATCAGCGGTGCGGCAAACAGCAGAACCAGCGCAGCAATCCAGGAGACGGGAAGGACGAAGGCAAGGATGACGAGCGGCACGAGGCTCGCCTTCATCCGCGCGGGATGGAAACGAGCGAGATAGGGCACGATGAGTTCCGCCTGCTCGCCAATGACGCTTGCGGCTTTGCCGGAGGCGGGCCGGCCGCGATCGACCGGCGACGATAGGGAAAGAGCGGCTATGGCAATCTCGCGCCTGCGGCTGAGTTCGGCGCGCGCGGCATGAAAGGCCAGGCGACCGCCAGCCGCGTCGAGACAGCTTCTTGCCAATCCGAGGACGAGGATGCCCAGGGCCGGCCAGAGAACGTCATGCAGCCCGCCGCCATCGGCGATACGGCCGACCGAAACGGCCAGCAACCCGGCCTGCGGGATCCATATGGTAGCAGCCAATGCCTGCAGCAATGCCGCCCTGCGCAGGCGGCCTTTTGTCGCGTCACCGCGGGACGAAGTGACCTCGCCATTCGGCGGCCGTGCTTCGGGCTTGTCTGTCGCGTCGAAGAAAGCAGTGCCCATGGCGCTAACTCTTGTTCGCAGGATTCGGCCGGCGGCTCCGGCCGAGAGAGACGACCCGGTCCTTGGCCTCCAGAAGCTTGGTCACTTTCGCACCCAGCGAGAGTAGCGTCGCGAGCCTTTCCGTTTCAAGTTGTTTTACGTCTTCATACCAATGCGTCAGCTGTTCGATCAGCGTATGCATGTCGCTCATACGCTCCTGCGCGTAACGTTCGGCATCGCTCGCCGGCCGCTGCATCAGGATTTCGCGCAGGACGGAAAGCGTCGGATCGACCTCGCGCTTCTTTCGTTCCTCTGCCAGTGTCCTCAAAATCTGCCAGACATCGTCGGGCGTCGTGAAGAAATCGCGGCGATCGTCCGGCTTGTGCTTGAGAAGGACGAGGTTCCATGCCTGCAATTCGCGCAGGCTCATCGAAACATTGGAGCGCGAGATGCTGAGGGAATCGGCGATCTCCTCGGCGCAGAGCGGCGCGGGAGAGACGAAAAGCAGGGCATAGATCTGGCCGACTGTGCGGTTGATCCCCCAGCGAGAGCCCATTTCGCCGAAATGGAGAACGAAGGATTGGACTAGAGGCGGGAGATTCATTGCTGTTTCCGTTGCGTCAGTGATTTCAGAAATTTCTGAAATTACTGTACAGACTTTCGCACCCCGCCGACAATCGGCAAGGCGACCCTGCGTCAATTTGGATGTCCGTTCGTTGATCGTGCGTCAGATGTAGCCCGACACGGCACGGCCGGATTTGATTTGGATCAAGTCCACGCGACTTTGCAGCGATGATGCGGAAACGCCCGGCAATGCGTCGCACATGCCGGGCGTCCTGATTGGATTGTGATGTCTCGGTGCTGTTGACGGCGGCTGGAACGCCGCCAGGGTCAGATCAAGCCGGCCAGGATGACGATGCCTGATAAGGCGGCAATGCCGCCGGCCGCACGCGTCACGAAGGCACCTTGCCGTTCACCGGCACGGCCGACGACATAGCCAAGAGCGAGGCCGGCGACGTGCAGCAATGCGGTGGCGATCATGAAACCGGCAGCATAGGCTGCGCCGGTCGCATTCTCCGGCATTTCGGCGCCGTGCGCATGGCCGTGAAAGATGGCGAAGAGGCCGACAACGCCGAGCGCTGCCGCAAGCGGCGCCTTGACATTGAACGCAACAACGGCGCCGAGCACGACGACGGAAAGCGCGATGCCGATTTCAACGAAGGGAACGTTGATGCCGGCAACGCCGAGGGCACCACCGAGCGCCAATACCAGAACGAAGGTCGCCGGCACGAGCCATGTGGCGCGACCGCCGAGCTGAAATGCGAAAACGCCGACCATCACCATGGCGAGGATATGATCGAGACCTGATATCGGATGGGCAAAACCATGGCTGAAACCCGCCGCTTCGCCGATGGCGGGATGGGCGGAGGCTGCGGCCGGGAGCGCTATGGCAGCCAAAGCAAGCAGGCCGCTCTTGAGTGCTGATTTCATTGTTCGATCCCCTCGTGAGTTTTTCGATATGCTGCGGCGGCCGAACACCAGGCATAGTTCAAAGTCGCGCGCACAAGCTAGTTCAAGGCGTTTGCGCCGTCAACGAAAACCCTCAGAAATACCAAGGCAATTCAATTGCTTATCTGATAGGCAAATGCCACTTTCGACAGCGTCGCCATATTGATATCGACGCATCGAAGGACCATTGAGCTGGAAAGCATCCCGCACAAAAGCTATCAATCGCTGAGCCGAGACGGCGCAGACCGCCGCGATGGAGGAGAGGCCCATGACGAATATCAAACGGCCGCTGGCGATCAGCGCGCCCGAGCCGCGCACGCTCGATCTGATCTTCAGCGACAAGGCGCGCGATGAACTGCATGCGAAATACGAGATCGTCGAAGCCGATCCCGACAATATCGCCGGCCTCGGCGACGATATCCTCGGCCACGCGCGCTACATCATCGGCCAGCCGCCGCTTTCGGCGGAAACGCTCGCCAGAATGCCGGCCTTGCGCTCGATCCTCAACGTCGAAAGCAATCTTCTCAACAATATGCCTTACGAGGTGCTCTTTGAGCGCGGTATCCATGTCGTGACGACAGGCCAGGTGTTTGCCGAGCCGGTCGCCGAAATCGGCCTCGGCTTTGCGCTTGCGTTGGCGCGCGGCATCGTCGATGCGGATGTCGCTTTCCGGCAGGGCAATGAATTCTGGGGCGGGGAGGGCAATGCGAGTGCGCGCCTGATCGCCGGCTCCGAGATCGGTATTGTCGGCTTCGGCGATCTCGGCCGGGCGCTGCGCCGGGTGCTTTCCGGTTTCAGGGCGCACATCAGGGTGTTCGATCCCTGGCTGCCGCGCTCGATCCTCGAGGAAAACGGCGTCGAGCCGGCAAGCCTGGAGGATGTACTGACGAAGAGCGATTTCATCTTCGTCGTCGCAGCCGTCACCAGCGAAAACAAGGGATTTCTCGGCACTGAGGCCTTCGCCAGCATGCGCAGGGGGGCGGCCTTCATTCTGCTCAGCCGCGCCGATGTCGTCGATTTCGATGCGTTGATGGCTGCCGTCGCGTCGGGCCATATCGTTGCGGCGAGCGACGTCTACCCTGAGGAGCCACTGCCGTCCAACCATCCGGTGCGCAGCCTGAAAGGCTTCCTCCGCTCGGCGCACCGGGCCGGAGCGCTCGACAGCGCCTTCAAGAAGATGGGCGACATGGTGCTCGAGGATATGGACCTGATGGACCGCGGCCTGCCGCCGATGCGCTGCAAGCGGGCGGAACGCGAGACCGTTTCCCGCATGCGCTCCAAGCCGGTCGCGGTGAACTGAAACAGATGGCCCAGAACCGCATGGCGGTTCTGGGCCGGTTGATTTACCCGATACGGGAAGGTGCTAGGCGGCGCGTTGCTCGGTGCCCTGGATCGCGGCGAGCTTCCAGTCGGCGCCGGGCCTGCGCACGAAAGTCCAGACCTCGGTGCTTTCGCTCGGACGGCGGTCGTCTCCAGAGACGACGCGGCCGCTGTCACGTTCGACCATGGCGTCGATCGATGAATAGCGCATGGCAAGCGTCGCATATTCCTGGCCGTCTTCGCGCCAGGCTTCGGCAATATCGCCCTGCAGCAGCTTGACGTCCGAGACGCGGTTGCGCACGCCATTGGTGGCGTTTTCGCCGAGTTCCTCGGCAAGATAGGACATTGCCTCAGGCGTCGTCAGCCGGCGCAAAGTACCATAATCCTCCGCGCCATAAGCGGTCTGTACCTTTGTCAGCAGCTCCTCGAACTGGTCGAGGTCGGCCTGCGCCAGCCCGATCTCGTCGCTCGGGCGGTTGACGCTCGACTGCCGGCCGAAACCCGAACCGATCGCCGGGATCTGGAAGGATGAATTGCTCGCGGGCGACATGTTGTAGGACTGCCCGTAGGAGCGGCCCTGGCCGCCAACGCCGTAGGAAGGCTGGCGGCGGCTGGCGAAATACCGCATGGCAAGCATGATGGCGCCGCCGATCAGGGCGATCTGCAGCAGCATGCCGAGGAAGCCGAAGCCGCCGCCAAAACCATGACCGAGCAGCATGCCGAGAAGGCCGCCGGCGATCAGGCCGCCGATCATCGAACGGCCGAAGCCGCCGAAGAGGCCGGGACGCTGGGCATAGCCGGACTGCTGCGCGTTATAGGGTGCGGTTGTCTGCGGGCGCGGCGTCATCGAGCGTTCGATCGGGGCTACCGGGGCAGGTGCCGTGCTGGTGACCGGAGGCGCGCTGAAAGTACGCGTGCCGCGGCTTCCGAATCCACCGAAGCTGCCGGCGCGGCGCGCATCGGCATCGCTGATGGTGGCAAAAACGGTAGCGCTCGTCAGTACGGCTATCGCCGCAATCTTGGCAAAACGCGAAACGGCACTCGGCATTCCTGATCTCCTGTCATGCGCAATCACGGCATGTCGAGATCAAATATAGGTACTCTTTCCGCCATGTGAAGCTCTTAGGCTCCTTTACTGGCAGACGTCGACCCAGCTGGCGCCTGTCAGTTCGGCCAGCCGTCCGGTGGCGATACGCACGGCCGAGTTTGTCGAACCGGCGGCCGGCACGACTTCATCGAAGCGTTTGAGCGAGACATCGCAATAGACGGGCAACGGCGCGGGCAGGCCGAACGGGCAGACGCCGCCGATCGGGTGGCTCGTCGCAGCCACGACTTCCTCCGCATCGAGCATGCGCCCCTTGCCGCCGAACGTATCCTTGAACTTGCGGTTGTCGAGCCGCGCCGTGCCGCCTGCAACGACCAGCATCGTCTGATCGCCGACGCGCAGACAGATCGTCTTGGCGATCTGGGCGGGCTCGACGCCATGCGCTTCGGCGGCAAGCGCCACCGTCGAGGAGCTCTCGGCGGTTTCGATGATTTCGATATCGGGTGCGTGGGCGCTGAGGAAGGCGCGGACGGATTGAAGGCTCATGAGATGAACGCGCAAAAACGATGATCGGAGGATGGATGATGCGATGGATACGGAAATCCAAGTTTAATTCCGTAACTTAAAGTTCCAGATATTTCAATCAAAGCATGGCTCGGTCGCTTAGCGATGGTGGGTTTGGATTCCATCTGGAAGAGGGATCCCGTGGCCGATGCAGAGATCGTAATGGCATGACCGGAGATCATCTGCCTTCATGGCGGAGCCGGCCGGGATGGTCTTGCCTTGAAGCCACCCCGGCCGGATATTCCCCCAATATGAGCGACGACGCCGATCTATTCATCGGACAAAGCGAGGTCGCACCGCAGCCACGATGGAAAGGCGTCGAAGCTGTTCACCATGCGACGTCGTTTCCACCGGGCAATGATGATTGCGAGGAGAATTTCTCGAAAGCTAAATCGCGAGCAAAGCTCGCTCATGGATGTCGCCAGGCTCTCGCCGGGGTGCTGATTGTTCATGATCAATCGCGGTCAGAATTCTGAACCGCCCTTCTTTCAAACCTGAAGAGCGCAGCGCCATGTCGCGCGGACGTCGCCGTGCGCAGAGGCTGCGTGCGAAACGCGTGCCGTCTTCGGATGGTGAAGCTTGAAAGGTCTCGGATATGATCGAGGGTAGGGAGCTTCGGAAGCCTATGCCAAAGAGGCGTTGGACGAAGAAATATCTGTCATTGCACGCCTCCATTGTTGGTTTGTTCCTGCACTACCAATAGCTGATTGGGAAAACGGAGGCAAGGGGCACCTCATTCAGGCCTTCAGATTGCCATCAGCTGCATCGGCAATTGACCATGCCGAGAACATCGTCATAATAATTTTGCACACGTGCTCAATTTTGTCACTCGGTCGTTACGTTCACCCCCTAGAGCGAGATACGCCACGTTTTCGCGGGGTCTTCGGAACGGTCGTCAATACCGGTGATGACCCGCCAAGAGGCCTCACACCGCTCTTCCAGGGAGACGAAGAAGATGACCATTTTGCCGACATTGAAATCCCTTACCGTCGCAGCCGCCATCCTGGCTTCGACGTCCGCTCTTGCACTCGCCAAGGACGTTCACATCAGCGTCTGGGCCGGCGGCACCGGCCCGAACGACGTCTATCGTCTCGACGCCATCGAGATCGCCGCCCAGCAACTGCAGCGCCAAGCCGCCCTCAAGGGCGAAGACCTGAAAATCACGGTCGAGAAGAAGGCCTATTCCGGCTGGGACGACTTCAAGCAGGCGCTGACCCTTGCCGCCGAAGCCAAGACCGCCCCGAATATCGTCGTCAGCGGCCATGAAGACATTGCGCCGTGGTCGCAGGCCGGCCTCATCGTTCCGATCGAGGACTACGTCGATCTCGACTCCTGGCCGCTCAACGGCATCTACGAGAACCTGCTGAAGATCGCCTCCTACAACGGCACCGTCTACGGCATTCCGCAGGACGCCGAATCCCGCCCGATGTTCTTCTGGAAGCCGTATATGAAGGCGATCGGCTACAGCGATGCCGATCTGGACGCGCTGCCGCAGAGCGTTCAGGACGGCAAATACACCATGAAGAACCTGCTCGAAGACGCCAAGAAGATGCAGGACAAGGGCCTCGTCCAGCCGGGCTACGGCTTCTATCCGCGCACCAGCAACGGCCCTGACTATTGGCAGTTCTACACCAGCTTCGGCGGCACGATGGAAGAAAACGGCAAGCTCGTTTTCGACAAGGCCGCCATGACCCGCACCTATCAGTTCTTCGCCGACGCCGTTAAGGCAGGTGTCACCAAGAAGAACCATATCGGCATGCCGGGCGATCAGTGGTGGAAGGAAGTCGCCACCGGCAAGGCCGGCATCTGGGACGGCGGCACCTGGCACTATGCCCGCCTCGTCAACCAGGAAGGTCTCAAGGACTTCTTCGGCAACGTGATCTTCACGCTGATCCCGGCCGGCGAAGGCGGCAAGGCCAACACGCTGACCCACCCGCTCGTCTACCTCCTGACCGCAGGTCACGACAAGGAGGATACCGATATCGCCGCCCAGCTGATCACGATCGCCTCCGAGCCGCGCATCAACGCGCTGCATGCGGTCAAATCCGCCCATCTCGGCATTTCCGAGGCGGAAGCGGAAGTCGATTTCTACTCGGCCGACCGCTGGACCCGCGAAGCCACCGAACGCCTGCTGCCGCATGCCAGTGCGATGCCGAACAATTCCGATTTCGGCACCTATTGGAACATCATGTGGAAGAACCTCCAGTCATCCTGGACCGGTGACAAGACCGTCGACGCCGCCATCGGCGATGCCGAGAGCGAGCTGAAGAGCACGCTCGGCGACAAGATCGTCATCCGTTAAGATCGAAGCACTCTTCCGGGCGGCGGCAATCCCGCTGCCCGGTCGGTCCGCGAGGAGGCTTCCATGAAATCGTCCAGAGCGCTCGGACTGGTGATGATCGCGCCTGCCGCGATCATGATCATTCTCTTCTTTCTGCTGCCGGTCGTTCTGACGGCGGTCTTCTCGATGACCAGCATGACGACGGCGACCGGCATATCAGGCGGGGTCTACCAGATCGCCCCTAATTCGCTGATCACGCTGAAATCGGTGATGCCCGACATCGCCGCCGAATTGGCCGAACCGCGCTATGCGATCGACGAGACCGGCCTCAAGGCCGTCGAGGGCCTTGGGCTGGCGCCTGGCATCGCTGGGGAATTGCGCGCCAAACACAATGGCGAGGTCTTTCCGACGCGCCGCGATGCCGAGCGCATGATCAAGGATCTTGCCGAACGGCCTTCGACACGCGACGTCAAGCAGATTTCCGAACAGTTCAACCGCTCCGTTGTCAACACGCGCTTCGACAGCAAGGAACAGCTCTTTTCCGCTCTCGATACGCTGAGCCTCAAGCTGACGCCGGAACAGAAGGAAACAGTCGCCAAGGCCACCTATACCGGCTGGACCTGGACAACAGACAATTTCTCGCGCATCGCCACCTCGCCCGACATGGCGCGCGTGCTATTGAATACCGCGCTCTATGTCGCACTGGTGTTGACGCTCTTCAATGTAGGCTATGCGCTGCTGCTTGCGATCTGGACGCATTACATGCCGCCGGCGCCGGCCTCGATCTTCCGCGGCATCTGGCTCCTGCCGCGCATTACGCCCGTCGTCATCTACGTCATGCTGTGGAAGTGGCTTGCCTGGGATACCGGCTTTATTTCGATCCTGATGGGCAAGTTCGGCTATCCCCCGAAGAACTACCTGCTCGACACCGCCTATCATGCCTGGTTCTTCGTCGTGCTGATCAACGGCTTCATCGGCGCCTCGATGGGCATGCTGGTCTTCTCCTCGGCGATGAAGGCCATTCCGAAGAGCCAGTTCTATGCGAGCGAAGTCGACGGCGCCTCGCGCTGGCAGCAGATCCGCTACATCATCCTGCCGCAGATGCGTTGGCCGATCCTCTTCGTCACCTGCTATCAGACGCTGTCGCTGCTCGCCTCCTTCAATGAAATCCTGCTCGCCACCAATGGCGGACCGGGCAACGCGACCGAAGTCTGGGCGCTCGCCGCCTATCACACAGCGCTCAGGAATTACGCCGGCAATCTCGAATACGGGCTGGGTGCCGCCATGGCGCTCGTGCTCGTCGTCATCGGCGTGGCGCTGTCGCTCCTCTATCTGCGCGTCTTCAACTACGGCACGCTTGTCGCCAAGCCCCTGATCGAGGATTGACCATGGCCGAACGATCGCAGCCTTCGGCAAATTACAGCAGCTGGCCCGTTATGACGGCGCTCACCATCGTTAGCCTCCCGCTGCTCCTGATGTATGTCTATCTCTTCCTCGACACCGTGACCGTGAAGCAGCCGGAGGCCTTGCTGCCCTCCGGCCTGACGCTCCAGCACTGGCGCTTCCTGTGGCAGACGACGGCGGGCAAGGCGAACATCTGGCAGGTGACGGTGAACACGCTGCTGTTTTCGGCCTGCACCACCAGTCTCGTGCTCATCATCTCGTCGATGGCGGGCTACGTTCTCTCGCGATTGAACGTGCCGGCGCGCGGCTTCTTCCTCGCCGGCGTCATGGTGCTCCATGCATTCCCGTCGGTGACGCTGATCATCGCCATCTTCATCGTGCTGCAGATGGTCGGCCTCTACAATTCGCTGATCGGCGTCATCCTGGTAAAGGCGGCGATCGACCTGCCTCTCGGCATCTGGCTGATGAAGGGCTTCTACGACACCGTGCCCTGGGAAATCGAAATGGCCGGTGTCGTCGATGGCGCCTCGCGTTTCCGGGTCTGGCGCAGCCTCGTGCTGCCGCAGGTCCAACCCGGGATCATGGCGCTCGGCCTGTTCTCCTTCCTCTCCGGCTGGGGCGAGTTCATCCTGCCGCAGGTGCTGGCGCCCGGTAATGAGGTGCAGGTGCTTTCGGTCTATCTCGCGGGCTTCCTCGCCGACGACAACAATTACGATTTCAACATGTTCAAGGCGGTCGGCCTCTTCTACCTCGTTCCGGTGCTGATCGCTTACGCGCTCTTCAACAAATACCTCATGAACATCTATGGCGGCGGGAACAAAGGCTGATGCGTATCCTTCTCGACAATTTTTCGAAGAGCTTCGGCTCCACCAAGGTCATCGAGAACATGCAGCTCGAAGTCGGTAACGGCGAGATGCTGGCGCTTCTCGGCCCCTCCGGCTGCGGCAAGTCGACGACACTGTTTGCGGTCTGTGGCATCCATAGGCCGACAGGCGGGCGCATTCTCTTCGGCGACCGCGACGTCACCGACCTGCCGAGCCAGGCTCGCAACGTCGGCGTCGTCTTCCAGTCCTACGCGCTCTATCCGCATATGACGGTTGCCGAAAACATCGGCTTTCCGCTGAAGGTGAAAGGCATGCCGACCGCCGATATCCGCAAGGAGGTTGACCGCATCGCAGGCCTCGTGCAGATCGGCAATCTCATGGAACGTCGGCCGGCGCAGCTTTCCGGCGGCCAGCAGCAGCGCGTGGCGCTGGCGCGCGCATTGATCCGCAAACCCGACGTGCTGCTTCTCGACGAGCCGCTCGCCAATCTCGACGCCAAGCTCCGCCTCGAAATGCGCTCGGAAATCCGCCGCATCCAGCGCGAAACCGGCATCACCGCCATCCTCGTCACCCATGACCAGGTGGAGGCGATGAGCATGTGCGACCGCATCGCCATCATGAAGGAAGGCGAAATCGTCCAGATCGCCACGCCGGCCGAGATGTACAACGATCCGAAAACCGCCTTCGTCGCCGGCTTCCTCGGCAATCCACCGATTACCTTCCTGCGCGGCGTCCTTGATAAGGGCGCTTTTACCATCCCGGAAAGCGAGATCCGCGTGCCGCTGCCTGACACTGTCGCCGTCGCCGAGGGCACCAAACTGATGCTCGGCGTCCGCCCGGAACATTTCACCCCGGCGGGCGATATCGCCGTTCCCGGCAAGGTCACCTTCGCCGAAACGCAAGGCCGCGAAAACCTCTACGACGTGCTTCTATCAGGCGGGCCGCTGTTGCGCTCGATCCAGCCGGTGCGCAACGATATCCACGTCGGCGACGATGTTTTCTGGGCGATCGACAGCCGCGGCGTGTTCGTCTTCGATGAAAACGGCAGGAGGCTGTGATGAGCCGCGATTTCTCCGCATTTTTCGAGTGTTATGGCTGGCCGGCAACCAAGGGCCGGTTGCCCTTCTGCATCGGCCATCGCGGCGCCAGCGGCCATGAACGCGAGAACACGATCGCCGCATTCCGGCGCGCCGCCGAACTCGGCGCCGAAATGTGGGAGCTCGACACGCAACTGACCAAAGACGGCGTGGTCGTCGTTTCGCACGACGACCATCTCGAGCGGGTCTTCGGCATCGACCGCCGCATTTCCGAAATGACGGCCGCTGAGCTCGCCGCCCTCGACGGCGTCGACGTGCCGAGTTTTTCGGAGGTCGCCGCTCTCGGCCGCAAGACGGGAACCGGCCTCTATGTCGAGCTCAAGGCGCCCGGAACCGGCTTGCTCTGCTGGCGCCACCTTGCCGAGATGAACCAGCGTTTCGCCTGCCTTGGTTCCTTCGACACGGCGCAGGTGCGCGAACTCCGTGACGCGGGCTGCGATTTCCCGCTCTCGGTGCTGATCCGCGTCGGCCACGATCCGCACGCCCTCGGCGACGAGGCCGGCGCCGATATCCTGCATCTCTGCTGGGAGAGGGCAGGGGAACGCCCGCAGGATCTGGTGACGGAGGCGCTCATGCGCCCCGTCTTTGAGGCAGGCCGCGAAATCGTGCTCTGGCACGAGGAGCGGCAAACCATTCTCAATGACATCATGAAGCTTCCGGTTCTTGGCATCTGCACGGATCTGCCCGATCTGATGCGGGGGCCCGCGGTGAGGGAAAAAGCAGTTGGCAGATAGGGATAAGGGACCCCGCAAGGTAACCTCCTTCGACGTGGCGCGCGTGGCCGGCGTCTCGCGCGCCGCGGTGTCGCGCGCCTTCACGCCGGATGCCAGCGTCTCCCCGAAGACCCGCGAAAAAGTCTATCAGGCCGCCAAGGAACTCGGCTATCGGGTGAACTATCTTGCCCGAAGCCTCACTAACAAACGCTCCGATCTCGTCGGCCTCGTTGCCGCCGGCCTCGACAATCCGTTTCGCACGCTGCAGATCGAGCATCTGGCGAAGGTGCTGCTCGCCCGCAATTTCCGCCCGATCCTGCTGCCGACCTCACAGGAGGCGGATACCTCGTCCTTCATCGGTCAGTTGCTGCATTACGCCGTATCGGGCGTGATCGTCACCTCGGATGCGCCGCCGACCGAGATCTGCGAGCAGTGCGCCGCCGAAGGCGTGCCGATCGTGCTGATCAACAAGGGCAACGACATCCCCTTCGTCGACCGCATCATCTCCGACGACCGCATGGCCGGCCATCTCGCCGCCAGCCACCTGATCGACGCCGGCGCGCGAAAGCCAGCCGTCATGGCCGCAACCGCCATATCTTACACGGCCCGCCGGCGCCGCGAGGCCTTCGTCGCCCGCTGCAAGCAGCTTGGCGTCGAAGCAGAGTTTCTGCATGTCAAAATCAACGACTACCGGAGCGGCTACGATGCAGCGGGCGAGCTTGCCGCCTCCGGCATCGACGGGCTGTTTTGCGCCAATGACTACATGGCCTGCGGCGTCGTTGACCGCATCATGCAAGGCCGCGGCCGCGAGGATGCGCCACCGCTTCCCATCATCGGCCATGACGATATCCCGCAGGCGAGCTGGAGCGCCTATGAGCTGACAACCATTCGCCAGCCCTGCGACCTCCAGGCCGAACAGACTGTCGACCTGCTGATAAGCCGCATGGCCGAACCGGACCTGATGGCGCGTGTCGAATTCACGCCCGTGACATTGATCAAAAGAAGGACTGCCTGATGAACTCCCCATTCGATGCCGCCGCCATCCGCGCCCGGGCGGAGGTCGCGATCGCCATTGCCCTCGACGTCGGGCGGGAGGCAGCACGGTTCCGGCGCGAGTCCGCTCCCGGCACGCTTGCCATCGAAAACAAGGGGCTTCAGGATTTTGTCACAGTTGCCGATAAAAGGGCCGAGGAAGCAATCCGCAACGGGCTGCTCTCACGTTTTCCCGAAGATACTTTCATGGGCGAAGAAAGCGGCGGGCGATCGGGTGGAGCCGGTACGTGGGTCGTCGATCCGATCGACGGCACGACCAATTATATCAGGGGCTTCCGGCACTGGGGCGTCTCCATCGCCTTCGTCGTCGCCGGCAAGGTCGAGATCGGCGTCGTCTACGACGCTGCCGAGGACAAGGTCTTCCACGCCGTGCGCGGCGGCGGCGCCTTCAAGGATGGGCTTCCGGTTCATGCGGGCGCAACAACCGATCCGGCCAATGCGCTCGTCATTCTCGGTCATTCCCGCAAGACGAGTTTCGACGATCATCTCGCGCTCTCCAAACGGCTCCACGAGCGCGGCATGGATTATCGCCGCATGGGTGCGGCCGCCATCGATCTCGTTCGTGTCGCCGAAGGTACGGCCGACCTTTATTACGAGCGCCATCTCAACGCGTGGGATATGCTCGCCGGCGCGCTGATCGCCGAAGAGGCGGGAGCAATGGTGGCAATGCCCCCGGTTGACAGTTTGCTTGCGGATGGTGGGCCGGTCATTGCCCATTCGCCCGGGCTTGCCGGCGAATTCGCCTTTATCCTCGAGGTAGAGGGGTTGGCGCGCTCCGCGGATTAATCTGCCGTCCGCCTGCGCCAGGCGCGTTCGGTCGCCGGCGCCTCGTCGGTGGTGATTTGGTCCGGCTTGAGCGCCATCAGCGCCGAGAAATTCAGCCATTCCTCCTCGCTGAAGCCGGTCTCCGGATTCTTCAGGGTGAAGGTCCAGGCATCGACGCGTTTGCCGTGGTCCTGGCAGAGCCCAATCATATCCAGCCCCTCTTTGGCGGCATTCAGGATCAGTGGCCAGTGGAGATAGATCGTGTCCGGCCCAGTCGGGCCGCTGAGGTCGGCGCGCAACTCAGTCTCGACCGCGTTCCAGCCGCTCGCCTTCCAGATATCGTAAAGCTTGTCCGTGGGATCGATGCCGCGCTGCAGGTGCGGCAGCTTCTCCTTGACGGCGACGATAAGGTCGAGGCTGCCGCCGCTGACGATCACCGAGGCGGCGATATCCCGGAAATGCGCGGCAAGATGCTCAATGCCCTTGGCGCCGATCGCTTCAAAGTCGTCCTTCATGTCGAATTGCAGCAGTGCGGCCGGATGCGTCGACTGCATCATGGCGGCGAGATCCTCACTAAGGATCAGCGGCCGGGCGCCGTCCTTCATCAGCACGCCCCTGAGGTCACCGATGCTCTTGTCGGCGATCGGTCCATGGCCCGTCGTTTCGCCTTCGAGTTTCCTATCGTGCAGCACGACGAAGCCGCCATCGGCACGCACCCGCAGATCGAGCTCCATCGATGCACCAGCCGCAAAACCCTCCGCCATCACTTCGGCGGAAAACAGCGGATCGGCAAACCGCTTGCGCAGCCGGTGCCATTTCAGGCGGGTGTGGTGCCTCGCGTGCAAAATCTCGAGGCCGTGAGCATCCAGCAATCTCGTCATCTCAAGTAGCTCTCCATGATGCCACTCTCCTGCCTTGACGGGCCGTGATTATCAAGGGCCGAAGACGGCTTCATCGGCTGTAGGCCGCGGAGATTGCCTCGGACGCTGCAGCGATATCTGCGGGATGGCCGGCCTGCCTGAGAGCAGCCCCGTAGGCCACCACATTCGAGAGCACCGTCTGGAATGCAGCGCGCGGACCTGTATGGTTCAGCCGCACAAGACGGGCCGGCGCGGTTCCGACACCTTCGGTCAGCTCGACCCCCAGCCGCCCAGCGGCTGCGATCAGCGTGGCAGGCGCCAGCGCTTCCGGCAGCGGGACAGCCGTCGCCAGGTTCGAAGCCTTTGCAGCCGGAACCCAGGCCCCGGTGCCGAGTGCGGCAAGCCCCGCCCGCGTCGCCGATGCCGCGAGCGCATGGCGGGCGATGATATTCTCCAGGCCTTCGGCCTCGATGCGGTCGAGTGCCGTTTCCAGCGCGAAGAATTCCAGCGGCGCCGGCGTTCCCGGCAGGGCGCGCCGGCCGCCATCGAGCCACATTTTCAGATCGGCCAGCGACAGGATGGAATCGCGCGGTGCGCCATCCCTGAGGATCAGCTCCCAGGCGCGGCGGCTGACGGAAAGCGCTGATACCCCTGCCGGACCGCCGAGCGCCTTCTGCGGGCCGATCACCGCGATGTCGATGTCGAGAGCATCGACATCGAGCCGATGGCCGCCGACCGAGGCGACCGCATCGACGACGGTGAGGATGCGGCGAGCGCGCGCAAGCGCCAGTATCTCGGGCAGGGGATTCAGAATGCCGCTCGCGGATTCCGCGTGAACCACGGCGAGTACATCGATGTGACGACTGGTCCCCAACGCCTGGGCGACCACCTCGATCGCGATCGGTAGGCCCGGTTCGGCGACGATATCCTGGACCGTCGCACCACCCCGCCGCAGCCATTGCCCGAACCAGCTGCCATAGGGGCTGGTGACGATATTGAGTGCCGAAAGGCCAGGGCGGGCAAGGCTGACCGCTGCCGCTTCCAGCGCCACCACAGCCTCAGCCTGCACGAATACGATGTCGTTGCGGCTCAGCAATATCCTGCCGACCTTGTCGGCAAGGGCGGCATAGCGCTCCGCGGGATAGGAGAGGGCGCCGTGCAGGGGATTCCAACCGGGATCGGGCATAACGACTGCTCCTTCAGAACGGATCGGTCACGAGACGGGGGACGGCGGCAACAAGCGCGCGGGCGGCATCGGATTGCGGCGCGACAACGACCGATGTCGCCGGACCGGTCTCGACGATCCGCCCATTGTCGATAACGGCGATGCGGTGGGAGACGGCGCGGACGACGGCAAGATCGTGCGAAATGAAGAGACAGGCAATGCCCTGTTCCCTTTGCAGCTCGACCAGAAGCTCCAGAATCCTGCCGCGCACGGTCACGTCGAGGGCAGAAACCGCTTCGTCGAGCACCAGCAGCGACGGCCGCGTTGCAATCGCCCGGGCGATCGCCACACGCTGGCGCTGGCCACCGGAAAGCGACCGCACAGGACGACCGGCATAATCGGCAGACAGGCCGACGCGTTCGAGAAGCATCGCGATCTCGCCGGTGCGGCGGTGCCTTGGGACAACCTCGTGGATGCGCAGCGGATCGTCCAGCACAGCACCCACGGTCGCCAGCGGATTGAAAGCGGCGAGCGGATCCTGGAACACCATCTGCATCTGTGCCCGTTTGCGGCGAAGCGCTGCGCCGCTCAGGGCAAGCCAATCCTCTCCTTCGAAGCGGATTGCGCCGGCATCGGCAGCAAGAAGGCGCAGCAGGATGCGCGACAGGGTCGACTTTCCGCTGCCGGAGGCACCGACAATGCCGAGCGTCTCGCCGGCCGCGATCGTCAGCGACACATTCTCGAGGGCGGCGACCCGGCGGCCGGAGGAGGAAAAACCTTTCGACAGGTTGTCGATGGAAAGCAGCACATCGCTCATGACGCCGCCTTCGCAATCAACGGCGGCGTTCTGAGATCACGATGGCTGGCAATGAGTTCGGCGGTATAGTCGCTCTGCGGCGCCGACAGCACCGAACGGACGGGGCCGGCCTCGACCAGCCTTGCATCGCGGAAGACCGCGATGCGATCGACGAAGCCGGAGGCGAGCGCGATATCGTGGGTGATGAAGAGCAACGTCATGCCATCCTCGCGCACCAGCCCGTCGAGCAGGCGGACGATCTCGGCCTGGACGACGACATCGAGTGCGCTGGTCGCCTCGTCGGCGATCAGCAGCTGAGGTTTCGCAGCGATCGCCGCCGCGATGGCCACGCGCTGGCGCTGGCCGCCGGAAAGCTGATGCGGAAAGGCCCTCATCACCTTGTCAGGCTGCGGCATCCGCACCCGTCCAAGCAATTCCTCGGCCCTGGCATAGGCCTGTTTCCAGTTAAGACCGAGATGGCGCCTGGCGCCTTCGGCGATCTGCTCGCCGATCGTGAGCACGGGGTTGAGGCTGGAACCTGGGTCCTGAAAGATGAAGCCGAAATCGCGGCCGGGGCGGGGCGGATGGCCGAGTGCGGGCCAGAGCATCTCGCCGCCGACCTTCGCCCTCTCAGGCAGCAGGTCGGCGAGGGCGCGGGCGAACGTGCTCTTGCCGGAGCCGCTTTCGCCGACGATCGCCAGCCTTTCGCCGGCGGCAATATCGAGATCGATGCGGTCGAGTGCGGCTGCGCCGTGCCCGTAGGTGACCGAAAGCTGCCGCAGGCTGCAGAAAATGTCGCTCATGCCGCCCTCGCACCGTCATCGCCAAGCGCCTTGCCGAGGCCTTCGCTGAAGAGATGGACGCCGAGCACGGTCACGGCGAGTGCTGCGCCCGGTATGACGGAGAGATAGGATGCCGAACGCAGCACGCTGCGGCCCTCGGCGATCATCGAACCCCAGGTGGCGATGTTGGGATTGCCGAGGCCGAGGAAGGACAGCGCTGCCTCGGTCAGGATCGCCCCGGCGACGATGGTGGCCGAAAGCGCCAGCACCGGCGGCAATGCGTTCGGCAGGATCTCCCGGAAGGCGATCTCGGCTGGATGCATACCGATCACCCTTGCGGAGGCGACGTAATCCTGCTCGCGGATCGCCAGTACCTGCGCTCGCGTCAGCCGCGCCGGGTCAGCCCAGGTGCCGAGCGCAATGGCAAGAACGATAACAGGCGTCGAGACGCCGATGGTGCTGACAAAGGCAAGAGCGAGCAGGAAGGCCGGTACGATCTGGAACGCATCGACCACACGCATCAGCGCCTCATCGACGAGCCCGCCGGCAAAACCGGCCACCATGCCGACGCAGACGCCGAGGATCATGGCGGAAAACGCCGCTGCGAGGCCGACGGCAAGCGAGGTTCTGGCGCCATAGAGCAGTCCCGCCAGAACGTCGCGGCCGAGCCGGTCAGTGCCGAGCGGTGAAGCCGGGTCGGTGAACGGCGCAAGCAGGGCACGGCCGGCAATCCTCAGCGGATCGCCCGGTGAGATGACCGGAGCGAGCAGACCGGCCACAACCAGGATGAAAAGGATCGCAAGCCCGACCGCGCCTTCCGGCTGGCTCAGCAGGCGCTGCAGGCGGCTCATACGCTGCCCTCCGAAGCGCCGATGCGAGGGTCGAGCGCGGCATAGACGAGATCGACGAGGAAATTGACCGAGATGACGAGGACGGCGCTGGTGACGACGATGCCCATCAGCAGAGGCGCATCGCGGCCATTGACCGCCTCCTGCGCCAGCCGCCCAAAACCCGGGATCGCAAAAACGCTTTCGATCACCACGCTGCCGCCGAGCATGGCCGCCGATTGCAGCCCGAACATGGTGACGAGGGGCAGCAGCGCGTTGCGCGCCACATGGCGCAGCACGATCCGGCTCCGCGACAGGCCCTTGGCGCGGGCAAACAGCACGAAATCGAGCTTCCAGGCCTCGGCCATGCCGCTGCGCATCACGCGCAGGAACAGAGCGAGATAGATCAACGCGAGAGCGCCGACCGGCAGAACGAGATGATCTGCAATGTCGAGCGCGCGCGAAAATCCTGTCTTTCCCGAAGCGATCGTCTCGATAGCGGCAATTGGAAACCAGCGCAACTTCACCGAAAAGACGATGCTCAAAACCAGGCCGAGCCAGAAGCTCGGAATGGCATAGACGATCAGCGAGCCGATCGAGAGCAGCCGGTCACGCAGGCTACCCGGCCGCGCGCCGGCAAGGATGCCAAGCGCCGAGCCGAGGCCGAAGGAGAGTGCCGTGGCGCTGCCCATCAGGAGCAGCGTATTGGGCAGGCGTTCGGCAATCAGCGCGCCGACCGGCCTGTTGAAGGCGACCGACCAGCCGAGATCGAGCCGCCCCAGCGAGGAGAGATAAAGCCAGAGGCGCGCAAACATGGAGCGGTCGAGGCCATAGCTCTCTCGCAGCGACTGCACCAGCGCCGCATCGCCACCGCCGATCGAGCCGAGATAGGCGTCGACGGCATCACCCGAGGCTGACTCAAGCAGGAAAAAGGTGAAAATCACCACGATCAGCAGCACCGGAATGCTGCTGATCGCCCTGCGCCTCAGGAGGATGATGGCTCGTTTCACGCCGGACAGGGCCTCTGGAAGAGAATTGCCGCCGATCCTATCATGATTGCAGCGCGGTATCGCCCCAGTTCGAAACCGCCCAGCGCGGGTTGTTCGAGACGTTCAGCACAGTGTCACGCGCAACAGTAATAAAGCCCCATTCCGCAACGTTGATCAGCGGCAGGTCAGCGACCGCGAGCTGCTGGAACTTGCGATAGAGTTCGGTGCGCGCCGCGGTATCGATGGTTTCCGAGGCCTGCTGGATGATCTTGTCGAGCTCCGGATTGGCGTAGCCACCCTGGTTGGAGAAGGGCACACCATCAGGGGTGCCGGACTGGACGAGAATGGTGGTGGAGATCGCCGGATCGCCGCGGAAGACCGGCGGGCCGACCGCGAGGTCGAAGTCATGGTCGGTATAAACCGCCTTCAGATGCGCGGCCGCATCGGCATTGACGATCTCAGCATTGATGCCGATCGCGGCAAGCGCCTGACGAAGGTAGTCGCCAAACTGGCGAGTCTCGTTGAAATAGGGCGCGGGGCGGAGCTTCAGCGTGAATCGGTTACCATCAGGCCCCTTGGTGTATCCGGCTTTGTCGAGGATGTCGTTGGCGGCGCCGGGATTGAAATCATAGGTCGCGACATCCGATGTGTAGAACTCCGGCGCATTCTTCGGCACCGGGCCTGTCGAGGCGGCGGCGTAGCCGAGGAAGATCGTATCGACCACGAATTTCTTGTCGATCGCATGCGCGATCGCCTGGCGGACTCTCAGATCGGCCAGTTCCTTGCGTCGGTGATTGATCTCGACGACGAGTTGGTAGGTCAGGGCCTCATAGCCCTTCGAAATCACCTTGATGCCAGCGACCTTCGAGATGCGGTCGAGATCGGCGAGCGGCACGGCCGAGAAGGCGGCGAGCTGGATTTCCTCGGCTTCGAGCGCGGAACCCGCCGATCCGCGATCGGGCAATACCCGGAAGACGATCTCGTCGAGTTTCGGCTGGTCCTTGTCCCAATAATTCTCGTTGCGCGTCAGCCGGTAATATTCGCCGGGCTTATGTTCGGCGAACTTGAACGGGCCGGTGCCGACCAGCGTGTTGTTGGCCGGGTTGGTAGCGATATCGGTGCCGTCGAAAATATGCTTGGCAACGACGCTTGTCACGACAGGCAGCGCATTGCGGATCAGCTGGAACGGCGTCGGCTTGGAGAAACGGAAGATGGCGGTGTAATCGTCAGGCGTATCGACGGCTTCGAGGTTGGCGAAGACCAGACGGCCGAGATTCTGCAGCGGCTTCCAGACGTTGAGCGCGGAAAAGGCGACATCGACAGAAGTGAACGGCTTGCCGTCGTGCCAGGTAACGCCATCGCGCAGCTTGAAGGTCACGGAAAGGCCGTCGGCCGAACCCTCCCAGGAGGTCGCAAGGCGCGGCGAGAGCCCGTCCTTGCCGTCGAAGGAGGCTTCGGCCAGCGGCTCGATTACTTTGCTCGCAACGAAGAAGACCCCATTCGAAGCGACGATGGCCGGATTGAGGTTCTTTGGCTCGGAATCGGCCGCAACGATCAACCGGCCGCCTTTCGGCGCATCCTGCGCCAGCGCCTGTCGGGCAAGCGCCGTCGAGGCAAGCAGCAGGGCGGTGCCCTTCATCAACGTGCGCCGCGAGATTTCTGGAATAGTCATGACCCCTCCTGATCGCCCGAAAATTCGAATGCCCATATTCAGGGCGAAATGCCGATAATCATAGAAATTAAATTCGAATGGTCAGGCTGGGCGAGACACTTTTTTGTCACCCAGCCATTATTTTTTCAACCGTTGGCGGCTTGGCGCCTGGGCTCGGCGAAGAGATTGCGATAACCGGCGCCCGGATGCGGCGCGGTAAGCCGCGGTCCGGCTCCCCCGAGCTTTTCGCGCAGCGTGCCCTTGGCATATTCGGTCTTGTAGACGCCGCGTTTCTGCAGCTCCGGGACGAGCAGATCGGCGGCATCCTCGAAACTCTCAGGTGTAACGGCATAGGCAAGATTGAAGCCGTCGACATCGGTATCCTCGACCCATTCCTGCATCAGATCGGCGACCGTCTGCGGCGAGCCGACGAAGACAGGGCCGAAACCGCCGATGCCGACCCAGTCGGCCATCTCGCGCACCGTCCATTCCTTGGTGGGATCGATGGTCGTGAAGGTCTCGACGGCCGATTGCACCGCATTGGTATGGCGGTGCCGCAGCACCTCATCCGGCCCGAACTGGCCGAAATCGATGCCGGTCCAGCCGGAGATCAGCGTCAGCGCACCCTCGAAGGAGGCATATTTGCGGTATTCGTTGAACTTCCGTTGCGCCTCCGCATCCGTTTCACCAAGCACCACGGTCTGCAGGTTAAAGGCGAGGATTTCGCGCGGGTTGCGGCCGACGCGTTCGGCCGCCTCGCGGACATTGGCGACGTAGCGCTTCAGCACGGCTTTCGACGGAGACGCGACGAAGATGCATTCGGCATGGGCGCCGGCGAAATCCTTGCCGCGGCTGGAAGCGCCGGCCTGGTAAAGCACCGGCGTGCGCTGTGGAGAAGGTTCGCTCAAGTGAATGCCGGGCACGTTGAAATGCTTGCCGGAATGGCGGATCGGGTGGACCTTATCGGGATGGGTGAAGATGCCGGTTTCCCGGTCGCGGACGACGGCATCGTCCTCCCAGCTTCCCTCCCAGAGCTTGTAGCAGACCTCGAGATATTCCTCGGCGAGATCATAGCGGTCGTCGTGCTTCGTCTGCGCCGGCTGGCCGATATTGAGCGCGCCGCTGTTGAGATAGGAGGTCACGATATTCCAACCAACGCGGCCCTTGGTCAGGTGGTCGAGCGTCGAGATGCGGCGGGCGAAAGTATAGGGATGCTCGAAGGAGAGCGATGCCGTCAGGCCGAAGCCGAGATGTTCGGTTTCGTAGGACATGGTCGGGATGAGCTGCAGCGGATCGTTGACCGGCACTTGCGCCGAATGGCGAAGCGCGGCATCGACATTGCCGTTCAGCACGTCGTAGACGCCGAGCACGTCGGCAATGAACAGTCCGTCGAACTTGCCGCGTTCCAGCGTCTTTGCCAGGTGCACCCAGTAGTCGAGATCCTTGTAGGTCCAGGATTTGTCGCGCGGATGGCGCCAGAGCCCCGGCGACTGGTGTCCGACGCAATTCATGTCGAAGGCGTTCAGCCTGATTTGGCGGGTCATGTTTTCTTCCTTGGAATTAGGGATTGCTGCGGCCGAGGCCGTAGGTCAGCGCCAAGGCTCCGACGAGCACGGCGCCCTTGACGAAATCCTGGGTGTAATAAGGGGCGTTCAGCATGGTGAGCCCGTTCAAGAGCACGCCCACGAAGACGGCGCCGGCAATCGTGCCAAGCACGTTGGGACGCCTGAGATTGAGGACGGCGAAGCCGATCAGTGCGGCCGCAACCGAATCCATCAGCAGCGAACCGCCGGAGGAGACGTCGCCACGCCCGACGCGGGCGGCAATGACGATGCCACCGAGCGATGCCAGCGTGCCCGACAGGACATAGGCGAGCGTTTTCAGCCTGACGGTCGAAGCGCCGGCAAGCCGGGTGGCGACCTCGTTGCCGCCGGTCGCAAACAGCAGCCGGCCGATGCGCGTGCGCTCGGTGAGGATGAAGAGGAGAACGGCGACTGCCACCATCAGCACCACGGAAACGGGCAGGGTGCCGAAGATGCTGTAGCGCCCGATCAGCAGGAAGGCCGGGTCGTAGGCGCCGGTCGCCTTCGATCCGTCGGGCAGGGTAAGGCCCGCCGAGATCGATCGGCCGGCGGTCGGGATCAACTGCAGGCCGGAAAGCAGGAACATCATCGCCAGCGTCGCCAGGAGATCCGGCACCTTCAGGCGCACGATCAGGAAGGCGTTGACGAGGCCGACGAGCGCGCCGAAGGCGAGCACCAGCGGCACCGTCGCATAGGCATCGAGGTGCCAGACGATCATGGCGTAACTCGCCGCCATCACGCCCGACGCGGCGACCGCGCCGATCGACAGGTCAAAACCGCCGACGGCGAGCGTGACGGTGACGCCAGCGCCGAGGATGGCGACGACGGACACCGCCTGCAGTATGCTCATCAGATTGGCGATATTGATGAAGGCGGGCTCGGCGATGGTGAAGCCGACGACGAGAGCCGCAAGCAGGATAAACACCGCGCCCGCCCGGAGGAACGCTCCGAGGGCGGCGAGACGGCTGCTGCCTGATTGCTGCAGTGCCTTTGGCCGGGCGCTTGCCTGTGGAAGGGTGTCGTTATCGACCGTCGTCATGCAGATATTCCCTGGATGGCAGAATGAAAAGCGACGCCGTCTGCCGCCGGCCTCAACACGTGGTGGTCGATGACGAGGATGCGGTCGGCCACTTCATAGGCCTCCTCCGGATCGGAGGTCGCAATCAGCGTCGCCCGGTCGGTGCGAGCGCGGATTGCCCGGATGATATCGTGACGGGCGCCGACGTCGACGCCCTGGAAGGGTTCGTCGAGTAGCAGCAGCCGGCTCGGCTCCGCCTCCCAGCGCGCGATCACCGCCTTCTGCTGGTTGCCGCCGGAGAGCGACCAGACCGAGGCGAGGGGACCGGCCGCCTTGATGCCGAGACGGGCGATTGCCTGTTCGGCCTCGCGTCTTTCACGCCCGCCGACAAGGAAACCACTGGGATACCATTTGCCAAGATGCGGCAGGCTGATCGTCGCCGATAGCGAATGGCCCGGCCATGCCGGCGGCATCAGCGAGGAACAATGACGGTCTTCGGCGGCCATGGCGACACCTGCGGCGATCGCTTCACCAGGGTTTTTCGGCCGGTACGGCCGGCCGTCGAGGAACATCTGGCCGCCAGCAAGCGCCGTCACGCCGAAGATCGCCTGGAGCAGCCGGCTCTTGCCCGCGCCGAGCACGCCTGTTACCGCGACCACCTCGCCCTCATGCAGCGACAGATCGAAGGTCGCGCTTGCAGGCAGCAGGCTGATATCGCGCATCTCGAAAATCGCAGGTCCGGTCGCCGGTCGCGCATCCGGCCGGGCGGCATCCAGTCTGCGGCCGATCATCGTCTCGATGGCGCTCGAAAAATCGATCGGTCGCGAGAAGGTGCCGACAACGCGGCCGCCACGCATGACGAGCGCGCGGTCAGCGATCGCTTCGAGATCGGCGGTGCGGTGCGAGATATAAAGGATCGCCAGACCCCGATTGCGAAGCCTCAGCAGAATATCGAAGAGGCGCCGGCTTTCCTCTCCGGAAAGGCTCGCCGTCGGCTCGTCGAGGATGAGGAGATCGGCGCGGTTAGCGAGCGCCCGGGCAATCGCCACGAGTTGCCGGTCGGCGCTGGAGAGCTCGCCGAAATCACGATCGAGCGGCAGGCTGAAGCCGGCGGCATCGAGCATCGCCTGCGCGGCGCGTCGGATGCCGGCCCGCGAGACGAAGAAGGGCATGCTGCGATCGGCGAACCGGTTGAGCAGCAAGGCATCGGCCACGTCCAGGCCGGCCGCACCGACCAAATCCGTCGATTGGTGCACGGTGACGACGCCGGCCTTTGCCGCTTCGGCCGGGCTGCGCGGCGCAAAGGGGTGGCCATCGAGAGTGATCGTGCCACCATCAGCTGGAAGTACGCCGGACAGGATCTTCACCAGCGTCGACTTTCCCGCGCCGTTCGCGCCCATCAACGCCACGATCTCACGACGCTCGATCGAAAGACCAGCGCCGGCAAGCGCCCGCGTCGACCCGAAACTGCGGGTAATATCTTTAACGTGAAGAAGGGGCATCGTTCATGTCCGGGACTGCATTCGTAGCCGGAGTGTGCCCTGTCCGGACGGTCGATTTCCAGGCACGCATTTCCCCGGCGGGCGGTGCTGGCGAAACAAAGAATCTCTCGCAGCCCGCAAAATCGGATCATTTACTCTACTAAAAACATAGAGATTATATCTAAATAATCCGACGCGTCGCGAGGGCTGTCAGACCTGTCAGACGACGCTTTCGTTTGCTAGAAGGAACGCGACGATGAAATCCCTCGCACGGCTTGCACTGTCTGCCGCCGTCATTCCGCTCATTTTCATTCAAGGCGCCAAAGCCGACGGCCTGTCCGGCGCTCCAGCCCCCTTCGATAAGGGCGGCGTCAAGGTAGCTTTGATCAGCTACATCTCGGCCGGCGACTTCTTCCAGGCTTACCAGGCGGGCGCAGAAGCCCAGGCCAAGGCGCTCGATATCGACCTGCGCATCTTCCCCGGCCGGCAGGACGCCGCCGAGCAGCGTGAGCAGATCCTGCAGGCGATCAATCTCGGCGTCTCCGGCATCGTCATCGATCACGGCCTGCCGGAATCGCTCGGCGACGTCGTGCAGCAGGCCCTCGACAAGGGCATCAAGGTCGTAGCCTTCGACGTCAACCTCAACAATCCGAAGATCCCGCAGGTAGAGCAAAGCGACCACGAGCTTGCCTCGCTGGCTCTCGAGCAGGTGGCGAAGGACAACGGCAAGGACTTCAAAGCGGGCTACGTCTATGTTGCGGGCTTCGCGCCGCTCGACCGCCGCAACGAGGTCTGGGACAAGTTCAAGTCGGACAATAAGGGCGTCGTCGAAAAGGCCCGCTTCGGCAACGTCAGCGACACGACGGCGACCTCGACCGCCGACCAGGCGAAGGCCGCGCTCACCGCCAATCCCGATATTTCGGTCGTCTTCGCCCCCTATGACGAATTCGCCCGCGGCGTGAAGCTTGCCGCCAATGACCTCGGCATATCAAGCAAGCTTAAGATCTATTCGGCCGACGTCTCGACAGCCGATATTCAGGAAATCACCGAGGTAGGCAGCCCATGGGTTGCGACCGTCGCGACCAATCCTGCCGTCGTCGGCGCCGTCTCCATCCGCGCCGCAGCCCTCGAAATCGCCGGCCAGGCGGTTCCCCACCAGATCACGATCAAGCCGACGCTTCTGACGCAGGAGAGCCTGCGCGCCGCCGGCGTCAAGACGATCGAGGACCTGGCGGCAAAGATCCCGGCCTTCAGCACAAGCGATGCGGCAACCGCAAGCTGGATTCCGGACAAGCTTTTTTGAGGAGGTCACCCTCGATCCTTCCGGCGGGAGCCTCGGTTCCCGCCGGATCATCTTTTTGGAGAATTGGAGCCCCGTCCATGAGCCAGTCCAATGTCGTCTTTGCGGCCAGCCGCAACCCGACGCGAGAAGACCTTTTTGCGCGTGCTGAGGATATTTCTGCCGATCTTTCCAGGCGCGCCGCAGATCTCGACCGCGAAGGCCGCCCGCCGCTTGGCGAGATCGTCAAGTTAAAGAATGCCGGGCTGCTCAATGCGCTGCATCCCCGCGAGATCGGCGGCGGTGGCCTCGATTGGGTCGATGGGCTGAAGCTGGTGCGCATTCTTGCCCGCGGCGAGAGCTCGATCGGCCAGTTGCTCGGCTATCACTATGTCAACAGCCAGTATATTTACTGGGCGCTCGATGCGGCGCGCGCCCATGCGCTGGGCAGCGAGACGGTCGCCAGGAACCTCTATTGGGGTGCGGCCGTCAATCCGCGCGATCCGGGGCTGACGCTCACCCGGCGCGGCAACGGCTATGTGCTGAACGGGCGCAAATCCTTCTCCACGGCGGCGCGGGTCTCCGAATATATCAACGCCAATGCGGCCCTCGACGACAAGATCGCCGGTTTCGCCGTGCCGACCAATCGTCCCGGCTATATCGCCAATGACGACTGGGACAATATCGGCCAGCGCCTCTCCGACAGCGGCAGCGTCGAGTTCCGCGACTTCCCCGTCTATGAGGAGGACTTCGTCGGTGCGCCCGCCGCACCCGATGCGGCACCGCCCGTGCTCTCGACCTTCAACACGCCGTTCATCCAGTTGGTCTTCGTCAACTTCTACCTCGGCACCGCCGAAGGTGCGCTGCAGGCGGCCGTTGACTACGTCAGAACGACGACCCGGCCCTGGCTCACCTCCGGCGTCGAGCGAGCAGCGGACGATCCCTATATCCTCGAACGCGTCGGCGAATTCACCGCGGCGCTGAAGGCCTCGACGGCTCTTGCCGACAACGCGGCCACTGCCGTGCAGGCAGGTCTTGCCCGCGGCCGCGATGTAACCGCGCGCGAGCGCGGCGAGGCGGCGGCGGAAGCCTATGCAGCCAAGGTGCACGCCACGCATGTTTCGCTCGATATCACCTCGCGCGTCTTCGAGCTGACCGGCGCACGCTCGACGGCCGACAAATACCGCTTCGACCGTTTCTGGCGCAATGTCCGCACCCACACGCTGCACGACCCGGTCTTCTACAAGGCCAAGGAAGTCGGCGAATTCGTGCTGAACGACAAGATACCGGAGGTCAGTCTCTACAGCTGATACGACCGCACCTCCCACGAATATGAAAAACCCCATTGCCGGGCCGGCAATGGGGTTTTTGTTTGGGAGGAATGGAAGCGTCAGAGCGCGCCGTTTTTCGGCGGCGTCACGCCGTTCAGATGGTAGTTGCCGACCACGTGGTATTTCCAGCGAACGGGATCGTGCAGCGTATGGGTGCGGGCATTGCGCCAGTGGCGGTCGAGATTGAGGCCGACCTGCACGGACGAGGTTCCGGCAAGCTCGAACAGCGTATTCGCAGCCTCGATCGCTACTTCTGTCGTCAGCACTTTCGCCGCGGCGACCGCAAGCGTCGCCGCGATCACCTTTTCCTCCGTCGTCTCGACCTGCGCGGCATCGACCTTGTGGCCGGCGCGCTCGACAAGAGCCGTTGCGGCTTCGAGCCGGATGGCGATCTGGCCGATCTTGGCGATGGTCAGCGGATCGTCGGAGGCACGGTCGAGGCCGCTATCCATCCAGGGGCGCGATTTCGTCCTGACGAACTCAAGCGTTTCGACGAAAGCCGCCCGCGCGATACCGAGATCGACGCCAGCATGAATAATCTGGCCGACGGAACCGATCGTCGTCGGCCGCTCGAAACCCTTGTGGTGAGAGACGACGGAATCGGCGCTGACATAGACATTGTCGAGGATCGTAGTGCCGCTGCCGGTTGTGCGCTGGCCGAAACCGTCCCAGTCGTCGACGATCTCGACGCCTTCGGTGCCCTTCGGCACGAAGGCCATGGTCAGCCGATCCTCCGTATCGAGCGCGAAGACGGTGATCCAGTCGGCGAAGAGCACGCCCGTGGAATAGAATTTGCGGCCGTTGATCCGGTAGCCCGGACCGTCGCGGGTGATGCGTGTGTTGTAATGGCCGACCGTCTTGGTGCCGCGCTCGGACAGCGCATTGCCGAAACGATCGCCGGCCAGCACGCGCCCGAAGAAATAGCGCTGCTGCTCTTCGCTGCCGTCGGTTCTCAGCGCCTCAAGAATATAAAAATGGTTCTGCGGGATCTGGCCGATCGAACCGTCCGCCTCCGACAGAATCGCGGTAATCTCGGCGAGCACCGCATTGGAGACGTCGAGCCCACCATATTGGGCCGGCACCGTGATCGCGAGCAGTCCGGACTGTGCGAGAAGGTCGAGTTCGGCAAACGGCAGGATCCGGTCGGCATCGCGCTCGGCGGCGCGCGCGGCAAATTGTGCCGCCAGTCTGCGGGCGGTTGCAATCGCTTCCTCGTCACTGCCGATACGGGCGGCCACGGGCCGGATCTGGTCTGCTTGCCTCAGCACGGTGTTCATCGATGTCTCCAATTCTGACGATGCTATCGGTGAAAGAAATCGAACGCCGAGATAAGAGTACAAATTCTATAGATGTGGTCGAAAATAAAATGTGTTTGCTTATCGGCTTCTGGCTGCCGCGATTAGTGTCTCGGTCCGGCGGTTTTGCGAAAACGTGGCCGGAAAAGCGCCGAAATCGCTACCGGAAATTAGCGGAGCCGGCCTCGATTTGAATTCGTCGAGTTCCTACGTAACCGCTATCCGATGCGTCGCCGCAGCGGTTCCAGACAGAACGCCAATGCGGGGCAGGCCGCCGCCTTGCCCGATCCATGAGGAAAGTCATGACTCGTTCACGGCAGTTGCGCCTCGGCGCTTTCATGCGTCCCGTCAGCCTGCACACCGGCGCGTGGCGCTATCCCGGTTCCTACCCCGACGCCAATTTCAATTTCGCGCATCTGAAGTCCTTCGCGCAGGCGCTGGAACGGGCGAAATTCGACGCCTTCTTCATGGCCGATCACCTCGCCGTGCTCAACATGCCGGTCGAAGCACTCAGGCGCAGCCACACCGTGACCTCCTTCGAGCCTTTCACGTTGCTGTCGGCGCTGGCAGCGGTGACGGAGCGCATCGGCCTTGTCGCCACCGCTTCCACCACTTTCGACGAGCCCTATCACATCGCCCGCCGCTTCGCCTCGCTCGACCATATCAGCGGCGGCCGCGCCGGCTGGAACATCGTCACCACATCGAACCCGGATGCGGCTCTCAATTTCGGGCTGGACGAACATGTGGAGCATGGCGAGCGTTATCACCGGGCGCGAGAATTCTACGATGTCGTGACCGGGCTCTGGGACAGCTTCGCCGACGATGCCTTCATTCGCGACCGGGAAAGCGGCCTATTCTTCGATCCGGAGAAGATGCATGTGCTCGGGCACAAGGGCGAGGAACTCAGCGTGCGCGGACCGCTCAATATCGCCCGGCCGCCGCAGGGATGGCCCGTCATCGTCCAGGCCGGCCAGTCGGACCCCGGCCGCCAGCTTGCCGCGGAAACCGCCGAGATGGTCTTCTGTTCGCCGCGCGATCTTACCGCCGGCAAGGCGCTTTATGCCGATATCAAGGGTCGCATGGAAGCGATCGGCCGTGACCGCGATCACCTGAAGATTCTGCCGGCAGGCTTCGTCATCGTCGGCGACAGCATCGAGGAAGCGCGCGCCAAACGCGCCACGCTCGACAGCCTGGTCCATTACGACAGTGCCATCGCCTCGCTTTCGATCGCGCTCGGCCATGATGCGTCCGGCTTCGATCCCGACGCGCCGCTACCATCAGATATTCCCGACACCAATGCCAGCAAGACTGGTCGGGTGCAGGTGCTGAAGCTTGCTGCGGAAGAAAATCTGACCGTGCGTCAGCTGGCCCAGCGCTACGGCGGCTATGCCGGCCTTGCCTTCGTCGGTACGCCGGCCAGCATCGCCGACGAGATGGAGCGGTGGCTGGATGAGGAGGGTTCTGATGGCTTCAACATCGTCTTCCCCTACCTGCCGCAGGGTCTCTTCGACGTCACCGAACGGCTGGTTCCCGAGCTTCAGCGCCGCGGCCTCTTTCGCAGCGAATACGAGGGCACGACGCTGCGCGAACACCTCGGATTGCCGCGGCCGGAAAACCGGTTTTTCGCCACCGGTAGGTAACACGCTGCGGGCAGCCCCGCGCGGAAAGACGATACAAGTAGCCGTCAGAATTCGACGATCCTGTTGTTGAAGCCCAGCCGCGCGGCTTCGAATTCCCTTTCATCACCGGAGGGATCGCGCAATGCCTCAAACAGCGTCTTCGGCGCTGTCCAGTTCGCCTGAAATTCAGCATAGCTGACAAGGACATAGGCTACTTCGCCGCGAGCAGTGATCAGCAGCGGCCGAGCGCTCGCTTCCTTCTTCGCTTTGCTCGGATTCCGGTTGAAGGCTGCGCCGGTCATGAAAGACATTTTCATCGAAACCACCCACTCTCCATCAAGCAGGGACTATACCCAACCAACCGCCTTCAGACTATGGCCCCGACATCGAACGCGTCGCTTTCTCCCGGCACCAGTTCGAGGGGCCAGATGATGTTGCGGCCGCTGTCCGGATAGAAATCGCGATACGCTGGCATGTTGGCGAGAAGCATCCGGCCGAGATCGACGCCGAGATCGTACAGCGAAATTCGGAAGCAGCTCAGCGACGGCTGCAGGAACCGTGCGCGCGGAGCGTCGCGGAAGCCGATCACAGCAAGGTCGCGGCCAGGCAGGATGCCCGATTCCATCAGGCGGCGGTAAAGGCCGATCGCCATCAGCTCATAGATCAGGATCACCGCCGTCGGCCGCTCTTCGAGCTGCAGCAGTTCATGGGCCGCCTGATAGCCGCCCTGCTCGCTCGACTTGACACGGATGACGAGAGCCGGGTCGAAGGCAATATCGTGTCGCTCGAGCGCGCGGCGATAGCTTTCGACAAAGAGATAACCGAGATTGGCTTCGCTCGACGGCGCGGTGATCGCGATCCGACGGTGGCCGCGCGCAATCAGCCGTTCGACCGCGTGATCGGCCACGCCCTCGAAATCGAGATCGATCCATGGAAAATTCCCGGCCGAAAGGCTGCGGCCGAGCGCGACGAAGGGGATCTTGGCCCGCGATAGAAAGTCGATACGCCGGTCGACGCGTTGCGTATCCGAGATGATCATCGCATCGACGATGCGCCGCGCCACCATTCGCTTCAGATATTCGTGCGGGTCCTCATCGCTCGGGCAGGGCAGCATCACGAGGTCGAGCTTGTGGCGGGCAAAGACGCTCTGCAGACCGCTGGTGACGCCGAGGAAGAAGTTGTCGGCATTCTCAACCGTCTCTTTGCTGGATTCGATCATCAACCCGATGACCTTCGTCTCTCCTTGCCGCAGGCTCCGCCCAGACTGGTTGGCGACATAGCCAAGTTCCTCGGCCGCAGCCAGCACGCGCCGGCGGGTTTCCTCGTTCACGTCAGGTTTGCCGTTCAGCGCGCGGGAGACCGTGCCGATCGAAATATCCAGGTGTTCGGCAAGCTGGCGAATCCCTGTCATTGCTGACGATTTTCCTCCGATCCGCACTTTCGCATCGACCTCTATTGACATCTCAAAATATTTCCGCCTACATTCGTAAACGTTTACGGAGTGCGTGTCACCAGGAGAGTTGGCGCCATTCCCTCGGAGGAAATCGTGAAATTCAGAGCCATTTTGTGCGGGTGCGGAGCTATGTCCAAAGGTTGGTTGCGCGCCATTGCGTCCAACCCCGTCCTGGCAGATTCCATCGCCATCGTCGGCCTCGTTGACCTGAACCGGGAGACCGCGGAAAACCTCGCAGCCGAGTTCGGCCTTGAGGGTGCCGTCATTGGTTCGGACCTCTCCGAGGTCATCGCCGCGACGAAGGCCGACCTGGTCTTCGACATCGTCATCCCGTCCGCTCGTTACGACGTCGTTTCGACGGCTCTCAAGGCCGGCTGCCACGTACTCAGCGAAAAGCCGATGGCTGCTTCACTTGCCGAGGGCGCCGCGCTGATCGATCTCGCGGCAGAAACCGGCCGCATTCACGCTGTCATCCAGAACCGCCGCTTCATATCGGGCATCCGGCGCCTGCGCCGTTTCGTCGAGAGTGGGGCGATCGGCGAACTCACCGGCATCCATTGCGACTTCTTCCTCGCGCCGCATTTCGGGGGCTTCCGCGATGAGATGGACAATGTGCTGCTTCTCGATATGGCGATCCACACTTTCGATGCGGCACGCTACGTTGCGGATAAGAAGCCGCTCGCCGTCTATTGCGTCGAGCGCAATCCGAAGGGTTCCTGGTACAGGCACGGCGCTTCGGCCAATGCCATCTTCGAATTTTCCGACGACGTCGTCTTCACCTATCGCGGCTCATGGTGCGCCGAGGGCGAGCGCACCAGCTGGGAAAGCCAGTGGCGGCTTGTCGGCTCGAAAGGAATGCTCACCTGGGACGGCGAGGAAGGCTTCAAGGCGGCCATTGCCGGCGAAGAGCCCGGCCTTCTGCGTGGCGTTACTTGCGTAAACGTTCCCGGTCCGGAACGTGACGGGGAAACCCACGGCCACGCCAGCGTCATCGCCGACTTCATCGCGGCGATCCGCAGCGGCAAACAGCCAGAGACCGTCAATTCCGACAATATCAGAAGCCTTGCCATGGTCTTCGGCGCGATCGAAAGCGCCAAGAGCGGCCGGCGCATCGAAATTTCAGCATAGGATGAAGTGACGTGAGCAACCCCGCAAAATCCATTCGCATCGGCACCATGGTCAGCGGCAACAAGGGCGATGCCGCCGCGCGCATCGGCCAGATTGCCGACCTGGGCTTCGAGAGCTTCGAACCCTTCTTCTGGCAGACGACGAAGGGCCAGAACCTCGCCGAACTCGGCAAGCGTTGCCTCGATGCGATCGGCGACCGCGACATCACCATTTCGACGCTTGGCATGTTCGGCAACCCGCTGGAAGAAGACGCAATCGACCTGGAGACCCTGCAGGGCTGGAAGGACTGCATCGACAATGCCCACCACTTCGGCGCCACCTGCGTCGCCGGCTTCACCGGCCGCGTCCGCGGCAAGCCGCTGACCGACAGCCTGCCGCGCTACAAGCAGATCTGGAGCGAACTCGCCAAGCGCGCCGCCGACAAGGGCATCAAGATCGCCTTCGAAAATTGCGCCATGGACGGCAACTGGGCAAGTGGCGACTGGAACATCGCGCACAATCCCGATGCCTGGGAACTGATCTTCAACGAGACGCCGGATGACCACATCGGACTGGAATGGGAACCGTGTCATCAGATGGTCTATCTGATCGACCCCTTGCCGCAGATCCGCAAATGGGCGCACAAGTTCTTCCACGTCCACGGCAAGGACGCGACCATCCGCTGGGAGGTCATCAAGGAACACGGCATCTTCGGCAAGGAGAAGTTCGTCTTCATGCGCACGCCGGGCTTCGGCGACAGCAACTGGACCGACATCATTTCCGAACTGCGCCTTGCCGGCTGGTCGGGCTCGATCGACATCGAAGGCTGGCACGACCCAGTCTATCGCGACGAACTCGAAATGACTGGCCAGGTTCACGGGCTCAACTATCTAAAGAAATGCCGGGGCGGAGATTTCATTGTTGATCCCTGATCAACCGCCTAAGATGCGCCCCGCCGGGCTGGGAGGCCCGGCGGGGCGCCATGACTGACTACTTGGTCTTTTCGCGGCGCAGCCGCTTTTTTGGGAGGAAAGCATGAAAAGAATTGCAACACTTGCGCTAGCACTCGGCACGGCGATGCTGATGACATCGATCGGCCATGCCGAACAGAAGACCTTCAAGATCTGGTGGTTCGAGGAGCCGACCACGGCTCAGGGCATTGTCTGGAAGAAGGCGCTCGAGGAGTTCAAGGCGAAACATCCGGACATTAACGTCAGCTTCGAGCAGAAGACCTTTCAGCAGTTGCAGGCCTCAGGCGGCATGATCCTCAATTCCGATCAGGCCCCCGACGTGCTCGAGTACAACAAGGGCAATGCGACCGCTGGCTTGGTTGCAAGCCAGGGATTGCTGACCAATCTGGATGCCTATGTGAAGAAGGAAGGCTGGGACAAGATCCTTAACGAAGGCGATTTTGTCCTAAGCCGTTATGACGAAAAGGGCATCTATGGCTCCGGCCCTGTTTGGGGCGTCTCGGTCTTCGGCGAATATGTTTCGTGCTTCTACAATATTGACATGTTCGAAAAGGCAGGCCTCAAGCCGCCGACGACGCTCGAAGAGTGGGTCGCTGACTTGGAAGCCTTCAAGCAGAAGGGTCTCACGCCTCTCGCGCTCGGTGCCATCGACACCAGTGGCCAGCACTTGCTTGCCTCTCTCGCCTACACCAAGGCCGATGACGCCTGGGTCCAGAACTATCAGGGTTTGAAGACCCCCCTCGACGGCGCGCCCTACCTGTATGCGGCGCAGACATTGGTCGACTGGGTCAGCAAGGGCTACATCAACAAGGACTCCACGGGCATGAAGGACCCGGACGCAGCTCTGCTCTTTACCTCCGGCAAGGCACCGATGTACGTCTCGGGCACGTGGAATCTTGGGACCTTTGCCTCCACCATCAAGGACTTCAAGTGGGGTCAGTTCGTCATTCCGACGCCGAAATTTTCAGTCGGCTCGACAGGCAATCTCTGGGTCGTTCCCAAGGGTAGCAAGAATCCCGATCTCGCCGCCGAGTGGATCAGCCTGACCTTGTCGCCGAAGTACCAAGCTGAACTCGGCAATGCCGGCGGCGTGCCGATCGCCGCTGATCTTTCCGCCATCACCAACCCCATTGGCAAGAACGCCGCAGCGGTTTTCAAGCAGATCTCTGACAAAAACGGCCTCGGCTTCTATCCTGACTGGCCGGTCCCCGGCTACTACGACGTGCTCAATCAGAAGGATACCGGTCTCTTCCAGGGCAGTCTGACTGCGGAACAGTTCGTCGAACAGATCAAGCAGGTTTACGACGACGCGCAGGAAAATCAGTAGCGCGACCTTGAACGCTGGGCTGCGCCTCTGGCGCAGCCCATTCTGGGAGGCTGAAGGAAGAATAATATGGCCATATCCAGCCAGCGATCGAGCGACGGTTCTCGAAGCTATAGCCTCTACCTCATCCCGGGGGCGATCGGCTTCATTCTGATCGTGCTCATACCGCAGCTTGCTAATATCGGGCTGAGTTTCACGGCATGGAAAGGCGTTGGCACGCCGCGACCGGTCGGCCTGCAGAACTATCATCGCCTGCTTACGGACGATCAATTCTGGGGATCGATGTATCACACGCTGCTGTTCATCGTCTCGATGACCGTGATACCTGTGTGCATCGGCCTGGTGCTGGCCGCTCTGCTGTTCGACTACGTCAGGGACCAATTCGGGGAATGGGTCTCGAGCTTCTTCAGGGCCGGTTTTTACTTACCGCAGATTCTGCCCGTAACGGTCGCGGGCGTGCTCTGGGGCTGGATTCTCAATCCCGTCGGTGTCATCAACATCACGCTCAAGGCCATCGGCCTTGATAATCTCGCCCAGAACTGGATCGGCGATGCGACATACGCGCTTGCTTCCGTCTCGCTCGTTATTGTCTGGATACAGGTCGGCTATTGCCTGGTGGTTTTCATGGCCGGTCTTTCGCGCATCGACCCTTCTCTCTACGAGGCTGCCGACCTCGACGGGGCAAACTGGTGGAGCCGGCTGGTGACACTCACCATTCCACTCCTGGCGCCGGAGATTTTCGTCGTTGTGCTGACCACGCTGATCGCAGCGCTTAAGGTCTTTGCGCCAATCTTTGTCATCACCGCCGGCGGCCCCGACAATTCCACCCTGGTGCCATCTTATCTGACTTACTACCACTTCTTCACAACGCAACGCGTCGGCTATGCCGCAGCCATCGCGGTCGTGCAAACGACTCTGACGATCGCTTTGGCTGTGATTTTCCTACGCTTCCAGAGCCAGCAGGAGTCGAAGGAGTAGATCATGGCTTACTCAGTTCTCAGCGATGGTAAGACCAAGGCAAAGGCGACGGCGGCAGCCGATCGCGCGCGACGCGATCCCATGCGGTGGGTGGTGCTGGCCATCCTTATTCTACTTCTCGCCTTTACGCTCTTTCCCTTTTTCCTTGCTCTGCTCAACGCCGTCAAGGCGAGCGCCGAATACGCAGTCGGCGGACCGCTTTCGATTCCTCGGTCGATCGATCTCACGGCGATCGAGAAATTCTGGACGGTGTCTGATTTCAGCCGCAAGCTCCTCAACAGCGTGGTGATCAGTCTCGCTGTGTCGGTGTTGGGGGTACTGATAAGCCTGTTCAACGCCTATGCGATTGGGGTCGGCAAGGTGCCGGGTTCGCGCGTGATTTTGGTGATCTTTCTTCTCGGCATTATGGTGCCGCAGGAGTCCATCATTTACCCGCTTTACTACATGGCGAAAGCGAGCGGCCTCTACGATACGCAGCTTTCCGTGATCATCATTTTCGCGGTCCTGCAAAGCGCTTTCGGGACTTACCTGCTCTCGACCGTGCTGAGTACCTTTCCCAAGGAAATCCTCGAAGCGGCGGAGATGGATGGCTCGACCCACTGGAAAACGCTGTGGTTCGTAGTCGTCCCGGTGCTGAGGCCGACGCTCATGGTCCTGGGAACCTTCTTTTTCATCTGGACTTGGAACGAATTCTTGATCCCGCTCGTCATGCTGGTGTCCAACAACAACCAGACGGTCTCGGTCGCCATGGGCCTCACCCGCGGTCAGAACATGTCGGACCCGGTGCTGCAGGCCTCGGCCGCTTTCCTGGGTATAATACCGACCGTGATCTTCTTCTTGATCTTCCAGCGCACGCTAACGCGCGGCATCGCCGCTGGAGCAGTCAAGTGACGACGTTTTTCACCCTTGACCATCTCATCGGTCCCGGTTGGGGACCAGCAAGGTTTTCGGTATGAGCCACGACATCCAAATCGAACTCTCGGGCGTCGAGAAGCACTACGGCGCCTTTCACGCGCTTAAGAACGTCAACCTTTCAATTCCGAAGGGCACTTTCGTGGCGCTGGTCGGTCCGTCCGGATGCGGCAAGTCCACGTTGCTCCGTTCGCTTGCCGGGCTGGAAAAAATTACCGGCGGCACGCTGAAGATTGCCGGCAAGGTGATGAACGACGTGCCGCCGCGGGCACGCGATATCGCCATGGTTTTTCAGAGTTACGCCCTCTATCCGCATATGACGGTGGAACAGAACCTGACCTATTCGCTGAAGATGCACCGCGTCCCCAAGGCTGAGGCAAAACAGAAAGCCGAGGAAGTCGCTGCCATCACCGGTCTTTCCCGGCTGCTCGACCGTTATCCGCGCCAGCTTTCGGGGGGCCAACGACAGCGCGTTGCCATGGGCCGCGCCATTATCCGCAACCCCCAGGCCTTCCTGTTCGACGAGCCGCTTTCCAACCTTGATGCCGCGTTGCGTGTCTCGATGCGCAAGGAAATCCGCGCCCTGCACGACCGGCTGGGCGCCACCTTCGTTTACGTCACGCACGACCAGGTCGAAGCGATGACGATGGCCGACCATGTGGTGGTGATGCGCGACGGCGTCATCGAACAGCAGGGGGCACCACTTGATCTCTACGACCGGCCGGCAAACCGCTTCGTTGCCGGCTTCATCGGTTCGCCGGCGATGAATTTCATTCCCGCGATCGTTGGGGATGACGGAAAGAGCCTGATCCTGGATTTCGGCGCGGTAAAGCAGACGCTTGCGATAGCCCGCGCCGTCGAGCCGGGGCGCAAGCTCGTCGCGGGCATTCGGCCGGAGCATATCGAGGTCGTTGCCCCCGGCCATGGCAGCTTCGACGTACCGATCGCCTTCGTCGAATCGACTGGTTCGTCGACCTTCATCGTCGCGGCGACCCAGCCGGAACTGACGATCGTCGAGTCGCGGCGCGACAGAGTCAAAACCGGAGAGACAATCGGGCTTTCGGTCGATCCGGCCCAGGTCCATCTCTTTGACGCATCAACCGAGCGCCTGATATAATATCCGTCGGGCAAGGGTGCGGCCAGCTTCATAAAACCATCATCGGCCTCTGCGAAGGGAGTGGCTCCGCACGATTCACTCCCGTCATATTTGCAGCATCCGGATTTTTAAGATGACATCCTCCCCGATTTCCGCGCGTCTTTCCCCGAACGCGTCGCCCCGCCTCGTGGTGCTTGCCGAAACCGTCTTGAAGGCGGGGGACACCGCCCGGACCTCGCTGCGCCGGCGAACGTCTCAGGAAATGCTTGCCAAGGCGCCGCGCGACTATCAGACCGAGATCGATGTCGCCGTCGAGCGGATCATCGTCGAGGACGTGACCAGGGCCTTTCCCGATTATGCCATCCAGGGCGAGGAAGCGGTCGGCAACCGCACGGGCAGGCCGGAGACGCCGATCATCTATATCGACCCGATCGACGGCACCACCAACTACGCCTGGGGCATCCCGCATTTCGGCATGACGATCGCGATTGCCGAAGGCGGCAGGGTCGTCGCCGGCGTCGTCTATGACGCCATGCAGGACGAACTCTTCAGCGCCGAGATCGGCGGCGGCGCTTATCTCAATGGTGAGCGCATCCGCTGCGCCGATGTCGCCGACATCGAGAACGTGCTGGTCGGCGCCGGTCTGCCGATCCCCGGCCAGGTCAAGGCGATTGCGGAAGAGACTTATTTCGATGCCATCAAGCGCCTGATGGCCAACACGGCAGGCGTGCGTCGCCTCGGCTCGGCTGCGCTGTCGATCGCCTATGTCGCTTGCGGCCGGCTGGACGGATTCTTCGAAGACGGGCTCGCAATCCATGATTTCGGCGCCTCGGCGCTGATGGTCGAAGAGGCGGGCGGCATCGTCACCCGTTTCTCCGGCGCCAAAGTCGATGGGCGTGGCGATATCCTCGTCGCCAGCCAGGCGCTGCATTCGTGGCTGCTGGACGGTTTCCTCGTAAACGCGACCGCCTAAATCCGCAGGAGTTCTTCGATCTCCGCAGCGCCGGTTGCCGGCGCCGACTGATGAACGAGCTGGTTGTCGCGGTAGACGAAGAAGCTGGAAAAACTCGGCTCGACCTTCATTCCGGCGCGGCTCCGATCACTTGGCGCCACCATCGCCTTCAGGCGGGTGCCGTCGGCAAGATCGATATCGACCATCTTGTGGGTGCCGAAATCGACGCTGCGGTGGACCGTTGCCGCGTCCGCCCGGTCGGAAGGGCGGATCGTCAGCGCTTCGGGGCGGGTGGCAAGCGTGACCGGCCCGTCCTCGACGGGAACGGCAAGCGGGAAGAGCGCGTGCTCGCAGACGCCGTTGCTGGTACGGCTCTGGACGACATTCATCGAGCCGATGAAACCAGCGACGAAAGCCGTCTGGGGCTGCCGGTAGATGATGCTTGGCGGCGCGATCTGTTCGGTGCGTCCGTCGCGCATGACGACGATGCGGTCGGCGAGTGCCAAGGCCTCGTCCTGGCCATGGGTGACGAACAACGTGGTGATGCCGAGGCGCTGCTGGATATCACGCACCTCTTCCCGCAGCCTTTCGCGCAGGTGCTGGTCGAGGCTGGCGAAGGGCTCGTCGAGCAACAGGATCTTCGGTTCGAGCACCAGCGAGCGGGCAAGCGCGACGCGCTGCTGCTGTCCGCCCGACAGCTGCGTCGTCATCCGGCGCCCGTAATCGGCAAGGCCGACCAGATCAAGTGCGCTCTCGACTCGCGCACGGATTTCCGCTTTCGGCAGCCGGCGCAGCTTCAAGCCGAAAGCGATGTTGTTGAAGACGTCCATATGCGTCCAGAGCGCGTGGCTCTGAAACACCATGCCGGTCGGCCGCCGCTCGGGCGGCAGACTCGTCACGTCTTTCGCGTCGATGCGGATCGTACCGCCGCTCGGGCGCTCGAAGCCGCCGATCATTCTGAGAAGCGTCGACTTGCCGGAACCGGAGGGGCCGAGCAGACAGACGAGTTCGCCGTCGCCCACCTCAAGCGAGAAGTCGCGAACGGCAAAGGCAGTTCCGAACAGCTTCGAAACGCCCTCGATCGCCAGATGTGCCATTCTCAAATCCTTCCCTAAACTGGCAAGCGGCGGTTCACGCGCCGAAGCCTCGTGCAAAGGCCCCGGTGCCGACCACGCGGCGCGCAAACATCAGCGCGATGAAGGACGGCACCCAGAGCATCACGGAGAGCACGGCGCCGTACTGCACGACGATCTGATTGTTGATGAAGCTGATCATCAGCACCGGCATGGTGCGGATCTCAGGGGCGCCGATCAGCCAGGCACCCTCGGTCTCGTAGAAAGTGCCGACGAAGGTGAGGAGCAGGGCTGCTGATATCGTCGGGGCGGCCTGCGGCAGCGTGATCGACCAGAAGACGCGGAGCGGCGTGGCACCGACATCGCGTGCCGCCTCTTCCATGCGCCGATCGACGTTCTGGAAGGCAGCGACCGGAATCCAGATCATCAGCATCAGCGTACCCACGAGCTGGATCAGCACGACGCCCCAGAAGGTGCTGATCAGGCCGAGCTGCAGGAAGATGCCGGCAATGGCGACAAGCAGGCCGAATTTCGGAAAGGCATGCGAGGCGAGGAACGACAGGAACAGGATGTTCCTGCCCGGAAAGCGCATGCGCGCGAAGGCATAAGCCGCGGGAAGGCAGATGACGGCAGAAAGGACGGTGACCGTCGTCGTCAGCCGCAGGCTGAGGAAGAGAGCGTCCCAGACATCCGCGCGCGCCAGGGTCTGACCCCAGAAACGCAGACCGAACTGCTGCGGAATCAGCGAGGGATAACGCCAGACCTCGGTGAAGGCCCATGTGCCGACGACGATGAGCGGCAACGCGATGAACAGTGTTAGCAGGCATGCGAAGAGCATGCCGATCCAGTCAAAGCGGAGGCCGATGCCCAATCTGCCCGCGCTCATGGCCGGGCCTCGCGGCTGCGGGCGATCGACCTGATATAGAAGATGCCGAAGACCAGGCAGAAGCCGAATGTAATGACGGCCTGCGTCATGGCGTTCAGCGGGTCGTTCATATCGGCGAAGGTACGCTGCATGAACGGTCCCATCATCTCCGGCGATGCCGGGCCGAGCACGTAGGGAAGGGTGAAGGCGGAGAAGATGCCGAGCACGGCGAAGGACGCGGTGACCAGCAGCGAATTGCCCATGCGCGGCAGGATAATCGAGATGAAGACCCGAAGCGGCCTCGCGCCGACATCGCGGGCGGCCTCGATCGAGCTGTTGGAAACGGAGGAAAGTCCGGCCGTGAGCATCAGCACCGTGAGCGGAAGATTGTCCCAAACGAGGCCAATGACCGGTCCCCACGGCGTCAGATAGGGCGTGCGCAGCTTGGGCAGGCCGACCGAATTCAGCAGCAGGTCGACAGTGCCGTTCGGCCCGATGGTCCTGATCAGCGCATAGGCGAGGATGATCGACGGCACGAACATCGGAAAGATCGCCAGGCCCTGCACATAGGCGGCAAGACGTCCCTGCGAGAAACGAAGGTAAAGCGCAATCGGAAGGCCGATCGCCAAGAGCAGGACGCCGCAGACGGCGGTGGTCCAGAGCGTCACCCATAGATTGCTGAGGCTGTAGCCGTCGGTGAAGAAGAAACGGTAGGAGGCAATGGAGAGTTCCGTCGCTCCGTCGGGGCCCCGGACGAAGATCGTTCCGACGACCGCCGAAAAGATCGGAAAGATGATCAGCCATGCGAGCAGGAAAACCGGCAGGGCGACGAGGAGGAGCCCGATCGAGCTCCCCCCTTTCATGGACCGGTGACGGCGCAGTGCCGCCGGCGCAGCGTCGGCAGACATCAGGTGCGGCTGATGCCGGGAGCGACGTTGCGGTACCAGCCGTCGTTGATCGCCGTTTCCCAATTGCCGCCCGGGAAGGTCGGGATGGTCGATGGAATGACGTCGGCATATTTCTTGCGGAGGTCGTCGGAGATGTGATCCCAGGAGACGGCCGGGAAGCCGCCGATCTCAGTGATGATAGCTTCCTGCATTTCTCTGGTCAGCATGAAGGCCGCAAGCTTCAGCGCCGCATCCTTGTTGACGCCGTTCGAAAACACGGTGAAGCCGGAGAATCCGCCGCAAAGGGCGAGATCGCCGAGCTGGACCAGGCCGGTTGTCTCCGGCAACACGCCCTGGGAGATGGCCTGCAGCACCTGATCCGACCAGACTGGCACCATGGTGACGACGCCCTGTGCGAGCAGCTGGATCGACTGGGTGTTGCCCGATGTATAAGCGCCCTTGTCGTAAAGCGAGGGGGCGAGATCGTTAAGGATCTTCCAGGCCGGCGGCAGCGCTTCGGTAGCAAAATCGGCGGTGAAATTGTCGATCTTGAATTTTTTCGGATCGCGGCCGTTGACCTCATGAATGGCGCGGCGAACGAAATTGCCACCCGAGCCGCCCTTGTCGGGTCTGTTATAGATGAACTGGCCCGGATTGGCCTTGATCCAGGTGGTGAGCTGATCCCAGCTCTTCGGCGCATCCTTCGGGTCGAGCTTGGTCTTGTCGTAGGCGAGCAGGACCTGCGAACCGCGATAGGGCAGGGAATAGGGCGTGTCGAAAGCGAGCGGGTTGATATTGTCGTAGCCTTCGACGTTCTCGGCCGAGAACTTGACCCAGAGGCCGGCGTCGATGCCGCCGGACGGCAGGCGCGGATCGAACACCTCGAAGAGATCGGCCTGGGGATCGGTCTTCGTCTTCAGCGCCGCGAGCGCACGGTCGGCGATGGCGCGCAGGCCATTGTTGTCGCCGGCATCGGTCACCTTCAGAGCAACGCCCGGATGAGCCTTTTCGAAGGCGGGACGGATGATGTTGTTCCAGAGGTCGATGATGTTGGCATCCGAGCCGCTGTAGAGGTCGATCGTGCCGGCGGCGGCCGATGCGAAACGCGGAAGAGCCAGAAGACCGGCCGCAGCCGACGATGTGATCAGAAATTCACGCCTGTTCATAAGCCATCTCCATCAGGTGTCGAGGCCCTGCCTCGGCGGGTTGTCCAAGGCTTTGCTAGCCCCGCCGCGTAACATCGGCATGACAGGATGAAGGGTGCTTCAGAGAAATTGCACAGCTGTGCTTATTTCCGCCATATGGAAATCGGCGGCGGGAGACACTATCTTTCGGCAAACAAGGAGACACCCAATGACCGAAGAACGTGCAGTGCTCGCTGGCGGCTGCTTCTGGGGCATGCAGGACCTCATCCGCCGATACAACGGCGTGATTTCGACCCGCGTCGGCTATACTGGCGGCGATGTGCCGAACGCCACCTACCGCAACCATGGAACCCATGCCGAGGCGATTGAAATCATCTTCGATCCCTCAAGGATCAGCTATCGGGACATCCTCGAATTCTTCTTCCAGATCCACGATCCGAGCACGCGCAACCGCCAGGGCAACGATGTCGGCACGAGCTATCGCTCTGCGATTTTCTACGTCAGCCCCGAACAGGAACGCGTCGCCAGGGATACGATCGCCGATGTCGACGCATCGGGCCTGTGGCCCGGCAAGGTCGTCACCGAAGTCGTGCCGGCCGGCGATTTCTGGGAAGCAGAACCAGAGCACCAGGACTATTTGGAGCGCATCCCGAACGGCTATACCTGCCACTTCGTCCGTCCCAGCTGGAAGCTGCCGGCCCGCCAGAAAATCGCCTGACACTCTTCATGCATGCCGGCACCAACGCCGGCATGCATGGGCTGGCCCGTCGCTTTTGCCGAGCGGCTTGAACGGACTTCCAAACGTCAAGACGCGGTATGGCCTGCGATGACGCGGGTCATCTCATCGATGTCCCGATCGTGGATTTCGTGTCCTCCGCCGGCAATCCGGTGCAGTTTTGCTTTCGCAACGACACCGGTGAAGGCCTCCCCGTGTTCGATGGGGAACAGCGGATCTGATGTGCCGTGGATTGCAAGAACCGGCGCCTCTATTCGCGACGCATGCAGCTTGGCGCCGCCATCCTCACCCAACAGCATGAAATGGTTCGTCGCACTGACAAAGGACGGCGCACGTTCCATGTCGCGCGCGATCAAGGTTTTGGCCGACCGGGCATCGTGAGGATGCCCGGTGCCGGCAAGCATGGCTGCGTCTCGACGCAGGAAATCGGCAATGGCTTCAAGGTCGGACCAGTCGATGCTTTCGGCAGCCGCAGAGTGTTCCTTATATGCTGGGGTGGAGGAGGGCAGGCCGTCGACCCCAACCGGCGACGAGCTGATCAGGGTGAGCGTCTGCACACGCTGGGGATGGCGCAACGCGGCCTCCTGTGCCACGAAACCGCCCATCGACATGCCCACGAGATGCGCGGCTTCAATCCCATAGCCATCGAGAATGGCGATGGCATCATCGGACAGATCGCTGAACGAATAGTCGGGCTTACCCGGCGGATAATGCGTTGAAAGGCCAGTGTCGCGCTGGTCATAGCGGATGACATAGCGCCCTTGAGCTGCGAGTTCCTCGCAGAACCTTTCCGGCCACCACAACATCGAGGACATCACCCCCATGATCAGCAGCACAGGCGGGCTGGTTGGATTGCCGAATGCCTGGGTTCGCAGTTCTGCACCCTGGAGTTCGACAATCTTTTCGGTGACGAGAGGCGACTTCACAGGTTCCATGGCAGAGCTATCTGATTGCAAATTGAAACTGGTTCCATCTTGCATAACTGATCCCACTATGCAATCTGTTTTCGACGAAATCGAAAATGCACATGTCAGGCCAAGGGAGAGGGAATATGGCATTGGATCGTGCCGACTTTTACGACGCAGAATTGGCGCGACATAATCGGCACCTTCGGGTTGCTGCGAATGTCGGCACGGAGGATCGGGTGCTCGATATCGGCTGCGGCGCCGGGCAAACAACACGTGAGGCGGCCCGCGCCGCGGCGCAGGGAGAAGCGGTCGGCGTGGATACCTCTGGGGAGATGCTCGAGGTCGCAAGGCGACGGAGCGCCTCGGAGGGGTTGCGAAACGTGACGTTCGAACAGGGCGACGCGCAATTCCACGCATTCCCGACGGCCGGTTTCGACCTCTGCATCAGCCGGTTCGGCGTCATGTTTTTCGCCGATCCGGCGGCGGCCTTTGCCAATATCGGCCGGGCGATGCGTCCGGGCGCGCGCCTTGCGTGGATGGTGTGGCAAAGCCGGGAGCGTAACGGGTGGTCCGACGCCATCCGCCAAGCCCTGGCGCCCACAACTGCGGATTCTGCAGGCGGTCCCAATCCGTTTTCGCTTGGCGATCCCGCTATTGCGACCGGCCTTCTGAACGTGGCAGGCTTTACCTCGATCGCCTTCGTCGACGAGCGGGAACCGGTCTTCTATGGACCGGATGTCGATACGGCGTTTGATGCGCTTAGCAACCTCTATCTTGTGACGGATGCGCTCGCGCGCACGAATGAACCGCCTGACAAACCGCGGCAGCGGCTGCGCGATTTGCTCGAGGTGCACATGACCCCCGAGGGCGTATTTTTCGACTCCCGCGCATGGATCATCACCGCTCGCCGGGCCGACGGATAGCTCACAGATTGACCGCGCCGCGAATATCCGCTGATGCGCATCACTTCGTCCTGGCCACGAGCGTCCGGTGGAGAAATAGCCTCCGGGAAGACCTTGCCGAAGCCATTGCGCTGAAGCATCTTGGTGGCGTTCATAGCTCTGCGTCGCCAGAGCCATGAACCGGATATCCGCAACGTGCCTTGAAGGCACGATATCGACCGGATGCCGCAGAATCTTCGGGTGGGGAAAATGAAAACGGGTGAAGAAGAAGGCGCCTCGCGGCGGCCGATCGCGAGCCGGTCGTCGTCCTTGGCGATTGGCATGAGCGCGTGGCTGGCGCACAACGGTGCGACGCCGAACGGCATTTCGCTGCTCTCGGTCGTATTTGCCGGCATCGGCGCAGCGCTCATCCTGTTGACAGCACATCCGATCGCCATGGTCTGCGCCGCGATTTCAGTGCAGCTGCGGCTGGTCTGCAATCTGCTTGACGGAATGGTCGCAATCGAAGGCGGCAAGAAAACCAAGTGCGGGCCGATCTACAACGAGTTCCCCGACCGCATCGCCGACAGCCTGTTTCTCGTTGCGGCCGGTTATGCCTGCGGCCTTGGCTGGCTCGGCTGGCTGTCCGCACTGCTTGCCGCGCTCACCGCCTATATCAGGGTCTTCGGAGGATCGGTGGGCCTTCCCCAGGATTTCAGCGGCATCATGGCAAAGCAGCGCCGCATGGCGGTCTTGACGGCGGGCCTCCTCGCCCAGAGCCTGGAGACGCCGATATCGGCCAGCCGCTGGTCGCTGATCTTCGCCTCGGTCATCATCGCGGCCGGAAGCCTCGTCACCTGCATCACGCGCACGATCAGGCTCAACCGCTCCCTGGAGAGATCATGATCGCACTCATCCGTCGCCTTCTCGTGCTGTTCGTCCGTATCATGGTCGGCGCCCGAAGCGAGTGGCGAGGCTGCGCGCCCGACACTCGCCGCCGCATCTATTTCGCCAATCACAACAGCCATGTCGATACCGTCGCCGTCATGGCCGCCCTGCCATGGCCGGTGCGGCGGCTAACCCATCCGATCGCGGCGCGCGACTATTGGGGAACGAGCGCTTTTCGCCGCTTCATCGCGGAGAAAGGCCTGCGCGCCGTCCTGATAGACCGCAAGCCTCTGCCTGACAGCAACCCTCTGGAACCGCTCGAGCGCCTGCTCGAGGAGGGACGTTCGATCCTGATCTTTCCTGAGGGAACCAGAAGCGCCACCGATGAGATCGCCCCGTTCCGCAGCGGCATCTATCGCCTTGCCTGCCGTTTTCCTGATGTCGATCTCGTGCCGGTCCATCTCGACAATCTTCAGCGCATCCTGCCCAAGGGAAGCATGCTGATCGTTCCGATCACCTGCACGGCACGCTTCGGCACGCCGCTGCGCGTCGAACCGGGCGAGGGAAAGGACGCATTCCTGGCCCGCGCGCGCGCCGCGGTCATCGAGCTTGCGCCAGGGGGGCCTGCCGCATGACCAGCTTTTTCCCGCTCGTCCTTGCTGCGATCCTCGGCCTCCTTGCCGTCGCCTCGGCCATAGGTTTCATCCTGCAACGGCGCGCGACCGAGCCCGGCTCCGTCGCCACCGTCCACAACCTCAATGCCCGTATCCGCTCCTGGTGGATCATGGTCGCGGTGTTCGGCGGCGCGATCCTGCTTGGCGATACCGCAGTGGACATTCTGTTCGCACTTCTGTCGTTCATGGCGCTTCGCGAATTCTGGACGCTGACGCCGTCACGGCGCGGCGATCACCAGGCACTCTTCCTGTCCTTCTTCGTAGTGCTGCCGGTACAATATGTGCTGCTCGGAACGCAGTGGTACGGCCTGTTTTCAATCTTCATCCCGGTCTACGCCTTCCTGATCCTGCCGGCGGTGGCGACCTTGACGGGGGATGTCAACGAATTCCTGGCGCGCACCGCCAGGGTGCAATGGGGATTGATGCTGACGGTCTATTCGATCAGCCACGCGCCGGCACTCCTCATGCTGCAGACCGGCACGCCGTCCGCGCTTCTTCTCGTCTACCTCGTCATCGTCGTGCAGCTTAGCGACGTCTTCCAGTATGTCTGGGGCAAGCTCCTGGGAAAGCACCGCTTCTCGCCAAACATCAGCCCATCGAAGACGCTCGAAGGGCTGATCGGCGGCGGCGCCTCGGCCATCCTCGTGGGAACGCTGCTCTATCGCCTGACGCCGTTCTCACCCCTGCAGGCGGCGGCCGTCAGCACGGTCATCGTCGTCGCGGGCTTCTTCGGCGGCTTCGTGCTCTCGGCCATCAAGCGCGATCTCAATGCCAAGGACTGGGGCTACGTGATCGAAGGCCATGGCGGCGTGCTCGACCGCCTGGACTCCATCACTTTCGCAGCGCCGCTGTTCTTCCACATCGTCCGCTACTGGTTCACCAGCTGAGGATACGGCCGGCATGTCCCGGCCGTTCAAAACCGGTCGATATCCTCGAGGCTCTCGAACAGCCGGCGCTGAACGTCCCGTTCCTGCCGGCTGATCGCTGTCATCAACTTGCCCATCGTTCCCCGCAGGCCATGAAGCTGGTCAACCAGATCCATGACGACATCGACGCCGGCTTCGTTGACGCCCATATTGCCCATGAGATCCAGGATGAGCCGGGCGCGGGCGACGTCGGCGTCGCGAAACCTCCGTCCTCCGCTCGAGGTCTCCGGGATCAGCCAGCCCTGTTCGATCCACAAATCGAGCTGGACCACATCGATTTTCAAGTAAAGACGGAATTCGAGATCATCCATGATCAGGCCTCCATGTTCTTTCTCGGATCGTATGGATTCGCCGTCGTCCATTCCTTCACCATGTCCGTCAGCCGCTCGTCGGGAGTATCAGGCAGCACGATCTTCAGGGAGACGTAAACGTCGCCGTGCCCGCCACCCCGTTTGGCAACGCCCTTGCCTTTGAGGCGCAGCAACTTGCCGGTGTTGGAATGAGGAGGCAATGTCAGGCTGACAGGCCCGGAAGGCGTGGGCGCGCGAACCTTACCCCCAAGCACGGCCTCCGAGAGCGAAATCGGCAGTTCCAGGCGAATGTCGTCGCCGTCGCGCGTGAAGAAGCGGTGCGGACGCACATGGATGTCAATGAGGGCATCGCCTGCCGGCCCGCCTCCGATGCCCTGCTCGCCCTTGCCGCGCAGCCGCAAGGTCTGGCCGTCGCGGGTGCCCGGCGGAATCTGCACTTCGAGCGCGGGGCCATCGGGAAGCTTGATCTCCGTCCTGGTGCCGTTGACGGCTTCGAGAAAGCCGACCTCCATGGAGAAATGCCGGTCCTGTCCATGGCTGCGGGCCCGCCCGCCACCGGCGCGGCGCGAAAAGAAGTTCGCAAAGAGATCGTCGGCATCGCCAAAATCAGCGAAACCGGCGCTGTTGTGATAGGGATCTTCGGGACCTCTCGCCGAGGCATAGTCGCGGTAATAGTTGCGCTGCGCCCGCTCGGCGCCCGTCATATCGATCTCGCCGCGGTCAAAGCGGCCACGCTTTTCCTCGTCGCCCAAAATCTCGTAGGCGGTCGAAATTTCCTTGAACTTTTCCTCGGCCTTTTTGTCGCCGGGGTTAAGGTCGGGGTGAAGTTTCTTGGCAAGCTTGCGAAACGCGCCTTGAATATCTTTTTGCGTCGCGTCCCGTTTCACGCCCAGAAGCTCGTATGGATCCTGGCTCATGCACATCTCCGGTCAGGGCAGAAAATACTGCCGGTTATCTTGCTGGAGATATAGGTTCCCGGGCGGCCGCCGGGGAGGGGAGGCCGTGGAAGGTTAGAGCGGCGGCGTGTCTTCCTGCGCCTGGTTGGGACGCCGGTCGATGAGAACCGAGCATCCGGCATGACGCACGACCTTTTCGACGATCGAGGAGAAGACGTAGTCGGTGATGTCAGTCACGTGAGATGAAAGCAGGATGAGATCGGCCGACTTCTCCCTGGCAGCCGATACCAGCAGCGAGGCGGCAATGCCGATGCGGACCTCGACGGTCGCCGGCACGGCGAGCTCCTTGCAGAGCGACATGAGTTTCTTCTCCGCCTCGACGAGGGCGGTCGTTTCGAACTCCTCGGGAAGGTCGGTCAGATGGCGGCGCGGAATATTCTCGACGACGTGCATGACGATGATGCTGCCGCCGTCATCCACCAGCGCCGCAGCCCGTCGCAGGAGGCGGTTTGCCGTTTCGCGGGAACCCATGCCGATGGCGCAGATGATCGTCCGATACATGCAGTCAATACCTTCGAGTAGGAATGGCCTCGTCGATCATACCGATATCGACTGCGCCTGCTTTGACCGATATCAAGCAGAAACCTTGCGATATCGCAATGGCGCTCCCCTCAAAGGAGGAGCCGGCACCTGGTGTGCGGCCGGTCCAAGCCGCGCTTATATCTTCGCCGCGTCAGGCAGGCACCTTCCCGAAGAGAGCGCCTGGAGCGGCTGTTTTCTTCAGGTTTGCCAAGGCTGTGACGATTGCGTGAAACCGCTCGTAACTTGTGACAAAACCTCATCGGCTCTGCTATGTCAGGAAAAATGCGGCAACCCCAACCTGCGCCGCACTCTGTCTGACCAATCCCAGGAGTTTGAAAGATGAGCGCTTCTCCCGAGTATGTACCCCCGAAAGTCTGGACCTGGAACAAGGCGAATGGCGGTCAATTCGCCAACATCAACCGCCCGATCTCCGGGCCGACGCATGACAAGGAGCTTCCGATCGGCCGCCATCCGCTGCAGCTCTATTCGCTCGGCACGCCGAACGGCCAGAAGGTCACGATCATGCTCGAGGAACTGCTGGCGCTTGGCCATAGCGGCGCGGAGTACGATGCCTGGCTGATCAGGATCGGCGAGGGCGACCAGTTTGGCAGCGGGTTCGTCGCCGTCAACCCCAACTCCAAGATCCCGGCACTGATGGACCGCAGCGGTCAAAAGCCGATCCGCGTCTTCGAATCCGGCGCCATCCTCACCTATCTCGCCGAAAAGTTCGACGCCTTCCTGCCGACCGAGCCGAGCGAGCGCGCCGAATGCCTGTCATGGCTGTTCTGGCAGATGGGAAGCGCGCCCTATCTCGGCGGCGGCTTCGGCCATTTCTACGCCTATGCGCCTGTCAAGATCGAGTATGCGATCGACCGCTTCGCCATGGAAGTGAAGCGCCAGCTCGACGTGCTCGATCGCCGCCTCGCCGAAAGCGAGTATCTGGCAGGCAACCAGTACACGATCGCCGACATTGCCGTCTGGCCCTGGTATGGCGGCCTGGTGAAGGGCTGGACCTACGGCGCGGCCGAGTTTCTGCAGGTCGAGGACTATAAGAACGTGCTGCGCTGGGCCGACACCATCCTCAGCAGGCCGGCCGTGCAACGCGGGCGAATTGTCAATCGCCTCTCTGGCGATCCCGCGAGCCAGTTGCATGAACGTCACGACGCCAGCGACTTCGACACGAAGACGCAGGACAAGCTTGCGGCCGCCGAGTAAACAGCGGGAGCTACCAGTTTCGGCTCTCTCTGAAATGAATGATGCTCTGCCGCCTTAAAGGCGGCGGAGCATGGCGCCACTTCTTGCCGCGAGGACACCGCTTGCGGTAGTCTTCGTCCCATTCGAGAGCGAACGGAACGGACCGATGAACGACCATCCGCAGACGGGGAGCGCGAGAATCCTCGCGTCGAGCAGGGGGCGTGGCTGGCGCGGTCTGGAGGCTGAAATGTTGCGCATTCCGCCTGGCCGCACGCATATTTCGGGCACACCCTATCATCGCCTGGGAATCCATGTCGGTCGGCCAGTGCGGGCGCAATGCCGCTGCGACGGGCGGGAACATCGCCGCTTGCAGAAGCATGGCGATATCGACGTGGTGCCGGCCGGGCTCGATGGCGTCTGGGAGGATGACCGCGAGTGCATGATTCTGCGGCTGGCGATCAGCAAGGATCTCCTCCGCCAAGCCACCATAGACCTCGGTCGCGATCCCTCGGAAGCGGTCGTGCCGAGATTTCAGCTCCGCGATCCGCGGCTCGAGGCAATCGTATGGGCAGTGAAAGCCGAAATCGAAGCGGATGTGCCGTCCGACAATCTCTATGCTGATACGCTGGCGACGGCCCTCGCATTTCGCCTGATCGAGGCCGGCAACGGCACCTCTCGGCCAACGGATATCGGCAGGGCGCTCTCGTCGCGCCAGAAACGGCTGCTTGCCGACTATATCGAGGATAATCTCGACACGCCGCTTTCGCTTGCCGAACTGGCGGCTCTGGCCGGGCTCAGCCTTTCGCATCTGAAAACGCAGTTCCGCGAAAGTTTCAGCATGCCACCGCATCAATATGTGCTGCACCGTCGGGTGACCCGCGCCGAGGCGCTGATCCGGAACTCCAGCATGCCACTCAGCCAGATCGCGCTCGAAGCCGGCTTTGCGCATCAAAGCCACATGGCAAACAGCATGAAACGGCTGCTCGGCATTAGCCCCGGCGCCATTACCCGCGCGCGCAATTGATGAATATTGGCCGATCCTGCAACGGATCGGCCGAATGCGCAGGCAATACTCCTGGCGCCAGCGCATTCTCCTCCGACTGCGAACAGACGAAGGAATGATCATGTTTGTCATCTTCGGCGCCACCGGCAAGGTCGGCAAGGCAACGGTAACAAAACTTCGGGCCGAGGGCGTTCCCGTCAGGGCGGCGCTCCGCGACCCCGCCAAGGCAGCACCCCTTGCAGCGATCGGATGCGAGATCGCCATTGCGGAGATCGGCGATGTCGATGCCATGGCCGACGCCATGAGGGACGCGACGGCCGTTCAGCTCATCTGCCCCATCGACCCACGCGCGGCGGATGCCGGCGGCCACATGCTGCAATCGATCGAGCGGATGGCGGAAGCGATCGATGCTGCCCGGCCGCCACGCGTCCTGGCGATCTCGGATTACGGCGCCCATCTTGCGATCGATACCGGCATTACCAGCATGTTCCGCGCGATGGAGGGGCGGTTCCAGCAGTGCAGCGCGGGTATGATCTTCCTGCGTTCGGCCGAACATATGGAAAACTGGGCACGCTACCTGAAGATCGCCGGTGAGACCGGCGTGATGCCGAGCATGCACCTGCCGCTGATACGACCCTTCCCGACCGTCTCCGCTGCCGATATCGGCGGCATGGCCGCCGAACTTTTGCTGGCCGACGAGGGTCACGGCCCTTCGCCGCGGATCGTCCATGGCGAGGGGCCGCGCGAATACACGGCGGTGGAGATCGCGGTAGCCTTGGGGCAGTTGTTGACCCGAAGCGTCGTCGCACGCGAACTGCCGCGCGCCGACTGGCAGGCAACGCTTATGCGCGCAGGGCTTTCGGAAAGTTATGCCGATCTGATCGTCAGGCTCAACGATGTGCACAACAAAGGCATGATAGGAGCCGAAGCCGGCGTCGGCGAATTGCGCCATGGCCGCACCGATATTTCCGCCGCCCTTGAGCGATTTCGTCCTTGAGCCCAGCGGGGGCGTCCCGTGACGTTTCGCGTAAGCGCATTGCGCGATGATAGAGCCTCTACCGGCGAACCAGCCATTTCTTGGCAACACGGCAAGCCATCGTATAAGCCGGGTCGAAGACGTTGCCGACGTCGTAACGCACGACCTGACCCAGCAGATGGCTGGCCGCCGTCCTGTCCAGGCCGTAGTCCGACGCCAGCCAGCTCAACATCTCACTGGTGGCATGCTGGAGCGCCTGATCGAGGGGGCGGGCATTGCCGATGGTGAAGATGTCTTCGGCGGTTTCCCCGCGCGGCCAGACCAGCCCGGCCTTCTTTTCCACGGTCAGCCGCACCGTGACTTCGAACGTCGTTTCGATGCCGGTTCCGACGATCTCGCCATCCCCTTGCACGGCATGGCAGTCGCCGAGGAAAAAACGGGCGCCAGGGGCAGCGACCGGGAACCGGACCGTAGTCCCCGGACCGAACAACCGGTAATCCATGTTGCCGCCATATTCGCCGCTGGTCGCAGTCGATATCGCCTGGCCGAGACTGGGCGCCACGCCAAAACAGCCGATCATCGGGGCGAGGGGAAGGACGAAATCTTCAAGGCCGACGACCGGCTCGGAAAGCCGGACTGTCATTGCCTCGCGGTCGATGGCCCAGATCGCCATATCGCCCGGCGGCAGGTCACGAACCGTCTCGGGATCGACGACATTGGCCGCGACGACACTGCGGGTAAATCCCGTATCCCTGGTCGGGATCATGCTGACGATCTCAACCTTGAGCGCATCTCCGGGTTCCGCGCCCTCGACGAAGATCGGGCCGTTCATCGGGTTTGGGACGGATGCTCGCTTGATGCCGTCCCTGTCGTACCCGATGGCATCGAGCGTCTGCGTGACGACGGTGTCGCCGTCGGCGACGTGCAGTGCCGGCGCAAGAGTGCCGATGACATTGTGATAGACCGTCGGAATGAAGCGGTGGGTGGTCATGATACAGCTCTGCCTCGTTTCGCATCTCATTGGCCCGCGGCCGAACGCCCGGCGGAGCGTTGGAGAATAGATCAGAGATCGTTTGGGATGCCAACATCCGTAGCCCGCTCCGAATTGCTGTCGGCTATCAATTCGACGCGGCGCGGCAAGAGGCGCGGGCAGGCTACGATTACGACTCGTCACGCTGGGCGCGCAGATTGGCAACGACGCGCCGGTTCTGCACTTTGCAGGAGCGCTCCGTGCAGTCGCGAACTTCACGGTCGTTGCCGTAACCCCTGGCCCACATGCGCCTTGCATCTACGCCCTTCGAGGCGAGATAGGCCATCGTCGCATCGGCGCGCTGCTGCGACAGCGTTTTCATCTTGGACTCGGACCCGGAATCGTCGGCAAATCCCTGCAGCTTGATCAGCCAGCTCGGGTTCCTGTTGAGCCAGGCGGCCTGATTATCCAATGTCGCCATGGCGACGGAATCAAGCTTGGCGGAGTCCTGTGCGAAATAGATCCGCCTGCCGACGTTGAGGATAAAATCCTCTTCGCTGCCGGTCTTGACGCTCTCGAAACCAGGCGCGGGATCGTTGGTCTGGCCAGTCATCGGCGCGGCGGGAGGTTCCTCTACGGAAGCGACATCGGTGGTGGTGCAGGCGGTGAGCGCCAAAAGCATGGCCGCAGCGAGGAGGCGGCTCTTGTATCCGGTCGAAGCAGGCATCAGGGCATATTCCTTATTCGACCGCGTTTACTTCTGTGACTGGAGGCGCCTGGTCGGCAATATGCGGCAGAACCTGCACGGCGGTGCCGATCGGGCAACGCTGATAAAGATCGATGGCGTCCTCGTTGAACATGCGGATACAGCCGCTGGAGGCATCCTTGCCAATGCTCCAGGGCTCCAGCGTGCCATGGAAACGATAGCCGGTGTCGACACCGTCGCGATGCAGATACATGGCTCGGGGGCCAAGTGGATTCTTGGGTGAACCTCCCGCCACGGACTCTGGCAGTTCGGGATGGCGCTTGCGCATCTCCGGCGGCGGTGTCCAGAGCGGCCAAAGCGATTTAGCGTCGATCGTGGCGCGGCCAAACCACTTGAAGCCATCGCGGCCGACGCCGACGCCGTAGCGAATGGCTGTCTTGTTCTCCATGATCAGGTACAGGAAATGATGCCTGGTATCGACGACGACGGTGCCGATCGGCTCACTGCTGAAATATTTGACGACCTGGCGGTGCCACTGCTTGTCGATCTTGGCGAAGTTCGTCACTCGAAACGTCACGCCGTTGTCGACGGCGGTGCCGGCAAAATAGGAAGACGCCTGCGCGTATACCGGCTTCTGGAAAGCGCCAGCGCCAAGTAACGCCAAACCGCCAAGCAAAATATTCCTGCGGGTCCACTCCATCGGCAATATCCCCCAAAGCCAAGCAGCGAAATGGCAGTAAAACAGATTTTTCAATTGCCACAACAGAAAATTCCCCGTCACCGGTCCTTTTGCGGGACTGATGAGCAAAGAGCATCCTACTGGCTATCGGGCGGCCGCCTCGCGAATACCGGCGCGGATACGGTTGATGATCGTCCACACGAGAAGTAGAGCCGCCACTGCCCAAAGCCACGAAGTCCATGCTGCAAATGGACCACCCGCCGCGACAAAGATACCGAGCGCGCCGAAGAGCACCGCACGGTCGCTCTTGCCCAATGGCCCGTCGTAGCGCCGGCTTGCGCCGACCGCCTGACCCAGAATGCCGGCAAATTCCGTCAGTGCCGAGAGGAATATGACGGCCATTGCCGGCAGCAAGCCATTCGGATCGATGAGCGCAAACGGCAGATACAGGGCGACATCCGACACGACGTCACCGATCTCGTTCAGATACGCGCCTAAAATGCTCTTCTGCCCATGTTCGCGGGCAAGCATGCCGTCGATGGCATTGAGGCCCATGCGCAGCAGAAACCACACGGGCACCAGCAGGAACCAATGCGGAAGCGGGGCGACGCTCAGAAAAAGGCCCAATGCAATCGAGACGACAGCGGAAACTGAAGTCACCTGATTGGCGGTGACGCCCCGTGCCGCAAGGGCGCGCACAAGAGGACGAAGAATATTCTGAAATCGGGACTTCAATTGATAGACAGACATGCTACCTCAGTGGAATTTCGTGGCATCGGAAAAGTCTATCCCGGCTCGGGCGGTGCAGATCGTCGTACTCTTGAGGAAGGCCACACTTCATACCGGCTCTCGCAAAGGGCTTACATTTGCGACTAGACTTTTGCAATGAAGACAAATCACTGTTCCGCCAATGGTTGCAACCCACCCACCAGTCAGAATTGGAGAAGACCGTGCTGCAGACTGCCGATAGTGTGCAACCGCCCTCGACGGCCAGACCAATGCGTGAATCCGAATTCGAGTCGCATGACGGCACCCGACTGTTTTATCGGACGTGGCCTTCGACGGGCGTCGCACCGAAGGGCGCAATCATTCTTCTCCATCGCGGGCACGAGCATAGCGGCCGCGTCGCCCATCTCGCCACCGAGCTCGGCCTCGATGATTTTTCCTTCTACGCCTGGGATGCACGCGGCCACGGGCGTTCACCGGGAGAGCGCGGCTATTCGCCATCCTTTGCTGCCTCGGCGCATGATCTCGATTGCTTTGTCCGCCATGTCAGCGAGACAAGCGGTATCTCAGTCGAAGACATCGCCGTCATTGCGCAGAGCGTCGGCGCGGTCCTCGCCACCACCTGGGTGCACGACTATGCACCGCCGATCCGTGCGCTCGTGCTTGCCTCACCGGCCTTCAGCGTCAAGCTCTACGTGCCTTTTGCCAAAGAAGGCATTGCGCTCTGGGAAAAGCTCAAGGGAACGTTCTTCGTCAATTCCTATGTCAAGGCAAAGTTCTTGACGCATGACCCCGAGCGCATCGCCTCCTACGAATCCGACCCATTGATATCTAGGCCGATTGCCTCCAACATCCTGGTGCAGCTCTATGAGGCGGCAGCCCGCGTCGTCGGCGACGCCCGCGCCATCACCGTTCCGACCCAGCTGCTGATCTCCGGCAGAGACTGGGTGGTGCGACACGCACCGCAGCACCGGTTTTACGAAAACCTCGGCAGCCGCATCAAGGAACGGCATGTGCTTGCCGGCTTCTACCATGACACGCTTGGCGAAAAGGACCGTGCGATTGCGCTCGCCGAGGTCCGCCGTTTTATCGAGGCGCGTTTCGCCGAGCCCCGGGCACCTGCCGACCTTCGCACCGCCCATATCCAGGGCTACACCAAGGACGAAGCCGACCGGCTCGCGAGCCCGCTTGATGCCGCATCCCCACGGGGCATCTACTGGGTGCTCAGCCGCCTCAACATCAAGATCGGCGCCTTGGTGTCCGAAGGCATAAAGACCGGGGTCAAGACCGGTTTTGATTCGGGTTCGACGCTCGATTACGTCTACGAGAACAAGCCGCGCGGGCTCGGTCCCGGCGGGCGTATGATCGACAAGGTGTTCCTCGAGGCGATCGGCTGGCGCGGCATCAGGCAGCGCAAGCTGCACTTGCAGGAGCTGATCGACCGCGCGCTGCAGCGCCTGAAAGCAGCCGGCCGCAGTACCCATATGCTCGACATAGCGGCCGGGCACGGCCGTTATGTCCTTGATGCCATCGAAATGGCTGCCGTGCGTCCCGACAGTGCACGTTTGCAGGACTATTCCTCCATCAACGTCGACGCCGGCCGCAAGAGCATTGCCACACGTGGACTGAGTGATTTCGTGAGCTTCCGCCAACAGGATGCCTTTGACGGCGAGGGGCTGGCTGCAATCACGCCGGCTCCGGATCTCGCGATCGTCTCCGGCCTTTACGAGTTGTTTTCCGACAATGCGATGATCGCCGCCTCGCTCAACGGGATCGCCCGCGCGATGCGGCCGGGTGGTCTGCTTGTCTACACCAACCAGCCATGGCATCCGCAACTGGAGATGATCGCCCGCGCACTGACCTCCCACCGCGGCGGCGAGGCGTGGGTGATGCGGCGGCGGACGCAAGAGGAAATGGACCAGCTGGTCGCCGCAGCCGGTTTTCGCAAGATCGAACAGCGCATCGACCAGTGGGGCATTTTCACTGTCTCGCTGGCCGAGAGAGTCTGAGGGCAAAGCGTGGAGAAGGTACGTTCAACTTTTTCCCAGTCCGCGCTGGTCCCGAAGCGGGCGGCACTCTGGCTCGCCTTCCTGGCGCCGTTCTTCTATCTGAGCTATGGCGGCGCCAATTGGCTGGCATCGCAACGCGCTCATGTACCGAACGTCGCCTTCGCATGGGAAAGCGCCATTCCGTTCCTCGGATGGACTATCATTCCCTATTGGTCGATCAATCTGTTCTATGCGCTCTGCCTGTTCATCAACACGACACCGCGCGATGTGGATATGCTCGCGAGGCGTTACCTGACGATCCAGATAATAGCCGTCGCCTGCTTTATCGCATTTCCGCTCGAAGCGACCTTCGTGCGGCCGGCAACGAGCGGCTTGCCCGGTTTCATGTTCGCCGTCCTCGGTGGCTTCGATAAGCCGTTCAATCAAGCGCCGTCGCTCCATATCGCGCTCCTGGTGGTGATCTGGGATCATCTGCGCGGCCGGCTGCCGCGGAAGGTGCGGCTTCTCTGGCACCTCTGGTGCTTCCTGATCGGTGCCTCCGTGCTGACCACGTGGCAGCACCACGTCATCGACATACCGACCGGCATGCTGCTGGGTCTGTTTGCCGTCTGGCTTTTTCCGCGCCATGCCGGTTCGCCTCTGGCGGCCTTTGCAATGGGCGACGATCCAAAGTCGCGCCGTCTCGGCATCTATTATCTGTGCGGTGCCGTCGCATTTCTCGGCCTTGCGGCGCTCTGCACTCCTCTCTCGCCAGCAGCGCTTCTATTGCTCTGGCCGGCTGTTGCCCTGGCGATCGTCGCAGTCGGATATTTCGGCGCCGGCCCGCGGATATTTCAGAAACGCGTCGATGGCCGGGCGACACTTGCCAGTCGCTGGCTACTGGCACCCTACCGGCTCGGCGCTTTTATCAACATTCGGCTCTGGACCTGGAGAATGCCGGAATCCGTGGTAATCGCTGACGGCGTCCATCTCGGTCGTTTTCCGCGTCGCCACGAGGCCAACCGTTTTGCCACGGTGATCGACATTACCGGCGAACTTCAGCGCCCGAGCGGGACGCTCGCGCGCTGGTGCAGCTTTCCCACCCTTGATCTTACGGCCCTCGACAAGATCCAGACGCTTGCCGCGGCGAACCTCCTCGAGGCTGTCCGCCAGCAGGGACCGGTCCTCGTCTGCTGTGCGCTCGGCTTCCAGCGGAGCGCCGGCGTCATCGTGCGTTGGCTGCTCATCAGCCGACGTTGCGACGATGCTGCCGAAGCGCTGCGACTGATCGAACGGGCGGGGTGGCGCGTTCATCTGCCCGTGGAAAGTCTCCATGCCGTGACGGAGGGCCTGCGATGACGCAGTGGAAGATGACAGCCTCGGCCGCCGCGCGAAATCTCGGTCGCAATTCAATCTTCTCCGGGCTGACAGCGCTGCTCCCACTGATTGTCGGCCCGATCATCATAGGATATCGAGGCTTCGCTCCATCGTTCGGCTGGCTCTTGATGCTGGTTTTCTTCGTGATAGTCCTTGCGCTGGCTGTCCATCTCCTCTTCGATGCGCTGCTGTTTCGCCTCGCGTCGAGCCACGAGACGGAGACCGCCGGTCTTGCCGCCGTCGACGACCTGTTGTTCCGTATGCAGCTTCGCAAGCCTGACAGGACGCCGCCTGGCCTTGAGAGGCGTATTGCCGGATCGCGCCGCATCGTCTGGCAGCAGCGTATTGTGCTCGCCATCTATCTCGTGATTTTCGCGATCCTTCTGCTCGATGTGACCGACGGCCAGCCTCTATGCTGAATCGCAGGCCGTTGATGCAAGCGCTTGCCGGCGCGTGTCTGGCAGGTCTTGCCAGCACCATCACGGATGTCATCCCGATCTGGCGCAGACCAGCGACTTCGCTGCGCCGGCGGCGCGCATGCGACGCGACAGGCCGAGGCGCTGGTTTATTCCAACCGGGCCTGGCACGCGCTGGGTCCGGTGGTCGACGCCGCCTCGGCGCCGGTGCTGTTGTGGCCGGACGATTCTGCGACCTTCTGAGAAAAATGCCGGCGAATGCCCGCCGGCTTCCCCGCTACATGCCCCAGATCACGGACTGTTCGTGGCGCTTGATCAGATGCCTCAGATTCTCGAAACTCTTGCGAAGATGGGCCGAGAACGCCTCGATGGCGGGTGCCCCGGGATCGCCCGAGCGCCGGAGCAGGCCGAGCGCCCGCTCCGGGTGGGGGATTTCGACCGGCAGCGCGGTGATTGCCCTATCGTTGCGATAGGCGAAGACGACGCTATGCGGCAGGATCGTCAATGCATCGCTTTCCTTCATGTAGTTGATCGCGCTCGTCAGCGAACCACCCGCATAGCGGATCTTGGTCTCGGTGGCGCCGAGCGAGAGAACCAGGCTGCGCAGATCGGCGAGCAATGGACTGCCGGGCGGCGGCGCTATCCAGGGAAAGTCGAGCAGTTCAGGACCCGCAAGCTTGCGCTTGAGCAGCAGCGGATGCGTGACGCGGCAGGCCACGACATTGCGGCCCGGCAACAGTTCCTGGAAATGCATGCCGGAGCCCTCTTCGAGTATGTCGATCGGGCAGATGGCGAGATCGATCCGGTCCGCGACGATGGCGGCGCGCAGTTCGGAAAGATAGCCGTAGCTCTGCTCGACGCGGACGTCGGGAAAGGAATTCTGGAAGCCTGCGACCATGCCAGCAATCAGAGCATCCATGAAGAAGGGCGTGCCGCCGATGCGCACCAGCCCGGTGCGACCATGGCGAAAGCCTTCCACAAGGGTCGATGCCTTGCGGGCAGAGGTCAATATGGCCTGGCCGTGATCGGCCAGCGCCCGGCCGAGCGGCGTGGGTTGCAGCGGCCGTCTGCCCTTGAGGAAAAGCGGCTCGCCCAGACGCTTTTCCAGCATCGCAAGCGTGCGCGACACAGCCGGTTGGCTGAGCCCGAGCATGGTCGCCCCCTCAGTCACTCCGCCTGCCTGGACGACCGCTGCGAGCTGCGCAAGATGCCTTTCATCGATCTTCATAACAATAACGAATATAAATCGCCGAAAAAATTATCAAGCACTCTATTTCGGCCTGTTAGGTTCTCGTCATTGGAGGAGTCATGCCAGACATATCGTTCAGTGAGCGCAACTCTGCGCAGCGTGTCGCCGAGCGGCTCGACAAGCACACCGCGGGACCGCTGCAAGCGTTCATGGTTCCTTTCATAGAGCATCTGCACAAGCTCGTTCGGGAGACCCGTCCGTCGCAAGCCGACTGGCGCCGGGCGATGGAATTCCTGACCGATGTCGGCCATGCCAGCGACGGCCGCCGGCAGGAATGGGTGCTGCTCTCCGACCTGCTCGGCGTCACCGCACTCGTCGAGGAAATAAACACGAACCGGCCGAAGGGCGCGACGCCCAATACGGTGCGCGGCCCCTTCTATCGGGCCGATGCGCCACGGCTGGCGCTCGATGCCAACATATCGCTCGACGGCGTCGGCCCGACGCTTGCCGTCAGCGGCCATGTGCAGGATCTCGACGGCAAGCCGATCGCCGGCGCCACGGTCGAGACCTGGCAGGCCAATAGCGAAGGCTTCTACGAAAACCAGCAGCCGGACCAGCAGCCGGAATTCAACCTTCGCGGCATCTTCACTACCGACGACCAGGGTTGCTTCCGCTACAAGACCGTGCGTCCGGGCGGCTATGCCGTGCCCGGCGACGGCCCGGTCGGGCAGATGCTGGGAGGACTGGGCTTTGCCATGCGCCGTCCGGCACATCTCCATTTCCTGATCAAGGCCGATGGCTTTGAGACGATCAGCACGCATGTCTATGACGGCAGCGATCCGCATCTCGGCCAGGACGCCTTGTTCGGCGTGAAGGACGAACTCATCGGGGAATTCAAACCGACCGGGAAGGGGGATGCGTCGACGCTCGACTTCACCTTCGCCATGGCCAGGGCGAAGAAGGGACGAGGGACGACATGACCCTATCCTTCACCTATCAGGGCAGCGCAGCGCGCATCGTCTTCGGCAACGGGACGAGTGGCGATGTTGGCAAATGGGTGGAGGCCCTGGAATGCCGCCGCGCGCTTGTGCTGTCGACGCCGCACCAGGCATCCGATGCGCAAGCCATGTCGAAGCGGCTCGGAAATCTCTCGGTCGGCACCTTCACCGAGGCGACCATGCATACGCCGGTCGACGTCACCGAACGCGCCGTCGCACGCGCGGCCGAGCTCGGCGCGGATTGTGTCGTCTCGCTCGGCGGCGGCTCGACGACCGGGCTTGGAAAGGCCATGGCCTATCGCACCGATATCCAGCAGATCGTCGTTGCCACGACCTATGCCGGCTCCGAAGTCACGCCGATCCTCGGCCAGACGGAGAACGGCGCCAAGACCACGCTGCGCAGCCCGAAGGTCACGCCCGAAGTCGTGATCTATGATCCGCAACTCACGCTCGGCCTGCCGGTCGGCATGAGCATCACCAGCGGCCTGAATGCGATTGCGCATGCCGCCGAAGGGCTCTACGCGCCCGATCGCAATCCCATGACGACGATGATGAGCATCGATGGCATGCGCGCGCTCAAGGACGCGTTGCCCGTCCTTATCGACAGTCCGCACGACGGCGCCGCACGTGAAAAGGCGCTTTACGGCGCATGGCTCTGCGGGACCGTTCTCGGCCAGATTTCGATGTCGCTGCATCACAAGATCTGCCACACTTTGGGCGGCAGTTTCGACACGCCGCATGCCGAAACCCATTCGGTGATGCTGCCGCATACAATCGGATTCAATGCGTCGGCCGTACCGGACCTGATGACGCCGATCTCCGACATTTTCGGTGACGCGACGCCCGGACAGGCACTTTACGACTTCGCCAAATCCATCGGCTCGCCGATGGCGCTGAGCGATTTCGGCCTCAGCGAGGCCGATCTCGACCGGGCGGCCGACATCGCGACCAAGAACCCCTATTCCAATCCGCGAACGATCGACCGGACGGCGATCCGCGCACTGTTACAGGACGCCTGGAGCGGAAGACGACCGCCATATTGAATTCTTTTGGGAGGAGGAATGAATATGATTACGAGACGTGACTTGCTGAAGTCCGCCGCCGCCACGGGTGCATTGGCGGCGACATCCGGCCTCGCCATGCCGGCGGTCGCCCAGGGCGCCCCAATCAAGCTCGGTTATATCAGCCCGCAGACCGGCCCACTCGCCGCTTTCGCCGAGGCGGACAAGTTCATCATCGATGGTTTCATGGCCGCCGCCAAGGCGGCCGGCTTGAATTACGAAGTCGTGGTGAAGGACAGTCAGTCCAATCCGAACCGCGCCGCCGAAGTTGCCAAGGAACTGATCGTCAGCGACGAGGTCAATCTCGTCCTCGTGGCATCGACGCCGGAAACGACCAATCCGGTGGCCACGACCTGCGAGGCGGAAGAGGTGCCCTGCATTTCGACGGCAGCCCCCTGGCAGCCCTGGTTCATCGGCCAGCAGGCAAATCCGGGCGATCCGGGATCGTGGAAACCGTTCAACAGCGCCTTCCACTTTTTCTGGGGGCTTGAGGACGTCATTGCGGTCTATACCAATATGTGGGGCCAGCTCGAGACCAACAAGAAGGTCGGCGGCCTGTTTCCAAATGACGGCGATGGTAATGCCTGGGGCGACAAGGTCGTCGGCTTCCCGCCGGTTCTGGAGAAGCTCGGCTATACGCTCAAGGATCCGGGCCGATACCAGAATCTGACCGACGACTTTTCCGCCCAGATCAACGCCTTCAAGTCCGACGGCAGCGACATCATCACCGGCGTGATGATCCCTCCGGATTTCACCACATTCTGGAATCAGGCGCAGCAGCAGAGTTTCAAGCCCAAGGTCGCTTCCATCGGCAAGGCGATCCTGTTCCCGCAGGCGGTCGAGGCGCTCGGCAAGAACGGGCATAACCTTTCCTGCGAAGTCTGGTGGTCGGCGAGCCATCCGTTCAAGTCGTCGCTGACCGGCCAGAGTGCCGGTGAGCTCGCTGAAGGCTTCACCAAGGTCACCGGCCGGCCCTGGACCCAGCCCATCGGTTTCGTCCATGCGCTGTTCGAGGTCGCCGTCGACGTGATGAAGCGTGCCGGCGCGACCGACAGCAAAGCGGTTATCGCCGCCATCGCCGCCTCGAACATCGAAACGATCGTCGGCAAGGTGGCTTGGGACGGTGCCAATGTGCCGCCCTTTGCCGCCAGGAACATCGCCAAGACGCCGCTGGTCGGCGGTCAGTGGCGCCTCAAGGACGGCGGCGGCTACGACCTTGTCATCGTCGACAATCAGACCGCGCCGAACATTCCGACGGGCGGCAAGATGGAAGCTATCGGCTGAGCCATGCCCATACTCGCCCTCGACCAGGTATCGAAAAGCTTCGGCGCCCTGAAGGTCGCCGACCAGATTTCGTTTGCGCTGGAAAAGGGCGAGGCGCTCGGCGTGATCGGGCCAAACGGCGCCGGCAAGTCGACGCTATTCAACCTCATCACCGGCAATATCCGCGTCGATGCCGGCACCATCCGGCTCGACGGCAACGACATGACGCGACAGCCGCCGATGGCGCGCTGCCTCGCCGGGATCGGCAGGACGTTCCAGATCCCGCAGCCCTTCGAAAAGCTGACAGTATTCGAGAACCTGCTGGTTGCCGGCGCCTTCGGATCGCGCAAGGTCGAACGAGAGGTCGGCGACCGCTGTGCCGACATCCTTGTCGAGACCGGGCTTTATTCCAAGGCGAACCAGCTGGCCGGAAGCCTGGGGCTCCTTCAGCGCAAGCGCCTCGAACTGGCCCGCGCGCTTGCGACGGACCCGAAGATCCTGCTGCTTGACGAAATTGCCGGTGGGTTAACGGAAGGAGAATGCCAGGAACTGGTGGAAACGATCCGCGACATCCATGGGCGCGGTGTTTCCATCATCTGGGTCGAGCATGTGCTGCATGCCCTGAATTCGGTCGTCAGCCGGCTCATCGTCCTGCACTTCGGTCGGGTGATCGGGGACGGTGATCCCGACACGATCATGGCTTCAAAGGACGTGCGCGAAATTTATCTCGGGATCGATGTCTGATGGCGCTGCTCGAGACACATGGTCTGACGGCCTTCTATGGCGACTTCCAGGCGCTGTTCGGCGTCGATATCACCTTGAATGAAAGCGAGACGGTCGCCGTGATCGGCGCCAATGGCGCGGGCAAATCGACCCTGCTGCGATCGATCTCCGGCCTGATCCGCAATGTGCCCGGACATATTCGGTTCGACGGCGGGGAGATCGGCGCGCTGGCCGCTCCGGATGTCCTGCAACTCGGCATCACCATGGTGCCGGAGGGCCGTCGGCTCTTTCCTTCCCTCTCCGTCGAGGAGAACCTGTTGATCGGCAAATACGGCCGGGTTGGCAACGGTGCGTGGTCGCTCGACACCATCTACGATCTTTTTCCGGTGCTGAAGGAGCACCGCCACCGTCCCGGCACGGCGCTGTCGGGCGGACAACAGCAGATGGTCGCGATCGGCCGCGCGCTGATCTCCAATCCGCGTGTGCTGCTCTGCGACGAAGTGAGCCTCGGCCTCGCCCCCGTGGTCGTCAGGGACATCTACGCGGCCTTTCCGAAAATTCGCGCGACGGGCGCATCGATCGTCATCATCGAACAGGACATCGGCCAGGCGCTGAAAGTGGCCGACCGGGTCTACTGCATGATGGAGGGAAGGGTGACGCTGACAGGCGCACCGACAACGCTGAGCCGCGAGGATATCCACGCCGCCTATTTCGGAGCGCATGCGCGATGAGCTGGCTCGACACGATCATTCAGGGGATATTGCTCGGCGGCCTTTACGCACTCTTCGCGGCGGGTCTCAGCCTCGTCTTCGGCATCATGCGGCTGGTCAATCTCGCCCATGGCGATCTGATCGTGCTGGCCGCCTTTCTGGTCCTGCTGCTGGTCTCGGCGCTCGGTCTCAATCCATTCGCCGCCGCCGCGGTCGCGCTGCCCGTGATGTTCGCACTCGGCTGGGCACTGCAATTCCTTGTGCTCAACCGGACGCTTGGCAACGATATACTTCCGCCCCTGCTCGTGACCTTCGGCCTTTCGGTCGTGATCCAGAACGGCCTGCTCGAGGGCTTTTCGGCCGACAGCCGCAGGATTTCGGTGGGCGCCTTGGAAACGGCATCGCTGAAGATCGGTCCCGTCAGCATCGGCGCCATGCCGCTGCTCACCTTCTTGTCGGCGGTGGGCGTCATCGTCGCGCTCAACCTCGTCTTCTACCGCACCCCGCTCGGCCGTGCCTTCCGCGCCACCTCGGACGACAGCGCCACGGCGGGCCTGATGGGCATTCGCGCCGAGCGCATATTCGCCACGGCCACCGGGCTTGCCATGATGGTTGTGACGATCGCAGCACTCTATCTCGGCACACGCGCCAATTTCGATCCGACCATGGGACCAGCACGGTTGATCTACGCCTTCGAGGCCGTGATCATCGGCGGGCTCGGCTCCTTCTGGGGGACGCTGGCCGGTGGCATCATCATAGGTGTGGCGCAGACCGTGGGCGCCGCGATCAATCCGGAATGGCAGATCCTCGCGGGCCATATTGCCTTCTTGCTGGTGCTGGTAGTCAGGCCGCGCGGCCTTTTCCCACGGGCGGTGGATTGATATGAGCGATCACCTTTCCCCCTCTTGGACCATCTCGACTCGCACGGGACGCTCCTCCGCATCCATGCTGGTGATCCTCATCTTGGTGGTGCTGGCCATCGCCGCGCCGCTCTTCGTCTCGCGCTCGGTCGTCCAGGACCTGTTCTTCATCATGACCATGCTGGTGCTGACGCAGTGCTGGAACCTACTCGCCGGCTATGCCGGCCTGGTCTCCGTCGGCCAGCAGGCCTTTGTCGGCTTTGGTGCCTATGCGATGTTTGCCGGCGTCAGCCTGCTCGGAATGGATCCGATGGCGGCCATCATGCTCGGCGGGCTTGCGGCGCTGGCGCTGTCGGTGCCCACGGCCTTCTTCGTCTTCCGCCTGCAAGGCGCCTATTTCGCCATCGGCACCTGGGTCATCGCCGAGATCGTGCGGCTGTCGCTCGCGCAGTGGAAAGCGCTGGGTGGCGGAACCGGCACGTCGCTGCCGTCAGGCGCAACCCGCGACATGCTCGGCGTGCGCTTCGTCGCGGACCTGCTCGGCGTGCGTGGGCCGCAGGCCACCGATATCATTTGCTACTGGCTGGCGTTACTTTTGGCCGTGGTCACCATCGGTTCGATCTACAAGCTGCTTCGCTCGAAGCAGGGCCTGGGGCTCGCCGCGGTGCGCGACAACCGCGAGGCCGCGCGCTCGGTCGGTGTCGATCCACTCTTGACGAAGTCCTTCGTCTATCTGGTCGCGGCACTGGCGACAGGCCTTACCGGCGCGCTGATCTATGTGCAGAAGGCGCGCATCTCGCCGGATGCCGCCTTCTCCGTTCCGGACTGGACGGCCTATGTGATCTTCATCGTGGTGATCGGCGGCATCGGCACGATCGAGGGGCCGATCATCGGCGTGATCGTGTTCTACATCCTGCGGAGCCTGCTGGCCGACTACGGTTCCTGGTATCTGCTGATTCTCGGCTTGATCGGCATCCTGATCATGCTGTTTGCGCCGCGCGGCCTCTGGGGCCTGTTCACGGACCGCACCGGATTCCAGCTCTTTCCCGTCCGCCGTATCCTGGCGGGCCAGCCCAAAACCAAAGACATCAGAGGGAGTGACTGATGGCCGACATTGAAACCGACGTCCTGATCATTGGAACCGGCCCGGCGGGCTCGGCGACCGCGGCACTGCTTGCGACTTACGGCGTCGAGAACATGGCGATCAACCGTTATCGCTGGCTGGCCAATACGCCGCGCGCCCACATCACCAACCAGCGCACCATGGAAGTGCTGCGCGATCTCGGTCAGGAGGTCGAGGCGGAGGCCTACCTCCATTGCAGCCCGCAGGACATCATGGGCGAGAACGTGTTCTGCACCGCGCTCGCCGGCGAGGAACTCGGCCGTCTCAAGACCTGGGGCACCCATCCGAAGTCCAAGGCCGAGCATCTGCTCTCCTCGCCCGCTGAAATGAACGACCTGCCGCAAACCTTCATGGAGCCGCTGCTGTTCAAGACGGCATGCGCGCGGGGGACGCAGGCGCGGATGTCCACCGAATATGTGAGCCACGTGCAGGATGCCGATGGCGTGACGACCACCTGCCGGGACCGCCTGACCGGCAAGGACATCACCATCCGCTCGAAGTACCTGGTCGGCGCTGACGGCGGCAATTCGCTGGTGGCGCAGCATCTCGGCCTGCCTTTCGAGGGCAAAATGGGCGTGGCCGGTTCGATGAACATCCTGTTCAAGGCTGATCTCACCCGCTACGTCGCCCACCGCCCGTCGGTCCTCTACTGGGTGCTGCAGCCGGGCTCGAATGTCGGCGGCATCGGCATGGGGCTGGTGCGCATGATCCGGCCATGGAACGAGTGGCTGATCAACTGGGGCTATGACATCAGCCAGGGTGTGCCGGAAGTCGACAACGCCTTTGCCGAGGGCGTGGCCCGAGACCTGATCGGCGATCCCGATATCGACATCGAGATCACCTCGGTCTCCACGTGGACGGTCAACAACTGTTACGCCACGAGCACCCAAATGGGCCGCGTCTTCTGCATGGGCGATGCGATCCACCGCCATCCGCCGTCGAACGGGCTTGGTTCCAACACCTCGATCCAGGACGCCTTCAACCTCGCCTGGAAGCTCGCCATGGTCATCAAGGGCCATGCCGGCGCCGGCCTGCTCGAAACCTATACCGAGGAGCGCGCGCCGATCGCAAAGCAGATCGTCACACGCGCCAACCAGTCGATCGAGGAGTTCGGCCCGATCTTCGGCGCGCTCGGCCTGCTCGATTCCATCGACCCGGTGAAGATGCAGGAAAACATGGATCGTCGCTGCGATGACAGCACGGTCGCCGAGAACCAGCGCGCGGCGCTGCGCGAGGCGATCGCCTTCAAGGTCTATGAATTCGACGCCCATGGCGTAGAGATGAACCACCGCTACAAATCCTCAGCGGTCGCAGCCGACGGTCAGCCCGAGCCCCCATTCACCCGCAATCAGGAACTGCATTTCGAGCAGACGACCTGGCCCGGCGCGCGCCTGCCGCATGCCTGGCTGTTCGGCGAGGGTAACCGGAAGGCCTCAACGCTCGATCTCTGCGGTCACGGCAAGTTCACCCTCCTGACCGGTATCGGCGGCCGGGCCTGGGTCGATGCAGCAGAAGTCCTGTCGGCGGAACTCGGCCTGCCGCTCGCAACCCATATCATCGGGCCACGACAAACATGGCAGGATCACTATGGCGACTGGGCGCGTGCCCGCGAGGTGGGCGATGCCGGCGCCGTCCTGGTGCGGCCGGACCACCACGTCGTATGGCGCTGCGAACGGCTGGCCGTTGACCCAGCAGCCGAGTTGCGCCGCGTTTTGACAACAATTCTGGATCGGTGAGGCGATGATGGGAGCGGATGAGAAGGGCTATTTCACCGAGGAGAACTCGGTCGAGGTCGTGACCGGCCGCAATGCCGGGGCCAAGGACGAGCGCTCGAAGGAGGTGATGGACGTCATCACCCGCAAGCTGCATGAGGCGGTGAAGGAACTGGAGCCGACACAGGAGGAATGGATGCAGGCCATCCTCTTCCTCACCCGAACCGGCCAGATGTGCAACGAGTGGCGGCAGGAATTTATCCTGCTGTCGGACGTGCTCGGCGTGTCGATGCTGGTTGATGCGATCAACAACCGAAAGCCCTCGGGCGCGTCCGAAAGCACGGTGCTCGGCCCGTTCCACGTTGCTGATGCTCCGGAACTGCCGATGGGCGCCAATATCTGCCTCGACAGCAAGGGCGAGGACATGGTCATTGAGGGCCGTATCCTCGACACTGAGGGCAAGCCGATCGCCAATGCCGTCATCGATGTCTGGCAGGCCAATGACGAAGGCTTCTATGACGTACAGCAGAAGGGCATCCAGCCCGACTTCAATCTGCGCGGCATCTTCCGGACCGGTCCGAATGGACATTATTGGTTCCGCGCCGTGAAGCCGAAATACTACCCGATCCCGGATGACGGCCCCGTCGGGCAGTTGCTCGGCCATCTCGGCCGCCACCCCTACCGCCCGGCTCATCTGCACTACATCATCAGCGCCGACGGTTTCGAGACGCTGACGACGCATATCTTCGATCCCGACGATCCCTATATCCACTCGGACGCAGTTTTCGGGGTCAAGAAAAGCCTGCTGGCGAAATTCAACCGGGTGAATGATCCGGGGCGCGCGAAAAGATACGAATTCGCCGGCGATTTCTGGGAAGTGGCGCATAACTTCGTGCTGGCGAGAAGCCGCACCTGACATAATGACGACAGGAGAGGATGCGTGCACCGCATCCTCTCCTGTGCGTTTTCAGCACCGTATCAGTCGGCGGATAAGATACGCTCGCGCTCGCCCATGAACGGTCCTTGTACCCACTGGATTGTCTTTTCGTGTTTCTCGACCGCTCGCCGGAGTTCAGCGAATTCCCGCCGGATATGGCCGACAAACTTGCGGCCGGCCGGGTTTGAATAGGGCTTCTTGCGCGTCATAACGCCGAGCACGCGCTCGGGCTGCGGAATATCAAGCGGAATGATGCTGATCTTATTCTCGCCGCGGAAGGCATGAACGACGGAATGCGGCAGAATGGCGAGTGCATCGGTGCCCGCGAGGTAATTGACGACGCTCAACAGCGACCCGCCGGCATAGCGTAGCGACACCTCCGCCAGCCCCAGCGTCAGCAGAATATTGTGCAGGTCGAGCACCAGCGGAGACCCGGGCAACGGCGCGATCCAGGGATAATTGACGATGTCCTCGGTCGTGAGGTTGCGCTTGCGGACCAACGGATGGCCGGCGCCGCAGGTCAGGACATTGCGCGCCGTCAGGATCGGCTCGAAGTGCAAGTCAGCGCGCAGATCCACCGATCCGGTCGGGGTCACTGCGAGGTCGATCTGACCGGAATCCAGTTCGGCGACGAGGTCGGGATAGTTGCCATAGGACTGGTGCACCATGATGCCCGGCTCGCCGCGCTGGAACGAGGCGATCATCGGCGACACAACCGCATCCATGAAGAAGGGCACACCGCCGATCCGCACCCGCCCCGACGAGCCGGACTTGAAGCTGCGGATGATCTCCATCGCCTTGCGCGACGATGCCAGGATGACCTTGCCCTGCTGGCCGAGCTGCTCACCGAGCGGTGTCGGCTGCATCGGCCGCCGGCCGGAAACGAAGAGCGGCTCGCCGATGCGCTTTTCCAGGATCGAGAGAGTGCGCGACACCGCCGACTGCGTCATGCCGAGCATGGCGGCCGCTTCGGTGACACCGCCGGTCTCGATGACGGCGGCGAGCTGGACGAGGTGCGCTTCGACGATCTTCATAGCAAATTGCTATAGCTTGCATGAACAATGTCAATCAGGAGCGGAGTGGATCGGCTATAGTCGGCACATTCACGGGATGTTTGCGACACGCAGGCTGCGCCGTGGTTCCGGATGACAACGGTGGAGGAACCGCATCCGGAATTCGCAACGTCTTTGGAGGAGGACGACATGGCCCTTGTTAGCGGCTATCACCATCTGACGCTCTGCACCGACGGTGTGCAGGAGGATTACGACTTCTACACCAAGGTGCTCGGGCTCTATTCGGTCAAGCGCACGGTGCTGTTCGACGGTACCATCCCCGTCTATCACCTTTACTACGGCTCGCGGAACGGCGACGCCTCGACTATCATCACCACTTTCCCCTTCCGCAAGCCGGCCGTCTTCGGCAAGCGCGGCACCAACCAGTCGAAGATCATCCAGCAGGCCATCCCGGTCGGTTCGGCCGACTATTGGATCGACCGGCTGAACGGCAAGGGTGTCGATGCCGCCAAGATTTCGCGCTTCGGCATTACCCGCGTCGCTTTCAAGCATCCATGCGGCATTCCGCATGAACTGGTCGAAAGCCCGGCCGACAACCGTCCGGCGATCGTCAATGAAGCGCAGCACGTGAACGCCGCCCATGGCATCAAGGGCATCTATGGCGCGGCCATCGCCGTCTTCGACCGCACCGCGATGGACGACTTCCTCGGCGTCGGCATGTCGATGAAGAAGGAAGCCGACAGCGACGAGGGCCTGATGTTCTCCGTGCCGAATGCCGGCGGGCCGAGCAGCATCGTCGAGGTGCTGCACGAATCCACCGGCCCGCAGGGCACCTGGACGCTGGCCGGCGGCACGATCCATCACCTCGCCCTCAACACCGGCAACGAGGAAAACCAGCTCGAGCTCAAGGCGCATCTCGAAGGCCTCGGCTTTACCGACGTCTCGGATCAAAAGGATCGCAACTATTTCAAGTCCTGCTATGTCCGCTCGCCCGGCGGGGCGTTGTTCGAGATCGCCTGGTCGGTCGAAGGCGGTTGGGCGCTCGACGAACCGGCGGGCCAGATCGGCACGACGCTGGTGTTCCCACCATGGTTCGAAGATCGCCGGCAGGAACTGATTGCAGGTCTCGAACCCGCGACATTCTGAGTCCGGCGCCATGTCGAACCACGACACACCGCTCCTCCTCGGCGCGAGCCCCGAGGAGGCCCTGGTGCACTGCGTCTTCATCCACGGGCGTACCCAGTCGCCAGAGGACATGCAGGAACAGGTGATCTCGAAGCTCAAGGTGCCCGGCGTCGCCTTCGTGCTGCCGCGGGCCCGGGGCAACAGCTGGTATGACGCGCGCGCGACCGACGTGCTGACGGATCCCACCCGGCAACAGCTCGAGCAGGCGATCGCTTATGTCAGGCAACTGATCGGCGACCTTCCCGGGGCGAACAACCACCCGAAACCGCTCGTCATCGGCGGCTTCAGCCAAGGCGCCTGCCTCGCGGTCGAGTATGCGATGCGGCACGGTCCGTGGAACGGCGCCCTGGCAAGCTTGACCGGTTGCCGCGTCGGCACGCCGGCTTGCGACAGGCCCTTTGCCGATCTCGACCGGCTGCCGGTCTACCTAACCGGTTCCGACAAGGACCCGTGGATACCCGTCGATGCCTTCGCCCAGACTGCTGCGGCCCTCGCCCGGGCTCGGGCGCGGCTCCATTGCGACATACTGCCGGATAGGTCACACGAGGTCTCCGCTACCGAAATTGCGCAGCTTGAGAAGGTCCTGTGCGGGCTTTCGAACCGGAGCTGGTGGTAGTGCAGGCAAACCGGGGCTTATCGCAAAGATACTTCGGAAGTCCAAGTGCAGATTGGCTTCACGGAAGATGACTAGCGTGACCGACGGCTTCGGTCGATACCAGGATCCGAACGTCGCAGGCGGATGGCCCTCGGGGCCTCCTTGGTTCATCTGGCTGCAGGTGCCACCCTGTCGCATTGGTGCGGGCAAAGGCGGTCTACTGTGTACTCGGGAGGGATTGCGGTAGGCCGAATATCGGGAGGACGGTGTCTTCGAAGCGGGTCATGGCGCTGATTCGGTCGCCGGAGAGAGTGAGAACGAAGAGGCCCACTCCGTGGATGCCGGTGGAGGTTTGTCGGTAGACCCCGAAAGCCGGCTGGCCGTTGGCTCGCGTCCGCACCAAATGGAACCCTTGCACCGAGCCGAAAATGAATGCGAAGAAGCGGGCCACGCTGTCTCGTCCCTGGTATTCCAGCGGCATCGGTGGCATCGACAGGAAGACGTCACCGGTCAATAGAGCCACCAACGCGTCGATGTCGGCAGATTCGTAGGCACTGACGAACTTCGCGAAGATCGCGTCCTCTGCAGGTGAGGCGCTACCAGGCGGCGGCTCCATGGCAGTGGTCACCGGCAGTCGGCGCTGCATTCCTGCACGCGCGCGTTTGAGGGCGCTTTTGACCGATTCGACGGTCGTGTCCAGCATGCCGCCTACTTCGTTAGCGTGGAATCCGAGGACATCGCGCAGGATCAGGACGACGAGTTGGCGAGGCGGCAAGATCTGCAGGGCGGTCACAAAAGCCAGGGAAATGGATTCGGTTTGCTCATAGCGCGCCTCCGGGCTCACTGGGATGCGGAATCGTGGGGCATGGTCGCATTCGAAAAGACCTCCAAGGCCGTGCTGGGTCTGGGACCGCCGGACGCCGCGTTCATTGCTCGCGGGGAGCAGAACTTCGCGCGCTTCGCCGCCGTGCTCGACCGGTCGCTGAACGGACGGACGTGGCTGACGGGCGAGGCTCTGACCGTCGCCGATTTCTCGGTTGGCGCGATCATACCCTCGGCGGCGCGGATTGGGCTTTCCATAGCCCCGTACCCTGAAATCGCTCTCTGGTACGCTCGTCTCGCCGCCCTCCCGCCCTGGCAAGTCGCTCTGGCTCAGCAGGCCTCAGCTGCGGCGGCCTGGCAGGCCGAGCGCCAGGCAGGAACGGCGATTGATCTCGGACCTGGCGCTGGCGCCTAGGCCGGCGATGCACCGCCGTCGGATAGGCCTCTGGTCTTGGGCGATTCGGTGGGTCAGCCCCGTGTTGCCCGTACCACCGACATACCGTCGACCAACCGAGATGAGGGTTACAGCTCCGGCATGGACGGCATTATAAGCAACTTGATCTCGAGCGCTAGCGCGTCACGCCGCACACCTAACCTAACTATATGCTTTTAGAGAACTTTTGATGTCAGTCGCTCGCGAGCTCTTATACGGAATAGCGGCAGCATTGGTCATCGCGATTGTCGGTGGTGCCGGATTGCTCTGGCAGATCGCGGGCGGTTACGGTTTCAATAGCCCAGCTCTTCGTCCAGGCGCAGCTGTTCGAGCCGCATTTTGTGCGCACACCACCCGCATGCGTCTCCGCTTCAGTTTCGTCTCACCCAACAAAGAGGTTGAGAAAGCCATTGCTATCGTTGTAGCAATCGGGATCAAAGAGAAATCGTTATGACCACCGCAAAGTCCAATTCGCTCGTTTCCCGCCTTTCTGCCCCGCCCATTCCGTCCGTCGTTGCCTGGAGCCGCGAATACAGCGGAGAAAAAGGGCCGCTCATCGATCTGTCGCAAGCCGTGCCCGGCTATCCCGCGCATCCGGTGATGCTGCGGCTTCTTGCCGAGGCGGCCGGACAACAGGCTATGACGGGATACGGGCCAATCGAGGGCGAGCCTTTATTGCGCAAGACCTACGCTGCCCATGTTGCCGAGCTTTACGACACCGATCTTTCGGCTGCCAATATCCACATCACCGCCGGCTGCAATCAGGCGTTCATGTGTACGGCGATTGCGCTTGCTGGCGCGGGCGATACCGTAGCGCTCACCAATCCCTTCTATTTCAATCATGACACGACGCTGTCGATGCTGGGGATCGGGCGGCAATTGGTCGACTGCGATCCTGCCAACGGGTTCTTTCCCGATCCGCGTTCGGCCGAGGCGGCACTTGCGGCCGGCGCGAAGATGCTTGCCGTCGTTACGCCCAACAACCCCACAGGGGCGGTGTATTCGCCAAGCTTGCTTCATGAGCTTTTTGCTCTCTGCCGGAAATATGGCGCCTGGCTGATCCTCGATGAGACCTATCGCGATTTCCTTGGCGAGGATTACGGACGGCCGCACTCTCTGCTGTCCCAGCCGGGCTGGGAGGACACGCTCGTTCTTCTCTACAGCTTCTCGAAATCCTTCTGCATTCCTGGCCACAGGCTGGGTGCGATCACGGCAGGCCCCAAACTCGTCGCCGACATCGCCAAGGTGATGGACAACATGCAGATCTGCGCGCCGCGTTCGGCTCAGATCGCCGTTGCATCGGCTCTCCCGGCGCTCGCCGATTGGCGGGCCGGAAACCGGCTGGAGATCGCCCGAAGGGCTCACGCGTTGAGGCAGGTCTTTTCCGGGCTACCGGATTGGGAGATCGGAGCGATCGGCGCCTATTTCGCCTTTGTCCGCCATCCCCACGCAGATCGATCGTCGTCAGAGGTTGCCGAAAAGCTCGCTAGGGAAGCCGGCATTGTTTCTTTGCCCGGCGCCTATTTCGGGGAGGGACAGGAGCGCTACCTCAGACTCGCCTTTGCCAATGCGGATGTCGCCTCGATTGGGCTATTGTCCGAGCGCCTTCGCTAGGCCGCTGCGATCGACCTCCGCCGGAAGTTGGTGATAGCCACCGCGCCAGTAAAGCAGCGGTCCTATGCCTTGCCGGATTTCGATCGCGTAGACATGTCCGACCAAAATCGCATGGGAACGGTAGTGGAATGCCGTTTCGAGCTTGCAGTCCAGGACGGTCAGGGCATTTTCAAGGGCGGCCGCGCCGGTCTTGAGATGATACCATCCCGCATCGCCGTAGCGCTCCGTGCCCTTTCGCCCGTCAAAACCGGCAAAGGATTGCGCTACCTGCTGCTGGTCGGCGGCGAGCACATTGACACAGAAGCAGCCGTATCGCTGCAGCGCCGGCCATGAGGAAGACGCCCGATTGACGCTGACGATCACGGAAGGCAGTTCCGCCGACAGCGACGAGACCGACGTTGCGGTGAAGCCGGTGCGGTCTTGCCCGTCGCCGACCGTAATCACGCTCACCGCACCGGCAAGATGACGCATCGAAAGCTTGAAGTCCGCTTCGCTGATCAGAGCCTCGGCACTCATCGGGCCGGCGCCGGCGTTTTGGCAAAGCGGTTTACAGGCATGGAAAGACCGAGGTTTTCACGCAAGGTCTTGCCTTCGTATTCCTCGCGGAATAGCCCGCGGCGGCGAAGCTCCGGCAGAACGAGCCGCACGAAGTCGTCGAGACTGGACGGCAGGGTCGGGAACATCAGGATGAAGCCATCGGCGGCGCGTGTCTCGAACCATTCCTCCATGTAGTCGGCGATCTGGGCCGGCGTGCCCGTCATGCCATTTCCGGTATGCTTCTCGGCATAGTGCCGGATGAGTTCGCCGACGGTACGGCCGCTTCTGACGAAATCGACCAACTCGTCGAACAGGGCGCGCGATCCCTTGGGCGCCGCCGGCAGACGATCCATGGGGAAGGGCTTGTCGAGAGCCACGTCGCGCAGGTCCGCTTCCAGGAATTCGGAAAGCATCAGGCGGCCGACATCGGGATGCATCTTGTCGATCAGATAATCCACCTTCGCCTTTGCCTCGGCCTCGGTTTCACCGACGTTGGTGACGATGCCCGGCATGATTTTCAGGTCGTTCGGATCGCGCCCATAGGCCGGCATCCGGCTTTTGACGTTTTCGTAGAAGGCGCGGTTCCGATCGATATTCGATGCGAGGCTGAAAACGATCTCGGCGGTGCGTGCCGCCATGTCCATGCCGGGTTCTGAACCGCCCGCCTGGGCGATGACAGGGCGGCCCTGGGGCGTTCGCGCGATGTTGAGGGGGCCGCGAACCTGGAAGTGCTTGCCTTTGTGGTTGAGCGTATGGTGCTTGTCCTTGTCATAATAGACACCGTTTTCACGGTCGAGAAGCAGTGCGCCCTCCTCGAAGCTGTCCCAGAGGCCGAAGACGACATCGACGAACTCGTTGCCGCGCTCGTAGCGCAACACATGCGGATCGAGCCCCTCGCGATTGAAGTTGTAGCCGGTTTCGTCGTGATCTGACGTGACGACATTCCAGCAGACGCGGCCCTTGCTCAGATGGTCGATCGAGGCGAACAGACGCGCGACATTGAAAGGCTCGTAGTAACTCGTCGACACCGTCGCGACGAGACCGAGATCCCTGGTGGTGACCGCCAGTGCCGAGAGCAGCGAGAGGGGTTCGAAACGGTTCATCTTTGTGGGAATACGGGCAAGCGCACTCGGATCGCCGACGGCGGCGGCGGGAGAATCCGCCATGAACATGAAATCGAATTTGGCCGCCTCGGATCGTTTGGCGACATCGAGCAGATGAGCGAAGTCGTTGGCGCCGTTGACGTCGCTTGCCGGATGCAGCCAGGAGGCGGGATGAAAACCGAACGTATAGACGAAAGTTCCGAGTTTCATCTTGTCGGTTCGTGCCATCGAGCTCTCCTGCCATGTCGGTCACGCCACCACGGGAAACCGCCCTGCGCAAGTTATCGTCAGGCACAAGTTTTCATCAATATTGCGCAGCTGTGTTCCGTTTTAGTTTTTCTAAAGTGTTGGCCTGGGCGCGGACGCCAGGGCCTGCTGACGGGAAACAGCCATGAGCCAATCGCGGAATTCACGCCCATGCGGCTTCTGCAACGCCGCACGGTCCCAGGCGAGATAATAGCTTTCGGCCAGTGCTATGCGTATGTCGACGGGAATGACGAGCGTCTGTGCCTCGAGCTCATCTGATATCATCGACATCTGCGCGAGGACGACGCCGCGCTTGTTGACGGCTGCGTCAATCGCACTGCTCGACAGAGTGAAGGAAAGACCGGCAGTGCTCTCCTCGAACCTGGTGCCCGTCTTAGCAGCAAACTCGCGCCAGCTTGGATAGGGTGTGAAATGCCGCTCCCATTCAACATGCAGGAGTGGATATTCGAGAAGCCGCGCGACGGAGGGCGCCTTGCCCTTGATCAGCGCCGGCGAGCAGGCCGGCACAACCCAATCGCGGAACAGTTCGGTATAGTGTTCATGCTGCAGCACATCCGATCCATAGCTTATGCGGAAATCGACGTCGTCGAAGCCCATGCGCGGTTCCTTGTCGCGGCCGACAATCCTGACATGAGCCTTCGGATGAAGGGCCTGCCAGTCAAAGATCCGGCGCCCTATCCATTTGTTGACGACGGAAGACAGGGCGCTGAGAACCAGAGCATTCTCATTGCGTGCGCGTTCCAAAATCTGTTCCGCAAGCGCGAATTGCTCGAAACCCTTCGATATCTCCTGGTGATAGAGCCGCCCCCATTGGGTGAGCTCCACAGTGCGGCCGTTGCGCTCCAGCAAGGTGACGCCGAGAAAGCTCTCGATCTTGCGGATCTGCTGACTTATTGCGCCGGGGGAAACCTTCAGCTCGAGGGCCGCGGCGCTTACGCCGCCACAGCGACCGACGGCTTCGAACGCCTGCAAGCCCTTGAGCGGCACTGTCCGGATAGCCTGTTTCTCGGTCAAGAGGCGGTTCTCCGCGGCAGTTGATCCTCGGCGCTTTTTTTACTCGGATGAAAGTCGCCGGCAAACTGGAAACGGTCGCCGGGATGGATGATCTCGACATAGGTGACCGTGCGGCTGTTCTGCCATGTCTGCCGGATGAGGGTCAGGCAGGCCTTACCACGCTCGGTCTCAAGCAGGCGTGCCGTGGCGGCATCGGCCGAAACGGCGCGAATGACATGCCTTGCCTTCGACCAGGGCACCATGTCCAGCAACCATTTGCCGGGCGGAACCGAAGCAAAGCTTTCGGTTCTGGCAGACGGTACAATGGCGAGCATGATGATGCGCCGCTCCAGCGCATTTGGCTTGCCGTCGACGGTATGCAGGCAGTGAAGCCGGAGGATTTCCGCTCCCGTCGGCTCACCGAGCTGTGCCGCGGTGGCGCCATCCAGTGTCTCGATTTTTCGCAGCAGGATCCTGTAGCTGTGGTCATGCCCCGCCAATTCGGCTTCGGTGGAAATGTCTTGGATATCCATCACGGTGCGGTCGATCTGTTGGGAGGCAACGACGGAGCCAACCTTGCGGCGACGTGTGATCATGCCGCGTTCCGCCAGGGCCGAAAGAGCCTTGTTCACGGTCATTCGGGAACATTGATACTCTTGTACCAGCTCGTGTTCGAAGGGGATGCGGTGACCAGGTTGCCAGACGCCGCCCATGATCCTGGTTTCGATGTCTTCGAAAATTCTCTGATGAATTGAGACCAAAACTCACCTCGATCCAGCGATGACATTCAATTTCCACCAAAGCCGCCGCTGCCGGGTCTACCGGCACTACGCGGCACAAATCTTGCGTCCGTCGAGTTTTGCGTTTGACAGTGTAGGCCGGCCTGTATCTATTTGTATAGACAAAAGCGGATCAGAGAAATCCGCTCGGCGGGACAACGCTAGGGGAACTTGAACCTTCCACCGGAAGGGTAAAAACTGGAGAGAAAAACATGAGGAAGAATTCACTTCTAAAGGGGCTGGTCGGCGCTGCATTTCTGTTCGGCGCGACGATTTCCGCCCATGCGGCTGATACGCTCGCCGCCGTGAAGGCCGCTGGCACCATGAAGGTCGGTACCGAGACGGCCTTCGCACCGTTCGATTTTATCGACGCTGGCGAACATGTCGGCTTGAACGTCGATCTTTTTAACGAGATCGGCAAGGAACTCGGCGTGAAAATCGAATGGGTCACGCTCCCCTGGGATGGCGTCTTCCCGGCGCTCGAAGCCGGCAAGTTCGACGTCGTCGCAGGCCCAGCGACGATTACCAAGAAGCGCATGGAGCGCTATCGTTTCACACCGCCGCTTGCCGAGGCGACCATCGCGATCCTGAAAAAGGCCGGCGACCAGACGATCAACAAGCCGGAGGATATCGCTGGCAAGAAGATTGGCGTCGGCAAGGCGACTGCCCAGCTGGATCAGCTCAAGGAGTTTTCCGAAACCCTGCCGACAAAGGTCGATATCCGCGAATATCCGGCCTTCACCGAGTCCTATGCGGATCTCGCCGCCGGCCGCATCGCCGGTGTTGCCAACTCACTGCCGAATATTGCTTTCGTCGCGAAGCAGCGCGAGGGCACGTTCGAAGTCGTGCAGCCGCCCTTCGGCAAAAAATCCTATTTCGGCTTTATCGGCCTGAAGGATGCAGATCATGCGCCACTGATGGACGCAATTGACGCCGCCATGCTGAAGATCAAAGCTGACGGCCGAATGGCGACACTGCAGAAGAAGTGGTTCGGCGCGAGCTTCGACACACCGGATTCCGTTAAGGACCCGGCATTCTGATCAGCCATCGGAAATCGGCCATGCCCGCGGGGATGCCGGGGCATGGCCGAGAAATGCGACCGGATCTTCCTCACCGCCAAGCGAGTGAAATCTGAACAATGTCCGTTAAACTCTTCGAGTTGCTTCTGAAGGCATCGATCTACACGGTGACCATCAGTGTTGTGTCGATCCTCATCGGCTTTGCGATTGCGATCCTTCTTTCGGGAATGCTGCTGTCGGGGCGAGGGCTTTTCGTGCGGCCTGCCCAGATTTTCATCAGCTTCTTTCGCGGCGTGCCGCTGCTGGTGCAACTGCTGCTGATCTACAATCTGCTTCCGGTCATCGGCATCAATGTGCCTAGCATCGTGGCCGCGATCATCGGCCTGTCGCTCTGCACGGCGGCCTATCAGGCCGAGAACCTCCGCGGCGGCTTTGCTAGCGTGCCTCTAGGCCTCGTGGAGTCGGCGGAAATGGTTGGTCTGACACCGCGCCAGATCTTCCGACGCGTCAAGGTTCCGATCGCCCTGCGCCTCACGTTTCCGGCTCTCGTCAACGAGGCGATCCTCATTCTCAAGGCGTCGTCATTGGTCTCAGTCGTTGGCATCGTCGAACTGACGCGCATGGCCCAGGACCTTGCCGGCAGTACCTTCCTGCCGCTGCAGCTCTTCGCATCCGCCGGCCTCATCTATCTCGTGATCAACTGGTTGGTGGCGCTTTCCGGCGGCCTGATCGAAAATAGACTCCCGGGGGCGCCGCGGTGACATTCGACATCAATGTCCTCATCGGGCAGTGGCCCGCCATCGTCAGCGGTGCCGGCGTGACGATCATGATATGGATCCTCGGCACCATCGCTGCGGCCGTCATCGGCTTCCTGATGGCAGTCGCCAGGCAATATGGCGGTGTGCTGATCGACATGGTGCTGGGTGCCGTCGTTGCCGTGCTGCGCGGCACGCCGTTTCTCATCCAGATATTCCTGGTCTATTACGGCGGCCCTTTTGTCGGCCTTGATCTCGATCCCTTGCCCGCCGGATTGATCGGCATTTCGATCTATGGCGCGGCCTATTTCAGCGAGATCTTCCGCTCCGGCTTCCAGGCTGTGCCGAAGGGCCATATCGAGGCCGGCGAATGTGTCGGCCTGACGCAGGGGCAGATCGTCAGGCGCATTCTATTGCCGGAGATGACGATGCTGGTGCTGCCGCCATCCGTGAATATGGTGGTCATCCTGATGAAGGAGACGGCGGTCTTGTCCATTATCACCGTGCCGGAATTGACGGCCACGCTGAGTGCTATCGGGTCGCAGCAATATGCCTTCGTCGAAGCACTCTCCGCATTGGCGCTTTTCTATTGGGTACTCGTCGAAGTCACCGGCTGGCTTGGCAACCTTGCTGAAACGAAACTTTCCAGATTCAGGTTTTTCAACGCATGAGCGTCCCCGCAATAGCAGTCAGGAATCTCATCAAGACTTTCGGAGAGACCACGGTCCTTCATGGTATCGATCTCGCCATCGAGCCCGGACGGGTTTCCTGCCTCATTGGCCCTTCCGGTTCCGGCAAGAGCACCCTATTGCGCTGTATGGCTTTCCTTGAGGAGGCAACGCGCGGGACGATCTCCATCAACGGCGAGGTGCTTGGCTTCACCGAGGATTCTCAGGGACGGCGCGAGCGCGTCTCGGCCGCCACCAACCGGGCGATCCGTGCCCAAATCGGCATGGTGTTCCAGCAGTTCAATCTCTGGCCGCACATGACGGCCCTCGGCAATGTCAGCGAAGCATTGAAGACGGTTCACAAGATGAGCCGCAAGGATGCAGAGGAGCGGGCAATGGCCCAGCTCGTCAAGGTTGGCCTCGAGGGCCGGGCCGGGCACTATCCCTCGCAGCTATCAGGCGGACAGCAGCAGCGCGTGGCGATCGCCCGTGCTCTGGCGCTGAAGCCCAAGATCATGCTGTTTGACGAGCCGACCTCGTCGCTTGATCCAGAGTTGACCGGCGAAGTCTTGAACGTCATGCGCGATCTGGCCGCCGAGGGCATGACCATGGTTGTTGTCTCGCATGAGATAGGTTTTGCCGCGACCGTCGGCCAGCAGATCATCTTTCTCGACCATGGCAAGGTGCTCTTCAGCGGATCGCCCCAGGAGGTCTTTAAGAAGCCGCGAAATCCCCGTCTTGAACAATTCCTCGATACCTATCTCGACCGTGGTGCCTCGATGTTGCTGTAGTGTCTATGTCCTTCCAGATCCTCAGGCAGACTAAGTCGAGCAGCTAGAATCTCCCCCAAATCTGATCTGCATTCACGCCGGGGAAAACGACTTATAGGTTCCGCAAGCTATTCAACGGCCTGTTCGTCGTGAATTGTTTTGACGATCGAAAAATGGCCGAAGCGGCGGCAGATGGGGAGGTCACCGGTTCGACTCCGTTGTCTAATCGCGTGCTCGGGGTCAAGCGGCTTGTGGCTCGTGGATCGCGACATCTTTCTGTTTTGGATGGGGTCTGCATCTTTGTTCCTGCCAATTCGTCCGGCGCCGGGGAGCACGG